>TBL_comb48_EPIDRAFT_1000011_pt1 | contig 134981 bp, 120 predicted proteins | sample TroBogEpilimnion_37_FD_10681 | JGI IMG/M metagenome (IMG submission 10681) | reverse complement strand
AATCCAGAGACAATCGCGGCGGCAAACGCTTGGCTGGCCCCTTTTTGTTGGGCTGCTTGCGCCTGACGTTGGGCTTGTTGAACGTGACGGCGGGCACGGTAGAACAAGATGATTTCGGGGTGGAGCAGCAAGTAGCCGCTCAGTAATGAAAGGCATAGTAGAACTGTGGTGCTGATGATTAACACTGCATTCGTAGCCCAGAATTTAGGAGATGCAGCGAGGGGCAGGATGACTTTAACGCCGGCTTGTTGGTGCACTTGCGGCGGCATTAAGTCGGGCAGTTTGGCCTTGGTTTCCTGATTCGCTGGAGCGGCCGGGTCGATAGTGACAAGGTCAACTTTTGCGGGAGCTGTCCCCGTCACGGTGACGGATTGTACGGGGAATTCGAGTCGGGTGAATTTCTTCGTTGAGGGATCAAACGTCGAAAACTTGATGGCTGGGGTGGTTTGTTTGCCAGGGAGTCGTGGGATGATGGAGTAAACAAACATTCGTTCTTCTTCGGCTCGGCGACGTCGCTCGGAAGCCGGTAATACTTCCCACACATCGCCGCCAACAATCTCGGGCGGGAGGATGCGCTCTAAGTTGCCTATTCCTGTCAGNACCGCGGTTAACTTAATCGGCTCACCTACTTCAGGTTTGGCATTGGAGACGTGGACCGATTCGGCGGTGAATTTGCCAATCCCGCCTGTCCAATCGGCGGGCCGGCCCTCTTCGGGGACGTGTTCTACCCGGAAACGTTGTCGGAAGGTGTAAGGCCGATCGCGTCCAGTCGTGAGGAAGGAGTTCTCGCTTTGGAGGAACATCGAACCATTGAAAATGATTTCGCCACTGCCAGTGCGCGTGGGCGTTAGTTCAAACAACAAATCCATCCCTTGATCGGTGTTTTTGGGCGGGCCGTTGAAGTAATAAGTAAAACCCTCCGCTTCACACTCTAGACCGACTGAACCGGTCACCGTTTCTTGCTCACTACTCAGGAGGTGAATGACCCCTGGGATGCGTTCGCCAACATAATAAGTGCGCTCCGGTAAGGAGAGTTCGGCACGTGCTTGGCTACTTTTACGAAAGCCCGTGGTGGAACTAACATGCAAAGTAATCTCGGGAATTTTGACGACTTTAGCGGTAAAGCGGATGTTGAAGCTGGGGATAACAAAGGTACCTTCTTCTTCGGGGGCGACGCCGGAAAAGTTGAGCGTGGCTTCGGTGGTGTTCGAGCGGTAAAGCTGGCCTGAAAAACGCAACGCCATCCCGCGGGGCGGCTTGAGTTCTTTGACGACCCGCTCGGCCGCACCGAGGACGACATCCGATTCAATATGGACCTGTAAGCGAAAGGGTTGCCCTGGTCCCGCAATGGCAGGCGTCGTATTCCAACTGACTTGATCTTCGGCCGCCAGTGGGAGGATCGCGGTTAGTGCGACGAGGATAAGCAGGCAGTATTTCATTTTAGTAATCCTTACCTTTCTTTTCATTACCCTTGCCGTTGCCCATCGCACTGCCACCACCGGGTTGGCCTGCTGGCATCTTGCGACCAAATTCATTCTTCAAGCCTTCGAGGGTCCCGCGGGCCTCTTGCTCGGTCATCTTCTTGTCGTCGCCTTCTTTGCCCTTGGGTTGAGATTGGCCGCTCCCGCCCTTGTTTTCTTTACGACGGTTTTCGGGGAGGAAATTTTCGTCTTCCTCACCTTCGCCTTGAGCATTTTGGGGCAGTTGGTCGTCAGGGATACGCTTAATGAGTTCTTTAATCACTTCCTTGAGCTCTTCCTGTTTACGCTTCTGAGCCTCAATCGTTTCCGCGAGTGCTTGGGTTTCGCGATGCAAGTTGCGGAGTAGTTCTTCGATGGTCTCTGCGTTGGCTAGCGACTCGCGATCTTGGGGGTCGAGTTCATGGGCGCTCCGGAAGTCGCCGACTGAACGGGTCCAGACTGCGATAATATTGTTTCGCTTGGCGACCATCGCTTCCTCTTTGGGGATGGTTTTTTTAACGCTCCGGTAGGTATCGATGCCTTGTCCGAGGGCCGCGACCGCGGGGACGTAGTCGGGTTCCTGCCCAGCGGCTTTGGCCTGATCGATAATCTGAATCTGATCCTTCATATCAGAAATATCAGCATCGGCGGCTTCGAGTAAGGATTTGGCGATGGAAAGTTCGGTGAGGTCGCCGTTGGTTTTACCATTTAAGGCGGTGACCCCGCGATTAAAGCGCACGTGACCGAGGTTGTGCAGGGCGGGGGTGCGCAGGTCGTCTTCGTCTTGGCTTAAAGAAGCCTTCAGGGCTTCTTCGGCCCCGGCTAAATCGCCACTTTTTAAACGCTCCGTACCGCGATTATGGAGTTCGCGGGCATCCAGACCGGCCAGTTCATCATGGGTTTTAGTTTCGGCGGCCATGAGCCCGACACTGAGGCTGAGTATGAAGCAGTATTTTTTCATAAAGTCAGCGGACGGCGAGTGGTGATGAGTGATTCGGCGATCACAAAGATAAGCCCCAGCGCGAGGAACCACTCTTCGCGGGGAATGCCACGGTGGGAAGTGCTGGCGGAATCGGTGCCCGATTGAATGGCGAGGCGGAGGCTTTCCATGCCCTCGCCGCTTTGACCTAGGCGTACGTAACGACCGCCCGTGGCACCTGCGATGTTACTCAAGGTTTTTTCGTCGAGGCGGCTGGTCACTTCTTCGCCTTTTTCATCCTTGAGGGTTTCGACGCTCCCCGTGGCGGAGATAATACTAATATGACCACCCGAAGCGGTTCCGACGCCCACGGTGTGGACCACGAGTCCTTTGCGGCCGAGTTGCTTGGCTGATTCAATGCCGCCTTCTTCAAGGTCTTCGCCGTCGGTGATTAAGATGACTAACTTACGGTTGCGGTTCGCAGCAAAAGCTAGCGTGGCTTCTTCAAGAGCGCGACCAATGTCAGTCCCCGGGACTTGGATGCTATTCGTGTCCGTCTCGTCTAAGGTGCGGAAGAACGCATCGTAGTCGCGCGTGAGCGGGCATTGTAAGAACGCTTGCCCAGCAAAAGCGACGAGACCGACGTTGCCTGATCCTTTATGTTTAATGAAATTAGCAATCGAGGCTTTGGCGCGTGCTAAGCGCGTCGGGCGCATGTCCGAGACCAGCATCGACTTGGAGACATCGAGTACAAAGACGACATCTTCGGTCGCCGTCTTTTGTTGGGTGACTTCGACGCCCCAGCGAGGACCTGAGAAGGCGGCGATGAGGCAGAAGATGCCCCCTGCGAGTAAGAGGTCTTTAATCAGGCGGCGGGTGGACGAGTAATTCGCAATGAGCTGTCCTAATAAATTACTGGCCGCGAATTGGCCGAGGCCTTCGAGTCGCCGCCGTTCCGTCCAGCGCAATCCCCCAACGACGAGGAGGCTTGCTACGGCGGCGAGGAGCAGGACCCAAGGGCTTTCGAAATGGAAGTCGGTAAAGTCCATATCGTGATTAAGGAGCCCGGGGGCGTAGCAACGCCCAAGCGATTTCGAGGAGGAGGGTCAACAGCGCCGCCCCAATCCAGAATTGGCGATGGCTTTCGTAAGTGACCGTTTCGCGGATTTTTACTTCGGTGCGTTCTTGGCGGTCGATTTCTTTGTAAATCCGGATGAGTTCTTCGTGGTCGAGCGCCCGGTAGAATTTTCCGCCGGTAATCTTGGCCATCTTTTCCAGCATCTCATAGTTGGCGGGATTGATGGTCGTCATCGGAATAGTTTTACCGAACACATCGCGCACGAATTCGCCGGTGCTACGATTGAATTGCGGTAGAATTGTCGGCTGATTTTTGCCGAGTCCGATGCAATACATCTTAATTCCAAATGCCGCGGCGAGTTCGGCCGAGGGCACGGGTAAGACCGCTTTGCTCATGTTGTCATCCCCGTCCGTGAGCAGGATGATGACGCGCGAATTCTTGCCTTTTAAATTCTTCATCCGATCAACCGCCATCGCCACGCCATCCCCGATGGCTGTCCCCGTTTCATTGATAATACCAATGTGCATGCGCTCGACCCCCTTGAGCACCCATTGCTTATTGATGGTCATGGGGCTGAGGAGGTAGGGCTTGCCTGAAAAAACGACGGCTCCAATGCGGTCATCGGGGCGTTTAGAAAGGAAGTCTTTAATCACCCCTTGGCTAGCTTGCCAGCGGGTGGTTTCCTTGCTGGGGCTGCCCATGTCGAGNGCCATCATCGACCACGACAAGTCAATCACTAGCATGATGTCGATACCTTCACTGTCGCGTTCGATTTCTTTGTTGGCGGTCCGTGGCCCGGCGATGGCGATGATGATTAAGGTGACGACAACCATGCGCCAGAAGAGTCGGAGCGCTCCGAGCCCTTCGCGCACGGGTTTAGAAATCTTAGCTAAGAGTTGAGCATCGGGGAAGAGCAGGGCCGAACTCTTGCCAATCCGTCCCTTGAGCCAGGCATATAACGGAAGGAGGGCCAGCGAGAGCAGGACCCAAGGGTATTCGAATTCAAAGCCAAAGTTCATGAGGATTTTTTACCTCCCGCAAACAGTTTTTGGGATGATTCGATACGCTGGGCCGCTTCCCGCACGCCTGCGATAATGAGCAGGAGGTCCGTTTGGGCGGCGGCAAATTTCACTTCATCAGCGGCACGCAAGGCAGCGAGTAAGGGTGCCCGAGCCGGCAGGAAGATGGGCTTTTGCGAAAGTTTGCTCGCGAGCTCTTCCGTCGATAGGGCGGCACTTAATTCTGCATCTACCGCCGCTAAGTAAGCTCGTACCGCTTGAGATACTTTAGTCACGTCGGAGGCTTGTTGCAAAGCAGCTTCCAATTGGCGCAGGGGCGGAGTGTGACGTTGACCGCGTGTGCGCCAGCGGGTGATCAAAAGGAGGATTAAGTATCCAGCCACTACGCCAGCCACGACCAAACCCCAGTGTGCCGCCCACCAACTTGGGGGGATAAGAGGCCTAGGTCCTTGCAGGACTACGAGGCTATCGTCTTGGGCGGCGAACATTAGCGGCGGCGGCGACGTTTCTCAAAGAAACGTCCCAAAGTGGGGGCGATGTTAGCGTGGGCTTCCAGACGTACGACGTCCATGCCCGCACGGGTTAAAGTGGTACCAATCGATAACAAGCGTTGTTCGCTTAGTTTTTGGAAACGCTCCCGGATGGAAGCAGAAGTCGTGTCGACTTCACGGATTTCGCCTGTCTCGGCATCTTCAAGTGCCACGATGCCAATGTTGGGGAGCGTCTTTTCGCGTTCGTCGATGAGCTGGACGCAAGCGGTGCCATGACGAGCGTTGAGTTCGCCGAGTGCCGTGGCCATGGCGTCATCGCCTTCGGGACCCGCTAAGAAATCGGAGACCACAAAGACCATCGCACGACGTTTTAGGGCGCGTGCGAGTCGGCGCATGGGTTTGGCGAAGGAGGTGCGGCGTGAGCGCGGGCGAAATTCTAAGGCCTCGCGAATCAAGCGGAGGACATGGCGTCGGCCCTTGCGCGGTGGTAACCAAAGTTCTTCTTGGTCGGAAAAAAGTAAGAGTCCGACTTTATCGCCGGCTTTGAGGGCGGAGATGGCGAGGCACGCGGCGACTTCGGTGGCACGTTCGCGCATCGTCGTGCGGCCCGATCCAAATTCAGCCGAACCCGAAATGTCTACGGCAATCACCATCGTCAGTTCCCGTTCTTCGCGATGCAGTCGAATGAACGGTTTGCCCATGCGGGCGGTGACGTTCCAGTCGAGTGAACGCACGTCATCGCCCGGAACGTATTCACGTAATTCTTCAAAATCCGTTCCCCGGCCCTTGAAGCGCGACAAGTACGCCCCCATCATCGCGTCATTCACCATCCGAGCGGCAACGATTTCAATACGTTGGGCTCGACGGAGAACGTCTTGCGGGTGGGTCGAACTGACGGAAGCCACGGGGAAGTGAGGCGCGGTTTATTTAAGGGACTAACACTGCATCGAGCACGCGACGCACGATGGCGTCGGCATCAATCCCCTCAGCGTCGGCTTCGTACGTTAAAATCAAGCGGTGGCGCAGGACGTCGGGTGCGATATCTTTAATATCTTGTGGCACCACATGGTTGCGGCCTTGCAGGAAAGCCCAGGCTTTGGCGGCCAAGGTGAGGTTGATGGTCGCACGCGGCGAAGCGCCGAACTGGACTAAATTCTTTAAGTCGGGGCCACCGGGGTGATGTCCGCGGGTGGCGAGGACGAGCGAGACGATGTAATCCCGGACAGCGTCGGTGACTAAGACTGCATCGACGGCTTTACGGGCTTCCAAGATGTCGTCTTTAGAAATGACTGCTTCGACATCGAGCTTAGGCGAGGTCGTCGCCATGGCGTCTAAGATTTTACGTTCCTCTTCGCGCGTGGGGTAGCCGATGTTCAATTTGAGCATGAAGCGGTCGACTTGGGCTTCAGGCAGCGGGTAGGTCCCCTCTTGGTCGATGGGGTTTTGCGTGGCGAGCACGAGGAAGGGCGCGGGCAGGCGGTGCGTTTCGCCGCCGAGCGTGACTTGCTTTTCTTGCATCGCTTCGAGCAAGGCCGACTGCACTTTAGCCGGTGCCCGGTTGATTTCATCGGCTAGCAGGAAGTTCGCGAAAATCGGACCACGCTTCACGTTATACTCTCCGGACTTAGGATCGTAGATGAGCGTCCCCACGATGTCGGCGGGCAAAAGATCGGGCGTGAATTGAATGCGCGAGAAGTCGGCTTGGACCGTTTGAGCTAAGGTGCGGACCGAAAGGGTTTTGGCTAAGCCGGGGACGCCTTCCAAGAGCACGTGTCCATTTCCCAAGAGGCCGATGAGCAAACGGTCGACTAAGTATTGTTGACCGACGACAACCCGGGCGACTTGTTCGCGCAGGCGTGGCACCCAGGTGCCAGAGGCGTTGATGGTGTTGGACATGGGGGTAGGAAAGGGGGAAAAGCGCGGAAAATATTTTTCCGCTTCGACTAAAGAGCGTCCGCTGGGGCGGAATTGGTCTATGAACTAACAGGACTGCCGAGACTTCTCAACCGCTGCTTTCACAAAAGCAGCAAAAAGTGGGTGGGGGTGGTTGGGCTTTGATTTGAACTCGGGGTGGTATTGGACCCCCACCATGAAGGGGTGGTCCTTAACCTCGACGATTTCGACCAAACCACTCTGGGGGTTGACCCCACCGACCAGTAAGCCGGCTGCCTCGAGGCGCTGGCGGTACTGATCATTGTACTCAAAACGGTGCCGGTGACGCTCTTGGATTAAGTCTTTCCCGTAAGCAGCCTGGGATCGACTCCCTGGGGTAAGTTTGCAGTCGTAAGCGCCGAGACGCATGGTGCCACCCTTCGTAGAGACGCTCTTTTGCGACTCCATCAGGTGAATCACCGGATCCGGGGTCTTTTGGTTGAACTCCGTCGAGTGGGCTTGCTTCAGGCCTAAGACATGTCGGGCAAATTCAATGACGGTAATCTGCATGCCGAGGCAAAGTCCGTAGTAGGGAATCTTGTGTTCGCGGGCGAACTGGGCGGCGAGGATTTTGCCTTCGATGCCGCGGTTACCAAAACCACCAGGCACGAGAATGCCATCGAGTCCTTGGAGTTGAGCTGTGCCTTGGGTTTCTAAATCTTCGGCATCGATGCGGACAATCGTGACGCCCGCTTCGTTGGCGATGCCACCGTGTACAATCGATTCGTAAACCGATTTGTAGGCATCTTGCAGTTCGATGTATTTGCCGACGACGCCGATGCGAATTTGCACCTTAGGTTGTAAGAGTCGGCGCACAATTTCGCGCCACGGCCCGATGTTAATCGGCTGGCATTGCAGGCCTAAACGACGCACGACGACGTCATCGATGCGTTGTTCAGCGAGCATTAAGGGCAGCTCGTAAATTGAGTGTTCTACGTCGCGGCACTCGAAGACAGAGTCGAGTCCGACGTTGCAATAGAGCGAAAGTTTTTGGCGATTATCTTCACCAATCGGACGATCCGTGCGGCAAACTAAGAGGTCAGGTTGAATCCCGATTTCACGTAGTTTAGCTACGGATTGTTGCGACGGCTTCGTCTTGAGTTCGGCGGCGGCTTTGATGAAAGGCACCAAGGTGCAGTGTAAGAAAGCCACGTTCTCGCGGCCGACATCATGCTGGAATTGACGTAGGGCTTCTAAGAAAGGTAGCCCTTCGATGTCGCCTGTCGTACCACCGATTTCGGTAATGAGTACATCGACTCCTTCGCCCCCTTTGAGGATGCGCTCTTTGATTTCATTGGTGACGTGCGGGATGACTTGGACCGTTTTGCCTAGGTAGTCGCCGCGGCGCTCTTTCTGAATCACCGTCTCATAAATTTGTCCCGAGCTTAAACTATTGAGGCGCGACAGGACTCCGGACGTGAAGCGCTCGTAGTGACCGAGGTCGAGGTCGGTTTCAGCTCCGTCATCGAGCACGTAGACTTCGCCGTGCTGGTAGGGGCTCATGGTGCCGGGATCGACGTTAAGGTAAGGGTCGAACTTCTGAATGCGCACTTTGAGTCCTCGGCATTCTAAGAGTGCTCCGAGTGCGGCGGCAGTGAGGCCCTTGCCTAAAGAGGAAATCACGCCACCGGTGACAAAAATATACTTCATGGTTGGGCGGTGAGGATGGGTAAAAAAGATAAGACCGGCTGGTCCGTGTTGCGGGAAGCCGGTCTGGACTTCAGGATTTCACGTTCCAGAAAACAAGTGGCAAGAGGTTTTTGGGGTTTTTTGAAAGAATACCCCTTGGGTGGTGGTCGGATTATGAGGTTTTTTCACCGACACCGTGTTTTAGTCTAATACCTCCAATTAAGGACGCCTCCGTGGTGGTGAGGTGTCATTTAGTCTATTTGATAACGGCGCACTTATCAGTGTCACCTCGCCCTTATTTTATGTCTGAAAGCCCTTGCTGTTCATGCTGTTCCCCGTCGTCGATTGGGAAAAAAATCGTTATGGCCTTAACGGGAGTTGTTCTAGTGGGTTTCGTTTTAGGTCATTTAACGGGAAACTTACTCTTCTTCCGCGGCCCGGCGGCGATCAATGAATACGCCGAGTGGCTTCATAGCCACGCGATGTTGATTTGGGGTGCCCGCGTGGTGCTGATTATCAGCGTTTTTCTGCATATTTGGACGGGTATTCAGCTGACTTTAGAAAATCGTGCCTCGCGCCAAGGGGGTCCCCAAGTCGAGGCCACTCGCCGCGCCAGCGTGGGTTCTCGTACGATGCCTTACTCGGGTGTCGTCATCTTGGCCTTTATCGTTTTCCACCTCCTGCACTTCACGTTCCGCCAAGTAGCCCTCGGAGGTCGTGACTTCCAAGGTGATGTTCATGCGATGATCCGCTATGGGTTTTCGCAGCCAGCCGTGGCGGTCTTCTACATCGTCGGGATGCTGCTCCTTTGCCTCCACCTGGGTCATGGGATTGCGAGCATTTTTCAGACTTTAGGCCTGCGCAATGAGCGTTGGAGGGGTCGTTTAGAGGCTGCCTCGACGGTTTTTGCCTGGGTGATTGCCCTTGGGTTTATTTCCATCCCCTTGGCCGTACTAACCGGTCTTATCAAATAACCCTAACTCACTGTTAACCATGAAGTTAGAATCTAAAATCCCTGCTGGTCCTCTGGCCGATAAGTGGAATAACCATAAGGCTAAACTACGTCTGGTGAACCCCGCTAACCGCCGTAAATACCACATCATCGTGGTGGGCTCCGGTTTGGCTGGGTCGGCAGCGGCGGCTTCCTTTGCCGAAATGGGGTATCAGGTGTCCTGTTTTTGCTATCAAGACAGCCCTCGCCGGGCGCACTCGATCGCCGCTCAGGGTGGCATCAATGCGGCCAAGAATTACCAGAATGACGGTGATAGTGCCCGCCGCCTGTTTTTAGATACGATTAAGGGCGGTGATTACCGTGCCCGTGAAGCTAATGTTTATCGTCTGGCTCAGACGTCGGCGAATATCATCGACCAATGCGTCGCCCAAGGCGTGCCTTTCGCTCGTGAGTATGGTGGTTTGTTGGCCAATCGCTCCTTCGGCGGTGCTCAAGTTTCGCGTACGTTCTACGCCCGTGGTCAAACGGGTCAGCAACTTCTCTTAGGGGCTTATTCCGCACTCTCTCGTCAAATCGGTCTGGGTACGGTTAAGATGTATACCCGCCATGAGATGTTGGATTTAGTATTAGTGAACGGTCACGCGAAAGGGATCATCACGCGTCACTTGGTGACGGGTGAGATTCAAGCTTGGTCGTCGGACGTCGTGGTGCTCTGCACCGGCGGCTACGGAAATGTTTTCTACCTCTCCACGAACGCTCAAGGTTGCAACGTTACCGCGACCTACCGCGCCCACCGTCGTGGGGCCGGCTTTGCTAATCCTTGCTACACGCAAATTCACCCGACCTGCATTCCCGTTCACGGCGAAGACCAGTCGAAGCTGACGTTGATGTCCGAGTCGTTGCGGAATGATGGTCGTGTTTGGGTGCCGAAAGATGCGGCTGACTGCGGTAAATTGGCTTCGGAAATCCCCGAAGAGCGTCGCGATTATTTCCTCGAGCGCAAGTACCCCAGTTATGGTAATTTAGCCCCTCGCGATATCGCCTCGCGCGCCGCCAAGGAAGTTTGTGATGAGGGTCGCGGCGTCGGTCAAATGGTCGAAGGTAAGCGCCTCGGGGTTTACCTCGATTTCTCGGCCGCAATTCAGCGTTTGGGCGAAGCCACGATTCGCGAACGTTATGGCAACTTGTTCGACATGTATGAGAATATCACCGGCGAGAATGCCTACCGCCAGCCGATGCGCATTTTCCCAGCGGTGCACTACACGATGGGTGGTCTGTGGGTGGATTACAATTTGCAGTCGAATATCCCCGGATTGTTCGTCGGCGGCGAAGCCAATTTCTCCGATCACGGCGCCAATCGCTTGGGGGCTTCGGCGCTGATGCAAGGCTTAGCGGATGGTTACTTCGTCTTGCCTTACACGGTGACCGATTACCTTGCTGGCGTTGGCCTGACGGGTCGTCCTTCCACGGATGCTCCCGAGTATAAAGCGGCGCTCAAGGAAGTGAATGACCGCACGGCTCGGTTGCTTTCTATTAACGGTCAGCGTTCACCTCGCAGCTACCACAAAGCCCTCGGTAAGATTGTTTGGGAATACTGCGGGATGGCTCGCACGAAAGCTGGCTTGGAAAAAGCGATTCAAGAAATTCGTGCTTTGCGTGACGATTTCTGGAAGAACGTTAAAGTCACGGGCTCGGGTGATACGTTGGCTCCGGAGTTGGAACGCGCTGGTCGCGTGGCCGACTTCTTGGAGTTCGGCGAGCTGATGTGCCTCGACGCCCTCGTGCGCGAGGAGTCTTGCGGTGGTCACTTCCGTACGGAGTACCAACAAGAAGGCGAAGCGAAGCGCGATGACGACAAATTCGCTCACGTTGCCGTCTGGGAATGGCAAGGCGAAGGCGCTCAACCTGTCCGTCACATCGAGCCCCTGGTTTACGAAGAAGTTCAATTCACCACCCGCTCTTACAAATAATCTTATGGTCACGGCATCTGGACAAAATAGTCACGGTCATGAAGTGACCCTCGCGTTGAAGCTCCGCGTTTGGCGTCAACGTAAAGGTCAAGCAGGCCATTTTGAAGAACATGCATTAGCCGCCGTTCCGACGTCGGCTTCTTTCCTCGAGATGATGGACATGCTCAATGAGCAACTCATCAAGGAAGGGAAGGAGACTTTTGCGTTCGACCACGATTGCCGTGAAGGCATTTGCGGTATGTGCTCGATGACGATCAACGGCATGCCTCACGGCCCTCTGCCTGGCGTCACGACTTGCCAATTGCACATGCGCAACTTCCGCGATGGCGAAACCATCACGGTGGAGCCTTGGCGCGCCCGGGCGTTCCCAGTCCTGAAGGACTTGGTCGTAGATCGCAGCGGTTTTGATAAAGTGATTCAAGCCGGTGGTTTTATCACCGTGCGCACAGGTTCAGCTCCTGAAGCCAATAACATTCCCGTGCCTAAGGGCGTGGCGGATGAGGCGATGGACGCCGCCGAGTGTATCGGCTGCGGAGCTTGCGTGGCTTCTTGTAAGAATGGTTCGGCGATGCTCTTCGTCGGGGCCAAAATTAATCACCTGAACATCCTGCCTCAAGGTCAGGCCGAACGCGATCGTCGCACCTTAGCCATGGTGAAGACGATGGACGAAGCGGGTTTTGGCAATTGCACCAATTACGGTGAGTGCCAAGCCCACTGCCCCAAGAGTATCACGTTGGATGTGATTGCGAAGTTAAACCGCGACTACTTGCGGGCTCGCGTGAAGGAGTTTTTCTCTTCGACCGGCAAGCCCAGTAAGGGCGGCGACTAAAAGCAAAAGGCCCGCTTTAAGCGGGCCTTTTTGTTAGCTGAAGGATTCGATTTACTCGCTCTCCTGTGCCGATTGCTCGGTGATTTTGGTGAGTAGGATGCGGTTGTTGCCGTTGGCTAATTGCAACCCTTCGACGAATTCATTGAGCGTCGCCGGATCTTTGAGGGTTACTTCGTAGAGCAGTTCGGTCATCATGCCTGCTTGGACGGTTTCGACGGAAGCGAGTTCATGGTTTAATAAGAACTTTTCAAAAACCGGGGCAAAGCCCGTGGTGTAGTTGATATCATTATTAATCCGAATCCGCAGGAGGTGCGAGTCGCGCTGGGTTAAGAAGAGGTCGCGGAACGACATCGCCCAGATGATGAGGCACACTAAGGGTACCGTGATGAGGGCGAGGAGGTATTGTTGGGCACCGATGGCTAGGCCCGTGGCCATGGCGAGGAAGATGAAACCAATGTCGCGGGCTTGGTTGACGGTCCGGCGAAAGCGGATGATGGAGAAGGCGGCAAACATCCCAAAGGCCATGTTGCGATCGCCGTGGACGACCATGATTACCATCGTCACCACCGTCCCTAAGATGAGCAACGAATGCACGTAGTCTTGGGAGTATTTGTTGCCGCGGTAGGTAAGTTTATAAACCCAGGCAATGAGGCTATTCAGGGCAAAGCTGAAGAGGATGGCGAAGATGATTTCGAGGACGGAAGGGTGCATCGTTGGAGCGTTTTCAACGGCAAAGAGTTTATCAATGAGCGTGGGGGCAGGTTGAATGGGGGGCAGGGGGTCGAAGGTTTTAGCGAGGTGATGTAGCATAAGAGAGCGGTGGGGTGGGTTGGGGTTGAAGTTTAGTCTGACCTAAGCGAATTCCCGCGAGGTATTTACTGAACGGTCGTGGGGCTAACTTGAGTTGCGTCAGGGTGCGGGTGAAGTTTAAGGGGACCGGCTCAGAGCCTTTTAGTTCCATGATGCAGTGACCTTCGGGCAAAATGTAGTCCGTGAAATTTCGATCGTCCGTTTCGGGCGTAAAATCATCGAAACGAGCGGCGATATTATCATCGAAGGTGACTCGCAGGCGTTTGCTGGGCTCTACCTCAGGGCTATGTAAGAAATACGCATAGCGATGGTAGCGCATTAAAATGCTGGGACGGAAGCCCTCGGTCTCTACAAGGTTTTTGACTTCAGCTAGGGTGGTCCGCTCGGCGTGTGTAAAATCACCCTCGACGGTTTCGCCGCGAGCTAATGCTAAGGCGTTTTCTAAAGTCGTTTGGACGCGGCGTTTCACGCCACGGCCATAGGCCTTATGTTTGATTTCGATAAAACTGGTCGGCGCGATGATGCCGTCTTTCGAGCCATAGACGCGTACGCGCATTTTGCGCCGCGAGGCGATATTACGCCAGTTCTCCCAGAAGCATTTTAAATCTGGGGTGTCGTAGTATAAACTGACAATCGGGTACCAGCCTTCCGAGCCGCCATGGGTGTCGGGTAGGAGTTCGTGAGCGAGGGATTCTAAGAGGGCTGAACGCTGTTCCTGGTTAAGCAGGAATTTGTATTCGTAGCGTTCGGGGTTTTCCATGCGCTTAGGGGAGTCGGGTTAGAAAGAGACTATTGCGATCAACCCAAAGTTCCCCAGCCGAACCACGAATTTCAATAATGAGGGTAGGGTCGGCATCCGTGACCACGAAATCCGTGACAATCGGCGTCCACGGCGTATCGCCCAGTAGTCCGAGATTCTTCGGGTTAGCTCCTTCGCCCGAAATCCGGAAGCGGGCGCCTTTAGCGTTTTCGGCGTTACCGCCTTTGATGCCGTGCGTTTCCATTAAGCCACCGAACTGGTAGTGGCCAGGGTCGAGCGAAAGCTGGAGTCGAAAATCGGCTCCGCCGTCTGCTCCGACTTTAAGGTAGAAACAATCCTTTTTGGAGTGATGTTTTTCTTGGGCATCGCCCTTATCGTTGGAAGGTTGCCAGGCGTATTTATTCAAGAGGACCTTGGTGCCCGTGGGTTCGCTTAATTGATAAGCGTCTTCGAGTTGGCGCCGCACATTGTCTAAACGATCGCGAATTTCCCGGGCGGCGTCGGCCCCGCGTTGGTCAAAGCGTTTCGATTCTTCAAGGTCGATGGGGCGGATTTTCTCTTTTAAATCGGCGGCAACTTGGATGGCTCGATTGGGCCAGTCGTATTTCCGTAGGGCTTGATCGTAGACGTCAAAGGCCTGCCGGCGAAAACGGGCGCGAATATCTTTATTTCCCCAAATTGCATTGGGCACCATGGCTCCCGGTTGGCGGAAGACATACCAGCGAGGGTCGCCAAACATTTGGTCCATGCCATGGAGGATGAAGTAGAATTTACCGACGGTTGGTTCTTCGTAGATCCGGTAATTATTACGATTAAACGAATAACCGTCCCAGTGACAGAGAACTTCTTCGAGGAAAACGTAGCGCAGGTAGGCATCAATATCGACGATGCGATTCACGCGTTGCAGGCGGCGGTCGGCTTGGGACTCTTGGCAGGCGGCAATCAGTTCGAGGAGACGAGTTTTTTCGTTCGGATTACCCTTGTCGCACTCTAGGTTGGGATTGATTTCATTACAGAAACCCCCGTCGTAAATATGACCGTGGGTATCATCAAAGAAGTATTGGAGGAACTCCCCGTTAAAACCCTCTTTGAGCACATACGTCCCGAGAACTTTATTGTTTAGGGTTAGGTAAGCATGGGTGCAGCGCGATGCTGGAACGCCAGCCACGCGAGCCATTTCTCCCGCCATTTGTTCATGGAGCATGGTGCCGTCTTGCGCACAGTTATTAAACATGAACTTCGTGATGCCGTGAAAGTCTTGTTCTTTCACTTTGGCAATCCGCATGGAGAACCCCGGACGATCATCGTTGATTTGCCGAAAACTTCCCGCGGACCCTTTGAGTTTTACTAAACAGTTTTCTAAAGTCGGTCCGTTTTTTTCGCGAAGGCTGCACTCGACTAAGTTCCGCGGTTCGCGGGCCAGTTTATTCAGATTTTCAGGACTGATGACTAGTTGGACAATCGGCACCATGCCGCCAAACAAGGCATCATCGTTGAGATCACCGCGGCTGGGTTTTGTCAGTGGAACGATGGCTGGTGCTGCAGGTTTAGCGTTTTGGGCTAAGATGTTACCCAAACTTAACAAACAGCATGCACCGAGAGTAAGTACTCTTTGCCACCGATAGGGCACCAGCCATGAGGGGACTAATCGCAAAGCAGTAAGAAGTGAAAGGGTGTGACCGCCAAAAATCGTGTCAACTCCCTAGCCCATTAACAGAAAATTTTTAGGCCGTAATCAGTGTCCCGCCCAGAGCCTTTGCAGGCTCTCGGATAAACCACCAGACCGGGCACGCGTGAGCCAACTTTTCTGGAAGCGTTCCGATAACGCTTGTTGGTCGACAACAGCGAGCGTGTGCCCTTGTGCCCGGCGCAGCCCTGCCGTGGCTAAATCGACTCCCACCATTAATTCATCCCGGACTGTCTGATCTTGAATGCGTTCTACGAGAGGACGCGCATGGTTTAAATAATCGAGAGCCGTCTTTAATTCTGTGGGGCTCGTTTGTTGCACCAGCGTTGACAGCTGTGCGGGCGAGCTGGTCAAGAAATCCCAAGTCAGGCTGCGATTTCTTTGTTTAAAATTAATCTGCTCTTCGAGTTGTCCGAGATAAGCCAGGGCTTCGTGAGTCGCTTCGGCGTCCGCAGTTGAGAGTTGTCCTAAAAGCACGCAACCCGCCGTAAAATCGGGCCGATAGTTGGCAGGGTAGCACCATGCCTGAGCCAGCCCTGCAATCATCGGCAACCAAGTCGTTGGCCAAGGTTGGTGGTAGCCTTGGTCGCCCCACGTGGTGACTAGTAAGCCTTGGGCTTGGTGTTGTTGGGCGGCGTGAATAGCTTCTTGTTGATTGGCGAGTGCGTTCTGGAGTCGTCCCGTAAAGCTTTGCCATGTGCTCGTGCCCGAAGCGATTAGGTAGGTGCGTTGCAGCGAGGCCAGCCTTCCGCATTGGGCGTTAAAAGGGTGACCGGCATCATAGCCCCACACGACGGGGATCGTCCCCGCGGGCGCTTGGTGGGCCAAGGTGAGGTCTTCTAAAAGAATATCGCCCCAGAATTGGGCCGTGTGGCCGCGGGCTTGGACGAGGTCACAGATTTTTTGGAGGTGTTCTAAATAGACGTGATGTTTCCCGCGTTGGGCGACTGCTTCGCGACTGAACCCTTGGCCTAACTCCCAAGGTTCATCACCGCCGATGTTCACTTGGCGGCTTTGAAAGTGGGGGAGGTAGTCATCGAGTAAGCCCGCCACGAAATCAAGCGAGGCTTGCTGGGGACGTAAGGTGCTAGGGATGGGCTTGAATTGCTGAGTGAGTGGGTGGGTCCAGCCGTTCGGGCATTCCGCTAGTTGACGGTAAGGCTCGTGTTCGAGCCAACGTTCAAGGTGTCCAAAGGTGTTGAGGTTCGGGACGAGTTCGATGCCGCGCTCCCGACAGGCTTGATCCAAGGTGTGAATTTCCTCGGCAGTGAGCGGGGAGGCGTGTTGCCAGACGATTTCATGCCCAGGCCAAGCAAACGTGTGTTCGATGTATAATTGGAATTGGTTTACCCGCAGTTGGTGGAGGGCATCGATGAATTGGAGTAATTCAGCGAGTAAGGGCACCCGACCGCGCGAAATATCCAACATCACCCCCCGAACTTTTAAATCGGGCCCATCTGTGAGGTCTAAAAGCGGTAGACCCTCGGGGTTTTGCGCATAAATTTGGCGTAAAGTTTGGCAGGCGTAGAGGGCGCCAGTAGCATCGCTGACTTCGATGTGAATGCCGCTGGGTTCAATGGCGAGGTGGTAGCCTTCTGCGGGTAGCCGAGAGTCTTTGATAATTCGGCAAGGGTCGTGCCGATTTTGCTGCAGTAGCTTTTCGGCTTCGGAAACCGTGCGAGGTAAGTGAGCTAAAAAAGAAGTAAGGACGTCGGCGTGGGTCGAAAGGGTCAAGAAACCGCCTCTTAAAGTGAGTTCCCTAGGACGGGGAAAGATTTTAGGAGCAACTGCACGCATTAAACCGATGGTTAACGCCTTAAATCAGGTCGGCAACCGCTATCCTGCCCGAAACGCTTTCCGGCTTGGAACAAAATCCCAAAACCCTACATCATATAATTTCATACCCAAACCCTACACTATGGCTCGATTAACCATCAGTGCTCTCTTGCTGACTGTCATCGCTCAGGCAGTCCCCGAGGGCTTTACGATTAAAGACTACGTGACGACGGCTCAAGAGCCTGAACTCTACCCGACGGCTCTTTCCGCCGATCCTTCGGGAGGTATTTACATCTCCTCCGATAAAAATGGCTCGCTCGGTCACATCAAAGGCATGGGCCGCATCTTAGTTGCCCGCGACACCAAGGGTGACGGCAAGGTGGACTCGATGACGGAGTTCGTGAAAGTCGAATCTCCCCGCGGTGGTCACTTCGTCGGTGGCGTTTTCTATTTAATTCACCCGCCTTACCTCACGGCTTACCGCGACACGAAGGGCACGGGCCATGCGGATGAAGAAATCACGTTAGTGGAAGGTTTAGGCGGTGGGATTGAGCACCCCCGCGGCGCCGACCACACGACCAATGCTTGTCGTATGGGTATCGACGGTTGGTTGTACATCTGCGTCGGTGACTTCGGTGCGGGGATTGAAAAAGACCATGATGGTGCCAAGGGCCGCGATGGTAAGCGCGTCACGCTTTACGGCGGTGGCGTCCTCCGCGTTCGCCCCGATGGTTCGGAATTAGAAACGTATACGGAGATGACGCGTAACATTGTGGACATCGGGATTACGCCAACTTTGGACATGTTCTCCCGGGACAATACCAACGATGGTAAGGGCTGGAACACGCGCTTCCTGCACTACACCTCGCTCTCGAATCCTGGCTACCCTCGTCTCTATAAGAACTTCGAAGACGAATTGGCGCCTCCTTTGGCCGACTACGGTGGTGGTGCTGGCACGGGGATTCTTTACCTCAGCGAACCTGGCTTCCCGAAGGATTACGGCGAAACCTTGTTCTCGTGCGACTGGACCACGGGCTCGCTCTACCGTCACACGTTGAAGCCTTTCGAGGCTACTTACACGATTACTCAAGAAGTTTTCCAAAAAGTGCCTCATGCCATCGACTTAGATGTCGACGGTAATTCGCGCCTCTACCTCGCTGACTGGCGTGGGGGTGGTTTCAGTTACGCTGGTAAGGGTAAGCAAGTGGGCTTGATTCAATTGATTGAGCCCGTGGGCACGAAGCGTGCTCAGTACGTCGACGTTAATAAAGTCGCTGATGCTGACCTCGTGAAGCTCTTGGCTTCCGACAGCACGGTTCAGCGCTTAGAAGCCTCGCGTCGCATCATCGACGGCAAGAAGAAGGACTTGGCTTCTGCCGTCTTGGCCTTGGCTCAAGATACCAATCAACACCTCTACCACCGCGTGGCTGCTGTTTTCACTTACAAGCAATTGCTTGGTAAGGAGTCGACCCCCGGCTTGGTGGATTTGGTGAAGTCGGAAGGCGTGCGCGAGTTTGCCCTGCGTGCCCTCGCCGATCGTTTGTCTGAACTCCAAGGCGTGCCTACGCAGCCTTTCGTGGATGCGTTAACGGATCCCAATCCCCGCGTGCGCTTGCAAGGCCTCGTGGGCCTTTCGCGCTTAGGCGCTAAAGATGCCGCCGCTAAAATTATCGAAGTCGCCGCCACCTGGCCTACCGATGAATCGAAGTTGAAGCAAGGTGAGCACTACCGCCTTACGCACACCGCCGTGAATGCGTTAATTCGCATCGGCAATGTGCAAGCGGCCTTAGATGCCCTCGCTTCCCCTGAGAAGCGTTACATCGCAACGCGCGTGTTGCAGGCTTGGCATACGCCCGAGACCGTCAATGGATTGATTGCCTTGAGCTCGAAGGGCGACGAAGGTCAGCGGGCTGCTTGTATCAAAGCCTTGGCTCGTCTGTATAACGTTGAGAAGCCTTGGAACTACAAGGATTGGTGGAGCACCCGTCCGGATGACCGCGGGCCTTATTTCAACCCCGTTGAGTGGGAAATGACGCCTGTCATTAAGAAGGCGATTGAAGCGGCTTACCCCACCTTGTCGGCTTCATTGCGTCTCTCGATGTTGGAATTATTGGCGAAGAACCGGATTCCTGTCACTGATCTGAAGCTCGAAGGCATCGATGCGATTCGCTTAGCGATTGCTTCGACTAACTTACGTCCTGCCGACATCGCCTTGTTGAAAGACGCGGCCCTGTCTGCGAATCGTCCCTGGAAGGATCGTTTTGATTCTTACAAGGCTTTGGAAAAAGCCGAAAACGAAGCGGGCCTCGAAGCCCGCGTGAACGTGCTCGCTGGTTGGCTTAAGGACAAGTCCTTGCCCGTTGCCGCAACGCAAGCCATCAACGACTTCGTCAACGATGGTCAGCGTGGCTCCGAAGTCGCCAAGCTCCGCAAGTTGGCGAACCGTGCCGAAGACTCCGCTTCCCGCATTATTTGGCGTTCGTTGCTGACCGTGCTCATCAGCCCGCTCAGCAAGGAAGCGAATAAGAAACTCGTCCAAGTGGAAATCGACAAGAACCCGCGCGATATCGGTTTCTTCGAAGCGATTACGGACATGGAGTTGCCTGGTTTTGATAAGGCGATCGATACCGCCATTGCTGGTGACAATACCATCCTCATCAATGCCGCTAAGGCTGCTCGTGCCGCAGGTCAGCAAGCCGCCGCTCGCGCCGGCAAGAAGATTGGGGCGCTCTCCTTGGCAGATGCCACGGCCGCTGGTATGAAGTCGGTGGGTAATCCTAAACTCGGTCAGAAGCTCTTCACCCGCCAAGGTTGCGTGGCTTGCCACAGCATCGACCTCAGTGCGGAACAAAAAGGTCCTTACCTCGGTTCGGCTGGTGCTAAGTTCCCTCGCGAATACTTGGTCGAGTCGGTCTTGCTTCCTAGCAAGGTTGTGGCTCAAGGCTTCCAGACGGTAGTCTTCGAGATGAACGACGATTCGCAACAAATGGGCTTCGTGACCGGTGAAGCGGACGGGATTATTTCCCTGCGCAACATTGCGGGTCAGACCTCGAAGTTGAAGCGTGCCGAAGTTCGTCACGAGAAGCACCTGCCTCAGTCCATGATGCCCGAAGGTTTGGCTGCGGGTCTGACGGTCGAAGAATTCTCGGCCCTGATCGACTACTTGATGTCGCTCAAAGCAATCGGTGGCTAAGGCTTAGTGCACCGCTTTTTATCAAAAGGGCACCTTCGGGTGCCCTTTTTTGTGCCTAAGTGGGTCTTATGACGCATCTTCCTATTGGGATAAGTTGATGGATACTTGCGTAATAAGGGAAAACGATTTTGGTTTACGCTCCTATGGCAAGTTCCGTCCCCTATACCTTTTCCTCCGAGTCCGTTGGCGAAGGTCACCCTGACAAAGTCGCCGATGGTATCTCCGACTCCATCCTCGATGCCTGCTTAGCCCAAGACCCGAAGTCTCGTGTGGCTTGTGAGACGTTAGTGAAAAGCGATCACGTGGTCATCGCGGGTGAATTGACGACCAAGGCGAAGCTGAATTTCGAAGAAATCATCCGCGGGGCGATTCGCGAAATTGGTTATGTGAACGACGACGATGTGTTTCACGCCGACAAAGTATTTATTACGAATCTTTTGACGAAGCAGTCCCCCGATATTGCTCAAGGGGTCGATGAGCGTAAGGCCGAAGGGAAGAAGCACGCCAAGATGGGTGCGGGTGACCAGGGAATCATGTTTGGTTTTGCGACCAAGGAAACGCCCGAGCTGATGCCTGCTCCCGTGATGTTTGCCCACCGCTTAAACCGTAAACTCGCTGCTTTGCGTAAATCTGGAGCCCGCGGCACGGAGTGGATTCGTCCTGATTGTAAGTCACAAGTGGCGGTGCGTTACAACGCTCAGCATCAATTAGAAGCGATTGATAATGTCGTGATTTCCACGCAACACACGGCTGATGTCAGTCACCGAGAGATTTCCCGTTTCTGTATCGAAAACGTGATCAAGGAAGTTCTGCCGGCCAAATACCTGCACGCAAAGACGGAGTTCCTCATCAATCCTACGGGCCGGTTCGTCGTGGGTGGCCCACAAGGGGATTGTGGTTTAACCGGCCGGAAAATTATCGTGGATTCTTACGGCGGGATGGGTCGTCACGGCGGTGGTGCCTTCTCCGGTAAGGATCCGACCAAGGTCGACCGTTCGGCTGCTTACATGGCTCGCTGGGTCGCCAAGCACATCGTGGCTTCGGGCGTTGCCGAGCGCTGTGAATTACAAGTGGCTTATGCTATCGGCCACCCTGAGCCGACGAGTTTACACTTAAATACTTTTGGCACCGCCGTGCTGACCGAAGCGCAGATTCTGGCCGCGGTCCAAAAAGTCTTCCGCTTTAACCCGGCGGAAATCATTCAACAACTCGACCTGCGTCGCCCGATTTACCGTCAAAGCACGCATTATGGTCACTTTGGTAAGCAAGGTTTGCCCTGGGAAGTTACCAGTCGCCTCGCCGCCTTCAAAAAAGCCCTNCAAAAATAATTTTATGTCCAAGAAGAAATCACTGCGTCGTACGGGTAAAGCCCAAGACTTCAAAGTTGCTGATATCAGCTTAGCCGCTTGGGGTCGCAAAGAACTCCAAGTCGCAGAGCATGAAATGCCCGGCTTGATGGCCTTGCGNGANAAGTATGGCAAGAAGCAGCCCTTGAAGGGCGTGCGTATTGCTGGCTCGTTNCACATGACGATTCAGACCGCTGTCCTGATTGAAACGTTAGCCGCTCTCGGTGCTGATGTGCGCTGGGCCTCGTGCAATATTTTCTCCACGCAAGATCACGCCGCCGCGGCGATTGCTGAGGCAGGCGTACCGGTGTTCGCTTGGAAGGGCGAAACGTTAGAAGAGTATTGGGAATGCACGATGCGAGCCTTGACCTGGCCTAACGGCGCCGGTCCTGAACTCATCGTTGATGATGGTGGCGATGCCACGTTGCTGATTCATAAAGGCTACGAACTGGAGAACGGCTCGAAGTGGGTCCATACGAAGTCGGACTCGGAAGAAGAACAGATTATTAAGAACCTTTTGAAGAAGGTCGCCAAAGAGCGTCCTGGCCATTGGCACCGCGTCGTTGCCGATTGGAAGGGTGTTTCGGAAGAAACGACCACGGGCGTTAAGCGTCTCTACCGCATGTTGGAAGAAGGCGCACTTTTAGTGCCCGCGGTGAATGTCAACGACACGGCGACGAAGTCGAAGTTTGATAACCTCTACGGCTGCCGTGAATCCTTGGTCGACGGTATTAAGCGTGCCACCGACGTCATGGTGGCAGGTAAAGTCGCCTTGGTGGTGGGTTATGGTGACGTGGGTAAGGGCTCGGCCCAATCGCTCCGTGGTTTAGGTGCGACGGTGCAGATTGCGGAAATTGATCCGATCTGTGCCCTCCAAGCGGTGATGGAAGGATACCGTGTNGTGACGGTAGAAGAAACTCTAGGGAAGGCAGATATTTATGTCACTGCCACTGGCAACCGCGATATCATCACGCTGGAGCATCTGTGTAAGATGAAGGACCAAGCGATTGTTTGTAATATCGGGCACTTCGATAACGAAATCCAAGTGACACGCTTGAATGCGTATAAGGGGGTGAAGAAAGACACCATTAAGCCACAGGTTGATCGTTACACCTTTAAGGACGGTCGCCAGTTATACCTCCTCGCTGAAGGGCGTTTAGTGAATTTGGGTTGTGCCACGGGCCACCCAAGTTTCGTGATGTCGACTTCGTTCACGAATCAAGTTTTAGCCCAAATCATGCTTTGGGAAAATCGGGCACAGGCCAAACCCAGCGTCTCCTTGTTGCCCAAACACTTGGACGAAGAGGTCGCCCGTCTGCACCTCGGCAAGATTGGCGCGAAGCTTACCAAATTAACGAAGGAGCAAGCCGCTTATATCGGCGTGTCTCCGAATGGTCCGTTCAAAACGGATAATTATCGTTACTAAGGTTCGGCTTACTTCCGATTCTGTAACCACTGGAGGGCGGCAATTTCGCCCTCCTTTTTCATGACGCTAAAGTACTGCGCCAGCGTAGCGTCGTCGGCTTCTACGAGCTGGTTGCTCACCGGAATCAGCTCTTTGATGGTTTGCTGTTTATTTTTAATAAGCTCTAGGCGCTCGGCAACCGTGGCGTTATTTGGGCCGACCACGGTTAAGGGGTCGAGTTGGTCTAAAAAGGTTTTTTCCACGCTAATCCCGACTAACTGATTAATCATCGTCGTGTTGCTGGAGTCTTGAATGCGTTGTCCTAAGGTGATGCCAATGACGACGGCAGGCTCTGCCGAATCATAGTCGGCTTGATTGATGAAGCCATCCTCTACGGCTTTAAGGTCGCGCGAAACGGCAGTGAATACTGTTAATTCAGGGATGCCTAATAAGCCTAGGGCCAAGGCGGGAGCCATGCCAGGGGTGTAGCCGGCGTCGCTTAAGGCGTCTTCACTGCTTTGGAGGATTTGAGCATTATAATTTAATAAGAGCGGGTTCTCTAAGGATTGGGCCAGCGCATCGCCCGCAGCGGCTAAATCACCTTTGCTAAAGGCATCTTGGGCTGCGAGGTAGTTGCCGATCGAATTATCGGGAGCCTAGCCGCTGAAAGCTTTGAATCGCTTGGCTCTTTTCTTCCGGCGTATTGCTCCGCAGTGCCAACTCCAGTTGCAGGCTGGGCTCTTGAGGGAATTCTTTAATGGCTTCGCGGATGAGGTTGACGTCGTGCGAAAGTCGCGAGGCGGTAATAAGGTTAATCGGGGTTCGACCTTTTTCTTTTAAAAAGTGATCCAGTTCCGCACGGCTTAAGGGCGTGAAAGTACCGCCCTCACTCCAGGCTTTCATGAGATCGCTCGCCTTAAATTGTTCATGTGCTAGGCGGCTGCGGGTTAAGTCATCTAGGGGTGCCGAGGTTCGCGGCGTAATCTTTTGATTACTAGCCGCGAGGGGGGCGGGCGAGGGTACGGCTTTCGCCTGCGTGAACAGTCGGTAGCTTTGGTAGGTAATGGCTCCGAGAAGCAGGATTACCAAGACGACGGCGGGCTTGGACTTCACGTCGTAAAATTAGATCGTGACCCTAAAACTGACCAGCCCAAATCAAGGTCATGCGACCCTGATTTGGGCGGTTATTTTATTAAATTTGCTCCAGCGACCAAGGCTTGCGCAGTTCGCGTGAGAGCATCCCCGTGGCAGTATCATCGTCCACGAATTTTTCAGCGGCGGCATCAAATTTCAGTTTCCGGCCCGTGAAGATGGCAGCATTACCGAAGTGACCGATGGCCGTGGCGTGGTGGGCGGCTTGGGCGGCGGCGATGGGCTTGCGGCGTGATTGGCAGCAATCCACGAACTCTTGATAGTGATCGGTCGTGCCGGGGCAGCGCCAAGCATCAGGCCCAAGATCCTTTTCCCATAGGCCCTTGATGCTGCATTCTTGACCGCCGCGACGTACGAAGAGCGTGCCTTTTTCGCCCGTGAACTTTACCCCTTCGAATTTGCTATTCACATTGAGCTGCGTGCCGTCGGCGTAAGTGAGCGTGTAGTTGTAAGTGCGGTGCGTGTTCCAAGGGGCTTCGCGGAGTTCACCAGTGCCTTCAACGCTGACCGCGAATTCATTGTCTTTACCGATCGCCCAAGCGGCGATGTCGCCATGGTGACAAACCCAATCGAGCACCATGCCACCCCCGAAATTTGTGTGCCAGCGCCAGTTGAAGTGGAAGACGCGGGGATCGTATTCCATCCAAGCCGAAGGGCCAACCCAGAGGTCATAATCGACTTCGACTGGAGGCTTTTCGCCAGGCTTGGGAGCAGCAGGGATGGCGTGGTTATTTGTCGTTGTGCCGGCTTCGACGTGCAGGATTTTTCCCAGTTCGCCGTTGCGGACGATTTCGACCGCTTTGCGGAAGTTGCCGGTGGAACGTTGCCACATGCCCGTTTGCCAAACTCGACCGTTGGCTTTGACCGCGTCGACGATGGCTTTGCCTTCACGGAAAGTTTTGGCCAACGGCTTTTCGCCGTAGACATCAATCCCGGCGCGCAGCATCGCACAACTCAACACGCCGTGCCAGTGATCGGGCAGGCCCATGACGGCCGCATCAGGTTTTTCTTTGGCTAGTAATTGACGGAAATCTTGGTAGGTGCGTGGGGCGGCTTGGCCGGCACGTACGACGGAGTCGGAAGCGGTCTTTAAAACGCGGGTGTCGATGTCGCACACCGCAATCACCTGCACGCCCTTTTTCTTGAGCAGGTTATTCATGTCGCCACCACCTTGGCTCTTTAAGCCCACACCGACGAGTTGGAGTCGGTTTGAGGGAGCCACGGTGTCGTCTTTACCGAGAGCCGAAGCGGGGATGATGGTGGGGAAGCCTAAGGCGACGCCAGCCAAGGAAGTTTGCTTTAAAAAGGAGCGACGATTCATGGGGTTGGAGGGGTAAGATTTAGACAGCGAAACCGGGGGTAGGTTCGCGGCTTTAATAGGGTGGCAACTTTCAGGAAAAAGCGATGTCTTAAGCGTACCCCCATGCGATACTTATTAAGTTTCTTATTAGCCGTTGGCTTGTTGGCGGCCGAACCTAATCGGGCCTTGGTCTTTTCGAAGACGGCGGCCTTCCGTCACGGCGATTCCATTCCGCTGGGAAATAAGCTTTTGGAAGCCCAATTTAAGTCCTTGGGACTCGAGGTGGATATTTCTGAGGACGCGGCGGTTTTTACGCCTGAGAATTTGGCTCGCTACCGCGTGGTGGCGTTTATGAGCACGACGGGGGACATCATGGCTAACCCCGTTGCTAAAGGCGCGGTGCTAACTCCGGAAGAAAAGGCAGCTAATCTTAAGATTGCCGAGGCTCGTCGGACCGCTTTCCAGAATTGGCTCGAAGGGGGCGGGGCCTTTGTGGGCGTGCATGCTGCTTCGGATGCGGGTGGGGATATTCTAACTCGCTGGCCTTGGTATGCGAAGATGATTGGGGGACTGTTTGCAGGTCACCCCCTGCCCAGCAAGTGGCGGTGCTTCACCCCGTGGATAAAGACAGTTTAGCCACAGCTCATTTGGCGGCTGATTGGAAGCGCAAGGATGAGTGGTATAATTTTAAGAACCTGCAGGCCGATAACCATGTGCTCTTGGTCATCGATGAAACGACTTACAAAGGTGGCAATACTAAGCCGGGTGAAACACATCCCATGTCTTGGCAAAAAGAAGTCGGCAAAGGTCGCATGTTCTACACCGCTTTAGGCCACACCAAGGAATCTTATGCCGAGCCTGAGTTCATCAAGCACGTCCTGGGCGGCATCCTCTGGACTTTACGCCGGACCGAGTTTCCTAAGTAAGCACAGGCTTACTTAACGTCTTTTTCGGCGTTGCGCGCTTTTTCGAGCTTATCGCTCAGGCGTTGCAACGCCGCTTTCGTTGAAGGGTTGTCCGTGTGCGTGACGGCTTGGTGGATGGCCTCAAGGTCATTCACTTGGCCTAATTTTAAAATCCCCTTTTGGGCTTCGAGACGCAGTGCGTCTTCGGCAATCACGTCGCAGAGCGTGGCGGTGATTTTTTGATTATTCCGGACCACGGCTGCCTTGATAAGGGCGATGCGACCCGGGGTAGCCAGGGTCTGGTCCTTAATATTTTTAATAAAAGCATCGGTCACGCCTGGCCCCGAGATTTTACTGAGCGCGGTGACGGTGTCGTCCAGATCGCCTTCTTTGGCTTGCGAGGCGAGGATGGTGACGGCTTTGGCACCGCCGATTTCGGCTAAGGTTAAGCCGGCGTCGTGGTAGAGGGGCGATTTGGCATCGGTGGCGAGCGTGGTGATTTCTGGGGTGGCCCGCGTTGCTTTGGCTTCCGCGAGGGCGGCGAGCAAAAGTTTGGCAGTGGCTAAGTCGGTTTGGGTTAAGAGACTGGCAACATCATGAGCCAAAGGGCTATCGGGTTCATCCACGAGGCGTTCGCGTAAGTCGTCCACCGCCGCGCGCTTCGTTTCCAAGGTTGCCTCGGGCTTTTTCAGGCTCTCGAGTGATGAACTCTTGCCGCTGCGAAAGGCTTTGAGGGCCTCCGTGTAATGGGCATGGTTTAATGGCGTGCTTTGACCCCAAGCCATTAAGGGGGCGACGAGCATTACCAAGGCCAGTGAGGAGAGTTGCGAGAAGGTCATAGGGGTATGAAGGGGCACACTAAGTCTTCCGCGACAGCCTGCACGATTTAATTCTACTTTAGAAAATATCAGAAGAGGTGGTGTCGGGCGAAAAGACCGTAGGGGAAAGGTCAGTACTGCCATCTATAATTCAGAGTTGTTCTCGAACCTGAGGTGGGCACGATAGCCTTTTATGTCAGAGACCCTGCAAACTATCCGCGAAAGCAAGGCGGCCCCCATGGGGAGTCGCTGGTTGGCGATTTGTGCTTTAGGTGAAATCTCCACCAAGACCGCCAAGACAGGCGCGAGTTATTATGAAACGACCATCGCGGATGCGAGTGATGACATTAAGATCCGGGTCTTCGGGGATTCGTCGATTAAGCCTGTCATCGCCGCCCTGAAAGCGGGGAGCGTGGTGCGCGTGGGTGGCACGGTGGGCGATTTTAACGGCCGCCCTGATTTGAAAGTCGATACGATGGCTCCGTTGAGCGATGAAGAGCGCAGTGATCCTGCCTTGATGGGGCGCTTGACGCCGGTTTCCCAACAGGACCCGGTAAAGATGTTAAAAACCCTGCACGAAATCATTGAGCGGATTCCCCACGCCCAACTTCGCGCCACAGTGCAGTCGATTCTTAAAGAACAAGGCGAACGGTTTTACGAAGCGGTCGCTGCCATGGGAATGCACCACGCCTATCGCCATGGGTTGTTGGAGCACACCTTGCGGATGGCCCAATGTGCCGAGGCGTTGTTGCCGTTATACCCGAAGGTCGATCGCTCGTTGGCTTTAGCGGGAACGATTTTACACGACATCGGTAAGGTGCAGGAATACACGCGCCTCGAGCCTGGCATGGCCAAGGCCAGTTTTACGCGCGCCGGCAATCTCCATGGTCACTTAGTTCTCGGGACTTTTTTAGTGCGCGAGCATGCTACCTTGGTGGGCTTAGAAATTTCGCTGCGTGAGCGTTTAGAGCACATTTTGCTCAGTCACCACACCATGCGTGAGTATGGCGCGTGTCAGACTCCTTCGACGCCAGAGGCCGTGTTTGTCGCTCGTATTGATGATCTGGACGCCAAGCTTTCCGCGATTGAGGAAGAGCTGCGCAAGGCTCCTCCGGGTGTCGAATTCACGCAACTGCGGGCGATTGATGGTCAGTTGTTAATCACGCCTCCTAAGACGGGTCAGTGAGTATGGATGTGCGGGAGTTAGACTTTGACTTACCTCCCGAGCGCATTGCCGCGGAACCTGCGGCTCGTCGCGACGATTCGCGTTTATTAGTCGTTCATCGCCGCACCCGCACGATTGAACACCGCTTCTTTCGGGATTTCCCGCAGTTAATCCCTCCGCAAACCATTCTTGTTCGAAATACCGTTAAGGTTTTGAAAGCCCGCCTCGCGGGAGTTCGACCAACGGGAGGTAAGGTGGAGTGTTTGCTGTTAAAACCAACGAGCGAGCTGAGTCTTTGGTGGTGTCTCTTGCGCCCTGGTAAACGGGCGGCGGATGCCGCTGGATTCGTGATTGGCGATACGTCCGCGGTGGTAACGGAAGTTAAAAACGGTGAATACTTAGTGCGCTTTAAATTAGCTCCCGGCCAATCGGTTTATGATTTGGCAGAGCGATGGGGGGTACTGCCTTTGCCGCCTTATATCGTCGAAGCCCGCAAGGAGCGTGGCGTCAGCGGCGTAGATGACGCCGAGCGTTATCAAACGGTTTACGCTAGTCCGCAAAACGCCCGGGCGGCGGCAGCNCCAACNGCTGGATTACATTTTACNNCAGAGTTATTAAANCAATTAGCCCAAGCTGGGCATGAGGCCTTTGATTTGGTNCTCGATGTGGGGNTGGGNACGTTTCAGCCCATCATGACCGATGATTTAGCGACGCACCGCATGCACGCAGAGGCGTATCGCATTCCGTTGGCCACCTGCTTGGCCCTGCGTGATCGNCGCCCGCGTTTGGCGATTGGAACGACTTCCGTGNGGGCGAGTGAAGATGCGTGGCGTAAGTCCCAAGGCTTTGCTCAGCTTCCTGCCGAAGACTGGTCCAGTGAGGCTTCACTTTATATTCAGCCCGGTGACACAGTGCAGTGCTGCGAACACTTGCTTACTAATTTTCACCTGCCGCGTTCCACGTTACTTTGTTTAGTGGCCGCCTTTTTAACACCCGGGTCGCGGGAAGGCTTACCGTGGTTGAAAGCGATTTACGCCGAAGCNATTCAACGCGAGTACCGCTTTTTCAGTTATGGGGANGCGATGTTAATCCTTTAGGTGACTGTCGTANTTTTTGCCTAGCATCTGAACTTCAGGCTCNGAAGTTTGTTTTTCAATCGGTCCATCGCAGCGTCCCCTCATGCGCTGGCTTCTTGCGATTATTTTCTTTTTAGAGAGTCCCTATTTAACGGCGGCCGTTGACCGCATGGACCCCAATCNGAATCGCCCAGNGTNGCGGGATACGGATGGTGATGGAGTTCCGGATCAAGTGGAGGTGATGTGGGGGCTTAACCCTTATGAACCTACGGATGGCTTGAGCGACGAAGATGAAGATGGGCTGACTTGGGCGGAGGAGTGGGCGCAGGGGACCCAAGTTAAAAAGTCCGATACCGATGGCGATGGGGTGAATGATGGCGACGAAGTGAAGGTGTGGGGGACGAACCCTTTAATCCGAAATGCCAAAACAGATTTTACTCCTAAAATGAGTTTTGGGGTGGCGGGCCCACCGCGAGCTCCGTTGTCCGCGGCTTCGGGACGAACCTTTACGCCTAGTTGGGTGTCGGGTGATTGGAATGGCAGTAACCTGGTGCCTGTGGGTGATTGGACCTTAGAGCGGGGTAAAATGAAAGACTATGCGGGCTGGATGCCCAAGCATGGTCGTTACTTAAAAATTTGGCGTGAGGGGCAACGCGAAGTGGTGGAGTTAGATGCACGTGGAGGCGATTCGTTTGGGATGATGCGTGCTTATCCAAATCCAAGAGCGGGGAGCTATATTTTGCTTTGGGAGGATAGTGTGCGCGCGGGAGTTTCTGCCCAGAGTGCTCGCTATCAAGTCCGCGTGATGGGTGATGCTTCTAATGTTTTAGGACAATGGAAGTGTGACCCCCCGGCGGGGAATTGGCGAAGTCAGCATCTCGTTTTTAATATTCCCGCTTCACTCGTTCCGAATCAGTTGTGGATTCATTTTGAGACGGAAGACAACGATGGTCAGGGGGCCTTTATCCAAGAAGTGCGCTTAATGAAATTAGGGGTCGAGTTAGATGTGAATCGTGATGGCACTATCGCTCAAGAGGAACGGCCTCAAGAGAGTGCGTGGGAGTTTTGGGTGAACGATGATTACGATCGGGCTCACATGGTAGATGGTAATGATCAGGATGAGGAAGATTTGGGTATGCTGGAGGCGGCGAAACTTTTGCCTGATTGGAAGTCAGACAAAATTAATTCGCTACGGGACTTGGAGGATTTTTTCCGTTGTCAGCTCTCCCTCGAGGGTGACGTAGAGTCATTTGCCGCTGGGGACTTGTTTTTAGGACTTAGGTTTCAGCCTCATACTGCGAGCCAGCCATGGCCTGCCATGAAACTGTTTCGAATGACGAACCCAGATTCAGGTGCTTACCTGCAACAAGAAGCCGAAGCTGAGGTACAGGTTAAGGAGGGAAGGGTCGTTCCTGATTTAAATCCTGCGGTGCAAGGCACTTCATTGGTCGATGCTACCCACGTCATGGTTCTCCCTCGCGACGTTTGGGTGCGGGGTAAACGTACGGCGACTTTTTTAGCCGAAGCTTGTGCCGAGGGTGGGGGTCGGCTCACGCTGAGTGTCGTGCGCCGTCGCGGCGTGCAGTTTGAGGTTCTCGCAGAAATCCCCACGGTTAGTTTTAATTTTTATAATATTAAGCAGCGTTACGAACACTGGTCGGCCGGGAATGAGAATGGGGGTGCCTTTGAGTCAGCCGGTGCGTTTAACCGCGACGCTTTACAAAAACGCTAATGGGGGTCGGGTGATGAACGACCGTCCTTGTTTAGTGTTTGTGCATGGGTGGAACATGGAGGTATGGGAAAAAGAACGTTACGCCGAGACCGCCTTTAAGCGTTTATGGTGGTCGGGGTATAACGGTAACTTCGTTCTCTTTTCTTGGCCCTGTACGAATGGTTTCAGTTCGAATCTAGACGCCGTCACGAGTCCAACGAATTACGACCGAGGCGAATTTTCCGCATGGCGTTCGGCCGAATGTTTGCGGCAATTTTTGGAAGACTGTAGTGTGCGTTACGGTGGGCGTTTATATCTCCTGGCTCATAGTATGGGCAATATTGTGACCGGTGAGGCCTTGCGTTTGCAGTGGCTCAAGCACGGGCCAGCCCTTGCTAAGGTTTACGTAGCGAGTCAGGCCGCCGTCTCGGCGCACTGCTATGATGGCAGCTTGAGTGATCGTGTGGGTTCAAAATATGCATTGCCTTGGTATTCTACCCTCCCGAAGTTTGCGTGGTTGGGTAAGGTTAACTTTGGTCCCGATACTCCAAATGTATACCGTGATTGGTTTGCGGACCTGCTCAGTAGTCAGGGTCGCTCGGCTCCGGTGGTCGGGAAGTTGATTAATTTCTATAATCAAAATGATTGGGCCTTATCCGATGCGATTTGGTGTTATAATCAGCTAAGTAAGCCTGATTGGGCCGATCGTCCTTATCAGCCTTGGAATTACGATTTCGAAAAACCACTCCCACGTCTACCGACGGAGCCCTTTGCCCAGGCATTTGTCCGTTCACAGGGAAGGCATATTGAATCCTTGCGATGGGGGTCTCCGGCGGAGCTGAAGGATAATTATGAAATCATGGCTTTTGCGGCGGAGTCTTATGTTCGCCCGCTTGGAGCGTGTGAACTGACTAAAGGAGTCACAGCCTCGGTGGATCTCGAGAAACTTTGGCCAGTGGATGCTAAGCAACACAGCACGCATAAGTGGCATAGCGCTCAGTTCAGATCCTGCTTGATGAGGCAAAAAGGGTATTGGATGCGTTTGGCGCAAATCTTAGCGGACAAATAATACTGCCATGCGTCGATTCTTACTCTGTCTACTGGCGGTCTTATCCACTTGCTGGCTTGAGGTTCGCGGAGCCGATGAACCCTCTCAGGATTTTAAAAGCAATCGTCTCCAAGTATTGTCAGCGATTAATCAGGCGGAGGTTAATTTTTATGGTCAGTTGCAGGATCAACACGGCGAAGCCCTGCCGTCGCTCTTGGTGCCTGCCGAGTTAGAATGCTGGGATGTAAAAGGGCAGCATTACCAAAAGCTGACGACCACGGCAGATGCTCGAGGTTGTTTTGCTTTTACGGGATTAAGGGGCGCCCGGCTCTTTCTAATGTTAGTGGACGTGGCCCCAGGCTACTTTTATAGTCCTGACGAGCAGGGGGCGTATCAATTTTCTCCCTTAGCTCCCTCGGATAGTCTGTATCACCCCAATGCTGCTAAACCAGAAGTTATTCAGTTTTGGAAAAAAGCCGGGCCAGTGTCCTTGGTGGAATATGACACGCGAGTACTGCGTGTCGAAAGCCAGGAGGTGCATGGTATGATGGTAGATCTTGCTGAGTTTCAGAAAGACCTAGCCGGCGACTTGAGAGTACAGGTGACCTACGGTCCTGAAACGTCGGTGCAGGCGGGGGAATATTCTTGGCGGGTAAAGTTCTCGGTCGGCTCTGGCGGTCTCGTGCGGGTGGGGCGATTGCGCTACCCCTTTTTGGCCCCAGAGTCAGGCTATGAGACGAGTTTTGAATATGAACAGAAAGTTCGTGGGAGCGATGCTTCCTCTAGCCGTTGGTCGGAAGATTTTGAGGACTATTTTTATGTTAAAAGTCGTGAGGGTAAACTTTATGGCTACGTGAAGTTAGCAGTCTCCGTGAATAAGGAGTCTACACAAGACGGTACGTCGCATGCTTATGCTACCTTTCAAATGAGCGGAGTAATCAATGAAAACGGGTCGCGGTGTTTGGAAAATCTTTACCCCTCTTTAATTCAACTACCCCGCCGTTTACGTTCCCGCTAACAAGTTTTAATCTGAGGGGAGTAATTTAATCTTTTCAAAAGTCGTGCTGATGAGTTCGCCCCTTTCATTGAACTTCAGTTTCAACACGTGATTAAAATTATCATCCGGCCAATGTTCGTCGGCCCAGAAATGTTTAGGTTTACCGCCGAGACTTTCGAGCAAGTGGGCAATTTGACCGTGGTGCCATACTACGAGGACTTTGCTGCCGTAACGGTGACGACGGAGTTCTAAAGCTAACTCGGCAGTGTCTTTGGAGCGGAAGCGTTGATCGACTTTTAGGCCGAGTGCTAGCGCGGTAGGTTCAATAGTGAGCCTTGGACGTTCGCTTTGCGGGCTATCGCTGCTGGCAAAGATATAGCCGATGCCAGGTTCGCCAGTTTGCTGACCTGTCGCGGTGAAGTAGGGTACGTAGGCTTGGGCCCGGGCGATACCTTGTTCGCTCAGTTTAGGACCATCGTCTGGTTTCTCGGCGTGTCGCAGGATTAAAACCGTCGTATTGACTAAGCCGGGATTCGTTGCCGGTGGTGATGATTTCCACGAGGCCCGAACAACTAAGATGAAAACTAAGAGAACTAACGTGCCCAGAACGATTTTTTTATCCCAGGCCATGGCGGCGATTTAAATTTCCCAGTCCGAACTATTTTCGGCGGGAGCTAATTGGGCTAAAGTAAAACCGTAGAGCGATTTATCAAAACGCTTGGAAATTTCGCGCCAAAGGCTCGCTACTTGGGGTCCAGAAGCTCCTTTGAGGGTGATTTTTGTTTCCACCAAATCGGGTTCTACTACCGCAAGAACTTGCTTGAGCGTGATATCTTCTGGGTCTTTGGCTAAACGATAGCCACCGGTTTTGCCACGTTTCGAAGCTACGAGGCCACCTTCGCGCAACTCATTCAAAAGTTGCACCAGATAATTTTGGGGGATCGCTTCCAGTTTGGCCAATTCTTCAATCCGGGTAACCGCGCCCCCTTTATTGCGTCGCACTAATTGCGAGAGCACGCGCAGCGAGTATTCAAGTTTCAGTGAGGCCTTCATACGGGAGGATTGGTCGAAGCGGTCGGGGTTTTGGCGGAGTCTACGAGGATGAAGGTCCGTTCCGCAACCTCATCTGGTAGGATAGGGGCTTTGGGTCGGGCAAAGTAAGACGTGCCTAAGAAGCAGATGCCGGTGTTTTGTACGACCTGAATCGCCCGGTCGTCCCAAAGTTCAATCATCCCAAAGTCTTTCCGGTCTGTGACCTCTAGGGCGGGCAGGCCTTGCGCTTGGAGCCAAGCTTGGGTCGCCGCAATGCCCTCAGGGCTGCCAGCTCGGGCGGTCACGATTTTGACCTGAATACCTTTTTTAACCCACGTTTGGACCCGTCGCAGCATGAGTGGGACGGGCGGTCCGATATGGGTGATCCCTTGCCAGACGGTTGCTTCGGCCAAGGTGCCATCGAGGTCGACCCCAATCCACGGTTTAAACTGATCGGGACGATTGCGTGGTTGCCGTTCCGTGGGCACGGGTTCCTCAGGCGCGTCGGCAAGGTTGGGACCTTGAGTCGGGCGCGAGGGTGTCAGGAGTCGACGGAGCCAAGCGAACATGGTTCGGATAGTGGTAACGAGCGGGTCAAAGACAAGAGGGTAGATGCTCTTGATGGGTGCAAATCCCAGCCGTGACCTGGCCTCTCCCCGCGTCTTGGCGATGTGCTACCATGGCTGGAGTGAGTGGCTGACTCTTGAAGAAACTCGCTATTCCAGATTTCACTGGTGGCGGGGGCGGCTTGGGAAAAGGCAATCTTGTCATGGGATTAGTCTCTATTAGAACTCCTTTATGACACCCCGCCTTTCCGCATTTCGCCGTTGGCTGACTGTAATGGTATTAGGCGTTTTAGTGCTTTTACCTCTGGGGTCGCTGGCTGCACCAACTCCAGAGGAGGCGAAGAAAATTCAGAACCTCAAACTATTGGCCGAGCAAGGGAATGCGAATGCTCAGTATGCTTTGGGGTATGGCCTCCTCATGGGGCAAGGTTTAGCCAAAGATCAAGTCGAAGCGGTCAAGTGGTTTCGTAAGGCTGCCGATCAAGATAATGTCCCCGCCCAAGTTTATCTCGGCCTTTGCTATTCGAATGGGGCCGGCGTAGCGAAAGATGAAGTGGCGGCAGTGAAATGGTTTCGCAAGGCCGCAGACCAAGGCAATGCCGATGCACAAGCTGCGCTGGGAGTTTGTTATAATAAAGGGGAAGGGGTGAACCAAGATGATGCCGAAGCGATTAAGTGGCATCAGAAGGCGGCGGACCAAGGTAATGCGAAGGCACAGTATAATCTCGGGCTGCAATATTTTTTAGGCCATGGAGTGCCCAAGAATCTAGTCGAGGCTTATGCGTACATCAATTTAGCCGGAATTAGTAATGAGGAGTATCGTAAGCAACTTGGAGTCCTGGAAAAATACCTCACTCCTGAAGATCGGTTAAAAGGCCAGCAGCGTGCCAAGGTTCTCCAGAAAGAAATCGAAGCCAAGATTGTAGCGGCAAAGGCAGGGAAGTAAGTTTTAGGACAAGTTCAACTTGCACCGCCTCCAGCCTAATAATTCTAACCCGTTTCTCCTGAGTGGAGGCAGGATTCTGATTCATGTAAATGAAAAGGACTGTTCTTCGGTGTAAACGAGCGATTCTAATCCAATGTGGAATGTCGGTAGGGATTTATCCGATAACTTAGCAAATTTCTTGGTCTGTTCTTGGCTGCCTAATTTAGGTCAGGCTTGTCAGCGACTTTGGCTTCTATTAGAAATTCACTATGTCTATTTTAAACATTCCTTCGCTGCGACATTTAGCCAAGGCGGTCTCATGTATCTTAGTCTTAGTGCCGGCATTTTTAAGTGCGGGCATGAGTCCTGCGGAGATTAAGCAGTTTCAGGAAACGAAGATTCTCGCCGATCAAGGAAATCCCGCCGCCCAAGTTTGGCTGGGAACTTGCTACGCTTACGGTATCGGCGTTGCCAAAGATGGCGTGGCGGCGGTTCGGTTGTTTCGTAAGGTTGCCGAGCAGGGTGATGCCAGTGCCCAATATAATTTAGGGGTGTGCTACGACGTAGGTTTGGGGGTTGCGCAAGATGCCCCGGAGGCTGTGAAGTGGTATCGCAAGGCGGGAGACCAGAGGTATGCGGGTGGACTGTACTGTCTGGCGACTTGCTATCAGAATGGAATAGGCGTCAGTAAAGATGAAATCGAGGCAGATGCCTATCTGCACCTTGCGGGCATGAAATCTATGAGGCAACCGATGGACACGCGCCAGGAACTTGCTCGTCTTGAAGCAACCATGTCGCTTGAAGCTCGGTTAAAAGGCCAGCAGCGCGCGATCGAGCTCCAGAAAGAAATCGAAGCCAAGATTGCGGCCGCAAAGGTTGGGAAGTAGGTCGAATTAAAAGACAGGCTTACGGGTCTTTACTGCTATTGTAATCGGAGCTCTTTTGAGCGCAATTTTTTAGCCAGCTGCTTTGTCTGCCTGTGGTTTTCAAAACCACCGAAGTTAAATAAGTAACAATGGGCTCATCAAATGAGCGAAGTAATGCTTTCTAAGAGTGCTCGGGGCGGGGGTCGAACCCGCACACCTTGCGGCGCCAGAACCTAAATCTGGTGTGTCTGCCATTCCACCACCCGAGCAACAGGGAAGAAGCACATAGGAGTGGCGAGGCCTTGGCAAGCGCTTAGGCGAGTCGGCCTAACGGAGTGCCAATTTTAGCGTAAACTTCGGTAGCGGTTTCGCCGGCGGTGACGAGGTCGGGCTCGAGTACGATTTTGCCAGGCTCGAAGAGGGTGACGAGGAAAGAGCCGCCAAAACGGAAGTAGCCTTTTTCATCTCCCTTCTGCACCGCGGTGTCGTTCTTGTAGGTTTCAATAATCGTCCCGACGTTCGTGGCTCCAATGGCGACGATGGTGACGAGTCCGAAGGGGCCGGCATCGATGCTCATGCGCTGACGTTTATTTTCCCAGAGGTAGCTGACGCGACGGCGCAGGGCGATGGGATTAACGGAGAAGAGCGGGCCAGGCGTGAGAACGGCTGATCGGGCGATGCCCGCGACAGGGAAGTGGAAACGGTGATAATCCACGGGGCAGAGCCGCGAGCAAACGACCGTGCCGTGGGCGTAGCGTTCACCTAGGGCGCGATCGGCGACCAGCGTGGGGATGTCGAAGGTTTGGCCCTTGGCAAAAATACTTAAAGCCTTGCTGGCGTTTTGAAAACCGAGGTGCCGACCATCGGCAGGCAAGATTGCGACATCGGGCCGAGGGTCGATGGGGCGCGCACTGGGTTTTAGTTTGCGATAAAAGAACTCGTTAAACGTTTGGTAGGCACTAACCGGATCGGCGAATTCATCCGGGTTAAGACCGTATTCTTTTATAAAAGGCAAAATGCGGGCGGCACTGCTGGGGCGATCCATCGCTTGGCCGTAGAGTTTGGAGAAAATCGCTCGTTTAACTAAGGTGTGTAGGGTCAACTTCCCCAGCGGGTTGCCGTAGAGTCGACGTAGCCAAGCTTCGCCGTAAACCTGCTCGACTTCTCGAGCGCCCGTTTGGCGGTTGTGGAGGTAGATGGGGGCAGAAAGGTCCATGTGAGTAGATTTACAAAAAAATGACTTCAAGGAAGCCATTTATCTGTCAAAACAGGACTTACCCCTATGTTGCGTCAGGCTTTGTTATTTTTCTCTCTGGTTGTAGTCCTTTCTGCCCAGCAAGGTCCCATTCGTAAAAGCCCTGAGACCATCGAAGCCGAGGTGCAGGCGGAATTAATTCGTGCCAAACTGGATTTGGCCGCTTCCCAACGTCGCTTGGAGGAATTGGTGACGACTTTAGAAATCCGGAAATTGGAGTCGGAGGCTGGTTTGCGGATGGCTCGAGCTGAGGCTTTGAGTGCGAAGGGGGAGGCGGAACGTGCTCGTTTGAATTTGGAGTCCTCGCTGGCCGCTTGGCGGGCGGTGGCAGCTTCGAGTGATAAAGATCGGGCTCGGGCGGAACTTGAAGCCGAAGCTCATTTAGCAGCTGCGCGGGCGGCTGTTGATTACGCTAAGGTTGGCAGTGTGGCGACGATTGCACGTCTCCAACAAAAAGCCGCGGACATTGCAGCGAGTGCCAAAATCGAACATCCCCTTGATCCTTTAGTAGATGGCGTTTTGCACATCAGCGAGCGCCGTATCGCTTTTAATGGCATCGTGAACGACAATCTGGCTAAACACGTCAGCGATCAGATTGCTTTCTTTAACGCCCAAGACACGACGGCCCCCATCTTTATTGTCATTGATCGCTCGCCGGGTGGCTCGGTCATGTCGGGCTATTTAATTTTGCAGGCTATGGAAACTTCGAAGGCCCCCGTGTATGTGGTGGTCAAAGGTTATTGTGCTTCGATGGCCGCGATTATCACTACTTTAGCAAAGCGCTCTTTCGTTTACCCGCAGACGATTGTTTTACACCACCAAGCCTCGACCGGGTTGAGCGGTAATATGACGCAACTCCAGGAGCAGTTAAAGTGGTCTAAGATTTGGTGTGAACGGATTTTTATTAAAGTGGCGCAACGCATTGGGGTCCCTCTCGATGATTTTGTCGCTAATATGTATAAAGCCACGTCGACGGGTGACTGGCGGGTTACGGGTGATGATGCTGGACGTATGAAATGGGTCACTGACGTTGTGGAACGCATGACCGAAGACAGTTTCACGGCTGGCTCGAACGCCCCTGCGCCTGCTCCTTTGCCGCTGACAGGTTTTGGTGATACGGAAAGCAAGGCGGGTAATGCCTTGATCAAAGAAGAACTCCAACCGCTCGGCCCTTGCGACCTGTGGTGGATTTATGACCCCCGTATTCAATACATCCTTCGCTAATTTTATATCATGAAACTATCGCTTGTTTTACGCACGTTGGCTCTAGCCAGTTTGGTGGCACTGCCCTTGGCGGCCCAGCAAACCACGCATCGTGCTGCGCCTGCTCCTGACGGGGCTAATGCTGCGGGCAATGCTTTGCCCGCCTCGCCGGGCATGCCCACCGCTCCCGCTCAGCCCACGACGTTGCCTCCTGGTCCAGGCATCAATCGTGAGGAATTAACGCCGGAGCAAAAGGCTCTGATGAAAGAAGTGGATCGTATGCGTGCCGAGAAAGCACGTCTCGATGCGCAAGTCGCGTTGGCGGAGGCCAAACGGGTCGAAGAATTAGCCCCGGTGAATGCCGAGACGCAAAAGTTAGCGGCCGAACGTGCGTTGCGTTTAGCTAAAGCGGCTTCGGAGGCTGCCGCGTTGGAAGATGAGCGAGCCAAGTTGGAGCGCCAAACGGCGCTCGAGTCTGCTCGGTCCGCCGCCCGCTTGTCGGAACGGAATAACAAAATTCGCGAACTCGAAGCCGAAGCGAAGCAATTGCAATTAGAGTCCGCTAATACTGTCGCTCGTTTGAGCAATGAAATCGCTCGTTATCAGAAGGAGGAAGAAGCGCGCAAGGTTGCCGTCAAAGCCAAGCCTAAGTACCTAAAAGAGCCTCTGGTTGATGGTACGCTCTATATCAGTGATCGGCGCATTGCCTTTAATGGGGCTGTGACGGAGCAGTTAGCTGATTACGTCAGCCAACGGATTAATTTTTATAACAATCAATCGTCGGAGTACCCCATCTTCATCGTAGTGGATAACAGTCCAGGCGGTTCCGTCTCTGCTGGTTATCAAATTCAGAAAGCCATGGCTGGTTCGAAGGCCCCCGTTTACGTTGTGGTCAAAGGCTTTGCCGCTTCGATGACGGCGGTGATTGCGACCTTAGCGGAGCGCTCTTATTGCTACCCCAACACCATCATCCTTCATCACCAAGTCTCGAATACCTTACGCGGTAACATGACGGTACTGAAGGAGCAGATTGATTTCACGAACCGCTGGTTTGAACGTTTTGGTACTCCCGTGGCTAAGAAGATGGGCCTCACGCTCCCCGAATTTGTGAAGCAAATGTATGCGAATGACTCCACCGGTGATTGGCAGGCGTTTGGCGAAAAAGCCCATGAGTTGAAGTGGATTGATCACGTGGTTGAGCGGATTGAAGAAACCGCGATTTTAGACCTCTTACCTCCCGTGACGAATGTCCCCGCCATCCACCCGCCGATGTCGGAGATTTCAGGGGTAGCGACTAAAACGGACGAAAAAGGCCGGATTTATTTCGAACTTCCGCCGTTATCGAATCCTTTTGACGCCTGGTGGCTTTACGACCCCCAAGGTTTATTCCGCGCCCGCTAAGCGATTCTTCCAGTTATTTTTAATAAAGTGGCGGAAAACCGCCACTTTTCATTTGCTCGGAACCGACCCCTCGACTTCCTGTCCATACCTTTATGCGACTCCCCACGCTTTCGGGCCTAATCCTTTCTGCAGCTTGCCTCGCGGCCGCTGAAGATGGTGCTCAAATCTATAATACGCTCTGTATTGCTTGTCACGGTCCTGACGGCAAAGGAGCCAACGGCTTGCCTCCTTTAGTAGGCAGCGAATGGCCCAAGGGTCAGCCTGAACGGGCGATCAAAATCGTCATCAATGGCCTCACGGGTCCCGTGGAAGTTGCCGGCAAAGCCTACAACATTGAAATGCCCCCTCAGGGTGCGGTGCTCAATGACGAGAAGATTGCTGCTGCCTTGACCTACGTTCGCAAAACTTTTGCGCGTGGCGAGAGTGCGGTCACGGTCGACCAAGTTAAAGCTGTTCGTGCCGCGGTGGCGGATCGTGCCAAGCCTTGGACGTCGGATGAATTATTAAAGGCTCATCCATTCCCCCCCGCTAAGACAGCCCTGAAGAATTTGGTTGGTTCGGTTTATAAAGGCGAGTGGACCGTGATGCCTGATTTTGCGACGTTGAAGCCGGCGCAAATTGAAGATGAAAACGCCGGTATCGTGAGCCCGAACCAATCGGGTCTGAAGAAGAATTACGCCATGGTTTGGGAAGGTCAGTTCCAAGCCCCCGTTGATGGTAAGTACACCTTCACCTTTGATTGCGATGACTTTGGTGCGCTCTACCTCGGTGGTAAGAAAATCGCTGAGATTAAAGGCATTGGTCCCATCGGTAGTCGTGCAAAGCAAGCCACGGTTGAGTTGAAGCAGGGCGACAACCCCTTCCGTTTAGAATACGTGCAAGCCGCCGGCGAACAGGTGATTATCCTCGGCTGGAAAGGTCCCAAGGATCGCGATGTGAAATGGTTGTCCGATACGAAGTCGGCCAAGGCGTCGGGTCCAAAGTGGCCCTCGATTCCCATTCAGCCTCATGACGGTTACACCGCCGTTTACCGTAACTTCATTCAAGGCACCACGCCTCGCGGCGTCGCCTTTGGTTTCCCTAATGGCATGAATCTCGCTTTCAGTGCCGATAACCTCGCCGTGGAACTCATGTGGAGCGGCCGCTTCATGGATGGCGGTCACCACTGGACCGATCGCGGTCAAGGCTTTGAGCCTCCAGCCGGTGAAGGTGTCATTAAACTCTCGGGTACGAGCGGCATTCTGAGCTCGGTCGAGGCAACGGATTTAATCGGTAAGTATCGTGGTTATGAATTAGACCGCCAAGGAAACCCCACGTTTAAAATCGTGGCTGGCGGCGACACGCTGATCGATGCTTGGTTGCCAGGGGAGCGTAAGTTAGAGCGCACCTTAACATTACAAGGCGACAAGCCTTTGGTCGTGCTCTTGGAGCGTAATTTGGAAGCCGTGGCTAAAGAAGATGGCAAAGTTTTAGAAATTGGTGGCCGTCTCTTATTAACCCCTTCGCGCCCGCAAGCCCTCAAGGTTCAAGGCACGGCGGTATACCTCACCCTCAACCCCGGCGAAAGCATCACGTTGGGTTACTCCTTCCGCTAAACCCTAGCTTAAATTTTAAATATGAAAAAATTCCTCTCTGGTTTTCTCGGAGCCGTTTTGACGGTCGGTGTCAGTGCGGCCCCTTCGGTGAAGGGTCCCTTCGATCCCGCCTTGCAAGACAAGTATTATGAACGGGTGCAAATCCCCACCCCTGCAGGTGAAGTTTGCGAAGTGGTCTCGATTGCCTTGTTGCCTGACAAGAAAGTCGCCATCGGCACGCGTCGCGGCGATGTCTGGGTGGCCGAAGGTGCCTACGAGAACGACCTTTCCAAGATCAAGTGGACCAAGTTTGCCACCGGCTTGCATGAGCCTTTGGGCATGTTCTGGAAAGACGGTTCCATTTACGCGACCCATCGTCCTGAACTGACGCGCATGACGGACCGTCATGGCGTGGGTCATGCCGACAGTTATGAGTCCATTTGCTCCGATTGGGGCATTAATGGCGATTACCATGAATTCGCGTGGGGCTCGGAGCCTGACCGCGAAGGTAATGTGTGGGTCGTCCTTTGCCTCAGTGGTTCGTTCTACGCGAACTCCGATTGGCGCGGCTGGTGTGTGCGCGTTACTCCTGAAGGTAAGATGATTCCTACTTGCTCGGGCATTCGCTCGCCTGGTGGGATTGGCGCGAATGAAAAGGGCGACATGTTCTACACCGATAATCAAGGTGTGTGGAATGGTGCTTCGTCGATCAAGTGGCTGCGCCCTGGTTCGTTCCAAGGCAACCCCACGGGAAATAAGTTTTATAAGTTAGCCAAAGATTTCCCCGCTCCTCCCGAGCCACAAAGCGGTTCGCGTATCCTGAAGGAGCGCCTCAAGTTCCCCGACTTCGTGCCTCCCGCGGTAATCTTGCCCCACGGTACAGTGGGTAATTCGCCTTCGGGCATTGCGTGTGACATGACCAAGGGCAAATGGGGTCCCTGGGCTAACCAAATGTTCTTGGGTGAACAAACGGCTTCGCAAGTGCAACGCGTGAGCTTGGAGTTCGTGAACGGCCTTTATCAAGGGGCTTGCTTCCACTTCTTAGAAGGCTTTGAAGCCGGATTAGTGCCAGTGCGGATGGACCAAACCGATGGCACGCTTTTTGTGGGCGGGACCAATCGTGGTTGGGGTTCGCGCGGTCATTATCCCTTTACGTTTGAGCGCGTGCGCTGGCGCGGCAAGGTGCCCTTCGAGATGCATGATATCTCGGCCCGCCCTGACGGCTTTGAGTTAACCTTCACGCATCCGGTCGATGCCAAGACGGCGGGGAATGTCGCTAGCTACGATATGGACGCTTTCACTTATATCTACCAATCCGCTTACGGTAGCCCCGAGGTTGATCAAGCGAAGCCTATCGTTAAGTCGGCGACGGTTTCGGAAGACGGCTTGCATGTTCGCTTAGTCGTCGAAGGCCTGATTCGCGGTCACATTCACCACATTGCAGCGGTGGGCGTGCGCGACCGTGCAGGTGAAAGTTTGTGGCACAATGAAGGCTGGTACACGTTGAACGAAATCCCTTCTAAATAAGCGAAATCAGCCATTCCCCGTGAGGGAAGACGGTTGCCAAGAGGGGCGGTTTTTGGGAGACCAATGCCGCCCCTTATTATTTTATGAATATCACTCTGATTGATTGGATCATCATCGCGGCCTCGATCCTCATCTGCTTTGTGCCCGCGCTTTTTTTAGCGAAGCGTTCCAGCTCGAGCACCTCGGAGTTTTTTGCCTCAGGTCGTTCCGTGCCCTGGTGGTTGGCCGGCCTGTCGATGGTGGCGACGACGTTTTCTTCGGACACGCCTAATTGGGTGACGGAGCAAGTGCGCAAGTATGGCGTGGCGGGTAATTGGCAGTGGTGGGCGTTCGTCTTAACTGGCGTGGCTACGGTCTTTTTCTTTGCTCGTTTATGGCGCCGCTTGGGCGTGATGACCGACTTAGAGTTCTACGAACGTCGTTACTCTGGGAAATCGGCTTCGGTGGTGCGTGGCTTTCGGGCAGTTTATTTAGGGCTCTTCTTTAATTGCTTCATCATGGGCATGGTGACCCTCGCGGCCTGTAAGATTGCAAATATTCTCTTCGGGATGCCTGCGTGGCAGACGATTCTGATTTGTGGGGTGCTCAATGTTGTCTTTGCAGCCCACTCGGGCCTTTGGGGGGTGCTGGTAATCGATATGGTGCAGTTCTTTATTAAGATGACGGCGGTTTTCGCCGCGGCTTGGTTCTCGCTGAAAGAAGTCGGTCTCCGCTTAGCGGGCCAAGCCGATGCTTGGGTCGGCTTAAAAGCGCTGATTGAAAAACTTTCGAAACAGCAAGTGGTGTTACCGGCGAACGGACAGCCCGTGATGTCGGCCGTGAATGGCACGGGTCAGCCCATCCTCGATGTGTTGCCTAATTTTTCGATGTCGGAGTTAGCGCTCATGATTTTCATTTTACCCATCGCGATTTCCTGGTGGGCCAATTGGTATCCTGGTGCCGAACCCGGCGGTGGTTCTTACATTGCCCAACGGATGTTGGCTTCGAAATCCGAGAAGGATTCTTTGGGCGGGACGTTGTTCTTTAATATCGCCCACTACGTGTTACGCCCTTGGCCCTGGATTATCACCGCTCTTTGCTCGATCATCATCTACCCCGATCTTGCGTCGATTAAGCAGGCTTTCCCGGCTGCGGATGCGAGTTTGATTGGTCACGACTCGGCCTTCCCCGCGATGCTCAAGTTCCTGCCCGTCGGCTTTGTGGGATTGATGATCGGTGGGTTAATTGCCGCCAACTCTTCGACGATTTTAACGCACCTCAATTGGGGTTCCTCTTATTTGGTACACGATTTCTACCGCCGCTTTATTAACAAAGAAGGCTCGGAAGGCCATTATGTGAACGTCGGACGTATCTCGACGGTCATCTTATACATTGTCGCAGCCTTGCTGAGTTTAACCATGAGCTCCGCGCAACAAGCGTTCCAAATCTTGCTCTCTATTGGGGCGGGCACGGGCTTGCTTTATATTGCTCGCTGGTTCTGGTGGCGGGTTTCGGCTTGGTGTGAAATTGTGGCGATGGTGATGTCGCTCATCATCACCTCGGTGGCCGTGCCTTTCTTCATGAAAGATGCGGGCTTCGCGACGGTGACTATCGTTCAAGTGGGATTAACTACCTTGGCTTGGCTCATCACCGCCTATGTGGGGCCAGAGACTGATCGCGCCACGTTGATTGAGTTTTATAAGAAAGTTAAGCCAGCGGGCCCAGGTTGGGCGACGATTCGCCGAGAAGCGGGCGTTTCCGATGAAGCCGTGGCGCAAGAGAATCGCATTGGGGCAGCTTGCCTCGGCTGGGTTTCAGGCTGCGTGGTGATTTGGTCTTCGCTCTTTGCGATTGGTAATTTCCTCTATGCGGTCGGCGATCCTTCGCGTTTAAAGACAGCGTGGATTTTGACCGGCGTCTTGGCCGTCAGCGGCTACATCCTGTTAAGAGTCACGCAGCAGCTTTGGGCCGATAGTACGGCCTCGCAGGCTCGTGAAGACGCCGCAGCGAGTGCCGGGAAGTGAGTTAAGCGTTCTTTAGTCCAAACCGATATACCATCGTCATGCTGTACTTCTCTTGGGGGCGAAGAACTCCAGAGGGGTACCCAGCACGTTGGAAGTTGGGTTGATTAGGCGAGTCTGGAAAGAGCCCAGGTTCTAAACAAAAGCCTTGGCGAAAACCGAATGGCTTGGCCCAGCGGCCTTGTACGGTGCCATCGAGGAAGTTGCCCGAATAAAATTGGAGGCCGGGGGCATCCGTGAGTACTTCGAGCGAACGACCGAGGGTGGGTTCGGTGACGCGGGCCGCGAGGCGTAGCGTCGGTTCAGATGAAGCGGGTAGACCAAGGTCGTAGCAGTGATCGTAGCCGCGGGCACGTTGAAGTTGGGCGTCGTTCTGGCTGATGCGCTCGCCGATTCGTTTAGGTTGGCGGAAGTCAAAAGGCGTGCCCTCGACAGGCTGACGTTCCCCGGTGGGAATTAATTTTTCGGAAATCGGAATAAAGCGGTCAGCAAAAATTTGGACGCGGTGGTCGAGGATGCTGCCTTGGCCTGCTAAGTTAAAGAAGGCGTGGTTGGTCAGGTTGCACAAGGTGGCCGCATCGGTCTGACCTTGGAATTGAATGTAGACGGCATTTTGGTCGTCCGGCAGGGTGAAGGTAACCGATAGGTCGAGGTTTCCAGGGTATTGTTCTTCGCCTGCGGGGCTGCGGTAGGTTAAGTGGAGGGCTCCAGCGTTTTCACGGCGCAGGTAGGTTGCCTTCCAGAGTTTGCGATCGAGCCCTTCGATGCCGCCATGGAGGTGTTGGCCGTTGTTATTTTGGGCTACTTGATGGGCTAAGCCATCGATACTGAATTTGCCGTCCGCAATGCGATTGGCGTAACGCCCGACCGTGCTACCTAAAAATGGATTTTGTTTTAAATAGCCCTCAAAGTGGTGGTGGCCGAGGGTGACTTCCGAAATCTCGCCAGACTTTTCGGGAACTTGTACGGATGTTAAAGTCGCGCCGAATTCGCAGACCTCAATCGACATCCCCAGTTTATTGGTCAACCGCCAGGTATTTACTTCTTGTTGGTCGAGTTTGCCGAAAATGCGGCGACGAAAAGAACTCGTGCCATGGTTTTGGCGCAGCGAGAGGAGTACCCCGATGGCAATGCTGAGGAGAATGATTGCGGCAGGAGAAGAAAGCCAGTCCATGGAAGAACCCTGCCACCTTGCAGGGTTTCGCCAAGAAAAACTTATGATGATGGACACAAAAAACCCGCTCAATGCTGAGCGGGTTTGGGGTCATTGGCCTTAGCGCGATTTCGGATCTGCGGGCGTTGGCTGGGCAGATGCCAGAGGCTTCTTGCCTAATTCTGCAGTCCAGTCGGCGGCGATGCGGACGGCCTCTTGGAGTTGGATGTCATACTCGGGCCAGTCATCGTCTTCCAGGGGTTCGGTGATACGACCCGTGCGACGTGCCTTGGCGGTCGATTCAGGGCCGTCCTTCTTTTCCTGTTCCAAGACCGCATCTAGTTTCACATCCTTGGCTTTGAAGGCGTTCTTCGAGTAGGCGAGCAGTTCTTTCTTCACCTGTTCGCGGAAGGTGAGGTCGTCCTGACGCTCTTGTTTGCGTTGATCGAGGGAGAGGGGGATTTCTTTTCGATTCTGCCGCATCTTGGTCCATTCGATGTTATGATTCAGCGTCGTGAACTCAGGCAGCTCGGCCTGACGGCGGGTGCTGTTTTTGGTCAAGGTGGCAATCAGTTCATCGGAGAGCTTGGCTTTTAACCAATCGCCTTCATCGGGCTTGGTCAGCGTAGGCGTCACGGAGTCCCAGGGGAGGGGACGATCTAAGTCGGCTTCGGCGACGGGTAAGACGGAGAAGACAGAAGGGACAATGATATCAGCCGGCACGCCCTTGAGTTGGATGGAAGAACCGCTGGGCGCGTACCACTTTTGAATCGTGACCTTGACGGCGGACTTGAGTTGTTTGTCGAAGCGAGCGAGTTCGATGATGTTTTGCACCGAACCTTTACCGTGGGTGGTTGCGTCGCCCACGATGATGGCACGGCGGTGGTCATGCATCGCACCGGTGAAGATTTCAGAGGCAGAAGCCGACAACTTAGACGTTAAGACAATCAGCGGGCCATCCCAGGCCACTTTTTCGTCTTCGTCGCGGTAGTCTTCAGAACGCCCTTGGCCATCGCGTACTTGGACGACGGAGCCTTTGGGAATGAAGAGGCCCGAGATGTCGACGGCTTCATTGAGTAAACCGCCGCCGTTTTTGCGAAGGTCCATGATGAGGGCCTTCATGCCGAGGGCTTTTAATTTCTCGATGAGCTCTTCGATGTCTTTGGTTGGGCTGGAGCCGGTACCATCAGGATTCTTGCCGTAGAAAGCGGGTAGGTCGATGACGCCGAGCATCACGGTATTATTGCCATTAGGGACTTCGAAGCAGCGAGCCGAGGCCAATTGGCCGACGAGTTTAATTTGGTCGCGTTTGAGGAGGACCGTTTTGCGACCGCCACCCGAACCCGATTCGATTAGGAGTTTAACAAACGTATTTTGCTTCCCGCGAATCCGGCCGATGGCCTTGGTTAGGCGCATGCCGATGATTTCTTCCATTTCACCATCGGAACCTTGACCAATGGAGATGATTTTATCGCCGGCTTTTACTTGGCGGGAAAGGTCCAGAGGGCCGCCGGGCAAGATTTCCTTAATCGTGCAGTAGCCATCCTCATCTTGCAGGGTTGCGCCGATACCCACGAGGGAGTTGCGCATCGCGATTTCAAATTCTTCCAACGATTGTTGAGAGAAGAAGGTCGAGTGGGGGTCGTACTGATTCGTGTAGGCATTCAGAAACAGCTCTTCCACCTCGTATTGATCGTATTGCAGGTAAGTTCGGGACTTGTCGTAACGCTTCTTTAAGCGAGCGATGGACTCTTTGATTTTCTCTGGGGTGATGGTGGGGATGCCCGTCTCTTTATGGCTGGATTTGGGCTCATTGGTCCGGTCTTCGCCGAGCAGTTCCGAAAGCATATCCATGCGGATGCGTTTTTGCCAGAGGTCGGCGACATCGTCTTCAGTGGCGGGCCAAGGGGCTTTGCGACGGTCGATGGGGAAGACACCAGGTTGGTTTAATTCAATCGGTTGATCTAAGGCCGCCAAAGCAGACTCCGTACGCGTTTGCACCTTCTTGTGGAATTGCTGGTAGATTTCAAAGGCGGGCGTCAAGTTGCCGCGTTGTAAGTAGAGGTCGAGCGTCTTGCCGTAACGGTTGACGAAGTCATCGACTTCCTTGGCGTTGAAATAGATTTTATTGGGGTCGAGTTTTTCGCAGAACGTGCGCAGCACACTATCCATATCGACGTTCGACATCTCCTTTTTACTGATGTGCAGTTTTTCCAATAAAATAGCCGTGGCCCGGGTTTCTTTCTGCATGGCCTCGGTCGTGGTGAACGTCGGGGCTTCGGGCGTGGCGGCAGAGACTAGCAGGGTTAAACCAGCTAGGAGCGTCGTGGGGATTAATCGCATGAGTTGGGGTTTAGCGCAGGCGTGCACTAAGTTCCTTCGAGTCTACGTTTCTCGTCTGGGGTGAGCGAGCCGAAACCTGAGGCCGAAATCTTGTCCAAAAGGATGTCCAATTCAGCTTTCGCTTGGTTTTTCCTAAGGTTAGTGGCCGCATCGGTCGTGGGATGGCTGGAGGTTGGCGATGCGGGCGTGTAAGGCGCTGTCGTATAGGAGGCGCCGCTGACGCTGAGGTTTGTCTGTTGCAGGCGACGAAAAGCGAGCCAGCCGAAAATTAAGCCCCCGAGGTGAGCCGAGTGGGCGATATTGGAATCCCAGGCCATATGCCAACCGCTCCAGTGGTGGCGACTGGGGAGTTCGGAGAAGATGTAACTAACCAGAGAGAAAATAGCTGTTAAAATGATCAACCACCGGACGCGTAAGTTGACGGGTAGGAAGAAGAAGAGGAGCAGGGTGATGGAGTGGTCGGGTTTATCCATCAAGGCGACTATCATCAAGGCGTAGACCCCGGCCGAGATGCCCATGAGCCCTGATTGCTGGGTGCCACCGAGTCCTGTTAGCCACCAGAGCAGGGCCCCCGCCAGCGAACCACCGATGAGGGTGAGGAAATAAACTTTTTTGCCGTAATCGTATTCTACTAAACGACCCGTCCACCAGAGCACTAGACCATTACCGAGTAGGTGCCAGAAACCGTCATGGATCAAGAGGTGTGAGAACGGTTGCCAAGGGCGGAGGTTGCCTTCGTCCAGCGGGGCCCAATCCAAGAAGTGCTGCCCAGCAGATTCTTGGATGAGCCCGAGGATGAAGACGAAAACCAAGACCCCGAGCGTCCAAGCGGTGGCCGACCAAGGCTCCCGCTCGGAGTTTTGACTGCGCATGTAGGTTCGATCGCCAATCCCCATGCCGGCACCCTCTTTAGAGTTTCTTGACGATGGCGTCCGCCAAACCGTATTCAATCGCCTCTTCAGCCGTCATGTAGAAATCGCGATCGGTGTCTTTAATCACTTTATCGAGTTTCTGTTTGGAGGCTTTAGCGAGGATGTCGTTGAGCTCGGTACGAAGGCGTTCCATTTCTTGGGCCTGAATGTGGATGTCCACCGCCGGGGCTTGAATACGGCCCATAATCAAGGGTTGGTGAATCATCACGCGGGCGTGAGGGAAGAGTAAGCGACCGCCCTTTTCCTTAGGGGCTTGGAGCAGGATGGAGCCCATCGAGGCAGCCATGCCCGTGACCACGACTTTAACAGGCGAACTGATCAGACGGATCGTGTCGTAGACCGCCATCCCCGCGGTGATAGAGCCACCAGGGGTGTTGATGTAGAACGTGATTTCTTTGCCGGGCTCGGCGGCGTCTAAGTAGAGGAGCTTTTCGACAATGTCTTTGGCAGAAGCATCGTCGACGCCACCCCAGAGGAAAATTTTCCGTTGTTCCAAAAATTTCTTTTGGATGAGCATGGCAGAGGGAGGAGACTCTTTGGCGACCTCGGGGGTCTTTTCGTCCTCGTCTTCGTCTTCTTTTGGCATGGGACGTGAAGTATTGCCCGAAACCCTGCTTCTGGCAAGCGTGGCGATGAATTCGTTGGCAAATATTCAGGGGGTTTTAGGTGGAGAGACCTTGCACCCCTTTGCGGCCTTGGCTTAGGTTGCCCCTCGTGTCTTCCCTTCGCCTCCAAGGTGTTTCTCGTCGGTTTGGCGCCACTGAGGTGCTGAGCGGGGTGGATTTACAAGTTTCCTCTGGTCGGCTCACCTGTTTGCTGGGTCCCTCGGGTAGCGGGAAAACCACGTTACTAAAAATTCTGGCTGGGCAGTTGGCGGCCGATGCGGGGCGCGTTTTATTGAACGATCGGGAATTTACTTTTTGGCCCGTGGTCGAACGAGGTATCGCGTTGTTACATCAAAACTACGCTTTGTTTCCTCATCTGACGGTGCGCGAAAACGCGGCTCTAGGGTTGGAATCCCTTGGACTTTCGGCCTCAGATATTAAAGTCCGAACGCAAGCTGCCTTGCAGCAAGTGGGTGCGGAAGCCTGGGCCGAACGCCGCCCCGCAGAGCTCTCTGGGGGACAACAACAGCGCGTTGCCTTGGCTCGGGTGATTGCCCTCAAACCGAAGATTCTTTTATTAGATGAGCCGTTGAGTCATTTAGACGCCGCATCGCGTTTGGAACTCCGCACCACGATTCGCCGCTTGGTTCGTGATACAGGTTTAACGGTGTTGTGCGTCCTTCATGATCAAAAAGATGCTTTAGCGATGGCAGATGATTTGGCAGTCATGCGTGCCGGTCGGGTGGTGCAAACTGGGGCACCGCTCGATGTGTACCGTCGACCCGTTGATAGTTGGACGGCTACTTTTTTGGGGGCCGCGAATTTAATTCCGGGAAAAATTCTACACCTCGGGGCGGGAGAGTTTGTGGCTGAGACGGCGTTAGGCGAAATTCATGGGGCGTTAGCAAATTCGGCTCAGTCCCTGAACGTTGGGGCAGCTTTGACGATTTGTATCCGTCCGGAGTGCTTAAAGTTAGATACGATGGCTCCAGAGGAAAATGCGTTTGCGGGCCAAGTGACGGACAGTCTTTTTCAAGGCGACTTCGCGTTGCATGATTTCCAAACCCCTTCGGGGATAGTCCTGCGTTTAGCCGAACCCAATCCGCGGCATCGCTTAGGGTCCAAGATGGCCTACTATGCCTGGGTAGAGCCTGAAGACGTCGTAGGATTTGGCACTTAAAGCGGGTTTTTTTATTATAAAAGCAGTAGAAAACCGTTGAGCGGTTTGGCGGAGCGTTTAATTTGGGGTCGTGGCTTCTTACCCCGAGAAACCTCCTGCGCCGCGTTCCGGATTTTCCTTGGTCGTGGTCTTATTGGTCACGTCGATGATTCTCATGGCCGTCGTTCTGGTGGCGGCCTTTATCAAGGTGGAAGCCCAAGCAACCTCGACGCATCTGATGCGCATGCGGGCCAAGTTGAATGCGCTGACCTCGATGCGTTTGGCCTTAGGTGCGATTCAACAAAAGTTAGGGCCCGATGCGCGGGTCACCGCAGTTTCTTCGATTTACGACACGCCTTCGGTCGTGGAGACGAACATTCCTTATCCGGTTTTAGGTGTGTGGCGTGGCTGGGAAGGTTTTGATCACGATACCGGGGGTCGCTACGCGGGTCGGCCGTATCAGCCTAATTATAATTTAAAATCAACGAACAATAGTCCCGCGATGGTCAGTGGGCGTTTCTTGGGATGGTTAACGTCGTCGTCCTACGGTTATTACGTTGCCCCGGTCATTCCACCCACGCCACCGCCACCTCCGGTGGTTATTGTACCGAAGCCTCCCACGACGATTGCGACGACTCCAGTGCCGCCCCCGCCGCCGCCCCCGCCCGCACCTCCTCCCGTGGTACCTACCACGCCTCCGACGAAACAGAAGCCCACTTCGCCTCCCAGTGTGAAACCCGCTTCTTGGTTGCCTGAGGGGTTGGGCGGTCGCGGGCGTTTGGCTTCGAGTTTATTTTTAGGCGGTGGCACCGTGGGTTATATTGCCCCATTGGTAGGTCAGTCTTCGGCTCCCGTTGCCGTGGAGCGGATTTATTTAACGCCGAATCCATTTCCCGATAGCGAGGGTTCGTTTGCGTGGTGGGCGAGTGGAGAAAATCAAAAAGCGCTTATCAAATTAATCCGCCGAAGACGACGAACCTGACTGACTTGGATTACATCCAGCGTCTCAAAACTTATTTAAATCCAGATTTCACTCCCTTTGGTTTAGTCGAACCGAATACGGCCTTAAACTTACCTTCACGCAGTAGCGAGGGGTTCTTGCCCGTCAATGGTCCGAATCAAGGCAGCTTTCATGATTACACGACTTACGCCTTGGGCTTATTGACGAATTCTTCGACGGGAGGGTGGCGTAAAGACCTCTCTCTTTTAACGGAGACTTGGGATGCGATGGAAGATGCGGATCCACAGCAAGCGGTCGCGATGCCATTCTTCCGCGTGCGGCCCGCCTTGATTGCGGCGCAGGTAGCGAGTGCGGACCTGAGTTTTTATCGGCCCAAAGGGCTCGCGGTGGAGAGCACCACCACCGGTAATCGCGGTCGCCACACGTTGATGTATTGGTGGGCGGATTACGGCTCCCATGGCGGTTCACCGAATTATAACGGCGGACCGATGGGAGCTTTGACGACGGTGCCACCGATTAAAAGTTGGCGCACCTTGGTCGATTACGCGCAGCATTATCGTAAGTATGTAGTGAGTCGGGTGACGGACGGGGTGGTCGAGATGGCTCCGCCTAATCAGGGGAGTGCCCCGTTGTACAATTTCCATGAGACCGTATTGCGCCATCCCGTCGTGGCTCGGGTGCAGTTTGTCTTTGCCAACGCTGCGACCGTTACGACGGGCGGTCAAGGGCGACGAAGTATTTTGGTGCAGCCGGTGATTACCATTTGGAATCCTTACAACGTGCGACTGCGCGTCCCGGATTTTAAGTTCACGATGAAGGCGTCGACCTTGCCGGTGTGCTTTAATGAAACGACGAATAACGCTCCCCTGGGCTCATGGTTTAATGGCGACGATGATGCCCTCACGATGCAGTTGAGCTCACCTAATGGCTTGGTGGACTTAATGCCGGGGCAGACCTGTGTTTACGCCGAGCAAACTCATAAAATTAATTTACTTCGTTCCGCCCCTGGTCGTGCGGAGTTAACGCTCTCGCCCGGCTTTGTCGCGGGACTGCCCACGGGAATTTATTTAGGTTATGATGAATCGGACGTAGCGGTGAGTGCGGTGCAGTTCCGGATGTTAAAACTCAACACCGGAGCCCAAGCCATTGCCGCCAACTTAGTCATTCCCAACTGGCTGGTGGGAAGTGCGTGGCGTATGAGTTTCGATAACAACGATCCCCTAGCGGCTTATTATATTTTCAATACGGTGTATGGACCTGATGATCCGTTAGTCCCGGCGGTGGCTTTGGCCGATGCCGCGGCTGCGCCCCGACCTTTTGGCACATTTTGTTTCGGGCTGCGCTTGGCTAATGATGGCGTCGCGCGGGATAAGCGTGGCGTCGTTTCGCGGGGGTTAATTCAATCGAGTCCCTTGGCCTCGTTCACCGCATTGGGGACGATGTCACAACAAGTGCTGACGGATTTTCCGCCCACCGGCCTAGTCTCTCCGGTCGGCCATGGCGTGCAGTATTTAGGGGCGATGCACCCGGTGAATGCACCTTTTGATTTATATTATTTACCGCTGTCGGGCTGGATGGATAGCTACGCCCCGCAAGCGACGCCTGCGAACCAAGGTTACATTGTTTCGGGCTTAGATGCCTCGACGGGTTTAAATGCGGCGGTGGTGGCCGAGTTGCCCACGACCCCGCTGCAATCGCTGGCTGACTTGCAAAGTTGGGATGCCCGCGGGTATAACCCGGTACCTCCTTTTCAGTATGGTCTCATTGGCAACTCCGATGTCGCCCCGATTATTCCTGCGGATGATGTGGTGGGACGTTGGTTTGATAACACCGGGGCGTTTCAATTGCGGACGCAAGTGGCGACGAATTTTTTACAACACGATGATGCCTTCTGTCTTAATCACGTGTTGTTTGACGATTGGTTTGTCTCGTCGCTCGCGCCGGGCCCTGCGACCTGGGATAATTTAAAAAATGCGCCGAGTGCGGCGGTGGTCGCGGAATTGCGGACGACGTACCAGAAATTCCTTCAAGGTACGCCGTTGCCAAATGGCTGTTACGTCCCGAATGCCAATGCGGCACTATTTGATCCGGGCTCGGTGAATGCCAAAAACTTCCCGAATGGTTACCAAAAAATGGCCTCGAACCTGTGGGTGCCTGGACAGTTTAATGTTAACAGTGTTTCCATTCCCGCCTGGCGAGCGGTGTTAGGGCAGTTGCGTGACCAGCAAGTCCCGGTGTTAAAGCCCGGAGCCACGAATCTTACTTTAGAAGCCGCGCAGCATCCTTTGGCACACCACATCCCGGCCGCTGAGAGTAATACGAGTACGGGCACGACGAGTGCGGCACTTACTGGTTATGCGGCTTTGACCAATGCGCAGCTTGATCAGTTGGCGATCGAGATTGTTAAACAGGTGAAAAGCCGCGGACCCTTTTTATCGCTCGCCGAATTTACGAACCGTTATTTACGACGGTTCGATGGTACGGATACCGATTTAGCATTGAATGGTGCTTTGCAGGCTGCGTTGAAAGCCTTGGAGACTAATGCCAGTTTGCACCCTGCACCTCGGGCGGCGGCTTTAGGCAAGCCTACCACCGCTCCGAATGACCCTCGCCTGATTCCTTCCGGATATCCTTCCGATTATATTAACCCGCGCGCCTCGGTTGGGGTTTCGACGCAGGGTTTGCCAGGTTGGCCGCGGCAGGCGGATTTATTACGCGGGTTGGCTCCGATAATGTCCGTGCGTGATGAGACCTACTTGGTCCGCTGCTTAGGTGAGGTGCCAGATGGTAACGGCACCGTGCGTGCTTGGTGTGAAGTCGTTTTTCAACGTAACCCCGAGTATATTAACCCACAGGTGCCAGCGTGGCAGGATCCGATGGGCGAATTGACGTCGACGATGCCTCCCATGGCCGCTTCGCCAGCTTACGTCATCAACGCCGTGTTGGGACGTCGGTTTAAGGTCGTTTCATTCCGCTGGTTACGACTCGATGAGCTATAAATCTCGGAGGTTAAATTAGGCTGCGTAAGTTAAACTCGCCTTGCGGGTGAAATCGCTACCTTCTGCAATCGTGACCACCGGTTCTACGATACGCTCTGAAATGGGTCCGACGATTCGGTTGGCGATTCCGATTATGCTCGGAATGTTGGGCTACGGGTTGATGTTTATCATCGATGTCGCCATGGCTGGGCAATTGGGCGAAACGGCTTTGGCCGCCTCTTCGTTGGCATCGAATTTAAATTACATTCCTTACGTCTTCGGGATCGGCTTAGTGGGGGCGATTCCGGTTTACCAATCTCAAGAAAATGGTGCGGGGGTAGAAGAATCGGCACCTGCTATTTTGCGCCACGGCATGTGCCTGGCGGTCGGTTACAGCATTGTGGCCGCGGTGGTGACGCACTTGCTCACGCCTCTCTTGCCTTACTTGGGTTCGACGCCTGCGGTGACTCAGGAAGCGCACGACTTTTATATCATCATGGCGTGGGCGATGGTACCGGGCTTGGCGTTTCACGCTCTCCGGGGTCATCGGGATTCGCAGCATCAGCCGTGGATTTCGTTGGCGTGGCTCAGTGCGGGGATTGTCGCTAATATTATTCTTAATTGGCTATGGATGTACGGCCACTGGGGCTTTCCGGCCTTAGGTTTGGCGGGTGCCGGATGGGCGACCTTGGCTTCGCGTTTCTTGATGCTGATAGGGTTATGGTTCACGCCGGGACGGGGTGAGGTGCGTTGGCACGAGGGGTTACAACGTTCGGTGATTGCTCGGTTATTAAAGACCGCTTTGCCCGCGGGCTTTCACAGCTTGAGCGAAGTGGGTATCTTTGCGATTGTGCCCGTGTTGGCTGGCTGGATTTCACCTGCCGCCCAAGCCGCCCACCAAGTAGCCATCAGTTTAGCCTCTGCGGGCTTCATGTTGCCTTTGGGACTTGGCATCGCCTCAGGCATTCGCACGGGAGAAGCGTTTGGAGCGAAGGATGCTACTCGGGTGCGCGCGGTTGGTTATGGCGCTTTAATTTTGGGAGCTTTGATTATGTCCTGCTATGGACTCATCATCTTCTTTGGCCGTCCGCTCTTTTTGACCCTCTTCGGGGTTAGTGGCACCGATACTGGCACCTTAGCGGCGACGCTTATTATTTTTGCCACGGCGTGGGCCCCCTTTGATGGCGTTCAAGTCATTGCCGCCTACCTCTTGCGCTCGGTGAATTGTGCGGCCTGGGCTTCATGGGCCGTCTTCTTGATCTATTGGTTCTTTAGTTTACCGATGGCCTTGGTCGGGGCGTTTGTTTTTCACTGGGGTGCCATCGGGATCTGGGTTGGGCTAATCTCAGGGTTAATCTTAGTCGCCTTGGCACTCAGTTGGAAATTCTGGCAAGCCGCCCGGCACGTCCCTAAGCCCGTTGCCTAGGCACAAAAAAACCGACCTTGGTAGGTCGGTTTCAAAAGTTCTCTTAAGATTAAACCTTAGAGGCTGCAGGCCGAAGAGCTCGTAGGAACCACTTCGACTTTGCGGTGCTCAGAATCCCACTTCACGATGCCATCGGCTTTAGCGAAGAGGGTGTGGTCGCGACCCATGCCTACATTGCGACCCGCGCGCATTTGGGTGCCGCGTTGACGGATGAGGATGGAACCAGCGGTAGCGAACTCGCCGCTGTAGAGTTTAACGCCGAGGCGCTTGGAGTTGGAGTCGCGGCCGTTGGAAGAAGTCCCGCCGCCTTTCTTAGTTGCCATAGTAGTGAATCGTTAAGGGTTAGCCAGAAATGGAGTCGACCTTGATCACCGCTAATTCTTGGCGGTGGCCGCGACGACGGTAGTAACCTTTGCGGCGGCGGTGCTTGAAGATGCGAATCTTTTCGCCGCGCTTGTTTTCCAAGATCGTAGCGGTGACTTTAGCACCAGGGACGGTGGGCGTGCCAACTTTGGCAGAGGCACCATCGCCAACGAGGAGGACTTGGTCGAAAGTCAGTACATCGCCTTCGTTCTTACCAGGGTACTGGTTAACGATGAGGATGTCGCCTTGTTTCACGGTGAATTGGCGACCGGAGGTAATAAATGTGGCCTTCATGGCTGTCGGAAGGTCGGAGCAAATGAACGTCGGGGTGATTGGCAAGGGGAATTTGGGTTTTTGGCGGAAAAGACCCGTAATATTTAAGGCCGAGCCTCCAAGATGAGATAAAAACGCCTAAAAGTGCCTCCAAACTGACATAATTGCCTCTTTTGGGTGGTTCAGTCTTTTCCTGCTAGGACGCCTAGGGTAGTCCTCTGGGGTGAATCAATTTCAGCCAACCGATGACGATAAGTCGGCCGACGAAGCTTTGTCCCGAGAATTAACCCGCAATCTGCTCCGTGGTCCCACGGTGCACGAGACGGCCTATGTTCATGCGCGAGCGGTGGTGGTGGGGGCCGTGCAACTGGGTCCGCGTGCCAGCGTGTGGCCTTGCGCCGTGTTGCGTGGTGACATTGCCCCGATCCAAGTAGGGGAGGGGTCGAATATTCAAGATGGGGCGGTGGTCCATGTGGCGGATGGTTTGCCCGCGGTGATTGGGGCCCGCGTGACGGTGGGGCATTTAGCGATGATTCACGCCTGCACGATTGAGGATGAATGTTTAATCGGGATGCACGCTACCATCTTGGACGGAGCGGTCATCGGGAAACGTTCTATCATCGGTGCTAATGCTTTGGTAACCAAAGGTACCGTGGTACCCCCTGGTTCGTTGGTGATGGGCTCGCCCGCACGTGTGGTGCGGACGCTTTCCGCGGAGGAGCAAGCGAGCTTGCCTGGTTGGGCGGAGAAATACGTTAAGGTCGCCGCACACCATCGTCGCCTTGAGTGAAATGCTTTCAGAGTCGTCCCAAGAAGTTTGGAATCGTGAAGTTTGGTGGGACGCCAAACTGAAGCATGAAGCCTGTGCCGATGAATTATTGGCGGGTCGGCGAGCTCGGGCAGCCCGAGGTGAAGTCGATCCAGTCGAAGACTTCCTTTTTACTTACTACCCCTTTCGCTTTTCGGCTCTAAGACAATGGTCTCCGGGTGCGGGGGTGAGGTTGGAAGAGGCGACGGAATTCTTTTTTGATCGGCGCTTTAGGGTGCATGCTGACAGCACGGTCAGCTTGGCTCCCCCCACCGAAGAAATCCGCCAGCGCTTGGCGTTTCATTTAACTCTCTGTCGGGCCGTGGCCCAGCGCCCGGCCTTCTTGGGCTGCTTTGGTTTACATGAATGGGCGATGGTTTTTGAGAACGCGGAGGAGCGCCGCCATTCGCGTTGGCCCTTGCGTCTAGGCTCGGCTGGCACCGATGCCGTGGTACGTAGCCAAGCCTTACGCTGCACGCATTATGATGCTTACCGTTTCTTCACGCCCACCGCTCGTCCCTTGAATCGTCATGTCCCCACCTTGCCGCAACGCGTAGAAAACGAGCAACCCGGTTGCGTGCATGTGACGATGGATCTTTACAAGTGGACGATGAAGTCGGCGCCTTGGGTGCCCGCGACTTTAGCGACGGATACTTTTGTTTTAGCACGGGAAGCGCGCGAGATTGATATGCGTGCGAGTCCGTATGATTTTTCGGCGTTAGGCTTAAAGCCTATCTGCATTGAGACGGCAGAAGGTCGCGTGGAGTATGAAGCTGCCCAGCGAGCACTCACAAAAAAAGCGGCCCCTTTGAGGGACCGCTTAATCGCTGCCTTGGAGCGAGCTTTAAAACCTTAGGGCAGACGTTCGACGACGAGATCTTTGTAGTCCACGCGGCACGTTGGGTCGTGGGCTTGGAGGGCAAAGGTGCCGCTACCAATCTTGCGACCGGCCATGCCTTTGGGAGGCGTCCAGTTGTCGGGCTGCGTCCAATCCACGGTTTGCTTTTTGTCGACCCAGAGTTGGACGTGGTTGCCTTCAACGCGGATGCGGTATTCGAACCACACATCATCGGGAGCTGCGGGGGTATCCATCACGTCGGACACGTTGTAGAGACCGCCCGTTTTCTTTTTGTCGCCATGCGTTGCATTGACTTGGCATTCGAAACCGAGCGAAGGCCAGCCGGCGTCTTGATAGGCGGTGTGGAAGTAAATCCCCGAGTTCGCGCCTTTGTAAGTTTTCACCATCGCTTTGAAGTCAAAGTTTTTGAACTCCGCTTTGCCGTCGGTGCCGACGTAGTAGAGGTGACCTTGGCCGCCGCGGATTTGCAGGATGCCATCGACGACCTTATAGCAATCGGCTGGGGAGTTCTTCGAAGGCTTCCAACCCGCGAGGGATTTGCCGTCGAAGAGGCTGATGGTTTCGCCAGCGAGACTAAAAGCGGCACTGAGGCAGAGCGCCGCCGAGGTCCACAACGCATGGCGTAGGGGGGTGCAGGGAGTAAGCATACTCCGCTACCCAAACCCCTTCCTGGCACCTTGCAAAGATTAAGTGAAAACTTTGATGCCCGCCTCGCGCATTTCGCTCAGGCGTTTCTTAAGCGTCGAACGGTTAATCCCCAAAATCATCGCAGAGCGCAGTTGGTTGCCACGAGTTTCTTCCATGGCCCGGCGGATCATCTCGAATTCAATAGTATTTAAAATATTTTTACCATCCCCGGTGCGGCAGTGTTGGTAGAGCGAATCGTAGAGCGACAGAATCGAGGGCATGAGGGCTTTCGCAGCCACAGCCGTGCTGATCGGCTCGCTGGGAATGACAATCGGTACTTCGGGTACAATGGCTTTACGAGGGACGAGTACATCTTGTGGTAAGTCTTTAGCTAAGATGGTGTCACCTTTGGCCAAGACGCCCGCGCGTTGGACGACGTTTTCTAATTCACGCACATTGCCTGGCCAATCATAAGCCAACAACGCATCGAGGGCTTCGTTCGAAAGCCGCTTGGGGCGTTGCTTCTTCGCGGCCGCTTGGCGTTGTAACATGTAATCCACGAGCAAGGGCAGGTCGGATTTGCGATGACGCAGGGCTGGCAGGCGAATGCGGAAGACGTTTAAGCGGTAGTATAAGTCTTCGCGGAAAAGTCGGGCCGACACCATGGCTTCGAGGTCTTTATTGGTCGCGGCGACGAGACGGACGCTCACTTTGAGCGTGGTGGTGCCGCCAACGCGTTGAATTTCGCCTTCTTGAATCGCCCGAAGTACTTTCGTTTGGGTGGGCAGCGACATATCGCCGATTTCATCGAGGAAAATCGTGCCCCCATCACAGAGCTCAAATTTACCAGGCTTCATGTTCGCTGCTCCAGTGAAAGCGCCTTTTTCGTGTCCGAAGAGTTCAGACTCGATAAGGTTTTCAGGAATGGCAGCGCAGTTCACGGCCACGAATGGGCCCTTAGAGCGCAAGGAGTGTTGGTGAATGCAACGGGCAACTAATTCTTTACCCGTACCACTTTCGCCCGTGATCAGCACCGTGGCTTCGCTCGCGGCGACTTGCCCGATGGACTTTAACACCTCTTGCATCGGTTCAGAACTGCCCACGATGCCTTCTTTGTAGTCGGCAGGATTCACGAGTACGCGCGAAGCTTTGCCAGCGCTCGCTAAGTCGCGTCGGGCGGCGAGGGCTTTATCGATCAGCGCGATAAGTTTCGCTTGGTCGAAAGGCTTCATCACATAGTCGTACGCCCCAAACTTCATCGCTTCGATAGCGGTCTGGGTCGTGCCGAAAGCCGTCATCAAAATGATCATCGCTTGGGGCTGTGAGCCACGAAGCATTTGCAACGTTTCAATCCCCGTCATGCCACCCATGCGGTTATCCAGTAGAATGACGTCAGGCTGTTCGCGCTTAGCCGAGACCACTCCGGATTCTCCACTATCGGCCTCGATGACGTGATGGCCTAAGCCGGAGAGGGCCCGACGGAGCGAATACCGCAGGTCTTTGTCATCATCGATGACAAGGATTTTGGCCGCTGGACCTGGGGGATTGGAACTCATAATGAGTAAAAGTAGGCAGATTCCGTGCCAGACCGTATTTTGTAGAAAATATGACTAAGAACGGCTTTAAGCAAACGGTTTGTGCTTAAATTTGGGCAGATGCAGGTGGACTGCCCCCTTGCCTCTGCTGGGGTTCTGGCAAATCTAAGTGGAATGCTGAAAGCCTTTTTCCGTGGGCTGAAGATAACCTTACTGGCTTTGTTGGGCGGCTTGGCTTTGGCGAATTTGTGGATTTGGTCGGCGGGCTGGGGTCGGATGGCGGCTCGCCCGGAGGAAGTTCCTGCGGAGGCGGTGGTGGTGCTCTTAGGGACCAATGAGTTCGTCGGTAAAACCAAAGAGCCCACGGGAACTTACCGTCCGCGCCTCGAAGCGGTGGTGCAATTATGCCAGCAGCAAAAAATTAGTTTAGTCGTCGCTTCCGGTACGCCCGAGCAAGCCAAAGTCATGTCGCAACAATTACGTGCGGCAGGTGTGACCGTGCCGATTGAACAAGACCCTTATGGTTGGCGGACGTTGGATTCGGTGGTGCGAGCTCAAGCTCAACACGCGATCGCCCGATTGTTTTTGTTTCACAAGGTTGGCATTGCGTACGTGCACTTTGGATTGCCGACCACCTCGGTTTAAAAGCTTCTGCTTACCCCAGTGGTTTTGGGGTCGGGTTTCGCCCCTGGATAGGTTTTCTGCGTGATTGTTTCGCCAAGCCGAAGGCGATTTACGACTGGTGCGCGGGGAATCGCTTAGCGACGTCGATGTCGCCTGAAGCAGGAAACACGTTGGCACGCTAGGCTTGCTCGTGCCGCCCATCCGGCCGTCGACAGAGTCGTCCACGGATTTCTAAAAGGGTGATGATGGTTGCGGCTTCTACGGTGGTGCAAGCCGCGGCGATGGCGAGCGAGTCGGCGTCGTGGGGTGTGCCCCCAGCGAAAAATTTCAACCAGGGAGCAAACTCGGGATTGGGGTCGGTGGGTTGCAGCGGCAAAGTCGTTTGGTTCGTGGGCTCACCTAGCTCCTCCAAGACTTCTTCGGCGCTGCTGACTAAAGTTGCGCCATCGCGAATCAGTGCATGGCAACCGCGACTCGCCGGGCTGTCGATGCGCCCGGGCACCGCACAAATCGTTTTGCCGAGTTCACCCGCAAAGCGAGCCGTGATCATGCTACCTCCATCCACATCGGTTTCGATGACCACGACGGCGCGTGCGAGGCTGGCGACGAGGCGATTGCGCTGGGGAAACGACTGACGATCCGCGGTTCGTCCCAAGGGGAATTCGCTGAGCACACATCCTTGTTGCACCATTTTTTGTCGCAGGGAGTAGGCTTCGGGTGGGTAAGTTAAATCCAATCCATGTCCTAGCACCGCGGCGGTCTTGCCGCCCGCTTCGATGGCACCTTGATGGGCCCAGGTATCAATCCCACGCGCCAGCCCGCTAATAATCCACCACCCTTGGCTGGCTAAAACCTGAGCCATCTTTTTGGCCAGTTGGGCTCCATACGGAGTGCAGTGTCGCGAACCGATGATGGCAATGGCGCGTTGGTCTGGCAGGGCTTGGCCGTCGACGTAGAGTACGAGCGGTGGATCCCAGAGGGGTGCGAGGGCGAGGGGCCACGTGGCACTCGTGGTCGTAATGATTTGAAAGCCATGCTGAGCCGTTTGACGGATTTCTTTTTCCCAATCGAAATCTCGCGCCACGATGGAGGCGGCTGCTTTAGCCGAAACGCCTTTAATTTTTTCAAGCGTCATTAAATTGGCACTCAACGCCTTAAAGAGGTTGCCCTCAAAAGCTTCGAGTAAACGTCGTACGGTGACTGGACCGACTTGCTCTAGTCCATTGAGCAAAACTCGTTGGCCGAGTTCATCCTGGGGGATTGCGTGCATGCCGAAGTTACACACGACTCCGCCGTTTTTCCAAAACGGAGATTACCTCAGGCCAGCACTGAATCAGTTCGCCTAGATGGTTTCGCGAACCAGCACCACGAAGGCTTGGGCTAAGTCGTCGGTGTGCGTGAGGGAGAGTAGTACTTTAGTCGCTCCTTTGCGCTCCATGCTTGCTTGCGCTTTGGCGTCTAACATCGGTACCGGTTCACCCGTTTCAAGGCTATGCACGGACAAACTTGTGAGCAAAAAGTCTTCGCCAATTCCGGTCCCGAGGGCTTTGCTCATCGCTTCTTTCGCGGCGAAGCGTGCGGCTAACGAAGGGTAGGGATTGGCTTTGGCGAGGCAGTAAGCCTGCTCCGCGGGGGTGAAAATCTTATCTAAGAAAGCGGCCCCATGTTTTTGGTGGGCGGAACGAATGCGGGCAATCTCGACGAGGTCGATTCCCACCGCGACGACTTGTCCGCCTTCGATTTTCATGCCCGAATTTGTAAGTGCTGCTTCATCTCCCGAACGGCGCTTTGCACGCCGACGAAGAGTGCCCGGCTGACAATCGAATGTCCGATATTCAATTCGTGCAGATGGGGGAGCTTCATGATCCCGCGGATATTATCGTAATTAATGCCGTGACCAGCGTTGACGATGAGACCGAGTTGGTGGGCGAGTTCGGCCCCTTGGTGTAGTTCGTTGAGGGCGGACTTTTCGTGTGCGGTGCCCCAAGCGTGAGCAAAGGCCCCCGTATGCAATTCCACGACCGGTGCCGAGGTGGCATGACTGGCTTTAATTTGTTCGGACTCGGCGTTGATGAAAAGGGAGACCTCAATCTTGGCGCGACCCAGCGCTTGTACGATAGGCTGGACGCGTTGGAAGTGCCCGACGACATCGAGTCCACCTTCGGTGGTTACTTCTTCGCGTGATTCCGGAACTAGGCAAACCGCCGCTGGTTTGAGTTGGAGCGCAAACTCGAGCATGGCGGGCGTGCAAGCCATCTCAAGGTTGAGACGGACGTTAGGCAGTTGGGCGATGGCTAAGATATCTTCTGCCTGAATGTGCCGCCGATCTTCGCGCAGGTGCACCGTGATGCCGTCGGCACCAGCGAGCAGGGCTTGGCGGGTAAACTCGAGTGGGCTCGGCTCAGCGAGGTGGCTCGTGTGTTGCCCACGATACCGTGCTTGGCGGAGCGTGGCGGCGTGGTCGATGTTTACCCCGAGGAGGACGGGACGATGGGTCATTGTTTTTTCAACTTATCCAACTCTTTCTGAATCTTATCGGCTTCCTTTTGCAAGCGTTTGCCGCGCTCGACATCGTTACACTTCTCAAAATAACCCTCCATGACATTCAGCAGGTCGAGGACCGTCTTCATGCGGAAGACGTCACCCGCTCCGTCGAGTCGACGTTTAAACACGCGTTCAATCTCGGATAAGAATAAGCGTTCGTTATCGGAATTACCTTTGACCGATTGATAGTAGCCTTCGAGCAGGGTGCGGAAGCTGGGTAAGTGGGAGGCTAATTCTTCTAAGGACTCGCGATAGAGAGAGGCGAGTTGGACGCCGGCTTTCTGCGGGTTGGCTTTGAGGACCCTGGTTTCGCGTTCGACAGCTTTAACTATCAGGTCGTAGCGGGTTTGGTCGTAACCCCCATGGTGGTTTTTCTTTTCGCTGAATGAGTTTATGGTAGGCCGTGCGGCAGCTCATGTAGCGTTCTTCTTCGGTCATCGAGGGGAAGAGATGTTTCTCTTCAAGTTCGTCGGCGTAGGCTCGTAAGTCAGGGTACTCGGCAAACGCCCGACGTAAGTCCGCGACGACGGTTTTCCATTCGGCGACTTTGATTTTTTCTCCGAAGAATTCTAAGCACTCGGCATAGGCTCGCCAGGCTTCGAGGCAGTGGTTGGCACTTTCACAGGCGAGTTGGAGTGCTTCACGTTGGCCGTCCGCATCGGTATTTCCTTTGTAAATCTCTGCGGCCATCATCAAGCGCCGGCATTTATCGTAGCGCGTGGTTTTACGTTGGGGGTCGCCGAGGAGTTTGACTTCGAATTCACCAATCGTCTTGCCCGTTTGGGGATCGCTGGTGTGACCACAGGCGTAGCCATCGTTGTAGCGACCGGTGTTCATATTCCAGTCGTGTTCCTTGGAGAGGTAGGCAAACCAGGCGTGACCCCCGCGATTGCCTTCGCCAGTTACGTAAGCGGCCGGAATGCCAAAAGCGTGAGCGGTGTTGGACGCAAAGTGGGCTTGGTGCATGCAGATGCCGCCGATTTCCAAAATCTCGGACAGCGTACCTTCCTTGGGCATCGGCAATTTCGTTTTCTCGCCCGTGACGAAGTCCATGCGGTATTTAATCATCCCATAACTCGGGCCCCAGTTGTGATCATTCAAGGAGCGCAGCTTGGTTTGCTCCAAGGCCCAATTCATTTCTTCGATGGTCACGTGTCCACCTACGACCCAAACTAATTCGAAGGGCCGGAGTTTCGTGATGTCATCCGCCAAGACATGGCGCTCGGCGTTATTACGGTAATATTGGTAGCGGGCGAGCGGGTTGGCCGTGAACTGTTCTTCGCTCGCCCAGCGCGTCCATTGGAGTTTGTGGTCAAAGACTAAGGCGCAGGCAATTTGCAGGTTTACGTATTTACCCTTTAATTCTTTGGGGTCATCGGCGGCGAGATCGGCCCAGACTTGCAGGGCTTTCTCGGCATCGTCTTCATCTTTAATATTAACTACAAAGCGTTCTAACGATTCTGGGTTGGCTAAAAGCTCACCGAGGAACGCCGCGACTTTGGGGTCGCTGCAGGCATTACGTAGTCCATTGGGGGTGACGCGTTTGACGAAGTTTGCTTGGGTCATGCCCACCGCAAAGTAATGACTCTCCCATAGGCGATCATAGCGCAGTACGCCGTCGCTTTTCAGTGTGGCCGTGAGCGCAGGGTAGAGACCGTATTTCAGACGGTCATAGTGGCTTTCCCATTTTCCATCTTTGATTCGACTTTTGGTGTCGGCGAGTAAGGTCGCTAAGCATTGCGGGTCGCGGAGGTCGGGAGCGTTGAACGGGTAAGGGGCTAGGGTGATTTCTGGACCGGTTTCGGCGACGATTTTAGGTTTAGGTTTTTCGACTACGACGGGTTTTTCGGGGACTTCGTTAACCACTACCGGTTCTGGTTGCTTATCTTTTTGCACTACGACTTCCGGTGTTGTGGTTGCGGACTGAGGGCGGAAAAGGTCGGCAACGTTATCCATGACGCCGCGTTCATTGGCCGGACGTGGAGGTTGATGGGCGCGTTGATAAATATCCCAAGAGAACCAAGCCAAGCCGATGAGTGCGGGCAGCAAGAAGGCAATCGAGACCTTGTCGGACGTGCTAAAACTCTTGGGCGGAGTTTGCAGGGTAGGTCGCTTGTGCCTCGGGGTGCTCATGGGATTGAGCGATGAGCATAGGTAGATTATGACTACGGTCAAAGCCCAACCCACCCCCTTTTCGAAGGAAAACCTTTATTTAGAGGCTAAACCCCGCTGCAAAGTTAGGGCTAAAGCTGAGGCGGTGGGCGAGTTTTTGTGAGCTGCTAAAGACTCCGGAGTGCCTTCATGCACGAGGCGTCCGCCGCCCTGACCACCATCTGGCCCGATCTCAATGCACCAGTCGGCTTCGGCCAGAATGTCGGGATGGTGTTCGATGACGACCACGGTGTGCCCTTGATCGACTAAGGCGTGCAGTAACTCGATGAGCCGTTGGCAGTCGGCTTGGTGGAGTCCGATGGTAGGTTCTTCTAAGAAATATAAGTTGGGTCGAATGACGCCACGGGCACGTTCCCGGAACGTCGGCAAGCCCTGGGCTAATTCACTGACTAACTTAACGCGTTGCGCTTCCCCGCCAGAGAGTGTGGGACTGCTTTGCCCTAAGGTTAAATAACCCAGGCCGGTTTTGACCATCAAGTTGCACAGGTCTTGGAGTTTAACGTCGAACGAGAAAAAGGCTGCAGCTTCTTCAAAAGACATCGCCAACAAATCGGCGACAGACTTGCCATTCCACCGAATCGCTTTGGCGGCGGCACCATAGCGCGTGCCTTGGCATTCTTCGCAGGGGACGTAAGTGTCCGGCAAGAAATTCATTTCCAGTTTCACGCGCCCTGCTCCTGAGCAGGCTTCGCAACGGCCTCCGCTGGTGTTGAAGGAGAAGAAGCCTGGGCCGTAGCCCCGAATGTTGGCTTCGGGGAGCGAGGCCAAGCGTTCGCGAATTAAATCCCAAATGCCCACATACGTCGAAGGAGTCGAGCGGGGGGTTTTGCCAATGGGTTCTTGGTCGACGATGACAAGTTGACGGAAATTTTTTAAGCCCGTGATTTGTTGGAAGGCGGCTGCCCCGTCTTGTTGTACCACGCTGAGAGCGTCTTTTCCAGCAAGGGAGTCTTTCTTCTTGGCTAAAGCTAGTTGAATCGCGGGAGCGAGGAGGTCGGTGACGAGCGTGCTTTTACCCGCTCCCGAAACCCCGCACACGACGGTTAGGCGACCTGCGGGAATGGAAACGTCAAAGCCTTGTAAGTTGCGCAGGTGGGCTTTTTTTAGATGCACCCAATCCTTCGGGGCTTCGGGGCCTTTGACGGCCCGGCGTTTCCCGCGTAACGGGTGCGGAATGGCGGTGCGGAGGAATTTGCCCGTCACCGAAGCGGGATTTTTTTCGAGTACCTTGGCTGTACCTTGGGCCACAATGCTGCCACCGTGAATCCCGGCTCCCGGCCCCATGTCGATGATGAGGTCGGCGGCGCGCATGGTGTCCTCGTCGTGTTCTACCACTAAGACCGTGTTGCCTCGATTGCGCAGTGATTCGAGGGAGGCGATGAGGCGATCGTTGTCGCGTGGGTGAAGACCGATGCTGGGTTCATCGAGTACGTAAAGTGCGCCCGAGAGCGTTGAACCTAATTGGGCTGCGAGCCGAATGCGTTGTGCTTCGCCACCTGAGAGCGTGTCCGCTCCTCGATCTAGTGCTAGGTAGCCCAAGCCGACTGAAGTGAGGAATTTAAGCCGGGCGGTGACTTCTGGTAATAAGGCTCCGACGATGGCGGCTTCGCGGGGATTTAATTTTAAATCACTTAAAAACTCCCGGGCCTGTTCGGGTTGTAATTTTAATAGTCCAGGGAGTGAGAGTTGCTTGCCTTGACGATGTGTGAGGCGGACGGAACGACCGATGGGACCAAGTCGCTCGCCTTGGCAAGCGGGGCAGATTTGGGTACCGACGCGATCGGCAATGGCGTTTTCATTGAGTGATTCTTCTTCGTCCGCCGCAAAGGTATCGACTTCAAGCCCGTGACCACGGCAGTCGGGACACCACCCGCGGGGGGAATTCCAAGAGAGGTGCTTGGGGTCAACCACAGGGTAGGCTTCGCCGGTGGCGGGATCGCTGCGCGCCGTGGATAAGAAAGCGAGTTGTTCGCCTTTAGGGGAGAGGAGTAAGCAGGAGCCTTTGCCGAGGTTGAGGGCTTCTTTGACTAAAGCTCTTAAAGCTTTTTCGCCGTCGCTCGTGGAGTCGTCAGGGCGGATGATCGTGCCGTCGGGTTGTACCTTGGCGAGGATGGCATCGACGTCGTGTTCGCGGTAACGGTCCAGGCCTTCAAAGCCTTTCACTTCATAAAGTTTTCCGTCGGCCCGGAGTTGTTGGAGTCCGTGATTTTCAGCCCATTCGGCTAAGGGTCGGTGGTGGCCTTTGCGGGAGCGCACTAAGGGAGCGGCTAAAAGCAGGTGCCCTTTCTTCTGCGCTTTAACTTTTTTACTCACCAAGCGGACAATCGCGTCTTCCGTCATCTCTTCTAACGGTTCACCGGTGATGGGGCTGTGCAACACGCCCGCTCGCGCAAAGAGTACTCGTAAGTATTGAGCCACTTCGGTGACGGTGGCTACGGTGGACTTAGTGGAACCGCGCGTGATGCGCTGTTCAATCGCCACCGTGGGAGGCAGGCCTTCTAAGTTGTCGATGTCAGGCTTGGGAAGTTGTTCGACGAATTGCCGGGCGTAAGCCGAGACGCATTCTAGGAAACGACGTTGCCCTTCAGCGAAGAGGATGTCGAAAGCGAGTGACGATTTACCTGAGCCCGAGACGCCAGTCATCACGGTTAAGGAGCCGTGCGGGATGGAAAGGGAAACGTCTTTCAGGTTATGTTCGCGTGCACCTTGCAGGGTAATCGCCGTGGGTCGTTCGCGCGTTACACTAGGTGGCTTGGTGTTAAACGCCATTTCCCCTTGAGCTAAAAATCTTCCCGTGATGGTGTTGCCTTTGGCTAAGTCCGCGGGAGTTCCCGCTGCGATGAGTTGTCCACCGCCTGGGCCCGCTTCGGGACCGAGTTCCACTAACCAATCGCAGGCCTTGAGGACGTCGAGTTGGTGTTCGACGACGATGAGCGAGTGACCGGCGTTGGTCAGGCGCTGCAAGAGCGTGAGGAGGCGAGCCACGTCATCACGATGCAGGCCAGTCGTTGGTTCATCTAAGAGCAATAAGGCCCCAGGCTTCTTGGGGTCGAGTTTCCCAAGGTAACGAACGAGTTTTAGGCGCTGAGCTTCGCCCCCCGAAAGGGTCGTGAGTGGTTGGCCCAATGACAGGTAGCCTAAGCCCACTTCTTCTAGGCAGGCCAGTTGTTGGGTTGCGGGCGTGCGGGCCGCAAAAAATTCGCGGGCTTCGGAAACCGACATCGCCAAAAGGTCGGCGACAGATTTGCCATGGAATTGAAAAGCTAAGACTTCATCCCGGAAGCGCTTGCCTTGGCACGAGGGACAAGGCAAAGCGACGTCGGAGACGAACTGCATTTCAACCGTTTCCCAGCCAGCTCCGCCGCACCGTTCACAACGACCTTCGCCCGCATTGAAGGAAAAGTGGCTTGGAGTTAAGCCCGCAACTTTGGCCTCTTCTGAATTACCTAAGAGGTTGCGAATCGCCTCCCAAGCTCCGACGTAAAGGGCGGGATTGGAGCGTGGTGTCCGCGTGGCGGGAGATTGATCGATGAGGGCGATTTCAGAAGGCTCTTGGTCGAATTCTAACCATTTAACTTCTAGTTTAGTGTCATCCGATTCCGCATCTTTGCGGGCTAGGACTTGGTGCAGTAAGGTGGATTTACCCGAACCCGATACGCCGCATAAGCCTACCAGTCGTCCGAGCGGTAAGTTGCAGGAGAAGTCTTTAAGATTATTAACTTGGGCGTTTTTGATCCGGAGTTGCGGCGTTTTGCTCGTGATGGGACGGGCGGGATTCGCGGCAACTTGGCGCCGGCCGCTGAGCCATTCACCCGTTGCCGAATTCTTAATTTTAAGAATGCCAGCGGGCTTGCCTGCATAAAGTAGATGTCCGCCTTCCGCTCCAGGTTTCGGTCCGATCTCAACTAACCAGTCCGCGGCGCGCATCACGGTTTCATCGTGTTCAACGACTACTACGGTGTTACCTTGGGCTACGAGTTGGCGCAAAATCCCAATCATGCGTGAGAGGTCGCGGGCGTGCATACCGACGCTGGGTTCATCGAGCACGAAAACGGTGTCTGCTAAACACGCCCCGAGGCATGACGTTAAATTAACGCGTTGGACTTCACCGCCCGAGAGGGTGCGCGAAAGGCGATCGAGGGTTAAGTAGCCCAAGCCCACCGCTTCGAGGTAACTTAAGCGTGCAAGAATGGCTTCCAGTGCGTGGTCTGCGGGGTGACGGGAATCTTGTGGTTTTAGAGGAGCCAGTTTTTGGCGTAAGTCAGTAACGCTTAAGCTGTATAAATCTGGTAAGGTGAGCCCCTGCCATTTCCACCACAGTGTTTCTTCGCGAAAGCGTTTACCTTGGCACTTGGGGCACTCTTCGTAGCTCCGCCAGCGGGACAAGAACACGCGCACATGCATTTTATACGTGTTGGACTCTAACCAGCGGAAGAAACCGCGAATGCCGTACCATTTACTTTCCCATTGGCCTTCTTGGTAAGTAGGGTCGCCGTTCTCGAGGTAGCGCCGATGTGCAGCAGAAAGTTTTTTCCACGGTACATCCAGAGGGATATGTTGCTTGCGACACGCGCGGAGGAGGTCGTTTTGGCTCTCCCCGTAGACATTCCCTTGAAACGGGGCGATGACCCCTTCAGCCAAAGTGAGTTCGGGGTTGGGAATAATTTTTTTCCAATCCAACCCAATCACGCGTCCGAAGCCGCGGCATTCAGGGCAGGCTCCTACGGGGGAGTTGAAGGAAAAAAGTGCTGGGGTGGCCGGGCGAAACTTTCGCCCGTCGACGGGCGATTCTAAAATCTCACTGTAACGTGCCACCTCTTGACCGTTTTCATTCAGCAGGCGCATCCGCCCGCCACCGAGGCGAAATGCCCCGAGGGCGGCTTCATGAAATCGTGCCGCGTCCGCCGTCGCCACCGTCAGGCGATCTTGCACGATTAAAATTTCGGACGCCTCATCTGGAATCGGGTCTTCGCCTAAACGGAGGCGTTGGTTGTTGACGAAGGCACGCGTGAAACCGGCTTTCGTGAATTCCTGTGTCAGGGCGGCCCACTTAATCTCTTGTGGTTTGTGGAGGGCGAAGGTCACCACCAGCGTTTGGCCGGAAAATTTTTCTAACGCTTCTTTCCAAGCGGCCTCGGGACCACGTGGAGCGATGGGCTGACCTGAAGCGGGGTCGATGAGTTCAGAGCGATGGGCGAACCAAACTTTAAACCAATCACACAACTCCGTCATCGTGCCTACGGTGGAGCGAGAGGTTTTGACCGCATTGCCTTGTTTGATGGCAATGGAGGGCCGAATGTTTTCCGCTGATTCTAGGTTGGGGGCGGGAAGGAGTTCGAGGAATTGGCGAACGTAAGGGCTGAACGTTTCTACGTAACGACGTTGCCCTTCAGCGTGTAAGGTGTCGAAGACTAATGAGGATTTGCCAGCCCCGCTGAGGCCCGTGACGACAATCAGTTGCCCGATGGGCAGTTCTAAGTCGAAACCTTTGAGGTTATTTTGGCGAATGCCACGTAAGCGAATAACGTCAGGACGGGCGGCGGGCATAATCTCGATTAACGGATTAGAAAGTGGGAGATTAGCAAACGACTTAGTAGGTCGGGAAGACCGTGATGCCTTGAGGTGTTACGACCGCGTGAACTTTGGCATCGTGAGGCTCCGTTGGGAGCAAGGGCAGAAGTTGAAAGGCATGCGCGTGACCTAAGCGCCAAGTCGTGGCGGGTAGGCTGGCAAGGAGCCGATCGTAGAAGCCGCCCCCTTGTCCCAGTCGGTGTCCTTGCTGATCGAACGCCAGGCCCGGAATGAGGAGGATGTCTAAACTGGCCGGCGAAACCGTGGGAGTATCCGCCCGCGGTTCTAAAATTCCTTTAGTAGAAGCCTCGAGTTGGTCGAGTTGGCTAACGCGATGTAAGTTTAGGGTCTGTGCGCTGCTGACGCGTGGGAGGACTAAGGTTTTACCAGCGTCGAGGACGGCCTGACATAAGACTTGGGTCGCGGGCTCGCCTCGTAGGGCCATGTAAGCCCCAATGGTACGAGCCGCTTGCCACCGCGGATGCTTTTGTAAGAGCTGTAAAATCTCGAGCCCGGCACTTTCAATAGCTGCGGACGTCAGTGCCTGTCGTTGGGTGCGGAGTTGCTGACGCCATTCGGTTTTCGCAGCAGGCCGCTCCATTGTTTTTAGAAAAGACGGTTCAACGTCAGAGTCAATAAGACCAAGGGAAGGTATAAAATCGAAGCGAGGAACAACGGTTTAGCCACTTGGGCACGACGTTGCGGGAAGGTGAATTCGAGGGTCAGTTTGAAGAACCAAATCCCCGCGATTAATGAAATCCACAAGAATGGGCTCGCGAAGCCGCGGTAGGTCCCTTCGGCCTGCGGGCCAAAGAACAGGAGGATGATTTGGCTGACGACGAAGAGCATCGGCAGGATGAAGACCATGGCCCAAATGGAGGCCGTGCGACCGGAGGGGTCGGTGACGGTGGCGATTTTAAGTCCGCCGCGGGCATAGTCGTCGCGCCACATCACAGCCAGTGCCATGAAGTGGGGGATTTGCCAGCAGAAGAGTAGGGCAAAAAGTAACCAACCCATCCTGTCGATATAACCTAATTTGGCGGCGGTCCCGATGATAGGCGGGATGGCCCCGGGAAGTGAGCCCACCAGCGTGCACCAGGTAGTTAAGGATTTGAGCGGCGTGTAAAGTAGCAGGTAGGAGAAGGCTGTGGCCGCTGTGAGGATGCCCGCGAGTGGGTTCGCGCCGATGCTCACGAGGGAAATGCCTAATACGACGAGAATGCACCCAAAGACTAAGGCTTGGGAGGGTTCGATGATGCCAGCGGGCAGGGGGCGGTTTTTCGTCCGCTCCATCTTGGCGTCATTATCCCGTTCCCACCACATGTTGATGGCCCCGCAGCCACCCGCTGCGAGTGCCGTCCCTACGGCTAAGGAAAAAATCACCCGCCCCTCAACGGGGGTTTGGGGGGCACTGCAGAAATAGCCTGTGAGGGCCGTGAGGACCGAAAGGAATGACAGCCGGGGCTTGGTGAGCTCCAGGTAAGCGGCGGGCAAAGATCCGGCGCGTTCAGTCATGCACTTGTCGTGGCCACTTTCGGGTCAGGGTTAAAGGCAAAACCGCTGGATTATAAATTTTGGAAGCATTCAGTACGCCGGTGTGCCAAGGCTACTTGAGCACATAGGGTCGAGAAAAGGGCAGCGCCTACGACTAAGTGAACCGTACGTACGTGTGGGTTGAGTGGCAGTTGAATGCTCAGAACGCCCAGACCGATTTGCAGTCCAAGGAGCAGGCCGAGGGGTAACCAGCGTCGGACGGGCGTGTTGCCACTGGTGGCAAACCCGATGACGGCGAGGGCGGCGACGAGGGCGCCGCTGCGATGGGCCAAATTAATCCACCAGCCTAGACCTTCGCCCGCGGGGATGAATAAATCGCTGACCGCACCTTGATTCACCCACGAAGTGAAATGATTTTGGCGCATGACCGCTCCCATGAGAATCACGCTGAAAACCGCGAGCAGGGCGAAGCGACCGAGCGTGCGCGTAGGCGAAGGGGCGGAAGCAGTTTCGTTTCGCCAAGTTTTAGAATGCAATAAAGCCAGCAGGGCTAAGACCGCAATGGTCAGCTGAGCGTTGAGGGCGTGAGTAATCGCAAAGGAAACCGCTTTAAGATTCCCTTCGCCGCCAATATTAAGCCGATCGAGGAGCACGCGTAGCCCGCCGAGACCACCTTGTAAGATGACAAGTCCGAGGAGGACGTAGGCTAATTTGCGCACCGTGGGACGCGTTTCACAACGCCAGTGCCAAAGCGTGATCGCGATACAGAAGAGGCCTAGTCCCGTAGCGGCGAGGCGGTGAGAGTGTTCGGCAAATTTATCGATTTCCGTGAGCCAGCCTGGCGGATTCACCGAACCATTGGAGAGTGGCCAATCCAAGAAGGCCATGCCTGCGTGGATACTGGTCGTGAAGCCACCCGCTTGTAAAACGAGCACCGCCCAGCCGAGGGCGAGGCAACAGAGGATAAACAAGCCGCGCAGGCGAGGTGGAGTGCTCTCTGGTGACACAGTCATGCTGTGATAGAAAGCGGATTTCCTGAAGTCGCAAAATCAATCCCGTTGATTTTGCAGTATAAGATAAATTATCAGACTCAGGAAGCCGTTGCCGCCCGACCAAAACCTCTGATTTTATTGACGAGATTTGCTAGGCCGTTGCGCCGGTTAGGAGACAAGTGTTGGGTGATGCCCACTTGAGAGAGGAAGTCGGAGTCGGTCGTGGCGACTTCTTCGGGGGTGGCATCGTTATATAAATCACACACCAGCGTGGCGATGCCTTTGGTGATCAAAGAGTCGGCGTCGCAGCGAAAAAAGCATTTTCCGTTTTCAACTTTGGGCACCAGCCAGAGGTTGGACGTGCAACCTTCGATTAAAAAAATATCTAACTTTAAATCCGCAGGCAGAGCCGGACTGGTTTTAGCCCGATCAATGATGTACTGAAACCGCTCGTGGTGATCCGCAAACGGTTCTAACTCTGCCAGCAAGGCTGCCTTTCGTTCCGCCAGACTCATGGGTAGGTTTAGCGACCTTCGAGTGCTTCCGGGTCCAAGTTATTACGGACCAACGGCGTGATGTTGGCTTCTAACTGACGGGCTTTTTCAACGGTGATTTTGGCTTCCGTGTGGAGCCAGGAAATTACTTCAGGCCAAATCGCAGGGGAAGGGCGGCGCATTTGCAGTAAGCCATCAATTTCATCAGCCAAAGGTTTGCGGGTGCCATAACCTTCCGTCTGACCCGAGAGGATGCGGGCACTAATATAATCGGCCCGTAATTGCGAGTGGTGGGGGAAGGCTTGCACGCCCGTTTCTAGAATACGCGTAGCCGGATCGCCGGCGCGGATTTTCTTCAGCAAGCGCCCGACCGAGCGATAAGCTTCTGGACCTAAGTCTTTCGTCTTCAGGAATTCTGAAAGGTAGCGGTCGCCGATGTCGCGATCGCGTTTGGTCGCGATGGGGTCTTTTTTATCGCGAGCATAGTAAGCGATGCCGAGGAGGGCTTGCACCACGCCTTTATTCGATTCGAAGAAAGCCCGATCCACCGAAGTCACCTGTTGATATTGAATGATGACTTGATCGGGTTGGTGATTATTTAAGAGCGCTTCGAGGTGCAGGGCAGCGAAGGTGGCTCGTTCAAAACCATGGCTCGTGGCAATGTTTGCGACCGCGAGGCTTAAACCATCGTAGCCTTTTTCTGCGGCGAAATTCGCCAACGCAATCATCGCTCCATAATTGCCACCTAGATTATCGAAGCAGTAGCGCAGGTCTTTTTCGTAATCATCTTTCATGCCCAACTTATCGAGCAGTTGCAGGCGTTGGATGCGGGGGCTCGCAGCCTTTTCGTCCAGGGCGACGCGTTCTTGGACGACGGAGAGGGCGATGCGGGTTTGGCCGAGCAGGATATGGAAGCGGGCTTGCTGGGAAAGGATTGCGTCTTTGGCCGGCCCTTTAAATACGGACGTCTTGGATTCCAAGAGGGAGATTGCCTCCTGGGTTTTGCCCCCATCAAACAAGGCCCGAGCCTTTAGCAAAAGCCCTTCAGGGTATTTATCTAAACTATTGGCCGACACTAGGTTAACTGCATCAGGGTATTTGCCCACCCAGTAGAGGGAGGTGGCGGCGGCGAGCGCTAAGGTTTCGCGGGTAGACTGGGGGATGACCTTAGACGACTGGAGTAATTTTAGGCTTTGATCGATGACTTCCTGGTCGCGCTCCCGGAGTTGGAGTAAGCGGAAGTAGAAATCCAAGTATTGGCGGCCATTGGCGTCATCAATATTGATGAATTCCATGCCATAGCGCAGGGACTGGATGGCATCGTCGGTGCGACCAAGGTTTCTATGCAAAACATTGGCGTAGAATAACTTAGCGTCAGAATTGGCGGGGTTGCAACGCACCGCAATTTGGGCCATCTGAATCATGTCGCCCACGCGCTTATCCTTTTGGGCTTCTTGGGCCTGTTTGAGGAAGTAGTCCGCTAACTTGTTAAGGTGTTCTTGGCGAAGTTCGGCAGCTTTCTCGGGTTGATCCTCGATTTTAGCTAAAGCCATTTTAACCATCTCCCGCAGCAAGGAATCTTTGACCAATCCGGCTTTGATGTAGGTTTGGCGGACGTAGCTTAAGGTGGCGTCTTTCCCTTTGGTCAAGGGGAGCCCAATCATGAAGACGATGTCGGCGTCCGTATCGATTTCAGCCTTATTATTCAGGGTTTTTTCATCGCTCGCTTTGGCAGGAGCCGCGTTGATATCTCCCGTCGAGGTTGAGGCCGCTGGGGGATTGGCTGGTGCTTGAGCCCAGGCCTGAAGGGAGAGTAAACTGACGAGCAGGGTACTAAACGGACGCAGTCGAGGCATGGGAGCGGGATGCTGGTGATTTCTGGGGGCGTTGTCTCTCTTAAAAACGAGGCATAATTCGCTAAAGTCGCCTCTCAAGTGACGAAACCAACAAATCTAGCACTTTCCGCTTGCATGGGGTGCCTCCAGTCATATGCCACAACCCTCTTTTCCCTATTTAGGTCCATGCCTACCATCAATCAGCTCGTCCGCAATCCGCGCATTCAACCCAAGGCCAAGTCCAAATCTCCGGCCTTGAACAACTCGCCGTTCCGTCGCGGTGTGTGCGTGCAAGTCATGATTCGCACGCCGAAGAAACCGAACTCGGCGCAACGCAAAGTTGCCAAGGTGCGTCTGACGAATGGTCAGGAAGTGATCACTTACATTCCTGACGAAGGCCACAAACTCCAAGAGCACTCGGTGGTGCTCGTGCGTGGCGGTCGCGTGAAGGACCTTCCTGGTGTGCGCTATCACATCGTCCGCGGTCCCCTCGACTGTTCCGGCGTTGAAAAGCGTCGTCGCTCTCGCTCCAAGTACGGCGTGAAGCGTCCTAAGGAAAAGAAAGCCTAATTTTTAAACTCTTCTTAACATGTCACGTCGTCGTAAAGCAGCTAAGCGCACTCACCTCCCGGATGCTCGTTATGGCAGTCCCTTGGTGAGCCAACTCATCAATGTAGTGATGAAGTCCGGCAAGAAGTCTATTGCTCAGGCCATCGTCTACGGTGCGATCGAAAAGGTCAGCGAAAAGTTGATGAAGGGTAACCCCGTCGAGCTCCTCTTGGGGGCTCTGGAAAATTGCCGTCCGAAGTTGGAAGTGAAGAGCCGCCGCGTGGGTGGTGCTACTTACCAAGTTCCCGTGGAAGTCAGCCACGAACGCCAAAACAGCATCGCCCTTCGCTGGGTCGTCGCTGCCGCCGCAGGCCGCAAGGGTACTTCGATGGCCGAAGCTTTAGCCGCTGAAGTGGTCGACGCTTACAACAACACCGGCAACGTGGTGAAGAAGCGCGAAGAAACTCACAAGATGGCACAAGCTAACCGTGCCTTCGCTCACCTCCGCTGGTAATTTTTGTCTTAAACTTTAGGGCTCCTCCTGGTTCCGACCATGTCCAAATCTCTCTCCAGTCTCAATTCTCCTAATCGCAAGTTCCCTCTGGAACACACGCGTAATATTGGTATCGCGGCGCACATCGACGCCGGTAAGACGACCACCACGGAGCGTATTCTTTTCTACACCGGCGTGGTGCACAAGATGGGTGAAGTGCACGATGGTACGGCGACGACCGACTGGATGGAGCAGGAGCGCGAGCGTGGTATCACGATCACCGCGGCTGCGATTTCCGCTGGTTGGAAAACCAAGGAAGGTCACTTTGCTAACATCGATCACCGTATCAACATCATCGATACGCCTGGTCACGTAGACTTTACCGCTGAAGTGGAGCGCTCCTTGCGCGTGCTCGACGGCGCAGTTGCCGTGTTCTGCGCGGTGGCCGGGGTTCAACCTCAGTCCGAAACCGTTTGGCGCCAGATGAACAAGTACGGCGTACCTCGCGTGGCGTTCGTCAACAAGATGGACCGCACGGGTGCTGACTTCTTCGGCGCTGTGGATGACATTCGCCAAAAGTTGAAGGGCAATGCTCACCCCCTCTTTATTCCCGTTGGTCAAGGCGAACACTTCAAAGGCCTCATCGATTTAATCAAGAACGTCGCGTACGTTTACGACGAAACCGACCCGAAGGGTATGAAGTACAACACGGTCGACATTCCTGCCGACCAAAAGGACGAAGCTAAGAAGTGGCGCGATGGTTTGATTGAAGCCCTCGCTGACTTTGATGACGTCCTCGCCTCGAAGTACCTCGACGGCCAAGAAGTTTCGATCGACGAAATTCGTTCGGGTATCCGTAAGGCCACGCTCTCGATGAACTTCATCGGCGTGATTCCTGGTTCGGCCTTCAAAAACAAGGGCGTGCAAATGCTCTTGGATTGCGTCGTCGACTTCTTGCCTTCCCCCGTCGACATGCGCGGCCAACGTGCGTTCACCGACGACGGTGAAAAAGAAATTGCGATCGGTCCTGATGACAGCGCTAAGGTCACCGGCCTTTGCTTCAAACTTTGGTCTGACCCCTTCGTGGGCCAGTTAGTGTTCTTCCGCGTTTACCGTGGTCAGTTGAAGAAGGGTGAAGCCCTCTACAACCCTCGTACGCGTAAGACCGAGCGTATCTCTCGCCTCGTGCTCCTCCGCGCGATGGATCGCGAAGAAATCGACGTCGCCTACTCGGGTGATATCTGCGCGATGATTGGTCCTAAGGACATCGTCACGGGCGATACCTTGACCCTCGAAGACGACTTAGTCTTAGAGCCTCCTACCTTCGCAGATCCTGTGATCTCGATGTCCATTGAGCCTAACTCCAAGGCTGACCAAGAGCGCTTGAGCATTGGTTTGCAGCGCTTGGCTCAAGAAGATCCTACCTTCCGTCTTTCTTCTAACCAAGAAACCGGCCAAACGATTATTTCGGGCATGGGCGAGTTGCACCTCGAAATCATCGTCGACCGTCTGAAGCGCGAATTCAAAGTCGAAGCTAAGTCGGGCAAGCCTCAAATCTCTTATCGCGAAACCATTAACATCGCCGCTGAAGGCGTTGGTAAATTCATCCGTCAGTCGGGTGGTCGCGGTCAATACGGTCACGTCGAAATCAAATTAGAACCCAATCCTGGCAAGGGTCAGGAAGTCGTGAACGAAATCGTTGGTGGCGTGATTCCTAAGGAATACATCAAGCCTTCCACCGAAGGTATTTTAGAAGCTGCGAACAACGGTACCGTCGCCGGCTACCCTGTAATCGACTTCAAAGCACGCATCGTCTTTGGTTCGTTCCACGAAGTGGACTCGAATGAAATGGCCTTTAAGATGGCTGGTATCTTCGCCTTCAAGGAAGCGATGAAAGACGCCAAGCCGATCTTGCTGGAGCCTATCATGAAGGTCGAAGTCGTGACCCCTGAAGAATATCAAGGTGATATCATGGGCGACTTGAACCGCCGCCGTGGTCAAATCCAAGGCATGGAAACCAAGAACGGTCTCTGCAATATCAACGCTTTGGTGCCTCTCGCTGAAATGTTTGGTTACGCCACGGACGTGCGTTCGCTCTCGAAGGGCCGCGCCTCGTACACCATGGAACCAAGCAACTTCCAACAAGTTCCTGCCCAAATCCTCAAGCAAGTCGTCGAGTCCTCCTCTCGCGCACCTGCCCGCACCTAACCCTCTATCCAATCCTCTCCGATGGCTCGTACTAAAATTCGCATTAAGCTCAAAGGCTTTGACTACCGCATGGTGGATCAATCGGCCAATGAGATTGTTGATACCGCCAAGCGCACCGGCGCCCGCGTTTCTGGTCCGGTACCTCTCCCTACCGACATTGAACGCCTCACGGTGAACCGTTCGCCGCACGTGGACAAGAAGTCCATGGATCAGTTCGAAATCCGCACCCACAAGCGCTTAATCGAGATTCTCGAGCCAAACTCGCAGACCGTAGATGAGCTAAAGAAGCTTAATTTACCTTCTGGTGTTGACATTAACATCGTAGTCTAACTCCTCAACCCTTCCACCTTTCACCTCCAACCAACGCAGGCTGCGCCAGCGCCCCTCTTCAGGACCAAGATTCCGCAAGGACATCCTAAGCCTAATGCAGGTCAGCAATGACCAAACGACCTTCACCGGTCACCTGCCTCTTAGAAAATGAAACACCAACTACTCGGTAAAAAAATCGGAATGACCCAGGTATACGACGGGGAGAATAACCTCGTCCCTGTTACGGTCGTCCAAGCTGGCCCTTGCCCTGTCACCCAGGTCAAGACCGTCGATAAGGATGGTTACAATGCCGTCCAAATTGCTTTTGGTGCCCAAAAGGAAAGCCGCCTCTCGTCGGCTGAAGTCGGTCACCTTCGCAAAGCTGGCGTGGCTCCTCACAGCCACCTTCACGAAATCCGCGTTAGCGCCGCTTCGGACGCTAAGGTCGGGGACGTGATCACGGTTGAAAAGTTTTCGGCCGGTCAATTGGTCGACGTCATTGGCACCGTCAAGGGACGTGGCTTCCAAGGCGTTATGAAGCGCCACAACATGGCTGGTCAGCCTGACTCTCACGGTCACATGATGCACCGCCGAAGCGGTTCGATCGGTATGCGTCAAACTCCCGGTCACGTCTTTAAAGGTAAGCGCATGCCTGGTCACATGGGTGCCGTGCAGCGTACCGTCCAAAACCTTCGCGTCGTGCAAGTGCTCGCCGAGAAGAATCTCCTCCTCATCAAGGGCAGTTTCCCTGGTGCTAACGGCGAAGTCGTCGTGGTGCGTCCAGCTAAGAAAGCCTAGTTCTCACTTAAAAAATAGCACGCGATATGAAGCTCAAAGTTTATAAGCCTGACGGTTCGACTTTCACGGAGAAGGAATTTGATATTCCTTCTTTCGAAGGCGACAAGGGCGTGGCCTTGCTCAAGCAAGTCATCGTTTCCTATCAAGCCAACAAGCGCCAAGGTACTTCCAAGACGAAGGACTACGGCGAAGTTGCTGGTTCTGGTAAAAAGATTCTCCCTCAAAAGGGTTCCGGCGGTTCCCGTCACGGCGACAAGCGCGCCCCTCAATTATTCAAGGGTGGTATCGTCTTCGGTCCACGCCCTCGCGATTGGTCCAAGACCATCACGGCTCAAGCCAAGAAGATTGCTTTGCAACGCGCCTTGTTCGAACTCGCTTCCGATGGTGGCCTGTCCGTGATCGAGCGCTTTGAAGTCGCTCAACCCAAGACCAAGCTCTTTGCCAAGGTGCTGACGAATGTGAGCCCTGAAGGTAAGCGCCTCCTCGTGGTGGATAGCACCTGGTCCGAGCCCGTGCTCCGTGCGAGCCGCAACCTCGACCGCGCCGTCTTCTCGAATTCCTCTAACCTCAATGCGTTTGATTTGGTGCGTACGCCTCGCGTGCTCATCACTGAAGCGGGCCTGAAGAAGGTCCTCGAGCGCACCAAGAACTAATCCCGATTCCATGAAGCCAGCTTCCGCAATTATCAGCCGTCCCGTCCTGACCGAAAAGGCCTCAGGTTTGGCTGAAGCTAACAAGTACGTCTTTGAAGTTCTTCCGGGCGCCGACCGCGCTCAGATCAAAGCTGCCATCGAGGCCTCTTTCAAGGTCGCCGTGGTTAAGATCAACATCCTTATCCGCAAGGGTAAGGTGCGCCGCAGCCGTCTCGGTGGCGGTTCCATCTACCAAGAAACTCCTTCGCGTCGTGCGATTGTGACCCTCAAGAAGGGTGACGTCATCGCTCTCGCCTAATCCTCTGCGTTCGTCCGTATCATGCCTCTCGAAACTCACCATCCTATCACTCCCGGTCAGCGCTTCTTAGTGCGCGTTAAGACCGAAGGCCTGCACCGTGGCCGCTCGGAGCGCAGCTTGACCGAAAGCAACCACCGCGCCCGCGGTCGCAATTGCTATGGTCGCATCACTTCCCGCCGTCGTGGGGGAGGTCATAAAAAGCTTTACCGCAAAATCGACTTCCGTCGCGATCGTATCGACCAACCCGCCACGGTCTTGCGCATGGAGTATGATCCTAATCGCACGTCGCACCTCGCTTTAATCGAGTATGCCGACAAGACCCACAGCTACATCTTGGCGCCCGATGGTTTGAAAGTCGGCGACAAGGTGGTCAGCACCAACACGGCTCAAGAGCAATTGACCCCTGGTCTCTCGTTGCCTCTCCGCCTGATTCCTCCTGCTACTTTCATTCACTGCATCGAAATCGACCCAGGCAAGGGTGGTCAGCTCGCTCGTTCGGCTGGCGGCTTTGCTCAGTTGCTCGGTTTAGAAGATAGCCGTGCGATTCTCCGCATGCCCTCGGGCGAACAGCGTTACTTGAACGCTGATTGTCGCGCCACCGTCGGCATCGTCGGCAACATCGATCACCATAACGCCAGCCTCGGTAAGGCCGGTCGTAATCGCTGGAAGGGTCGTCGTCCTCGCGTTCGTGGTATGTCCATGAATCCTGTGGATCACCCCAACGGTGGTGGTGGTGGTAAGTCCAAGGGTGGTGGTGGTCGCCAACACTTGAAGTCTCCTTGGGGTCAACTCGCGAAGGGCTTCCCAACGCGTACCAAGGCTAAGCCTTCGAACAACCAAATCATCGTTCGCCGTAATGGTCGAAAGGTAAAACAAGTATAACCTTCCCGCTTTAATTCTTCACCATGGCACGCTCACGCAAAAAGGGTTTCTTCGTCGACCCACACTTGGTCGACAAGATCACGACGGCTCAAAAAGCCAATAGTCGTAAACCCATTAAGACTTGGTCTCGCCGCTCTACGGTCACCCCTGAGTTCATCGGTTTAAACATCGAAGTTCACAATGGTAAGGCTTTCGTACCTGTTTACGTCACCGAAAACATGGTAGGCCATAAGCTCGGAGAGTTCGCTCCTACGCGTACCTTCCGTCAGCACACCCAACCCTCTCGCAAGGAAGCCCAGTAATCCTTTTCATGCGCTCCGCTCTCGCCCTTCTTGTCGCCTCCTTCGTCTCCGCTTCTGCGGTAGCCGCTGGGTCGTCGTTGGGTATGGCGGAAGCCGATGGCAAGGCCACGGTTACCACGATCCAATCGGCTCGTGCCACTGACTTGGTCATTCTCTCTGCTGGCTACGATCACGGTTTTCGTCCCGGTGCGGTTTGTACGGTGAGTCATGATGGCAAGCCTTTTGGCTCTGTCGTCATCGCCGAAGCTAATCGTTCTCGTGCCGTTGCCTTGATTCTGAATTTGGACCCTCAAAGCCAAATCCGCCCAGGAGATCTTGTCTCGCCCCGCGCTAACCCCCGCATCTAACACCCTTTATATCGTCATGGAAGTTCACGCCACCACCCGTTTTGCTCGTATGTCGCCTCAGAAGGTTCGCGAAGTCGCGCGCCAGATTCAAGGCCTACCCGCTGAAGAAGCCATCCAACTTTTGCGCTTCATCCCTCGTAAGTCGGCTCGCCTCTTGGGCAAGACCCTCGCGAGCGCGATCGCTAACGCGGAAAACAATCACAACCTTTCCAGCTCCGACCTCGTCGTGGTTTCTGCCACGGTGAATCAAGGGCCGGTGATCAAGCGCTCGATGCCCGCTGCTCGCGGTTCGGCGCACCCTATCCACAAGTCTATGAGTCACATTCGCGTGGCCTTAGCTTCTCCCACCAAATAATCCACTTCGCACTCCATGGGCCAGAAAGTAAATCCAACCGGCTTCCGTTTAGCCGTCCGTCGCAACTGGGAATCTCGCTGGTATGCTACCAAGCGTACGTTCCCTGCTAACATCTTAGAAGATTACCGTATCCGCGAGTGTCTCAAAGAGAAGCTCCGTCAAGCGGCGGTGCCCCGTATTTTCATTGAGCGCGCTGGCCAGAAGGTTCGCGTGCGCATCTGGACCGCTCGTCCTGGTGTCGTTATCGGCCGTAAGGGCGAAGAACTCGGCAAGTTGCGCCAAGAGATCCAAAAGGTCGCTGGCAAGGCTCGCCTCGATGACGTCATCCTCGAAGTCAACGAAGTGAAGCACCCTGACTTGGTGGCTCAACTCGTCGCCGAGAACGTTGCTTTACAATTAGAGCGTCGCATTTCGTTCCGTCGTGCGATGAAGAAAGCCGTACAAACGACCATGACCAATGGTGCCGATGGCATCCGCTTGCGTCTGGCCGGTCGTTTGGGCGGTGCTGAAATCGCTCGCGTCGAGTCCGCTCGCGTGGGTCGCGTTCCGCTCCACACCTTGCGCGAAAACATCGACTATGGTTTCGCCGAAGCTCGCACCGTCTATGGTAAACTCGGCATCAAGTGCTGGATTTGCACCAAGGAAAGCGAATTCTAAACCAACCCTTAACGACTAAATTTTAAGCTCTCATGGCCAACCTTCAACCAGCCCGCACTAAGTGGCGCAAACACCGCAAAGGTAAAATCCGCGGCAAAGCGACGGCGTGCAACACTCTCAGTTTTGGTGACTTTGGTATTCAATCCTTGGATCGGGCTCGTTTGCCTGCCAACCAGATTGAAGCTGCCCGTATCGCCATCTCCCGTTCGCTGAAGCGTAAGGGTAAGATGTGGATGCGCATCTTCCCTCACACTCCCGTCACGCGTAAGCCTGCCGAAGTCCGAATGGGCTCTGGTAAGGGTAGCGTCGAGTACTACGTTTCCGTCGTGAAGCCTGGTACCATGCTCTTCGAAGTCGCCGGCGTGCCTATCAGCACCGCTCGCGAAGCGATGCGCTTGGCCGACACCAAATTGCAAATTCGCTGCCGCTTCGTGGCTCGCGAAGAACTCGAAAAATTCTAATCTCAACTGATCTATTTCTATGGCAACTTTCCGCAAAGATAAACCCTCCGCTGCTTCGGCTCTGCGTCCTTTGGCGACGGCTGAGTTGGAGAAGCGTGTTCGCGAAGCTCGCGAAGAACTCCTCCAATTGCGCCTCCGCAAGGCCACCGGTGCCGTCGAAAACTCGGCGCGCTTCCGTGCTTTGCGCCGCGACATCGCTCGCTGCCTGACCGTTCTTGCGGCCCAAGCTAAACAGAAATAATCTTAACCCTTCATTCCTTTTCCAATGTCCGAGTCTCGCTCCAATCGCAAAACCCTTATCGGCCTCGTCGCTTCGCGCTCGGGGGATAAGTCTATCAAGGTGAACTTCCAGTACACGGTACCACACCCCGTGTATGGTAAAGAAGTTAAACGTCGTACCGTCTTGCACGCTCACGATGAAAAGAATGAGTGCAAAGTCGGCGACAAAGTCGAAATCATGGAGACTCGCCCTCTTTCCCGCTTGAAGCGCTGGCGCGTGATTCGCGTGGTCGAAGCTGCTAAGATCGCCGCTCAAACCATCGACGACTAAGTCCCGTCGTTCCTCCTATAACCCTTACTCTCTTTTTTATGATTCAAATGCTTTCTCGGCTCGATGTAGCCGACAACACCGGCGCCCGCAAGGTGCGCATGATCCGCCGCCTTGGTCAGTTGACTGACACGGCCGGCATTGGTGACGTCATCATTTGTTCGGTGAAGGATTCCACGCCTGACGCCCAGGTGAAAAAGGGTTCGGTTTGCCGCGCCGTCATCGTGCGTACCGTGGCTCCTATCCGCCGTGCGGATGGCAGCTACCTGCGCTTTGACAGCAATGCCGTCGTGATCCTCGACGACAATGGTAACCCCAAAGGTACGCGCATCTTCGGGCCTGTGGCTCGCGAATTGCGCGGTAAGAATTTCATGAAAATCATCTCCCTCGCTCCCGAGGTGCTCTAATTACCATGTCTAAGACTGACATCAAAAAAGGTGACGAAATCGTCGTCATCGCCGGCTCCGAAAAAGGTAAGCGCGGTAAAGTTCTTTCCTACAGCCGTGCTGAAGAGCGCCTGACCGTTGAAGGACTCAACTTGGTCAAGCGTCACCTCAAGCGCACGCAAGACGGTCAAGGTGGCATCACCGAGCGTGAAGCCCCATTGCATCGTTCGAACGTGATGTTGGCTTCCATTTGGGATGCCCGTCGCGCCAAAAAGCCTGCCAAGGCTGCTAAATAATTCCGACGAAACCACCCGAGATTTAAACGTCCATGTCCACGAAGCCCTATCTTAAACAGTTCTACCTCGAGAAGGTCGTCCCCGAGCTCATCAAGAGCCGCGGTTACAAGAACGTTCACCAGGTTCCTAACCTCAAGAAGATCGTTCTGAACTCTGCTTTCAAGTCCGACGCCGACAAAGGTCACATGGCCGAAGTGGTCAAGGAATTGACCAAGCTCTCCGGCCAAAAGCCCGTGATCACGAAGGCCGCGAAGTCGGTCGCTAACTTCAAAGTGCGCCAAGGCATGCCCTTAGGTTGCATGGTCACCTTGCGTGGTGCCCGCATGTGGGAATTCCTCCTGCGCTTAACGGTCGTCGCTCTGCCGATGATTCGCGACTTCCGCGGTACCTCGAACCGTCTCGACGGCCGTGGTAACTACTCGCTCGGTATCACCGACCACACCATCTTCCCTGAAACCCAAGCCGACGGCTCGCAACGTGCGAACATCGGTATGGATGTCGTCATCGTCACCTCGGCGACGACCGACGAAGAAGGTCGCGAATTACTCCGCCTCCTCGGCATGCCCTTCCGTCGCTCTTCGGCTGCGGATGCTGCCGCCGCTGCCGCGAACGCTGCCACCAAAGCCTAACCTCTAATTAATTTATACTAGCATGGCCAAGAAGTCTGTTATCCAACGCGCCCTGAAGCGCGAACGCCTTGTCAAGAAGTACGCGGCTAAGCGTACCGAGCTGAAGAAGGTCCTCGCTGATCCTAATGTCAGCGAAGATGCGTTCTACGCAGCGCAACGCGCTTTGACGAAGTTGCCTCGGAATTCTTCCCTCGTCCGGAAGAAGAACCGTTGTTCCATCTCGGGTCGTCCTCGTGCTTACATCCGTAAGTTCGGCTTGTCCCGTATCACCTTCCGCGAATTAGCCCTCAACGGCCAAATTCCTGGCGTCACCAAAGCTTCTTGGTAATCACCCCCGCACTTTATTTATATGTCCGCTTCAACTGATACTATCGGGGATTTTCTGACCGCGATTCGGAATGCCTCGCAGGCCAATAAGGCCACTGTGATTGTGCAATGGTCGCGTCTGCGCGAAGGCGTGGCTCGTATTTTAACCGAAGCTGGTTACCTGTCCGGTGCTCGCAAGGGCGAGCGCGACGGTTTGCCCGTTTTAGAAATTAACCTCAAGTACGTCGCTGGCGTTCCCGCCATCACGAGCATTGAGCGCGTCTCGACCCCTGGTCGTCGCGTTTATGCAGGTTACACGGCCGTGCCGAGCGTCATCGGCGGTATGGGCGTTTCGATCCTCACCACCTCTCGTGGCGTCATGACCGACGCCGAAGCGCGTCGCCAAAAAGTTGGCGGCGAACTCCTCGCCAAAGTCTGGTAAAACCCTGATCCACTTAAAACACGTAACGTTATGAGCCGCATCGGCAAACAACCCGTCAATATTCCCGCTGGAGTCAAAGTCGCCGTCGCTGGCAACGTTGTCTCCGTCGAAGGACCTAAGGGTAAACTTTCGAAACCATTCCCTAAAGAAATCGGTGTCACCGTTGATAAGAACGTGGTCACCGTCTCCGACCTCACGGCGAAGAAGGGTAAAGATGGTAAAGATGTTGGTACCGCTGGTGCCTTACACGGCACCATCCGCGCCATCATTCGTAACATGGTAGAGGGTGTGACCACGGGTTACACCAAGACCCTTCTCATCGAAGGCGTCGGTTTCAAAGCTATCTTGAAGGGCAACTTGCTCGACTTGGCTTTGGGCTACTCGCACCCCATCCAATACAAGATTCCTGCGGGCGTAAACGTGGTCGTCACCGACGGCACGAAGCTCGTGATCTCCGGCGCTGATCGCCACATGGTCGGTCAAGTCGCTTCCTCCATCAAACTCTATAAGCCTGTCGAGCCTTACAAAGGTAAGGGTGTTCGCGTTGAAGGTGAATACGTCCGCCGTAAGGAAGGCAAGAAGACGGCTTAAGCCTCTTAACTTTTTAATATGAAACTGCAGAAGAAGAATCTCTTGGCGCAAAAGCGTCGCTGGCGTATCCGCAAGACTGTGCGTGGCACGGCTGCCCGTCCTCGCTTGGCTCTGAAGATGACCCACTTGCACCTTTACGCTCAAGCGATTGATGACGATAAGGGCGTAACCTTAGCCTCGTTGTCGACCACTTCGAAAGATCTCCGTGGTCAAAAGCTCCGTCCGAACGTCGCTGGTGCGACGACTTTTGGCGAAGCCTTTGGTGCTAAAGCCAAAGCCGCTGGTTTAACCACGGTGGTTTTCGATCGTGCGGGTCGTCGTTACCATGGCACGGTGAAGGCCTTTGCCGAAGCAGCTCGTAAGGGAGGCTTAATTTTCTAATTTCATGAGCGAAGAAAACAAAAGTCCTGCAGCAGCGCCTGCAGTAGGTGGTCCAGGCCGCTCCGGCGGTGATCGTCGTGGCCCTGGTGGTCAAGGCGGCAACAATCGTCGTGGTGGTCAAGGCGGTCCCGGCCAAGGTGGTCGTGGTCCTCGTCGCGACAATCGCAACGATGCTCCAGCTTCTGAATACAACGACAAGGTCGTGCACATCAACCGATGCTCGAAGGTCGTTAAGGGTGGTCGTCGCTTTAACTTTGCGGCGTTGGTCGTTGCCGGTGACGGCAAGGGTCGCGTGGGTGTTGGCTACGGCAAGGCGAAGGAAGTGCCTGATGCGATTCGCAAAGGTACCGACCGTGCTCACCGTGCTTTAGTTCACGTCAACTTGCGTGGTAACACGATTCCTCACGAAGTCATCGGTCATGCCGATGGTGGCGTGGTGATGCTCCGCCCAGCTGCGCCTGGTACGGGTCTCATCGCCGGTGGTGGCGTGCGTGCCGTGCTCGAAGTGGCTGGCTACAAAGACGTGCTTTCGAAGTCGATGGGCTCGAACAATCCTCAAGCGATTGTGAAGGCGACCCTCGATGGTCTTTCCAAACTCCGTACGCTTGAACAAATCAAGTCTCTCCGCGCTTAAGCGGATCTCTATACTATGAAACTCCATTCTTTGCCCGAAATTAAGGGCTCCACTCACCGTCACAAGGTACTCGGTCGCGGACGCGGCACGGGCCATGGTAAAACTTCCGGTCGCGGCCACAAGGGTATGAAAGCCCGTTCAGGTGGCGGTCACCGCCCTGGTTTCGAAGGTGGTCAGATGCCTCTCTACCGTCGTTTACCTCACCGTGGTTTCAACAACATCAATCGGGTTGATTATGCGGTAGTGAACTTGGCTGAATTACAAGAACTCGAAGGTAAGTCTTTTGGTATCGAAGAGCTCAAGGCCGCTGGTCTTGTGCGTTCGAAAGAAAAGCTCCTCAAGATTCTCGCTGCTGGCCACCTCACCCGTGCTATCACGGTGAAAGCGCATCGCTTCTCCACGACGGCTCGTGCTAAGATCGAAGCCGCGGGTGGTAAAGTGGTACTCATCGAGTTCGCCAAAGCAGTTCAAGCTGCTGAATAAGACCTTTATATCCTTCCGCGATGTTCTCGGCCTTCGCCAACTGCTGGAGGATTCCTGAACTCAGGTCTCGGCTACTTGCTACCCTAGCGTTGCTCTTCGTGGCCCGCATTGGTAGCAATATTCCGTTACCTGGTATCGATCCTAAGGATATTATTGAGTACTACCATTCGATGGCCGACAAGGCTTCGGGTGGGGTAGTGGCGATGTACAATATGTTTACCGGGGGGGCGTTGCTCAAGGGCGCGATCTTCTCGTTGGGCATCATGCCGTACATCAGCGCCTCGATTATCATGCAGTTAGCGTCGGCGGTCGTGCCGTCGATTGCTCGTTTGCAACAAGAGGGTGATGTGGGTCGCCAAAAGGTCGCGCAGTACTCGCGCTACCTGACGATTGTCATCGCCGTGGTGCAGGCGTCTTTGTTGTTAGGTGCCTTCTGTAAGCCTAACCAAGTTGGCCAAGCTTTAGGCTTGGGGAACTTCACGGGCCAAATCGTGGTGATGGAAAGCAAGACGCTCTTCATCTTCCTCGGGGTGTTCCTATTAACTTCTGGTGCGATTGTGATGCTCTGGTTGGGTGAACAAATCACGCAACGCGGCATTGGTAATGGTACCTCGATGTTGATCACGGTGGGTATCTTAGCGGATATCCCCGGGGCGTTGACCTCCTTCGTTGACTTAACCTTTGGTGGTAAAGTCGGTTCGGCCGCGGCCGTGAGCCATGGTTGGGAAAAAGCCGGCGGGATGATTTTACTCTTCGTGGCCGTGACGGCCGCGATGGTGGCGATTAATCAAGCGGTACGTAAAATTCCGATTCAGTATGCGCAGCGTATGGTGGGTCGTAAGATGTACGGTGCCCAAACGAATTACCTGCCTCTCAAAGTTAATTACGCTGGCGTGATGCCGGTGATTTTTGCCGGCGCAATTTTAAGTTTCCCTTACTTCTTGTTCCGCGGCTTGAGCACGCTCTCCAAGCAACTCGAGTTCCTCGGTTCCTGGGGTGACATCTTCCAGCGTAACAATGCTTGGTACTACGGCATGTACGCGGCCCTCATCTTCGGTTTCAGTTACTTCTGGATTTCCATCATGTTCCGTCCGGTGCAAATCGCCGACGACTTAAAGAAGAACAATGGTTACATCTTGGGTGTGCGCCCCGGAGCTCACACGGCGGAGTTCTTAGACTTCGTCATGACGCGCCTGACGTTGGCTGGTTCGGTCTTCCTTTTGATCATCGCTTTGTTGCCTGATCTCTTCATCTCGCAATTTGGTTTCCCGCCTCGCTTAGCGACTTTCTTGGGCGGCACGGGTGGCTTGATTACCGTTGGCGTGATGTTGGATACCATGCGCCAAATCGAGACCTTCCTTTTACAACGCAACTACGAAGGCTTCTTGAAGAAGGGCCGTATTGGTGGCGTCGCGGTCCCTGCTTCGGGTCTCCGTCCAGAGTTTGAAAATTCGGCCCTCGGTTCTTTAGAGAAAACCTGCTTGGTGCTTTTCGTCCTCGGTTTGATTGCGTGGGGACTGAATCACTGGGGTTCCTTCGCTCGCTAATATTTAGCATGATTGATTTAAGGTCGGCTGATGAAGTGAATCGTATGCGGGCGGCATGTGTTGCCGCCGCACGCGTGTTAAACGACCTTGCCTCTTTAGTGGTACCAGGAATTTCCACAGCTGGACTAGATGCGGCTGCTCGCGGTCTGATGTTACGACATGGCTGCGAGAGCGCTTGCTACGGTTATGTTGTCGGCCGCTTAACTTATCCTGGCTACGTTTGCATTTCTTTGAACGACGAAGTCGTCCATGGTATTGGCGCCTCCGATCGCATCGTCGCGGAGGGTGATTTAGTTTCGTTGGACGTCGTGGTCCGCCGCGATGGTTTCATCGGTGACAACGCCCGGACGATTCAAGTCGGCCAAGTTTCGCCTGACGCACGTCGCCTCTGCCAAGACACCGAACGGGCACTGCTGGCTGGCATTGCCGCCGTGAAGCCTGGAAATCGGGTAGGGGACATCTCGGCCGCCATTCAGGCCTCCCTCACCCCTGGGGGGTACGGCATCGTCCGTGACTTCGTGGGGCATGGCGTCGGGCGTAAAATGCACGAAGAGCCTCAGATCCCTAACTTTGGAAAAGCGGGAACTGGACCTAAGTTATTGCCCGGTATGGCTTTAGCCATCGAACCCATGGTGAATTTAGGCACCCATAAGATTGTCATGGCCGCCGACGGTTGGACCGCTCGGACCCAAGACGGCAAGCCTTCTGCCCACTTTGAACACACCGTTTTGGTGACCGAAAACGGCGCCGAAATACTTACCTTAGCTTGACCTGCATTTTTTGCTTTCAAATCCCCGCAAAAGTCTCAAGTTCCGACCTCTTTCCCATCTTCTAAACAGCCCGGACACCATGCCTCGAATCCTCGGAGTAGACATTCCTAACAACAAAAAAGTGGAGGTATCCCTTCGCTACATCTATGGTATCGGACCTCGCCGTGCCACAGAGATTTGTGAAGCCCTCGGCTTCGATCCCTCGATGCGCGCTCAGAATTTATCTGAGGAGCAACTCAACAAGATCGTTGAGTACATCGTGCGCATGGGCTACAAGTGCGAAGGTGATTTGCGTCGCGACATCGCGCAGAACTTAAAGCGCCTGCAGGCGATTAAGTGCTACCGCGGTCTCCGCCACTTCCGTGGTCTGCCCGTTCGCGGTCAGCGCACGCGCACCAACGCTCGTACGCGTAAGGGTAAGCGTAAGACCGTCGGCGTCGCCACGGCTCCTGCTAAATAATTTTCTAATATAATTTTATACGATGAGCGAAGAAGCCCCCAAGACTCCTAAAGTGCGCAAGCCAAAGGCCCCCGCTGCTGAAGCGGCCGCGGCCCCAGTTGAAGCTGCGGCTCCTGCTGCAGCCCCTGCTGATTTAGCTTCCACGGAGCGCAAAGAAATTACCGCCAAGGAATTGCTTGGCGAAGAAGTCGGCGAAATCAAAGTTCGTCGCGCGAAAGGTTCGAAGAACATCACCGCTGGTGTTTGCCATATCTTAGCGACGTTCAATAACACCAAGGTCACGATCACCGATACCAATGGTAACGTGATCTCTTGGGGTAGCGCCGGTCGTCACCAATTCCGTGGTTCGCGTAAGTCCACGGCTTACGCTGCTCAAGTCGTTTGCCAAGAAGCCGCCAAGTTGGCGATGGCTCACGGTTTGAAGGATGTTGCCGTCCGCGTTAAGGGTCCAGGTATGGGTCGCGATAGTGCGATTCGTGCGCTGCAGATCTTAGGTCTCAATGTGACCTCGATCCTCGATACGACGCCGATTCCTCACAACGGTTGCCGCCCTCCCAAGCGTCGCCGCGTTTAATCGTTTTTCCGCATCACCGTCCGGCGATGGCAAACCGGGCGGGAACTCTCCCTCCGCCAACTCTACCAAACAAAAAAAACTATGTCACGTTACACTGGACCAACGACGAAGCTCAACCGACGCTTCCGTCAAAATATTTTCAATACCTCGAAAGGCGAAGAACGTCGTCCCTATCCTCCTGGTATCCACGGCCAGACGACCCGTCGTAAGGTCTCTGAATACGGCGTCGGCCTCAATGAGAAGCAAAAGCTTCGCATGATGTACGGCATGACCGAAAAGCAATTCCGCTTGGCCTTCGAAAAAGCGAAGCGCATGGGTGGCGTTGCCGGTGATAATTTCCTCCGCATCCTCGAAACCCGCCTCGACAACGTGATCTACCGCCTCGGCTTCGCCAACTCGCGTGCGGCCGCTCGCCAATTGGTTGCCCACGGCCACATCCGCGTCGATGGTCGTAAGGTGGACGTCGCTAGCTTTGCGACTTCGCCTGGAGAAAAGATTGAAGTCCGCGATCGTACCTCGTCCAAGCAATTGGCGACCCGTGCGATTGAGGAAGGTCAAAGCCGCGCTGCCCCTGCTTGGTTGAATGCGACGCCTGAACAGCTCCAAGGACAAATCGTCCGCGAGCCTGCGAAGGAAGAGCTGCCTACTGACATCAATGTACAACTCATCGTTGAGTTCTACAGCCGCTAATCCTCTTAACCACTAACCTAAAAGGAATCCTGCCATGTCTAAGCGCCTCGGTGAATTTCAACGCCCCAAGAGCCTCAAGAAAGATGAGGCCTCTGCCACCCCTACGTACGCTAAGTATATCGCTGAGCCCTTTGAAACCGGGTTTGGTCATACGATTGGCAATTCGTTGCGTCGCATCCTGCTGAGCTCCATTGAAGGAGCCGCCATCTCTTCGATCACCATCGAAGGCGTGCAACACGAGTTTCAACCGATTGATGGTATCGTCGAAGACGTTACCGAAATCGTTTTGAATTTGAAGAAGGTGCGCATCCGTACGGAAGCCAATAAGCGCGAAGCTTTCAAGGGCTCCATCGATGTGACTAAGACCGGTCCAGTTAAGGCTTCTGACATTAAGTTCGAAACCAAGGGCTCGACGGTCACGTTGGTCAATCCTGACCAAGTGATTTGCACCATCGACAGCAAACGTCGTTTCTACGCTGACCTCGAAGTGACCGTCGGTCGCAGCTGGGCTTCGGCTGAAGAAAATAAGAAGGCCGAGCAAGCGATTGGCAGCATCCCTGTCGACTCGCTTTACTCGCCTGTGACCCTCGCTAAGTACTCCGTGGAAAGCACCCGCTCGGGTGACAAGACGGACTACGATAAGCTGGTCTTCGAAATTTCGACCGATGGTCGGATCACCCCTGACGAAGCTTTGAAAGAAGCCTCGGCTATTCTGCGTCACCACCTCGAAGTCTTTGACACGGTATCGTCCAGTCAGGTCGACTTCGAAACGGGCCACAAAGAAGTTAACGAAGAATCCAATCGTCTTCGTAAATTGCTCAATATGTCGGTTAACGAAATTGAGCTTTCGGTTCGCGCCGCTAACTGCTTAAACAATGCCAACATTAATACCGTTGGTGAGTTGGCGATGAAGTCTGAGCAAGAAATGCTCAAGTACCGTAACTTCGGTAAGAAGTCGTTGAACGAAATCAAAGCGAAGCTCGAGCAATTGGGCCTTTCGCTTGGTCAAAAAGTCGACGAACGCTTGCTCGATAACAAGGGCGTGAACGCTTAACCCTCGCTTTACCGACCATGCGTCACCGCACTCATCATCACGTCCTCGGCGTTAAGACGGCTCACCGTCGCTCGTTGATGGCTAACCTTGCTTCAGCTTTGTTCATCAATGCACGCATTACCACGACGCTTTCGCGCGCTCGGGCTTTACGTCCTTATGCTGAAAAGCTGATTACCCTGGCCAAGAAAGCGCAAGCTTCCTCGGACAAGGCTGTGAAGTTGCACTACTTCCGCTTAGCTTTAGCGAAGTTGCGCAACGAAACCGCTTGTGCGCTTTTGTTCAAAGATCGTGCCCCCAACTTTGCAGCTCGCAATGGTGGTTACACGCGCATCTACAAGCTCGCCGCTCGTAAGGGCGACGCTGCCGAACAAGCCCTGATTGAATTAGTAGCTAAAGAAGATAAGGCCCCTGCCATGACGCCAAAGGCGAAAACGGCACGTAAGCCTAAGGCGAAAGCCGCTGCTTCCGAAGCTGCCGCTCAAGCTTAAGGTTTTCTTCCAGCCTTCAATCGAGACGCGTCAGCACCCGGTGACGCGTCTCGCCTTTTTAGAACTCCTCCTTACTCATGTTTCAACCCGTCGATCTTGGCACCTTCCTCGCCTTTGTGACGGGTTTTGTTCTTTTGGCGCTCTTTGGCTTACAAGCCTGGTATGATCGCCGTGACGCTTTATTGGCGGACCACCGTCGGCTGAATTCAGCCTTTTCCTGTGCACGTTGTGGGTTAGTTTATGTGCGCCCTCGCCGTCGCGAGGAAGCGGCTTGTCCGCAATGTGGTTGGAAGAATGTTCGCCTCAAATTTTAAACTAATTTAAAACTTACTTCTATGGCCCCTCAGTCCATTGCCATTCTCGATTTTGGCTCTCAATTGACCAAGGTAATTGCGCGGCGCATTCGCGAATGTAATGTGCACTCGCGGATTTATCCTTTCGGGGTTTCCCCTGAAGTCCTCCGTGCCGATGGCGTGGTGGGCGTTATCCTTTCGGGTGGTCCGAGCAGCGTCAAAGAACCAGGCTCTCCCCACCCCCAAGCCGCAATTTTTGAGATGGGCGTGCCCGTCTTAGGGATTTGCTATGGCGTCCAGTTGATGGGCCAAATGTTGGGCGGCAATGTTGCTAGCAGCAAACACCGCGAGTACGGCCATGGGACTTTATCTTTCCGGAAGGGGTCAGAACTTTTACACGGGTTGAAGTCGCCGCTGCGTATTTGGAATTCGCACGGGGACAAGGTCACGCGTTTACCGCGCGGTTTTAAAGCGGTGGCGAGCACGGAAAATTCAGAGTGTGCGGTGGTTGAGGATTCGAGCCGTCGCTTCTATGGGATTCAATTCCACCCTGAGGTTGCCCACTCGGAACGCGGGATTGATATCCTGCGCAACTTTTTATTCCGCATCTGTCGCTGTAAGCCAAATTGGAAGATGGATGATTACTTGGACACCGCCGTGCGCGAAATCCGCGAGAAGGTGGGCTCCTCTCAAGTCATCCTAGGTCTTTCGGGTGGCGTTGATTCCTCGGTAGCGGCCGCTTTAATCCAACGTGCGATTGGCAAGCAGTTAACCTGCGTGTTTGTGGATAATGGTTTGCTGCGCTTAGGTGAGCGTGAGCAAGTCGAGAAGATGTTTCGCGGCCGCTTTAAGGTCGATTTACGTGTGGTGGATGCCTCGGCCATTTTCTTACGTAAACTTAAAGGCGTGACCGATCCGGAGCAGAAACGCAAAATTATCGGCCACGAGTTCGTCAAAGTTTTTGAACGCTCGATTCGAGACGTGCAAAAGAAGAAGCGTGGTAAAGTTGAGTTCTTGGCCCAAGGCACGCTTTACCCCGACGTCATTGAATCGCTTTCGCCCAATGGCGGACCAGCGGCGACCATTAAGAGCCACCACAATGTGGGCGGTTTGCCCAAGCACATGAAGCTCAAGTTGCTCGAGCCACTCCGTGAACTCTTTAAGGACGAAGTGCGGGCTTTAGGGGAGGCTTTAGGGCTACCTCATGACATGGTCTGGCGCCATCCTTTCCCAGGCCCTGGACTCGCCGTTCGCGTCTGTGGCGACATCACCAAGGAGCGTTTGGATGTCCTCCGCCAAGCGGATCATATTTTTATTAACGAATTGCATCGCTCCGGGCAGTACCACCAAGTCTGGCAAGCCTTTGCGGTCTTCCTTCCCGTACGCAGCGTCGGCGTGATGGGTGATGGGCGGACTTACGACCACGTGTGTGCCTTGCGTGCCGTGACGTCGTCGGACGCGATGACGGCCGACTGGGCTCGTTTGCCATATGACGTCCTCCAACGTGCCTCCACTCGCATTATTAACGAAGTGAAGGGCATTAACCGCGTCGTCTACGACATCTCCTCGAAGCCTCCCGCAACGATTGAGTGGGAGTAGACTAGAATTATTTTTGCAGTAGACGCTGCACTTTAGCGGGGTTTCCGTAAGCTACGGCAAAGGCAGGAATGTCTTTGGTAACGACTGCTCCTGCGCCAATCATGGCTCCCTCGCCGATGGTAATTCCTGGCAAGATAACCGCACCTCCGCCGATGGAGGCACGGGCTTTAATAATGGTTTTCGGAAAGGTGGCCGGGTAAATTTTAGAGCGAGGCGTTTTGTCGTTGGTAAATGTCACATTAGGACCAATAAAAACATTATCCTCCAAGGTGATACCATCGAAGAGAGACACTCCATTCTTCACGGTTACTTGATGGCCAATGAAGACGTCGTTTTCGATAAAGCAATGAGAACAGATATTACAATTCTCGCCAATTTTAGCTTGAGGTAGGACGACGCAATACTGCCAGATTTTGGTGCCATTGCCGATATGCTGGCTTTGAACGTCAGACAGCGGATGGATAAAATAATTTTTATGAGAACTTGAGGGGGAATCGGCAGAACTCATGGTGGGAGCAAAAGGAAAAAGCACTCTGCTTTTAGGTTTAACTAGGCAGCATCAATCGTATTAATAGGTATGCATAGTGGTCGTGAAGTCGACCATTAAGGATACTACTTGTGTGAATCACTGGGCAGGTTAGACGAAACGGTTTTGCTCCGTTGACAGTGGTCTGCCCGTTGGTTACTTCGTTGGCAGTGTCCGACCCAGGGTTTCAAGTCATTGCACGCCGCTGGCGACCACGTCGTTTTGATGAATTGGTCGGGCAAGAACACATCGTAAAAACCTTGCGTAATGCCTTGGCGACGAAACGCCTAGCTCATGCGTACTTGTTTGTCGGCCCGCGGGGTACAGGAAAAACGACTACGGCCCGAATTTTAGCCAAAGCGCTCAATTGTGCCGGCGGCCCCAAGCCTGATTTTTCACTGGAGGATCCCGTGTGCTTAGCCATCGAGCAGGGGAATTGCCTCGATGTGGTGGAAATCGACGCCGCCTCCAATCGTTCGATTGAAGACGCTAAAAAGATTCGGGATGAATGCCAATTCGCCCCGACGAGTTGCCCCTTTAAGGTCTTCATCATCGATGAAGTGCACCAGTTAACCAAAGACGCTTTTAATGCGTTGCTGAAGACGCTGGAGGAGCCGCCACCTTGGGTGAAATTTATTTTAGCGACCACTGAAGCAGATAAGGTGCTACCTACGATTACTTCGCGTTGTCAGCGTTTAGAGTTTCATCCCATCGCCGAAGAAACCATCGCCGCTCAGCTGGCCCGTATTGTGAAAGCGGATGGGGTCTCGGCAGACCAGGAGGCCTTGGTGGCGATTGCCCGCTTAGCCGCTGGCGGGATGCGCGATTCGCAGTCCATCCTCGACCAAGTGATTTCCTTCTCGGGTAAGAAAATCACGGAGGCGGAAGTACTTTCCATTTACGGTTTAGCTTCGGCCCAACAAGTCACGGACCTTTGTACTGGCATTGCTACCGGCGATGCCAAAAAGGTTTTATCATTATGTGATACCTTCCACGTTGAAGGTCGGGACCTCCTCAAAATTTTGGCTGATCTACAAATTCGAGTGCGCCAAGCGGTTTTAGACTCTGTGAAGCACGCGGGCGTGAGCCAACAACTTGGGGCACCCCTAGCGACTGAGGCCCTCGTGCGTCTTCTCGAGTGCTTGCAGTCTGGAGAGTATGGCATTCGCCAAGGCCTTTCGCCCCGAGCGAACTTTGAAGTGACGATGCTCAAGTCGATTGAGCAGAGTCGAATGCGAACGATAGACTCGCTCATCAAAGAAATCACCGCCGCTGCAGCTGGTCTCCCTCGGGAGCCCGGCCAAAAAAAAATAGAGATTAGCGAAGCGGCACCTCGCGAAGTGGTCGCCCCGATGCCAGTGGCCAAAACTACGGTGGTGGCTCAGGCTCCCGCCCCTGTGGATGTACCGATTGAAGACACGGGTATGCTAGAAGAGGCCTTACCTCCGGCGGTTCGCCAAGCTTCAGCGGGCGAAGAGGAGCCAGAGTTTACCGAACCAACGGCGGCGTTTAGTTTTCCGGCTTTAAATGTCCCCGTTTTGCCGGTGGCTGAAACAGGAAAAACGGTCGGCCCGGGCGATTCTGATTTCCAAAAAGCAGTCCAATCCTTGCCTCCTGGCTTAAAAGAAAAACTCCGCGAAACTTTAGGTGCGGAGTTTACCGTCCTGCGACCTATTCCCGCTGGCAAATTGCGCCGTCCGCTCTGATGTCTTCCCAGGTTTACGAGTTAGGCGTGATCTCCGATACGCATGGTCGCTTGCGAGCTGAAGCCATCCACGCGCTTGAGGGTTGTGATTATATATTTCATGCCGGCGACGTTTGCAGCCCTCTCATCATCCCGCAGTTAGCGGAGCTCGCGCCTTGTTTAGCGGTGCGGGGGAATTGTGATGACGATGAAACCTTGCCGCTGACAGTGGAGCAAGAAATCGGGGGTGTTAAAATTTTCATGCACCACGGGCATCGCTTGGTCTATTTGCCTGAACCTGCCCCAGCTTTGATTATCACGGGGCATACGCATCAGCCTCTGATTGAAACACGTGAGGGGGTGGTTTACTTGAATCCTGGTAGTGCTGGGCCCAAGCGTTTTAATTTACCCGTGAGTGTCGCTCGGGTGACTTTATCACCCGGCAAGGTAAAGGCTCGGCTAATCGAGTTGGACGTTGCATGAGCCTGGTCTTACCCATTCACGCAATTAAAGAACCTTTGGTCGCCGCATGTGCCAAAGTTCGCCGGTTAGTTTTAAGAGCGCCGACGGGTTCGGGTAAATCCACGCAGTTGCCGCAGATGTTAGTCGACTTTGGCCTCGTGCAGGGTCAGGTCGTGGTTTTACAGCCGCGGCGTATGGCAGCCCGGTTGTTAGCTGCCCGGATTGCCCAAGAACGTGGCGTAAAACTTGGTGGTGAAGTTGGGTATCAAATTCGTTTTGATCGGGTAGAGTCGGCCCAAACCCGCATTAAGTTTGTCACCGAGGCCCTTCTTTTGAGGCAGATGGCTAATGACCCGCAGTTGCAGGGCGTCGGTGCGGTGGTGTTTGATGAATTTCACGAACGTAATTTACATTCCGACGTCGCCCTTGCGTTAGCACGCAGGCTGCAAGAGACGCACCGACCAGATTTGTTAATCGTGGTCATGTCGGCGACTTTAGACACCGAGGGGGTATCGCGTTGGTTGGGGCAGGCGGAAACCTTGGCGGTCGATGGGCGGGCGTTTCCGGTCGAAGTTGAATACACCCATCAGCCTCGGAATAGCACCCGCCCCGTGTGGGATTTAGCGACCGAGCAAGTTCGCCATTTATTACAGCAAGAAGCCGAGGGTGATATTTTAGTTTTTATGCCCGGTGCCTATGAAATCATGCGCACCATGTCGGCGGTAAAAAACTTACCTGAAGCCGGCGGGGTCTTGGTGTTGCCGTTGCACGGGGAGTTACCTCCCGACGAACAAGACCGGGCGGTGCGACCCGGCGAACAGCGTAAAGTAATCGTGGCCACCAACGTGGCAGAAACGTCGCTGACCATTCCTGGGGTGCGCGCGGTCGTGGATGCTGGTTTGGCTCGTATCGCACGCTTTGACCCCCATCGCGGAATTGATACTTTGTTAGTAGAGCCGATTTCACAGGCCTCGGCGGAGCAACGTGCGGGCCGGGCGGGTCGGACAGGTCCTGGGCGTTGCATTCGACTTTGGTCGCAAACGGATCACCAAAGCCGACCAGTACGCGAAACGCCCGAGATTAAACGGGTCGATTTAGCAGAGACGATTCTCCTCTTGCTGAGTTCTGGTTGGGGCCAGGCGGCGGAGTTTCCTTGGTATGAGAAGCCTGATGAAAAAGCGTTAACCCGGGCCCAGAGTTTACTTCAAGATTTAGGAGCTTTGGATGCGAAGGGACAGTTGACAACGCTCGGCCGACGGATGTCGGTCTTTCCCGCTCACCCGCGTTATGCTCGAATGTTACTGGCAGGGGCGGAAATTAATTGTGTGGCCGAAGTCGCACGCATTGCGGGCTTATCCCAAGGTCGAGATATTTTATTCCGGCAAGTAGACGAACGCACCGAACTAGCCCGCGATGCGGTAGGAGCTTTGGAGGGTTCGGATTTCTTCCCGCGACTCGCTTTATTACAGAAGGCCGCCCAACTTAATTATCACCCTGACGCTTGTGATACGCTGGGTGTGCATGCGTTATCGGCACGTCAAGCCGACCAAGCGGCCCAACAGTTTCTGCGGCTCGCTCAAGGGCAGGGCTTACCGATTAACTCGGCACCCGCCGATCCTGATGACGTCCGCCGCTGCATTCTCTTAGGCTTTATTGATCGCCTCGCGTGCGTTTAGATGCGGGCACGCTACGTTGTGCTTTGGTGCATGGGCGCAAAGGGGAATTACGCCGGGAGTCGACGGTTCGTGGTACTAAACTTTTAGTCGCAGCGGAGGTGGATGAAATTCAAGCCCGCGGAGAGGTGACGACCTTTTTATCCCTGTGCACGGCGATTGAAGAGGCTTGGCTCCATGATCTTTACCCCGAGGATTTTTCCGAAGTACCAGAAGTGCGTTATGATGCCACGCAACGTCGCGTGGTGACCCGGGTTGAACGACGCTTTCGCGATTTAGTTTTGGCCAGTACGGAACGCTTGGATGCGCCTTCTGATGCCGCCAGTCGAATCTTGGCGGATGAGGTGAGTGCCGGTCGACTTACTTTAGAAAAGTGGGATGAGTCGGTAGACCTGTGGATTCATCGGGTTAATTTTTTAGCCAAGCATTGTCCCGAATTAGGGATTCCTGTGCTCGATGAAGCGGGGCGCCGTTTAATCGTTGAAGAGATTTGTGCTGGGGCGACCGCATACCGGGATATTTGCGACCGACCGGTGATGTCGATTGTCCGGGGTTGGTTGACGCATGAGCAATCCATGGCCTTGGAACAGTATTGTCCTGAGCGCATTAACCTGCCTCGCAAGAAACACCCGACGAAGATTGAATACCATGCCGATGGGACGGCTGAAATTGCGGCCACGGTCCAAGAACTGTATGATTTCCCAGGCAGTAAGCTCCGGGTTTGCCAGGGCAAGGTGCCCTTGGTCGTTTGTATTCAATCTCCCGCTCGCCGTACCCAACAAAGGACTACCGATCTCGATGCTTTTTGGAAAGGCTCCTACGAGGGCGTCAAAAAAGAATTAAAAGGTCGTTATCCCAAACACGAATGGCGTTAATCAATTTATGCAGCGCAAAACCTTCCTAACCTTATCCACCGCCTTGTTGGCTGGGTCTTTATGGGGTGCAACGAGTGGGCACCCGAGTCGCAAAAAGGGCATCGGTCTCGCGAACAAAAAACAAGGATCGAATGCTGAGAGTATGAAACTGCTCAATCCTGCCTGGCATTATAATTGGGGTTCCAATCGTCCGGCCGATGAGGCGAGTAATGTGGATTACGTCCCGATGGTTTGGGGCGGGCGGATTAGTGAAAGTTCCATGAAGCCCTTAATCGAACGTAATAAGTCCCAAGGGGCGAAGGCACTGTTAGGTTTTAATGAACCCGACGGTAAAGATCAGGCCAACATGTCGGTAACCGAAGCCTTAGATTTATGGCCGCTGTTGATGAAGAGTGGTTTTCGTTTGGGCAGTCCCGCAGGCGTCCATCCCGATCGCGAGTGGATGATTGAGTTCATGAAGGGGGTGGAAGAACGTAAGCTCCGGGTCGATTTTATCTGCATGCATTCTTACGCTGGCCTGGATGTAGATGGTTTGGTGAATCGCATCCAAAAAGTTTCGAAGCTTTTTAATCGGCCAGTTTGGTTGACGGAGTTTGCCGTGGCGGATTGGAGTGCCAAATCGCGCGAACAGAATCGTTATAAGCCCGAACAAATTTTAGAGTTCATGAAGAAAATTTTCCCGCGCTTAGAGAACCTCGATTGCTTAGAGCGTCATGCCTGGTTTACGGCGCATGCGGATAGTGCGGCTTTGGGGAGTTCGGCGTTATTAGATCTAAACGGCAAGTTAACGCCTTTGGGTGAATACTACGCCCAATTTTAAGCCATGAGCGGCTTGCCTACCAGTTGGTCACAGTCATTGATTAATGTCATAGACTTTGAAGGTAGTGCACGTACCGGAGTCGTGGAATGCGGAGTGGTTTCCTTGCAGGGCGGTGAAGTCGTGGCTACGCACACGGCCTTGTTTGCTGCCCGCACGAAAATCTCCGCCTTAGAAACTCAGTGTCACGGCTTATTAGATAAAGATTTGAAAGACCTTCCGCCGTTTGAATCAGCTTGGGAGGAGTGGGTCGGCTTACGTCGTCGAGGGGTGTTGGCGGCGCATAATGCCACGGTAGAATTTAATTTATTACGCGGTACCTGGCCCCGACCTCCCGCGGTGCCCTCTTGGGCTGAGCCGGGAAGTTTGGTTGCCGAGTGGGGCCCTTGGATCGACACCTGTCGCTTGGCCCGGGCGTGGATGCCCAGCTTAGGCGATTATCGTTTGGCCTCGCTGGTTGAGACCTTACAATTAGGTGCACGTTTGGAGACGTTAGGGCAACAGCACTGTCCAGCCCGCCGTCGGCGTTACCATTGTGCACTTTACGATGCTTTGGCTGCCGCCCTCGTGCTCAAGACCTTGGGAGGCCTAGAGGGGCGTTCTAAAGCCCCCTTAGAGCAGTTGATTCGGGATAGTATGTCTGGGCCAGTTGCGGACGATTGGCAGCAGGGCGAGTTGGAACTTTGAATTTCCCGCTTCACTTTTGCCTCGGTGCTTAACTAGATAAGCCCATGGCATCAAAGACTCCTATTCGCGTCGCTGTAACGGGTGCAGCGGGCAACATCGGTTACGCAGCAATTTTCCGCATCGCTTCGGGTGCGGTGTTCGGTCCCGATCAGCCAGTGGCGCTGAACTTGATTGAAGTAGGGCCTGGCTTGAATGCCTTGGCGGGCGTGGTGATGGAATTGGCAGACTGTGCCTTTCCTTTGCTCACTGACGTGGTGGCCACGGGCGATTTAGATGAAGGCTTTCGCGATGTGGATTGGTGCTTACTGATTGGTGCGGTGCCTCGTAAGGATGGGATGGAGCGCAAAGATCTTTTGGGGATTAACGCCAAAATTTTCGTCGGCCAAGGCCAAGCCATTGGTCGCGCCGCTAAGAAGACCGTTAAGGTTCTGGTCGTCGGCAATCCTTGCAATACCAACGCCCTGATTGCTTTACGCTCGGCGGCTCATTTACCAGCCGAGAATTTCTTTGCGATGACGCGTCTGGATGAAAACCGTGCGAAGTCTCAGTTAGCGGCTAAAGCGGGTGCCCATGCCTCGGACGTGAAGAACGTTGGTATTTGGGGTAACCACTCTTCGACGCAGTATCCTGACTTTACGAACGCTACAATTAAGGGTCGTCCGGCGACGGAAGTGATTACGGACCATGCTTGGTTGAAGGACTCGTTTGTTTCCGACGTCCAAAAGCGTGGGGCAGTGGTGATTAAAGCCCGCGGCGCTTCGTCGGCTGCCTCGGCTGCCAATGCGGCCTTGGACACCTTGCGCGCCTTGCATTTCCCTACGCCTGCTGGCGATTGGCATTCGGTAGCCGTGCTTTCCAAGGGTGATTATGGTATCACTCCTGGTATCATGTTTGGTTACCCCATTCGCACCAAGGCCGATGGACAGTGGGAAATCGTCCAAGGCTTAACCCTCGACGCTTTTTCGCGCGAGAAGATCGCCATCACCGAAAAAGAATTGCTCGAAGAGCGCGCGACGGCGGCAGAAGCGCTCGGAATTAAGCTTTAAACTTTTACGGCTCGAGTTGAACGAGCGTAATATCGGTGGCGCGGCAGGAGCCTAGGTGAACTTCGTTGCTATTCGCGGCGGCGAACACCGGAGGCTCAGGGTGGATGGTGTCCATGTTGCTGGCCGCCCGCCCCTTATTAATTTTTTGTAGACCGATAAAATCGAGGATAACTGGGTTGGCACTGGCCAAGATCATTTTCTCAGAGCGACACCAATTCGCGTCGAAGTAAGGCCCGCCGAGCACTTGATAGCGTTCGAGGGAGAGCAGGGTGAGCACGTTCTTTTTAGCTAACTCAGGAATGGCACATACTTCGACCGTTGCTTTAGCCGCATTGAAGGGGTTGTCGGCAAAGCGTTCACTATTGGCCATGTTGTCGAGCGAGGCACAGGCCATGGCGCCTTGGACTCCGACGGCTTTGCTGTCGCTCAGTACCGGAAGATTAATCCAGAAATCAACGTCATCAAAAAGGGTTTTTGGAAGTACACTGATATGAGGATCGCCCCAAGGCACCATCGGTGTGTTGGGGCGAGGGAGGACTTGGTTCTCATATTGCAGGCGTTTTTCATGTGCCCACGAGGCCGCTAATGTACTCCAAGCTAAAACCGGAAAGTCTCCGAATTTCTGGGGGGCATCGGCAAGTTGCGGAATGTAGCCTGCGATGCGGAGATTCTCCAAGTGGTTATCACAAATGATAATCCCTTCAGGGGTGAAGCCGCGTTGCAGTAGGGCGGTCGCGACGGCACGCGTCAGGCTTTTAGAGGTTGAGAGCCCAATGCCGCCTTCGGTCGAAATTTTAAGGGCACATTTTTTAAGCGGGCCAGGGCGTAAACTTTTGCCAGTGGTTTTTTCGAATTCGGCCAAGGTTTTTTCGACGGCGGCTACGTAGTCTTGGTCCGAGAACCCCGCGAGCTTTTGCTGGATGAGTAGCAGTTTAGAATCAAGGGGTGCACCCGTTGCCTTGGGCGACAGACCCAGGGTTAAAGAAAGGATGAAAAGCCAAAGCCAACGCATGGCCCGATTGTCGGGGCTTCGAGCGTGGGCGCAAGACGCTCTTTTGTTTGCGAAATCGATTTCTTAGTTCAACGTGAGGGCATGTCAGCCGTTTCACCCCTGCCGCAACGCCGCATTTTAAGCCTCATCTTTCTCACGGTGTTCATGGATATTGTGGGCTTCAGTATTATCATTCCGCTTTTCCCGCATTTATTAGAGCATTATATCAAGACGGAGGGATCGGCGGGTACGTTGATTGGTACCTTAAGTTCGGCTGCAGAGTGGCTGGGGGGTGACACGGTTTTTAAGAAAACCGTCTTATTCGGTGGTTTGCTCAGCACCTTATATTCTTTGTTACAATTTATCTTCGCTCCGATTTGGGGTTCGTTGTCGGATCGTCTCGGTCGCCGTTCGATTTTAACCCTTACCTTGTTAGGCAGTGCGCTGTCTTATGTCCTGTGGATTTTTGCCGCCCGTTTTTGGGTCGTGGTGCTTACGCGTTTAATTTGCGGTACTATGGCAGGTAACATCGCGGTCGCCAGTGCGGCGGCGGCGGATGTGACGGATGAAAAAGAACGCACCCGGGGGATGGCGGTGGTGGGGATTGCCATTGGGCTTGGCTTTTTATGTGGCCCTGTGATTGGGGGGCTTGCCGCTCCGACGGATACCGCAACCTCTGAGGTAGTGACTTCGGCTTTAGGTCTGAATCTCTTTTCTCGCCCCGCCATGATTGCGGCCTTCATGTCCGTGAGTAATTTTATTTTAGTTCTCTGGTTTTTCCCCGAAACGCTGCCGGTTGAAAAACGGGCCAAAGCCGACGCGGCTCGTCCTTCAATTTTTGATTTAGCTACCGTGAAGTCGGCGGAGGTGCGGAAAACTTCTTTGGCTAATTTAATTTATCAAATCGGTTTCACGGGGATGGAGAATACGATTGTTTTTCTTACCCTCGCTCTTTTCGCCTATGCTCCGAAAGACAATGCGATGCTTTTCCTGTTTAATGGCATTAGTCTCGTGCTCGCTCAAGGCTTTGCCCGCCGGGTCGTCCAGAAAGTAGGTCAACGGCGCGTGATCCTCGGTGGTTTTATCACGGCGGCGGCGGCATTTCTTTTAGTCGCTTCGATTCCCGCTCCCGTTTCTCCAGGGATGGCGGCAGCGTGGACTAAGCCCGTTTTCTTTATTGGTATGGCCATGATTTCTTTTGCGACGGGTTTAATCTTACCGAGCGTCTCGGCATTAGTTTCACTTTATTCTGATGCTACGGAGCAAGGGCGCAACTTAGGCATTTTGCGCTCGGCAGGTTCGCTCGCTCGCGTGGTGGGGCCAATTTCGGCCGCCCTGATTTACTTCCACTTCGGACACCATTTCTGGGTCTACGTGATTGCCGCGCTCTTGATGATTCCGGCTTTTCTCGTGATCAAAAACCTACCCGAGCCGACCTCACATTCGGGGTCATAAGTTGGCAATCTGCTGGCCGAGGGCGTCACCTGAGCGAATCACTTGCATCAGGGAAATCCCGCCGCGGAAAGCGCCGTGAAAGTGTAGGCCAGGGAAGGCTGCTTCGGCTTCAGCGAGTGAATTTTCGCGGCGGGCTTGATCGTGGATGTACTGCGGGATAGATCGTTCCCAGCGTTGAATCCATTCTTGCTCGGGCTTGCCAGACACACCCAGGGTTTGGGCTAGTTCCTCGTCGACGACCTGTTGTAACGCCTCGTCGCTTAAGCGAGCGAGGCTTGGGTGGCGGGCTCCGCCGATGAAGCAGCAGAGCAGGACTTTGCCCTCCGGAGTGCGTTGGGGCAGAATCTCGGAAGGAAACAGGCAGCCGAGTACTTGACGGTGTTCGACGCCAGCAGTCAGGTAGCCGAAGCCGTTGAGGGGGTGCTTAATTTGCGAACGATCATAGCCACGTGCCACTACGGTGACGGGTGGTACTTCGGTTCGTTCCCAAGTACGCAGTTTCGCGATCAGGGCTTCATCGAGCGGCAGGCTATTCCAATGCCAGTGCGGCACGGTGATAATCAAGTGGCGTGCGGAGGTGCCAAAGTCTGCTCCCGTCGCATCGCGCCACGCCACGTGCCAGCGGCCGCCGTCGTGACGAATCATGGTGCTGATACTACTGAGGGAAATGCTACCCGCTGGTAGCGTTTGAGCCATCGCGTCGGCCAGCTGTTGCATGCCTTCAGGGAAGCCCACGACGTCGCGTTTGGCGGACTTACTACGCATCAAGCCCCACAGGATGGAGCGGTGGCTAGATTCCAGTTGTTGAATGCGCGGGAAAGCCTTGGCCATCACCAAGCGAGCCGGGTCGCCCGCATGCACGCCTGAGACTACAGGGTCCATTAAGTATAAAGCCGCCTCTTCTCCGAAGCGGCGGGCGATGAAGTCGTGAATCGTTTCGCCTTCATGGCCCCCGCGAGGGACGAACAGTTCGAGTAATAAGCGGATTTTCCCCGACCACGTTAACAGGTTAGATTTAAAGAGCGAAAGCGGGTGATTAGTGAGCCCGTGGAGTTGGCCGTGAGCAAAAATGAAACGCTGGGCGGCCTTGGTGTCGGCTAGCTGGAACGATTTTTCCAAACCATAGCTTTCCAGGATTTTAAAATCCTCGGGGCCTTCGACTTGCAGCGTATTGGGGCCTACTTCAACGAGCCAGCCGTTCTGCTGAATCGTCCGAATGCTACCACCCCAACGATGGGAGGGCTCGATCACTTTGACCGTGCGACCTTGGCGGGCGAGGGCACTCGCCACGGCTAAGCCTGCCGGCCCAGCTCCCAGAATCACCGCATCGTGGTTCATGTTTTAATCGTTTATTATAAAGTCGTGGTTGGCAACTCTCAGTCCATGGGCTTGTCTGATGATGCACATGCGTCTTGTTTGGTTAAGTTTCCTACCATCGTGTCTCTTGGCCGATACGTTAACCTTTAAGGACGGCAGTTTTCTGCACGGACAAATTGAGCGGGTTGCTGACGGTGTCGTTGAAATGTCTGTGCCCACGTTGAAAGCGTTGGCTCCTCTCCAGCATTTTCCGTTGAAGATGTGGAGTCTTTTCTGACGGATGATCCCGTCGCGTTGAGTGGGGCCGGTGGGGCGGTGGTCCGAGGTGTGGCCTCGGCGAATGCTGGCCGGGCGACGAGTTCGGGTGGCCCAGAGTCATTTGAACTTAATAATACTTTTGAACTTTGGCGCGAGCCGCAGAGTCGACCACTAGAAACCAAAGAAGTGCGGAAGTGGACGATGGAAGCGGACGTTGATTTAGTGGGTCGCTCGGGAGCGGTTTCAGGCAGTAGTTACAGCGCAGGATTTAAAGCTAAAGGCGTGACGGCGGATGATACTTTTACCGGAAGCATTCGCGGAGTCTACGCCGTCTCGGGTAATCAAACTTCTGCCGACGACTTACACTTAAATTTGGTTTACGAAACGAATCCGAAGAAAGAAGTCTTTTGGTATGCCCGGACTGATACGGGTTATGATTACGTTCGCTACATCGATTTCTTCTCGGTCAATGCTGCCGGGTTAGGACAGCGCCTTTACACGGATGCGCGGAGTAAATTAGATTTTCATTACGGTTTGGCGCATCGCTATGAAGAATATACTCTGATTGGCCAATCACCCCTTTCTGCCCCCTCAGCAGATACTGGGATCGTCTTTAACCATGAGTTCACCTGGGCAACTTTTGAGTCGGTGGTGAATTATGTGCCCTCGCTTTTGAACCTCGGTGATTACTACATCCACCATGAGAGCACCTTGCATGTCTTGAAAAACAGCGGGCCGCTTTCACTTAAGTTAGGTATTAGCAATGACTTAAGAAGTAATCCGGTGGGCAATCAGGCAGCGTTAGAGACCACCTATTTCTTGCGGGCGACCTATGTGTGGAAATGAGCAGTCTGAATTTGCTTATTTTTAGTCAAAAAGAATAAAAACCAGCATATTTACCCTATCGGGGATTGCCTTGAAGACGGTGGCACGCAGGGTGCTTAAAAGTTTCCGTCCTCACCAACTTTTCATCTCAACACTAACCCATCCATGAGTACCAATAAAGCCCGTCGCGAAGCCATTTCGGCCATCGCTTCCCAGCCCCGATTGAAAGGCACGTTCGACTTTCGTAATGAGAAGATCGACGTGATTTTCGGTCAGAATGTCTTCTCCCTCGAGAAGATGGAAAAGCGTTTGCCCAAAAACGTTTTCAAGTCCCTCAAGGCTTCGATCGAAACCGGCGCTAAGCTCGACTTGGCCGTGGCCGATGTCGTTGCTTCGGCGATTAAGGATTGGGCCTTGGAAATGGGTGCGACGCACTACGCGCACGTTTTCTACCCCTTGACTGGTTTCACGGCTGAGAAGCATGACACCTTCTTCGAGCCTAACGGCACGGGCACGCTCGCGCAGTTCTCTGGTAAGGCTTTAGTCCAAGCTGAGCCTGATGCCTCTTCCTTCCCTAACGGCGGTCTGCGCTCCACCTTCGAAGCTCGTGGCTACACGGCTTGGGATGTGACCTCGCCTGCTTACATTTTCGACAACGAAAACGGTTCGACGCTCTGCATTCCGACCGCGTTCGTTTCCTGGAAGGGTGAAGCCCTCGATAAGAAGACCCCGCTCTTGCGCTCGATGGCTGCCGTTAATCGTGCGGCTTCGCGCGTCTTGTCGCTCTTCAATAACAATAAGAAGCACGGCTTCATCAGCGCTTCCTGCGGTCCTGAGCAAGAATACTTCTTGGTCGACTCGCGCCTCTATTTCCTCCGTCCCGACCTCTACACCTGTGGTCGCACGCTCTTTGGTGCGAAGCCTGCGAAGGGCCAAGAGTTCGAAGACCAATACTTCGGTACGATTCCTGAGCGCGTGTTGGCTTGCATGATGGAAACCGAACGCGAGTGCTTCAAACTCGGGATCCCCGTGAAGACCCGCCACAACGAAGTGGCTCCTGCTCAGTACGAAGTAGCTCCGATTTACGAATCCGCGAACGTCGCTCACGACCACCAAATGTTGACGATGACGCTCTTGAAGCACGTCGCCGCTAAGCATGGTTTCGTTTGCTTGCTGATGGAAAAGCCCTTCGCCGGCGTGAACGGTTCGGGTAAGCACGTGAATTGGTCCATCGGTGGTCCGGGCGTGGGCAACTTGCTCGAGCCTGGTAACGACCCTCACGAAAACGCTCAGTTCTTGGCCTTCTGCACGGCCGTAATCCGCGCTATCGACAGCCACCAAGGTTTGGTGCGTGCTTCCGTAGCTTCTGCGGGTAACGACCACCGTCTGGGTGCTAACGAAGCTCCTCCTGCGATCATCTCTATCTACCTCGGTGACATGTTGAATGAAGTCATCGAGCAAGTGAAGAAGAGCGGTACGGCCTCCACGTCTCGCAAGGGCGGTCACATGACCCTCGGCGTCGACACCTTGCCTGTACTGCCTAAGGACGCTGGTGACCGTAATCGTACCAGTCCCTTCGCCTTCACGGGTAACAAGTTCGAGTTCCGCGCCGTCGGTTCGGCCTTCTCCGTGGCCGGTCCTCTCACGGTGTTGAACACCATCATGGCCGACTCGCTCGACAAGATGGCCGACGAAATCACCGAAGCCTTGAAGTCTGAAAAGAACTTCAACGCTGCCTTGCAAAGCGTGCTCAAGGAAATCCTCCAAAAGCATGGCCGTATCATCTTCAATGGTAACGGTTACTCGGAAGCTTGGCACAAAGAAGCAGCGAAGCGCGGCTTGAAGAACTTGCGCAACACGCCTGAGGCCTTGCCTGAAATCGTCTCGAAGTCTTCGGTTGAAGTCTTTGAACGCCAAAACGTCTTGAGCAAAGCTGAGTTGGAATCCCGCGAAGAAATCTACACCCACTCCTACGTCCTCACGGCCAATACGGAGTCGAAGTTGGTTTCCGAAATCGCTCGCACCATGATCTTGCCTGCCGCCTTGAAGTTTGCGGCTGACCTGACGAACGTCGAAAAGACCAAGTCTGGTGGCAAGTTGCGCAAGCAGGTCATCGCCTTGGCTGATGAACTCGCCGAAGCCGTCGACGCCCTCGATACCCTCCGCGAAGTCGCTAAGTCTGACACCCATGCTCAGGCTAAGCACTCCTGCGATAAGGTTATCCCTGCGATGTTGAAGGTCCGTGCTGCTGCTGACGCCTTGGAAGAAATCGTCTCCGACGAATACTGGCCGCTGCCTTCCTACCAAGAGTTGCTCTACCTCCGCTAAGCCTTACGGCCAGCGAGGTGGTCTCAGGGTCGAACCGCAAGGTTCGGCCCTTTTTCTTGCCCGTCTGATCCGGGTAACAAAAAACCCGTCAAATGGACGGGTTCTTTTTTAATCTCGAGGGACGAGATTAGGCGTTGTCCCACTTCTTGCGAAGGTAGGCGTTGAAGGCTTTAACCTTCTTCTTACGGCGACGACGCTCGGCAGGCTTTTCAAAGTTACGCTTCGCGCGGGCATCTTTGATAATGCCTTCACGGTCGATTTTCTTTTTGAGGCGGCGGAGGGCCTTATCGACGGTTTCGCCTTTACGAATCTTGATTTCTACGGACATGTTGGCTTTTAGAGGGTCGAAGCAATAAGGCGGAAGGCGTCTCGTCAACCTTGAAACCAAGGACTTTTTGACCGTGAATAAGTCAGCCCTCGGAAGGGCACTAGACGCTTGCGAAGGGGGGGAGGCGGGGCAATCGTGGGGTTCTACCCTCGATGTACCTAAAGGAAATCGTCGCACACGGATTTAAGAGCTTTGCTGACCGGACGCGTATTGACCTCCGCCCGGGGGTAACCGCCGTGGTTGGACCCAATGGCTGTGGTAAGTCTAATATTGTAGACGCTATCCGCTGGGTGCTGGGTGAGCAGAGCGCTAAGTCGCTCCGTGCTTCCCAGGGTATGCAGGACATGATTTTCATGGGGACCGATCGTCGGAAACCCCTGCCACAGTGCGAAGTGGAACTGATTTTTGCCGACTGCGAAAAGGAATTGGGCACCGAGTTTGCAGAAGTTTCCGTGATGCGTCGTTTGCAACGCGAAGGGGCCAGCGACTATTTCATCAACGGTAAGCCCGCCCGCCTAAAGGATATTCAGCGTCTGTTTATGGACACCGGGGTCGGGCGGATGTCCTACTCGTTCATGGTGCAGGGGCAGATCGACCAAGTGCTTTCAGCCAATCCTGCCGAGCGTCGTTACCTCTTCGAAGAAGCCGCTGGTATCACGCGTTATAAAATTCAACGCCGCGAAACGCTCAACAAGTTGGCTGGCGTAGACAGTAACTTAGCCCGGATCACCGACGTGGTCGGTGAAGTGGGTCGACAAATTGCTACTCTGCGTCGTCAGGCCGCCAAGGCACTTCGTTACCGTCGTTTACGCCACCGCTTTACGCACCTCGATCTCGCTTGGCAGGCCAAGCAGTTCGTCGATCGCCGGACGCAAATTGTTAAATTAGAAACCGAAGCCACGGCGTGTGGCACGGAAGTCGCCACGTTAAGCGAGAGCTTAAAGCAAGGTGAGCAAGGCCTCACCGAAAAGCGTTTGCAACGCTCGCAGTTAGCCGAGCAAGTGCAACAAGCCCAGCAGGCTCTTTTCGAAGTCCGGACCCAGCGCGAAAATGCTGAATCCGAAGCACGTACGGCTGATTTACGTGCGGATGACTTGTCGGCCCGTCTCGTCGAAATTAAACGCGAACTCGCTGAGGCCGAGCAGGCTTTAGGTGATTATGAGCAGCGTTTACAGGGCAGTTCTTCGGCCCGTAATGATGTCGCTGGGACGGTTAGTTCGACCGATGCGACCTTCCGCGATAAAGCGGCTCAAGCCGAACAGGCTAATCTAGTTTTAATTGAAACCGAAAATCGCCTGCGCCGCGCCCGCCAAGACATCTTGATTGTCGAAGGCGAAATGACCCGTGCCCGCGGTGATGTGACGAATCTCGAAGTCGACCTCCGTGGTTTCCAAGCTCGTCACGTCGATCTCTCCGCTTCGCTCGCCCAACTTAAGCAAGAACGCGAGCAACTCGAAGTGCGCACTAATGAGTGTGCGAAAGTCGTGACCACGCGTCACAGCGAGTTGGAGCAAGTGCGTCAGGTTGAGAGTAGCGTTCAAGAAAAAGGCCGCGCCTTGTTAGCAGAGTTTCGCCAGTTACAGCAGACGATTTCCGAGCAAGATCGCCGCGTGGCAAAATTGTCGGCCCAGCTTGGTTTGCTGGAGCAAATGCAAGCCCGCCTCGAAGGTTTCTCCGAAGCTGCGAAAGCCCTTTTGCGTGGCGAATTATCGGAAGTCATGCCTGCCAACCAAGTTTCGGCTTTGGCTGATTTGGTGACTTTAACCGATGTTGCTGCTGCCAGTGCATTAGAAAGTCTTTTAGGGGCCGCCTCAGATGCGGTGACCTTAGATAATGTCGATTACTTGCCAGGTTTAGTAGCCAAGATGGGCGAGCGCCAACTCGGCCGAGCGGTCTTCCAAGTTTCTGCCCCGCCTGCTTTTCGCCATGGCGTGGCTGCTCCAGAATGGCTCCGTCCTGCGACTTCGGCTGTCCAAGCCAAGGCGGCGACGCATACGGCCCTCATTACCAATTTGTTTGATGGTTGTTACCTCTGTCCTTCGCTCAGCGATTTCGTGACTTGGTGGCGCCAGAACCCCAATTTTGAATTCTTCCTCGTTGCGACGATGGAAGGCGATTTGGTCGATCGTCGGGGCTTAGTTTTCGCCGGTAAACCTCGTAATAAATCTAATAATCAAGCCGGTGCGGGCGTCCTTTCTCGCGAGAGCGAAATTCGCTCCGTGCGGGCTTCGTTGGAGAAAGAAAATGACCAACTTACCGCGCTGAATGAACGAGCGATGGCCTTGCAGTCGCAGATGGATGCGACGGAAGGGGAGTTGGGACAAGCCCGTCAGCAGGTTCAATTTGCCGCCCAAGAACTCTCGGTAGCCCAAGCTGATGAACGTTCGGCTCGCTCGGCCTTAACTTCGGCCGATGACCGCATGGCTCGCGAGCAGCGTCAGTTAAACGAACTGGAAACTTCGAAAACTGAAGCGATGCAACGTCGCGATCGTGCCCAAGAGACTTTGACGGCTAAGGATAAACAAGTGGCTGATTTGCGTGCGGCTATTCAGGCCAACGAATCTTCGGTTGAAGCAGCTCGTGCAGAAGTGGAATTAAAGCGTAATGCCTTGGGCGAAGTACGCTTATCTCTCGCTGAACAACGTCAACGTTTGGAATTAGTGGGTCGCGAAGTGGCCGACTTACAGTCTCGCCGCAGTGAAACCCAGGCGCGTTTGGGGGCTCGTCGTATTGAGGCCCAACAAAACGAGAAGCATATTGAAGAGTTACGTAAGACTTCGGTGGCTGCCCGCGCTCAATCCGTGTCGCTTGCGGAAGGGATTGAAAAGTCGCAAACCGAGTTGCAGAACCTCCGCGATGCCTTGGCCGCAATTGATAGCGTTTTAGAAACCGAAGATCGCTCCCTCGGCGTGAGTCGCGAACAATTACGTTTGGCTGACAGCCGTCTAAAATCATTAGAAGTCGGCTTAGCGGAGCAAAATTCGCAGTGTGGCTTTATCATCGAGAAGGTGCAATCGGACTACCAAATCGATGTCGCGACGGTAGATTGGCGCTTACAACTCTGGTTGTCGGAAGGGGAGCCTGAAGACCTCACGAGCCTTACGGATTTAGACGACAGCGAAGATTCTAAAGAAGACCGTCCGGCGAAGGCCGTGGTGAAGCGTGGTGAACCCACCGAAGAAGATTTGGCGGCTTTGACCACGACGGATTGGCCGCCACTGGTGCGCGAGATTTCTGATTTACGCGAGCGCATGCAAGGCATGGGCTCCGTGAATTTAGTGGCCGTTGAAGAATACTCCTCGCTACGTGAGCGCCATGACTTCTTGACGAAGCAGAGCGATGACCTCTGGAAGTCGAAGGAAGAACTCACCAAGGCCATTGAGGAGTTGAATCAGACCTCGTTGGAGCTCTTCACGGCCACCTTTGAGCAGGTCCGGAAGAATTTCAAATTCACCTTCGAACGCTTGTTTGAAGGCGGCACTGCGAATTTACAATTAGTCCAAACGGACGACGTCTTAGAGAGCGGCATTGAAATCATTGCTCAGCCTCCCAGTTCCAAGCTTAGCACCATCTCGCTCTTGTCGGGTGGCCAGCGAGCCATGACGGCGGTGGCCTTGCTCTTCGCCATTTACATGGTCAAGCCCTCGCCCCTGTGCGTGCTGGACGAAATTGACGCCCCCTTGGACGATACCAACGTCGGACGCTTCACGGACATTATCCGTGAATTCACCCGATTCTCGCAGTTTATTGTGATCACTCACAATAAGCGCACCGTTTCGGCGGCCGATGCGATCTTTGGGGCGACCATGCAGGAGAAAGGCGTCACCCGTCTGTTCTCCATGCGCTTCAATAAGGACAAGGATGAAGCCGAGCCCACGGCTGGCTCGGGTGCCGGATTCACCATGGCTCGCTGACGGTTGCTTGCGTTTGCTCAGTTTTTTTCTACGTTCGAGGGCGTATGAGTCGTACGCTTGCTATTCTAGCTTTCTTGCCGGCTTTACTATGGGCTGGCGTCTCATTTGACACCGACCCACGTCCGATTGACCGTACTAAGGCCGGGGCCAGTTATGCGGATATGCTCACCCGGGTGATGCCCGCGGTGGTCAGTATTCGCACGGCGCAAGTCGTCCCGCCTGCGCTTTTGGCCCGCTTGCGTGGTCGTATTGATGAATCTGAGTTAAAGCGCGATGCCAAGACGGGCGAGGTTCTCGTGCCGATGGGTTTGGGTTCCGGCACGATTATTAATTCCGATGGCTACATCATTACCAATCGCCACGTCGTGATGGTACCCGAAAGTTCGAAGGTGGCGGAGACGGTAATTGTGCAATTATCGGACCGTCGGGAATTTCGTGCCAAGGTTTTGGGGGTCGATCCCTCGACCGATATTGCCGTAATTAAAGTCAACGAACGCAATTTGCCTTACGCTAAATTTGCCGACAGCGATAAAGCTCGTGTGGGTGATGTCGTGTTCGCCATTGGGAATCCGTTGGATGTAGGCATGACGGTCACATCGGGCATTGTTTCCGCCTTAGGACGCTCGGGGAAACTCGGGATGGGCTTGGCTTATGAGGACTTCATTCAAACCGACGCCGCCATCAATCCAGGCAATAGTGGCGGGCCTTTAATTGATTTCGAAGGCCGGTTGTTAGGCATGAACACGGCGATTAAATCACCGACGGGCGGCAACGTCGGGATTGGTTATTCCATTCCTTCTAATTTAATTATCAGTGTGGCCCAAGACTTAGCGAACAGTGGTAAAGTCGTGCGCGGCATGATTGGAATTTACGGCAAAGACCTTTCGTTGGATGATGCCACGAAGCTGGGGGTTACGAAGACCGGTGCAGTGCGCGTGGATGAAGTCACTGATGGTGGTCCCGCGGCTCGCGCTGGGTTGCGGGTGGGCGATGTGATTGTCGCTTTAGACACCAAGCCCATCGACAATTGGAATGAATTACGTTTAGCGATCTCGCGTCGCAAACCTGGCGAAACCGTCACCTTGAATTTCATTCGCGAAGGTCGCGGATCTTTTGCTCGGGTCTACGTAGCGGAACGCCCGACTGGCAACTAAGGGTGAAGGCACTACGCTCCATTCGTAATTTAGCCGGCGGCCGCGTGCCGCCGCTCACCCGCACGGCCTTAATCAGCGGCTGTATTGTTTTTCTGACCGCTCTCTGCGTCTTTCATCCCGAGGCGGGAGGGCAGGCTCCTGCGAGCCCTTTAACGAATGGCGTGGTGCTTATGCCGAGTGGACACCCGTTGACTGAGGGTGTGGTCCTTTTAGACACCTCGGCGCTTTTTCTCCCGACTCAGGCCTATGTCGATAACGTAGGACTCCCCGAGGTCAATCAGCCAGAGGATAATCCCTTTGGGAATTATAAGCCAAAGTTGCGTTTTGACCCCACTAAGCCCGTTGATTTGCCATTAGAAGACGCCAAACCCTTGGCTATTGCCCCACAAGAGGCTTTACCGCTTTCTCAGTGGGAGCCTTTTGGGACTTTTGGCTCAGTTAGCCTTCGACAGTATCCAGTGGTGGGGCGGACAGGCTTTTACGAAGTTTTTCCCCTTAGTGGGGCACAAACTCCCATTATTTATGGGACAATGACTGGATTTAAGGGAAATTTTGAGGCAAAAAACGATAAAGATTTAAAAAAGTCTCCCATTATTGATAAAATTGAGGTCATTGTGGGGGTGGATTCCATGGGGTTGCAGGGTGCTGGAAGCCTCGTCCGATCGTCTGGTAGCGCGACTTTAGATGCGGCCGTTCTTCGGTGGGTGAAGGGGGTGGACTGGGCCCGGCAACTCCCTCCAGGGACCTATCGAATCTCCCTTGGTCCCTAGGGATATTTTGAACCTGTAAAACGGTTGCAAAAATGCTCTTGACGGTAGGCATCAGGAAGTTCATTCAAACCTTTCCCTACGCGTCCCAAGTACGCCGTCGGAATGCCCCTGTAGCTCAGTTGGCAGAGCGCGTCCTTGGTAAGGACGAGGTCGCTGGTTCAAATCCAGTCGGGGGCTCCACCACTTTCCACACACAAACAACCTAACACCTCCTCACCACCTATCACCATGGCCAAAGAGAAGTTCAATCGCACCAAGCCTCACGTCAACGTCGGCACCATCGGCCACATTGACCACGGCAAATCTACCACGACTGCCGCTATCGTTGCCGTTCAAGCCCGTAAGGGTTTGGCTGAAACGAAGTCGTACGCAGAAATCACCAAGGGTGGTACTGTGCGCGACGCTACGAAGACCGTGACCATCGCTGCCTCGCACGTTGAGTACGAGTCCAACAACCGTCACTACGCTCACGTGGACTGCCCAGGCCACGCTGACTTCGTGAAGAACATGATCACCGGTGCTGCTCAAATGGACGGCGCCATCCTCGTGGTCTCGGCTGCTGACGGCGTGATGCCTCAGACCAAGGAGCACATCCTCCTCGCCCGCCAAGTCGGCGTGCCTAAGATCGTTGTCTGGCTCAACAAAGTTGACCTCTCCGAGCCTGAGCTCATCGACCTCGTCGAGATGGAAGTTCGCGACTTGCTCAACAAGTATCAGTACGACGGCGACAACGCTAAGATCGTTCGTGGTTCTGCCACCGCTGCCTTAGAAGCTAAGCCCGAAGGCGAACAAGCCATCCAAAACTTGCTCGACGCTCTCGACGCTGAAATTCCTGAGCCTAAGCGCGAAACCGATAAGCCTTTCATGATGTCCGTTGAAGACGTCTTCTCGATCACCGGTCGTGGTACCGTTGCTACGGGTCGTATCGAGCGTGGCGTGGTGAAGGTCGGCGAAGAAATCGAAATCGTCGGTCTCCGCGACACCCTCAAGTCCACCGTCACCGGCGTCGAAATGTTCCGTAAGGAACTCGACCAAGGTCAAGCGGGCGACAACGTCGGTCTCCTCATCCGTGGTGTTGAAAAGAGCCAAATCGAGCGCGGCCAAGTCTTGGCTAAGCCCGGTAGCATCAAGCCTCACACCGTTGCTAAGGCACAAATTTACGTGCTGAAGGCCGATGAAGGTGGTCGTCACACTTCCTTCACGAACAACTACCGCCCTCAGTTCTTCTTCGGTACTTGCGACGTCACGGGTACGGTGGTTCTCCCTGAAGGCGTGGAAATGGTGATGCCTGGTGACAACGTCACGATCAGCATCGAACTCCAAAAGCCTGTCGCGATGGAAAAAGGCCAACGCTTCGCTCTCCGCGAAGGTGGCAAGACCATCGGTGCCGGCCAGATTCTCGAGATCACCAAGTAATTCGTTGCCGTAAGGCATGATTATGGTGCTGCGGTTCCCTAAAAAGAGCCCAGCACCTTCTCTCTTTCCCCCACAATCTTATAGGACGGTAGCTCAATTGGCAGAGTAGCGGTCTCCAAAACCGTTGGTTGTGGGTTCGACTCCCTCCCGTCCTGCCACCTCTCCCTCACCTTCACCACCACACTATGTTCAACTTCCTCAGCCGCCTTCGCGCCTTCTGGAACGAAACTCTCACCGAGGTTTTCGTCAAGGCCTCGTGGCCCACGCCTAAGGAGTTGTTGGACTCGACGTTGGTGGTGATTGCGGCCGTCGCACTCTTGGGGGCAGTGGTTTTCTTCTGCGACTTTTCTCTCTCCAATTTTGTCCAATTAGCGACGAAGTTCGTTCGCTAAGCCCCCATCATGTCCTCTCCTTCTGATTTTCGTTGGTACACGCTGCAAACCCTCTCGAACAACGAGAGCAAGGTGAAGCGCCATTTAGACAAAGCGATTCGCGATAGCGAAATGGGCGACTTTGTGGCAGAGATCTTGATGCCCGTGAAAACGGTTAAAGATTTCCGTAACGGCAAAAAGCGGGAGAGCGAAATGAAGCTCTACCCCTCGTACTTATTCGTACGGGCACGTCTCTTTGACGACGAAGGTGGCTTGTTAGAAGCTCCCTGGAATTTCCTCCGCAACACCGACGGCGCGATTGGTCTCATCGGCGGCCAAAACCCCGTGCCTCTCAAAGCGGAAGAAATTAATAACATTCTCCAACAAGTGGCTGATGCCGCTGATAAGGTGGTACCAAAGGTTAACTTCCACGTCGGTGAACGCGTGAAGATCACCGATGGTCCCTTTGCTAATTTGGCTGGTAACATCGACAAGATCGATGCCGACCGCGGTAAACTCGAAGTGTCTGTCGACATCTTTGGTCGCTCCACGCCGGTGGAACTCGAGTTCTGGCAAGTCGAACGCGATGATCGCGAATAATCCCTTTCAACCCTCAACCTTTAACTAACACACTACTATGGCTAAGAAAGTCGTCGGCGAAATTAGGCTCCAACTCCCTGCCGGAGCCGCTAATCCTGCACCTCCCGTGGGTCCTGCCCTCGGTGCTAAGGGCGTCAATATCATGGCGTTCTGTAAAGAGTTCAACGCTCGCACCAAGGACCAAGCTGGCCTCATCTTGCCAGTCATCATTTCCGTCTACCAAGACAAGTCCTTCACCTTCGTTCTGAAGTCTCCTCCCGCCTCGGTGTTGCTCAAGAAAGCCGCCAAGATCGAAAGTGGCTCCAAGGTTCCGAACCGCGATAAAGTCGGTAAGGTCACCAAGAAGCAACTCCTCGAAATCGTGGAAATGAAGAAGAAGGACCTGAACTCCATTTCGCCTGATAACGCCGCTCGCATGATTGCGGGTACCGCGCGTTCGATGGGTATCGAAGTGGTCGGCTAATTTTTAACCCAAACCTAAACACCTAATACTGCCTAACGCAGGAGACGAAAGTCGCTATGAAAAAACAACCCAGCAAGCGCTACCGCGCCGCTCTTCAAGTCGCCGACTTGAAAGCGAAATATGATGTCAACGCCGCTACCGAAATCATCAAGAAGATGCCCGGTACGAAGTTTGACGAGACCGTGGAGATTTCCGCCTTCTTGGGCGTAGATCCTAAGCAGTCTGACCAAATGGTGCGTGGCACCGTTTCGTTGCCCAATGGTTCGGGTAAGAAAATCAAAGTTTTAGCTTTCACTGAAAACGCTAAAGAAGCTTTAGAAGCGGGTGCCGATTATGCCGGTCTCGCTGACATGATCGCTAAGGTCAATGGTGGCTTCCTCGATTTCGACGTCGCTATCTCGACCGTCTCCGCGATGAAAGACGTGCGTCAAGTCGCTCGGGTACTCGGTCCTAAAGGTTTAATGCCTAACCCCAAGTCGGGTACGGTGTCGGACAATATTCCTAAGACCATCAAGGAAGTGAAAGCTGGTCGCGTGGAATTCAAAATGGATAAGACCGGTAACATCGTCATCGTCATCGGTAAGAAGTCCTTCACCGCTCAGCAATTAGCGGAGAACGCTCAAGCCGCTTTGGCCGCTTTAGTGAAAGCTCAGCCTGCCGGTTTCTCTGGTGGCCGCTTTATCAAGTCCATCACCATCAGCGCTAGCATGAGCCCAGGCGTTGGCGTGGATCTCAAACCCTACTCGGCTGCCGTCACTGCCTAACCTTCACCCTTAAATCTTTTCTAAAATGCGCGCAGAAAAAAAATATTTAGTCGATGAAGTCGCCGCTCAGTTGGCCTCGTCCAACTATTTGCTGATTGCAAATTTCACGGGTGTTACGGTGAAAGACGCGACCTCCGTTCGTGAGCAACTCCGTGCCCATGGTGCCGAGTATCACGTGGTGAAGAACAGCATTCTGAACATCGCCACCAAGCAGGCTAATTTGCCTGACATCTCGTCGCACTTGAGCGGTCACACCGCTTTAGTCACCGGTGGCAAGAATCCTACGGGCGTGGCGAAAGTCCTCGTTTCGTTCTTCAAGGATTTTTCGAAATTAGAAGTTAAGGCTGGCGTCTTGGACTCGAAGGTCCTGACCAAAGCCGAAGTGGAAGCCTTATCGAAGCTGCCTTCGCTCGAAGCCATTCGTGCGCAGTTGCTCTCGTTGCTCAACACGCCTGCTTCGCAAATGGTGCGCCTCTTGGACGCCAAGCGCAAAAAGGACGAGGCTCCTGCCGCCTAATTATCACTTTCTCTGCAAGGCTTGGGTCGTGTGACTTAAGCGGCGCGGAGGGAACCCAAAACCCAATACACACAACATCCAAAGAACCCCGGTTAGGGGCCTCGCCGCCCTCAAATGTCCTTCACAGGACGCTAACCATTCAAGGAACCTAAAACCATGAGTAACATCACTAAAGATCAAGTCATCGAGTGGCTCAGCGCTCAAAGCGTTATCGACATCGCCGCTCTCGTGAAAGACCTCGAAACCAAGTGGGGCGTTTCCGCCGCTGCTCCGGTCGCTGTCGTCGCCGCTGGCGCCGCTGGTGGTGCCGCTGCACCTGCCGAAGAGAAGACCACGTTCGACGTCATCCTTAAGGCTAAGGGCGCTTCGCCCATTAACGTCATTAAGGAAGTCCGCGCCATCACNGGCCTGGGCCTCAAAGAAGCTAAGGACTTGGTCGACACTGCACCTAAGCCTGTCAAGGAAGGTGTCAGCAAGGACGAAGCCAAGGACATCGAGACCAAGCTCAAGGCCGCTGGTGCCGAGGTCGAGGTCAAGTAATTCCGTTCCTTCACTTTACGCGGGGAAGGGGTGGGTCACCCTTGACCTTTTTCCCTTCCCCGCTTTTTCCCCGGCCGCCTAGTCCGACCCAACTAGGCAAAACCATTTTCTGAAGCCCACCGCCACCACCTGAACCTTCGAGCCACTTTTCCACCTGCCATGTCACTAGAGCGTCAAAACTTCGGTAAACTTCGCGAAGTCATTCCTCCGCCCAACTTGATCGAGAATCAAATTTTCTCGTTCAACGATTTTCTCCAATTGGACGTGCCCACTTCCTCCCGTAAGAATATCGGGTTGGACGCCGTCTTCCGGGAAGCTTTTCCCGTGGAGAGCAATAATGGCAACTTCCGCTTAGAGTACCTCGAGTACGGCTTGGTGATGCCTAAGTCCACGGAGCTGGAATGCATCCGGGAAGGTACGAGCTATTCGATCTCGGTGATGTTGAAACTTCGTCTGCGCGAAAAGAACGCCTTTAAGGATGAAGAAATCATGATGGGCGAAATCCCCATGATCACGGATCGTGGTTCCTTTATCGTCAATGGTGCCGAGCGCGTGGTGGTATCGCAATTACACCGCAGCCCTGGTATCTGCTTTGAAGAGTCCGCCCACACGAGCGGCAAAGAGCTTTACGCCTTCCGCATCATCCCTGACCGCGGTACCTGGATTGAAGTTCAGTTCGACCAAAACGACTTACTCTGGGTCTACCTCGACCGCCGCCGCCGTCGTCGTAAGTTCCTCGTGACCACCTTGCTCCGTGCCTTTGGTTATAAGGACGACAAAGACATCCTCGCTCTTTTCTACAAGCACCGCGAATTGACGGCTAAGGCCGCCTTGGAACTCGAGCCTGAAGAATTAGCCCACCTCGTGTACGCTGACCCCATCGTCGACGTTGAGTCGAGCAAAGTGGTGGCGAAGCAGTACGACAAGCTTTCGCGCGAAACGCTGAAGGAAATTCACAAGCAATTGCCGAAGCAAAAGTTTGGCGTGTTCGACACGTCCTTCGATGATGGTGCAATCATCCTCTCGTTGCGTAAGGACATCGGTACCGTCCGTAACGAAGAAGAAGCGCTCAAAGAAATTTTCCGCAAGTTGCGTCCTGGTGAGCCAGTGAACGTGAAGGGTGCTCGCGCCCACATGCAACGCCTCTTCCAAGACCCGCTCCGCTACGACTTAGGTCGCGTGGGTCGCTACAAACTCAACCAAAAGTTGGGTCTCAATGTTTCGCTCGATACGCGTACGATTACTCCTGAGGACATCGTCGAGGCCACCAAGATGCTTTGTAAGCTCAAGGCGAAGGATGGTTCGATTGATGACATCGATCACTTGGGTTCGCGCCGCGTTCGTAACGTTGGCGAGTTGTTGGCTAATCAGTGCCGTGCTGGCTTAAAGAACGTCGTTAAGACGATCAAGGCCCGCATCAATGAGTATGACCAAAGCGTCGACTCCATCACGCCTCAGAAATTAGTTAACCCGAAGCCTTTTGGTAATTCGGTCCGCGAGTTCTTCGCTCGTAGTCAGCTGTCCCAGTTGATGGACCAAATCAATCCGTTGGCCGAGTTGACGCACAAGCGTCGTCTCTCCGCCCTCGGGCCTGGTGGTTTGAACCGCGATCGTGCTGGCTTTGAAGTCCGCGACGTGCATCCTTCGCACTACGGCCGTATCTGTCCGATTGAGACCCCTGAAGGTCCTAATATCGGTCTGATTAATTCTCTTTCCACCTACTCGCACATCAACGAGTTCGGCTTCATCGAAGCGCCTTACCGCAAAGTGGTGCGCGGTAAAGTTTCGAGCCAAGTTGAATTCATGACGGCCGACCAAGAAGAAAAATTCAAGGTCGCGCAGGCTAACTCGGAAATCGACGAAACCGGTCGCTTGAAAGGTAAAGTCACGGTTCGTTTCCGTGACGACATTTTGGAAATCGATCCCGATGAAGTCGACTACATGGACGTTTCGCCTCAACAGGTGGTGTCCGTGGCGGCCGCTTTGATTCCGTTCCTCGAACACGACGACGCGAATCGCGCCTTGATGGGTTCTAACATGCAACGCCAAGGCGTGCCCTTAGTGGTGACGGAGTCGCCCTACGTCGGCACGGGCTTAGAGCGTCGTGTGGCAATCGACTCCAAGACGGTCGTGGTGGCGAAAGCCCCTGGCGTCGTGGCGGTTTCTGACTCGCGTCGTATCATCATCACGAAGGACGGCGAGATTGCACCTCACCAACTCGAAAATCGCAAATTGAAGACCGATGCGGCCAAGGGCCTCTACGTTTACGATTTACGTAAATTCTTAAAGACCAACTCCTCGACCTGCTTCAATCAACGTCCGTTGGTCCGCCGCGGCGATAAGATCAAAGCCGGTGATGTCATTGCGGACGGTGCCGCTACCGATAAGGGCGAACTCGCCTTAGGTCGTAACGTGCTCGTCGGCTTCATGCCTTGGAACGGTTATAACTTCGAAGACGCTATCTTACTCTCCGAGCGCATGCTCAAGGAAGACGTCTTCACGTCGATTCACATCGAAGAGTTTGAAGTCACCGCCCGCGACACGAAGCTCGGGCCTGAACAAATCACGCGCGATATTCCTAACTTAGGTGAAGAAGCTTTGCGCAACTTGAATCGCGATGGCGTGATTCGTATCGGTGCCGAAGTGAAGCCAGACGACATCCTCGTTGGCAAAATCACGCCGAAGAGCGAAGGCGACCTCGCCCCTGAAGAAAAACTTTTGCGTGCCATCTTCGGTGAGAAGGCTCGTGACGTTAAGGACACTTCCTTGAAAGTACCTTCGGGTATTTCTGGTATCATCATGGACGTGAAGGTTTCTTCCCGTACCGATAAAGATGACGGCCGCTTGTCGCCGAACGACCAACGTCGTGCCCTCAAGAAGGTGAACGAAGAATATCGTACTCAGGACGCGCGTCTGCGCGAAGAAATGACGGAGTCCCTCTCGAACATCCTCCTCGGCGAAAAGATTCCGCTCGACGTGAAGAATTCGGAAACGGGCGAAGCCATCATTCCTGCGAATCGCAAGATTACCAAAACCCTCCTCCGCCGCTTGGCCTCGGTCTCTCGTTCCATCGAGATGAACGACTCGCCTGTGAAGCAGAAGATTCGCCAAATCGTTGATGGCTATCACCGCCGCTTCGATGAACTCGAACAAGAGCGTGCTCGTAAGGTAGAAGCTATCGAGCAAGGCATCGACGAGGGTGGGGCGATTAAGAACGTCAAAGTTTACATCGCTACCAAGCGTAAGATCCAAGTCGGTGACAAGATGGCCGGTCGCCACGGTAATAAGGGCGTCGTTGCTCGTATTGTCCCGGTGGAAGACATGCCTTACCTCGCTGACGGTACGCCTGTTGATATTTGCCTTAACCCCCTCGGCGTGCCTTCGCGCATGAACGTCGGTCAGGTTCTGGAAACGCACTTAGGTTGGGCTTGTTCCAAGCTCGGTCTCAAGGTTGCGACGCCCATCTTCGATGGTATCCCTGAGAAGCGCATTCGCGAATACCTCAAGGAAGCCAACTTACCTGAAACTGGTAAGGCCATGTTGATCAACGGTCACACGGGCGAAGCTTTCGACCAAGACGTCGTGGTCGGCTACATCTACATGATGAAGCTGAATCACTTGGTGGCCGACAAGATTCACGCTCGTGCGACGGGTCCTTACAGCCTCATCACGCAACAACCCTTGGGCGGTAAAGCTCAATACGGTGGTCAGCGTTTCGGGGAAATGGAAGTTTGGGCTCTCGAAGCTTACGGTGCTGCTTACACCCTGCAGGAATTGCTCACGGTTAAGTCGGACGACGTCGCTGGACGTACCAAGATTTACGAGCAACTCGTCAAGGGCGACAACACCCTGGTCAGCGGTACGCCGCAGTCCTTCAACGTGCTGATGAAGGAAATGCAAGCCCTCTGCTTAGACGTTCGTCTCGGCACGGGTTCCACCCCTCAGCCTGAACGCAACTAAGTCTCACCCTTTATAAAATTATCGACATGATTCACCCGGATCACACCCCAGAGTTCACCGCCAACGAATCGAAGGAGCAGTCCTTCGACTTCGTTTCCATCTCGATTGCCTCGCCTGAGGAAATCGTCGCTTGGACGGGCGAACAGTTCCTCGACGAAGTCGATGAACATGGTAACCGCAAAGTTAAAGGTCTGAAGGAAGTTAAGAGCCCTGAGACCATCAACTACCGCTCCTTCAAGCCCGAGCCTAACGGTCTTTTCTGCCAACGCATTTTCGGTCCAGTACGCGACTACGAGTGCTATTGCGGCAAGTATAAGAAAGTTAAGTATAAGGATGTCGTGTGCGATAAGTGTGGCGTTGAAGTCACCGTGTCCCGCGTGCGCCGCGAGCGCATGGGCTACATTCGCTTAGCGATTCCTGTTTCGCACATCTGGTTCCTCAAGAGCATGCCCAGCCGCTTGTCGTTGATGCTCGACATGACGACGCGTCAACTGGAGCAAGTTATCTACTACCAAAAATACCTGGTGGTTGATGCCGGCCAAACGGGCTTGAACGAAAAGGAATTGCTCGATGAAGAGAGCTACCGCAAGGCCGTGGAACAACACGGTCCCGACGCCTTTAAGGCGCGTATGGGTGCTGAAGCTCTGCAGCAGTTGCTCAAGAAGATGGATTTGAGTGCCACGGTGGAGAACTTGCGTGATCAATTACGTTCGACTCGCTCGAAGCAGATCAAGAAGAAGATCGCCCGCCGCATGAAGATTATCCAAGGCTTCTTGGCCTCGGGTAAGCGTCCTGAGCACATGATTTTGACGGTGTTGCCGGTGATTCCTCCCGACCTCCGTCCGCTCGTCCCTCTCGAAGGTGGTCGTTTTGCGACCTCCGATTTGAACGACCTCTACCGTCGCGTCATCAATCGTAACAACCGTTTGAAGCAACTCATTCAAATGAAGACGCCTGACGTCATCATTCACAATGAGATGCGCATGCTCCAAGAAGCTGTGGATGCGTTGCTCGACAACGGTCGTCACGGTAAGCCCGTCAAGGATCGCGATCGTCAGTTGAAGTCGATCAGCGACATGTTGAAGGGTAAGCACGGTCGCTTCCGTCAGAACTTGCTCGGTAAGCGCGTCGACTACTCCGGTCGTTCGGTGATCGTGATCGGTCCAGAGTTGAAACTCAATCAGTGCGGTTTGCCTAAGAAGATGGCGCTGACCCTGTTTGAGCCTTTCCTCATCCGTCGCCTCAAGGAACTAGGTTTCGCCCACACCGTTCGTGGTGCTAAGAAGCACATCGAACAGAAGAAGCCTGAAGTTTGGGATATTTTAGAAGAAGTGACCAAGGGACACCCCGTGTTCCTTAATCGTGCGCCTACGCTCCACCGTCTTTCGATTCAAGCTTTCGAGCCAGTCTTGATTGAAGGGGATGCCATCCGTCTGCACCCGCTCGTTTGTACGGCTTACAATGCTGACTTCGACGGTGACCAAATGGCCGTGCACGTGCCGCTTTCGTTGGAAGCCATCATGGAGTGTAAGCTCCTCATGATGTCCACGAACAACATCTTCTCGCCTTCGAGCGGTAAGCCGATCTTGACCCCTTCGCAGGACATCGTCTTGGGTGCTTACTACTTAACCTTAGAGCCTCCCACTAAGCCTGAAGCTAAGTTGATGCCGCTCTTGGCCTCGGTGGAAGAAGCCGTCTTTGCCGAAGCCGAAGGTTCGCTCCACTTACACGATTGGGTTCGCATTTCGAATCCCGACTACGGTCGCGTGACCGTGAATGGTGATAAGAAAGAGCGCACGCTCATCACGACGGTGGGCCGTATTATCTTCAGCACGATTTGGCCTAAGGAATTAGGCTTTGTTAACTACACCGTGAAGAAGGGTCAGTTGGGTGATTTAATTCTCAACACCTACAAGCATTGCGGTCGCGAAGCCTCTATCCCCGTGCTGGATGCCCTGAAAGAAACGGGCTTCCGCGTGGCGACTAAGGCCGGTATTTCTATCGGGGTCAGTGACATGATCTTCCCGAAGGAAAAAGAAGGTCTCGTGCGCAACGCTTCCAACGAAGTCACTGCCTTTAAGAAACAGAACGAAGAGGGTACCATCACTAACGACGAACGTCGTAATAAAGTGGTGAACGTTTGGACCAAGGCGACGGCTGAAATCGCTGAGTCGGTGTACAAGACCCTCGCTGAATCGGCCAAGGTGGCTGGTGCTGGTAAGAAAGGTGATCCTCGTCACACGCGCCGTACGCTCATCAATCCTGTGTACGTGTTGATGGACTCGGGTGCTCGTGGTAATAAGGCCCAGGTGAAGCAGCTTTGCGGTGCGCGTGGTCTGATGGCTAAGCCCTCCGGCGAAGTTATCGAACGCCCCATTCTTTCCTCCTTCCGTGAAGGCCTTTCCGTTCTGGAATACTTCATCTCGACGCACGGTGCTCGTAAGGGTCTCTCCGATACGGCGCTGAAGACGGCTGACGCTGGTTACATGACCCGTAAGCTTTGCGACGTTGCCATGGACGTGATTGTGACGGATGACCGTGACATCGCGCTAGGTTCGGAAGTCGTCACGTTGAGCGAAACGACCTTAGGTCGCCACCTCGCGTTAGACGTTCAAAATCCATCCGGTGCGGCTAAGGTCTTGGCCAAAGCGAACACCGCGATTACCGAAGAATTACTCGGCAAGTTGCGCGATGCTGGCGTGGACCGCGTTCAAGTCCGCCTCCCCAACGGTGTTTGGAAAGAAGCGATTTACGATGGTGACGAAATGCTCGTGTCGTTGGGCGATCGTATCATCGGTCGTTGCCCTGCCGAAGATATCGTCAACCCCATCAACCCTTCCGAAATCATCGTCGCCGCTGGCGAATTGATTGATGAAGTCACCGCGAAGCGCATTGAAACCGCAGGTATTACTCGCTTGAAGGTGTTGTCGCCTCTCACGCACATGAACGTGAATGCGATTCCGCCCAAGTCTTACGGCCTCGATCCTTCGACCGGCCGTATGGTCGAGCGTGGTACGGCGGTAGGCATTATCGCTGCCCAATCCATCGGTGAGCCTGGTACTCAGTTAACCATGCGTACGTTCCACATTGGTGGTATCGCGCAGATGAAGACGCCCGAAATCAAGGCGCGTATCGGTGGCACGGTTACTTTCGTCGACCTCAACGTCACGGAGTTGAACGGTAAGTTCATTTCCTTGAACCGTAACGGCATGATTCGCTTGTCGAATGAAACCGGTACCCAGTCGGATGATTATCCAGTGCCTACGGGTGCGGTGATTTTCGTGAAGCAGGGTCAGAAGGTTGATAAGGGTGAAAAACTTTCCCAATGGGATCCGCAATTCACGCCTATCTTGGCGAACGAAGCGGGCCGCATTGAATTCGTCGACATGATCCTCGGGGTGACCTACCGCGAAGAACGCGACGATTCGAATAATAGCTTCCGGAAGAAAGTGATGGAGCACTCCGACGAGCAAGAGCCTAAGATTCGTATCATTGATAAGTCGGGCAAGGAAGTCGGTACGTTTGCCGTGCCTCCGCATGCTCAATTAGAAGTGAACGAAGGTGATTCTGTGGTGAAGGGGGTCGTGCTGGCCAAGATTCCTCGTCAACAACAGAAGAACCAAGATATTACGGCTGGTCTGCCGCGTATCTCGGAGCTCTTCGAAGCTCGTCCTCCTAAGGACGCTGCCGAAATTGCGAAGATTGATGGTACCGTTACCTTCCAAACTTCCGTTCGCGGTAAGAAGAAGCTCGTGATTACCGACTCTATCGGTCGCGAAGAGGAGCACCTCATCCCACACGGCAAGCACATCATCGTGGCTGCCGGTCAGAAGGTGAACCAAGGCGAAGTCTTAACGGAAGGCGCCGTGGATCCGCACGACATTCTCGACATCTTGGGTCAATCCAAGGTGCAGGATTACCTCATCAACGAAATTCAAAAGGTTTACCGCTCACAGGGCGTTACCATTAACGACAAGCACATCGAAATCATCGTCGCTCGTATGTTGCGCAAGGTGCGCATCACGGAGCCTGGCGATTCGGATTACCTCTGGGGCGAGCAAGTCGATCGTACGACGCTGGCCCAAGTGAACCGTGTCATCAGCGAGCGTGGTGGTCAGATTGCCGAATCGGAACCCATCCTGCTCGGTATCACCAAGGCCTCCTTGGAGACCGAGTCCTTCATCTCGGCGGCTTCCTTCCAAGAAACCACGCGGGTTCTGACCGATGCGGCCACCATGGCCAAGCGCGATAACCTCACGGGCTTTAAGGAAAACGTCATCATGGGTCACTTGGTCCCTGCTGGTACGGGCTTGCCTGCCTACCGCCGGATCAAGGTGTCTCCCTCCGACGCTCCTGCTGCGCCTCAAGCCTAAACCGCTTAACTAGGTGAAATTAGGGCCCTATTCCCGCTCTGGGAGTAGGGCCTTTTTGTAGTCCCATCTTGGGGGTTGATACGCTCAAATTGTTGGATTATTTCATTCCTATAACCCCTTCAAAAATCCCTATGTCGCGTTTCCTCGTCGCCGCTGCCGCCCTTAGTGTTTGTTCCTCCGTTTACGCCGAGGGGTGGATTCCGACTTCGCCACTCGTGCAAATCGGCGATGACATTGATATCTTCTTTGATTCTTCGGTGGCCTTCGACGTCACGAACAATCTCTTCTCCACGGCGCGGGCTAAGTCCGCGACCGATTGGACGCTGACCCCTGGCTTGGCCTTTGAGTATGGCAAGGATTCGCCCGTGGCTTTCACGTTAAATGCCAAACGCAGTTACATTTACTTTTTCCAGTCGCAGTACCGGAGTTTGCAAGATTCGCGCGATTCCTTGAGTGGCGATCTGCGTCTTACCCCTGGCGGCCCGTTGACGGTGGTAATCGACTCTTCCTATCGCGTGACCGCACGGAATGATGATTTAGCGGCTCAGGGCGTCGATTTTAACGTCCTTGGGGCGACGTTAGTACGTCAGTCGAACTACACGCACTCGATTAGCGTGGATTACGTTTGGACGGAAAAAATGAAGAGTAACGTCAGCTTCATTAATACCTATAATCATTATTTGAACCCGGTTACGTTCATCAATACCGACACGACCACTTCCCCAGGTAATACGATTGTGACGACGGGGTATAATACCGCTGGTTTGACGGAGTTGAATACTAAGACTTTGCCTGTCAGCTTAACGTACCAAGCGTTTGAAAAGATTTCTTTTGGTTTTAAGTACGAACACGATCAGACCGACTACTCGAACGCGCCCTATTTCAAGGAAGTAGCGACTTACCCCACTGGCAACCCTCCCACGTCGCCTGTTCCTTCGAATCCTAATCCTCTGCCCACCGCTTTGCTGAAGGATTTTTATGGTTTAACTATCAATGGTCAGCCTACAAGTTCGGGTAAATTAAACATTACGGGTCAATTGGGTTATTCGAGCTTCTCGGGTGGTAGTATGGCTAACTCAAGTGCGCCTTCTTACTCCATTACCTTGACGCATAATCTTACCGATCTCATCACGCATAGCCTCTCCTTAGGCCGTGATGTCTCTGCTTCCTCAACCGGTGGTCGTACGGATTCCAAGACCTACAATTACAATGTTAGTTACACGGCTGCCTTAGATGTGACGCTGACGGCAGGGATTACCTACCTTGATGCCGCCTCTGACTCCTCTACCGCGAGCGCGGTGGAAGTGAAGTCAACGGTCTATAACCTTGGGGCGGAATATAAGTATAACCCACATTTAACCTTTAATGCCGGTTTAACGTTTACGGACCTGAAGATTCCCGCCGCACCTCAGAACGGGTTTACTTCGCAGGCCTTTACGGTCTCGGCAGCCTTCCGTTACTAAAAGGCGGCCAGACGAGTCTTGTCAGGTGCGGTGGTCGCGTTTGACCACTCGCCTGTTTTAGTGCAAAACTACCTTTATGTTGCCACGTCTGACGAAATTTTTCGGATTCATTTTGATGGCTCTGGCATTGGCTGCCTGTGCGACCAAGAGTGTTGAAGTCATTAGTGCTCCTGCCTCCACTGAGGCAACGACCCCCACTCCTAAAACTGGGGTGAGTAAAAGCTACCGTCTACGAATCCGCGACCAAGTGCGCGTGGGGGTAATTGATGAACCCGGGACGCTGATTGAACGTCGCATTAGCACTGATGGTACGATTGATATCCCGTTCTTGAAAGAAACGGTGCCCGTTGCAGGCATGACAATCACGGAGGCTCAAGCCGAAATCTCGAAACGCTATCGACGCTATTTCCGGGAACCTCAGGTGGCGTTTACGATTATCAATTACGCCGAGCGTCGTGTCTATGTTTCAGGTTACGTTGGTAAACCAGGACCGGTCACCATTCCCCCAGAGGAGACTTTAACGTTAGGACGAGCCCTCTCGATGGCGGGTGGCGTTTTGCCGCGCGGCAATCGCGATGGCGTCACGATTAAGCGCATTCTGCCTAGCGGCGATCGGCAGGTTATTACTAAGGACATGAGCCGGATTGATTCCGGTGAAGAGCCGGATTTTGTTTTAGAAGACGAAGACCAAATTTACATCAAAGACAGTCGCATTTAATTTTATGGCCAACCCCGATCCTCGTTCCGATTCGCCCGAAGCCGCAAAAAATCAGGCGGAACCGCGAGGGTATGGCACCTACGGCACCTATGGTAATTATGGCTCCTATGGTGGCAATTACGGGGGCTATAATCCCCGCGGTTATGGCCAATACCAAGGGTATGGCGTGCAGGGTGGGGCAGGAAGTGGGATGGTGGCCACTTACATCAATATGGTCCGCGAGCGCTTTTGGTGGCTCGTGCTTTCGATCCTAGTCTTCGTCACCATCGCTTTGATTTTCACTTACAACACCATGCCCGAGTACCGGGCGGTGGGACGTCTGAAAGTTCTGCGCTACACCCCTGACTTAGCTAAAGCCGATTCCGCAGCGGCCCAAAACTTCAACATTGTTTCCAATGACGACTTTTACACCGCCGTCGAATCGATGCGGAGTAATTCCATCATCGAAAATGTTTCGCGCCGTCTGACCATTGGGGAAAAAAAGCAGGTCTTGGAGCCTTATCAGCAAGGCAATATTTTTAGCGGCCCGCTCACCGAACAAGAGGTCTTTGGTCGGCAACGTGCCATTAACCCCCAACGGATGACGTTGGTGGTGAACGTCGAATTCGTACACCCGAACCGGGAACTCGCCCGCCAAGTGGCCCAACTGTTCTGCCAAGCGATTCAGAAGAATAATGAA
>TBL_comb48_EPIDRAFT_1000010_pt1 | contig 135465 bp, 138 predicted proteins | sample TroBogEpilimnion_37_FD_10681 | JGI IMG/M metagenome (IMG submission 10681) | reverse complement strand
CCTTTTGAAAATATAGATAATAGAAACACGGGTATTTCCTCGCCGGCATAAAAAGTAACAACCCTGTACCCTCCGTTTTTTCCTTTGCCCCTTCCAGCGAATCGAATTTTTCTCGCACCGCCCATACCTTTCATTTCAACTCCTGCATCAGGGGTTTGCGCGATACAATCTATGATTGATCGACGCTCATCGGCAGTCAATCCGAGAGCTTTAGCATCGACTAGATAATCCGGCGTTTCAATAACAACATGCATAATGTTAAGGTACGGCAATGCCGTATATAATACAAGGGATAGTTCGGGAAAAAGAGGGAAACAGTACTGTGAGACGTGAACACGACAATCCAAACAATTTAAGGATGTTAGATGGGAGGGTGTCGCTTGTAGATCCTTTTGATAAGGGAAATTATAACAAGCTGTAAATTCATCTAAAATGTCTTTTCCCCCGCCAGTTGGTTCTTTTATTTTGGCTTAAGTCAAGCCAATACAAGTGAACTGTTGGTAGCTTTGGGTATGAATGAGGCGCGGGTACCATTATTGATATGGAAACATGGAATGCGGTCCGTAACAACATGGAGTCTCATCTGCAGGGCGTTCGATCTGGAAAGAATAATGCTTGAGCTGGTGGAACAGGGCCTATAGGACTTATGGGAGATATTGGGCTTATGCTTTTTAGCAGTGTATGAAAAGAGAGATTTCTCACTTTCAGTTCGAAATGACTGAGAGCAGAGTTGGCAGTTTGCAGTCGGTGGTGGGCAGTCGGGGGTGGGCAGTCGGTGGTGGGCGGTGGGCAGGGAGGCAAGAGACAGTGCTGAGATTGGAGTGCCGGGTGCTGAGGGATATGAGTCAGAGAGTGACAGTCCAAATAGATCCCTCCCGTTGGTCGGGATGACAAGGGAGGGTTGCAATGACACTGTTTTGTTTGGGCGGAGAGGGAGGGATTCGAACCCTCGAGGGCTTTAACACCCTACCCGCTTTCCAGGCGAGCGCACTAGACCAACTATGCGACCTCTCCATATATAAAATGGTCTGCAATTTACACTCTATTTTTGATTTTCAAAAGCATTCTATTCCTGACACTCTCTTTCTAAGCTCCCTTTTTGTAAATTGGCAAAATTAATTCAGCAGCAATCCCATACACCCAGGACTATTATGAAAATTCTCTATGATGCACTGACATTTGATGATGTTCTTCTTATCCCTGCATATTCAAGTGTTCTCCCCAAAGAGACAACGACTGCCAGCCGGCTTACCAAAACCATAACGCTGAAAATACCATTGGTGAGCGCAGCAATGGATACCGTAACAGAATCAGGACTTGCCATAGCATTGGCCCGTGCCGGAGGCATCGGCATCATCCACAAGAACCTTACCATCGAAGTGCAGGCCCGGGAAGTTGCAAGGGTTAAACGTTATGAAAGCGGCATTATCCGCAACCCCTTTACCCTGTATGAAGATGCAACCATGCAGGATGCGCTTGACCTGATGCTTCGTCACTCTATCTCCGGCATACCGGTCATTGCGCGACCGACATCGGAACATGATACCGATATGAAGCTTAAAGGCATTGTAACGAACAGGGACCTCAGGATCAAACCGGAACTTGATGCTAAAATCGCAAACATCATGACCAGCAGGAACCTCATTACTGCGCGGGAGGATGTTGATCTTGAAAAAGCTGAAAAGATTCTGCTTACCCATAAAATCGAGAAACTGCTTATTACCGATAATGACGGAAACCTTAAAGGACTGATTACGTTCAAGGATATTCAGAAACGCAAACAGTTTCCCAACGCCTGCAAGGACAGTCAAGGACACCTCAGAGTCGGCGCTGCAGTCGGCATCCGCGGCAATACACTTGAAAGAGTGAAAGCTCTTTTTCATGCGGGAGTGGATGTTGTAGCCGTCGATACTGCTCACGGGCACAGCAAGGCGGTTATTGAAATGGTTCAGAGTATCAAAAGCCTCTATCCTGAACTTCAGGTGATCGCAGGTAATGTAGCTACACCTGAAGCCGTCAGAGACCTTGTCGCTGCCGGTGCCGACTGTGTAAAAGTGGGCATAGGACCAGGAAGCATCTGTACAACCCGTATTGTTGCCGGTGTCGGCATGCCTCAGCTGACAGCCATCGTGAACTGTGCGGAAGAGGCAATCAAAACCAATACACCGATTATTGCCGACGGCGGCATCAAATACAGTGGCGATATTGCGAAGGCACTCGCCGCTGGAGCAGATTCCGTTATGATCGGAAGCATTTTCGCCGGAACCGATGAAAGTCCCGGCGAAACAATCCTCTATGAAGGAAGAAAATTCAAAGCGTATCGAGGAATGGGATCCCTGGGTGCTATGTCTGAACCTGAGGGAAGCAGTGACCGCTATTTCCAGGATGCGACGAGCGAATCTAAAAAATATGTACCGGAAGGCATCGAGGGCCGAATCCCGGCAAAAGGGAAACTTTATGAAGTGGTCTACCAGCTTATCGGTGGATTGAAATCCGCAATGGGATACTGCGGAGTAACCAATATCGAGGAGCTGAAAGTCAATACCCGGTTTGTCCGCATAACTTCAGCCGGACTGAGAGAGAGCCACCCGCATGATGTGAAGATCACGAAAGAAGCGCCAAATTATTCGACTTCGATGTGAGGAGGGCTTTTATGAGTCCTATAGGTCGTATGAGACCTATAGGACTTATAACTTCTTATTATTCGTCGACCAGGCCTTCAAGTCGGTCTTCGAGATCGGCGTAGATTTCCTGCAGCTCATCAATCATGTTTTGATCGGCTTTCCACATGCCTCTGCCGTGTGCTTCGAGCATACGGCCTACAATGTTTTTGATTGCCTGCGGGTTCAGTGTTGCAAGACGCTCTCTCATTTGGGGATCAAGCGCGTAGGTCTCGGCCGTTTTTTTATAGACCCAGTCATCCACGCTCTTGGTTACAGCATCCCATCCGAGCATGTAGGTAACCCTGTTGCTGATCTCGCCGGCTCCGCTGTGGCCGTGTTTCAGCATTCCTTCAAACCACTTCGGATTGAGCAGTTTTGAGCGATATTCGATACGCAGTGATTTTTCTGCATCGTCAACCTTGATGTCGGAGGTGAACGACTCGACATAGTTGAGTTTGATATTGTCATTCTTCGTGTTTCGGCGTCGTGCTGCAAGCTGCAGGGAACCGGACGATGAGAAGTAGTGATCAATGTCAGAAATACCGAACTCCGTTGAATCGACCTGGTGCACAACCCGGTCTACTGATCCGAGCAGCTTCTGCAGGATTTCGGTCTCTTTCTCTCCTTTTCGCCCGCCACCGTAAGCGCTGCTGTTGCGGCGGATGAAAAGGTCGTCGAGATCGTTTTCCGTTTCCCATGCAGAGTCTTCGACCATATCATCGACATAGGTACCGTAAGCACCCGGTGCCTGGGTAAACTGACGGGATGTAGCACTATTGAACTCCGCTCCCGATGCAAGAGCTTCGTCAACATGTTTTTTAACATAGTTCATCTCTACCGGCTCATCAGCAGTCGCCGCCGCCTTGATCAGCCGGTCAAGCTGGTCCATGAGCAGCCCGAAGGCATCGCGGAAAATCGGACTGAGCTGCATCAGGACATCAATACGAGGTCGTCCGAGCTTTTCAAGCGGGACAAGACTGTAGTGACTGATTTTACCAAACGCATCATAGGCGGGCTCCCCGCCGAGCAGTCTGATAACGACAGCTACCGCCTCACCTTTGGTTTTAATGGTATCGAGTCCCCAAAGCACCTGGGCAACGGTTTCAGGATAGTGCCCGTCATTTTCTTCAAGATGCCTTTTGACAATGCTGTCGGCAATGAGCGTTCCCCTTTTGAAAGCCATTACAGAAGGTATTCTCCATGGATCGATGGAGTGGATATTTCGACCTGAAGGAAGCACATTGATACCGTCACGAACAAGATCGCCTCCGGGACCGGACGCAATATAGCGCCCCTCAAGAACCCGCATGAGCGATTCCATTTCGCCGGTATTGTCGCGAAGGGCATAGAGAAGCTTTGCTCCATCCTGGGTCAACTGATCAATGAAGGACATATACTGAGCAGGAAGCTTTGTACCTCCCGTTATCGATGAAAAGACCAGCGCTACATTTTTCCGGTCAAAAAACACCTGCTGTACAAAATTACGGCATGCGTTTTCAACCCACTCGCGAAGACGGATAGCCTCTTCATCACCCTTTCTTGACAGGGTGGTCAGATCTTCATAACTGTTATAATGACCGTTTTTCCCCGACGATGTCATCAGTATATAAGGCAGGGTTTTACCGTCTTCTCCACGGTTCTTGAGTGTTTCGGTGATGGTGATGACCTGTGACTCAAGCGGGCTCGCCTCGCCAAAAACATGAAGTGAATTGGAGATCAGACGGTTCTCAAGCTCTGCAATATAAATGTAGAGTCTGCTGACAAAATCCCCGAATCCTTCACTCTCCCTGCGAGGACAATCATCTGTCAGATTGAGGAGTTCGGCTTTCTGCATAATTGCCTCTTCAATACCCGAACCTTCCCCCGAACTTTCAGATGAGACTGTAAGGTATCTTTCACGGAAATCAACGAGCAGATCCTTGAGTGCGGGAAGTTCCTTGTAAAGACCAGCTCGTGAGAGCGGAGGCACAACATGAGATACCATGGTGGCGAGCCCCCGTCGTTTTGCTATAGTCGATTCGCTTGGATTGTTGACCGGATAAATATAGATATGCGGCACCTCTCCAAGGAGGGCATCCGGCCAGCAGTCGCCGGTAAGGCCGGTCTGAAGTCCCGGCATCCACTCGACCGATCCATGCATTCCGACATGCACCATGGCATGTGCCTTGAACTCACGGCTTATCCAGCGGTAGAAAGCGATATACTGGTGATGAGGCGTATTTTCCTTGTCGAACAGAAGTCGCATGGGATCACCCTGCATGCCGATACGGGGCTGAACGCCTATAAAGATATTGCCGAATCGTATGCCGCCGACAAAAACATCCTGATCTCCAATAGGCACAATTTCTCCCGGAAATTTCTGCCAGCGATCTTCGATGCGTTCACGCTCCCTTGAAGAGGTGAGCTGCTTGAAAGTGTCGTAACTGACTTTCAGGGCATCGGGACGATTCTGCTGAATCTGATGATCAGTTGCTTTATCAAGTGCATTAAAAAGAGCATCGGAACTTTCAGGAAGCTGGCCGACATTGTACCCCTCTTTTTTCAGCCTCTGCAAAGCGGCAAAAAGCGTTCTGGGAACATCAAGCAGAGCGGCACTTGCCTTCTTGCCGAGGCCGGGAGGATAGTCGTAAACAATAAAGGCAACCTTTTTGTCACGGTTGGCTGTTGCCCGCAGACGAAGCCACTGTGACACAAGACCGGCAAGCCGGTCAAGGCGCTCCTGAACAGTCTCTATCTTGCCGTCCTGCAGTGCTCCGAGAATAACCGGAGATATTGCTCCGTCCATTTCCGGAATGGCGTAGGTAAAGGTCATCTGCATGGGAGATACTCCGAGCTCATGCCAGGATTCAAACCCCTGAGTGAGCAGAGGCTGGGCGACAATGTAAGGAACATCAAGTTTTGACATGATTTCGTGACGTGCTTCAGCGGCAGTTCCGGGTTTGGTAGAGCCCGCCGGACCTCCCACAAGTCCAAAGCCCATCATGTTCACAAGCAGGTCAATCTCTTCCTTGATCAGCCAGTCCCGGACGAGCACATGACCTTCAACACCGGTCACAAAGGCTGGGAAAAGATGGATCCCACGCTTCTCAAGCGTACGGATTGTGTTGTCGATGTAGGTTTTTTCCTGGAGCAGGTGTTTACGGAAAAACAAAAGGGCAATTTTCTGGCCCTTGTCAATATTAATTCCGCGTTTTTTCAGCCAGCTTTTATAACTCTTGACATCCTTGAAGTAAGCAGGAGCATCAGGATGGTAGAGACCCATATTCGGAACATCAACAATTGCCCCTACAGTAACGCGCTCATTGAAATATTCACGCAGAATAAGCCGGAACATGTTGGCAATATTATCCGCAGTCGGCTGCATCCAGTAGGAATAAACCAGCAGCCAGTTCTTGAAATCCTTTGCCTTGTTTGGAACAAGCGGCAAGATGGTACGCATGATTTTCATGAGCTTCATGTAACCATACAGAGCATCTTCATCGCGCCCTTTCACCAGCATATTGGCTATTTTTTTCACCATATCCGGCATCCCCGCCTTTCCATCACCGACTGAATAGCTGCCCACCCTGGTTAATGCCATGGCTTCAGGCATTGACTCAAAGACAAAAAGTGTTTTATCGTTGGTCGATTGTTCGAGCTGCAGTTTGAACCAGTCGATCTGTTCCTTGAAATTGATCATACTCATGAACACACAGTCGGCATCATGAATTGCAGCGGCAGCTTCAGGATTCTGTTTTTCAAGATCAACGTCACTCAACTGTGTCAGGTCAGCTTCGCTCGAAAGAAGGCCTTTTATTTTTTTCCAGAGACCGGCGTTATACTGCTCAAGTCCAACAATAGCAACAATTTTACGGCGATTAGACATGATGGTAACAAGTAGGTAGGAAATAGAGGTTAACTTTTATTAAAAACGTTAATATCCATCTAATGTAAAAAGAAGAGAAATAATTCCGCAATTGACCTTTCCTGCGAAAAGTGCCGGAAAGGTCTTTAACCATTAAAAACTCAATGCTGCTTCCACAATCTGTTCAGCCTTTGCGTTCGGCAGGTAGAAGTACCTCCCGCCAAGTTTCTGGGCAAGTTTTGGTGCTTCACCTCTCGAAAGATAGTTCATCTGGGTATCGATGACGATAGAAGCAACGCCATCGGCCTGAATAGAAAGAGAGAGAGCTTCAATCTCCTTATCGAGATCTTCCTTTGGAATTTTTTCAGCATTCGGATCAAAGGTAGCCTGCAGGCCGATATTGCCTCGACCGTCTGTGATCAGAACAAACATGATCTGGGAAATACCTTTCGTACGCGCCTGCTTGGCGGTCTCCCATCCGAGATAGAGTGCAGATGCGAGAGGGGTTCCCCCTCCGGTCGGCAGGACGTCAAGTTCACGTTTTGCACGGTCAACGCTCTGCGAGGGCGGCAGGAGAACCTGTGCCTGCTTTCCACGGAACGAGATGAGGGCAACCTGGTCGCGATGAACATAAGCGTTCTGCAGAAGGCTTGCTACTGCTCCCTTAGCCTGGCGCATCCGATTCAATGCCATGGAACCTGAAGCATCGACCATGAAAATAAAGAGCGTGCCCGACTTGTCGCGGAAGCGCTTGACCTTTACATCATCTTTCGTGATAAGAAGAGCTGTTTTCGAACGGCCAGCCATCTTTTTATCACGCCTGCGGGATTCCTGCCACGGTGCTGCAGAAATAAGAGTTGGAATAAGCGCAACTTTATTGTTGCGCATTTCACCAGGCTGGGCTCTTACAAAACGCCCACGACAATTGTTAAGTGCTTCACCCCGGCTTCCAGTGGTGGTTTTCTTTTTCGATGCAAGCGAGATGTTGAGAATATTATCGGGAAGCTCCATTTCGATGGCATCCATCATCAGCTCCTCGATCATGTCGGGAGTCTCTTTCTGCTCCTCTTCGGCTTCGGCATCCGGAGTATCGGCCGGCGCCTCTTCATCCTCACCTTCGGGCTCTTCCTCCTGTGGAGGTTCTTCCTGCGGCGGCATCTCGTCCGAAGCAGCTTCCCTGTCAGGCATGCGGGTAGCGCGGGGAATAAGCACCAGCTTGATGGCAAGTTTCATATCCTCTTCCTCAACATCGCTGCGCTGAGCAAGTGCAGCACTGGCTAATGCGGCACGGACAGTAAAAATATCGACGCGGTTACCCTCGACGCCAAGACTGATGGCTGTCTGTATAAGCGCCTGCATCTGTTCGTTCGTGATTGATACGTGCGCCAACTGCTCACGGGCGGCCTGGATAAGACCTGAAAGCATGTTCAGCTCGTCACGGGTATCCTCAGCATCCCTTGTGCCGAGTACCATGTTGACAATTTTCTTGCGTGCCCTGTAATCGTTCTGGGCGGTAAAGGGAACAATAATGCCTATCCTGTCGAGCAGTCCCATGCGAACCTCGCCATCGGTTGGATCATAGGTGCCCACCAGCATGAACTTGGCGGGATGCACCTCACTGAGGCCTTCACGCTCGACAAGAACCTCGCCGCGTGAAATGGCATCCATGATATGCGATACCGCTGAGCTGTCGAGCAGACTGATAGAGTCAACGTAGAGAACGCCTCCATGCGCCTTAGAGAGCACACCGTGCTGAACAACGCGAACGCCGGTAGCAAGGGTTGCCTCCAGATCAACACCACCGATCAATCGATCTTCGGTAACATTCAGGGGAAGTTCTACAAAAGGGGTGCCTTTGGGAAGAATATCGGCAAAGGCCCTGGCAATCGTCGATTTTCCCGACCCTACGGCCGAAGGAATAACCACTCCGCCAAGTTCAGAATCAACGGCCAGCAGCATGAGTGCCTGCTTGGCCAGATCCATTCCAACAATATCGGTAAAGGCTATCATTATACTGCTTCTGCTTCTCCGAGGACTTTAGCGAGTTCACGATCAATTTTCTCCCCGGCATCGAGTGTTTCAAGGGGATCCTTGCGCAGACGGTGACGCAGGCAGAGACCTGCAATCTCTTTGACATGCTTCATGGTCACAACCTTCTCACCGCGGAAAGCGGCGTGTGCATAAGCGGTTCGGGTTATGGTGAGTTCACCACGATGACCATCAATACCAAGATTCATGCAGAGTTTTGCTATATCGGTAAGGACAGCATCGGTCATGGTAACTTCGGGAAGGAGATCTTTTGCCTGCTGGATCTTTTTCTGAAGCTTAAGCTGTTCGCGGTTATACTTTTTCATAAAGGCATCAGGATCATCATCGAACTCACGGCGGCGCTTGACGATGTCAACTCTTTTTGCGATATCGAGAATAGTGATGATACGCGCATGCAGACCGAAACGGTCGAGAAGCTGCGGACGAAGCTCTCCCTCCTCTGGGTTTCCGGAGCCGACAAGGACGAAACGGGCCGGGTGGCGGATACTGATACCTTCGCGTTCAACAACGTTTTTACCGCTTGCGGCAACGTCGAGAAGAACGTCAACAAGATGGTCGTCAAGCAGGTTAACCTCGTCAATATAGAGGAAACCGCGGTTTGCCTGGGCAAGAAGACCCGGCTCAAATGCTTTTACACCGCTGGTAAGCGCCTGTTCGATATCGATGGTTCCGCAAACACGGTCTTCAGTAGCGCCAAGCGGCAGGTCAACAACCGGAACAGGAATTTTCTCTATCTTTATTGCATTCGGATCGAGCGCCTTGGATCCTTTTTTGCCGTCTTCAGCTTCGAGATACTGTTCAAGAGTACGGTTATAGGTATCGCCTTCCACCCTGTCGATCAAAGGAAGCACTTCGGCAAGTGCTCTGACAGTTGTACTTTTTCCTGTACCCCTGTGACCCATGACCAGCACTCCGCCAATCCTCGGATCAATGATATTGAGGATCAGACTTAGCTTCATTTCCTCCTGACCTACAATTGCTGTAAATGGAAAAGCAAGACCTGACTTCTTTTTTGCAGCAGGCTTTACTGTTTTTATGGGTTCCGGGGGTGTCGTAACCGTTGCATCCGCCTTTGCCTTTACCGCACTGGTTTTCTTTGCAGCAGTTTTTTTTGCAGCTGTTTCAGTCTGAGTCATAATTGATCGTTTGGTTGATACCTTCACCCCGTGAACCTTGAAAATCATTCACCGAAAAAGGCTTACTGTTTTAAAGATTTTCAATAATAGACATTGAATTTATGCTTTTAGAAAGACAATAGAAAATGGTTTTCCAAAACTGACCAAGAAGTTAGAGAGGTTTTTTTGCCAGGTTGGAAGCCTTGTCATGAAGAGCGTTTTCGGCAGCCTCTTTTATTGTTTCAGAAAGGGTCGGGTGCGCGTGCATTGTACCGGCAAGCATGTCGGCGGTCACAGCAAGATAGCGTGCAAGCGTCAGCTCCCCGATAAGCTCGACCGCTCCGTGTCCTGCAACATGAGCTCCAAGCAACCGGCCATCTGCAGCACTGAAAACCAGCTTTACCAGACCCTCAAGATTTCCGTAAGCATTTGCCTTGCCTGAAGAGGCAAACATAGCACGGCCAACATGAACCGTATAGCCACCATCTTCTGCCTGCTTTTCGCTCAGCCCGATACTTGCAACAGAAGGTTCGGCATAAACACATCGGGGAATCATGGAATCATCAAGCGGACGGGATGGAGCGCCCGATATGGTCTTGACAGCGATCGCGGCTTCAGCTGAAGCTTTGTGAGCAAGGAGCATACCTCCACGAACATCACCAATGGCAAAAATATGACCGGCTGAGGTTCTGCATAGACTGTCTGTCGCAATAAAACCCCGGGAACTCTCAACACCGGCATGTTCAAGACCAAGTCCACTGCAGTTGCCACTTACTCCGACTGCAACAAGAAGATAGTCGGCAGTGAGCAGTCGGGAGTCATTTCCTTCAACGATAAGATGAGCGCTTACCCTATCCCCTTCTACGGTGACGCGCTCCAGTTTCGCTCCAGTTGCAACGGTGATGCCAGCTTTCTGAAGGGAGCGTTTAAGAACTTCAGCTATCTCTTCGTCTTCAAGCGGCAGTAAACGGGGCATCATTTCCACCAAGGTCACCGAAGTTCCTGCCATAGCATAAAACCAGGCCATTTCAACGCCGACAGCACCGCCACCGACAACAATCATCGACGTCGGAACTGACTTCAGGGCAAGCGCTTCCCTGCTCGTTATTATTCGGTTTCCGTCCGGCTCAAGACCCGGCATCGATCTCGGATGGGCTCCAGATGCGATTATAATATGACGGGCACTGACACTATCAACACGAACGCCATCACGAAAAATATCCAGATCGTGCGGCGTGCTGAACACCGCTTCACCCTGCCTGACATCAACGCCTGCCCGGCGAAGCATGAAGGCGACCCCTTTAGACATTTTCAGTGCAACATTGCGACTGCGTTTAACGGCTTCTGCCAGATCGATAGTTCCCGGCTGCACCTTGAGACCGAAAAAGTCCGCTTTCTTAATAAGATCAAACACCTCCGCACTCCGCAACAGTGCCTTTGTTGGAATACATCCCCAATTGATGCACACACCGCCCAATGCCCCTTTTTCGACAAGACAAACCTTCATTCCCGCTTTTGCCGCCCTGACAGCAGCTTCATAACCTCCGGGACCGGAACCGATGACGGCCAGATCGAAGGCAGTACCCGGCTCTTCAGACAACTGTTGCATGGAATGCATAGATATGATATGGTTTTGTTATACTGGCGTATGCCATGCCGTAAATATACTGTTGGCAGTATTCAAGTTTCACAAAATGCAAAATCAGCCTCTAAATAACGAATCGAAGCAACAGGAGGAAGCTGCTCTTGAGCCGAAAAAAATCACCCTGCAGGTAAGCCGGGTGCAGACCTCGATGCGTATCGACCAGTACCTGACACAACAGGTGGAAAATGCAACACGCAACAAGGTACAGACAGCTATAGTGGAGGGTCGTGTGCTGGTGAATGAGAAGACCGTCAAATCCAATTACCGAATCAAATCGTGTGATCTCATACAGATCACCCTTCTTCGCCCGCCAGCACCTGAGCTCGCTCCGGAAGATATCCCGATTGCTGTTATTTATGAGGATGAGGATCTGATGGTTATCAACAAGAAACCGGGTATGGTGGTGCACCCGGCTTTCGGCAACTGGACTGGCACACTTGCAAACGCCATTCTGCACCATATCGGCAAAGAGGCAGAAGAGCTTGACAAATCCGAACTCCGACCGGGAATTGTTCATCGGCTCGACAAGAACACTTCAGGACTGATCATTATTGCAAAAAATCCTGTTGCGCTCCACCGTCTTGCCCGGCAGTTTGCGGAACGCAAGGTTATAAAAATGTACAAAGCGATTGTCTGGGGAGTTCCTGAACCTCTGTCAGGGACCATAACAACCAATATCGGGCGATCAAAAAAAGACCGGAAGGTTATGGCAAACTTCCCTTTTGAAGGTAAAGACGGTAAAACGGCAGTCACAGACTATCTGGTCACCGAAAATCTTCACTGGTTTTCGGTTCTCTCGCTGACACTGCACACAGGCCGGACTCATCAGATCAGGGCACACATGCAGCATCTCGGTCACCAGATCATTGGTGATGAAACCTATGGCGGAGCAGCATTACGCACTCTCCCGATCAGCAGAAGCGAAAGTTTCGTCAAAAACCTTCTCGAACTGATGCCGCGTCAGGCCCTGCACGCAGAAACCCTTTCATTTCATCAGCCAACAAGTCGTGAACCTCTCTCGTTTACAGCGCCATTGCCGGAAGATATGGAGAGTGTACTTCAGAAAATCCGCTCCGCAGTCACGCTTGCCTCTCTCTAAAAAATCCAATCTTTCTGAATCCCTGAGCGTGCTTTTTTTATATCGATGAGAATATTCTTAATATCATGTTCTTTTATTCATTTCGCCTGACCAACATTATGATTCTACGGCACTCACTCTTTGCGCTCTTTGCGTTCACCTCCCTTTTTCTTCTCTCTCCCCTTAAACCAGTCAGTGCGGAACAGAATATTCCGACAAAGCTGCATTCAGCACCGCCTGAGTCATCCGTTGTGGAAGAATATTTCGGAAAAAAAGTGACAGACCCGTTCCGTACCCTGGAAAGTCTTGAAAATCCCAAGGTACAGCTGTGGATAAAAGAACAATCAGATGAGGCAAAATCAATCCTGCAGAGAATCCCCGGTCGGAGATCTCTTCTTGAAAAAATGCATGATTTCGACAGTCGTAAATCATCAAAAGTTTATAACCTCTCCATTACTGACAATAACCGCTACTTTTATCTGAAAGAGACCCCGACGGACGAAACAGGCAAACTCTTTTTTCGCGATACCTTCGAGGGAAAAGAGACCCTTCTGTTCGATGCACGCGCTTATTTTGCGAGCAGCGGAAAAGAGTATGTCATCAGCGGCGTTTCAGCCTCTGAGAATGGCGAGAACATTGCTATTTCTGTATCGGCAAACGGCTCTGAAGAGAGCAACATCCTGATAATGGATGTTGCATCAAAAAAACTGTATCCTGAAAGAATCGACCGCTGCAGGTTTGCTGCGCCATCCTGGGTCAAAGGCGGGCATTCATTTCTTTACAACCGCACGCAGCCAATTATGCACCCCGGACAGAATCCCCAGTACGACAGCAAGACTTTTCTGCACAGGACAGGCAGTGATCCCTCAACAGACCGCGAAATTTTTTCAAATGCAGTAAATCCGGAACTGCATATACAAAGTGCAGATATCCCTTCCGTTGACTACGACAGGCATAGCGGATATCTCTTCGCAACAGTCTCAAACGTTGACCCTCGGCTGACTGTCTATTATGCCCCGGCCTCAGCGCTGTCAAAACAAAAAATAACCTGGAAAAAACTCTTTTCTCCTGAAGACGAGATTCACGATTTTGCCGTGACTAAAAATGAGCTCTATCTTTATACCCCTAAAAATGCACCACGGTTCAAGGTTGTAAAAACTTCGATCAGCAACCCGGACATTCTCCATGCCGAAACTGTTGTCGCCGAAGATCCAAAGGCAAAGCTGACTTCATTCACGCTCACCAACAACGCTCTCTATTATACCCAATCACTGAACGGCGTTGAAGCCAGGCTGTTCCGGAACGGGTATGGCAATGTGAAGGCAAAAGAACTGGAACTGCCATTCAAGGCAGGAACAATCGGCCTCTCTTCAAAGGGATTCCGCTTTCCTGACATCTGGATTGTTATTGCCGGTTGGAGCAACGACTTTCGGCGATATCGCTTCGACGCAGCGAAAAACACCTTCAGTTTGGAAACACTCTCCTCACCTGCTGAATATCCGGAGTACCGCGACCTTGCAGTTGAAGAGCTGATGATACCCTCACATGACGGTGTTATGGTGCCACTTTCAATCGTCTATAATAAAGGCATCAAAAAAAACGGTCTGAACCCGGCATTCATTTATGGATACGGAGCATACGGGAAATCGATCACCCCGTTTTTCAGCCCGGACATGCTGCTCTGGACTGACAAGGGCGGGGTTCTGGCTTTTGCCCATGTTCGTGGAGGTGGAGAGTGCGGAGATTCCTGGCACACCCAGGGAATGAAAACAACAAAGCCCAACACATGGAAAGACCTTATCAGCTGTGCTGAATATCTCGAGAAACAGGGGTATACCGGACCAGGTAAAATTGCCATCAACGGAGCAAGTGCGGGGGGAATTCTGGTCGGCATGGCCCTGACGGAACGGCCGGACCTCTTTTCAGCCGTCATTGCACAGGTCGGCGCGTTAAACCCGTTACGGGGTGAAGAGAGTCCCAACGGACCGGTGAACGTCCCTGAGTTCGGAACAGTCAAAAACAAGGAAGAGTGCAAAGCGCTTATCGCCATGGATCCCTACCTCAACATCAGGGATCATGTGAACTATCCTGCAACGCTTGTAACGACCGGGTTGAATGACCCGAGAGTGATTGCCTGGCAACCGGCAAAGTTTGCCGCCAGACTTCAGCAGGCGAACACGTCAAAAAAACCAATACTTTTTTTTGCTGACGATAAAGCCGGACATGGCATGGGAAACAGCAAAACTAAAGAGTTCGAAACACTTGCAGATGTGCTGAGTTTCGGACTGTGGCAGACCGGTCACCCGGAGTTTCAGGTACACTGACCTTTAAGGTATTGCTGACGTCTCTCTTGAGGAAACCGTTCAATGGCATATCGCAGCATGACTCTCGGCATACGAAGGCAATGCTTTAATAAAAAGCTTTCCAGCATCGCCATATCACGCTTGCCGACTTCCCTGAGCATCCAGCCTGCTGCTTTATGGAGAAGTTCCTCCTTATCCTGAAGCAGAATCTCAGATAAAGCGATGGTATCATTGAACTCACCCTGCCGGATAAAATGAAAGGTTGCTGTTATGGCAATCCGGCGTTCCCAGAGACTCTCTGAATTGACAAGCCTGTAGAGTGGCGCCCTGTCACGGGATTGGAGAAAGCGACCGACGATATGTGCTGCAGAAATATCAACCAGATCCCAGTTATTGATACGGTGCGTATGTGCAAGGTAGAGATTGTATATCCGCTCCTGATCGGCTTCACTGCTGCTGTTAAAGCGACGCATCAGCAACAGAACAGCAAGCAGCCGGTCTTCATGATATGCCGACGAGAGGAGCACCATAACCTCCGGTAATGGTGTATTATCGAGCGTCACGGCAAGCTTTCGCAGAACAGGTACCCTTATTCCACGAAAAAGGTCCCCTTCGCCGTACTGACCTGCTCCTGTCTTGAAAAATCTTTGAGCAAAAATTGCAGCCTCAGGGTCTGAGAACTCTTCAAGACTTTTAAGGATACCTTCTGCTGTTTGCTCCATGGCAAAAATATATTATTACTGTCGGCCTTACGCCTGCTCAGCAAGTTTTGTCCATCGGGCCATCTGTTTATCGAGCTGCTGCTGGAGGCCCTGAAGCTCAGCACCAAGCTTCTGCTGCAACTCAAAATCGCTCCCGGCTGATGCGAGTCGTCCGGCGATTTCCGACTGCCGGTTTTCAGCTTCCTGAATGGTGCGTTCAAGCTGTTCGAGTTCACGTTTTTCTTTACTGGTAAGATTACCGGACTTTGCTGAAGGAGCCACCGCCGGTTTTGGTGCCTCCGAAGCTTTTTTTACCGGTTTCTTTTCATTCTCCCCTTTTTCAGACGCTTTCAGCTCAAGATAAAGGGTGTAGTTTCCGGGATAACGGCGGATAGTGCCATTCTCCTCAAATGCAAAAATATACTCAACAGTGCGGTCAAGAAAATACCGGTCGTGACTGACTACCATCAGGCACCCTGTATAGGTATCGAGGTAGTCTTCGAGCACCCTGAGCGTGGGAATATCAAGATCATTTGTCGGCTCATCAAGAAGAAGCACATTTGGCGAATCAATAAGCTGCTTTAAAAGATAGAGCCTCCGACGCTCCCCTCCCGAAAGGGTACGTATATAGCTGTACTGGGTCGATGGGGCAAAAAGAAAGCGTTCAAGCATTTTCGAGGCTGAAAAGACCATGCCATCCTTTGTCTTGATCTGCTCGGCATGCTCCTGAATATACTCGATAACCCGCTTGGAATCGTCAAGCCCCCGACTCTGCTGATCGTAGTAACCGATGTTGACCGTTTTGCCAAGTTCGATATGGCCGCTGTCGGGCTGAACGCGCCCGGTAATCATATCAAAAAGAGTGGTTTTGCCCGAACCGTTCGGCCCGATAATACCAATACGATCACCCTTCTGCAGATGATATTCAAAGGAGTTGAGGAGCACCTTATCGCCGTAGGATTTCGACACCTGGTGGAATTCCATGATTTTATCGCCCAGACGGCCTGCTCCGAAGCCGATTTCAAGCTCTTTCTGCTTCTCTTTTTTTGGTGCGTACACAAGCGTTTCGGCCCGCATCATACGTGCTTTCTGTTTGGTGGTCCGTGCCTTGCACCCTCCCCTCATCCAGTCAAGCTCCTGCCGGACAAGAGCAGAGCGCTTGCGGTCATCTCTTATAGCCTGCTCTTCCTGTTCAGCTTTCTGCACAAGATAGCTCGAATATCCCCCGGTATAGGTGACGGCTGTACGGCCATCCATCTCTATCATCCTTGTAGCAACACGGTCAAGAAAATAACGGTCGTGAGTGATCAGAATCACGGCACCCTGATAGCGTCTGATATAATTCTCAAGCCACTCAACGCTGTCGGCATCAAGATGGTTGGTCGGTTCATCGAGTATAAGCCCGTCACTCGGCACAACAAGCGCATGAGCCAGGGCAACCCGCTTGCGCTGCCCGCCGGAAAGCGTACCCATGACAGCCGTAAGATCGTAAAGCCCAAGCTTGCCGAGCACCGTCCTGGCGTTTGACTCAAGCTCCCAGGCTCCGCAGACATCAAGTTCATGTGCAAGATGGCTCATCCGGTCAATCAGTGAAGGATCCTCGGTATGCCTGGTTTCAAGCTCCTTGCAGACCACCTCATATTCATAGATCAGATCCATGACCTTACCGCTCGACTTCAGAATAGCCTGAAGCACTGTGTCCTCAGGATTGAACGGTGAATCCTGGGGCAGATAGGCAATTGTTCTCTGGTTTGCCACCATAACCTTTCCTTTATCAGGAGTCTCAACCCCTGCAAGGATTTTCAAAAGCGTGCTCTTTCCACTGCCGTTCGCACCGATAATACCAATTTTATCGCGGTCATCTATGCCGAACGAGACTCCCTCGAACAAGTGTTTCAGACCATATTTTTTTTCTAATCCTTCAACCGTCAACAGTACCATACTTTTTCTTTTCCTTATCCTATCTGATTTTATATAAAAGCGTTATAATAATCGGCAGCCAGATTTCACATCATAAAAACTCAATAAAAAACCCGGCAAAAATCCGGGCGATTTCTTTCTGACTATACATACGCCCCCTCTCTTCAATGCATCTCAGTATGCGGGGTGGATTCCATTCACTCTGTTTCAGCCTTTTAATATACTACTCCTCAGGGTAACAGTGAAACTTTATCCAATCCAATACTTTTCGATAACATAGGACTTATAGGAGTGTTACAGGAATTATTCAAGTTGCTTTGCCCACTTTACCAGTGTGGCCTCATCCATAGCTTCCCAGGATTTGATGTCGCTGTTGATATATTCGTCAAGGAACTTCTGCTCGATTAAAGCCTTATCTGAGGATAAGGCGTAAGCTTCGAGGGGTGCTTTGTCATAGGGCTGGAAGGCCCAGTATTTCAGACCGGGTTGACAATTGTTAAAGAGAAACAGCTGTTCATCGGGGGCAAGGTCTGTGTTTTCTGCTATGGTACCACCCGCTTCGGCTATTTCTGTGATTTCAATGTACTCGGCCTCCGAGTACTCTATTGGACCGAGGATCGGGTCATACACTCGGAAATCAATGGTGGCGAGGCCAGTTTGTGAGGCTATAAAAAACTTATGCCCGAAATTCGAGTAACCTCCGTCAATAAGAAAGGGTTCCGGAATAGCTTTAAGAAGAGCAAGTGCTGCAGCTTTGTTCATCTGTTAAGATAAATCTACGATTAATGATGTAACAGTATTGCCCGCCGGGAAAAATACGGATTTTATAGTCATGGTGGTTTTATGTTCTCTAATTTTTTTGATAAACTGCAGGTCGATCAACATGAACCTTGGATGTCCTTCAAACCCGGAAGAAATAGTTCCCATGAGTGAAACACAAATACATGACCTGGAACAGCTGCTTGCTTGGACCAATCTTCCCGTGCCGGAGGTACTGCACCAACTTCCGTCCCACCAGCAGATGCAGGTTGCCTCATGGGCCAGTACTGTGGTAAGCCATAAGACTGAAGGATTTGAAGATCTCTACAGTGCTATCAGCATGATTGTCAAGTATATCCCCCATTTCATGGTGATTCCTCTGATGGTTGAGTATATCCGTCCGCAGATTGCCGCAGGTGTTTGTCGTAAAATGGGTGTTGATCAGGCAACCGGATACGCCAACGACCTCCCGCTTCTTTACTTCAGCGAGGTTTCAAAGCATCTTGATGCCGTGATGATGGCTCTGATTCTTGAGAAAATGAAAAAACATCATGTCGAAAAGTTCATCCATTATGAACTTCAGCACCATCAATCACGTATGCTTGAAATCGCACAGCATCTTAATCGTCACCTCCTTGAAATTGTAGCCAGACATGTGACGCTTCCGGATTATGAAACCGATCTTGCAGAAAATCCCTATAAAGAGGTTATTGACAAAATTCGTGCACTGCAAAAGTAGCACGCACTCGTTACCGCTTTAAATACATGGTTATGCGAACAGAGATCATGCACTATCTTCAGCATCTCTCTTATTTCGGCATTTTTCTTCTGCTGGCACTTCTGGATGTCTTGATTCCTCTACCGGAAGAGATCATTCTTATCCTGGTCGGCTATACGGTCTACTTCAGTACTCTTGATCCTTCTTTGACCATCATTGTCGCCATTGCGGCTTTTCTGGTTGGCGACAATACCACCTTCTGGCTCAGCAGGGGCGGAAATCGTTTAATTGCAAGATTTACAACAAAAAGTGCAACCCCTTTGATTGAGCGGTACTCTCAAAAAATGCGTTCAAAAGCGGGCATTACCCTGCTTATCATGACCTTTGTGCCAAGCATCCGTTTTTTTGCTCCGATTGTTGCCGGATCAGTCCGAACGCCATGGAAAGTATTCATTCTTTATGACCTCATGGTTGTCGGGCTCTACGTGTCAGCCTATCTGCTTGCCGGATATTTTTTTCACAGTCAGATTAACGGAATCATCAAGGAATTTGAAATGCTCGGCCACCTGATGATTTATGTGCTCCTGCTCGGTATAGGCCTGTTGCTGGGATTATTCATGAGAAAGCAGGAGCAAAAAAACTAACACAAGGGCAAACATCTTCTCATGACGTCTGCACAAGTTCAGTTGACCAGGTTATGACACATCCCGATGCTCTGATCATGGCCGCAACGCTGCAGTAAGTCTCCATTGAAAGACGGACGGCTTTTTCAAAATCGGCAGGCGTGCAGTCAGGACTGGTAAGACTGTACCTGATCTGTATGGCGGTAAAGACTTTCGGGTGTTCTTCAGCCCTCTTGGCTTCAAGGTCAGCCTCGAGGGTAATCAGCACTTTTCTCATTTTTTTAAGGATGCTGATGATATCCATCATTGAGCATGCGCCAACGGATTCAAGTACAGTATCCATAGGCGAGGCAGCCGAACCGCCCGGACCTAAAAGATCCGAAGATGCATCAAAAAGGGTTTTCAGACCTTCGGCGTTAGTGCCGTAAAGCGGCAATTTTTTGTGAAAGGTTACAGTTGAATGCATGATAAACGGAATAGGGATTTGAAAAAGTCCTGTTATGGAATCAGCATCTGTAATTATGCCTGATCATGCAACTTATAAACTAAGGCACCGGTTACTTGAACGACATGAAGAATGAACCGTAAAGAGTGCAATTTTGAACCTGTAACAATTAAGCGATCAGCGAAAAAACATTCAATGCAGCGTTATGAATGACCTTTTGCATAAACCACGAAAAGTCTATGTTTCAAGAAAAATAGAGTTCAATGCCGCTCATCGTCTGTTCAATCCACACTGGTCAGACCATGAAAATGTTGGAATTTACGGAAAGTGCAGCAATAAATATGGACATGGGCACAATTATCTGGTAGATATTACCATCTCCGGCATTGTTGATCGCGATACTGGTTTTCTGTTTGACCTTAAGGAGCTTAAAGCTATTCTTGAAGAGGAGATCATGAACAGATTCGACCACAGGCATTTGAACCATGACGTAACTGAACTGCAGGATTGCGTGCCCACCACAGAAGTGCTTGCAGTGCTGATATGGGATATACTTGAACAACGACTGCTTAACATCAATAAACGGGAGCTTGCTCTCCATGAAGTCAAAATATATGAAACAGGAAAAAATGCCGTCCGTTATCTCGGCGAGTAATGCTTTGCTTTCAGGCCGTGGAAGCTGCTGCGATGATGACGATTGCCTGATAGAGCCATCAGAAAATAACCCCCTGATTATCAGCGGCCTCTCGGATGCGGTTTCGGCCATGCTTGAAGGAATCGGTGAAGACACCGGGCGTGAAGGACTGCTGAAAACACCGGACCGTGTTGCCAAATCGCTCCGTTTTCTTACAAAAGGCTACCGGCAGGACCCTGAAGAACTCCTTAAGAATGCTCTCTTTACCGAAAGTTATGACGAGATGGTCCTGGTAAAGAATATTGATATTTTTTCCATGTGCGAACATCACATGCTTCCCTTTTTCGGCAAGGCACACGTTGCCTATATTCCTGATGGAAAAATTGTCGGACTTTCAAAACTTGCAAGGGTCGTAGAGGTTTTTGCCCGCCGACTTCAGGTTCAGGAACGGCTTACGCAGCAGATCAGGGATGCCATTCAGAATGTGCTGAATCCCAAAGGCGTCGGGGTGGTTATTGAGGCCAGACATATGTGCATGGTGATGCGTGGCGTTGAAAAGCTTAATTCCATAACCACAACTTCAGCGATGGCGGGACAATTCATCAGCTCTCAATCGACAAGGAATGAATTTCTGCGGCTGATTAAGACGTAAAAACAGTGCTGAGAACCAGGGGGGAGTATGAGATCCCTCCCTTTGGTCGGGATGACACATGGGAAGATTGATGGGATGACACATGGGAAGATTATCGGGATGACACTTGGTGAGATTATAGGTTTGACATGGGGAAAGTGCTATACTTCTGCCAGCCAGGTGTTGATAATTTCTTTTGCACGCTCTACTGCTTCGGGGAGGAGAAGGGCTAGTTCGTGGCTTAGTCCGACATTGAGTTCGAGATCTTTTGGAGGCGCTCCTATCATGACAATTTCCTCAGGCATTTTACCATGCAGCTTGGCTATGCCAAGCATTTCGCTGAATCCCATCTGGTGTGAGGACATTTTGCGATGGATAAAGTCGGGAAGTTCATCGTTGCGATAGACATAGACCTGACGATCATAGTCGAGGGGTATCAGTGCGTCAAAAACAATGACGGCATCTGCCGACTCGATGAAGTCGAGCAGGTAGACTCCCTGAGTTCCGCCATCTATACAGTGGACGGATTCTGGAAAAGCTGACGATTCCTTCAGACTGTTGAGTGCTGCCACACCGAATCCCTCGTCGCCGTACAGAATGTTGCCCAGGCCTATAATATTGATTCGATTATACTTCACAATACAAGTTGTTTGATTGAAACGAAAGGAAAAAGCCCATTGCAGGAGCGCTTCACCCCAGCAACAGGCCTTGTTTTCCATGAATGAAAAAGAAGAGCACACCACTGATCAGACTGGCTCTTCCTCGACCTTGTGTTTGTAACCGGTCACTATCGAAGAGGTAACACTGCTGCGATCGACGACATCGTGACGGAAAACTGCGTAAAGATGCATGATTAAGTAAATCGGGAAAATCCATGCCATAAGATGATGCGCCCAATGCAGAGTGTAACTCCCGCCCATGAGCGGTATCATCCACCCGAACCAGACTGAGTTGAACCCGCCCGGATTGTTTTCGCCGTACATGGCAAGCCCGGAAAAGATCATGAAGCTCGACCCGCAAAAAATGAACAGAAAGTGAGCCAGAGCCGCTACGGGGTTATGCCCCACATAGTTAGGTTCATCGGAACGCAAGAAAAGATAGGATTTAACCTGTTCGAGGAAGGGCTTGCCCCACCATGCTGGCGACCATGGCCTGAAACCGCCGAATCTTCCGTATTTATCTCTGCCGAACAACGCCCAGTACAAACGGAAAAGGAAGTTGGCGATAAAAATAAACGCGGCGGCAAAATGCAGATACCTCCACCAGGACATACCCTTGTAAAAGACCGCCTCTCCAAGCGGCGGGTTGAACAAGGGAGCGGCTATATACAGACCGGTTACAAGGAGAGCTACCGTACACAAGGCGTTAATCCAGTGGTAAAGCCTTACAGGTAGCCTCCAAACGTAGATTTCTTCAATTAGTCTCCCCATATCTGACTCCTTTTAAACGATTTTAACCGATGTGATCTCGTTACCGTTCATGTCGAACAGATGAGAAGCACAGGCAAGGCACGGATCGAAAGAATGCACCGTTCTGAGAATCTCAAGCGGCTGTTCAGGGATTGATCATGGGCGTACCCTTCAGTGCTGACTCGTAAGCTCCTGAATTGCCATTAGCGTCCCGTGGTGAGGCGTTCCAGGTGGAAGGCACAACAATCTGGTACTCCTTGATCTTTCTGTCGCTGATGTGAATCCAGTGACCGAGAGAACCGCGCGGGGCTTCAGTATAGCCGAATCCCTTGCACTCTGCAGGCCAAGTTGACGGATCCCAGCGATCGCTGTTGAAGGTACGGTAATCACCCGTTTTGATATTGGCGACAAGCTGGTCATAGTAATGGCGCATGAACCCTGCTGTCTGCTTGCACTCAATGCCTCTGGCAGCAGTACGGCCAAGCGTAGAAAAGAGAGCTTCCGGACCAACCTGAAGCGTGGAGAGCACAAGACCGACGGTATCCTTGATCATAGGATCGCCCTTGGCATAAGCAACCAGAACGCGGGCAAGCGGGCCAACCTCCATGGGGTGGTTTTTCCAGCGGGGGGTCTTGAGCCAGCTGTACTTTTTATCCGTATCAAGATGTTCAAACGGGGGCTTTGGACCTGTATATTTCGGAGTGGTCTCTCCCTGCCATGGGTGCAGGCCCTTTCCGTCACCTTTTGAGTAGGTGTACCAGCTGTGACTGACCTCTTCAGTAACCTGAGCGGCATCCCTCGGATCGACATCGATAACGGTCTTGAGATCCTTGTTGAGAATAGCGCCTCTCGGCCAGAGCAGTGTTTTGAAATCGGCAAGAGACGTTTCCGGAAAATCTCCGTAGCTGAGGTAGTTACCAAGTCCGCCACCATGCAGCCACCCCTTGTAGTATCCTGCAATGGCAAGCAGATCAGGAATGTAGACCTGATCGATAAAGGTTGCAGTGTCGTCGATAATTTTTTTAATCATCGACAGGCGCTCAATATTGATAGCTGTATCTTTATTGGGATCGATAGCGCAGGCCATACCTCCAACCAGGTAGTTTGGGTGAGGGTTCTTGCCTCCAAAAATAGTCTGGATCTTCACGATCTCTTTCTGAAAATCGAGCGCTTCAAGATAGTGCGCAACAGCTATAAGATTAACTTCCGGCGGAAGCTTGTAGGCTGCATGGCCCCAGTAACCGTTGGAGAAAATGCCAAGCTGACCGCTTTCGACAAAGCCAACAAGACGCTGCTGAAGATCCTTGAAATACCCAACGGACGATTTCGGCCATGGGGAGATGCTCTGTGCTATAACGGAAGTCTGTTTCGGGTCGGCTTTAAGGGCGCTGACAACATCAACCCAGTCAAGTGCATGAAGATGGTAAAAGTGCACAAGGTGATCCTGTGTCACCTGGGTAGCGTTCATCAGGTTCCGGATGATCCGGGCATTAAGAGGAATGTCAATTCCAAGAGCATCCTCAACACAGCGGACTGAAGCAAGAGCATGCACCGTGGTACAGACACCGCAGATACGTTCGGTAAATGCCCATGCATCACGCGGATCGCGCCCTTTGAGAATCACCTCAATACCACGCCACATTGTACCGCTGCTGTAGGCATCTTCAATGACATTACTGTCATTCAGCTTTGCTTCTATTCTTAGATGCCCCTCAATACGGGGTATCGGATCAACAACTATTTTTTTAGCCATGTGCTACTCCTGGATTAAGCTTTGTCGTTATCTTCACTGCCTGCTTTTGCCTTTTTGACTGCGGTAACTGCTGCATGAGCGGCTGCACCAGCTGCTGCTGCGCCAACGGCAATCACACCGATCTTGTCGGCATTACTGTCACTGCCGAGGAATGGCACTTCGGCAAGCCTGGTGTAGAAGGGACCCTTATCCCAGAAATTCGGCTCAGAACAACCGATACAGGGATGACCGGAACCGATCGGGAAGCTTGTTCCCGCGTTCCACTGTATCTTTGAACACGAATTATATGTGGTCGGGCCTTTGCATCCCATCTTGTAGAGACACCACCCTTTTCTTGTGGCTTCATCATCAAAGCTTCTGACAAACATCCCTGCTTCAAAGAATGCACGGCGATAGCATTTATCATGAATCCTTGTGTTGTAGAATGCTTTGGGACGACCAAAACGGTCAAGTTCAGGAAGGGTACCGAAGGTATGGAAGTGTGTAACAACTCCGGTCATAACCTCGGAAATAGGTGGACAACCTGGAACTTTGACAATGGGCTTGTCTTTGATAATATCGGATATGGGAACGGCACCGGATGGATTGGGATCGGCATTCTGTACGCAGCCGAATGAAGCGCAGGCACCCCAGGCAATAACTGCCGCAGCATCAGCCGCTGTCTCTTTCAAGGTGTTGAGGAATGAATCGCCGCCTACCATGCAATAGACGCCATCGTCTTTTGTGGACGCGTTGCCTTCAACAGCAAGAATGTATTTACCCTTATAATCCTTCATGGTCTTGCGACGAACATCCTCAAGCTGATGGCCGGCAGTTGCACTGAGAACGTCATCGTAATCAAGCGAGATAAGATTGAAGATAATATCTTCAATGGTGGGGTGTGAAGAGCGGATAAACGATTCTGAACAACAGGTACACTCCTGACCATGGAGCCATATTACAGGCGTTCTCGATTTTTTTTCCATAGCCTCAACAATGCTTGGCACCATTGAGGGAGAGAGACCGAGATAGACAGAGGTAAGAGAGCAGAACTTCAGAAAATCCCTGCGGCTTACTCCCCCGGCCCTGAATACATCGGCAAAGGACTGATTGCTTTGCATTTTACCTCCGTTTTATAAATATCAGATTATCAGAACACAAATTATGCTAAATAATTTAGGATAAAAACGGGATATACCGAAATAAAACAATTAGTGTCTTCCTGTGAAGTAATTAATTATAAACATAATAATTGTTAATTAAAAATACCATAAAAAAACCGTTTCCGATGCCGGATAATCCGGGGTATCATTTTTACTCTTCTATGGTTGCGGGTAGAGATCCCTCCCTTTGGCCGGGATGACACATGCGGGAGGAATACAGGGTAGAGTGCCTGATACTGTGAGTCAGTTGAGTTTCAGGCCGAACATTGGTGATGAATATTTGGCGAAGTCTGAAAGGGGCTGGAAAAAGAGTCCGAAGTATATGGTCAGGAACATCATGACTGCCATAATAATATTTGCTATCAAGCCTGGATTCATGCTCTTTTCTTCGGAGCCCGGAGATTCGCGAAGATACATGTTGAGAGGAATCAGCATGTAATAATAGAGCGATATCACACTGGTCATGATACCGATAAGTGCCAGCCAGAGATAAATTGAGCCTTTGGCAAGCAATGCTGAAAAAATCATGAGCTTGCCGATAAAACCGATGGTTGGAGGAAGACCTACAAGCGAGATCAAAAAGACTGTCAATGCTGCCCCTGCAAGAGGCATTTGTTTGCCAAGTCCTCGGTAGTCTTCGAGATTTTCACTGCCGGTTTTGTTGGCAATGAGAATAACAACATAGAAAGCTCCGAAATTCATGAGGAAATATGAGAGCAGGTAGAAGAGGGTTGCCTGCGTGCCGAATGCATCCATCACGATGATGCCGAGCAGTATGTAGCCTGCATGAGCTATGGAGGAGTAGGCAAGGAGACGTTTGACGTTTTTCTGCCAGAGCGCGACGACGTTGCCGTAGATCATGGATGCAACGGAGAGAAGGATGAGGAGAGACACCCAGTTGATGCCGAGGATATCCTCATAAACCGGTCCGCCATGCGGCACTGCTATGTAGAAAAAGCGCATGAGAAGCGCAAAGCCCGCAGCTTTTGATGCAACGGAGAGATAGGCTGTGATCGGGGTTGGTGCACCTTCGTAGACATCGGGCGCCCAGAAATGAAAGGGTACGGCCCCTATTTTGTACCCGAAACCGGCAAGAATAAGAAGTGTTGCAAGAATCATCAACAAAGGATCGTAGCCGTGTATTGAAAACTCAGAAGATATGCTGATAAGATTGGTCTGGGCGGTAAGGCCGTAGATGAGCGAAAAACCGTACACCATGAGGCCTGATGATACAGCGCCATAGACAAGATATTTCAATGCGGCTTCGGACGAACGGGGGTTGCGTTTGAAATAGCCGGTAAGAATAAAGGCCGAAAAGCTGACAAGCTCCATCGAAAGGAAAATCATCATCAGATCGGCTGACGATGCCATCATGATCATACCGATCACCATCGCGATGATGAGGGCATAATATTCCCCCATACTTTTCACTTCACTCTCAAACTGCTCATCAGCCATGGTAATGACAACGGCAAGCATGCCTGCAAGTACAAAAAAGTATTTAAAAAAGAGTGCAAATTCGTCGAGCACATACATCCCGAAGAAGATTTCTCCTGCAGGCAGATGGTGCTGCTGGTAAATAAAGAAGATGCTGCCCGCAAGCCCTATAAGGGTTGATATGGAGAGCAGATTGTTTTTCCTGCCTTTTGCAACAAGATCAATAACGATCAGAAGCATAAAAAGCAGAGACAGATAAATTTCAGGTATAAAAAATCCAATGTTTGCGTTTAAAGTCGCAATGATACTTTGAATTTCAGCACCTGATGGCAGCTCAAACATAATTCTCTTCGTTTATTCTTTTACCTCATTCAAACCTAATAATTTACCTCTACCTGATCGCCAGGGGTGTGAGTACTTCTACAAGTCGGTTAACGCTTGTTGTTATCATGCCAAGAATCGGCATCGGATAGATACCGAGGAAAATGGTAATCACAACAAGTGGTACAAGCATGGTGAGTTCGCGTGCATCAAGATCAATTTTACCTTTCCAGTCGTGGAAATGAATGTGTTCGTGACCGTCAGCACCGACCTCAAGATCGTAAGCCGCATCGGGTTTACGTTTTCCAAGGAACATCCGCTGCAGCGACCAAAGCAGGTAGGCTGCACCGAACACAATGCCGAGCACTGAAACCATGGCGATGTAACGAGTCGTTACTGAACTGAAAGCCCCGACAAAGACAAAGGCCTCGGAGATAAAGCCGCTCAAACCAGGAAGACCAAGTGAAGCAAACCATGCAACGGTGACAATGGCAGCATAGACAGGCATATAAGATGAGAGTCCACCGAACTTGTCGATCTGGCGGGTATGAGCACGGTCGTAGATGACGCCGACAAGAAGGAAGAGCATCGCTGTGATGGTTCCATGGTTGAACATCTGGTAGAGTGCTCCGACCATACCCTCGCTGTTGCCGGCGGCAAGACCGAGGAGAACATAACCCATGTGACTGATGGAGGAGTATGCAACCATCTTTTTAAGATCCTGCTGTGCAAGAGCACAGAATGCTCCATAGATAATGTTGATGGCACCGAAAATGCCAATAACGTACATTGAGGCATGGAAAACTTCAGGGAAAAGCGGGAAGTTGATACGCATCATACCATAGGTACCAAGCTTCAACAGCACACCTGCAAGAATAACCGAGATCGGCGTCGGGGCTTCAACGTGAGCATCGGGCAACCAGGTATGGAAAGGGAACATAGGAACCTTTATGGCAAAACCGACAAAGAGAACAGCAAATGCTATGAACCGCCACATGACGTTATCAGGCCCAAGAATGGCACTTTTGATATAGTTTGCCTGATTTGCCATTGCCACAAGACTGAAGGTGTGGTTTCCGGTAACGGGGTCAATAACACTGAAGTAAAGTCCGATCATGACCAGCAGCATGAAAACTGAGCCGAACAGAGTGTAGAGGAAGAACTTGATGGCGGCATATTCGCGGTTCGGACCTCCCCAGATACCGATAAGGAAATACATCGGAAGGAGCATAAGCTCCCAGAAAACATAGAAAAGGAAGAAATCGAGCGCTACAAAACAGCCCATCATGGCCGAAGCAAGCAGGTTGTAGAGAATAAAATATCCTTTCACCTGTTTCTGGATGGTCCAGCTGGAAAGAACGCCTATTGCTGAAATAAGGGCGGTCAGAATGACCATGGTCACAGAGATTCCGTCAACACCGAGGAAGTACTCGATGTTCAGCGAACCGAAGCCGCCAAGTTTAAGACTGATCCACGGCAGCTTTTCAACAAACTGGAACGAACCGAGGGGACTCCCTCCCGGCGATGCAGTTATTCCAGGCAGTGAGGGATCGTAAGCTCTCCAGATCAGAACTGCCAGCACTCCCTGGGCAAGAGCCGCAAGCAATGAAACAATTCTGATTATCTGCTTTTGCGATGAAGGCACGGCAAGAATAACCAGACCGGCAAGAATAGGCAGAAAAACAATTAAACTCAGCATGTTCCGTATCTGTAAGTTTTCAGATTAAAAGTAAATCCTTCTTAATAGATCAGTCGTGTAAAATAAAAGACAAAATAACCGAAAAGAACAACAAGCAGCAAGGCAACATAGGTTTGAACCTTACCAGTCTGCAGTTTACGTAAAACAGCACCCGTAGTGTTTACAGAGAATGCAGTAAAGTTCACCAGCCCATCAACGACATATTTATCAAAGCTGTTGTTGGCGAATGCCAGATTCCTGACAAGAACTGCTACGCCGTTAACGATGCCGTCAATAACATTGGTGTCGAACCATGAGAGTATTTTTGAAAGGAGCACAGATCCCTTTATGAATGTTGACTGGTATATTTCGTCCCAGTACCACTTATTCAGTGAAAAGAGGTAGAGTGGTCTGATGGCCTCGGCTGTTTTATCCGGGTCGATTATTCTAAAGACAAACACTATGCCTGCCAGGCTGATTCCAAACACTACCATGATGCTTGAAATATAGATTGCCGGAAAATGGGCCGCGTGAGCTGCATGGGCAATTTCGGCCTGACGCGGGTCGGCAAAGGCATGTTCACCTGTTGCTGCGGCATGTTCACCTCCGGTTACGGCATGAGCATCAGTTGCACCATGTGTTTCGACTGCAGGAAGCGCTTCTGCCATCAGCGGTGAAGGGGTTTCAGCATGAAGCGCAGTACAGTTGTGGTTTGCTGGACCGACTACCGTAGCCGGTGTCTTGATCATCTTCATAAACCACCCCTCGGCTCCATCGAGTGGGTTAGGAGAGTAGACAATAAAGACGGAGAGTACTGCCAGAATTACAAGAGGGGCTCTCATGTTCCACGAAACTTCATGAACTTCATGGTCATCATGATGATCGTCGTGAGCTGAGTGAGCATCGTGGCCATGATGATGGTTGTCTGCCGGCTTGAGATGGGTACGGCTTTCGCCAAAAAAGACAAGCCAGATCTGACGACCCATATAGAATGCGGTAAGCATTGCGGAAAAGAATCCAAGAACCGGAATAAGATAATAGATGCCGCCTCCTTCAACATTGGCAAAGCCGATCGCGCCGGCAAGAATGGCATCTTTACTCATAAATCCGCTGGTAAGCGGCAAACCGGCCAGTGCAAGGGTGGCGAGGGTAAACGTTGCAAAAGTCCAGGGCATGTGCCTGCGAAGTCCACCCATCCAGCGCATGTCCTGTTCATGGTGCATGGCATGAATAATAGCACCTGAACCAAGGAAAAGACATGCTTTAAAAAATGCGTGCGTAACAAGATGGAAAAGTGCAGCTGAGTAAGCTCCTACACCGAGGCCAAGCACCATGTATCCGAGCTGGGAAACGGTAGAGTATGCCAGAACCCTTTTTATGTCGTTTTGAGTAATGGCTATCGTTGCAGCCATGAAAGCGGTGAATGCGCCGATAAAAGCTATTACGTGGAGCGCATCAGGTGTCAGGAGGACAAAAATACGGGCGACGAAGTACACACCTGCTGCAACCATAGTGGCTGCATGGATAAGGGCTGAAACCGGAGTCGGACCTTCCATGGCATCCGGAAGCCAGATATGCAGAGGGAACTGAGCTGATTTACCGACGCAGCCCATAAAGAGAAGGAGGCCTGCGGCTGTGAGCCATGCATTGGACATAGCGAACTTTCCGGCTGCAAGGTTGGCATAGATCTGCTCGAAGCTGAAGGTGTGGAACTGGGAGTAGAGTATCAGAATACCGAGCCACATGCCGATGTCGCCGACTCGATTGGCAAGAAATGCCTTTTTCTGTGCATCGGCTGCACTGTCTTTTTCAAAAAAGAAACCGATAAGCAGGTATGATGATAGTCCGACCAGTTCCCAGAAAATATAGATAGAGAAAAGGTTGTCGGAAAGCACAATGCCGAGCATGGAGAAGGTGAAAATTCCAAGAAAGGCAAAATAGCGTCCGTAATTTTTGTCACCGGCCATATATCCGGTTGAATAGAGATGAACAAGAAGGCTTATCAGGGTAACCATTGCCAGCATGATGGCTGTGAGGTTGTCGATGACGATGCCCATCTTTATCTGCAAATGCCCAATTCCGGGTACTTTGCCAAGATCAATCCAGGTAAAATCCCATGCAACCCTGAATGCCGGATCATAAGTCTGTACAATAACCGTCCAGAAGATATAGGCCGATATGGCAAATGCTGTTCCAAGTATTCCCACCCCGACAAAATCGCCTCTTCGCGGAAGCCTGCGATTAAAAAAGATAAGAATGACAAACGAGAGCAGCGGCAGCAGCAGTACGACTATTGATAACTGAATTAAACTGTGCATGTTCCTGGTGATGTTTACACGAAATAAATTTAAAAACTATAATGCTTTATACGCCCGCTACTCTTTCATGGTATCCACACTGGAGATATCGACGCTTTTGAATATTTTGAAAATATTGATCACGATAGCGAGGGCAATAGCTGCTTCTGCTGCTGCAATGACAATAACAAAAAGTGAGAACATCACTCCTCCAATTCCTCCGTTATACTTTGAAAAAGCCAGGAAATTGATGTTTGCAGCATTAAGGATAAGTTCTACACCCATAAGCACAACAATAGCGTTCTTGCGGGTCATGACTGCAAAAAGTCCGAACGCGAGAAGAAAAGCCGATATGGTGAGATAGTGATTAAGACCTATGGGAATCAAATGTTGCATATTATTTAATACTTATAAGTTTTTATTGTCGGACTTATCGAAGCGTGCAAGAAATGCGGCTCCTATAAGTGCTGCAAGCAGCAGTATGGAGACCATCTCAAAAGGAAGCACATAATGCGACATGGTTTCATAGCCAATCCGCTCGACAATACTGCCGTGCAATTCAATTTCGGAAGGCTTCCAGGTATGTGTGGTATAAAAGGTATAGAGTAAAGCAGAGAGTATACCGGCGAGAATAAGAGTGCCGGGAATGATATGCAGAACATCGCTTTTCAACTCGGTGTTCATGATGCTTTTGGTAAACATGACACCGAAAAGGAGCAGCACAAGGATACCGCCGACATAAACCACAACCTGTGTAACTGCAATGAAATCAGCACTCAGAAATACATAAAGAGCTGCTACGCCGAAAAAAGTAAAGAGCAGCGCAAAGGCGGAATAGATGACATTGCGCGAAAACACAACAAATGCGGCAGAAAAAACCGTAATGGCCGCAAAGATATAAAAAATGAGAGTATATGTCAGGTTACTCATAATAATTATAGCGTATTAAGTTGTTCGCTTATTCTCCGTCCTTTTTAACTGCCTTCACTGCTTCTGCAGCCTTTCTTTCCTTTTCAGCCTGTGCCTTTGCCTGAATTTCGGCCAGCTTGCTGCGCTTGGCCTGGGCTTCAAGACGGGTGAGGTTTCCGAAATGATAGAGCATGTTACTGCGATCAAATTCCGAAAAATCGCTGACGGGGGTATGCACAAGACACTCTGTCGGGCAGACAGTTGTGCACATGCCGCAGGTCATGCATTTTGCCACATCGATATCAAAAACCGGAACCCAGAATTTTTTCTGCTGGCCGTCGGAGGTTTTTCCGCAGAGTGCCAGATCATCCGGTGCAACTTTGATAGTCTCAATGGCTATGCAGGAGATGGGGCATGCCCTTTCACACTGGCCACATCCGATGCAATCCTCGATATTGTTGTAAAGGCGATAGCGGCCGTTTTGAGGTGTAGGAATAACCTCCCGTGGATACTGCAGGGTAACAAGACCATCAACCTGACGGAAATAGTCGACATCATCAACTCCGGCATCGCCTTTGCGATGAACAGCATTGAAAAAATGCTTCAGGGTGATTCCCATGCCGGTCGCAATGGTGACTGCTCCGGTTTTTATATTCCTGAAATACTCACTCATAATCTATAGGTCATGACTTTCCTCTAATTGACTGTTGAACTCTCTCAAGGGACATATATCACCCAGATGGCCGTAAGCACAAAGCTGACAAAAGCAAAAGGGGTTAACACTTTCCAGCAGAGGTACATCAGCTGGTCGACCCTTAAACGAGGAAGCGTCCAGCGCAGCCACATCTGCACAAAAATAAAGAAGAACCCTTTCATGATGATCCAGAATACACCCCATAAAGGCCCGTTTGTCCATGCATTGAGGGCAAACGATCCAATATCGGGAAGCGGCGAATTCCAGCCTCCAAGGAAAACTATCGAAATAATAGCGGAAACCATGAACATGCTGCCGTATTCAGCAAGGAAAATAACGGCGAACTTCATACCTGTGTATTCGGTGAAATAACCTGCTACCAGCTCGGATTCAGCCTCGGGAATATCGAATGGGGCTCGGTTCACTTCTGCAAGAGAGGCAATAAAATAGATAAGAAAAGGAAGCCAGGCTATCGGTGACTGAAAAAGAAAGAAGTGTGCAAATCCATAGGAGCCGGACTGAAGCATGGTGATCTTCTGCATATCAAGCGTTCCGGCCATCATTGCGCCGCAAAGAAGTGCTATGGCTGCCGGTATTTCATAACTGACTATTTGAGCAACGCTGCGGACAGCACCGTAGAGCGACCACTTGTTGTTTGAACCCCAACCAGCGGCGAGAATACCAACAACTTCAATAGCAACAATGCCGATGGCAAAAAACAGACCGACATTGAGACTTGCTCCGATAAAGGCTGAACTGAAAGGCAACACTGCATAAGCGAGAAAGGAACCGACAAAGAGAACGCCGGGACCAATAACAAAGAGAAACTTATCGGCTGACGTTGGAACAATGTCCTCTTTTTGCAAAAGCTTCAGAATATCGGCAATTGTCTGTAGAATACCCCATTTTCCAACTTCCATAGGGCCAAGACGATCCTGCATGAAGGCCGAAATTTTGCGTTCACCGTAGACGCCGTAGGTCAGCGAATAGAGTGCAATGAAAACAAGGGGAATAGCGGCCAGGATAACCAGACCGAGCGGCAAACCCATTGGATTGAATCCGACAAGGGCTTCGGACCATGCATTGAGGCTGTTACCCATAAGTAAAGGCATGCTGATGTGCGGCAAAGGTGTTAAAATCATCTGTCAACCTCCCCAAGAACGATATCGATGCTGCCGATAATGGCGACAAGATCGGGGATCAACTGACCTTTTGAAAGGTCTTTCATTGCTGAAAGATTAACAAAACAGGAGGAACGTGCTTTGCAGCGAAGGGGTTTGGTGGATTTTCCATCACTCTGGATATAAAAACCAAGTTCACCACGCGGATTTTCTGCACGACCATAGACTTCACCGGCTTTTGGACGAACACGCTTTGGAACAGCAGATCTCGGATTGAAGCCTTCAGCCGAAGGCATTTTGTCGATACACTGCTCGATAATCTTCAGGCTCTCCTCCATTTCAAGGGCACGGACAAGATGGCGTGACAAACAGTCGCCGACATCGGATACTTTGCCGTCAGGCACCGGCACTGCAAAGTCCAGCTCTGGATAGATCGAATATGGATCGTTGCGTCTTAAATCCCATTTGACCCCGGAACCGCGAAGCATTGGACCGGACCAGCCGTAGTTAATGGCAACATCGGCCGGCATGATGCCTATCCCGCGGGTACGTTTGACAAAAATCTTGTTTTCGGTGAGCAGCTTGTAGAGTTCAACTGTTTTCGGCCTGAAATAATTAACGAACTCTTTGACTCTCCTGTTGAAATCAGAAGGGATATCATAAGCAAGTCCGCCAACCCATATATAGTTATAGAGCATTCGAGCGCCGGAGGCCCATTCAAGGAGGCTGAGAATAATTTCACGGTCACGGAAGCAGAAAAGAAACGGGGTAAAAGCGCCAAGGTCAATTCCATAGGTGCCGATAGCAACAAGATGAGAGGCTATCCTGTTCATCTCAGCAACAATAACCCTGATGAATTCTACACGGCGCGGAATTTCGACATCAAGAAGTTTTTCAACTGCTATGGCGTATGCAAATTCGCTGTTCATACCTGCCAGATAGTCGAGACGGTCGGTATATGGCACAATGGCCGGGTAATCAACATTTTCACAACACTTCTCAAAACACCGATGCAAGTAACCGAGATAAGGTACAGCTTCGGTAATAACCTCACCATCGGTAAGACACTCAAGTTTGAGAACGCCATGGGTCGAGGGGTGCTGAGGGCCCATGGCGAGTATCATCTGCTCGGTAGCAAGGTCCTTTTCAAGCACAACGACGTTGTTGCCTTTTCGAGTAACCCTTACTGAACCCATTCCAGCTCTATCTAATTCCTGCATACGTGTGCTGCTTTGACTATTGAAAACACTGTTAGTAGGGCACCTTGATTCCATGATAGCTCTCCTGAACCTTATAGTCCTTAAGGAGAGGATAGCCCTCCCAGTCATCAGGGCAGAGAATTCTTCTCATATCCGGGTGTCCGGTAAAGAGCATGCCGAACATATCGTAGGCTTCCCTTTCATGCCAATTCGCGGTATGCCATACACAGGCAACACTTGGAATAGATCCGCCGTGTCGGGAACACTTGACCTTGACCGAGAGCTTATGATGGCATTGACCGAGGGATTCGATATTACAGACGATACCTACCTTCTCTTCTGCCTGATAATCAACACCAGAAAGGCATGCCATATAATTGAACTGGAGCTTTGGATGATCGCGCATGAAAAGTGCGATCTCAGGCCATAACGATGTGTCGATAACCTCGAAAAACGGCATGGTTTCGTTAGCATCAAAAGGAGAGACGGCTTCACCAAATTTATCGTGTATAATCACATAAGCTGCAGCGCTCTGCTGTATTGACTGCGATAAAACCTTTCCTTCTTCCATCTCTAAGTATCTCTTTTTATATAATTATGCAGTGGCAGCTTTACGCTCCTGCTCTATAACAACCTGAGGATCGACACTTTTTTCAGCTAGTTTCTTCAGTGCATCCGCTCTGGAAATACCGATCTGCTCCATACGGATCAGCTCCTGAACCTTCATGAGACCACCGATCAGAGATTCGGGTCTTGGCGGACAGCCGGGAACGTAGACATCTACAGGAATAACTCGATCAACTCCCTTGAGTACATGGTATCCATGCTCCCAGTAGGGGCCGCCACAGTTGGAACAGCTGCCCATTGAGAGAACATAACGGGGTTCAGGCATCTGCTCATAGAGACGGATAACCCGTTCGGCCATTTTCATAGTAACAGTACCGGCGACAATCATAAGATCGGACTGACGGGGAGAGGAGCGGGGAAAAATACCGAAGCGTTCGAGATCGTAGTTAGAAGCATTGGTGGCCATCATTTCGATAGCACAGCAGGCAAGACCGAAGCCCATTGGCCAGAGTGATGATAAACGGGCCCAGTTCAGAACATTGTCAACCGATGTTACCAGTACATTATGCTTTGTTATCCCGGCATCAAGTAAACCCATAATGAAAATAAATATGGTGAATAGTATTCAACCCCTCTGGGAGGCTGATTTTCCTGAAGGCATTTCAGGCATCGTTGGAATATTGGGAGTTGGCCTAACCCAATCCAAATCACCTTTAACCCATGCATAAGCAAGACCGAGCACGAGAATACCAGCAAAAATAAGAGCCTCTACAAGAGCAAACACTCCAAGATGCTTGAACACTGTTGCCCATGGGTAGAGAAAAACAACTTCAACGTCAAAAATAATAAAGATAAGAGCGACGACATAAAACCTGATATTGAACTTTACCCAGGCACTGCCTACAGCTTCCTCGCCGCATTCGTAGGTTGAGTTTTTGGCCGGGTTAGGTCTTTGCGGACGTAAAAGACGAGCGGTGAGGTAACCTCCGGCAACGAAAACGATACCGAGGGCAAGGAAAGCAAAAACATTGCCAAAGTTACTCAGCGTCTGATCCATGTAGTGCCAATTTGAGTTAATCCCTTTCCTGACAACAAGAGAAAAATTTTCAATTCTGTACTGATCTTCAAAGCAGGTGCGCAAATATAAAAAAAAATTCCGTTGGGCCCAGAAAAAAACCAGCTTTTTTTATCAACCATAGCACCATTTTTTCAGCTGGTTGCAATGTATCCCAAAATGGAGGCTATTTCCAGAACAACGTAATTTTATCAGGCTCTTACTGATTGTTATTATAAAATTTTGTGCTGATGTGCATAAAACCCTTTAATAATAAATAAGCCGCAAGCAGCACCATAAGCAGAATGACCCCTTGCACAAGCGGCCATGAGCCTGTCAGAGTAAATAATACCTGACCGAGAATGGCTATAAAAATCATCCATAGGATCGGAGCCCATGCAATACCGAGCATAATGGGCAGACCGGTTTTCATAAACTGTTTTTTGGCGTCTGAATCTTTGAATAGCTTCATGGCAGTCTAAAAAAAGAGGCTTCTGATTTGCTCAGCCAAAGCGGCATCGAGGTTTATTAAGATTTCATACTCCCTTTTCAATCCTTTCATATCTCCTCGCGAAAGATAGTACATGGCCATCTTGCAATGAGGTTCAGGGTTGTCTGGTTCAAGATCGAGTGCTTTTTCAAATGCTTCCTTTGCTTTGTCTGCTTCTCCAAGATCAAGATAGGCATCACCCAGAACGCAGTATATACCGGTATGTGCCGGGTCAATTTCAAGACCCTTTTTCAGGGTTTTCAGAGCCATTTCCTCTTTACCGAGCGTAAACTGTACAAAACCAAGGTGTTTGTAAGCCTGCATGCAACCGGGGTCGAGTATGATGGTTTTCAAAAGGTCGCAACCGGCTTTGCGGTAGTTGCCCGTCGCCAGATTCGTAACCCCCCGCGCATAGAGGGCTGCTGAGTCGCGACGCCTCAGATGAATACACCGATCGAGCAGTTCAAGTGCCTCTTCGTTCTTCTGCTGGTCAATAGAGATCAAAGCCAGTTCATAGAGTTTGACGAAATTGTCGGGCTCATGATGAAGTGCAGCCTCCAGTTGTTCTCTCTGTTTGTGATCTACAGCATGCAATGGTGACAAGGGTGACATGTGTTACGGTTTATGATCAAGAGTTTCGAAGGCATTCTGGAGATCACTAAGTGCCTGAAGCTCTTCAAGCACCTTGTCAGCAAGCCATTGACCGAATGCCGGAGAGTCGTTGATACATCGGACATACTGGGAATGTGGAAATCCGGCAGCCTCAAGCTTTTTGCAGGCATCATATTCAGTTTCGCTGTTATCGGCAAAAAAACCGTAGGGGAACATGACAACACCTTCATACCCCTCATGCTTAAACTCCAGAAGTGCTTTTTCAATAGTGTCCGTCATCCACTCCCCTCCTGTGGAATGATTCATGCAGCCCTGGCGCACATCACTGAATATATTCCGTGGGTCATCCATGATTTTGCGCTTCAAACAATCGAAAAATGCAATGGTCTCTTCAAGTCCGGTAAATACTTTCGGAGGATTTCCTTTACGATCTTTGACCAGTGTACCATGAATAACAAGCACAAGGCCTATTTTGCCTTTTTTTAGACTGAGCATGACCGGCGATACCTGCCCGAAAAGATAGTCAATATAGATGCGGTGAAGACGATGATCCTTCCAGAGTTTGCTTAACACCTTAACCTTTGCAAAGACCGCGTCGCCATAGACATCGATAACCATCTGGCATGCCACACCGCAGGAAAATGAGGATTCAACAGGAATCATTGGTACCACAACAATCCCGTCATAGTCATGCTGCAACTGTTGAAGCATATCGTCCAGATAAGGCGGCACGAAATAATAGGCATCGATAACCTTGACGTCGGCTTGAGAAAGAAACGGACTCCCGCTTTCAGCAATACAATCTGACAGCCTCTTTGTCTGAGAGCGATTGATTGCAAGGAGTGATGAAGAGTATCGATTGAGCTTCCAATTGATATAGTGCTTTGTCGAGCGATAATCAGCAATAAAATAGATCATTGCTGTAGGGATTTTTACAATCTGACGGGTGACGACCTTGAGAATTCTTCGAGAACTCGGCCAAAGATTTCTCACTGTAAGCTTTTCAACTTCTCCATAGGTTGTGACAATTACAGCATATTTTTTCCTGATCACAATCCTGTCCACCATTTTAACTCGGAATACATCACGCAAAAACCAATAATTCCGCCTATAAGAGTTTGCATGAAGTTATGTGCTTTCAGAAAAATTCGTGACCACATGAGCAACGGTACAAACAGCAGCAGGCATAAGGCAACTGAACCAAACTGGATACAAAGCAATGCAACAGATGAAGCAAAGGTGAAGAGATGGATGCTGATCTTCCACTGAAGGGTAATCAGAAGAATAAAAATCATATTAACGGAATTGAAAAACAGAATGCCGGTTAACAGTTTCGGCGGATGAAGATGCTTCATAAACTCGTAACCAAGTGCATTGACAGCAACCAGTACCAGCAAAGGAAGAAATCGCTGTTCGCGGGAAGAAATATTGAAATCAGTAATTCTCCCTATTTTTTTCAGGCCGGAAATCAGAAAAATGGGGGCAAGAGTGCTTGAAAAAAAAAGAACCATCAGGTAAGACATACTGTTCACATCACTGCCGTAACCCTGCATCACGATTGCATAATAAGCTGCCGGTGCTACCACAACCGGACTGATTACCCATGAAATAAAGTCTGCAAAACGGTGTAGGTCAAACTGCATGGGCTTAAAACGATAAACAAAAATGAAGATTTTAGCGTAATACACCGAAAAAGTATCTCGAAATATAGTTTTTATTAAAATTAAAACCACGTATATTCTTGTTCCGTAATGCGAGAGTGGTGAAATTGGTATACACGCTAGTCTTAGGAACTAGTGCCGTGAGGCGTGAGGGTTCGAGTCCCTTCTCTCGCACGCCTCTTACTGAATGCCAAAGTGGCGGAACTGGTAGACGCGCTGGACTCAAAATCCAGTGAGTGAATAACTCGTGTGGGTTCGATTCCCATCTTTGGTACCAACATAAATGCAATCAGGACACCATCTCCATGCATAGAATGTACTCACCGTGGCGTGAAGTGTACATGCAGTCTTTTAAGGACGAAAAGCCTGCCGGTGAGGCCGGGAAATCAGTTTTTGCCGATCTTCCTCCTGAAGAGGATGAGAAGCGGTTTGTCCTCTACAGGGGGAAAACATGCTTTGTCATTATGAACCTCTACCCCTATAACTGCGGACACCTTATGGTGATCCCCTATCTGCAGACTCCTGACTTTTCCGATCTCGACCAGCAGACGAAACTTGAGGTCATGGAGCTGACAGACCTCTCTATCAAGGCACTGAAACTTACCCTGAGACCGCAGGGATTCAATGTCGGGGCAAATCTCGGCAGGGTTGCCGGTGGAAGCGTTGATACCCATATTCATTTCCATATCGTTCCCCGCTGGGAAGGGGATACGAATTTTATGCCGGTCCTTGCAGATGCCAAAGTTCTCAGCAATGATATGAACTCCACCTATCAAAACCTGAAAAAGGCGTTCGCTGACCTTACGCAGTGACAAGAGCAACATTCTCTAAGGCGGAATGGAAACAGTTCCCTGCCCTATAAGCAACTCCAGGGAATTTACCCCTTATCTCCAGGTTCCCGACCGGTTTGACAGTTCCGTACGAGTACAATGGAATCTGGTTCGCTCCTGCGCGTCAGGACTTATTATGCTCAATCCGCGTCCCGACAGTGCTGAAATAGCCCGGCATTACCGCAACGGTGAGTATGATCCGTATTGGCAAAGACAAAACAGCACTACATTGCGTGCCAGAACCTACCTTGCTGCACGCTCTCTGCTTCTGCGTTATCGGGCGGAAATCATCCTGCAAGGGCTTTCAAAGCCAAGAGAACATTGTACTGTCCTTGAAATCGGGTGTTCAACAGGAGATCTCCTGAACTATTTTCACTGCAGATCGGGAGTACCGGTCATTAACCTGGCCGGGGTTGAACCTGATGCCGAAGCTGCAGATTTTGCACGGAACTCTTCGGGGCTGAATATCTTTTCTTCACTGGCTGACGAAACCCTTGGAAGAAAAACATTTGACCGTATTGTCCTGTGGCATTCCCTTGAACATATTCACACCATCCAGGCGACTCTCAACCATGTGGCAAATCGGCTGAAGCCGGACGGAGTGCTTGTTATTGCTTTGCCAAATCCGGCAAGTTTTGATGCAGAACTCTATGGGGAGAACTGGGTAGCCTATGATGCGCCGCGACATCTCTACCATTTTTGGCCGGGAACGCTTGAAAATCTGCTTGCATCCCATAACCTGACGGTTTTCAAGCGACAGTCCTACTTCCCTGATCTGCTTTATAATATTGTGCATAGCGAAGCACTTCTCCACAAAAGACAAAACCAACGGTTTAATGTGATGCGGATTTTACATATCCTGGTTAGAGGTTCGGTTGAAGCTGTCAAAGGGGGAATGGGGCAAACAAGGGTTTCGAGTCTGATATATTTTGCCCGTCGAGCTTCCTGACAGAGATTCATTGCTGAAAAAGATCAGTCGGATTGTTTGTGTAACCATTACCGCGTTATCATTTTGCGGATACAGATGTTTCAGATCGACCGAGGGCCTTGTCAAGCTGGACAGATGCTACGAGATAGTCGTAAACTGCCTGGAGGTAGTTGGTTTTGGCTTTGTTGAGCTGAAGTTCGGCATCGGTCAGTTCAAGGCGTGTGCCAATGCCTTCCTTGAAACGAAGCAGCGATATTTTGTAGCTGCGTTCTGCAACACTGATGGTTTTGGACTGAACATCAATTCTTTTCTGTGATTCCCTGAAGTTTAACAGTCGGACTTCGACTTCTGCCCTTATAGCATCCTTCAGATCTTCAACCCTTGTCCTTGTCTGCATCTGTGTTATCCTGGCCTGCGCAACCTGCGCACTGGTGCGGTATCCTGTAAATATCGGCAGCGAAACCTCCAGGCCGACGGCCGTTGAAACCGGCCAGCGGGACTCGGATGTTTTTACATTATCGTTAAATGCAGTTTGCGATTCAAACTGGCCGAAAGCACTGATTACAGGATAACGCTCTGCCCGGGCAGCACTGACTTTTTCGCCCTCTGCCTTTACCTGAAGGTCTAACTGACGAAGATCGGGCCTTGAATCCAATGCTTCACGGTAAGCTGCAGCAATATCCTGGGGATAGGTGGCAGAAGAGAGTTCCAGTTTTCCGGAAAGAATAACAGTGCTGTCGAGAGGTATGCCAATGACATTTTTCAGCTTTGTCATGGTTGTTGCCACACGGTTTTCGGCCTGAATGAGATCGGGTCGGAGATTTTCAACGGAAAGGTAGGCTTTAAGGGTGTCGATATCAGCGGCTACACCCTGGCGGAACATTGCCCTGGTATCTTTTCTTGATTGCTGCCAGCGCTCAATACTCTGCTCAATAAGCTTTAACTGATCTCTTGAGATCAGTGCGTCGAAATAGGACATTTTGATGTCGGCAATAACGGCTGCTTCAGTGTTGCGATAGGCCTCATTACTCATTTTGCGGAGAATGCCGGCAGCCTTGATTCCGGCAAATGCTGAACCGTTAAAGAGTGCCTGACGAACATTAATGGTGGCGGTTGCTGCATTGTCGGCACTGATGACAAGCGGAATAAATGAGTTTGAGGTACCTCCATTAAAAATATCGGGAAAAAAAAGGACTGAGGGCTTCAACGAGCGGGTGTAGGTAAAATCAGATGAGATCTGTGGAAGCACCTGGGCCCATGTTTCACGGATTTTCTGTGAGGTCATATCACGATCAAGCCTTGCGATTTCAAGCATCCTGCTTCTTTCGAGCCCGATATGGACGGCATCGTCAAGCGTCATCGAGGCGTTTGCTGGCAGTGTGGCAGCCTGGATGTGCGAAAATGCAGTCAGTAAAAGAAACGGCACTATACATAACTTTATCTGCCTGAACCTGTTCATACAATAGTCTGTCTTGATGAAAAAAAACCTGACTGTGCCATACTGCAAAAGAAATAGTCGGAATATAAAAAAGTGATCGGTTCCGTAACAATTATGAGTGGTAACGTTCATTCCATAAGAGTGCGAGACGTTCTCTGATATATTTTTCGCGGCCTTCATCTCCGGGTCGGTAATATGCCTTCGGGGCCAGGCCTTCAGGGAAATATTGCTGCTGGACAAAATGCCCCGGATAACTATGGGGGTATCGATATCCTTCACCGTATTTCAGCTTTCATAAGTTTTGTCGGTGCATTGCGCAGGTGAAGCGGAACCCTTAGCTGCTGCATGGCTTTTGCTTCATTCATTGCGTCACTGATGCCCTGATAGCTTGCATTTGATTTCGGGGCAGATGCAAGATAGGTGACGCCATGAGCCAGATTGATTCTTGCCTCCGGAAGACCGATCATTTCGACAGCTTGGAACACGGATATGGCAAGAGTTATGGCATAAGGATCGGCATTGCCGATATCTTCGCTTGCAAAAATAACCATGCGTCGCGCTATAAATTTAGGGTCTTCACCTCCCTGAAGCATCCGGGCAAGCCAGAAAAGTGCTGCATCGGGATCTGAGCCTCGCATGGATTTTATAAAGGCGGAAATGATATCGTAGTGGTTTTCTCCTCCCTTATCGTAGATGGGAGCGCTATGCTGCAGTGCACGAGAGAGCACTTCCCTGTTCAACACCATATCAGCACCTTCGGGCATGAGAGAGACAGCTGCTTCAACAGCATTCAGCGCCTTTCGGGCATCACCTCCGGAAAACCGGAGAAGAAAATCAAGGTCGGCTATCTCGATTGAAAGGGGCCGGAAAAGAGTGTCTTCTTTCAGAGCACGGCGAATCACCGCTTCGATTTCCTTTGGCTCAAGAGGATTGAGAATATAGACCTGCATCCTGCTCAAGAGTGCTGCGTTCACCTCAAAAGAGGGATTTTCAGTGGTTGCTCCAATAAGTACAATAAGTCCTTGTTCGATAGCGTGCAGCAGCGTGTCCTGCTGGGTCTTGTTAAAACGGTGAATTTCATCGATAAAGAGCAGGGTTCTGTGCCCTGATCGCCTTGATTTCTCTGCATTTTCAAGCGCCTTGCGGACATCTTTGACCCCGGAATCTATCGCTGAAAGCTGTTCGAATCGATAGCTTAGTGAGGATGCACAAATTTCAGCAAGAGTTGTTTTGCCCGATCCGGGAGGGCCCCAGAATATCATCGAGGGCATTTGATCGCCTGCCAGAAACTTTCGAAGCGGCCCATCTGGACCGACAAGATGATCCTGCCCTGACATATCGTCAAGAGATCGGGGACGAACCCGTTCGGCAAGAGGCTGAAAGAAATTGGCTGCATCCGGAGAGGAATAACAACCGAACAGATCAGACTGCATGTCAGGGATATCAACCATTTAAAATCCTTTTTCCTGAAGCCATACCTCATCTATACGTGAAACAGCTGCTGCTGGTGAAGAGGAATGCGCTCCCAGCTGGCGGGCAACATATTTACCAAGAATGTCAAATTCGAGATTTACCCGGCTTCCCGGGTGCAATGAGTGAAGAGTAGTGTGAGCAAAGGTATAGGGAATAATTGCTACGGCAAAGAGCAATGCATCAAGTTTTGCAACGGTGAGGCTTATACCGTCAATAGTTATCGAACCAGCAGAGACTATGAATGGAGTGAAAGCCTGAGGAAAAGCTATCCATAGTTCCCTGCTTGAGTCCAATTCACGGATTTCCTGCACAACGGCAGCACAATCAACATGACCAAGTACAAAATGCCCGCCGAGACGGTCGACAGGACGAACAGCCCGTTCGAGATTAACCCGGGAACCGTTATGAATGGAGCCAAGCGTTGTCTTGGAGAGCGTCTCTTCAACACTCTCCACTTCAAACCATCCATCACCAACGGCAACAACGGTCTGGCATACCCCGTTGAGGCTCACACTTTCATCTATCGTTAAACCGCTGAACACTTCCGAATTGCCGTACTGTACCCTTAACCGTAAACCGCTATTTCTCTTTGTAACTCCCGTGACCTTGCCTACATCCTTGATAATTCCGGTAAACATCGCACAGCTTTTCTCTTAATAAAAAAGTGGCTTCATGTGAAGCATTAAAATCCTTATTCTCCTGTAATATATCACCCTTACCGTCAGCGAGCAAAACTGCCGGCCTTACAGCAGCCTGTAAGGCCATGGAGTGTTTTATCCAAGAACCTTGAGAGCTGCACTGTAGTCCGGTTCCTGAACAATTTCGGCAACCTGCTCAGTGTAGCGGACTATCCCGTCAGCATCAATAATAACAACAGCACGTGAAAGAAGTCCCTTGAGAGGGCCGGTAGCAAGAGTGACACCAAAGTCCCTCCCGAATTCCGGAGAGCGGAAAACTGAAAGCGATACAACATTTTTCAATCCTTCAGTTTCACAGAAACGGCGATGGGCAAAGGGCAGATCAGCAGAAATACAGAGCACAACAGTATTGTCGAGCGATGCTGCCGCCTGGTTAAAGTGCCTTACGGATGCAGCGCAAACCGATGTATCGAGGCTCGGAAAAATATTTAGAACCAGCTTTTTCCCTGCAAAGTCGGCAGGGCCAGCCTCGGAAAGATCAGTTTTCACAAGGCAGAAAAAAGGAGCTTCAGAGCCTTTTACAGGAAGAGTCCCAACGCTTTCAACAGGAGTGCCTTTGAACGTTAGATGTGCCATAACTAATTACCGGTTAAACGTTAATAAAAATTCATGTAATGAAAATGCCTGATTCATCAAGAGCAAAACAAGACCAAACGGATTTCAGGAGTTTCCTCTCTTATGCTATAATTCAAGATTATGGAACAAGGGTCACAGGATCGCGAAGACGCGACCAGAAAAAAAGTTTTTTTGCATCATCCGGCAACAGCCTTACACAACCATGTGAAGCTGGATATCCAGGGAGCGACTGCTGGTGCATAAAGAAGCCATCATGATAATTTATAGAATACGGCATGGGCGCATTATCATACTTGAGTGAATGCTTGGTGCGCTCTTTGTAGTTGACAAAAAACTTGCCGGGTGGAGTGCGCTTTGCTTTTTTACCTGAAGAGACCGGACCCCAGAAAAGTAGTTCACCGTTCTCATAAGCACCAAAATACTGCAGGTTCAGAAAAATCCTGACTTCACGTTCACCACGACTGTCGGCAAGGGTTTTCGGAACTGGAACATAGTTCTTTGCCTTGGGAATATCGACTGGAACAAGAACTTTTTTGCCTACAGGGAAGTGCCGATTATCAAAGCGATTAACCTTAATGACAATAGCCCGGCAGCTTGAATCGGCATTGCAGATTTTAGAGAGAGTCTCACCTTTTTGAATTTTCCTCAAAATGAAACCATCAGGAACCATTGAAATACCTGAACTGTCAGAGGCGTGTACGGGTGATTTTTCGTCCTTTTCCAAGGCCAATACGGGACCGGAATACATAATTACAAACAGAACCATAAAACAGTACAAAGACTTATTCACTGATTCAGAAGTGCTCACCGTTTTTAGAGTATATGTTGTTTTTCCAGTTTCATGCCTCTGCAGCTCAGAGAGATATTATTTTGAATGTAACTATCAAACATTACAACAGTGCTCAACGTTTCAAGCTCCTCCAGGAAGCCCTGGCACTCGCTGGATTCGGTTTTCAAAAGAGAAAAAGTCATTCAGCCGGCAAAACCTGATAATAACCTTTTACTGTAACCACCTGTAGAGGATAATCAAATAAAGAGGAGAGAGAGTCGGAAGTCAGAACATCGGCTTTGTTTCCATCGCCGACAATCCGACCCTCTTTTAAAAGTATAACTCTTTGAATTTCCGGGGAAATCTCATGAAGATGATGGGTAACCAGCATGACTGTTTTCCCCAATCGCATCAATGAGCGAAGCGTTTCAAGGTAATGAAATGTCGCGCTGAGATCAAGCCCTGTTGTTGGTTCGTCGAGTAAAAGTGCATCTGGATTGTTAATCAGGGCCCTGCCGAGCAGAAAACGTCGTTGCTGTCCCGTTGACATGGCACCGAAAGAACGATGTTGAAGCTCGCCAATGCCAAGTTTTTCCATGACTGCCTCAGCATTCTGCTTGTCTTCACTACTGAAGTGCTGATTCTGCCAGATATCAATACTGGCATAAATGCCGGATAAAATCACATTGATTCCGCGCGCCCCTCGAAGATAATCATGCTGAAGATCATGGGAGACAATGCCAAGCCTGGTGCGAAGCTCCCAGACATTCCAGCTCTCCCTGCCAAAAATCAGTATATGACTGTCCGGTTCGGCAACAGGATAAATGTCGCGGGAGAGAAGCTTCATCAGCGTAGTTTTACCGGAGCCGTTTGGTCCGAGAATAGCTGTACTGCACCCCTCCTGCACCGTAAGTGAGAGATCCCTGAAAACACAGGTAGTTCCGCAATAAGCCGTTACATGTTGAAGAGCAATGACCTCTTTTTTTTTATGATAAGCCGTCATGGGCAAAAGTTATGTCGTCTTGTTCCTGAAATTCCATGCTGCGTTGACTCTTGATCAAGCCTCGACATAGGCCTCCAGCAGCACATCATGACCGAAAAACCGGGATTGCTCAAATCGCAGATTCACAGAGTGATCCGGCATAGTGATGCCAAGAGGTGCAAAAGCGCTCAGAGCGTCACCGCCGAAAAGCTTGGGAGCAATAAATATATAGAGTTTGTCAACAAGCTTTCGCCGAATAAATGAAGCCGACAACCGACTTCCCCCTTCAACCATCACTGAAAGAATCTGCCTGTCATGCAGTTCGAGAAGCACCTGTTTGAGGTCGAGCTCTCCTGCATGCTCATCGACAAACAAAACCGTCACCCCTCTTTCTTTTAACATCGCCACTTTCGGCAATCCTGAACTTGAGGATGATGCAAAGAGCATTGTTGATGCCTCAGCACCAAAAATCTTTGCATCCAAAGGAAGGTGCAACTGACGATCAAGAACAACCCTGAGGGGATTTCGACCAGCACAATGCCTTACTGTAAGAAGAGCATCATCGACACGAACAGTTGCTTCTCCAACAATGACTGCGTCATAGAGACTCCTGAGACGGTGAACCTCTCCTCTTGCCTGTTTGCCTGTAATCCAGCGGGATGCACCGATCGATGTTGCAATTTTTCCATCAAGGGTTTGAGCGAGTTTAAGAGCAACCAGAGGGAGCCCTGCGGTATGATATTTAATAAATGCCTCATTGATTCTCATGCATTCTGCTTCAAGTACTCCTTGAGTAACCTCGATACCTGCAGCAACAAGCCTTGCTGTTCCTTGTCCCGCAACAGCAGGATGTGGATCGCGGCAACCGATGACAACACGGACAATTCCCTTTTCAATAACAAGATCACTGCATGGAGGAGTTTTTCCGAAATGGGAACAGGGCTCAAGATTAACATAGAGGGTAGCATGACGAAGCAAAGATTTATCCGCCACTGAAGCAAGAGCGTGCACTTCAGCATGAGGGCCGCCAAACCTCTCATGATAGCCTTCGCCGATAATTTCTCCATTATAGACAATAACCGAACCTACCATGGGATTAGGGCTCACACTGCCGCCACCCTTCAAGGCAAGTTCCAGACAACGCCGCATAAAGAGGATATCATCACTCCTGTGCATCGTCACGCTTTCTCTATGTTGAGCATGTTGACCTGAACCAGCCTGATGCCGGAAAGTCGCAGCAGTTCATTAATATTCTCTATTTTATAAGGTTTATCGTAATAGATTGTTTTTATCCCCACATTGATCAGCACTTTAAGGCAGTGAATACAGGGGCTGGCCGTGATATAGATATCAGAATCCCTGATGGCCACACCATGCTTTGCCGCCTGGGCAATGGCGTTGATTTCCGCATGAATAGTGTTCACACAGTTCTCTTCGACTGTCCCATCCGGGTGGGTACTGCGGTATATACGGCAGTTGCTGTCGTTACAGTGAGGCAGACCGGCAGGTGCACCGTTGTATCCCGTTGAAAGAATGCTGTGATCCTTGACAATAACCGCGCCAATATGACCACGGGTACAGGTCGCCCTTCGGGAGATAAGATGGGCAACACTCATGAAGTATTCATGCCAGCCTAACCGCTTTGCCGGCTCTGAATCACCACTTTTTTCAGCACCAGGCAAGCTGCTTCCCGTTGTCGCTGCATCCGGCATAGCCTCATTTTTTAATACATTATGAAAAAGAGAACCAAGGTATGCTTAAAATAGAGAAAAAGATCGGGCTCATGCAACTCATTCCTCAATCATGATACGCAATTATTTCACACTCTACCATGCAGCAATGGAGCTGCATGAACGGCTTGCGGGGGGGCATGTGAATGAGATCTTTTCACAGCGTAAAAATGAGCTGACAATAAGTTTTATTGATATTGATGGCCGACATCTGCAGATTGTGGTTGTCACCCATACTCCCCTGCTCTCGTTCTTTCTGCGAGAAGGGGTACACAAAAAAGCTCGCAATGCAGCAAACCTGATGAGCGTGATCAAGAAGCAGCAGGTTTCAAGCATTGACATCTCTCCTTATGACAGGGAAATACGTCTTCATCTCGGCGATGCCTCTACCATTGTCCTGCAGTTATTCACCTCGAAGACAAATGTCTTTCTCGTCAGGGAGAACCGGATTATTGATGCGTTCAAGCTGAAAAACTCCCTTGCCGGTCAATCCTATGCTTCCGGTAATAATGCACCAGGAGTTCTAAGAGAGCTTGAAGTTCTTGCTATGAATACAACCCTTTTTCTGGAGCAATTCAGCTCACGAAATGAAGAGAGCGTGCCCGATAAACTGTCTGCCATTCTTCCCGGTTTTGATCGCACCCTTGTTCGGGAAATGATACAACGGACGACGGGTGAGACTAACCCCGAAAAACTTTTCACCGCTTTTCAGTCACTTTTTTATGAACTGCTCGACCCCAGAGGAGCGGTCTCGGAAAATGAGCATGGCGAACCGGAATTTTCGCTGTTGCCCACGTCCCTCCCGCAGACACGCTTGTTTGATGCCGTTCTTGAAGGAGTGACCGATTACAGCATTTCAATGCAGCAGTTTCTTGATACAAAAGAGAAGATGAAAGAGGTTCGTTCCAAACTGCTGCGGGAAGTCGGGAAAAAACAAAAAGCAATTGACAGCTTCAACCCGGAAATGCTCGAGGAGTTTGCCCGAAACTATGAAAGGTCCGGTCATCTGCTCATGGCATCTCTCTACCTGCCAAGAACGGATCGAAAATACATCACAGTACCGGACATTTTCGAGCCTGGCACACCGGACAAAACCATCCCTCTGAAAGAAGCGTTAACACTGCAGAAAAATGCCGAAGAATATTTTTTAAAAGCTTCAAAAACCAGAGGAAAACTTACAATAATGCTGGAAAGACATGCCAGACTTGAGCAAGAAAAAACAGCAATTGAAGCGCGTCTTGCAGCCACCGATACAATAAGAACGTCCAAAGAAGCACTTCGGTTTGTTGCAAGCCTTACCGACCTGCCGAGCAAATCCGGCGTTCTGCAATCGAAAAATCACCGCTCCGCATTACCATTCAGAATTGTACAACTCTCTCCATCAGTCACTCTGCTCATAGGCAAAAACGCAGAAAACAATGACCTGCTCACCTTTACGTATGCCCGCCCCAATGACATCTGGCTCCATGCCCGCGGTGCATCAGGCTCTCACTGCGTCCTGAAAGGGGCAACACAGAATCATCGGGATGAGATCAACAAAGCCGCAGAAATTGCCGCCTGGTATTCTGCCGCAAAACATTCAGAACTTGTGCCTGTGATATACACTCTTAAAAAATATGTCCGGCACAGCAGACAACATGCTGCGGGTCAGGTTCTCGTCGAACGGGAAAAGGTAGTTCTTGTGAGGCCTTCAAAGGAGATGAAATAAAACGCAATGCAGCTAACCATCAATTATATTAATTTTACAATCTTTTATAAAGACCAGGAAGTGCAGATCAAAAACGGAATAATCACAACCTTCATCATTTCAAAAAACTTTCAACTCTCCCTATGGAAACCTATAAACTTGTTTTACCTGAACACCTTAACCACTATGGCTTTCTCTTCGGCGGCAACCTTTTGAAATGGATCGACGAGGTCAGCTACATAACGGTATCGCTGGATTATCCAGGCTGCAACTTTGTCACAGTGGGAATGGACAAGGTTGAGTTTAAAAAAAGCATCAGGGGCGGATCGATTCTTTGTTTTGTGACTGAAAAAACCAGAATTGGTCATACTTCAATCGAATATACCGTTCATGTCTATAAAAAAAGCATTGAAACCGGCGAACGGATTCTTGCTTTCAGCACGCATATCACCTTTGTCTGTCTTGATGAGCATGGTGTAAAAAAAGAGCTCTGCTGCGGGTATAAAACATCAGTTTCAGAGAAAAATTGCCTCTGATACTTTTTTTTGTGATTTCGACTACCGTGAAGTATTAAATACCGAACCGTTCAGACTGAACACAAGACCAATGCCGATACAGGCCATCACGGCATTGGCCAGCCACATGGAGATTATGGGATCAAGAATACCCCGTTCGGCAATTTTTTCTCCGGAAATCATAAGCATCCAATAGAGCACAAAAAAAAGCAACGACATGGACGCTCCGACTCCGAAACCACCTCGCCTCGCCAAGACGCCAAGGGGTGCGCCTACAAGGACAAAAATAAAACATGCAAGAGAGAGAGAGTATTTTTTATGATATGCCGCCATATATTTATTGTACATCTCTCTGTTGGATTCCATGTTTTTAAGTTCACCGTTCAGCTGATCAATCTGGCGATCAAGATACACTGCAGCATCAGCAACCCCAATTGGTCTCTTTGGAACATCGGAGTGTGTGAGACGGTTTGGAGAACCATCAGTCCGGCTTTCCGCAATATGATGTTCCATGTTTTCAATCGGGATGCAAATTTTTTTTGCAGAACCTGATATCCTTCTCCTGAATTCATCAACGATAACAAGAAGTTCTTTCGCAGAAAGATCGCCATCTCCGGAACGCACCCGATCCCCGGTGGTGCGTGAGAAACCAAAACCAGTTGACTCAAAAATAAAACGATGCTTCTTGAAGCTTATATTACGATAGGACTTGTGATCGGGCTGACTGATTTCATGAATCTCGCCGTTATAAAGCGTCATGACCAAATACTGATAATCTGCAGTAAAATCAATACTCCCCTTTTCGGCAGTGACCATAGTGCTGTAGTCTTTCTTTGAGGTATCATAAATGACAATACCTCTTATTTCTTTTGAGCGGTCATCTGACTTACGAACATAGATGGAATAGCCATCAACAAGCGTTGAAAAAGCATTTTCTGTTAATCCAAACGCCGGTTTCGCTTTTGCAATATCAACCATCAGCGATTTTGCATAAAAATTTGCTTCAGGCAACACGATATTATTGAACCGCTCAACAAGCACTGAAAGAAAAAGACCTGCACAGAGAACTGGAATCATGACCCGAAAGAGAGAGATCCCTGATGCTCTTAAAACAGTCATTTCAGAAGTAGTGGTCAGAGATCCGAATACCATGACAACCGCAATGAGAACTGCCATGGGTGCAGCAAGTCCAACCATCCATGCTGACTGCAGAACAATAAGTTCAACAATGGCTGAAAATTCAATACCCTTACCTATAAAACGATCGGCGAAAGTGGCAAAAAACTGCAGAATAAGAACAAAAACTATAGTGATAAAAGCAAACAAGAAGGGACCGAAATGCGATTTAAGGATATAGCGGTCGATAATTCTCATCAAGACAATAACTACCTTTTTTTAAAAATTACGGAAATACAACAATGAAGAGAGTTGTTTTTCTGGATCAAATTGATGATATGCCTTAGCATCAGTCGACATTAACCAGTCATAATCCCGGTTCGGCAATTTCTAAAAACATCAAATAGACCTGATATGGTTGTTTCTCCCCTTCCCGTAATAGTGGAACAGCGCTCGCCTTAATCCAAAAACGCTTCTTCTCTGAAGAATGGACCATGCCCATGACAATGCCGCTGACAGATTTCCCTGTGCGCAACGCAACCAAATCCGGATATTCTTCCACAGGAGAATCTGACCCATCTTTCCTTACAAGTTTCCATTGAAGTTCAGAGAGAGTTTGGCCCTGCATTCCTTTCGATGGAATCCCTATCATCCGCACTGCTTCCGGATTTGCCATCACTATTTTTCCATCCGGATTCTGAAGAATAGTTCCTACAGGCATGACTTCAAACAAAAGCCGGAAACTCTCTTCCTTTTCACGAAGACTCTGTTCCAATTTTTTCGCAATAGTAATATCATAAAAAGTGATCACCAGACCAACAATGCGATTTTCCTGTGTACGGTATGGCATGATCTTCACCATAAACCAGCGACCATCAGTTGCAGAAACCTCCTTTTCAGTAAAAATAAGAGTATGCAGCACTTGACGCGCATTGTCTGCAAGATCAGGATAGTGCAGATCGGTAACTATATCGGTGATCGGACGACCAATATCACTGGGGATAAGTTTGATTACAGCAGCAGTTCTGTTAGTAAACCTGCGTATGTTAAGCTCATCATCAAGAAAAAGTGTTGCAATATCAGTGCTGTTCAACAGGTTTTTCATGTCATTGTTTACCTGCGACAGGTCGGTCACTTTGGACTGCAGCTCCTGATTCACTGTCTGCAACTCCTCGTTCAGCGATTGCATCTCCTCTTTTGAGGTGGTAAGCTCCTCGTTAGTACTCTGCATCTCCTCATTAGCCGACTGCATTTCTTCATTCGTAGACTTAAGTTCCTCCTGAGAGGTCTGCATCTCTTCCCGAATGGTGACTATTTCATCCTTGGCCTGATTGAGCTCATCAATCAGCGATGCAACCCTGCTGTTACTGACATCATGTGAAGCAGTACCATGTGTGTCTGAAGCTGTCACCCCTTTTACAACGTCAGAAAAAACAATCATGACCAAACCTTTCAGAGCTTCGGGCTTGTCAAGAAGTTTAACCGTTACATCAACAATCTGTGTTCCTCCGTTTGTTCCAACAACCAGACCTTTTTTGGTTAACGTCCCTTGCTGTCGGATGACATTGCCAAGAAGGACATTGAGATCGTAACGCAACCCTTCACGAGCCATGGCAATGACATTCATGTTTGCTTTTCCTGCCGAGGGTTCCAGGTATTTGCCGGTTCTACCGCTGATGTAGATGATATCCCCTTTATCGTTCGTCAACACCGCAGCCGGCGAAAAATGCTGCAGCAAATACTGATCAGTTATCGACTTCATGTTCAGATCGGAAATTGTTGATGCCTTCAGAATTTCCGAAGTATCCTTCACCTTCAGCATGGTATGGGTAAATGATGATGGGAAATCAATGGGCTCTGCCCGAACACCTTGATGAAGCTGCCTGAAAAGACGTGTCTTGCTGTCAAGTGGTTCAAAGAGATGGGTATTAGATCCGATCGTTTCGGCACTTCCAAGAAAAAGAATACCGCCGGGATTAAGAGCGTAATGAAACAATGGCAGAAGTTTTTTCTGGAGTTCCTGCTCCATATAAATCAACAGGTTGCGACAAACAAGAATATCAAGCTTGGTAAAAGGAGGATCCATAATCACATTCTGCGGCGCAAAGACTATTGACTCGCGTATCTCTCTTGTTATTCTGTAGCCTCGGTCATCTTTTTCAAAGTAGCTTTTAAGGCGTTCAGCCGAAACATCCGCGGTGATATTTGGCGGATATATTCCTGATCGAGCCTTTTCAATCGCATCTTTATCAAGGTCGGTTGCAAATATCTGGAGTTTGAATTTACCTGCAGGGTTCATGGAAGCAAGGACTTCTCTGAAAACAATAGCAAGTGAATAGGCCTCCTCGCCGGTTGAACATCCGGCCACCCATGCCCGCAGCACACCGCCGGAAGAGCGCGAAGCAATAATGGAAGAAATTGCAAGTGTTTTCAAGGCTTCCCAGGCAAGTGGATCACGAAAAAAACTGGTCACACCGATCAGCAACTCCTTGAAAAGCAGTTCCGTCTCGTGTGGATTCTCCTGAAGAAAGCGAACATAGTCTGTAATCTTTTCAATCTGGTGAATGCCCATACGCCGTTCGATACGCCTGTAAATTGTATTTTTTTTATAGAGCGAAAAATCGTGGCCGGTATGAGTACGCAAAAGAATAACAACTTTCTCCAGGGCACTCAGCGACCTGTCCTCAAGCGTCATGGGTGATTTGGCTATAATGGGAATATGACGAAGATAAGAGATAATCTTTGCAGGAAGCTCTTCAACTGGCGCTACAACATCAGCCAATCCTTCATCAATGGCACTTCTGGGCATACCGTCAAACTTGGCTGATGCCGGATCCTGTACAAAAACTCCGCCGCCTTTTTCCTTTATGGAACGCAAACCAAGTGTTCCGTCAAAGCCCATACCCGAGAGAATTACACCGATGGAGTGTTCCTGAAAATCATCTGCCAAAGAACGGAAAAAGAAATCAATGGGCAACCGCAATCCTCGAGGCTTCACCATGTCAAGTAAATGCAATACACCATGCAGAATCGTCATATCCTGATTCGGAGGTATTATATAAACGTGATCAGGTTCGATTTTGAGTCGGTCAGTTACCTGCATGACAGGCATCGAAGTAACCCGCTGAAGCAGTTCAACCATTATCCCCTTGTGTGTCGGATCCAGATGCTGAACAATAACAAAAGCCATACCGGACAGGGAGGGGACATTTTGCAAAAAAAGATCAATTGCTTCAAGCCCTCCAGCTGAAGCACCAATTCCAATCACAGGAAAAGAGATGACCGGCTTTTGCTTGACAACATCAGCTTCCGGCAATTTTTTCGGTCGCCTTACGACTGGCTCTTTTCTCATGATGCTCCTCCGTTTTGAACAATAGTATCACTCACCAATCCCTGAATACACATCAGAACTCTCTCTCTTCAACACACAGCACCCGCAAATCCTGATATTCCGAACATATATCAAGAATTTTCTTTCCCCATTAGTCAAGCTCATGTAATATACTGTTAACACATCGAAAAACTGACCGTTACCATCACCATTATTGAACAGAATCCCTGGTAATTGGAAAGTGATACGCTTAATGCGAGATGATTGTTGAAGAGGGTCGAAGGATGGTTTAAATAATAAAGACCTACAGACGTAAACCTGTAAGTCCTTATGTTATATGGTGCGCCCGGGAGGACTCGAACCTCCAACCCATTGATTAAGAGTCAATTGCTCTACCATTGAGCCACGGGCGCATATAATTCTATTTTGCCGGCAGTGCAGGAAGAGAGGGTGCTGCAGGCAATGTTTTTACCGGAGCTGCAGGCGCTGCAGGGACATTTTTCTGAAGAACGCTTTCAGGCGAAGTTGCTGCTGTCTTTTTGCCTGGCAGAGTAAACTGTGCGATAAAACAAAGCAACATGACAATTGCAGCAAGAACGCCTGTTGTCCTGCTTAAAAAATCGCCAGTCCTTCTTACGCCAAGTGTCTGTACAGTACCAAGGCCAGCCATTCCACCGGTTAGCCCGCTGCCGCTTTTAGGGCTCTGAAGCAAAATAGAACCTATAAGCAGCATCGATGCAAGTAAACCAACAATGACAATAAAAACATGCATTTCCAGCCGCTTTAATAAATTTGCAAATATCGTATCTTCATATGATAATGGCCATAAGTTAGCAACTTTTAAAAAATATCCAAATCGTGTTTTCAGATGCAGGTAAAATAATTGTTGTCGGAGGTCTGATAATCGTTGGATTCGGCCTGCTTCTTATGATTTTTGAAAGTGAAGCATCATCACGCTGGTTCAACTGGTTCGGAAATCTTCCTCTTGATATCAAGATAGAGAAAAGTAACTTCCGGTTTTATTTTCCAATAGGCTCATCAATACTGCTCTCTCTTCTGCTCAGCCTTTTGCTGTTTTTTATTAATAAATTCATACGATGATCACTTCATGAAAGAAACAATAAACACCGCTAACCGTACCGTGACGGTAACGAGAACCACTAAAGAGACAGAAATCAGTGCAACACTCTCTCTTGACGGCACTGGGATAAGCTCAATCAAATCCGGAGTGGTGTTTTTTGATCACATGCTGACCAATTTCACCAAACATTCAGGATTTGATCTGACACTCGAATGCAGAGGCGATCTTGATGTGGATGATCATCATACCATTGAAGACATTGCCATTGTTCTTGGGAAAGCTGTTACTGATGCACTAGGCAATAAACGGGGAATCCAGCGCTATGGATGGTCTCTAATCCCGATGGATGAAGCGCTGGCTCGTTGCGCAGTTGATCTTGGCGGAAGAAGTTATTGTGTTTTCAATGCGAAGTTCAAACGAGCGGTCATACAAGGGTTTTCAACAGAGATGGTGAAGCATTTTTTTGTTTCACTTTCAGAAAGCATGAAAGCAAATATCCACCTGTCGATCCTTGAGGGAGAGAATACGCATCACAAAATAGAAGCTCTGTTCAAGTCTTTTGCCTATGCAATGAAGGCTGCTGTTTCGATAACCGGCTCGGGGATTCCATCAACGAAGGGAAAGCTTTGAGCTTTCCCTTCCAGTATTGACCAATCTTATTTTGCGTAGGCTATAGAGCGTTTTTCGCGAACTATAGACACTTTGATCTGGCCGGGATATTGCGCTTCCGATTCGATTTTACGGGCGATATCATGGGCGAGAACATCTGCCTGTGAATCGCTGACGTTATCGCCTTCAACAATCACCCTGATCTCTCTTCCTGCCTGCAAAGCATAGGTTTTCAGAACACCGGGAAATCCCTTGGCAATCTCTTCGAGACTTTCAAGACGTTTTACATTGCCATCAGAGGTTACCGCGCCACGGGCACCAGGACGTGAGAGCGAAATAACATTGGCCGCATCAATGAGATCCGCTATTGGAGACTCTTTACCAACATCACCATGGTGGGCAGCAATGGAATTGAGCACCAAGGGAGATTCGTTGAATTTTTTCATAAACGTCATTCCAGTTATTGCATGAGGTTGATCACTTTCCGGCAGGACAAGTCCTATGTCATGCAAAAGACCGGCACGCTTGGCAAGACGGGCATCAAGCTTGAGTTCGGCAGCCATAAGACCTGAAAGCATGGCAACCTCTCGACTGTGCTGCAGCAGATTCTGGCCATAGACCGTGTAAAATTTCATCTTACCGATAAGTGCGACAACCTCGGAAGGCATGTCAGGAATCTGGAGTGCGGACAGTGCTTCTTCTCCAGCACTGATAATGACATCATCAATCTCCTTTCTGGCATCTTCATAGGCTTTCTCAATAGCCACAGGATGAATGATTCCGTCAACAAGAAGTTTCTGGAGGGTGAGCTTGGCAAGCTCACGACGCAGAGGATCAAAACATGAAAGAATAACAACCTCAGGGGTGTCATCTACAATAATGTCAACCCCAGTCGCGTTTTCAAAGGCTTTAATATTGCGTCCCTCACGTCCGATAATACGACCTTTGAGTTCATCGCTCTGGATATGAACTACAGAGAGTGCGTTTTCAGTAGCCTGCTCAAAAGAGATCCGCTGAATTGCAGTCAAGAGCGTTTTTTCGGCAAGACGGCTCGCCTTCTGCTCAGCTTCTTCATGAATCTGATGAATGGTTTCAGTCGCTTCTTCACGGGCTTTGGCAACCATATTGTTAATCAGCATCTCCCTGGCCTCTTCGGCCTGAAGGTTACTGATGCTTTCAAGACGCTGATTCTGCTCTAAAATAATGCGTTCAAGCTCTGCTGAACGAAGCTTGACCTGCTCAGTAGTCTGGTCAATCTCCTTCCGCTGATCCTGAAGTTTCCGTTCGACATCCCTGATATCCTGACTCTGTTTTTTCAGCTGAGCTTCCTTCTGCTGAGTCTGCTTCTGGAGTTGGTTGTATTTGTTGTTTTTTATAACAACTTCCTGATCAAACTCCCTGCGCTTCTTTTTCCACTCCTGGTTAACTTCGCTGACTTTAAGTTCCTTGTACTCGTTAGCCTCTTTTTGAGCTTCCTGAACTATCTGCACCGCCCGTTCTTCAGCTTCAAGCACTTTGGTCGTTCCGATCCGTTCAAGAAAAAAACGTCCGACAAAAAAACCCACCCCAAAAAAAACTATCGAAGCAAATACAATTAAAAACAGGTTTATTACTATACCCATTAAACTACCTCCATTTTCATGCTTTTATCCTAAATAAGAAGCACCGTTTAAAACAAAAAAAAACCGCACCATACTTTGTGATGAGTGTAAGATTCAAGAACCCGTTATACACGGTGGGTGCCTCCTTCAGATTTTTTGCTTCCAAGGGAACAATGTTTCCAATGTTCTTGAATACTGAGCGGACAGCGTCAGAAATTCAACAAGGCCTGCAATCAAAAAGAAGAGTTCGGTTCCCTATTCTTTATTGTTAGTTCTTTTACTTACAAGTCACATCAATCGGCTGGTGCGGATATTTCTTCTCTTTTAATGTAAAGGTTTATGACAGATTTTGCCTTAAAAAAACATTGAGTCTGGCAATGTTCTGCTTCAGTGAAGCCATTTCCTCTTCAAGTTCGATCTTTTTTTCTGCAAACGAAATTGCTGTAAGAACTGCCAGCTTCGAAGACTCAAATGTTGGAGCTTTTTCAGCAAAAAGCCGCATCACTTTATCAACATCCCGAGCTGCCTTTTCAGTCAATTCGCGTCTTTCTACCCTTAAAGGATAACTGTCGCCATAAACATTTACATCAATTTTTTCCATCTCATTACTTACAAGATCTGATTGTTTCTGAGCTCCATTTCTATTTTCTGCAAAATCATGACCAACTTATGCTTCACCTGCATTTGCTCTGCATAGGTAAACACTCCTCCAGAATTGCCATCAGCATCCATAACAGTGGAACCGACACTTCCCGGCAGTTTACATGACCTTAAGATATTCTGCAGACTTGACAGTTCAGATCGCAATAAATCATTCTCTTTCCGGCACTCGATCCACCGATCCATGAGAATCTCAATATTTTCCTCAAGAAGGTTGACATCAACCTTGATGTTCTGTCCATCAAAATCCTGCATAGAACAAAGAGTATCAGACCTGTCGAATTACCGCACCAAGCTTACTCTCGGCATTACTGCCGACTTTCGAAAGAATATCACTGATTCTTTCATCCTGCAATGTTCCCGTATGATCAGCAATTTCAAGTGAGAGTGCCACCCTGCGCTCTCCACCGTCTTTTCCGGTGTGGTCGAAAAGATCAAACACACTCACATCCCTGATCAAAGAGTCACTTGAACGCACAAGCTCCACAAGTGACTGAACGGTGACAGATGGGGAAAGAATAAGCGATAAATCCCTCTGAACAACTGGAAATCTGGACGGGGGCACATAGGTAACATCCGGATTGAAACAGCATTCCAGGACTGCCGCATCTATTTCAGCGATATAGACGTCCTGCCGAATATCAAAAATATCCAAAAGACCGGTATCAACCTGTTTAACCTCCCCCACCCTGAATGAGCGGTTCTTTCCCTTTTCTGTCAGTCGCACATCAACAGTGACAGTTTTTTCATTATAAATATTCACCACTGATTTATCAAGCAAATTCAGCTTCTCCAAAAGCATCTCAACAGCACCCATAACATCATAAAAATCAGCCTTTTCCGGCGGCAGGTTCCATATTCTGGGGAAACGGCTGCCCGTCATGGCTATCACCAGATACTCCTGCTCCTTGTAGCCATCAAGCAGCGACTCACTAACTCGCTCATCTTCCGGCACTATTCGGAATCCCCTTGCCACCTCAAAAAACTTTAAATCCCTGTTACCGTGCCTGATATTATGACTGATAACCTTGAGAAATCCAGGGATCAGCCCGGGACGAAGAACCTCAAGCCCTTCACTGATCGGGTTAAGAACACCAACAAGCCTGTCACTGAACAAGGCAGCCTCGTCTCTTTTCATCAAAGGGTTGGTGAGAATTTCCCTGAAATTCAAACCGACCATAATGGAACGGAGAAAGTCGTGAAAAAACTCCGGAAACTTGCGGGACTCAGGATAGGTTGTCGTCAATTGACGGGATGGCTGAATATTGTCGTATCCATAAAGACGGGCAATCTCTTCGACCAGATCTATTTCTCCGGAAACATCAACCCTGTATGAAGGAACCTTAAAAGTTATCGACTCTTCGCTGGCTGCGTGGACAATAAAACCGATGCGCTGGAGCATCTCTGCCATATCATCGGCTCGTATGGAACTGCCGAGAAGAACATTCACCCTTTCAGGTCTCAGGACTACCTGATGCACATCAGAAGGTGCACCACCACACTCGCCGGCATCATCAATAGATCCGCCTGCAAGCTCAAGAATAAGAGCTACAGCGCATTCGGCGGCCCTTCTGACGTTTCCCGGATCAACTCCCCTTTCAAATCGATAAGAGGAATCAGAAGCAATACCAGCTTTTTTGGCTGATTTCCTGATCATGGATGGATCGAAATATGCCGCCTCAAGTAAAATATCGGTAGTGGTGTCACTGACTGCTGAATCAAGACCGCCCATGACCCCGGCAAGAGCTGCGGGTTTTTCGCTGTCACAGATAACCGGCATTCCAGGTTCAACATGGCAAATCTGCTGATTGATTGCCGTAAACTCTGCCTGAATATCGCTTCGGACAACCACACTCTCTCCTGCAAGCTTGCTCAGATCGAATGCATGAAGCGGCTGTCCAAGGGCATGAAGAATATAATTTGTAACATCAACGATGTTATTCTTCGGCCTTACATCGATACTTTCAAGCTTCCGGCGAAGCCATTCGGGTGATTCAGCAACTTTTATGCCGCGGATAACCACACCGGTATAATAAGGGCAAGCCACGGCATCTTTAACCTCAACAAGTGTACCGGTTGTAGAGAATGCAACTGCCGTCTGCTTCGGATAGTGTATTTTTTCGTCTCCTGCCAGCTCCCTTGCCACGCCGAGATGAGAGAGAACATCAGGGCGGTTGGGTGTAACGGCGACTTCAAGTATTACATCACCATCAAGATAGCGGGCAAATGATTCTCCGATTGTGCATGTCGGGTCGAGCTCCATCACGCCTGAATGATCTCCGGATAAGCCAAGTTCATCAGCCGCACAAATCATTCCGAAAGAGCGTTCACCGCGTATTTTTGAAGCCTTGATAGTAATGATCTGGCCATCAGACAGAGAAAGCTTTGCTTTCTCTGTCGCAACAGGAACAATCATCCCTTTTTTAACATTCGGTGCACCGCACACAATCTGAAGAAGTTCTTCGCGTCCGACGTTAACCCGGCAGATGGTCAATCGTTCAGCATTGGGATGAGGCTGAACCTCTTCAATTCTGCCGACAACAACAAGATCATCAGGAAGAGAGGTCTCATGGACCTCTTCAACTTCAAACCCGAGAAAGGTCAGTTTTTCAACAAGTGAATGAGTATCGGAACAGAAGGAAGGAAGAAAATCTTTGAGCCAGTTGACAGATATTTTCATAAGAGACGGAAAATCTGCATTCATGAATTAAAAAAAGCCCTGAACCGGCAACGAACAGAGCTTTAAACCTACAAGTAACAGAGTGACCCCAACGGGATTCGAACCCGTCCCGCCACCTTGAAAGGGTGGTGACCTAACCGCTAGTCGATGGGGCCAAAAAACATGGGTGAATGAGGGGACTCGAACCCCCGGCCTCCAGGGCCACAACCTGGCGCTCTAACCAACTGAGCTACAATCACCATAGAAAAACTACGGACTTCTTTCTTGTGCGCCCGACTGGACTCGAACCAGTAACCCTCAGCTTAGAAGGCTGATGCTCTATCCATTGAGCTACGGGCACAGCTTCAACTGCCAGAACTCCTTCTTGTCGGGGTGCCGAGACTCGAACTCGGGGCCTCCTGCTCCCAAAGCAGGCACGCTACCAACTGCGCCACACCCCGCACTACATACCCTCTTCATTGAAGGTTCCTAATATACCACAAGAATAAGAATTACCAAAAAAAATTTCATAAAACGCCACGGTTATAAACCAGGCTCAACAACAATAATCATGGGAAAATTATCGACTGGGTAGAAAAATAATCCGAAATAATCCGCCTCAGATCCCGATGGCATACCATCTCAATCGCCTCTGCTGGAGTAACAAGCTTTCTCTGACGATCGTGCATTTCATCCCACTCATCAAGCATTGTTTCAATAAAAAGAGGATAGACCTGAACAGAAAAGGATTTACCGAACTTGCGGTACCGGTATTTACCAGCCTCTCTATGATGGACTGTTCCGATCAAACCAGCCTCTTCATAAGCCTCCTTTGCGGCTGACTCTGCGGGTGATAACCCTTTTTCAACATACCCTTTGGGAATGATCCAACGCTCCGATTTTCTGGAGGTAATAAGCACCAGCCTGTTGTCGAGCACAGGAATAACTGCAGACTGCTTGAAAACTCCCTTAAAACTTCCAGCCATAAAAGATCTATTTACCTTATTTCGAAGGGTTTACCCCCCTGCGCCACGACTATCCTCAAGCCCTTTGATTTGCTTGAAGCAGCTCACTCGGCAACTTGTTTTATAATGGACGAAATATGCACGCCATCAGCATAAAATACAACAGATTTCAATATTTAATTTAATCTCACTCTGCAATGAGAGCCTTTCGTTTTATAAACTCTTTTTGTTAACATAAAAAGAAGAACTGCAAAAGCTGATTTCAACACCAAAACCAGGGAATACTATGAAAGCTATAATTCCTGTTGCCGGAGTGGGCAGTCGTTTGCGCCCACACACCCTTTCAAACCCAAAAGTATTGCTTAATGTGGCCGGCAAACCCATTATTGGCCATATTATGGATAAACTTATCGCATCAGGAATTGATGAAGCCATCGTCATTGTTGGTTATTTGGGCGACATGATTGAAAAGTGGCTGCGAAAACACTACACCATCAAATTTACCTTTGTTACCCAGCATGAGCAGCTCGGACTTGCTCATGCCATCTGGATGTGCAAACCCCACGTCAATGAGAGTGAACCCCTCTTTATTATACTCGGTGACACCATCTTTGATGTTGATCTTGAAACGGTACTGAAAAGCCCTTTTTCCACCCTTGGAGTAAAAGTGGTTGAGGATCCAAGGCGATTCGGTGTTGCCGTAACGAGTGATGATAAAATTTTGAAACTGGTTGAAAAACCGGATACGCCGGTCAGTAACCTTGCCATTGTAGGTCTCTATTTTTTAAAACAGGCTGGGCCGCTTTTTGCAAGCATCGACTTCCTGATTGACAAGAAAATAAAAACAAAGGGGGAGTACCAGCTCACCGATGCCCTGCAGCTCATGATAGATAAGGGGGAGCCATTCACCACCTTTCCTGTTCATGGCTGGTACGACTGCGGCAAGTCCGAAACCTTGCTCTCAACCAATGAGATACTTCTTAAAGAAAACATTTCAAAGAAGATATACCCCGGGTGCATTATCAATAACCCGGTCTTTATTGCTGATAGTGCCGTTCTTGAACATGCCATTATCGGCCCTAATACCACCATTGGTGAACAAGCTGTTGTTGTGAATTCCATTATTTCAGACTCCATTATCGGCAGTGATGCGCGAGTTAAGCATATCATGCTTGAACACTCAATCGTAGGAAACAATGCCTCGGTGACTGGAACACCTCATAAAATTAATATCGGAGATTACTCGGAAATAAGATTAGGATAAGAGATTTTTTTGCATAGAAGAAGACGATTGCTTACATTTTAACTGTATTTTTTTGGCATCCCCATTACCTATGGACACGGTGCCGCAAGCTTCAAAAGGCTATTCCTTTGGGCTTGTCGGAATTTTTTCCGTGTCCAGTCGTTTCCCCGTGAAATCCGCTCACCGAAAAATTTTCCGATTAATACAGTTTTTCTGTTCTTCTCAACTGTTGTTCGTTTAATTAAAAACTTATTAAAATATGTCACAGAAAAGGTATTTCTTTACCTCAGAATCCGTATCAGAAGGACACCCAGACAAGGTTGCCGATCAGATTTCCGATGCTGTCCTTGATGATTTTCTTCGTCAGGACTCTAATTCACGTGTTGCATGTGAAACCTTTGTCACAACAGGCCAGGTCATTGTTGGCGGTGAAGTTACCACAAAAGGTATTGTTGATATCCAGACAATTGCCCGTAAGGTTGTCGCTGAGATCGGCTACACCAAGGGCGAATACATGTTTGAAGCCAACTCTTGTGGTGTTCTCTCCGCACTGCACAGTCAGTCACCTGATATCAACCGCGGTGTTGACCGCAAGGAAGAGATCGCTGACGAGTTTGACCGCGTTGGCGCTGGCGACCAGGGTATGATGTTCGGCTATGCAGTCACAGAAACCCCTGAACTGATGCCCGCAGCAATCCAGTTTGCTCAGCAGCTTGTCAAGGTTCTTGCCGAAATCCGCAAGGATGGCAAAATCATGACCTATCTTCGCCCTGACGCTAAAAGCCAGGTCACTCTTGAATATGAAAACGAAAAAGTAATCCGCGTGGATGCTGTTGTTGTATCTACCCAGCACGATCCGGAACCGGAAGGCGTCAGTGAAGCTGCATGGCAGGAGGTCATAAAAAAAGACATCATTGAAAATGTTGTCAAGGTAGTTATCCCTGCTTCCCTGATCGACGAAAATACAAAGTTTCATATCAACCCGACAGGTCGCTTTGTTATCGGCGGACCACACGGCGATACTGGCCTTACCGGTCGCAAAATCATTGTCGACACCTACGGTGGTGCAGCTCCTCATGGCGGCGGCGCATTCAGCGGCAAAGATCCTTCAAAGGTTGACCGCAGTGCCGCCTATGCAGCGCGCCACGTTGCTAAAAACATTGTTGCGGCAGGACTTGCAGACAAGTGCACCGTTCAGGTCTCCTATGCCATTGGTGTTGCGCGTCCGGTATCGATCTACATCAATACTCACGACACAGCAAAACTTGGCCTCAGTGATGCCGAGATCCAGGAAAAAGCAGAAGTGATCTTTGATCTCCGTCCAGCAGCCATCATCAAACGATTCAGCCTCGACAAACCCCAGGGCTGGAGCTATCAGCAGACAGCGGCCTATGGTCATTTTGGCCGTGATATCTTCCCATGGGAAAAAACTGAAAAAGTTGCAGAGCTGAAAAAAGCCTTCAATCTGGCATGAACAATCTCAACATTTTAAAACAGAGAAAACTACTATGACAGTTACTGAGCTGCTTGATTATAAAGTAGCAGATCTCTCTCTTGCTGAATGGGGACGCAAGGAAATTGAGATTGCTGAAAAAGAGATGCCGGGCCTTATGGCTACGAGACGGAAATATGCAGGCAAATTCCCTCTGAAGGGTGCACGCATTGCCGGTTCACTCCATATGACCATTCAAACTGCCGTGCTTATTGAGACCCTTGTGGATCTTGGTGCCGAAGTTCGCTGGGCAAGTTGCAACATCTTTTCCACCCAGGATCATGCCGCTGCTGCCATTGCAAAAACCGGGGTACCGGTTTTTGCATGGAAAGGTGAAACCCTTGAGGAGTACTGGTGGTGTACCCGCCAGATCCTTGAATTTGAAGGCGGAAAAGGCCCGAACCTCATCGTCGATGATGGCGGTGATGCAACACTTCTGATCATTTTGGGATACAAAATTGAAAACAACCCGGAAATGCTCGAAAAAACTCCGGGAAATGCTGAAGAAAAAGCACTCTACCAGCAGCTAAGGGAGGTCTTTGAAGAGGACAACCAACGCTGGCACAAGGTTGCTGCAGAGATGAAGGGCGTTTCAGAAGAGACCACAACCGGTGTTCACCGCCTCTACCAGATGCTTGAAAAAGGCGAACTACTCTTCCCTGCCATCAATGTCAACGACTCGGTCACCAAGTCTAAGTTTGACAACCTTTATGGATGCCGTGAATCACTGGCTGACGGTATCAAACGGGCAACCGATGTCATGGTTGCCGGCAAAGTTGTTGTTGTTCTTGGTTACGGTGATGTAGGCAAAGGTTCCGCCCGATCAATGCGCGCCTACGGTGCCCGGGTGATCGTTACGGAGATCGATCCAATCTGTGCACTTCAGGCTGCCATGGAAGGCTATGAAGTCTCCACCATGGATGAGGCTGTAAGTGAAGGAAATATCTTTGTTACCACAACAGGCAACAAAGATGTCATTACACTTGAGCACATGAAGCAGATGAAAGATGAAGCCATTGTCTGCAACATCGGTCACTTCGACAACGAAATTCAGGTTGAGCAGCTCAACAGCTTTGCTGGAGCAAAAAAGCTCAATATCAAGCCTCAGGTGGATAAATACACCTTTGAAAACGGCAACTCCATCTATCTGCTGGCAGAGGGACGCCTGGTCAATCTGGGATGCGCAACCGGACACCCTTCATTTGTCATGAGCAACTCCTTTACCAACCAGACGCTTGCACAAATCGAACTCTGGACAAAGGAGTATGCCATAGGCGTGTATCGACTGCCGAAAGAGCTTGATGAAGAGGTGGCAAGACTCCATCTTGAACAGCTCGGAGTAAAGCTGACAAGGCTTACCAATGAGCAGTCCGACTACCTCGGTATTCCTCTTGACGGACCATACAAACCTGACCATTACCGCTATTGATTGAATGGTAGTGTATAGTGTAGGCAACAAAAAAGGCAACCCTGAAAGGTTGCCTTTTTTGTTAGCTGGGGCGGCAGGATTCGAACCTGCGGATGTCGGCTCCAAAGGCCGATGCCTTACCACTTGGCGACGCCCCAATCTACACGGCATTGATAGCTAAATCATAGCCGGTGCCGAATATACGCACAATATGAGAGAATCACAACCACTTCGCAACACAACTTGGTACCAGCAAACCAAGGAACAGGGTAGTTCTCCAGACTCCCTGCTTCCTATGAACTTGTTCTTACGCCATTTAACCACTATCTTCCAGTCAACCGCACTCTCTATGAGAAGTATACTGTGAGCGTTGAACGTTATAAAACACTGTGAAGCCAATGACAAAAATTAAAATCTGCGGAATAACACGACTTCAGGATGCTCTTGATGCAGCTGAAGCCGGAGCAGATGCCCTCGGTTTTAATTTCAGCAGCCAAAGCCCGCGAATGATAGATCCCGAAAAAGCAAAGGATATCATTAATAAATTACCGCCTTTTATCCAATCCGCAGGCATTTTTGTTGATAACTCTGCAGCAGAAATAAAAGCCATCTGCCGCTACTGTAAACTGCAAATAGTACAGCTTCACAGCGAAGAGTACACTCCTCAGCAGGCTCGCTCCATAAAGGAGGCTAAAGTAATAAAGGTTTTTCGCCCTGACAACAATTTTTCGGTTGAGGAAGTAAGTGAATTCTCCAAAGAGAGCGGGGTTACAACATTTCTTTTTGATGCGTATCAACCGGGAATAGCAGGCGGAACAGGACAAAGTATCGGTAAATCTCTTGCAAGCCGTATCTTCAATGAGCTCAATAGCTCATTTTATACAATTCTGGCGGGTGGATTGAACCATTCAAATGTCGGTGATGCAATCCGCCAAACGAAACCTTACGGGGTCGATACCGCATCTGGCGTTGAAAGGGCGCCCGGTATAAAGGATAAGGAAAAAATGAAAACCTTTATCCGGGCTGTCCGTGAAATCACTTATGAAGGGTCACTGAAGGATCACTGAACTCCTCTACCTGTCCAAGGATAAGAGAGGAAGCTGTGTCGGGCAGTTCAACAGTAATCAAGTGTCCGCATTCAGGCACACAGACATATCTCCCCTTCCTGGCATACTTCTCAAGCTTTTCGGTATTCTCACTGGTCATGATGGAATCACCTTCACCTGCAACAAAAAGAATAGGAATATCAACACTGCTGACCATATCCGGCACAGACTCAGTAAGCTCGAATGAGGTTATCTGGCGGGTTGTCTGGTCGATAGCCTCTGGCGCACAGAGCCCGAGGCTTTTAAACCCAATAAGTATATCATGAAGCATAACGGTGTTCTTTGCCAATACTAGCCTTGCAAACATATAGGCGGGAAGCCACCAGGTGAGTTTGCGCAAAAGATTGTTGAACACAAAAGTAATGGTGTTTGTAGCAAATTCCTTGATAAACTCACTGTTGTGCAGGTATCCGAAATTAAAAAAGGTCATTGATCGGATCAGACCGGGATGTGAACCCGCATAATCAAGCGCCACAAAGGGCCCAAATGAAAAAGCTGCTATATGAAATTGTCCAAGCTCCAGCTTGTTAACGAGTTCATTCAAATCGTGCGCAAAATAATCAATATGATAGTGGTTGTTCGGGTCGTTGTCTGACCACCCATGACCACGCATATCATAAGCTATGGTACGAATGCCACGATCATTGAGAAATCGTATCACATGGTGCCACCACATCCACCAGCAGTCCCACCCATGAATCAACAGGACTGTCTGTTCAGCATCCCTGGGGCCGGAATCATGATAATGATGAACAATTCCATTCAGCTCAACAAAATGGCTGTGTTCCATTAACGAAAGCTCAAAGGTTGCACGTTTTGAAGCGGCACGGTCATCCGATGACTGAAGATCAAGAAGTTCCTGACGATAACTGACAAATTTCTTTGTAGGAGGTAGTGCTGTATGTGCCATAATGCGTATCAGCTTATGGTGAATAGATTACAAGGATCATAAATTCTTTAAATATAAGAAATAATCTGCCATGATATTGATATGGAACAAAATGGTTATTTTCTGGGAGCTGGAGTGCTCGAAAAAATTTTTTCACATTCACGCCTGATGATTTCCTGCTGTTCAAGAATAAGTTCAGGATCGACCGTAAAGTGATTAAGCAAGAGTGAGAATATCTGTATGGATGTTTCAAATTTTTCCGTAACGACAACATCAGCGCCTACCTTGTAGAGGGCGGCAACATCATCAAGTGTTCTTGCTCTGACAATGATGAATGCCTTTTTATTGATTTCACGTATTATCGTAATACTTTTCCTGATGGCTGTAGCATCAGAAATACCAAGCACAACTGCACGAGCATGGTCTATTCCAGCGCGAAGCAGCGCTTTCTTATCCGTACAGTCACCGTAAAAAATCGGTTCACCCTTTTTCCGCATTGTTTTAACCATGTCCCGGTCAATTTCAAGCACTGAATAGGAGATATTTGTTGCATGAAGTACTGCTGCCACATTCTGACCGTTGAGACCAAACCCTATTATAGCTGCGTGAATCTCACCTGCGCAAATAATGGTACTGTCAGGAGGCCGCACAAAAAGGGTAGAAGAATCCTTCGAAACAAGCGGAATAAAACCAAGTGCCGGAGCTACCTGATCGGCGAACCTGGGTGCAAAGGCAATCATCGCTGGAGTAACAATCATGGTAACCACACTGATCGCAAGCATAGCCTGAAAAACTTCATGATTGATAACATTGTTTTTCAGTCCGGTCTCTGCAAGCACAAAGGAGAACTCCCCGATCTGCGCAAGAGCCATACCGGCCATCATGCTGACGCGCAGCGAGTTACCAAGTGAGAGAGAGATCCCTGCAACAAGCAGTCCTTTGACCAGCAATACCAGCAGCGCGATTGAAACAAAAAGCGGCAGGTTTACCATCCTGATGTCGAGCAGCAGACCTACAGAGATAAAAAAGATACTGCTGAAGGCTTCACGAAACGGATCGATGGTCACACTTATCTGGTGACTTTCATCGGTACTTGCGATAATCATACCTGCGACAAATGATCCAAGTGCAAGCGAGAGCCCGACCAGCGAGGTCAGATAAGCTGCACCGAAACAGATGACAAGCGCCCCGATAACCAATACCTCCCTGGCATGGAGAGAGGCAATAAGACGAACCATTTTGGGCATGAGGAGTCGAAAGCTGATAAATATGCCCGATGCGAAAAGCACGATGATACCAATTTTTTTTGCAAGCACTTCAAAAGAGGAGGCAACCTCAGGATTCAATAAATTAATACCGATCATTAAAGGAACAATTGCTATGTCCTGAAAAATCAGGATACCCAAAGCAATTCTACCATGCGGCAAAGCAAGCTCGTCACGGGCGCTGAGAATCTTGAGGCAGATCGCCGTACTGCTGACTGAAAAGGTAAATCCAAGAAACGCGGCGGCTGAAAGTGTAATGCCTCGACCCATGAGAAGCATAAACCAGTATGAAAGGAAGCTGATCGCCAGACCAGTCAACAGAATCTGGACGGTGCCGCCTACCAGTACAATTTTTTTAAGCTTTTTCAGGTCATCAAGAGAAAATTCCAGACCTATGGTAAACAAAAGCAGAATCACGCCAAGCTCGGCAAGTGTTGAAATGAGCTTCTGGTCATAGACCGCGGCAATACCTGACGGCCCAAGGATGATGCCTGTAAAAATTAACCCGATAACCGGAGGAATTTTCAGACGCTGAAAAACCAGAATAATAGCAACTGCCAGTGCCCCGATAAGCACCAGTTCGCCAAGAAAATCAAATTCATGCATAGATGGTGTGGCTAACATACTGGAAAGTAATCTTTAATGCGCATGAGACATAGTGACGCATAAATAGAATTTTATCCTGGATGAGGTTTTTGCAAAATATTATTCACTACCGGCATAATATGTTTGATAATGATCATTAATTACGTTAAACTTGATACAGAAATCAGTCAATGGTTGACTGATCGCTATTCAAGTAATTTGTGCCTTGGTTACTTGACGGTATCTCCTTCTATCAATGCACATGTATACAGATACTTATAATGAATATTTACATTGGCAATTTGGCTTACACTGTTACAGAAGATGATCTTCGTGATGCCTTTTCCGAATTCGGACAGGTCGATAGCGCAAGCATCATCAACGACAAATTTTCAGGCCGCTCCAAAGGGTTTGGATTTGTCGACATGCCTAACGACAGCGAGGCTCGTGAAGCCATCGAATCAATGAATGACAAAGATTTGAACGGCCGAACCATAAAGGTCAACGAGGCAAAGCCGCGTGAAGAAAGGCCGGTAAGAAGAGATCGCTACTAATCTTCAGCTTTTCATCTACGTTTTTTTCCAAGCCAGGCAGAATGCAAGTTTTGTCTGGCTTTTGTTTTAACCACTCATCCGTTATGCCAGTTCAAGTCATATACATTACGGCACTCTTTCTTTTCCTTGCCATACTTCCGCTCCCTTCTGATTTTTATTCCCTGCTGAGAGTTATCGTTGCCGGGACATTTGCCTGGGGAGCCTACAGGAATTTTGGAAAAAAATTACTCTTTCTGCCGCTGCTCTACACCCTGTTTGCCATCCTTTATAATCCGGTTATAGAAATTAATCTGGCAAAAGAGTTCTGGATACCTATTGACCTTGTGGCCGCAATAGTAGTGCTTGCAACAAAAAATCATATTGCGGAATAGAGCGGACAAGCTTACAAGACGGTTCAGTGAACCGCCTTGTAACAGCAGCAAATTGTTATACCTGAACAAACTGAGAGGCCTTAGCGCCACAGATCGGGCAAATTTCCGGAGGAGTGCCCAGCTCAATATGCCCGCAGAAGGGACAAAGCCACACTTCGGTTGCAGTGATGTCCTTGCCGTCACGCACCGCTTCCAGAGCTTTTTTATAGAGTTCAGCATGCTGCCTTTCAGCCTTGAGGGCAAAGGCAAACATCTTTTGTGCGGGATGTTGATCAGCTTCAGCCTGCTCAAGCATTGGCGGATACATTTCGGTATGCTCAAAAGTTTCGCCGCCAATTGCCGCCTCGAGATTTTCAGCAGTTGATCCTACCCCTCCAAGAGCTGTAAAATGCCCTTCAGCATGGATCGATTCTGCCTGAGCAGTTGTACGAAACAATTTTGCAATATTCGTAAACCCGGCTTTCTCAGCTGCCTTGGCAAAAGCAAGGTACTTCTGGTTTGCCTGACTCTCACCGGCAAAGGCTTCTTTCAGATTCTCTTTTGTTGTAGACATAAACGTTGTTTCTCCTTAAATTTTTTGAAAATGGCAAATCGACTGATAGTAAAAAAATAGTAGCTATGGATTCCAGAATAGTCATAATAACCTTTTGCCTTGACAAGCGGTACCCGCTCCGGCGCTTTTTTTATGCGATCCTATAACCATTGTCGTTGGATATCTTCGATTTGTTTCAGCCTTTCGTTTTTTTGCCTCTCTCTTTCATGATCAGCAATGATGTCATATTCTATAAACACACCATAGCTATAGTCCTCTACTTTTTTTACTTGCTTTCCGTGTTTTTCACATACGGCAACCAGATCTTTTTGAAAATCGATATTATCCATATAATCTTCCGTTTAAGTTGATCTGTATGTTTTAACATACACATTCAAGAGATGAGCCCACAACACTGGCACTACAAAAATACTTTGCAGAAAGTTTGCTAACGCTTGAAAACGTTGGGATACAGAGATAAAATATCTATATAGAAGCCCATGCCCGCCAAGGGTTGACTTGTTCATTTGTTTTCCAGCGCTCATCATGTTTAAACCAAAGTTACTTTCTATTTTACCGGAGCTTACCCCTGACAGAATAATAAAGGATGTCGTTGCCGGCATAATGGTAGGTATTGTAGCATTACCGTTAGCTGTAGCTTTTGCCATAGCTTCAGGTGTCTCCCCTGAAAAGGGGCTTATCAGTGCCGTTATCGGGGGGTTTCTTGTCTCTTTTCTTGGAGGAAGCCGAGTCCAGATAGGAGGACCGACCGGTGCCTTTATTGTGATCCTTTACGGGATTGTTCAGCAGTATGGCATTAACGGGCTGATGCTGGCGACAATCATGTCGGGCGTCATCCTCATGATCATGGGTTTTGCCCAGTTTGGCTCTCTGATAAAATTTATTCCCTATCCGGTTATTGTTGGCTTTACAAGCGGTATTGCTGTCATTATTTTCTCAGGCCAGGTCAAAGACTTTTTTGGGCTTAACATCGCCACTGTGCCGGCGGATTTTATAGGCAAATGGACAGCGTATGGCCATAACCTGCAGACCGTTGACCTTTCAAGTTTCATGATCGGCCTGATTGCTCTTTTGATTATCGTGCTCTGGCCAAAGATTTCGCGTAAAATCCCCGGTTCACTCATTGCCATCATTATAACAACTATTGCTGTACAGTACTTTCACCTTCATGTTGCAACTATTGAATCACGATTTGGAGAAATTCCGTCCATGATTCCCGCCCCATCGCTCCCGTTTTTTGATTTTGCCACTATCCGGCAGCTCATCATGCCAGCCACAACCATTGCCTTGCTTGGTGCAATTGAAGCACTGCTCTCTGCCGTTGTAGCTGATGGTATGATTGGCAGCCGGCACAAGTCAAACATGGAACTGATTGCCCAAGGAGCAGCAAATATCATTACTCCTCTTTTCGGTGGTATTCCTGTAACTGGAGCTATCGCCCGAACGGCTACCAATGTTAAAAACGGTGGCAGGACTCCAATCGCTGGCATAGTTCATGCCATAACACTGCTCTTGATCATGCTGCTCTTCGGCAGGTGGGCAAAGCTTATTCCTATGCCAGCCCTGGCGGCAATCCTTATTGTTGTTGCATGGAACATGAGCGAAATCAAAGTGTTCCGGCAACTTCTGAAAAGCCCAAGAAGTGACGTTATTGTCCTTCTGACAACATTCGGACTCACGGTTGTTTTTGATTTGACGCTTGCCATAGAGATAGGTATGCTGCTCTCCGTCGTGCTCTTCATGCAGCGGATGGCAGGTCTCACCAATGTCGGGATTGTTACAAAAGAGTTGACAGACCAGGAAGAGGAAGATGATCCCAATACTATTGTGACCAGAAAAGTACCTGACGGAGTTGAGGTATTTGAAATAAGCGGGCCTTTTTTCTTTGGTGCAGCATCAAAATTCAAGGACGCCATGCATATTGTTGAAAAGTCGCCAAAAGTCCGCATCATCAGAATGCGAAAAGTACTTTCCATTGACGCAACCGGTTTGAACATGATGAAGGAGTTGCTCAATGACTGTAAAAAGCCGGGAACAAAGCTGATATTATCGGGTGTGCATGCCCAGCCCTTATTTGCTCTTCAACAGTACGGTCTCTATGATGAAATCGGTGAAGAGAACATTTTCGGCAATATTGATGATGCTCTCGACCATTCCCGGGAGATTCTCGGACTGCCAAAACAGGGCCGACAACTCAACTTTGTACCTACGGTTGAACGTGAGAAAAAATGACTATTTCATGGTGTGAGTCAGGAAAAAAGGAAGAAGAGAGGGCAGAATCACTAGCTCTGCCTCTCTCTCTACCGGTACCATAGGAAGTTTAAGGCTCTTTAGTGCTGTACGTACGAATGCTGGAAACCGCTTTCATGTCATAATAGGTGTTGACACTGGTACCATCCTTTGACTCCTCGGTTACCCTCAAAAAAAGATCACTGATAAAGAGCACTGCATCTTCATAGATTTTCCCCTCGTTAATCTGCAACTTTACACCCTTTCGGATTTTTCTTGACATGGTTCCATGCAATGGAACTGAAGAATATTCAAGAACTTTTTCCCAAGCCTGAAGGTTGTTTTCAGCCATAGTTTATATTATTTATTGTTGAGAATATGAAAATTCACCTTATTTTATATCGCAATACCAAACATATTACTTATTTATTTAGATTAATAAAAACTTTTTCCTTATTATAGATGTTGATGGTAAAATATGAACTGCAGCTCTGACAAACACACATGGAAACGATACTTTTTTACGAAAAACCTGGATGCCAGAACAATACGCGGCAAAAAAAGATACTTGAGCTTTCAGGGCATGTTGTGAAATCAGTCAGTCTGCTTGATCACCCATGGACTAAAGAGGAGCTTGCTCACTATCTCGGAGGAAAACCTGTTGCTGAGTGCTTCAATCCAGCAGCACCGGCAATTAAATCGGGGCTTGTAAACCCTCGTGATTTCACGAAAGATGAGGCTCTGGAGGCGATGATCAAGGAGCCTATACTGATAAAGCGACCCCTTATGAAAATCGGCATTCATTGCATTCAGGGATTTGATCCTGTGCTACTGCAGAATCTGATCAATCTGCAACCGGTTCAGGTAATAACCGATCTGAATTCATGTCCACATACCGAAAACTCATCATGTATAAAACAGGAGCATTGAACTATGGAAACAACAATTCGTCCACTTGGAACAGTCATGCAACTTCTCGAAGAGCTCGGGCATGAAGTAACCTATGCCTATGACGATCTGGTTTTTGTCAATCATAATGGCTTTCTTCTTCAGTTCGACAAGACAGGGTCTGTTTTGAACCTCTTTTTTAACCAGAACTGCCCGAAAAAAGAAGCTGATGATGTTGAACAGAGTATCATACCCGCCGGGGATAAAAAAGGGCTATCCATTATTACGAAAGGAAAATACAGCGTCACCGAGAAAGCTGATGAAAACCTGCAAATAGAATTTTTCTATAACTGAGGGGAGCACATTTCCTCCTCAATGTGGAGTAATTTATACCCGCATGAGACTTGAGGCCGGACAACCCTTGCTGAGAAAAACAAGGGAAACTGGCTTCAGGTTTTATATAGCCACCCTCGATTAACATAACAACTCCCTAATCTCTCTTTTTCGTACTTTTGCTTTATCTTCGTTATTAAATTACTTATACTTGACTTATAGCTTAAATTTAAGCGCAGGTTTTGTTTCTAAGCACCACCCAAGTGATCAAGCATAAATTCATTTCGTAGTCATTGCAATCAGTTCCTGTCCGGAATCCGTATTTATCTAGTGTTTTTAAAATACCGTAAAAATCAGCTCATACCGATATGCGTTATTCAATCTTGCAAATAATAACCCTGATATTTACAGCGTTGATTTTTATTTCGTCAACAGCAACAGCACAGGATAAACTGCTGTTTTCAGGTTTTGCTTTTTCCGGCAATTATGAAAACAGAAAGGAACTCTATCCTTATAGCTCAAAAATAGAGTTTCTGAAAAGTGAAAACGGACAACCCCTGCTTAATAAGGTTTTTAATGAAAAAATCAAAAGCAGGCCAAATGAAGATGCCAGATTAACAAGTGAACTTGGAAGAATTGGTCAAGGGAATCAAATTACGGTTGCATTCGCCCTTACCTATGAAAAGGTTGAATACATGGAGCTGGATGGTCATCTGCTTTTATTTCTTGGAATAAATGCTAATGTTCTGGCTTTTGACAGAGCTTCAAAACAGTTGATTGCGGCGTATCCTCTTCGAATACGATATCATGATACAGTAAATGAAAGACAGAGTGATGAGCAGATTTTAACACTGTTTAAAAAACTTTATTTAACCAACGAATTAGGAATCAACCCATTTGACGAATGGCTGAACAAGTTTAGTGAAATAAAGTTTAAAGGTCGATATACAAAGTATTTGCAAGTTAAAAATATTGATATCGAGCCTGAGGCATTGAAAATGATTGCTCTTCATAATGAAAAGCCGAAAGCCCTGAAAAATCTCATCGCCAATGAATTGGAATCGTCAATAGCTTCAACAAATAATATTCCAATTATACCTTGGAGCCCCGGTGAAGTTGTAGGAAGGGTTATGGCTTTAAGGTTCTGTGACGGCAATACCTTTATGCTAAACCTGCCAAATCCTGATTATGAAGTTGATTTTACTCTTCGTGCTTTCCGCGGAACAGAGGTTGAGGGAGCTTACTCTCTACAAAAAATCTATCGCACATTGGGCACAATCAAAATATACCAGCCTGATATCAAAAAATATCATTTGAATGAAAATATTTATAACACCCAGATTGTAACCCTTGCAAAAGCTTATGATGCTAAAGTTGAAGATTGGGAACAATACAAAAAAACATTAAATGAATTACTTTATGACACATCAAAACAGTTTTCAAGTGTAAATTCGGGCTGGATTAAAGAGCATGCTTCAAGAGGTGCTGAGGCCATTGATACATTTCGTGATGCTTCGAAAATAATTGATCAATTAAAATAACCTTGTAAAGCCATGAAATTGAAATCATTATTATTTCTTGTCATTCTGTCGCTTTTAATCGCTGAGCCTTCGATAGCCGAATCGCACTCTGCAGGCGCTCCCATGAGATCAACCCATTCGCTGTTCACCTTTTTGTTTATGGCCAGAAAAGCAACATCAATCACTCAATTTGATGAGAGGAGAACAGATGTGCGAGTACGGCGTAATACTACGCCTGGCTCCATGGGTTTTGTATCAGGAACTCAGATGGAGCAAACAGGGGGAAGCACCCTAAGAAAGGAAGATGCAGTCACCTATGAAGTTACAAGCTCGCAGGATATAGATTCTGCAATGGGAGAGGTTCTGACAACCGCAGGAATTGAGTATGCCGCTTATGATGATGTCATGATGAATGGGGGTGGCCCTGATCCAGCAGTTATCAAACCGGAATTTGTCCACAAAGATGATTTAAGTCCGCAAACCAGAGCAAAAATTATTAATGCATCCAGAAAATGCGATGTTCGCTATTTGGCAACTGGAACTATCGATATAGGAGTTAACGATGTCGATCCGGTATCTGGCAACAAACGTGTTTATGTCTCTGTACGGGCAAATCTCTGGGATATCAGCACGACTTTGCCAAGAAAGATTGGTTCAGTAGGTCCTGTTCAGTTCTCAGGTTTAGGACCAGATCAAAGTGTTGCAAGCCGTAATGCTCTTATCATTGCAGCAAAAGAAACCGCGTTGAGCCTCGTTGATCAATTGAATGCTAAAGGTGTTCGATAACAGTTTATAAAACCTAAAACGGCTCATCATGAAGTTAAAAACATTGGTTCTTGTTGGAGCATCGCTCCTTGTCGCATCGCCAGCAAAGGCCGCATTTGGCCTACCTGATATTATCATCGGCAGTGACTCACATGGGGGACAGTCAAATGTCAGAGAAGTTGTTCATGATTGCAGAAGGGCTTTGCACAGGTATCTGGATGCACAATATCTTATTATAGATGCGTTAGACCTGAAAGAGGAGTTGGCTGCAAGAAAAGCAACACTTAAATTTGCACAGAAAGGAGGTGCCAGTGAATCGGATGATGAGATGATTGCAGAATCAGATGCCTGCAGTGATGTGATACGGCCACGCATTGAATCAAATAAACGCATGGACGCTGAGCATAAGCAACTTGCAGGAGCTGCTGCACTCAAATATGTTCAAGCTGTCATTGAGACAAAAAAAATGGTTGGCGCTCTGACAAGTATCAACACTTCATCACTCGGCTTCAGTGACGTTGGTCCGGTTTTGTATTTAGTTAGAAATGTTCCACCTTTAGTTACAAATGCTGTTTCGACAACTGGAAAACTATTGCATTATTTATCTGCTAATAATGTCGACGTCACAGAAGCAAATAAAGCTGCCGGAGACCTTGGGGTATAATATGGTAACCAACAGGCCTGTAAGAAATTATGGCCATGTACATTCATTGAAGAGGGCATCATGAAAAATACTTTGGTAATTGGGGCGATAGCATGTATGGGAATTATGGCATCAGGAGTCAATATTGCTTATGCTGATGCCTCTTTCTGGAAAGAGAAAGATCAGGAAGAGGCTGCAGTGCAAGAGAAAAAACACCAGCAGAAGCTTGAGATCATGGATGCAAAAGCTGACGCTCAATTGCGGCAACAAGAAGAAAAAACTGAACAGGAGCGATTACGATTGGATCGGGAGGAAGTCAGACTCAGGGAGCGAGAGTTACGCAATGAAAGACTGCGTCCTCAGAATAACTATATCATAGTGGAACCATAAGTTGCTTTTGGATTCAAGCCAACTCTGACAGGTCATCATGCCGGTTGATAAACTGACATGATGACCTGCTTGTCTAATACCCTTTCTCTTTCAGCTCGCGATATTTGTCGCAACCCTCCTGTATTCCATTATCACAGGATTTTCCGTACCACTCTTTTGCAGCACTTTTATCCTGCCTTACAACTTTACCATTGGCATAAAACGATCCAAGAATAAACTGGGCAGCAGCATATCCCTGATCGGCAGCAAGACGATACCATTTTACTGCTTCGGTATTGTCCTGCCTTACGCCTTTCCCCTTTTCGTACAGCTTCCCGAGATTGGACTGGGCTGCAGCATCTCCCTTGTCGGCTGCAAGGCGAAAGTATTTTGCGGCTTCGACATAGTCCTGCCGAACACCTTTGCCATCGGCGTGCAACATGCCAAGATTATAGAGAGCTGCAACATTTCCCTGTTCGGCAGCAAGACGATACAACTTTACTGCTTCTGCATAGTCCTGCCGGACACCTTGTCCCTTTTCATAAAGCATCCCGAGAGTGGATTGAGCAGCAGCATCTCCCTTGTCGGCTGAAAGACGGTATACCTGTACCTCGGCAGGCGTCACTGCTTTGGCGACAGTGAAAAAAAGCATCAAGCAAAAGAGCGATATGACTATTTTTTTTAGCATGGGTATCTTTGTAACGGATGATGGTGAGGATAATCGTCAGAAAAACATTTGCAGTATAAGCATAATACAACTGCCCATAAAATAAAAGTGGATCAGCCAAGATATGCCGCAACCACAGCCGGGTTTTTTGCAAGACCTTTGCTGGCACCCTCCAGGACAACGCTGCCTCGCTCAATGATATAGGCGTGGTCAGAGAGTGCAAGGGCAATCTTGGCAAACTGCTCGGAAAGAAGAATGGTCATTCCTGAAGCGTGCAGTGAGCGGATGGCCTCGAACACCTCCTTGACCACCACAGGCGCAAGCCCCATAGATGGCTCGTCCAGCACCACAAGTCGCGGGCGGGCCATAAGAACGCGACCAATCGCCAGCATCTGCTGTTCGCCGCCGGAGAGGCTTCCTGCCTGCTGCATCCGTCGCTCACCAAGTCGCGGGAACATAGCGTATATACGTTGCAGATCGCCGGATGCAGCCCTTCGAAATGGCCCGAATGAAGAGAGACGAGGATAAGCTCCGAGCAGCAGGTTCTCCTCGACCGAGAGCGGACCGAACACGCGCCGTCCCTCTGGACACAGGCAGAGACCACGTCTGGCAACATCACTGGCGGGAAGTCCGGTTATTTCTTTGTCGCAAAAAAATACTTTGCCTCCACGCGGAGTAACAAGTCCACACAGTGCTTTCGCCAACGTACTTTTTCCGGCACCGTTCGCTCCAACCAGTGCAACACACGATCCTTCGGCAACCTCTATTGAAATACCCCGCACAGCATCGCCGCCGCCGTACCCAGCACGAAGATTTTCTGCTCTCAGCATAACCCCTCCGTTTCACAGAGAGCCTCTGTTTCCGTGTCATCTGCACCAAGATATGCTTCAATCACTTTCGGATCACGCCTAATCTGATCTGGAGTTCCCAACGCGATCAAACGACCATCATCCATTACAGCAACCCGGTCACACAACTCAGCAACAACGTCCTGATGGTGCTCAATGAGAAGAACAGGCACCCCTGCACGATTAATCGATGTAACCAGATCAACAAGCCGTAAAATATCGGGCCTGGACATGCCAGCTGCCGGTTCGTCGAGCATCAGCAACCGTGGCCGTGTGGCCAGAGCCCTCGCAATCTCAAGAAAGCGCAAGTTGCCATACGACAACTCCGAACAGAGAACCCGCGCCTTATCTTCCAGACCAACCGCACTAAGCCAGCCCATGGCTTCAGACTTCCCGCCATCACGTTGACACACAAAAATAGACTCCAACGCGGTCAAGCCTGAGAAGGGTTGCAAATTTTGAAAGGTGCGGGCAGCTCCTGCCGAAAAGGCCGACATGAGGCTGCCTGGCACAGGCCTGGTAGCGGCAATCTCCACTGAACCAGAATCAGGCGCATAAAGCCCTGACACGAGGTTTACAAATGTTGTCTTGCCTGAACCGTTGGGACCTATCATGCCAAGTGTCTCCCCTTGCCCGATGTCGAGCGTAATGCCATCAACAGCCCTTACACCTCCAAAAGATTTTTTGAGGTTTGACACATGCAGTGGAAGCCCGGCAAAGATTTCCGGCGACCGGATTCCTCCTTTGGCTTGAGGCAGAGGGTCAGGGGCAAAACGTATCAAGCGGGATAACATTGCTGTCACAGCACCCGCAAGTCCATTTGGTAGACCGACAACCGCAGAAAAAAGAAAGAGAGCGAAAATGCCTTTACGCCACTCCTCCACGTTGGATGCAAAAAAAGCAAGAACCAAGGCCACAGCCATAGCCACTGCTGGTGCCACTTCCCGAAATATCGGAACTCTCCTCGTCATAACTCTCCTGATCACAGGAAGAAGCGTAAGGATAGAGCCGATAGTGACAAGGCCGGTGAACAGCGTCCTGTTCGACAGCAGGTTGGGCAGCATGGCTACAACTGCCGCCCCCACGAAAGCACCCCACTGACTTCGGCGTCCCCCGAAAACAACACCAAGCAGCAACATAACCATCAGGTCATAGCCGAAAGCTGCAGGCTGCAGATATCCAAAATTCATGGCATGCAATGCCCCGGCAAGACCGGCCAGTGCACTTCCCCAAGCAAACGCCAGCACCTTGTGGCGCAGGGTGCCTATACCAAGCGAATCAGTAGCTGTCGGAGAATCACGCAATGCCTCAATGGCGAGCCCGATGCGGGATTTAAGCAACATCTGCGATGCCCACCACGCAGCAAACAATATCACAAGAGAGAGCCAGTAGAAGCCTCTCGCATCAAGGTCAACCATAAAAAGTCTTGGCCTGATAATCGATATACCCATTGCACCATTGGTTATCGATTCAGACTCATTGAGAATAATGACCGACAAGGTTGCGAAGGAAAGAGTTGAAAGGGCAAACTGCGGACCTTCCAGCCGTAGGGCCGGGAGCGAGAGTACAGCACCCGGAATAAGGGCTGCAACAATTCCAGCCAACAAGGCCATCGGAAACGAAGCCCCGGATTGTACTGCCAGAGCAGTGCCATATGCGCCGAGTCCAAAGAGCGCAGCCTGCGCAAGGTTCACCTGTCCAAGGTATCCCACAGTTGCATCAAGGCCTATAAGAAGAACTCCGTAAACAGCCATCAGGGTGAGCAGGCCAAGGGCGTATTGTCCCTGCCAAAGCATCGGAAGAAGAGCAAGCCCGATAAACAAGGTTATGCGTACAATCCGTTCTGCTGTTTTCTCCCTCAAGCGAATATCAACGACGGCAGACATAGCATTCCCCTTACACTTTACGGATAATTTTTTTGCCGAAAATCCCCTGGGGACGAAGCGCCAGTGCAAGGATAAGGAGAATAAGGCCGGGTGCCTCGCGCCATCCGCTTCCGAGCAGATAGCCGGAAAGGTTCTCTGCTGCCCCTAACGCAACACCAGCAATAACAAGCCCAAACCCACTGTCGAGACCCGCAACCACCGCAACCGAAAACGCTTTCAGCGTCAACGCTGCCGCCATGGTAGGCCCGACAGTTGTCACTGGCCCAATAACTGTTCCGGCAAAGGCTGCTGCAGCTCCGGAGACCGCCCATGAGAGTGAGATAGCCGAGCGTGAGCGAATGCCGCATAGCTCTGCTGCGTCGGGATCGGCACTGACAGCCTGAACAGCTATGCCCACCATGGTATAACGCTTGGCAAGCTCAACCAGCGTCATGATGCTCAACGCTCCTGCTGCTATAGCAAGTTCCGGCCAGGTAACCGATATGCCGAAAAAATCGAGAGCACCAGCAGGCCATGGCGTTGGAAATGGCCGATCCTCGCGCCCCCAGATGTTCTCAACGAGGGAGACACAGAAAAGACCCACAATAATCGTAAGCAGAATCCAGCCCTCATTTCGCTGCTGTAAAGCAAGTCGGACTGCAATTCGCTCTACAAACCAGCCAAGCAGTGCCCCCACCACCATCGCCCCTGACACAGAGAGCCAGTAGGGAAGGCCTATACCAGACAGAGATATCCCTGCAAAGGCACCCAGCATAACCAGCTCACCCTGCCCGAAGTTCACCGCCTTGCCTGCGGCATGCGTCAGCTGGAAGCCATAAGCTACCAGAGCGTAGGCCATGCCCATCAATCCTCCGCCCACAGCCATCTGAGCTAAAGCGAGATACTTTGCGTCCATGATTGCCAGTTAAACATCCATTTACAGATCAAAACTCAATTGGCAGTTGCTCCCTCCAGCACAAATTTTTCTGAGGGATTAGCCAATACAACACGACCGTTCTGAACCTTTCCCATCACCGTTGTTGCCCGGCGGAAAGCCTCATGAGTCTCAACATTCGATGGATTCCACTTTGTCCAGGGCTTTTTCCAGTCTGCAATAGCACCTTTGACGGTCACTTTGAGATTCTCCAGCGACAACTTTATTTTTGCCGGATTGGTGGAACCTGCCTCATGAATAGCTTCAGCTAACAACAACGCCGCATCATAACCCTGCGCTGCGGAAACAGGTGATGGAATTCTGGTAACACCATAAGCTTTATGGTAAGATTGAATAAAAGGTTTAGCTCTTGCTATCGACTCATCTTCGATAAACGTCTGCGGCATAAAAGCGCCATTGCCGGAGGCTCCAGCTGTATCTATAAAGTTGCTCATTGACAACGTCCATCCGCCAATCATTGGAACCTTAAACCCAAGTTTTTCCTTCCCGGATGCTACAGCGGCCAGCTCAGGCCCGATACCCCATATCAGAATCGCCTGTGCACCGGCGGCCTTGGCTTTAATGAGCTGCCCTGTCATATCCTTGTCACCAATGGCAAACTTCTCTATAGCTACCACCTTGAGCTTGCCTGCCTGTTTGTTGATTTGTTCAATAAGATCATCACGTCCGGAAACCCCGTAATTGGTCGCATCATGCAATATCGCAACCTTTGTCAAACCAAGCCTTAAGGCTTTTTCAACCACCATCTGTGCCTGAATACCGTCATGTGAAGCGAAACGGAAAATCGGCAAATCTTTAACTCCCGCTTTACTCCACTGGGTCATAGATGCACTGCCTGCAGCAGGTGAAATAATTTTTACTATTCCCTTCTCAACATAAAATTTATCGCCCATCAAAGCGACCCCTGTATTCACCGTGCCAATGACTGCGGAAATATCACCCATTGAAGATATCTCCTGGGCCACCAGTGCGCCACGGTCGTTTTTACCTTCATCGTCGCGTTCGACCAGCTCAATCTTTATCTTCTTGCTGCCAATGGCGATACCGCCCCTCTGGTTAATCTGGGAAACGGCCAATTTGACCCCATCTCTCATGGAGACACCCATCGGAGCGGATCCCCCTGAAAACGGCCCGGTGATGGCTATCTTGACAACATCAGCAGCCATGGCAACCGTAGAAAACGAAGTCGCCAGAAGAACCGCAAGAATGGAACGTGATGCTTTCATATTGTTTCTCCTATGGTTTCAGTTGTTTATCTCCTGAAGTAATAAAGGTAACTCAAATCCTTTAATCATCTTAGTAAAATATACAAAGAGTCAACGCTTTAGACTGCAAAATATTTGCTGCATAGCTGCAGTATGAACCCGCCACAAGCAACACTCACAACACTTCGTTTGAGAATGCAAAAAAGGGGGCACAGCTACAATGACAACTCGGTGATGATCTTCAAACAGGAAGGATTGAGGCAACAATGAGGATTGCTGTGGGTTGAATCCCCATTTGATTGTGTTTTGTATTAGTTGTTAAAAAATTTGCCGATCATTGTTTCAATGTCGCTTGGCAGTGGAGCAATGGCTTTGCCGTATTCCTTAAAGGGTGTGAAGGCAACCATCTCAGCGAAAAGTTCCTTTTCATTTTTTTCTGTATAGTGGCTGAGGGATTTTGTGTCGACCTGTTATCAGCCTGATCAAACAAATTCGTAGTCAAAGCCAAGCCCAAAAGAGCCAATATAATAACTGACACTGCAGCCATACCTATCCCTGTATAGAGCAATGACGAAACACCTGCTGCTTTCAACCCACAAACAGTAAACACAACAACCATGACACTGATTTTCAGAACCACACAAACATGATGCTTGTTTAGATCAGAAGCTTTCTCCACACATCCAAAAGCACACTCCTTCACTATTATTTCCTTTTTCTTTGTTGCCATAGCTCTTAGTTGATAGACATAAGTCATAACCCACTCCCAGATGCATTATTAAACAAAAACAAGGCTCAGCACAACAGATGCATTACAAACCATTACATATTATTACAAGTATATTATAATAACTCGTAATATCTTATAATAATTTATAAAAAATGTCTGTGCGATGATTGAGAAATGGCAAGCTGTGGAGTCAACTGACAATCCTGAAAAGCTTTATACAGAAGCTGGTCGGTTGAAAATAGATTTGGATTGACGAAAGTCGAGAAATCATATAACAGTGATCTCGCCTGTAAAGGAATACCCGATACCGTGGATGGTTTTTATTGGAGAATCGCTGTTGGCTATGCTCGTTTTGCGACGCAAACGGTGGACCAACGCTTCAAGTGCTCCACTGCGAAATTCATCAACTGAGACAGAATTACCTTGAGCAAACTCCCTGCGCTCCANGACTTTTTTATTACGCGAGATAAGGATGATCATAAAATCAAACTCTTTNGATGTGAGCTTGACTTTATGACCATCAGGCATAGTGAGCAACCATTCATCGCGGGCAAGTGTCCACTGCGCTTTTTTGGGAAGCGACAAGGCGGAAAATTCTTTAGTGTGCTGAAGTGAGGTTTGTGGCTGGTCAAAAGCAAGATTTGCAAAATTATTTGCTTCCTTCATCAATTCAAACAATTTTCTTCTCTCAATTGGTTTTCTGATAAACGCATCACAACCAGCCTCTTGAGCTTTTTCTCTATCGTAAGGCGAAGTCAACGCTGTCTGGACAATAACTGAAAGGTCTGGCCTCTGCTGTTTGATAAGTTTTGTTGCTTCAAAACCGTTCATTACCGGCATTTTAATATCCATAAGCACCAGATTGATCTCTGGATGATGCTGAACGAGTTCAACTGCTTTCCATCCGTTTTCTGCACAAAGAATGGTGATGTTTTCACCTTTGAGGTTCTTTTTAAGCAGAAGGGTGCTCAAATCATCATCTTCGGCGATGAGAATACAGAAACCCGGGGCTGAATCAGCAGCATCCGGCTTGGCGTCAGAAGAGCCTTGTGCTCTACCGGCAGGCTTATACGGCAGCGAAAAAGAAAAGGTACTTCCAGCTCCCTCAACCGATACGACAGAGATTGTGCCTCCAAGCATTTCAACGAATGCCTTGGAAATACTCAATCCCAATCCTGATCCCCCATGATTGAGGGTCAGCGAGTTATCCGCCTGGTGAAAGCGCTCAAATATCTCCCCTTTTTTGTCAGCAGGAATACCTATGCCGGAATCTATAACATAAAACTCAAGCATCTTCTCCTTTCTGCAGTAACCGATATCAATGCCGCCTTTGGAGGTAAATTGAAGGGCATTCTGGATCAGGTTTGTCAATATCTGGGTTAGTTTCCCACTGTCGGTTGTAATGATGCTTTCATTGTCAGGGAGCCCTGCTGTAGAGCTTAAACGTAATCCTTTTTGGTCGGCTTCAAGCTTCGAAAATGCCAAAAGATCGCGTAATAGCTGATTGACCGATGTTTCGGACTCTTTCAGTTTTACCTCTCGGGCATCAATCTTGGAGATATCCATGAGGTCATTAATCAGAGTCAGCATGCGTTGACCACTCTGATGAATGAGCTCTATATACTCGTTCTGTTCTTCTCTGGTGAGATGAGGATCTTTGAGCAGTTCTGAAAAGCCCAGAATACCGTTCATGGGGATAAGGATTTCATGGCTGATATTGGCCAGAAATGATGTTTTTAACCGGTCACTCTCCTCCAGTGCCGTCTTGGTGCGGACCAGTTCTTCCAGCTGCATTTCAACAACGACCTGGCGCACATTGAGCTCATTGACAAGCCTGAGCATCTCTTCGGGTGAAGAAGATAAATTCGCTGCACTCGTTTGCCTGTGTTTCAGGCGTTCTTCGACAAGAGAACGTAACTCAGCTGTTAACGGGGGGTTATTGCTGTGCTGCTTTTTTGCCATAGGGGGAGGGTACCTCGATATACGATTATAATTTCGTGCCGTTTTGAATGACTTTGCTGTGCATATCGCTGGTCAATATTTCAATACGCTGGCTGAGATCTTTGACAAGTTCGGTCAGTTGGGTATTCTGTTGAAGCAAGGCAAGGAGCTGTTCAGATTGGTGTACAGCATAAGTCTGGCGCTGTTCGCTCGCAAGGGCAAGAGCTTCACGATGCTGGGCATCTGCATCGGCATGCGCCTTGTCACGGTCGGCCTGCCGTGTCTGTGCAAGCAGAATTAGCGGAGCAGCATAGGCTGCCTGAAGACTAAACGCAAGATTGAGCAGGATAAAGGGATAAACATCAAACTTGGTAAGTCCAACGGCATTCAATCCAATCCAGATGGCCACAATGACCGTCTGCCCTACAAGAAAAACAGGTGTTCCAAAAAAACGGGCAAAGGCCTCTGCCTTGAGTGAAAACCAATCATCACCGAAGACAGAACCAAGATGAAGATGCGGAAGATGAAAGCGGAAATAATTAGAAGGCACAGAACTCCCCTGTATAGTATTTGTTTTTTTTACATCGTCACCCATAACATATCACTCCTCAATAAAATAAGGTAATTATGCAAACGGATTTTCTTGATAGGGTTTCCCTAAAGATTTTGCAAGAGCTTCATGCGTAATTGTGCCATTCCAGATGTTGAGACCTGTTGAGAGAGCAGGCATCATAACCATGGCACTCTCAAGACCGAAATCTGCAATCCTTCGTATATAGGGGAGCGTTACCCCGGTCAACGCCTCGGTAGAGGTTTGAGGATAGGCCGCAGGCATGTTTGCCACGCAATAATGTACAATCCCCTCTTCAACAAAAACAGGATTTTCGTGAGTTGTCGGCTTGCATGACTCAATGCACCCACCCTGATCAACCGCTATGTCGACAATTACAGCTCCCTGCTTCATCTTTCTAAGCATTGCCCTCGTTACAAGCTTTGGAGCAATGGCGCCGGGAACAAGCACCGCCCCGATAACAAGATCAGCTGTTTCAAGCTGTTCTTCAATATGCTGCTCGGTAGAATAAAGAGTATGAACCTGTGAGGGAAGAGCTGACTCCAGAAACCGCATTTTTTCCTGATCTATTTCAAGCACAGTCACATCCGCACCAAGAGCGGCAGCAACTTTCGCAGCATGCATACCAGCTGATCCGCCGCCAAGAATTGTTACTTTACCAGGCAGAACACCCGGAACTCCTCCTATCAGTTTTCCTTCCCCACCGTGATGACGCGCAAGGTAAAAAGCGCCCATCAAAACACTCATTTTGCCGGCAATTTCACTCATTGGTGCAAGTAAAGGAAGACGACCGTTCTCCTGAACTGTTTCATAACCGAGTGCTGTCACCCCAGAGGAAAGCAATTTCGCAGCGAGTTCAGGTACTCCAGCAAGATGAAGAAAGGTAAAAAGCATAAGCTCTTCCCTGAAAAACCGGAACTCCTGTTCAAGAGGCTCCTTCACCTTCACAACAAGATCACTCTTCCATACCTTATCGGCTGAAGAGGTAACAATAGCTCCGGCTCGACGGTACTTGTCATCGCTGAATCCACTGCCTGCTCCAGCACCAGCCTCAACAACAACCCTGTGGCCTGCGGCAACAAGATGTCGGACTCCGGAGGGAGTACAGGAAACCCTGTTCTCCCCGGACTTTATTTCAAGTGGAATACCTATGTTCATGTCAAATGCTTTTGCGTTGAATGATTACCGTGTTGCTCTCGGCTTGTCTGACCATCTTTTCGGAGCACTCTTGGCAAGAGGTTTTGGTGCCGGGTGACCTGAATTACCTCTGCCCTGCTGTTTTGGCACTTTAACCGGATGATGATCCATCAATGGAAACGAATGATTTTCCATAACAGGAATCTTTTTTGCTATAAGTTTTTCAATATCACGCAAATACTCTTTTTCCTCCGCATCACAAAATGAAAATGCAGTTCCTTTTGCCCCAGCTCTTCCCGTTCGACCAATTCGATGAACATAGGTTTCAGCAATATTAGGCATTTCAAAATTGATCACATATTCCAGATCATCAACATCGATGCCTCGAGCTGCAATATCAGTTGCCACCAGAACACGGGTATCCTGTGCCTTGAAATTTTTTAACGCTCGCTGACGGGCATTCTGTGCCTTGTTGCCATGTATCGCCTCTGCAGTGATATGATGCTTCTGCAGAATTTTAACAACTTTATCAGCTCCATGCTTTGTCCGCGTAAAAACCAGGGCAGTTTTAACCACTGGATCTTTTAAAATATCGACCAGTAAGGCATTTTTATTTCCCTTGTCCACAAAATAAACATATTGATTAATAATATCTACCGTTGAGGAGACAGGTGTTACCGAAACTTGTGAAGGATTATGAAGTATAGTGGCTGCCAGCTTCACAATTTCAGCAGGCATGGTGGCAGAAAAAAAGAGCGATTGCTTCTTTTTGGGAAGAGCGGCCAATATTCTTTTTACATCGTGAATAAAACCCATATCAAGCATACGATCTGCTTCATCAAGCACAAGTATCTCAACTTCACGTAAATTTAGATGCCCCTGGTTCATGAGATCCAGCAATCTTCCCGGTGTTGCAACAACAATATCAACACCGCGTAACAGTGATGATGCTTGAGGGTTTTGATTAACACCACCAAAAATCACCGTATTGGTTAATCCTGTATGGCGGCCATAAGCTTTAAAACTATCGCCGATCTGAATGGCCAACTCTCGTGTAGGTGTCAGAATCAGGCTCCTTATCTTCCTTTTTTTATCATAAACCTTATTCTCGCTCAGCAGTTGAAGGATAGGAATGGCAAACGCAGCTGTCTTGCCTGTGCCAGTTTGTGCACAGCCAAGGAGATCAGTGCCCTGTAAAATAATTGGTATGGCTTCTGCCTGTATCGGTGTTGGAGTTGTATAACCCTCTTCCTGAACTGCCTTTAAAATTGGATCAATGATGTTTAATGACTCGAATAGCATATGGTATCTAATTATTGAACTGTTAGTTATGAGAATACAAAAACGCCCTTAGACGCTCTTCTCTTCACGCATCATCACCGTCAACATCCTGGGGTTGAACTATCCGGGGTTATCCGTGCAAAAGGCAGGAATTCTTTATTGGTCAGCCGTATAAGGCGCTTTTTGGGCGGAATAAATCGCTAAGGGTACCTTTCCGATCAATATAACGATTCCATTCATATTGTCGCATTTGCTTTAAAAGAGAGGCTTCAAAGCGGCGCGGATACCCATGCCGGCACATATTTCCAAGCACTTCTCATCTCCATATTATTGATATGCCAGAGTGGATCATGCCTGCAGACCAGTGCCCAGAATGCTTTGGAATGGTTCATGTGAACCGTGTGACAGAGTTCGTGAATCATAATGTAGCGGGTCAGATGCTCCGGCAAAAAAAGCAGTTTGGTGTTCAAGGTTATCAAACTGCGGGATGTGCAACTGCCCCAGCGGGAGTGCTGCAGACGAACCTGAGCTTCGTTATAGTTGAAATCATGTGCGGCTGCAAGTTTTTCAAAGGATGAGAGAAGGTGTATCTGGGCCTTTCGTTTCAACCAGAAGAGTAATTGCCGACGGCAGAGAGCTGCATCAGTGAGATGAGCAGAAAGCAGCAGCCGTTTTCCTCCGCCTTCATCACTCTCAACCATACTCCTGCATTTATGATGGTACTCAACACTCCATTTTTCATCGACATAAGGGAAAACAACACTGTATGGCAATCCGTTTTCTGTCACAGGAAAAGGTTCAGGCCGATGCATTTCAATCCGATCCGCAGCCTTATGAATCCATGCTTCATGGCGAAGAAGAAGAGCGGGAAGATCCTTTTTGTTAAAACCCTCAGGCAGTACAACCACAAGACCCGCATGCGGCGTCATCTTTAAACGTGCACTCTTCGCCTTTGAACTGATCTTTATACTATAGGGTAAAGGAGAACTCCCCGTTACAGAGTGAGCAGGGGTAAACAATGAACAGTTCATGCTGGATTAATTTATTACCAAAAATAGAAATGAAGATTATTTTCACTATGCGCGTATTATTTTAGTACATTTCGCGCCCATTTGAGTCATTGCATAAAAAAACAAAGCTTCGCTTTACTCTGAACATTTGCTTGCGCCCATATCGGCTCGTTTTTTATGCTACCTATTTTCACTCTATTTATCAACAAACAAAGGGCGTTCATCCTTAAAACCTCACCAAATCAAAGCATTCTGGCATAGTTTATGATGTATAATTTTAGTAACATCTTTTTCAAAGCATTCATGAAAAACCAATTTAACATTGATGAACAACGTTATAATACATGGTACGCGGCTATCAGCAATCTTATTTCTGCTTGCAACAGGAATCATGCTTTCACTCAATGCAAAAGCACAGGAACCAAAATCACTCGCTCTACTTGAAACCGAAGTGAAAGAGGCTTTGAACTGCTCATTTATCACAACAGATGGCGTGCCCGATAGCGAGGCCTATCATGTGCTTGATTTTATTCTTCAGGACAGCAAAACATTTAATTTCCGGCACCCATATTTAAGAAAAATCGTCATTGCCAATGCAGATAGAGGAGAGTACATTTCTAACTCAGGATACTTTACCGAAATACAACTACCAAACACACGCGACATGCCATTTCTCGATTACTCATTAAAACATGAGATAGGACATGTCATCGATCATGTGACAGATGCAAGAGGATCAAAAGAGTGGAAGGCCGTAAGAAAACATATTGATACAAAAAGTATCAGCACCTATGCAGGCAAAAATGATGAGGAACTCTTTGCTGAGATGATAGCATACAGGGCATCACAAGAGTATGGCAAAACTTTAGCCCCTTTTCCTGGTGATATAGAAAAGATGATCAACAAGTATCTTTTCAATTGATGAACGGCGTAACGACCTTGGTGCGGCAGATGGCAATCGAAGGGATGCGATGCAAGAATAGTTGATGATTGTCGGCGAAAGTCTCAATACTCTTTGAGTAGGACATCTGCGGGGATGTTGAGCGTTTTCTGCAATGTTCGGATTTGGCGGATTGAAAGAGCTCTTTTGCGGTTCATTATTTCACTTGCCCGGCTTTTGGAGCCGATTATTTTCGTCAAATCCCGTTGATTAAGATTCATCTGATCCATGCGAAATATAATTGCTTCTATCGGATCAGGAAGGTCAAAGGGAAAATGGATCTCTTCATACTTCTCGATCAAAATACCAAGAATTTCGAGTTCATCACCTTCTTCTGTACCTGGCTTGGCTGAAAAAATCGCCTCCAAACGATGAAGCGCATCCTTGTAATCCAGCTTGGTCTTTATTGGTTTAATTTCCATAGCACACTCATTCTAAATTGTCGTTGCATCTATGGTATCGTATTCAGCATGAGTACCGACAAAACGGATGAATACCTGCCCATAGTCAAAAGTAATCATAGTAATCAGAAGATACTTATTGCCTTTAATGTTAAACACTACCCGATTGTTGTTTAGAATACTCGCAAAAGGATAACGGCGCTTAAGAATATCAGGCGACTGCCAGCATACTTTTTCGGCTTCTTTAAACCATGCTTTCAATGGCTGTTCAGCATCTTTATGCCTCGTCCAGAATTCTACGAGTGTTTTCCGTGAAATGACTCTCAACGCTTCATTTGAATATCGTTTGCTCGTAATATACAAAGTTCCCGTATTGGGAACAACAACGATCAAAGAAAATATTCAACTGTAGTGAATCGGAAGGCTGAAGGTTGTAGTGCAGAGAAAGATTGAGTTCGGCCAGGGGTTGTTAGGAGAAAGTGCACGTTATGAATGTCGTCCCCCCCCCCCTCTGGACACGCTGAAAGATTTGTGCGTTTGTCATCCTTTTATTTTTTATTAGCATCCATGTCAGAAGAAACCGCATAAGTTGCCTTGGAGTTTCAGCAGGCTTGAAAGCCGTTTGTTTTTTTGGGGTTCATTTGGTTAACATGTCATTATTGTAGAGATTAATTGACAAAATGGCCATTATGACCCTTGACCTTTTCAAGCCGGCTACCCTTGCGGGGATGACATTACGGAACCGCCTCATACGCTCCGCCACGCACGAAAGTCTGGCAGACGGTAGCGGAGCGCCCTGTGCGGCTCTTGAAAAACTCTACACAGCGCTTGCCGAAGGCGGGACTGGCGCCATCATTACCGGCTATGCTGGCGTGCAGCAGGACGGAAAGAGCAGCCTCATGAACATGCTGATGATAAACGATGACTCGCTGATTCCTGCATACCGGAAGCTCACGGATGCGGTTCACGGTCACGGGACGCCGATAATCCTGCAGATTGCCCACTGCGGACGCCAGACCCGTTCGGTGGTAACCGGTATGCCTACGGTCGCCCCTTCGCCACTGAAGGACTTCATTTTCAACGAGGAGCGACCGCACGAACTCAGTGTAGGGGAGATAGAAACAATCATCGGCAGCTTTGTTGCTGCGACCGGACGGGCAAGAAAAGCGGGGTTTGACGGAGTCCAGCTCCAGATGGCGCACGGTTACCTCCTTGCAGAGTTCCTTTCAGGCTATACGAACCGGCGCAGTGACCGATGGGGAGGTTCGATTGCGAACAAGTTCCGCATCGTCTCGGAAATACTCCGCCGCATCAGGACAGAGGAGGGCGACTATCCCGTGCTGGTCAAAATCAACGGATTCGATCACCGGCGGAGAGGAATGCGGCCACTGGAAGCTATAGAAATCGCCCGTATGCTCGAAGCTTCGGGATGTTCTGCCATAGAGGTTTCTTCGGGCACGGTGGAGGAGGGGCTTTCGATTATGCGGGGGCCTCTCTTTCCTGCAGAAGCTCTGCTTGCCAGCCACTTCAGGTTCATGTCGCTGCCTTCACCGATCAAGAAAGCCCTTGCACCTCTGCTTCGTCTGGCCATGCCATCGCCCAAGCCATGGCGAGGGTACAATCTCGATGCCACAAAAGCAATCAGACAAGCAGTCTCGATTCCCGTCATTGCCGTAGGCGGCATCCATACGCTTGAGAATATCACCGGTGTGCTCGAAAGCGATACGGCTGATTTTGTTTCCATGTCGCGCCCCTTCGTTATCGAGCCGAACATTGTGCGGAAACTGCAGGAAGGAAGGCAGACTGCATCGCGCTGCATCGAATGCAACTACTGCGCAATCATGATTGAGGAGTACCCACTCAGATGCTGGTTCGGCAAGCTCCCTGCAAAAAAGTGCTGAGTAGCCTGCTCTCGATCCTTAACTCTCAGTAATAACTTTTTATTCCTCACAATCCCAACAGCACTTGGTCAATGCCCTGATTTTGAGTTTGTAGAGAGCTTATGAGTTGGTTTTCCAAGTTTATTTTTAAGCTCATTTGTACTCAACTTACCCCATCCCTGAGGCTTCAGTTTTTTGAGAGCAGTAATATCTGCGTCACTCAAACCTAATCCTTCAGAATGCAATACCGACACAGTATTTTTAACCAAAGCTTCACGAAAATGACTATCACTTATAGCGCGATAAATAACCTGCTGGGCTTCGGTTGATAATGGTGTTGTTGGCATACAAACCTCCCGTTATTATAATTTTTTTCTTCAACGATCACGAACTTGGTTGGAACGAAATTATTCATTGCACGGCGCACGACTCCTCTCATCAAGTTTACAATGTACTAAGTAATGCGATACCCGAACATATCTTTTTTAGAGACATAAAACCGCGAATATAAGTTCAGCCAAAATCTCAGAATATGAAATGATACGACACTCCTGCGGGCAAGATGCCCTACCTGCTGCAGGCCGATGCAAGCGCGCTTTCGGGCCTGCTCGACACCATCGACAAGAAAATCGAGGTCGTGAACCGCATGACGCACCTCTCGCCGGTACGAACCTACCGAACGCAGGTGGCTTCTGCTGTGGCGATTGAAACCGAGTTCCAGATTCTGAACACCCTGCTTTCCGACAAGACCGCTCTATAAAAAAGTGGCAGTGCTGAAATGTGCTGAGATGTCCGTGCACAACCGTCAGTAATATTTTCTTTAGAGATAAACAGGCTGACCTGAACTTCATCAAGGCAGCACGCGAAGCAGCAGCAATGATCAATTTAGCCCCCCTGCAGAGAGAGCTGAACAAGCTGCTTGCAAGAGTGGCACAGCCAAGAACCACACCAGGAAACGCTGAGCCCTAGATCGGCCGAGTCATAAATATCATGTACAATCCGCCCAGGTCCATTGATCTTGGCCGGAGGATTTTCACTGCCTCGATACGCGACCATTTCACGTCCAGGAAATGTGTTGCAAAAGTGACCGGGATTACAGTATCTTACGGGATACAGTATCGTATGCATGAAATAATCACAATAAAGGCCACTGCCGGTTTTGATCGCTGGCTTAAGGCATTAAAAAACGTGCAGGCTCGCGCAAAAGTTGTAGCACGAATCAAGAGTGCTGGAAAGGGAAATTTCGGAGATTGCAAGCCAGTCGGGGATGGTGTTTCAGAAATGCGCATTCATGTCAATTCAGGGTACCGAATTTATTTCATGCAGCACGGCTTAACGATGTATATCCTGCTCATTGGGGGAAATAAGGCAACACAACAACAAGACATTACACGCGCAAAAGAACTTGCCCGTGAAATTAAGGAAGGAAACTATGAGCACAGTGACAATTCGGGATTTTGACCCGGCCAATTATCTCGACAGCGATGAAGTGATTGTCGAATACCTCAAGGCAACAGCAGAAGACCCGAACCCTGAGGTATTTCTTGAGGCTTTGGGCGATGTTGCAAGGGCAAAGGGTATGACTGAGATTGCAAAAAAAACAGGTCTTGGACGTGAAAGCTTGTATAAGGCTTTGCGTCCGGGAGGTCATCCACGCTACGAGACCGTGAAAGCTGTCCTCAAAGCAGTCGGCGTGGAAATGACATTCAAACAGGTTTCCTGAATAAGAGCCAGAAGGTTGTCGGCGGCGGTAGCGATTGAAACCGAGTTCCAGATTCTGAACACGCTGCTTGCCGATCAAAAGTGCTGCTGAGTTGTCCGTTCTCAACCATCAGTAATATCTTCTTAGAGACAAGCAGGCAGACCTGAACTTCATCAAAGCAGCACGCGAGGCAGCGGCAATGATCAATTCAGCTACACTGCAAACGGAGCTAAACAAGCAGCTGGCGCGCATTGCATTGCCGGATGATGATTTGATTGAGAAGATTGATAGGGAGCTGAGCAAGGGGAAGGTTGCGAGATTGCGGGCAGAGACGGTTATTTGAGGGTGAATGGCTGGCATACCGCAGACTCACAGAAACGCACTTTCACAGAAACGCGGAAATATGTGTCGTTTCAGAAAACGGATTTTATTCACTGCGAAGGCGAGCTCTTGCAGGTGCAAAGTCGCGTGGTTGTAAATAAAAAATGCCCGTCATCTTCGAAACGGCTATCCGGCTCGTTCTACCAATGCCGGGCATGGATGGTGACGCTCTTTGCCCTGAAGGTTACGGGGGCGGGGTCATCAATCTGTTCAGAGGCAGTCATCCGACTTTGCTTTTGACCTACGGGACGAAGACCAAGCGGAAGCCAATGTTGTTGTTCCAGCTCCCGCCACGAATCACTCGGAGGTCGCACTCTCCCTGATACTCCATGACGCCAAGCATACGCCGTTTGTATCGAGCGCTGGACATGTAGAGCGATTCAACACTTTCGGGTTTGCCTCTCTTCCCTGCTTGCCTGCTTTGAGACTTTATGTCCTGCTTGCCTTTACCGAAGAACAGTGCGAACAGGCTCAATAACAGCGATATAAAACAGCTCAAGAATGACGTAACTATGAGCCAGATTCCGCTGGATGAAACTTCTGTACCCGAGAAAAACTTTATAACAATAACATAGATCACTGGTACAACAAAACTGAGAACAAGCAACCCTCTGGCCAGTTTGTCAGGCTGATTCGGCTGGTCAATACGTTCTGCTACAAAGGCTTTGTCAAGCTCTTCTTCACGTTTTGACAGAGGAGAGGATTGCTGAGGGGTAGATTCATCCATAATCAGGTTTGTTTGTATATGAACCCACGATTGATGCTCTTATTACACACCACAAGCTAACATTATACAGCAATACTTCTTACGAGCGCTGAGCCTAAATTTTAAGATGCAGGGGAATGCATTTACCACCAGCAAGCCGCACGCAATACATGCACAAAAGCCTCCGAGGGGTAGGGCGACCTGTCTGCGGTGAACATTCTCTTCTTGTGAACAGCAGGCAGGGCGCTCTGAACCCCTCGCCAGCAATGCGGCATAGGCAGGGCAGCTGGTGCAAAGGCTGGGTGGCAGTCAGGGAAGGCTTTTGGTGCTAACAGACAAAACTTTGAGGGGAAACAAGCAGTTTGCTTCTCTTGTTCCTTTTTTATAGACTGAAGTATTGCCTGCTGAATTATTTATTTTTATCTGCTTTTTTTTCTCTCTGTTCCGCAAAATTGACTCCCCTTCGAATCCAGAAAACTTCTGTCGAATATGTTCCACCATTGTTCCTTTTGTATTTTCATTTTCTCCTATTGCATTATTTTATAATAATATAGCCTGACACGCTAAAACCTGATATAGGGTTACAGCAGGCGAAACGATCATCCGAAACCGGAAGGAAGGGCCGGAACTGGGTGGTAACCAGAATTTAATCCCCAAAAACGTCAATTCATCTGCACGTTCCGCTGTAGCTTGCGTCGAAGATCCTGTTCAGCATCAAGAGACGCGATCATTTCCCCACCAGCATTCGTAAGACGTGCAAGATCAGGTCGGGGTAAAGCCCTCTGATCTAAAAAAACGAGAATGCTGTCATGCGCTCGAAGCAGTCGTTCAAGAATAATTGTTACAAGCTTCGCGGGCCTCTTTTCTCTGACACGTATTTCGCTGCACATCGCATGACAGAGCGTTTTCTGCAGTATGTTCAAATCGATGGTCAACACTAAAAAAGGTCAATCTGGTTTGCTCATCTTTGGATTCTCAACAAACTCTTCAGCAAAAGCATTGGCTTCAGCCTCTTTCTCTTTATCATCACAGAAACCATCCATTCCCTCCACAAAAAAGTCCTTTTTGTTATGCTTGATGATATGGGCCGCTTCGTGGAAAAAGGTGAACCAGAACATATCATTCCGATTCAACCGGTTTGAAAGCTGAATCAAGGGCTTGCCTTTCACCCATCGTGTTGAACCATGCAACGGTGCTTTTGGCAAACAGGGGGTAGAGACCACCTTTACACCGACTCTCCTGCATAGCTCCTGAAGTTCAGGAAACAAATCATCACCACCACTGATCACAAGCTTTTTTATCTCCAGCAAGGCATCCTCAAAAGCATTCCTGTCAAAATCAGCTCCCTGAATGGAATCAGCCTGTCGCTCTCCCTGCCGAAGCCATGCGGCAACAGCATAGGAATCCTTGCTGTTTTTTTCACTCATACGGCAGGCCATTGCATAAAGCTGCCTGTGATAGAACTTTTCATACACGGCAGGGCTTGCTACATTAAAAAAGGAGAGCAAAGCTTTACCAGCACTGACTGCGCCATTTTCAAAGCTTATCCAGCCAAGGTTTTTCATGGTAGTGCAGGGAAACCTTTTTGACCACTCTTTTGCCTGAAGCAATGTTTCAACTTCATCAATTTTTGCAAGCTCAAGGCGATAACGCCGTTCACGCTCGACCCAAAAATCCGCAGGTATGCCTACCACCCGCTCAAGCTGAAGGGCTGTTTCAGGAGTAATCTGCGCCTTACCTTGAATGATCTCGTTGATAGTCTTCTTCGGCCTACCCATCCGTTCTGCAAGTTCGGCCTGCGTCATACCGGTATACTCGATTTGTTCAGCAAGCGTGTCGCCCGGAGAGGACAACAGTTCGCGGCCTATTGCTATATCTTCTTTTGTCTTATACATGCTGTCCATTTTAATGGTAGTCTTCACCTATCGCCAAAATCACAATGCAGGTAATCAATATCCAATCAATCCCACCATCGGCTTTTCTGGGAACAGGATCATGATCGGGTATAAAGATAATGCGATGGTTTGGTGACAGGTCAATTGCCAACTCTCCCTGCCTGTTTCCCGTCAATTCATGACATCGGGCAGCAGAGATTGAACGCATACCCTCAAGATTGGCGACTGCAACAAGATCGTCCAAACGCTGCGACAGCTTTTTTGCCCTGTCACCGTAGTGTTTCTTGATAGCTGAGCGGCTCTCAACACTTTTTTCCAGCTTACGAGTGTGATAGCAAATTTGCATCTATAAAGTAACAAAATAGTACAGAATAATAAACAAGAATTAACCCTAAGGGTTAACAAATGTCTTCAAACACTAACAATCTAAGAAATTATTTAGTATAATAAAAGTATTTTTGTAACAAAAAATCGAGCTTTGAAAGGAGCGAAGGGACACAACTGACATCAGGGACTTTATGGAGAGAAGGAATGGGAGGGGCAAAAAAAAGCGGGGAAGCAACTCCCCGCTTGAAAACAATATGTGGTACAGCTTAACTTCTGAACTTCTTTTTGCTGCCTGTGAAGAAAGCTGTCTCTTTGCCTGCTGGTTTAAAAGGCTTTTTAAAAGGCTTTTTTATTCCATAAGGTGCTGATGATGCCTGACGTTCTTGATCTTCCATTTTTGAGAGCCTTAGCTGACGTCCACAAACCCTGACTTTTCTGAGTTCATGAAACACATCTTCCGGCATTCCCTGCGGAAGTTCAACGGTGCTGTAGGAATCGTTGATTGAAATCTGACCCACTGATTCGGGATCAAGACCAACCTCGTTCAGGATAGCGCCAAGAATATTGCCGGCTTTCACGCCATGGGTGCTGCCAACCTCTATACGGTACTTCTCCTTGCCCTCTTCACCGTAGGTCTCGTCCTTTTTTCTTCTTTTTGCTGGAGCGCGATCTCTGTCTGAACCACGATCCCTGTCAGAGCCGCGATCTCTGTCGAATCCTTCACGGTCATCACGTGACTTTTGTCTTTCGGGCTTGTTGGATAGAAGAAGTGGGGTTTCACCCTGAACCATGGAAGCAAGTGCAGCTGCAGCTTCAATTGCCGGAATATCATGCTCGTGACAGTATTGCTCGATGAGATTTGTAAAAAATCCAAGATCTTCAGCGGCAATGGTATCGGTGATTTTCTGATTGAACTTTGCCACTCTCTTGTTGTTGATAATTTCCGTTGAAGGAAGCTCCATCAACTCAATGCGGCTGTGAGTGGCTCTTTCAATAGCGTTAAGCATATTTTTCTCACGAGGAGAGACAAACAGAATGGCATCGCCAGCACGTCCGGCACGACCTGTACGCCCAATACGGTGCACATAGGATTCGGTATCGGAAGGAATATCGTAGTTGATAACATGGCTGATGCGCTCGACATCAAGTCCTCGTGCCGCCACATCGGTAGCAATAACAATACTCAATGCTCCGTTCTTCAACTGCTCAACGGTGCGTTCACGCTGATTCTGAGGCATATCGCCGTTAAGTGCAGCTGCGCCATAACCACGGGCCTGAAGTTTTTCGGCAAGTTCAAGCGTCATTGTTTTTGTACGCACAAAAATGAGCATACCGTCAAATGGCTCGACCTCAAGAATTCTGGTCAGAATGTCAATTTTGTGGCTTCCACCAACAATCCAGTAACGTTGACGAATGGTATCAACCGTTGTGGTTTTTGTCTGTATGGTAACTTCTGCTGGATTATTCAGATATTTTTGAGCAATACGGCGAATAACCGATGGCATTGTTGCTGAGAAAAGAGCAACCTGACGACCTTTCGGGGTCTGATCGAGGATCCATTCTACATCGTCGATAAATCCCATGCGAAGCATCTCATCAGCTTCATCAAGCACAAGGCATTTCAGCGAAGAGAGGTTGAGTGAGCCGCGCCGCATGTGATCCATGACTCGGCCAGGTGTACCAACAACCACATGAACACCACGTCTCAGCATACGGAGCTGGATACCGTAATCCTGTCCACCGTAAATAGGAATAACATGAAAACCCTTGAGATATTCAGCATAACGCTGAAATGCCTCGGCAACCTGTATGGCAAGCTCCCTTGTTGGGGCCAGCACAAGAGCCTGGGGTTCGGCTATATCAATATCAATATTTGAGAGTATCGGCATGGCAAAAGCCGCGGTCTTTCCGGTACCGGTTTGTGCCTGCCCAAGGACATCACGTCCCTGGAGAATAAGAGGAATGGTTTGAGCCTGGATCGGAGTTGGGGTTTCATAGCCAACCTCTTCAACGGCTCTCATAATAGGTTCCGCTAACTGAAGGCTGCGAAAATCCACCGGCAATAATTGCTGTTCTTTCATTTGTGTGTATTCTTTTCCAAATCATTGAGAAAAAAAGCCTCGTATGAGGCGGGAGTGGCAGCAATGCAGGAAAGAAAAAAATGAAGAAGAGTTCTCATCCACCGAAAACATCCGGGCAACTTCAGAAAATACCGAGCGCCATCGTTCCGTCACAAACACCGGGAAATTCAGGGGTCACTACGACCAAATATCCCTGCGTCCTTTCTTAGCATATTCACCACGCATTAAAAACGACAGCATAGTACGACTTTTTTTTGTTAAAGACGAATTTTAATTTATAGGTTTCTTCGCTTTGCACAGGATGAACATGGGGGGTAGGGTTTGGTGGACAGTGACTAAAATGATACAAGGGACTCAAAGGACTTATGGTTGGGATTGAGGGATATGGGATGAACTTTTTTGTTACCTTTATGCTATTTAGCCGAGTGTCTAAGCAAGAAAAGTTTCTGATGAACAGCTTCTCCCTCTTTTTTTATTCCCTCTTTTTTCCGGCAGTGCTTGGTGCAGCAAGAGTTTTCAGCCCTCTGCATCCCAAGCTTCGAACTTTTTTTCGGCTGCGTCACCACCTGTTTGAAGAACTGGAAAAAAAAATCATCCAACTCCCCCCTTCCGCGTTCAGGGTATGGATACATGCAGCCTCGGTAGGAGAATTTGAGCAGGCACGTCCAATAGTTGCTGCTCTGAAAGAAAAGCGATCGGATATCACCTTTTTTGTTTCATTTCTCTCTGATTCCGGATACAACGCAAGAAAAAACTTTCCTGATGCGGCGGCAGTCTTTTACCTGCCTGCTGATACCCTGGCCAATGCAAGAAAGCTTGTATCGCTGCTCAAACCTGATATCCTGCTGCTTATGCGCTACGACTTCTGGCCACACCATCTCCAGGAAGCAAAAAAATATGGTGCAAAGCTGATCCTTGCCGCTGCGGTACTTCAAGAGGGCTCTCGATATTTCAAGCCAGGAGTAAACAGTTTTTACCGGAGCATTTTTCACTTGTTCGACCAGATCTATACGGTATCATCAAAAGATACCCTTTCTTTCAGGCAGATATTCCAATGCCGGCAGGCTAAAAATGCGGGTGACCCACGCTTTGACCAGGTTTTGACGCGGAGCAAAAGTGTTTCAAGAGTTGATCACCTCAAGCCTTTCTTTGAAAACAAGAGGGTACTTGTTGCCGGAAGCGTCTGGGAGAAAGATATCGCTCTGCTTCTTCCGGCTTGGCAGAAGCTTGAAAATCGACCATCACTTATTCTGGTGCCTCATGAGGTAAATCCTGAAAAAATGGAGCGCCTCTACCAGGATCTTCAAAGCCGCGCTCTTGAGTTTGCAAGGGTATCAGCAATGAATAAAAATTTTGATCCTGAACGGGAAGTTCTTGTCATTGACCAGACAGGCTATCTTGTAGAACTTTATTCACTCGCTTCAATGGCCTATGTAGGAGGAGGATTCGGGGTTAATGTGCATAACACGCTTGAACCGGCAGTCTATGGGATTCCTGTGCTGTTCGGCCCCCGCTATCACAACTCTCCTGAAGCCGAAGAGCTTGTTGCTGCAGGCGGAGCAACAGTCATTCATGACGAGGCAACACTTTCAGCGACTTTGAAAGAGCTGATGACGAACAGCACAGAAAGAAAAAAAAGAGGAGAGATTGCCGGAAAATTCGTTCAAGAGAGAACTGGTGCTACTGCCGTAATAGCTGAAAGTATTGAAGCGCTCATTTGTGCTTTACCGATACAAGAAAAGCCCCTTCAATAAAGGGGCTTTTCGCATATTTTCTTTCTCAGTGTACCAGAGTAGTATCCGGAAGTGTAGTCTTGACAGGTGCAATTTTAGGCTGTACAAGAGGTCGCTTATGATACCGCTTTGACCAACCTTGTATGGTCAGCGCCTGAAAAGCCTGCTTGCCGGTTATGACTCCTGTGATTTTTAAATATTTTCCAGGAAATATATGCGTACCTGGTCGCACCTCGGTTTTGCTGATGTCAACCTGCCAGATACTCTTGTTAAAATCTCTGAGAACAAGAAGATGTTTATCCTTCAGATATTGAATGACCTTGCCGCCAAGCAGTCCTTTTTCAGTGTGCGTCCATCGATGTTCATTGGCGTATACCAGCTTGTTATAGACATGTACATTTTCTATAAGATAACGGTGGATATACTTGCCAACATCTATTGTGTTAAAACCAACACTGAGCAAAAGGCTGGCCAGCAGGGCCCCGGCAATCACCCTTGTGGTAGCATACTGATACCCTTTTTTTGTATGCCGAAATCCGAAATAGGCCACAAGGGTAAAGAGAGCAAGAGTTGCCAGCCAGATATAGGGTATGCTTGCTACAATTTCGGCAATCAAGGGTCGCTCGGCGAGAAACAGGTTGATGTATTCATGATCTTCAATGAAATCATTATCAATGAAGACATAAATTGCTGTGGCCATTGCAATACTGCCAGTTACAACAGAGCTCACAGCAAGCAGCCAGAAGCCGAGCCGCTGGAGAACAAAGTGCCACCGTGGAATCGGCACGGCATTCCTTTTTTCGATCTCTTCAAGAATAGATTTTGAATGGTCCTTCGGCATAGTCGTTATAGCTAACCCTCTTCTAAATAACTTTTTATTTTTTTCTTCGCCCGATTGATCATGGTAGCAACAGTCCCCTGAGGTATCTGAAGAATATCTGATATTTCGTCATAGCGTTTTTCTTCAAAAAATTTCAAAACAATAACTCCACGACTTTTTGGATCAAGACGGTCAACAGCTGCCTGTATTGCCGCTGCAGTATGCATTTCTCCATTTTGAGCTGTGAGATCCAATTCATCCACAACTTTGTCAAACAGGAAAAAATCGCCTTCCCGCTCCAGAGGGGTCGGACCATTCTTTTCCTTTCGAAAAGAGCTGATTATTTCATTATGCGCGATTCTGTAGATCCACGATGAAAACTGCAGTGAATGATCGTAATCATTGAGATGGATGTATGTTTTGATAAATATCTCCTGAAGCAGATCCTGTGCTGTAGCAGAATCCCTGCATCCCAATCGGGTGATATACCTTAATAGAGGTGCTTCATAACGACGAACAATTGCCGCGAATGCCTGTTTATTGGCAAGAGTTTTTGTAACCAGTTCCTGATCGGTATACTTGAACTGCTCTTGATGTCGTGAAGTTTCGACCATAAACCTTGAAAAATCCTTGGTTTCCTGTTTCAATCCCTACGTAAGCTCTAAACCAGCTGACTATTTGCCACACCACAGAGATTAATCAAATCGAGGCTTTATTCCCTTGATATCATGGAAAGAGACAACGCCAAGGAGATAATCATTTTCATCAGTAACAGGAATAGCCCGGAAAGAGTAACGGAAAAACGTGTCAACCGCATCCTGAAGGGTATCATCCGGACTGAGGGTGATAAGACTATCGGTCATAATCTCGCCAAGCGTCTGCTCTGGTTCAGCGGCAATCAACTCCCTTAAATCGACAACACCCTGAAGAATATTTTCAGCATCAACAACATAAACATACATGATGACATCCATATCACCGGCAACTTCACGATAATTGTTGATGACATCCCTGACAACAGTATCATGAGAGCGCTTGATAACCTGCTGGGTAGAGTAGAGCATGATATTTTCATCATTCTGATCAATAATCTGCTGTACCCTCTCTTTATTTTCCTGATCAACAAACTCGATAATCTCATCGGCTTCCGAAGCTGGCAGTGCTGAAAGAATATCAGCAACCTGCGCAGGGCTCATGTCGTTGATCAGTTCGGCGGCCCGCTCTTTTTGCATTGACCGGATCAATTCCCGCTGAACCCTTGGCTCAACCTCCTCAAGAGTATCTGAAGCCAGTTTCGGTTCGATTTGATTGAATACCGCCATTCGCTGGCTGCCTTCAAGCTCTTCGAGAATATCGGCCAGATCGACGGGGTGGATGTCGTTGATATTTTCCTTGAGTACATTGAGTTTGACATTGCCTTCAAAACTGCCAATCGTATCAGGCAAGGGTTGTACATAGAGCCAAGAGATACTTGATCCTTCTTTGTTTTTGGCAAGATAATTGGCAAGATTTTTAAAACCCATCCGGCGGAGAATACGAAAGCGGTTGAAATCTACGTCAGTGACAAAAAGCCGGTCGTTCTGAAACAGAAGCTTGACATCATAGACCACTTCAACCTCATGGCCATCCATATCAAGAATCTTCTTGTCAAGGATGTAATCTTTCAGAAAAATATAGTTATCGAGGGGATTCAGTTCGTATCCTTCGGCGCTTGTGATTTCCGAAACAATTTCAGTGTTAGAGATCAAGGTGATTTTATCCCAAGGCAACAACAGAAGCGGGTCACCATAAGGCTGGTGAACCAGCAGGTGGGTCACTTCCGGGACTTTACCAGCGTTCTCCTGTATAACGAAATCTTTAAGCTTGCCGATTGAGCGTGTTTTCAGATAGACTCGGCGTCCGACAATTTCGGTCAGATAAAATTCACGATCAAGTATAGTAACCATGTTGTCGTGTTTGGGGTTTTATAAAACCGTGATGAATTTATAGATCATCAAAAGCACAAGTACAAAGAGGTATATCCTGAGAACCGCCAGAGAGAATTTGACGCCTTTCGACATTTCAATCTTTGGCTTTCCATAGCGCTGGTTGATCTCACGGATCTTGCTTCTGAACTGTTTGAGCATCCTCATAATCTGACCGCCTCAATTACTTGAAAAGATTTGGAAATAAGCCGCTGATACCATACATCGTGGAAAGTATGATAATTGCCACAACGATAATGGTAGTCACAATATTCTGGAAAAGCGTATTGGTATACTCTCCCATCGTCTTTTTATCGTTGAGTAGCAAGATCAAAAACACAAGAGCAGCAGGCAGTAACGTGACCGCAACAACCTGAACAAAAAGCGTGATGAGTACGAGCGGGGCTCCCGGTATAAGGGGAACAACACCAGCAGTTACCAGGGTAATGAAATAAGAGATATAGAACCAGGGCGTTTCCTTGACCTTGGTATTAAGCGAGTGGGCCCATCCGAATATTTCTCCAAACGCCCACGAGCTTGCCAGTGATATGCAGATGGCTCCTAGCAGACCAGCATCAAACAAACCAATGGCCATGAATGCACCAATATAATGATTGGTCTTCATGAGCATTTTTGCTGCGATGGCAGCATCATCAATTGGCACCCCTTTTAGAAGAGTTCCGGTGACAATGACAATGAAAATTGCAACAGCAACTGTGATGACTGCACCGACAAAGGTATCAACCTTACCCATTTTGATATCTTTTTCCTGCAAGCCTTTATCAACAACAGAGCTTTGCTGAAAAAACAGCATCCATGGTGCAATGGTCGTCCCGATATTGGCCATAAGCAGAAAAAACAAGTCGTTAGTGAGGCCTCCGGGAAGATTGGGAATCAATCCATTACTGGCGATGTCAGAAAGTGAAGGATTGACCATGAATGCTGCTGGAACATAGATCAGATTCAGCAGACAAAATCCAAGCACAATCTTTTCCCAGGTCCAGTAGCGCCCGTTCAGGACAATAATGCCCATGAGCAGTATAACCAGAATCACAGTTAACCATGCTGGAACTCCGAAAATGCTTAACGCTGCCGTCATGCCGACAAATTCAGTAACCAGCGTCAGCCAGTCCACAATCATCAGGTCAAGCAGTGAAAACCATCCCCAGAAAGCGCCAAAACTCTCAAAAATAGCCTCAGCATGCCCTCGTTTGGTCACTGCACCAAGCCGAACCGTCATCTCCTGAACGTAATAAGCAACAGGAAGGAGTAGTATCAGGAACCATATCAGGTGGTAACCATATTGAGCACCAGTCGCAGCATAGGTAGTAATACCGCCTGCATCATTGTCGGCAATCATCACCACAAGACCCGGCCCTGCAATCACCAGGTAGAGACGAACCGCTTTCCAAACTTTTTTAAACCGGTAGTAGAGAACGGAAAAAAAATCCATATCCGTTGAGTTGTACGTTGAAGAAACCCGGCATTGCGTCGTAAGAAGGAAGGACAGGCATAAAACACATAACTGTTTTTTTCAATGCCTGATAAAGAAGGGTGTATGCATTGAAAAAACGAATGCGGCTCGTTCATACTCACCATTCAATCTGGCGCAAATTTACAACTCTATGTTCACTTTACAAAGTCGTTTTTACAATCTCTGCAGCACATTAAAACAAAGAGTATACCATAGATGAGGTATTTTCCGTTATTCATTTGCAAACCCTTAAATTATTTATCTTTATTAGATGAACAGGCCAGGTGAATGGTTCCTGTAAGAGCAAGCCTGAACGTGAAAATGTTTTCATTGCAGAAAAAAAGAAAAATATCTTTCTGCTGCAGTCAGAATAACAGTGCTGCTCACCCGAACAACCGGAAGCATCACGCTAACAGAGGAAAAAGTTTACATGCAATTGTTGGTAGCTTCGAATCGCCCTTTTCTTAAGCTTTTATCGTTTCGTATTTTAATTGTTCTCGCCTACCAAATAATGGCGATCGTGGTAGGATGGCACATCTACGAGCTCACGCATGACACCCTTGCTCTTGGTTTGATTGGACTGGCTGAGGTCATACCTTACTTTTCGTGCGCGCTGTTTGCTGGCTATGCGATAGATCACTATTCACGACGCATGTTCGGTGTGCTTGCATGCCTTATGTTAGTTTTTAATGCGTTGACACTCACGGCTGTATCGGCAGGCTGGATCAGCGGCAACCCTTTGTTGTGCATTTATGGCTCCATTGCAGTTGGCGGGGTAGCACGCGCCTTTATCGGGCCATCGTACAGCGCCATGTTTGCCCTGATTTTACCTCGTGATCAATACGCGAAAGCCTCTGGAATAGGCAGTTCCGTTTTCCAGCTTGGTTTGGTTGCGGGGCCTGCGTTAGGAGGCATCCTGGTCGGATGGGCAGGAAAAACAGCTGGCTATAGCGTTGCAACCATTCTTTGTCTGGGAGCTGCACTGTCGCTGCTCTCACTTCGCATCGAGGAACCTCCTTCAGCAGAAAGCACACCAATCTTCACCAGCATCGCCGGAGGATTGCGATTTGTGTTCAGCAACCAGATTATCCTTGGCGCACAGTCGCTCGACATGTTTGCCGTGCTCTTCGGTGGCGCTGTCTCCATGCTGCCTGCATTCATTCACGATGTTTTTCACTATGGCCCGGAGGGTCTTGGCATTCTTCGTGCCGCTCCTGCCATCGGCGGCTTGATGACAGGCCTGTTACTGGCACGCCATCCTATCAATCTCCATGCCGGTCGATGGCTGATGGCCGCTGTAGCAGGGTTTGGCATCTGCATTATCTCCTTTGCCATATCGGCAAACTTCTGGATTGCAGGCCTGCTGTTGATACTGTCGGGAGTATGCGACGGGGTGTCGGTGGTCATGCGTACAACCATCATGCAACTGGTGACACCCGATGCCATGCGCGGTCGGGTTTCCGCTATAAACGGCATTTTTATTGGATCATCCAATGAACTTGGTGCTTTTGAGTCTGGTATTGCAGCACGATTGATGGGGCTCGTGCCATCAGTAATTTTTGGAGGAGTAATGACCATCGCTGTGGTTGCTGTAACGGCAAAACTGGCACCAAAACTTCGCCGGCTTGAGCTTCATCAACTCTATTGATAATACAAGCCCAAAAGCATTGGCGTACTCATAGTAATATTTAGTGAAAATTCTCAATAAAATTCCAAATATGTATTCACAATTGTTTACTTTTGAGTATGGAGAAGAGAATTGAATACCGAAAAAGAGAACAAAAAAACATAATAAACACCCATGGGACGAATCGCAAAAAAGCTTACCGACCTTATAGGTAACACTCCTTTGCTTGAACTTGGCAATTTCAATCTACAGCATCAAATTCAAGCCACAATTATCGCTAAACTTGAATACTTCAACCCCGGTGGAAGTGTCAAGGACCGTATCGGCATTTCCATGATAGAAGATGCTGAGAGGAAGGGATTGATCAATAAGGAGACGGTGATCATCGAACCGACAAGTGGCAATACCGGAATTGCACTGGCTTTTATTGCCGCAGCCAAAGGATACCGTCTTATTCTGGCTATGCCTGAAACTATGAGCCTCGAACGCAGGAACATGCTTAAAGCGCTGGGTGCTGAACTGGTGCTGACGCCAGGATCGGAAGGAATGCTTGGAGCAATAAGAACAGCTGATGAACTGAAATTACAATATCCCAACTCATTTATACCGCAGCAGTTTTTAAACCCTGCCAATCCTGAGATCCACCGCAAAACCACGGCTGAAGAGATATGGAAGGATACCGATGGAACAATTGATTTTTTTGTCAGCGGCGTAGGTACTGGCGGCACGATAACCGGTGTTGGCGAGGTACTCAAACAGCGGAACCCTGAGATAAAAATTGTTGCTGTTGAGCCGTTTGAATCGCCAGTTCTTTCCGGTGGCAAACCTGGGCCGCATAAAATTCAGGGTATCGGTCCCGGCTTTGTGCCTGAAATACTGAACACCGGGATTATTGATGAGATCATCAAGGTTCGAAATGAAGAGGCCATGCGCACCGGTCGAGAACTGGCTCGTACCGAAGGACTTATTGTCGGCATATCATCAGGAGCCGCAGTCTATGCCGCCCTGCAGCTTGCTTTAAAAGAAGAAAACGAGGGCAAACGTATTGTAGTCATCCTGCCGGATACCGGCGAACGTTACCTCTCGACACTGCTCTACCACTTTGATGATGAGCCAGTCAACTTTTAATGAAATTATTTACCGAACACCATTAAACCCATAGAAGAAACCATGTCAAACCCACAACAGGAACCCAACAGTCTGTTACAACGCAGTGTAACAACCACCGTAGCAAGAAATCTTGCAAATACCACAAAGACTCCTCCACAGATGATGTCCATAACCCCGAGATGGCTCTTGAAGCTTCTCCCGTGGGTTCATGTATCATCCGGCACCTACCGCGTCAACCGAACCAAGATTGAACTGCAGAAACCCGAACGTATCGGCATAGATTTTCATAGCGGCACCGCATCATTCAGGCCTGATGCATTGAAAAGCATTCCACTGTTTGCATCGTTTGATGATGAGATTATTTCAAGCATTGCCAAAAAATTTGTACTTGAAGAGGCCGAACTCGGCAACACCCTCATCCTTGAAGGTGAAGACCGTCACAAGATCTTCATCATTGCACATGGTCAGGTCGAGATTTTAAGCAAGGGACTGCATGGAGAGGATCTCCGCATCGCCCTGCTTTCTGAGGGAGAGTACTTTGGTGAGGAGGATCTTGTTTCTGAAAAACCTTCATCGGTTACCATCCGTACCATTACCCCCGGCTCTTTCTTCTCCCTTTCAAGTGTCGATATTGAAAAATTGTTCAAGGAATCTCCTGCTCTGAAAGCATCGTTTCAGAACACGGTTGAAGAGTACCTTAAAATACGCTCTACCGTCAACACTCACGGTGAAAAACACATTGACCTTGTTGCCGGATTTGCGGAAAATATCGAGATACCTGAAACTTATGTCGATTACTCGAACAAACCGCGCGAATACTCGCTGCAGGCCATACAGACCGTTGTGCGTGTCCATACCCGTGTTTCCGATCTCTACAATGAGCCCTACAACCAGATAGAGCAGCAGATGCGTCTGACGATCGAGGGTATCAAAGAGCGTCAGGAGTGGGAGTTTATCAACAACCGCGAGTTTGGTCTGCTTCACTCTGCTGATCCCGGCCAGCGCATCAGCACCCGCTACGGCACACCGACACCTGATGACCTTGACGATCTGTTAACCAAAGTGTGGAAAAAACCGGCATTCTTTATCGCTCATCCAAAAGCAATTGCTGCTTTCGAGCGCGAATGCACCTGGCGCGGCGTTCCTCCGCCAACCATCAATCTCTTCGGAACTCCTGTCCTGACGTGGCGTGGAGTACCGCTTATTCCGAGCGACAAACTTGAAATCAACAAGAACAACAAGTCAGGTCAAGGCACAACAAACATTATTCTGGTTCGTGTCGGTGAAAATGAGCAGGGTGTGGTTGGACTGCATCAGGCCGGAATCCCCGGTGAAATAAGCCCAAGCCTTTCTGCAAGGCTGATGGGACTCGACAAGCTTGGTGTTGCATCCTATCTCCTGACACTTTACTCGTCACTGGCTGTTCTGACCGATGATGCTCTTGCTATCCTTGAGAATGTGGAAGTGGGCTACTATCACGATTACGAACATCGCTTGTTAGGCACCAAAACGAAATAAAACTGCGACTAACTGCTATGGAGAGATAACCATGACTCAATTTTTGAAGCAGGTTGTCTCTCTCATGGATATACCATTGTACTCTTATGCCCAGAGAATATGAGCAACAGAACATGCCGGGAATCGAAAGTGAAACGCTGAACCCGGTGCTCATTGCACAGATCGCAAGCCGCCTGTTCAATGAACTGCCTGAAGCAGGAAGCGTCCCGAAATATGAAACCGATGCCGCAGGAGCACCTTCATCGCTTCAAGAGAGCATTAGCGATAAAACAGTTCTTGCTGGCGAACCTGGCAGAGTGAACTTCCCGACTGATCTGCAACAGCAGAACTTTCCACTGGAATCAGGCCTGCCTTATGTTTCCGAAACTGTTCCAGCACAACCGGAACATGATTTTTATTTTTTGCCCGGCAAGCCTGAAAAAAAAGAGGACCCGCTGGGACATCATGCCAACAAGCTGACCGAACAACAGAACTATTCAGAAAACACCAACGGCTCTTACGGTCTCGACCAGTTTATCCGCCGCACTCTGCCTCCTACACCGGAGAGTAGCGAAATATTTTCAGGTAATAACCAGGAAAACATCACACCGTTTTTCACTGCATTAAATGGAGGGTTACCAACTGAGGATGATTTCTCCTTTAAAGTACTCCTTGCTGCCGCTCAGGATCCGACTGAAGTTACAGGTGCTCATCCGGAAATAATCCCTCAGACTCCTTTCCCTGAAGCTTTTTCAGCCAATCAACTGCAGGAGCAGCATCCATCATCTCCGGCCTCAACCGGAGGCCCTGCTGAAGGGCAATGCTATGCTGCAAAACTCTATAGAACCTTTGAACAGGAGCAGGGCAGCCCGAATCTTGAGGCAGTTTTTCAGTCGCTGCGTGGTGGCACAACTGCTCCTGCCGGAGTACCTGAACTTCCCGGGAAAGCTCCTGCGCCGGTATGGCCGAAAGGGAGTCCAGAAACACTCGGCAGCGGCTCTTTGCCATTCAGTATGCCTGACGCTCCCAAAGAGCCCTATTACTTTTTGCGTGAGCCAAAAGCTCCGATACACCAGCCCGAAGGCTTTGACGTCCTCACCATACGCAAGGACTTTCCTGTCCTTCACCAGAAGATTCACGGCAAGCAGCTTGTCTGGTTCGACAATGCTGCAACAACACAGAAGCCGCTCAGCGTCATCAACGCGGTAGCTCACTTTTACGCCAACGACAACTCGAACATCCATCGCGGTGCACACACCCTTGCTGCCCGTGCCACTGATGCCTATGAAGGTGCCCGTGAAAAAATCAGGCAGTTCATCGGTGCCGGGTCAGCATCGGAAATTATCTATGTGAGAGGGACTACCGAAGGTGTCAACCTTGTAGCCCAGACCTGGGGACGGAAGTTCATACAGCCGGGTGACGAGATTGTGCTCTCCATCCTTGAACACCATGCCAATATTGTGCCCTGGCAGATGGTTGCACAGGAAAAAGGCGCTCGCATAAAGGTTGTTCCAGTCAATGACCGGGGCGAAATCATCATAGAAGAGTACACCAAACTGCTCGGACCACGCACAAAGTTTGTGTCGCTGACCCAGGCATCGAACGGTCTCGGGACTATTCTTCCCGTCAGGGAGATGATACAGCTGGCCAAGCGCTTTGACGCAAAGGTGCTCATCGATGGGGCACAGTCGGTTGCCCATATACCAGTCAATGTGCAGGATCTTGATGCTGATTTCTTTGTCTTTTCAGGGCACAAGATCTTTGCTCCAACCGGTATTGGTGTGGTCTACGGCAAACGGGAACTGCTTGAGATTATGCCTCCTTGGCAGGGTGGCGGCAACATGATTCAGGATGTGCGCTTTGAGGAGACCATCTACAATGAGCCACCGGCAAAATTTGAAGCGGGAACTCCTTCGATCGGTGACGCAATAGGGCTTGGAGCAGCGCTTGACTATGTCCGTAAAATCGGGCTTGACAACATCGCCCGTTACGAGCATGAGCTGACTGAGTATGCTACGGAAAAACTCATCAGGATTCCGGGACTCCGCATCATCGGCACGGCACGAAACAAGGTTGGAGTGGTCTCGTTTGTGCTCAACAAGCTCCCCAACGAAGAGGTAGGCAAACTGCTTGACCGCGAAGGCATTGCAGTCCGAACCGGTCACCACTGCTCGCAGCCATCACTGCGCAGGTTCGGTGTTGAAGGCACCATACGTCCGTCGCTTGCTTTCTACAATACCAGGGATGAGATCGATCGACTGGCCGAGGTGGTCAACCACATTCAGCGGCGATAAACAAGAGTCATTGCAGACCCAGAAAACAAAGGAGCCATCTCAAGAAAAGGGATGGCTTCTTCGTTACTAACAACTTGAAGAGAGGCAGTTACCTCATCAGAGGTGAGGCGATGACAAGATTCGAACTTGTGAAAAAGAGTTTTGCAGACCCTTGGCTTAACCACTCACCCACATCGCCTTAAAAAAAACATCCGGGCGCCACTGAAGATTAGATGCACACACACACCCGTAAAGCCCCCACATGACTTTACAATTGACGCCCGAATGCCCGGAGAAAGAACCCTTAGAAGCTAACTGTCGCCCAAAGCTCTGAACGAAGACGACTCGTATTCAGATCGGCAACAGCACCACCAACATGATCACTTGTTGTCAGGTAACGCAAAGTCGGCTGAATAGTCAAACTTCCTTTGGCTGCCTGATATACCTTGAACTGGTACTGTGCCCAGACAAATTGGTTGGTATATTCATGACTTGTAGCTGCTGAGTTATCAGTCGTTTTGTTGTAGTCATACCATGCAAGGAATGGACCATACTCAGCTTTAACTCTTAAGAGATAACCGGTGTAATCGACATTAGCATTCGCATAGGCATAGATGCTGCTTGATGGAGTGGTACCTTTACCAATATTATATAAGCCGCTGAAACCAAGTTTCAGATCACCTGCAGGAACCCCAACATTGGCTCCAAAAGTTACCGGCCTGATACCCTGATGAAAAGGTGTTCCATAGCTAGCACTGGTTGGTGAGAACGTTTGCTGAGAAACAGAATCAAACTTGGTTATTGCGGTAAGAACTTCCGGCTCAATGGTAACGTTTCCGATAGTGGTTTTGTAGCTGGCGACAAAAGCATAGCCATCGTTCAGGAGACCGTCACCGGTACCAGCAGTGTCACTTGCAGAGATATTATCAAATACCCCAACTACCACATTCAAGTCACCATTGCCGATTTTTGTACCCCAGTTTGCACCAAAAAGCCTGTCATTCTGGAAGGTCGTTGTTGGAATGTCAAGCGGATTTTTTGGATAGAGTGTCAGATCAAAAATAGGATTATTTGTCGAATTGAGCGGAAGGCGTCCAACAAGATAGTGACTGTCTCCATAAAAACGGCCAAAATAGAGCTGGGAAGCACCAAGAGTGTATACTTCAGAATTGCCATATCCTACAGTTTGCCATCCGCCTCCACCACCAAGTGCCACTGTACCACTCTTCGTGAAGTTAGGCGCTTCATTGGTAAGCTGTGCTTTAAAAATATAACCATCGCCAAGATCAGCTGACGCATTCAAGCGAACCCTGTACTGGGAATAAAAATCATCTTTAGCTTGATTGGCAGCTTCATTAGATGTCTCTCTGACCCGGACAGCGGCATCGCCGCTGAATGTCAACTCAGCCGAAGCCGGTGACGCATAAGAGAGAACTGCAAGCATTGCAGCAAGTGATAACATCTTTTTCATTAACTTTTTCTCCTTTTTATTTGTTGTTGTGTGTTGTTGTATTACAGAACACGTAAAACTAATTCATAAAAAAAGCCGGCTCTGAGAGTGACGGCCGGTTTAGAAATAGTAGCTCCAAAAAAAACTGGGCAGCTATGGCTCTAATCCTGGATTCGGCATGTCAGCTTTCAACAAGAGACAACAACAGCTTGAAGAGATGCAGAAAACGCCATTAAAGGATAAGCCTTGAGAGTTCATTCGAGTATTATTTAATTAACAATCGTTAACAATGAGCTAATTATCTTCCTTATTAACAAGCATATACCATAAATATACCCTTAATATGGTAGAGAGGGGCTTCCTTATTTCACTCTAAATACTTCCATAAGTTTCAGGAAAAGCGCCATGCTCGATGGATGTTTGCCCACTTTGCATCTCTCTCTGAAATAATGGTGTTCACATCCTCTTCCTGGAGGTGGATGAAACGGCTTTGCCCGAAAAGATAGTCTCGAAGTGAGGAGAACTCACCGGGGTTATGGTTAAGAGTGAATTTACCATCTGAGAATTCCGCTAGAAACCAGAGACCGCAGTCAACCGCGTTTTTTGCCAAAGCGATGGTTTCAGCAGTTTCGTAGCCCCAGCCAACAGGGCATGGTGCAAAGACATGGATATAGGATGTGCCCTCGACTCTACTTGCATATTCGAGCTTTCGGAGATAATCCATTGGATAGCCAACACTTGCTGTAGCCGCATAGTCGATTCCATGAGCCGCCACGATTTCAAACATCGGTTTTTTCTGAGTGAACGCTCCACGCAGACGTTTGCCGGCGGGGGAGGTTGTTGTTCGCGCCCCAAGGGGAGTGAGTCCGCTTTTCTGAACACCAGTGTTCATATATGCTTCATTATCGTAGCAGATGTAGATGATTTTGTCGTGACGGTCTATAGCTCCGGAGAGGGCCTGAAGCCCAATGTCGGCAGTACCGCCATCACCGGCAAAACCAACGGCATGAAAATCTTTAATGCCAAGCGCGCGCGCACCGGCAGCTACACCTGAAAGCATGGATGCCGTTCCTGGAAAGGTTGAAATAATCGCATTACAGGTAAATGCCATCTGGGGAAAAATAAAACTGACTGCAGACATGCACCCTGCTGGCACAACAGCGTAAGAGCGTTCACCAAGGACTTTCAAGGCGAGACGCAGGGCAAGGCTTCCCCCGCATCCGGGACACGCCTTGTGGCCATAAAAATATTCACGATCACTTAACTCGCGAATTGAGATCTTCTTTTCTGTACGATTTCCCATTGATTCAATACTCCCTGAACTCTTCAGATAAATTCTACACTTTCTCCATCGTCGGTACTCTTCATGCGCTCAAAGATCTGCTCAATATCTGCGGCGGCAATATCTTTTCCTCCCAGACCTCCAATGAAGTTACGCAGCCGGGGCGGTACAACCTTCGTCCGCATCAAAGCTGAATTAACATTGGTAAACACGGTTCCTTCGAAGCCAAAAGAGATGTCCTTTTCAAGCACTCCGACCGCTTTTGAACCGGCAAGAGCTTTCCTGATTTCCGCATCGGGAAAGGGCCGCATGTAACGAATTCGCACAAATCCCACCCGTTCTCCAAGAGAGCGAAGCTTCTCGATAACCGGTCTGACTGTTCCGGCCACACTGCCAAGGGTAACGAGAATAAATTCCGCATCATTACAGTGCATGGTTTCGAGCAACCCCGGATAGTGTCGTCCAAAAAACTGCCGGAATCGTGCCTCAACCTCATCAATCACCGTTACTGCTGCCATCATGGCGAGGTGCTGTAACTGCTTGAATGACTGGTTAAATGCCGGGCCTGCCGTAAAGCCGAGACTCATCGGATGATCAAGATCCATTTTGTTTGTTGTCTGAAACGGAGGCAGAAAGGCATCGACATCCTGCTGTGCCGGCAGACTAACCAGCTCATAGGTGTGTGTAATGACAAATCCGTCAAGATTGATCATCATGGGAGTGAGCACATCGGGATGTTCGGCAATGGCATAGGCCTGGATGATCAGGTCAAATGACTCCTGTGCATCCTCTGCATAGGCCTGTATCCAACCGCAATCGAGAAGAGAGAGAGAGTCGCGCTGATCGCCATAGATATTCCATGGCAGAGCAAGAGAGCGATTTGCATTCATCATCACCACAGGAAAACGGCCGCCGCTTGCATAGTGCAGACATTCAGCCATATAGAGAAGCCCCTGCGATGAAGAGGCGGTAAAGGTGCGAGCCCCGACGGCACTGGCACCGATACAGGCGGAGAGGGCAGAGTGCTCGGACTCGACATGCAGATATTCCGCCTTGAGGGATTGCTCTTCGACCATTTCAGCCAGCCTCTCGATCACCGTGGTTTGAGGCGTTATGGGGTATGCAGCAATGACATGGGGACGCGCAAGGCGAACAGCTGCTGCTACGGCCTCATTGCCAGACAGAAAAGCTTTTTGCTCAAGCATCATAATCCCTCTTTCTCCATAGTGACAGCTTTCTGCCGACACTCCCTTGCACAAATTCCACACCCTTTGCAATAGTCATAATCAATCTCCAGCCCGCCCTGTTTGCTGCTGTGAATAACGCCGTCCGGGCAAAGCAGCCAGCAAATCAGGCATTTGGAGCATCTCAGCGCATCAATGATAGGACGATGGCTCCGCCATGAGGCATTTGTTTCGACCAGATGACCTGAAGGAAAGGCGGTACCTACAGGATATTCTGCCAGATCTTTTGGCGGCTTGAATGAGTTCTGCCGAATAGGATGGTTCATCTGAGTTTTCCTCCACAAGTGATGTATGTATGTTCGAGCAACACCGCATTCTTCCCGGCTATTGTACCTTTCATCTCCTGCTCTACTGCTGCGAACAGTGAGTGAAGTTTGACGACGTCACTCACTGCAGCCAAAGCACCCAACATGGCTGTATTGGTAATCGGGCGGCCAAGATATTGTTGTGCCAGAAGAGTGGCATTAACCAGAACTGTACGGATATTATCAGGGAAAAAGATCTGCAAATCATTACGCGTTGTATTGACCAGAAGCAATCCTCCAGCCCTCAAGCCATTCACTGCCTGGGCATCGAGCAAGGTATCATCAAGAATAACAACGACATCACACTGGGTAATGATACTGCGATCAGCAATTTTGCGATCATCTATGCGTGTAAAGCCAAGGACAGGTGATCCCCTGCGTTCAGGTCCAAATGATGGATAAGCAAGGGCATAACGATGCTCAAAAAGTGTAGCCGCAATACCCAGCAAGCGTGCTGCCGTAAAAGCACCCTGGCCACCTCGTCCGTGAAAGCGGATCTCAACCATTGTTGAAGCTCCCGGCTNGCGAGCGTAATGTCAACAAACGCTCTCCGGCGGCGTTGAGGGTTTCAGGCTGTTTGGCAAAATGAAACCTTATCAGATGGTGAACCGGCTCACGAAAAAAACTTGATCCCGGCACTGCTGCCACTCCAACCTTGCGTGCCAGCCATTCACAGAATGAAACATCGTCGGTTACGCCAAACTCGCTAACATCAACCATCACATAGTAGGCCCCCTGAGGTCTTGTATAGGAGAGTTCAGCGTGATCAAGCCAGTCGAGAAAAATATCTCTTTTTGAGGTGTAACTAACCCTGAGCTGATTGTAATAAGAGTCGGGAAACTCAAGCCCAGTTACCGCTGCCTCCTGCAGAGGAGCTGCTGCACCTACCGTCAAAAAGTCGTGCACCTTACGAATTGCATCAATAATGTGAGGGGCAGCTACCACAGTACCAAGGCGCCATCCGGTAATCGAATAGGTTTTTGAAAGCGAACTGCAGGTTATTGTCCGTTCAAACATGCCAGGCAAGGTTGCTATGCTTATGTGTTTGTGCGGGGCGTAAACGATATGCTCATAAACCTCGTCTGTAATGACAAACGCGTCAAATTCACAGGCAAGCGCAGCAATGAGTTCCAGTTCACTCTTTGTAAACACCTTGCCCGTCGGGTTGCCGGGATTGCATAAAATCAATGCTTTTGGGCGATGCTGCTCGAAAGTGTGCCGCAGTTCAGCGGGGTCAAAGGAAAACTCCGGTGGCCGCAATGGCACATAGAGTGGAATCGCACCGGTAAGTATGGTGTCGGCAGTATAATTTTCATAGAAGGGCGAGAAGATCACAACCTTGTCGCCGGGATTGCAGGCGGTCATCATGGCAGCCATCATTGCCTCTGTACTGCCACAGGTGACAACCACGTTGGTTTCAGGATCAATGGGAATACCCATGAATCGTGATTGCTTGCGGGCAAAAGCAGTCCGGAAATTGGGTGCACCCCATGTCACGGCATATTGATGCGGCCCTTCCCTGCCTGCACGTTCAGCTGCCGCAAGGAGCGCTTCCGGTGGGTTGAAATCGGGAAAGCCCTGAGAGAGATTGATAGCATCACTGGCGTTCGCCACACGGGTCATTCGCCGTATGATTGATTCCGTAAAATGGCTTGTGCGTTGACTTGTTTCAGGCACTTAAAAATCCTTGAAGGTTAACGTTGATTTTTATCACTCACTCTATTGATTGCTCAGATTCCCGCGCCTTTCGCTACCTCGTCTGTATCTCGTAGGTCCACAATCCTTTTAGCCTTATGAGTTGCACGTGGCAAGGTTCCGTTTGGCAGCACGTTGACCCGCCTCGGCTGAACTCCGGAGCGTTGCTTGATCTGCTCAATTACCAGTGTTGCAAGCTTCTCTCCCTCGGCCTCGTATCCTTCGATTGTTTCAACGTCAACATCAAACCTGAGGAGCCTGTGCTCGGTATAGACCGTAATCCGATATTCGCCTGTTAAACCCGGCAAACCCCTGACTACATATTCGATATCGCTTGGAAAGATATTGACACCGGAGACTATAATCATGTCGTCAATACGACCCTGCACGGTAAAGCGGGCATGGGTACGCCCACATGAGCATGTATCGCGGAACCGGGTAACAATGTCACCGGTACGGAATCGAATCATGGGACGGGCCTGCTTTTTAAGGGTGGTAAGTACCATTTCACCATGTTCACCATCGGGGACAGCTTCCTGCGTATCAGGATCGAGCACCTCAATCAGGATGTTATCTTCAGCAAGGTGCAAGCCGTTTTTTTCAGAACACATGCCGGCACAGGCGCCGAAGATATCAGAGAGTCCATAGAAGTCGAAAAGTTCTGCGCCCCACAGCTCTTCAATCGCAGAACGTGTGGCAGGAATTGAGCCTCCCGGCTCCCCTGCGACAATAATTTTACGGATAAAGAGGTCGCGCTTCGGGTCAATACTCTGTTTGAGTGCACTTTCTCCGAGATGCCAGGCATAGGAGGGTGTTGTCCAGGTGATGGTCGGTTTGAACTCTTTCATGATGTAGAGCAACCTGTCAGAAGGAACTGTTCCAGCCCAGATGCAGAGAGCGCCCAAATTCTGGGCTCCGATAACATCCGGCCCGCCGACAAACAGACTGAAGTTAAGTGCGTGCAGGTAGCGATCTTTCGGTCTCATACCGGCAGCCCAGAAGAGACGGGATTCGACATTCTGAAAATCATCGAAATCCTTTTTGGTAAAAGGGCTGAGAGTAGGAACACCGGTGGAACCGCTTGATGCGGATACAAAGACAATCTCCTCTTCCGGCACGGCAACCATATCCCCAAGATCAGGAGCTGCCAGCTGGCGATCCCGTTCAATTTTTTTATTGGTAAATGGAAATCGGGCAAGATCGTCAAGATGCCTGAGATGCAACGGTGTAACCCCGGCTTCATCAAATGCCTGGCGATAGTATGGCGAGCGCTGGTAAGCAAACTCAAGATGATCCTGCAGAAGCGAGAGTTGCAGTTGTTCCAGCTTTGGCCGGGGAAGGGTTTCGATCTCCTCCTCCCAGTATGTTCGTTTAGTCATGAGTTATTCCTTTTGAGCCCTCGGCTGTTTCTCATTGGGTTTATAAATTACGGCCTTCCGTAAAGAGCCTCTTGTAATAAAATCCACTGGTGTAGAGTGCTGCTGCCGGATTATGTCCGAGAACCCTGTCCTTGGTGATGAGCGTTGTCACCGGGGCATCAGAGTATTTGATAAACAGTGAATCGTGACCAACACACAGGCCGATGATGACATTCAAATCGGTTTTCTGATCATTCAGGAGCCGAGCCTGAAGGATTGGATTGCATAAAGATTCATGGCTCCCCTTCAGAATTTTAAGGTCATCACTGATGCTGATTTCACTTTTATCCACACTTCCGATTTTGCAGATAACGGAGTATGGCTCCAGTCCGTTAATTTTCAGAACCTTGACAAAAACTTTTGTCTCTTCTGCAAGGCCAATACAGGTTGCAAGACCAATTTTTTTCGCCCCGATTCGATTGGCAAATGCTATGATCTCCTCAACACGTGTCAGCTGACCATAGTAGGTGCCCTCAACCTCGGCAGATGCCCTTGCTATTGCTGCATCCTGACCTTCACCACGGTACTGCTCGGTTATTCCATCCAGCACTCCGGGCTCAATAGCTTCGGTCAGGCAAAAATCAGGAAATGTCCTGTCCTGACGGTAACAGTTCGGCACTCCGCAGTCCGAACAGGTAAGCTCTTTTTGCTCTGTATTTTTTGGTTTCTTCTTAGAGGGCATTGCTATCTTCTTTTTGTTGTTGGAGGCATTCATCATACAATCCTGCAGTGACCGGATAGCCGATTTCACGGACAGCATCAAGCATAGCATCAATATTTTCCAGAGGCGTTTCCGTTGGCAGACTGCAGCCGGAGGCAACAACAAATCCTTTCGGATTGTCATGAGCAGCGGCGACGCACTTATAGACCGCACGCCTTATCTCCTCAGGTGTACCCTGAAGCATGATGGCTGATGGATGGACATTGCCCATGAGCCGGACACGATGACCAATTGTATGTTTGGCATCAAGCAGGCTCGCATCGTTGTCAATTGAGAGGCAGTCAGCACCGGTATCAGCCATTTTATCCCAGATGAGACTTGTTTTGCCGCAGATATGAAGCGTTGCCGGACGGCCTTTTGAGTGAATGTAGTCCACAAGAGTTTTCAGGTAGGGAAAGCTGAACTCTGCAAACTGTTTGGGACTGATAACCGACGATGATGACATGGCATCAGTCAGACTCGGCGTGCCACCAGCATCAAATATGGCTTCAGCAAAGGCAAGTGCAGAGTCCAGTGAGAACTTGCAGAGTTGATGAACAGATGCGGGATCCTTCAGAACAAGACGTGAAAGAGTGACTGCCCCAACAAGAAATGAGGCGTTAGTGAAAGGGCATGTCAATGCGGCGGTAACAGGAACTTCATGACCGACCTCCTGCACGACCCGTTTAACTGCCTCGATATGCTCTGGCAAAACACCATCCCTACGGGGATCAACAGGCCGAAGAGTGGCAATTTCGGCAAGGTTTTGAATAGCGGGTTCACTGAGAAAGGCTGTTTCATCCTCCAGTACCCTTATGTTTGCACCCATGCCCTCGGCAATGGTATAAAGGTCAGTAAAGATCCGGATATTATCGTACCCAAAACGCCGGTAAGAGGCAATCTGGGCATCAGCCAGAATTTTACCATTGTTTCGAAGTGAGCCAACACTCACGCCCAGTACCCTTGCAGCTGTATTCCCAACAATCGGAACACATGGCAAGCGATCAACAGGAGCTCCTTGCCCATAAGCCTGGAGGCGCTGTATGGGAGAGAGTGAATCTTTTTGTGAGTACCGGATAGTCGCTGAATCATGCATGGATGGTATCCCGGAATATTTATTTCTATCATTATCAGTTCACAAAGACAAGAGCCAACGGCTTTTCAACGCACCCAGAAGAGCACACGGCGTTTGACAAAATCAAGCAGTGCCATTGCGGCAAAGGTGACCATGCCCGTATAGAGAATACCGGCAACCATTCTGGGATAGTCGGCATAATCGGCATAGTACTGCACAAACCGCCCAAGACCCTGATTTGCCCCGAAAAGCTCGGCAACAGTCAGCAGAATAAATGCCAAGGCAAGCCCTACGGCCATTCCTGAAAATATATTCGGCAACGCTGCAGGGAATACAACCCGTCGCATATACTCGAATCGACCAAAGCCAAGAATACCGGCATTATCACGATAATGAAGCGGTACTGAAGCAGCTCCGGCAGCGGCATTGACAAATACCGGCCAGAAGGCTCCAATAAAGACAACCAGTATTGCAGAGACCCTGAAGGTTGGCATCAGCGCAATGGCGTAGGGAATGTATACTGTTGGAGGAATTGGAGCGGCAACTTTGGCAAATGGATCAAATGCCCGGTGTATCCACCCGACTGAACCTGCCACGATGCCCCACAGCGCACCAAGAACAACTGCGAGCAGGTATCCAGGCACCAGAATAAGAAACGATGACCATGTCCCCTTCAAAAGTTCCGGCAAGGAGTCGAGAAGAGCTTTGAAGGTAACCGCAGGTGTGGGATAGAGTGATGTATTCGAGAGTGGCAGCATGGTGGTTGTGAGCTGCCAGCTGAGACCGAGCACAACAAACAAAAGCACACCTTCAAACCCTTTGAACCCTTTTTTGTGACTGGCGGAATAGTGTTGCTGTTCTGTCATATTAAAGCTCCCTCTCCAGAAACAACTGAACCGGCTTCAAGCTGACGCTCTATGTCTTCATGATAGAGGGCCGAAATCTGTTCCTCAAGTTTCCTGAACTCTGATGATTGAAAAAGGTCATAACGCTGACGCTGACCCTCAAAAGGTACCTTGATCTCGGCAATAACGCGACCGGGAGTTGTGCCCAGTACAATGACCCGATCACCAAGATAGAGCGCTTCTTCAACATCGTGAGTGACAAAAACAACTGTTCTGCCCGTAGTAGTGCTTCTGCAAAGCTGCACCAGGAGATCCTGAAGCCTGACCCTGTTGACAGGATCGAGTGCGCCAAACGGTTCATCCATGAGCAGTAGTGGTGAACCCAAGGCTAATGATCGCGCAATGGCTGCACGCTGGCGCATGCCACCGGAAATTTCATAGGGGTGTTTAAGCGCCATCCCCTGCAGGCCAACAAGATCAAGATACTCTTCAGCGATCTTCTTCCTTTCCGCTCTGGCAAGACCCTTTCGGGCCTTGTTAATCGCCAGTGCAAGATTATCCTGCAGATTCAGCCAGGGAAAGAGAGAGTAATCCTGGAAAACAACACCCCTCGTAATATTCGGCCCGGTAATGAGAGCCCCCTGATGTAATATTTTTCCGCTGACGGGCTTTTCCAGTCCGGCAAGCAAGCGCAGTAAACTTGTCTTGCCACAACCACTTGGCCCAAGCACAGCAATAAATTCACCTTCAGCAATAGTAAGATTGATATCTTTCAGAACCAATACAGCATCATAAGCAAACGATACCTGCTCAACAGAAAGCGCTATCCGTTTTATATCCACACTTCCTTTCCTGCCATTCACATCAAAAGTGCTCTCTGAGAGAGAGTTAATCCCGCTCATTGAATTGCTTTTTTAATTTTGCCCAGTATTGATCTTTAGGATTTTCGGCTATCAGGCTTTCCAGTGCTGATTTATAGTATGAGGTAACAATAAACGGTCTAATTTTTCCCTTTGACTCAACAAATTCGCTCTGCTGCATGGTTTTCCAAAACACTTCAACACCTTTGACATTGGGGTCAGAACTCTGATCAAGATGACCACCGTAATAGGCCTTTTCAATCACGGCAGGGTCAATTTTCAGGTATTGCTGAATAATGGCAACCGTCTCCTTTCTATTGGCCGGTATTTGAGTGAATTTTTCAGCACGAAGAATCGCCCTGATAAAATGCGGCCATATTTTTGCATCCTTGACCTGCTCATCAGCATTAATGGTCAACCTGCAGCACGGATGCCCAGGCTCAAGTTCATGAGAGCGCGCAACGATTTTAAGACCCATCTCCTCAGCCCTGACATCGTGAGGCCCCCATACAACACCGGCATCAACCTGTCCTGACTTGACAGCTTCCAGAACAGCCGGAGGATTTTTCAATTCAAATATCTGCACATCCTTGCGCCAGTCAATCCCTGCACGATGCAACGCAGCACGAAGCACTGCATCACCAGAAGCAAGACGAACCGTTGCAACTTTTTTACCTTTCAGATCTTTAACTGTCTTGATGATTGCACCCTTTTCCTGAGTCGTGATTATCGCAGCATCCTCGCCCATCACTCCACCGATGATCCGGAGATCTGCCCCTTTGGCTATATGAACCAGTGGTGCGGTCGTCCCAAACGCTCCGATATCAAGCTTTTTTGCACGAAGAGCGCTGATTCCGTCGGCTGAGTTGGCAAACTGAATCAACTCCACCTTAATACCTTCCTGATCAAAGAAGCCCTTCTCTTTTGCTACAAAAAATTTTGCATGACCAGTAACCGGCAGATAACCGACATTGACCGGAACCACTGGTGAAAGTGGCGGATATGTTTGGGCTGTTACATCTGAGAACAACAGCATAGCTGCACCTGCAACCATATATAAAGCTCTTCGAGAGTGCTGGCGCATGAGAGAAGAGAGCCTGGCATGTTTCATGAACAAGTTCATAGTTATAATTTTTTTAGTTTATGAAGAGAACCTTTCTGAAAGGAGGGTCGAGTTCTTCATAACCAGAGTGGGTTGTAATGCAGGCAATACGCCATAAAATCAAGATTTTCAAAATTTTATGGCTACAATATCCAACTTGTTGCGATCATTATAAATACCATAAAAAGGGTATTTTATATGCCACAAACAGGGCTGTTTTGGCAGAAATCAGGACGGAGAGTGCGGCTACCTCATCAAGAGTATGCAATATGCCGCTAATACGGGATTTATAATCTCTTTGTTCTTTGTGATATTGTGACGGTAACAAAAAGACATTATCACGAACCATATACTCCATAACCTTTAATTCATAACAGCCATGTCAAAAGCAACAACAGCAGCACCGGTCAATGCAGAAACCAAATCGGAAGTGAACGAAGAAGAGATCAGGCTTGCCGCATACTATCTGTGGGAAGAGAAAGGGAAAAAGCTCTGGTCAGACAAGGAAGACTGGTTTGAATCGGAGGAATATGCTAACAGTTGATCTTCCCTGTCATAGCCAAAATTAAAAGGCCATTCTTCAGGGGATGGCCTTCTTTGTTACATGCCTACCGGGTATAGCCTCATCAAGAAAATATACAATTTGAAGCAAAACTGCTGTTGACCCGCTAAAACAATGCTTTGCTTCAACGAACTGAGAGGTGGACTCACAATTTCTCCCACTCAAACCTGCTGATGTTTCTTGCCTTCGGGTCAAAGACAATGCCCATCAGATAGCGCTCGCCACTATATTTCCCGTAATATTTCATCTTCTTGATCTGCTCAAGCGGCTCCCCGTCGCACACCTTGAATTCAAAGAGAAAGGTTCTCCCCCCAGCCTTCAAGGTCAGGTCAACTCTCCCCTTGTTGCTGACATCCTCAGCGATGATCTCCACCCCGATACTGGCAAAACAGGCATAGAGCACGCTGGCATAAAAGCCCTCGTNCCTCTCAATATCATTGTTGGTAAAATTATTGTAAGCAATGCTTGCAAAAAGGCGCTTGATAACAGCTTCCAATCTTTCCACATCACCACTGTTTATGATAGCAAGCAGCTCACGGCGGATCGGTTCTTTCTCCGAACCACTTGTCATCGAACGCAAAATATAATTATTGAAACTGATCTGCACCTCCTTGTTGGGAAATCCCAACTCGTACACCACTCCCATCTCTTCCTGTATCAACCGCTTGATGGTCAAATAGCCAGTCTGAAACAGAATGGCCTCTATATCAAGATTTTCAATCTCAAAGCTGTTGACCAAACTTTTGTCAACGTTGATATTCAAAAAATCAGGAATGAAATAGCTGTTTTTTTTGATCAACTCAACCAGGAAACGCGGCGTACCGGTTTCAAACCAGTAATTGTCAAACACATAATGGTTCTTGATAAAAAGCAGAATATCATAAGGGTTATACACCCTGTCACCCAAAAAGTTATAGCCATTGTACCACCGTTTGACCTGCTCCATATCCACTCCCTCAAGATATGGGGCAAAAGAGGTCTCCAGATCAAGCTGGGTGTAACCACAAACATTGCCATAGTCAGGGTTCAGACTGATATCTTCGAGATTGTTCAAACCGCTGAAGAGCGACACTTTGAAAAATTTGCTCACCCCCGTAAGAAAGGCAAAACGCAGATACTCGTCGTTCTCCTTGATTTTTGCATAAAAGTCACGCATTCCATCGCGGATAATGAGAGCTTCAGGAATATGCTCAATATTGTCCAAAATCGGCTTGTCATACTCATCAACGAGAATGACCACCTTCTGATTAGACTTCTGAGCCGCTTTCTTGATTAATTCCGCGAAACATTGGTTTGGATCCTCTTTCTCATCACAGAGAATATTAAGCCGTTCCTGATTATCCTTGAGGATATAGAAGAGGTTTTTGCGAAGGCCTATCTCTGCAGTGAATTCCACCGCTGAAACTGATCTTGATGACCGGATAGTTCACCTCCCAGTTCCATTGCTCCTCAATCAGAAGCCCCTGAAAAAGCCCCCGTTTTCCCTCAAAAATATTTTTCAGCAATATAGTCATACCACAGAGTGCCCAACAAACAATATTTTCATAGGACTCTCGGTTTGTCCATTGCGCCGGTCGAGGAAAAAAAAGTTGCACTTGATTTTATTATCTTCCTGATATAGGATACAATTGCTATGACATGACACTGGAACATGCGCAATCGTTTATTCAGAGAATGAAATCTGAGAGAGCGTTTAAGGTTCACGTTACATCAATGGAGGATATCCATGAACGGTTAGAATTCATCAATTCTGAGGGATATACTTGTACTGAAGAGGAGATAAAGCGAGCTGAGATTATGGCTCATTCTGACGTTGGACAACAGCGAGGCGGCTATTGGTTTGTGTTCTCTTATATTTCCCGTTACCGATTATGAATCAGAAGAGTGGTTCATTTCTGGTCTTTTTTCCAGGGAACTCTGTTGCTGCCAAACGATGCGATTGGCAGTAACAGGATGAAAAACAGGATGTCTCTAACAACTGGAACGATACCGATCTCCTCTTTCAGTCCGTACCATTGGGAAAGAAACTTGAAGCAGCCGCAGTCGTGATCGAGTCCTCTCATGACATTGTTTATCATGGCGGCAATAAAGATAACCATCATGCAGAGCATTACCGAGGAACTGAACCGCGAGAACAGGTCAATGAGAAGCATGGTACCGCACAGAAGTTCACAAAGGGAGAAAAGGAGCGCAATGGCGGAGATGAGAAAAGTGGGCAGAATCTGGTATTCTGCGATGATAAGAGCGAAAAACTTCAGATCCATGAGTTTTTCATATCCCGACATGATGAATAAAACACCGAGCATCAGCCTCAGTGCAGTGATTAAGGCTGATGGAAAGCCAATCTTGGTCATAGGTGTTTTTCAGGCAAGCTCATCCTTCCATTGGGAATCCTGCATGAGCCCATTCGATCAGACCGCCTGAAAAAACCCTGACATTTCTGTAACCATTTTTCATCAGTTTTTTAGCAACATGCCTGGCCATTCCGCAACTGGGCTCTGTACAATAGACCACAATAAGGGTTTCAATGGCTTTGTTATGCCTGAAATCAGGAAACTGCTCCTCAAACCTGCTGTCCGAAAGAGAAATGGCTCCGGTGATATGTGATTTGTAATAGACATACTCTGAACGTGCATCGACAAAACATGCCGAATGAGTGTCAAAAAGGGCTTTGGTGGCAGAGAGATCGAGTTCGCCGGATTCTTCTTTAGCAAGAGCTACAGATGCAGCTGCATGGAGTTGTGACAAGGAAGGCGAAATGCTTGAGAGTAATATGATAACCGTAGTGAACAGCTTTCTTCGTAATGGTTTTCCTGACTTGATGTGTAGTGGCATGGTTCTGTTCTGTGATTGTATAGCCTGAATTTACAATGTCTGTTCAATGGAATTGGCGGTTACCGCCATTACAGCACGTGCCCATGAAAATTTTGCTTTGGTTACCTCAAAATCAGAACCAGAGGTTTCTATGCACGCTATACCTTTAATCAGAAAACCGGCGCCAGGACCAATATTTCCAGGAACCTTGCGGCTTCCCAAGGTAATCAATACCTGATTGTTAAAAGCAATGTTGGCTTCTGTATGATGCATGTACCCGACAGGAATCAATATGCGTTCAGCATCAGTAATTCGGATATAACTGTTCCAGGTATTGACCAGATGAGGTCCATCCTGTCCCAATGTTGCTATAGCAACCACTCCGTCGTGCTTTAATACTTCCGTTAATTTCTCTGGAATCATCTTTATACCTCTATTGTGTTGTATTAAAAAATACAATTCTGCTGATGCGTGTTCAACATTCTAAGGCTTTGATGTCAAATTATCAAGATTTGCTTTAATATCAAATTCAAAGCTGTGGAGCGTTATTCCCAAATCATTTGCCACCAGCTGGGCAGTGACTTGCGAGCATGATATCAGTGAACTGAGCACATAGGAGATAGGACTGGGATATTCATCTTTTCCGCCAAAACCACGTGCTGCATCAACCTTAATGATGTGCGGTGACCCTTCGGCAATGATCGTTTGGGTTGCTTCTGTAACGGCAGAATTGAGTTTGAAGGTTACTGAGGTATTCTTAGGTCGAATTACTGCTGCAATTTTCATTATTGACTCCTGATTAGAATATTGGTTATTTCAACAGTTTGTGTTGTCATGTTATGACCGATTACGGTTGATAATGTCTTGTGACACATGAGAGTTGATGTTAAATGATTATGAAAAGGGACTGAGTTTATCTTTAATGACAGTATGGAAACTCATCATTGTCTAACATACGAAGGCAATAACGCTAAATATTCAGAGAGCTCAAGCCGGAATACTGCAAATATACCTTAAATACGGCACGCTTAAACCTATCTCTTTTTCGTGAGAGTCAGGCGTTTTTATGACGCCTGAAACACATACCGTATTTAAGGTATATTTGCGGTATATACTTGTCCATCTGAAGATATTGATCGTTATTACTCATCATTACTCATCAAGAGCTGCTTATCACTACCCGATAACCAGCTTTTTTGCTTTATAAACAGGAATAAGGGGGAGAATTGACACAAAGAGGAGAAGTTGAGCATTTGAACGATATCGTTGCGAAATATCCTGAGGTTCCCCAGTTGATTATCCTGAAAACTGATGTACAGCGCCGTGGAGTTTTTTATACCGACTCAGCACTGTCGGTGCTGGATGAAAAGAAACATTCGATTACAGGAACCCATATTTTCGGGACGCGAGACGGGAAAATAGCTCCGCGTCCCGAGTCGCTTCTCCTTCGAGACGGTACATCAATCATCACAACACCAACTGCGATAGAGGATAATCCTTACGTGGTGGATTTGCTATACGGACAGCCTTACCTGTTTGATGGAGGAGAGCCCATTGAAGAGGTTGATTACTGGCCGGCTCCCGCCTTTTACGGTAAACTGACACGCTCCGGTATACCGATGCAGAAAATTGTCAGCGCCAGACCGCAACGGCTTGTTATCAACCCTCACCGCTATTGCACATTCTGGAATAATAGCAATGGATGTACGTTCTGCGATATTGTTGCACAGATCAAGAAAGGGAAAAAAGATCTCCAGATACAGGTAAGGCCAAAAGCTGACGAAATTGCAGAAATTGTGGCCGAGGCATTGAATGAACCGGGTCGTTACTCTGCGGTTTTTTTAACATCGGGTTCCGTCATCAATGGAACTGAGCCGTTTGACGAGGAAATCGACATCTATATCGAGGTATTCCAGGAGCTCGGGAAGTTGTTCCGCACAAAGAAATTCCCCAGCCAAATTATTGGTACGGCTTATTCAGAAGCGCAGCTGGAGCGTCTTTATCGTCAGACTGGGCTAATGAGTTACACCGCTGATATTGAAGTCCTGAACGAAGATCTTTTTAATATCCACTGCCCGGGAAAGGCTGAATGGATCGGGTACAAAGAGTGGAAGCGACGACTGGTTAACGCTGTGGATATTTTTGGACGCGGGTTTGTCAATACCGGACTTGTTGCAGGGATCGAGTTGACAACACCACATGGGTTCAAAACTGAAGACGAAGCGCTCAGCAGAACATTAGAGGAGGCAGAGGATCTGGCAAGTCAAGGAGTCAGCACGGTTTACATCGTCTGGTCGCCAAGGCCCGACACCGTGATCGGCAATCAGAAAAACGCATCGCTTGACTACTATATCAGACTTGCAAAGGGACTGCATGAGTTACGAGTGACCTATAAACTTCCCATAATGTTTGATGACTACCGCCATTGCGGGAACCATCCTGACACCGATCTCTCAAGGCTTTTACCGTTTTAAAGAGGATCAAAGACATGCCACTGACACTCCAGCCAATCATCAGAGAGCTTCTGGACGATACCGGGACTACCAAGATAGTGGCAACGACCACTGAGGATGGCTCACCCTATGCTGTCACCAGTCCGTTTCTCCATCTTAACCATGACGGATTCTTCGTTCATCTTGAACTGCTGGAAACGTCTATCACCAATAGAAACCTGTTGAGAAATCTCTGGTTTGACAGGAAAGCAGCCATTCACCTTACCGGTAAAGACGGGAGGAGTTTTTTGGTCAAAGGCGTTCCGGTTAAAGCCATCATCAGCGGCCCAGTGTTCAGCGAATACTATAATAAAGTCCAACAAGCTCTTGGCGATAGTGATCTTTCAACCGTATGGCTCATCAAACCTGTGGAGATCATCAACGAAACCTATAGTGAGCGAAAAATTGAGGAAGAGTCTCAGTATCCTTTCTCTGTTCATCTTGACCGGTTGGTGAATTGAGAATAAATCATAACCATAAAAAATAGACCATGAAAAAAGTTACACAGAGTTACCTGCTGCTGGCGATAGTGCTGCCAATGTTGCTCATAGGGATCTGCACACCTGAACGATCGGTTGCTGAGGTTTCGGAAGTGCGTATTGCAAAGCAGTATGGGCTAACCTATCTCCCGCTGATCATCATAGAAGAGCAGAAATTGATTGAAAAGCATGCCCATAAAGCAGGACTTGGAGATGTGAAGGTTACCTGGCAGATATTTGGTGGTGGTTCAGCAACTAACGATGCGCTTATTTCCAATGCAGTTGATTTTTCAGCAAGCGGCGTGGCACCGCTTATTATTTTATGGGCCAAGTCTTCAGGTCAATATAAGGGGGTGGCTGCCATAAGCAGCTCGCCAATGTACCTTAATACGGTTAATCCCGAAGTAAAGTCGGTCAAGGATTTTACACAGAAAGATCGGATCGCCCTTCCTGCCGTCAAGGTCTCCATTCAGGCAATTGCACTGCAGATGGCGGCGGCCAAGGCCTTTGGAGATAACAATTTTGCCAAGCTTGATCCCCTCACCGTTTCAATGAAACACCCTGATGCCATGACAGCTCTTCTGTCAGAAGGTTCAGAGGTTACTGCCCACCTCACAACCCCGCCTTACAGTTTCAGGGAGCTGAATAATCCACGGGTGCGAAAGCTTTTCAGCTCATACGATCTTGTTGGCGGCCAGCATACACAGATCCTTATTGCTTCATCAAATACATTCCGTCAGAAAAATCCTCGTACCGTTGCCGTTGTGCTGAGTGCACTGGAGGAGGCTGATCTCTTTATCAAGAAGAACAGAAAAGCGGCTGCTGAGCTCTATCTCAAATCGACAAATTCCAAAGAGAAGCTTGAAGATATCCTTGCTGAACTCAACTCTCCAGAGGTTGGTTATTCAACAACCCCTCAGAAAATCACAACGTTTTCAAATTTCATGTATAAAACCAAAACTATTGAAGTCAAACCTAAAAGCTGGAAAGAACTTTTCTTTGATAACATTTATCAAAAACAGGGGAGTTGATGTCAATCGCTTCGATTGACAGTACTGCCGAACAGAAAAAGGTGATCCTTTCAGTAGAGGATGTGACACTGGAATACCTGACTCAGGCGCATCTTGTCACGGCTATTGTACATACCAGTTTCAAGCTCTTTGCCGGCGACCGTCTTGTGCTCCTGGGGCCGTCAGGATGCGGAAAATCTTCGTTACTGAAGGCTGTTGCAGGTCACTTGAAGCCAACAGCCGGACGCATCCTGTTGAATGGAAAACAAATCCGAAGTGCCGGTCCAGACAGGGTTATGGTTTTTCAGGAATTTGATCAGCTCCTGCCATGGAAAACGGTTCTTGGTAATGTTGTTTTTGCACTGACAGCAAGTGGAAATATGAAGAGAAAAGAAGCAGAACTTGCGGCTACGCACTACCTTCATAAGGTTGGCTTGAACGGATTTCTTCATGCTTATCCCCACACCCTTTCCGGGGGGATGAAGCAGCGTGTGGCTATTGCCCGCTGCCTGGCTATGAGACCGGAAATCATCCTGATGGATGAGCCATTTGCCGCCCTGGATGCTTTGACCCGTCAAAAAATGCAGGATGAGCTTCTGGAATTATGGCGGGATATAGGCTTTACAATGTTGTTTGTCACCCACTCGATTTCAGAGGCCCTTTTGCTCGGCAACAGAATTCTGCTTGTTTCTCCCCATCCGGGTCAGATCAGGGCGGAAGTTACTGTCGATCCGAACACTTTCGGCAGTGAAGGGGATACTCGTTTTCGTGAGATTTCAGAGAGAATTCATAACACCCTGTTCAGAGATATTGCAGATTACAGCATATAAAGAGAGTGATAAGCCGATGGACGTTGAAGAATTACTGATAGAGAGTGACCTGATTCGGGAATTCCAGATTGATAACCATGATCCAGCCACGGCCATCGAAGCGGCAAGACCGCTGCCGTTGTGGCGAAGAATATGGGAAATCAGTGCCGTGCGCAAGCTATTCCTCCTTGCCGTTATGGCTCTCATCTGGCAACTCTATGCAATCAAGCTTGGCAATACTTTGGTACTTCCAAGTTTCACCGTTACCGTTCAGGCGTTTCTTGATGCATTAAAAAGCGGAGAACTCATTTCACGAAGCGCAGTGACCCTGAAAGTTCTGTCAATGGGGTACATTGGCGGGGTCACTGCAGCAGCAGTTCTTTCCGTTTTTGCTATCGGTTCCCGCCTGGGCGCTGACCTGCTGGATACGCTGACTTCCATGTTTAACGTCCTGCCTGCGATTGCTCTGCTGCCATTGGCACTGCTATGGTTTGGACTGGGAACGCCCAGCATCCTCTTTGTTCTAATTTACGCGGTTCTCTGGCCTATGGCCCTGAACACCCTCGCAGGGTTTTCTTCCATCAGCCCAACCTTAAGACTGGTAGGAAGAAACTATGGTCTCAGAGGTCTGCGATACGTGTTTCTGATCCTTATTCCTGCTGCATTTCCCAGTATTGTAACAGGACTGAAAGTCAGCTGGGCTTTTGCCTGGCGAACCCTTATCGCTGCTGAACTGGTTTTTGGCGTCAGCTCAGGATCGGGCGGATTGGGATGGTTCATTTATGAACGGAAAAACCAACTTGAAACAGCTGATGTGTTTGCAGGTCTCTTTACCGTTATACTGATAGGAATTCTTTTCGAGAACATCGTCTTCCGCCCCCTTGAACGCAAAACTGTTTTTCGCTGGGGAATGCGGTCATAACTTAAAAAATACGTGATTTTGCTGATGAAATTTCTCGAACTTTTTTT
>TBL_comb48_EPIDRAFT_1000008_pt1 | contig 141057 bp, 134 predicted proteins | sample TroBogEpilimnion_37_FD_10681 | JGI IMG/M metagenome (IMG submission 10681) | reverse complement strand
GAGAGGCGGCCATTTTGCAGGACGAACAAGTTGATCATGGTGAACTCCTAAGGAATGTGCGCTAGTTTATCCTATAGACCATGACAGTTTCACTAAAAAGCAATCAAATCTAATGAACTCCACCTCAAATTCCTTTACCCAGCAACTCCAGTCCGCATGGGCTTCCCAAGGCAGCATGTTGTGTGTTGGCCTTGACCCAGACCTAAAGCGCCTACCGTCAGCTCTACAAGGAAAGCCGGAGGGAATGTATGAGTTCTGCCGAGAAATCGCCGATGCTACAGCAGATCTTGTTTGCTCCTTTAAACCTCAGTTTGCTTACTTTGCCTCCCAAGGGGCTGAGGCTCAGCTTGAGAAGCTCATCAAATACCTCAAAAATGCCTATCCGCACATTCCAGTCATTCTGGACTCAAAACGGGGCGATATCGGCAGCACTGCCGAGCACTATGCTCTTGAGGCATTTGATCGCTACGGGGCAGATGCTGTAACAGTTAATCCCTATATGGGCTTTGACTCCATTGAGCCCTATTTACGCCACACTGGTAAAGGGGTGATTGTCTTATGTCGCACCTCCAACCCCGGAGGCTCTGATTTACAGTTTTTGAATGTCGCCCCTAATGGCGAGCCGCTCTATCTCCATGTGGCAAAACTCGCTGCAGAACGCTGGAATACCTCAGGCCAAATTAGCCTCGTAGTAGGCGCTACCTTCCCAGAAGAAATTGCCAAAGTACGTACGATTGTTGGCGATATGCCCTTATTAATTCCCGGCGTTGGGGCGCAAGGTGGAGACATTCAAGCCACAGTGAATGCGGGCAGTATTCCTAATAAACCAGGAACTGGCATGATGATTAATTCATCAAGGGCAATTTTGTACGCAAGCTCAGGAAGCGACTTCGCAGATGCAGCCAGAAAAATCGCTCAAAATACGCGCGATGCATTAAGAGTGGCAGCCGCCCAGTAATCCTAAATTAGTGGGGTCCGCCCTTTGGAGGTGGAGTCAGCGCAATATGGTCCATGTACTCCAAGATGAAATCTTGGCGATTGGAGAAATTAATATTGGCTTTGCGACAATACTTTGCCTTGTCAAAGCATTTTGGTGCCGGCAAAGCGGAAGCCAGTTGAGCTGCTTGTTCTCGATCTAAATTGGCTGGAGCCATTCCAAAATAGTGTTGAGAGGCCGCACCCACACCAAAAATACCCTCCCCCCATTCCACAGAATTAAGATAAATCTCAAAAATACGCTGCTTTGAGAGGATTAATTCAAGCAAGCCAGTAATGATTAACTCCTGACCTTTACGGAAATAGTTTTGCTCAGAGGAAAGAAACAGGTTTTTTGCTAGCTGCTGAGTAATCGTAGAGCCACCACGTAAAGCAGTTTTTTCTTTATGGGATTTTTGCTGATTCTTTTCCCAGGCTTTTTGCATATCCTCAACACGAACTCCGTTGTGTTGAAAAAAGATATCGTCCTCACTCACCAAAATCGCCCGTTTTACATTTGTAGAAATCTTGCCGTAAGGCACCCATGAAGACTGGATAGAGCATGACAAATGCCAGCCACATAAACGCCAAGATTCCGCACGCTGAAACGCAGTGCTGCCAGGATTTAAGAAAGACCACAAGCCAACTTGAATCACAAAATACATTTGCATGGCAATAAAACCACCAAACAAACATTTCAGAAAATAACTTAGCCAACGCATTGAGGCTTTAGAGGCTAGTTAACCGAAGTGCGCAACTCAGCCAAAATGGCTCGAGGGCAAATGGATTGGGTCAACTCCGAACCTCTCCAAATTAGAAAAGCATCTGCGGCCTGCTCTACCAACATACCTAAACCATCGCTTACTCGAGCCCCTCTCTGAAAAGCCTGTGCCATAAAAGCGGTAGTTTTACCGTACACCATGTCATAAGCAAATGATCTAGGTGTGAATATATTAACTACAGCCCCCGCGCTCAGTGGCGACTCATCCGAGAGACCAGCTGCAGTAGCATTAATAATAAGATCAAAAGGCTGAGTAGTTTTAACTTGATCTTCCAAATCCGAAAGAGTGCGCGACCCCAGCTTCACCTGCCATGCGAGAGCGACTTTACTAAATAGCCCCACAAGTTCATCCGCTTTTTCACTTGAACGATTGGCAATGATCAACTCAACTGGTGACTGTTCTAGCAAAGGCCCCAATACCCCGCGAGCAGCCCCACCGGCACCAAGCAATAACACTCTGGCTCCATGCAGCTCAATACCTTGAGCCAGCAAATCTCTTACCAGGCCAGCACCGTCAGTATTATCGCCATAAATTTTTTCATCTTGAATGAACAAGGTATTCACAGCGCCTGCCAATTGAGCGCGAGGCGTCAATACATCACACAAAGCTTGCGCCTCCAATTTGAATGGCACAGTGACATTCATACCTTTGCCACCTTGCGCAAAAAAGGCCTTAACTTCCCCTCTAAATTGATTTATGGCTGGCTGCAAGCGGCCATAATACATAGCTTGTTTAGATTGCTCCGCAAAGCGACTGTGAATCTGTGGTGACTTGCTATGAGCAATAGGATTGCCAGCAACAGCATAAACATCCAGTCCTGGAAAGAGAGCGGGGTCTGTATGCAAATCTAAGTTTGAGGTTAGTGAATTCATGATGGCTACAGAATAAGCGAATTTTCTCAATAGATATTAGTGGTGCAAATCTAAATGGTCTGAACCATCTCTTGTAAAGTCAAAAGTAGAAACCCAATCTAGCACATCTATTTGATTGCGCATTTCAGATGGAAAAGAGCCAAAGGGGGCTGAAGCTCGAACGATGGCTAAAGCCTGACGATCTAACTCGGCATTCCCAGAGCTTCGTCCTATTGAAAGACCTTCTTTACCTTGAGCGTTTGGGGTGATACGCCCTTGCGCATCAACGCTCACCACAATCACAAGGCTGCCATAAAGTGGACGTCCATTAGCGCGCGGGAAGAAAGTGCTGCCGTAAGTCTCGATCTTTTGCCGCATAGCATCGTAATACTGCGCAAAAACAACCGCCTTAGTGCTAGCTCCAGTCAATACCTTACGACGTGGCTCCTTGCCATTAATTTGCAAACGTTTTGCTAACTCTGCCTCTAAAGAATTTAATTGGGAAATCAATTTTTTTTCTTCCCCGCTTTTGCGCCCACCGGAACGAGTGCGCTCAGCATCTAATTTAGCCAGCATTTGCTTTTGCTGTTTTTCCAAAATCTCTAACTGGGCATCCGCGCCCAATCTGGCACGATGCAGAGCACTTGCCTCCTGATCAGCTGTTTTCCCACCACCCTGAAGATCGGCCTGCGCTAATTTATTTGCATGTTTAGAGGGAGTGGGATTGCTGGCATTGACCAGCACCACGCTCAAGGGCGTATTGAGGCGACGACTCTGAACTTCATTCATACCCCAACGAAATGATAAAAAAATCAAATGAATCAATAGAGAAGCAGCAAGCGCAAACCCAAATGGATAGCGCTCCCACATATTTTTTAAATAACACCTGAACGCCTGGGCGCCATCTAATCTAGGCAGGAGTTGCATCATCCTCGGGAGTACTCTGTTTTTCTATAGATTCAATTTGAACTACACGAACCTCAGCACTTAATTGCAAGAGATCAACACTCAAAATAGTAACTTCAGCTCGGGTCATACGTGGGTGGGTAGCTAACTCTGGGATAGGTAAATGCAAAGGAATCACTTCAACCCTAGACATGCCCTCTTTCAAATGGCGAACAAACACATGTCTAGGTGTGGATTCTTGCATCACCCATCTCAAACACCAATACTTCTCCATACGATCTTGATATTCACCATAGGCCTGATAAGAGGCATCAAAATCGGCCGCAATACCCATTAAGGTTGCATCTCTTGGTGGAAAGGGAGCAACCATCTTCGCGGTCACACCATGCTTAGCCAAAGCAATGAGTTGCCATTGATTTACAAGATCAGAATATCTTCTCAGCGGCGATGTACACCAAGCGTAGTACTCCAAACCTAATCCCTCATGAGGACCTGGAGTAGTTTGCATGCGGGTGCGCAATGGACCCCAGCCTTTTTGTGTGCGGAATAGCCCTGGAAGACCATGCTCCGCCAATAAACGCCCTGAAGCGCTATTACAGTAGATCATCCACTCAGCAACAATCGTATCCAAAATAGAGCCACGCTGACGGGGGGTAATCTCTACCCGCTTACTCCCATCAACTTCTTGAATTTGAAAATGAAAATCTCTTGCTAAGGCATTTGGATCAATCAGGCCCAAATGCTCCGGACGCAGTCCATTGACAATGCGCTGCGCTTGACGGCCCGCATGTAAAAGTTTTGCAGCTTGCCACAAAACCGATAATTCATGACGGTAAGGAAATTCATCCAGATCAGAAGCTAGGCTTTCTTCCGTTACCTTATGCTCCAAATCTTCTAATCGTAAATTAGCAGCCATTGGAACCCTCTCTACCCGCAGCTGCAAAGAGTGATCAACAATCTTTCCCACTTGATCAATATCTACATAAATTGAGAGTGCAGGTCGTGGCGCGCCCTCATCTAATGAGAACTGCTGTATCAATGAATTAGGCAGCATTGTAATTTTGTCGCCCGGAAAATACACAGTAGACATACGCATTCGCGCGATCTGATCCAAGGGATCATCTTTCGAAATAGATAAGCCAGGAGCGGCGATGTGCACACCAATCCGATAGCCGCCCCCTCCCTCTGTCAACACTGTCACCGATAAAGCATCGTCAATCTCAGTAGTCCCAGAATCATCAATGGAGAAAGCCTGAACTTGAGCGAGCGGTAATTGGGCTAAGGTAGCCTCATAAGCATCCTCATCAAGATGCATGCTTTCATTGTGATTTGCCCCCATCGGAAAGTGGGTCTTCAGGAAAAATCCTTGGTGATAGTCTAAAGGTGAATCTATAGCCCCACACCGAATCATGAGTTGCGCAGGGGATTCTCCTGTTGCCGCACAAGCAGCAATAAAGGCTTTATATGCTGAGGTATTTTTATCTGGCGAGAATAAGAGTTGTTTTGCAATGGACAGGAGTGCTTCAGGAAATTTTCCAGAAACAAGCTCCTGCTGCCAAACGGTTTGCTGCTCTAACTCTTTTTGCTTGCGCTCAAGCGCGAGCAAGCCAGCCTGCAATTGATCCAAGGGAGCGCGTTGAAAGCGACCACGCCCTTTGCGGCGGAAAAACACTGGAGCACCCTGTAAAGCAATCGCCAGCGCCACTTGCTGAGAAATACTGGCTTGAGATCCAAAATATTCGTGAGCGACATCAACTAAACCAAACTCTTCATCAGGAGCGCAATCCCAGAGTAGCTGTAAGTCAATCTCTTTGGATAAAGCATTCGCCTCATCCATGACAACTTGAGGTTCAGGCTTTTCAAACCGCAACCAAACCTCTTTTGCTTTCAGTTTGATTTTTTTACCAGATAGACTGCTTGCCTGCCAGGATTCAGTATCGCCTGAACCAGAGGCAGAATGGACTGTAGCGATCTTAATGTCGCCACCCTCTTCATATAAAAGATGCATGCTTACAGGGAAATTCCGCCGCTGGCTTCTAGTGCAACACCATTTACATAGCTTGCCTCATCACTAGCTAAAAATAGATAAACGTTTGCCATTTCCTCAGGGGTACCCAAGCGCCCAAGCCAGCTACGCTTTTCAATGTCTTGCAAAATATTTTCCGGCATCGCCTTCACCATTTCTGTGGCAATGAATCCTGGACATACCGCGTTCACACGGATGCCTTTTGAGCCTAATTCACGCGCCCAAGTTTTGGTAAATCCAATAATCCCAAACTTGGTAGCTGCATAGTTCGTTTGACCAAAATTACCATAAAGGCCAACAACACTAGAAGCATTAACGATTGCGCCAGAACCAGCCTCAAGCATATGAGGCACAACTAACTGTGTGCAGTTAAATACACCTTTTAAATTTACGTCAATGACCGTATCGAATTGTGCTTCGGTCATTTTGATTAAACGCGCATCTTGCGTAATGCCAGCGTTGTTAATCAAAATATCAATTCGCCCATGACGTTGAATAATTTCATCTACAACGGATTGAATGCTTGCACGATCAGTGACATTCATTACATGACCCTCAGCACCAGGAATCTGATCAACTGCCGCTTTTATTGCCTCAGAGCCAATGTCAACAATGATGACTTTTGCTCCTTCTTGTGCAAACCGTTTGGCTGTTGCGAAGCCAATACCTTTTGCCGCTCCAGTAATGATGGCTACTTTATCTTTTAATCTATCGCCCATTTTTAACTTTCCTATTGAGTTTCAGTTAACACCTATTGATTACCAAACAACCCTTAAGCAATCGCATTTAATATTTTTTGATGTATGCCACCAAAGCCGCCATTACTCATTACCAGAATGTGATCTCCAGGCTGAGCTTCTTTAGAAATGGCTAAGACAAGCTCTTCCAAGTCATCGAAAGCATGCGCCTTATTTTTTTCATTGTCATTCAAGGGGGATAAGACTTCTGCAAGATCCCAGCCCAATATATCCTTTCCAGCACTTGCACCATAAGCAAAAACTTTATCAACCTCATGCAAACTAGCTGGCAATTGCGCTTTCATAACACCTAATTTCATCGTATTTGAGCGAGGTTCCAGTACCGCCAGAATGCGCGCCTTACCTACTCGTCTACGCAATCCATCAACAGTAGTTGTAATAGCCGTAGGGTGATGAGCAAAATCGTCATATATGGTGATGTCATTAGCAACGCCAATGGTTTCCAAGCGGCGCTTTACATTCTTGAAGTCTGACAGTGCCAGCGCAGCATCCGCAGGGGTGATGCCAATATGGTTGGCAGATGCAATTGCAGCAAGAGCATTTAGCTGATTGTGACGGCCCATTACCCCTGAATCAGGAGCCCACCTTACAGTGGCCACATCTTGACCAAGATGGCGAACAATAAAGCCATCATCTTCCTGCGGAATTAAAGACCATGCATTTTGTTTGTCTTGCCCAAAATGCTCAACAGAAGACCAGGCCCCACGTGCGATAACACTCTCTAAAGCAGGCTCTTCACCATTGACAACCAATAGACCGTCACCAGGAACAGTGCGTACAAGATGATGAAATTGGGTTTCAATTGCAGCAAGATCAGCAAAAATATCTGCGTGATCAAACTCAAGATTATTTAATAAAGCAGTACGTGGGCGGTAATGAACAAATTTACTGCGCTTATCAAAAAATGCTGTGTCATATTCATCTGCCTCGATGACAAAGTACTTTCCCTCACCCAATTTTGCAGAGACCGTGAAGTTCAATGGGACGCCACCTATCAAATAACCCGGCTTGTATCCGTTGTATTCCAAAATCCAAGCGAGCATGGCTGAGGTAGTGGTTTTACCGTGCGTACCAGCAACTGCTAAAACATGCCTTCCAAATAAAACTTGCTCGCCCAACCATTGCGGTCCAGACGTATATGGAAGACCTTGGTTCAAAATGGCCTCCATCAGCGGATTGCCGCGAGAAACCACGTTGCCTATAACGAATAAATCAGGCATCGTCTCAAACTGTAATAATTGATCGGGCGAGAATCCCTCAATCAGCTCAATACCTTGAGCCTCAAGCTGAGTGCTCATTGGTGGATACACGTTGGCATCACAGCCAGTAACGCGATGTCCAGCCTGCCGAGCGATTGCGGCAATGCCGCCCATGAAAGTTCCGCAAATGCCCAAGATATGAATATGCATTGGCAAATTTTAGCAACTAAGCCATAAACCACTTTTCTTCAGACTTACAACGATAGAAGACTTAGTTTTCGATTATTTTGACTCGATTTACCGGTTAATGCTGTATATAATTACAGTATGTTTAGAGCAACTAAAGTACGTCTTTATCCAACTAAAGCTCAAAAACAAAAACTTGCGCAGGACTTCGGTAACGCGCGCAAGGTTTGGAATCTAGCTTTGGATTTAAAGCAAGCAGCCCATGCTAGTGGTGAGTCGCTGTCTTGTTATGACATTAAGAAAATGCTCCCTATTTGGAAAAATGGCGAATACAAATATTTAAAACAAACTCATTCACAGGTTTTACAAGAGAGCATTCTGCATCTGGATAGGGCATATAGAAATGCTTTTGCCCGCATTCAACAAGGCAAGCGTGCAACCGCCAAGCACACAAAGAATGCCAATCTGTTCGGATTTCCGGTATTCAAATCAAAATACGATAGCCGACAAGCGATCAGCTACCCGCAGGGCGTTGCAGTCTTAGGCAACAAGATCAATTTTCCGAAAATTGGTCAAATAAAAGCCAAAGTGCATAGAGATATTATCGGCAAGATTAAGACGGTGACCATATCACGCGAAAGTACTGGAAAAATTTATGCCTCCATTTTGACGGAAGATCCTCAACCAATTACTGAACCTTTAACCTCTTTTGACGACCATCAAATCATTGGCATCGATTTGGGCATTAAGAATTGGGTTACCGACACTAGTGGTGAGAAATTACCTAATCCACAACACCTTAAAAAATCGATCTCTAAGCTTACAAGAATACAAAGATCCTTATCTCGCAAAGTTGAATCCGCTAAAAACAGATGCACGGCAGACGGCAAGTCATCTAAAGAACTACGTAAATACTTTGGTAGCAATATCGCCAAAGATCAAAAACGCCTTGCTCTTGCACATGAAAAAGTCCGTCATGTACGTGAAAATTACCAGCACCAAGTTTCTAGCAAATTGGCCAACAAAAACCAAGTGGTCATAGCGGAAACCTTAAATGTCAAAGGCATGATTTCCAATCGAAATTTCTCGAAAGCGATCTCCGATTGTTCATGGAGTAGTTTTTTAGGTAAGCTCGATTACAAGCTTAAAGCTAAAGGCGGTCAACTTGTTCGAATCTCACCCTGGTTTCCCTCCACCAAGATGTGCAACCATTGCCGGGAGATCAATGAGAAAATTGAACTCTCTGATCGAATTTGGACTTGCAACGCTTGTAATGCCATCATTGACAGGGATATTAATGCCGCTTTAAACATCAGGGAAGTTGGTATTGTGAAATTAAAGGCCGCAGGACTGTCGGTCTACGCTCATGGAGGCCATGTAAGACTCGATGATTTTGATCAAGCAATGGCCTGCGAAGTGGGAAGCCATTAGTTTTAGGAGCAGTCACCTAAGGAGTCGCAATGAAACAAAGACAATGGATCATCATCTGCCTAATTGGCGTTTTAGCACTAGTCGCTGGGGTCTTCAGTTCTCAGTGGATATCCCAAACGAGACTGGTTTCTAACTCATCAGTTAAAGCCTTTTTTGCCAATCAATGGCAAGCGCCCGATGGAAAAACCATTGAGACTGAAAAATGGCAAGGGAAAATCCTGGTTGTGAATTTTTGGGCCTCCTGGTGCCCACCTTGCGTAGAAGAAATGCCTGTTTTAGACAAGTTACAAAAAGCGTTTCTACAACAAAATGTCTTATTTGTAGGCATTGGCATTGATTCACCATCCAACATACGAGAATTTCTAAAAAATACTCCGATTTCCTATCCTGTGGCAATTGGTGGATTAGAGGGAAGCAATCTCTCCAAGCAATTAGGCAACGCGCAAGGAGCCCTTCCCTATACGATCATCATTAATACCAAAGGTAAGGTCATTTATAGCAAACTCGGAAAGATAAGTGAAGATGAGGTCAGAAATGCCATTAAAGATACTTTATAAGTTAATTTAACAATTTTTATAGCAATCAGTTGCTCAGAGCAAAAACTCCTCTTTTTTTAGCCTCTAAATTAAAAAACGTCTAATTTTCATTATCTTCTGTTAAAAATTCAGAATTTCAACCATTCAATCCATACTTTTAACTTGGTTAAATGAAATACAGCGTTATACTTTCACCTTACCTAGTGAAGTCTCAATGCCACTAAGTAAGTAGCGGCAGCCAAAAGCGTTATTAACTGATTAGCCTCTAACTGCACTCAAAAATAGGGATCTATGTCGAAAAAAGCATCAATTCTCGTAATTCAAGGCCCTAACCTTAATTTATTAGGCACTCGTGAACCCGATGTTTACGGCAAAACAACCCTAGAAGACATCCATTCCAAACTTCAAGAGATCGTCCAAGCCAATACAGTTGAGCTAGATACTTTTCAAAGCAATCATGAAGGTCAATTAATTGATCGAATTCATCAAGCCAAATTAGATGGGGTTGATTTCATCATCATCAATCCGGGCGCATTCACTCACACTAGCGTTGCCCTTCGCGACGCTTTGGCGGGTGTTGCAATCCCCTTTATAGAAGTTCATCTATCTAACATTCACCAACGCGAAGAGTTTCGCAAACACTCGTATTTAGCAGATATAGCCATTGGAGTGATTTGCGGTCTAGGCGCGATTGGTTACGAATTAGCCCTTGAAGCAGCAATTTCACGTTTGAAAAATAAAGATTAATTAAGAATTACAAGAGAGGAAGCACTTCCATGGACCTTAGAAAACTCAAAACCCTGATTGACTTAGTTTCTGAATCAGGCATTTCCGAATTAGAAGTTAATGAGGGCGAAGACCGCGTTCGCATTGTTAACGCTGGATCACAAGTCCCAATGGGTCAACAAGTGGTTTATGCAAACCATCCAGCCCCAATGCAAACTATGCAAGCTGCCCCAGCGGCCAATCTTACTGCGGAAGCCGCTCCAGCAGAACCGCCTGTAGAAACTGGCTTTGTAGCACGTTCGCCAATGGTGGGTACTTTTTACCGTGCCCCCAACCCAGAATCTCCCGACTTCGTTAAAGTTGGCGACACCGTTACAGTTGGTCAAACACTTTGCATCATTGAAGCGATGAAGCTCCTCAATGAAATCGAGGCTGAAAAAGCCGGCGTCATTAAACAAATTCTATGTGAAAACGGTCAAGGCGTTGAATTTGATCAACCCCTTTTCATCATTGCTTAATTTCTTAAGCCTCTATCCACATTTACCGAACTGAGGGACAACATGTTCGATAAGATTCTGATTGCCAATCGGGGAGAAATCGCTCTCCGTATCCAACGCGCATGCCGCGAGTTGGGAATTAAAACTGTGGTGGTCTTTTCCACCGCAGATAAAGAAGCAAAATACGTCAAGCTAGCAGATGAGGCAGTCTGCATTGGGCCCGCCCCATCGCCACTAAGCTATCTAAATATGCCAGCAATCATTTCTGCGGCTGAAGTTACCGACGCAGAAGCTATTCACCCTGGCTATGGTTTTCTTTCTGAGAATGCCGATTTTGCTGAACGCGTAGAGAAATCTGGTTTTGCGTTTATTGGCCCTAAAGCTGAGTCCATTCGCCTAATGGGCGATAAAGTTTCAGCCAAGCGCGCCATGATTAAAGCCGGTGTGCCATGTGTACCTGGATCTGAAGGCGCATTGCCTGACAATCCAAAAGAAATCATCGCCACCGCAAAAAGTGTTGGTTATCCAGTAATTATCAAAGCAGCAGGTGGCGGTGGCGGACGCGGAATGCGCGTAGTACATACCGAAGCCGCTCTGCTTAATGCCGTCAATATGACCAAGGAAGAGGCGGGTCGCGCTTTTGGTAATCCAGAAGTCTATATGGAAAAGTTTCTTGAGAAACCTCGCCATGTAGAAATTCAAATTCTGGCTGACACCCATGGCAATGCTATCTGGCTGGGTGAACGCGATTGCTCTATGCAACGCCGCCACCAAAAAGTGATTGAAGAAGCACCAGCCCCCGGTATTGATCGTCGATTAATCGCCAAAATTGGCGAACGTTGCGCTGAAGCCTGTAGAAAAATTAACTATCGCGGAGCGGGTACTTTTGAATTTCTCTATGAAGATGGGGAATTCTTCTTTATCGAAATGAATACCCGAGTCCAAGTTGAGCATCCAGTAACTGAAATGATTACGGGTGTGGATATTGTTCAGGAACAAATTCGCATTGCTGCCGGCCTTAAACTGGGCTATCGTCAAAAAGATATCGTTTTCCGCGGACATGCGATTGAATGTCGCCTCAATGCTGAGGATCCTTTTAAATTCACGCCAAGTCCAGGTCGGATTGGTTCGTTCCATATGCCAGGTGGCCCTGGAATACGCGTTGATTCACACGCCTATAGCGGTTACATGGTGCCATCGAATTACGATTCAATGATCGGCAAGTTGATTTCTTATGGCAATACTCGTGAGCAAGCGATTCGCCGTATGCAAATTGCGCTATCTGAAATGGTGATTGATGGCATCACCACTAATGTGCCTTTACATCGTGAGTTGATGCTTGATCCTAACTTTATGGAAGGCGGCACTAGCATTCATTACCTAGAGCACCGCCTAGAAGAGCAAGCTGCAAGTCGCGGCAAAGCTTAAAGCCCCCCTATGAAAATAAAGGTTCTGCATGTCGTATCGTGAGTTAGTGTTCACAGTTGTTGCCGAAATTGCAGAGCCCTTAGGGGATGTATTGCTAGATTTAGGCGCCCTATCTGTTACGGTCGAAGATGATGCTGCCGGTGGATACGATGAAAATCCACTTTATGGCGAGCCGGGTTTATCACCAGAAGTGCAAGCATGGGAGCGCTCAGCGGTAACCGCTCTTTTTAATCCTGAGATTGATGATTCTGGCAATGTGAATTTCATTCCCGAACTGCTTGCATCCCTAAAAGAAGCGGGCTTTAACCTATCGGCACCCCAAGAAAAAGTTGTTGAAGATCAAGATTGGGTACGCCTCACCCAAAGTCAATTCGCCCCAATTCAAATTGGTGAGCGCATCTGGGTGGTGCCATCATGGCACGAAGCACCAACTGATCCCAATGCCATTTGTTTAGCAGTGGATCCAGGTTTAGCATTTGGTACAGGAAGTCACCCTACAACCCATTTATGCCTGCTTTGGCTTGAACAGCAATCAGATCTTCAAAATCAAAGTCTTCTCGACTATGGTTGTGGCTCGGGCATCCTGGCTATTGCCGCGGCAAAACTGGGTTGTAATCCAGTTGTCGGAACAGACATCGACCCACAAGCAATGGTCGCCGCCCGCAGCAATGCAGAAATCAATCACACTGACATTCGCTTTGTGCTACCAAATGCGGGCGCACCCGAATTGGCTGCAGAAACCAAATACGACATCGTTATGGCCAATATCCTGGCTAATCCCTTGCAAGTTCTGGCGCCTGCATTGGTAAATAAGATGCGCCCCGGTGGAAAGATTGTTTTATCCGGTGTTCTTGCCCGTCAAGCTCAAGAGGTGATTGCAACCTATAGTCAATGGCTTACGCTTTCTGTTTGGAAGGAAAGTGAAGGCTGGGTTTGTTTACATGGCCTATTAGCCAAACCCACTGACAAAAGTATTTCAACATCCCTGGCTCAAAAAAAAAGTCTTAAATTAGTTGCGCTGAGTATTTTTTTTCTGCTGCTCATTCTTTTTGGTGAGCATCTTTCGAGAAACTCTCTACTTCCAAAACTTGCAACTCGAATAGACGGAAGTTCAAATGTTTTGTCAGTTCAAGCTTTTTCACTCCTGCAGCGAATAGATCAAAAGTTATGTCGTGCACTAGGATGCGTAGATCGCCCTGTAAGCGATTTTTCTGCTTGGAAAATATCTGAGGCTACTCTCACACCAGAAAATGTGCGAGAGGGGCTTAAAAACTCTTCCAATCAATCTATATTGCAAGTGGAAATACAAAATCGTCTTGCTGTTGCAGTTTTAATACCAAATTTAGAAATTTTGATTACGGATGCTGAAGAATCTGAGATTAAATCTTTTCAGTTCTCACCAAAAGAATGGCTTCCCATTCATTGGCAAGAAACACATCCCGACTTTTTACAGCATGGTGCACCTTCAGGCGAGTTATTCCAGTCAGATCTCCTTATTTCGCTCCCACAAAATGCTGCAGGCTACCGTGTCCGTATTTTTTACCCTCAATAAAACAATTCAATTTCTTATAGAAAGTAATTATGGCTAGCTTGATTTGTGGCTCTATTGCCTATGACACCATCATGAACTTTGAAGGCAAATTTGCCGATCAAATTCTTCCGGAGCAAATTCATATTCTGAATGTCGCTTTTTTGGTTCCAACCATGCGTCGTGAATTCGGAGGTTGCGCAGGCAATATCGCCTATAACCTCAGCCTATTGGGTGGTGACCCCATCATCATGGCTACCGTGGGCGGAGATGCTACGCCTTACTTAAATCGCCTTGCGCAATTAAAAATCGATGCTAGCCATATTCGCCAGATCGAACAAGCCTTTACGGCTCAGGCAATGATTACTACGGATCAGGCCAATAATCAAATAACTGCCTTTCACCCGGGCGCAATGAATGAATCCCATCTCAATCTTGTTTCAAAAGTTGTTGCAGAGAGGGCCCGGAATGCAAAAAGTGCAACAAAATTTGGAATTGTTGCCCCAGATGGTCGCCAAGGTATGTGGGAGCATTGCCATCAATTGGCGCAAGCTGACATTCCATTCGTGTTTGATCCAGGCCAAGGTTTGCCAATGTTTAATGGTCCCGAGCTTTTGGAGTTAATTGATTTAGCCAGTTACTTGGCTGTAAATGACTACGAAGGTGAAATGCTTGCCCAAAGAACTGGTCTCAATCTTGCAAAAGTTGCTGAGCGCGTGAAAGCCTTAGTGGTAACCAAAGGTGCTGAAGGTGCCGATATTTACACAAATGGCAAATGCATTGCTATTCCACCAGTCCCAGCAGCTAAGGTTATCGACCCAACTGGTTGTGGAGATGCATTTCGTGGGGGGTTATTGTTTGGTTTGGAAAAGGGTCTGGACTGGGAAACTACTGGCCGGCTAGCAAGCCTAATGGGTTCAATCAAAATTACCCATCAAGGCCCACAGAATCACCAAATGAGCAAAGATGAAATCGCAACTCAATTCAAATCCGCCTTTGGATTTAACTTCTAAGAATAAAAAAACTGGGAATTTAGGAGTTTTAATTCCAAAAGTGGCAATAAAAAAGGGATCTCAAAAGAGATCCCTTTGAACTTCACCCATCTATAAGCAAGGCTTAAGGACGTGTGCCAGTTGGGAAGGGCCATGCAGCCGCAGCATTCAGCGCACTAGTCGCTGGAGCAGGAGCTTTTTTAGCCACGGGTTTTTTGACAGCTTTGCCCGCTTTCTTCGCAGCAGGCTTACTTACTTTTTTTTTGCAACTACTTTTTTAGCTACTTTTTTAGCAGCAGGCTTCTTAGCAGCAACTTTTTTAGCTACTTTTTTAGCGGCAGGCTTCTTAGCAGCAACTTTTTTAGCTACTTTTTTAGCAGCAGGCTTCTTAGCAGCTACTTTTTTAGCAGCAGGCTTCTTAGCAGCTACTTTTTTAGCAGCAGGCTTCTTAGCAGCTACTTTTTTAGCAGCAGGCTTCTTAGCAGCTACTTTTTTAGCAGCAGGCTTCTTTGCAGCTACTTTTTTAGCAGCAGGCTTCTTTGCAGCAACTTTCTTCTTGGCGATTGCCATAGTAATGCTCCTTCACGTGAGGATTAATACAAACTACCGATTAAGAAGACCCGACCATGCAATTCCGCCTTATCTTGCGAGCTATTGGAAGTGACGAGCGAGCCATTCATCGGCGCGCGGCTTGATGCTAAGTGCTGCACGCTAATGAATCCTGGAAAAAAAGCCGCGACCCTAAAGGGGAGCGGCTTCTTAAATTTGCTAGAAAAAATAGAGAGAGTAGTCCAAACACCCTTGAAAAAGGGTTTTCGGGATTGAGTCTGGTTTTGCTGACTTTTAAAACTATCCAACCGTCTAATCTCCTATTTAGCCGGCTGTACGCTTTTGTTATCTAACTACTCCCAACTTAGCGCACCACCGGTTTGATACTCAATAACGCGTGTCTCAAAAAAGTTACGTTCTTTTTTCAGATCAATCATTTCTGACATCCATGGGAATGGATTCTCTTCATTTGGGAACATCGCGTCAAGTCCTATTTGCAAACACCTACGATTACAGATGTATCTTAGGTAGCCTTTGAACATCGGCGCATTCAATCCGAGCACTCCGCGAGGCATCGTATCCTCTGCGTAACGGTACTCTAATTCAACTGCTTTTTCGAAGATCGTTTTAATCTCGTCTTTGAACGCGGAAGTCCATAGCTGCGGGTTCTCCAGCTTAATTTGATTGATTAAATCGATGCCAAAATTGCAGTGCATTGACTCGTCGCGAAGGATGTATTGATACTGCTCAGCAGCACCCGTCATTTTGTTTTGACGACCCATTGCAAGTATTTGCGTAAAACCAACATAAAAGAACAAACCTTCCATCACGCAGGCAAAAACAATTATTGAGCGAAGTAATTTTTGATCATTTTCTAAAGTGCCAGTTTTAAATGTTGGGTCCGTTAAGACATCAATAAACGGAATCAAGAACTCATCTTTGGCGCGAATCGAATCAATCTCGTGATAAGCATTAAAGATTTCACCTTGATCCAGACCCAAAGATTCCACAATATATTGATAGGCATGGGTATGAATTGCTTCTTCAAACGCTTGGCGCAATAAGTATTGACGACATTCTGGGGCAGTAATATGGCGATAAGTACCTAAAACAATATTATTTGCCGCTAAAGAATCAGCCGTAGTAAAGAAACCTAAGTTGCGCTTAATAATGCGACGCTCATCTTCGGTTAAGCCGTTAGGATCTTTCCAAAGCGCGATATCGCGGTTCATATTGATCTCTTGTGGCATCCAATGATTGGCACAACCAGCTAAATACTTCTCCCAAGCCCACTTATATTTAAATGGAACCAGCTGATTTACATCAGTCTTAGCATTAATGACACGCTTATCGGCAGCATTCACGCGATGCGCAGCACCGCCAGCCAATGATGCGGCTTGCAATGGTGCAGGTGCAGCAGCTTGAGGCGCTAAAGCAACTTGGTCTGGCTCTGGGTATTGCTGCTCCGCGACTACTGGCTGCGGAGCAAGACCAGCTTTCGCTAGTGCTGGTGCAACTTCCTCTTCCCAATTCAACATAACTTTCTCCTTAATTCTTTTATTTCAGATCAATAAGCAAATTGCTTACTGACAAGATTCACACTCTTCAAAGCCAGCATCACCTGGACGCATTGTGCAAACTGGGCCATCCGCCTCTTGCGCAGCAAGTGCTGCTGCATCAGTTCCATTGACGCCGCCACCGCTTGATACTGAATTGAGCTGGCCACTAGCAACTGTAGATTTCTCAACATGGGTAGCGGCCATCGTACGGAGATAGTAAGTAGTTTTCAAACCACGCAACCAAGCCAACTTATAAGTGTCATCCAATTTTTTGCCAGATGCACCGCCCATGTAGATATTTAAAGACTGTGCTTGATCGATCCACTTTTGGCGACGGGATGCTGCCTCAACCAACCAACTTGGCTCAACTTCAAAGGCGGTGGCATACAAATCGCGCAAGTCTTGCGGAACACGATCAATCTTCGACAAAGTACCATCAAAGTACTTCAAATCAGCAATCATGACCTCATCCCACAGTCCACGTTCCTTCAAATCACGTACCAAGTACTCATTTACGACCGTAAATTCACCAGATAAGTTAGATTTAACAAATAAGTTTTGGAATGTAGGCTCAATACAAGCTGATACGCCAATAATGTTAGAAATAGTTGCTGTAGGTGCAATCGCTACGCAATTAGAGTTACGCATACCGTACTGCTTGATACGCTCGCGCAAGCTAGTCCAGTCTAAAGTTGAAGAACTATCAACCTCTAAATAGCCGCCACGCTCTTCAGCCAACAAGCGCACTGAATCTTGCGGAAGAATGCCGCGATCCCAAAGTGAACCCTTATATGTACTGTAAACACCGCGCTCTTCAGCTAAGTCATTGGAGGCTTGATAAGCGTAATAACAAACAGCTTCCATAGAAGAGTCGGCAAATTTCACTGCTTCATCGCTAGCATAAGGAATGCGTTGCATATGCAGACAGTCCTGGAAACCCATAATGCCCATTCCAACCGGACGATGTTTCAAATTAGAATTACGTGCTTTAGCAACAGCGTAGTAATTAATATCAATCACGTTATCCAACATACGCATAGCAGTGCGGATAGTTCTTTGAAGCTTCTCATGGTCCAAAACCAACTTGCCGCTAGCGTCAGTTTTCATATGAGCAGTCAAATTAACAGAGCCTAAGTTACAAACTGCAATTTCGCTCTCATTGGTATTGAGCGTAATCTCAGTACATAAGTTTGAAGAGTGAACTACACCAATATGCTGCTGTGGGCTACGAATATTGCAAGGATCCTTGAAAGTAATCCATGGATGGCCTGTTTCAAACAACATACCAAGCATCTTGCGCCACAATTGCTGTGCTGGAATTCTGCGGAATGGCTTTAACTCACCTCGGTCAGCTTTTTGCTCATAAGCAATATAAGCTGCCTCAAAGGCTTTACCGTACTTATCATGCAAATCAGGCGTATTTGATGGAGAAAATAGAGTCCAATCGCCATTCTCCATGACACGCTTCATAAATAAATCAGGAATCCAGTTAGAAGTGTTCATGTCATGGGTACGACGGCGATCATCACCAGTGTTCTTACGCAATTCCAAGAACTCTTCGATATCCAAATGCCATGTTTCTAGGTAAGCACAAACTGCACCTTTACGCTTACCACCTTGATTCACTGCAACAGCGGTGTCATTCACTACTTTTAAGAATGGCACAACACCCTGTGATTTGCCATTAGTGCCCTTAATATGACTTCCAAGAGCACGTACATTGGTCCAGTCATTACCCAAGCCGCCTGCAAACTTGGAAAGCAATGCATTTTCTTTCAAGGCCTCATAGATACCATCCAGGTCATCTTCAACCGTAGTTAAATAGCAGCTTGATAGTTGAGGACGCGTAGTTGCGGAATTAAAGAGTGTTGGTGTGCTGGACATGAAATCAAATGTGGAAAGGATTTCATAGAATTCAATCGCACGACGCTCCCGATCTAGCTCATTTAAAGACAATCCCATCGCTACGCGCATAAAAAAAGCTTGCGGCATTTCAATGCGGCGATCTTCAATATGTAAGAAATAACGGTCATACAGAGTTTGCAAGCCCAAATAATTAAATTGCAAATCGCGACTAGCGTTCAAAGCTGCCGCTAATCTTGGTAAATCAAACTCGCGCATACGTGGATCAAGCAACTCCGCAGAAATACCCTCGTTAATATATTTAGCGAAATAAGTACTGTATTCAGCCTGCATATTGCTCTGCAATACCTCGCGACCAAGTATTTCTTTGCGAATAACGTGCATCAAGATACGTGCTGTGACCTGGCTATACGCAGGATCCTTTTCAATTAAGGTGCGAGAAGCCAAAATAGCTGAGTCATATACCTGAGCCATTGGTACGCCATCATATAAATTCTTAATAGTTTCAGTGATGATTGGGGAAGCGGTGATATGGCTACCCAAACCTTCGCAGGCAGCCTCTAAAACGGTACGCAAAGCCGCCATATCCAACAGCTTCTCTACACCGTTATCCATCACTCTGACGGTAGATTCACCTGCTTGGTTACTTGCATTCAAATCCTGAGTTGCACCCTGTTGGGTAGCACGCTCTTGATTACGCTTCTCACGATAAAGCACATAAGCACGGGCCACATTGTGCTCACCACTGCGCATTAAAGCTAATTCCACTTGATCTTGAATATCTTCAATATGAAATGTTCCGCCATTGGGACGGCTACGCAACAACGCGCGCACTACAGAGTGGGTTAGCTGCTCCACTTGCTCACGCACACGCGCAGAGGCAGCACCTTGACCCCCATTGACCGCCAAAAATGCCTTAGTCACGGCAATGGCAATTTTGGAAGGCTCAAAAGCAACCACTGAACCATTACGTCGAATGATCTTGTAATCAGAAAGTTGGGTTGCTTGATTGCCGCCAACACCACCAGCGATAAAACCGGCTGAAGGTGCTTGATTAACCATTCCCTCTGGATTCAATCCAGAATGATTTGCTCCGGCAGTTTGTCCTGCCGTCTGTGGATTAGCGTATGTCATGTTATTCCTGCTTTATATATAGTAATTTGTACAAAAAATCGTTAAAAAACAATGGGGTATTGCTCGATTCAAACACTACATCTAGTGTTTTGAAGTGCATTTGTCACTAAGTATAGGGAAATATGACAAATTTTGTAAGAGGTTTCTCACGCAAACTTATAAGTATTTTTACTAACTTTTCCAGAAATTTTGGGGTGTTTTTGGTGCAAAATTTTTACCCCTTACTAGGTAAAGGGGATAGAAGTAAGCATGTGCTCACATCTAGAAATTTTGACCTAGCGAGAATTCAATCCGTAGGGAAATTTTTCTACGGAAAGCCCTGATTTTTCCTGAAACCTCTTCCAGTTAAATTGAAGACCAGGGTCAGTTTTTCGATTGGGGGCAATATCGCTATGACCAGCAAACTGCAGGTTAGGGTATTGAATGCTTAATTGAGAAATCAGCATTTGAAGTGCTTGATACTGATTTTCCTCAAAGTCGCACTCCCCGTCCCCCTCAAGCTCAATTCCAATAGAAAAGTCGTTGCACTTTTCCCTCCCCAAAAACGAGGAAACTCCAGCATGCCAAGCCTTGTTTTGAGTTGAGACAAACTGAAAAACCTCGCCTACTCGAGAAATTAAGAAGTGGCTTGAAACTTTTTGATCGGCAATTTCGCGGAAATAAGGATGCGCAGAACTATCAAGCTTATTTTGAAAAAAATCCACAATGAAATGAGTGCAAGATCGCTTTTGGAAGTCTCCAGGAGGCAAACTAATGTGATGTAAGACTACTAATTCAGGGGTTGCTCGGTTGGGGCGCAAATCGTAGTTTGGTGAGACACGCCAGAAAGTACTGCCCAGCCAACCTTGCTCATCAATCTTGTTGACGTGCTCTTTTGAGCAGTAAAAGCGATCCTCTATAAAAGTCGCTTCTGACTGAGGTAAGTGAATTTTGCAGTATTGGCATTGCACCATGGCTTCTGGCGTAGAAATTTTTGCCTTTACCCTGGAATGGGATTGGGAGTGCATCCCATTTTTGGACATTTTCTGCCGATTAGCCTTTAACCAAAAGTAAAAAAGTGCCGCACCAGAAAGCAAAAAAAGCCACTTAATCAAAACTTCATACCCTCTGGAGGATGACTTCCATTACAAAACGACTACCAACATAAGCCAGCAATAAGGCAGTGTATGCACTTAAGACCCAGCGTATGGCTGCACGCCCTCGAAGACCAACCCGCCAACGGGCAATTAACAAACCTCCAAATAGAAACCAAGAAATCAAAGCAAAAATCGTTTTATGATCAAAAACAAGCGGTTTGCCAAACAGTGTTTGAGAGAAAAGCAGCCCTGAAAAGACTGTTAGGGTTAAAAGCGCGAAACCAACATAAAGCAAGTTAAATAAGAGGCTTTCCATTGTCATGAGTGGCGGCAAACCTTCGAGCCAAAGGGCGGCACGGCTATTGGGAACAATTGCTAGTTGACGGTGTAAAGCCCGATCCTGAATACTCATCAACATAGCGTGCATTGCTGCCAAACTCAATAAACCCACGGAAACAGTGGCCACAATAAAGTGTCCCTTGAACCAAGGATCAGACACGGCCTTAGGAGAAATTAAGGCTCCAGGGAATATAGTAGGTAAGAATGCGCAAGTCATAGCGAAAAGTAAGGCCATCCACCGTAAACTGGAAATAGGCAAAAACCAAGACTGAAACCAATAAAAAGCCAAACCTACCCAAGCAATAAGGGATAAATCTTGAGCAAAACCAAAGACAAAACCCTGCGCAGTGAATACAGAATCATGTAACTGAATGCCGTGAATCACTAAAATCACAAAAATTGCCACTTGGACCACACCAGCAAATAAAGCAGACTCTAATACCAGCCTTGATTTAAGCGTCAAAACAAGCAAAAGAATCAAATAAAGTAAGGGTGGCAGCCATCCGTAACTTGAGTAACCTAAAATATCCATCTGGAAAGTCTAATCGATAAATGCTAGAAAACCTCACCGACCGCCTATCTCGTGTTGTTAAAACAATGCGGGGACAAGCCCGCCTAACCGAAAGTAACACCGCAGAAATGCTGCGGGAGATCCGTTTGGCCTTATTAGAGGCTGACGTAGCACTTCCAGTAGTGAAATCTCTGCTGGAGCAAATTAAATTCAAAGCCCTTGGTGAGGAAGTTGTTGGCAGCCTTAGCCCAGGACAAGCATTAGTAGGGGTAGTTCAACGTGAACTCGCCCAAGTAATGGCTGGTGAACCCAGTCAAAGCGGTGAACTCAATTTAGCCACCCAGCCACCAGCAGTCATTTTGATGGCTGGTTTGCAGGGTGCTGGTAAAACCACTTCCGTTGGTAAGTTGGCCAAATGGCTGCAGGAAAAAAAGAAGAAGAAGGTATTAACAGTTTCATGCGACGTTTATCGTCCAGCGGCAATAGAGCAGCTGGAAACCGTTACTAAACAAGTTGGTGCTGAATTTTTTCCAAGCAACATAAACCAAAAACCCAATGATATTGCTCTTGCTGCGCTTGATTGGGCACGACGTCATTATTTCGATGTTGTTCTAGTTGACACTGCAGGTCGCCTCGGTATTGACGAAGCTTTAATGCAAGAACTCAAGACCTTGCATGCTAGCCTCAATCCTATTGAGACCTTATTCGTAGTTGATGCGATGCTGGGTCAAGATGCGATTAATACAGCCAAAGCATTCCATGAAGCCCTTCCGCTGACCGGCGTAATTCTCACAAAACTGGATGGAGACTCCCGTGGTGGTGCCGCACTTTCCGTACGCCAAATCACTGGTGTTCCACTTAAGTTTATTGGTGTCGCTGAGAAAATGGATGGCCTTGAAGCCTTCGATGCTGAGCGAATGGCTAACCGGATTTTGGGGATGGGCGATATCCTTGCGCTGGTTGAACAGGCCCAACAACATGTAGATGTTGCTAAAGCCGAAAAATTAGTCGCAAAGATTTCTAAAGGCGGCTTTGATCTTGGAGACTTTAGGGATCAACTAACCCAGATGCAACAGATGGGCGGCATGGCGAGCTTAATGGATAAATTACCCAGCCATATGGCACAAGCTGCATCTAAAACCAACTTAAGTGAAGCTGATAAACAAACTAAGCGCATGCGCGGAATCATCGATAGCATGACACCCCGTGAACGCACAAAACCTGAATTACTCAAGGCAAGCCGCAAACGCCGCATCGCTGCAGGTGCTGGCGTTCAAGTGCAGGAAGTAAATCGTTTGCTAACGCAATTTGAGCAAATGCAAACCATGATGAAACAATTTAAAGGCGGGAAAATGGCTCGCACCATGGCCACAATGGCTGCTAAAGGTGCGGCCAAAGGGCTTGGTGGACTCTTTAAAAAATAAATTAAAGGGTTAGCAATTAAATAGTTAAATTAAGCAATCAAACTTTTGGCTTCTTGAATTGCAGTAATCACTTTTTCTTTTATAAGCGCTAGTGGGATGTTTTGTGACTCAGCATCACAACGTCCTTTAAATTCCACTTGAGAGTCAGCAAGACCACGGTCTCCAATAACTACACGGAATGGGGCGCCAATTAACTCCCAGTCAGCGAACATTGCACCAGGCCTTTCTCCACGATCATCTAAAATTACATCAATGCCAGCAGAGACTAAGTCATCATGCAATTGATCTGCAGTCGCCTTGACTAACTCTGACCTGTCGTAATTCATGGGGCAGATGACAACCTCAAATGGCGCCATAGAGATTGGCCAAATAATGCCGCGATCGTCGTAACCCTGCTCGATAGCCGCTCCAAGTAAGCGTGTAACACCGATACCATAGCAACCCATCACCATCGGTTGCGACTTTCCTTGTTGATCTAAATAAGTACATCCCATCGACTCAGAATATCGTGTGCCTAACTGAAATACATGACCAACCTCAATGCCGCGACAAATATCCACAATGCCTCTGCCGTCAGGAGATGGATCACCAATCACTGCATTGCGGATGTCTAATACCAAGGGCTCTGGTAAATCACGACCCCAATTGACGCCGGTTAAGTGGTGGCCTGCATCGTTAGCGCCACAAATGAAGTCAGACATATTGGCTACGGTACGATCTGCAACCACCGTCACCTCGCCACTCACACCAACAGGCCCTAAGTATCCAGCAGATGCATTGCATGCTAACTTAATCTCAGCCTCAGTAGCAAAACGAGATTCGGTCATACCTGGCACCTTACTTGCTTTCACTTCATTAAGGTCATGATCACCGCGAACCAATAGCATGAATAATTTGGCCGGTCCCTCAGCTTGATCAACCGCAAACAATAGCGACTTCACTGTATTTTCTAGCGGCAAATTTAAAAAGCTTGCTACATCCGCACAATTCGTTTTATCGGGAGTAGCTACTTTTTGCATCGCTTGACCAGCGTCTGCGCGAGATGCCAGCAGCGGCAAGGATTCGGCAGCCTCTAAGTTGGCCGCATAATCTGAACTAGGGCAATAGACAATCGCATCCTCACCAGTTTCTGCAATGACATGGAACTCTTGACTACCAGAGCCCCCAATAGCGCCATTGTCAGCCGTTACCGCACGGAATTTCAATCCCATACGCTTAAAGATACGGGTGTAAGCATCAAACATTATTTGATATGATTTTTTTAAACCCTCAGTATCGCGATCAAACGAATAAGCATCTTTCATGCTGAATTCACGACCACGCATAATGCCAAAACGTGGGCGACGCTCATCGCGGAATTTAGTCTGAATTTGATAAAAATTCACAGGTAATTGCTTGTAACTTTTAATCTCGTTACGAGCCAAGTCCGTAACCACCTCTTCTGAGGTTGGCTGAATTAAGAAGTCGCGATCATGACGATCTTTAATTCGGAGCAATTCAGGCCCCATCTTGTCCCAACGACCTGTCTCTTGCCAAAGCTCAGCAGGCTGAATCATTGGCATTAATATTTCAATGGCGCCTGCACGATTCATTTCTTCGCGAATGATGTTTTCCACCTTGCGAATGACCTTCAAACCTAAAGGCAAATAGTTATAAATACCCGCACTTAATTTGCGGATTAGTCCAGCGCGCACCATTAGTTTGTGCGATACCACCTCAGCATCAGAGGGGGCTTCTTTTAGTGTGGCGAGAAATGACTGTGAAGCTTTCATTAAATTTCCTGTGTTACTGCACCCTTGAGGTGAACAAATAAAAGGGAAGCGCGCAGCGCTGAAGTGGTTATTTTACATTATCGATACTGTTAATATATACAGTATGTTATTGGTTTACAGGTACCGCGTTAAATCCCTTAACGGCTTGTTAAATAAGCAAAGTCGTGCAGTGAACTACGTTTGGAATTTCTGTAATGATACGCAAAAACATGCGCTTCAATGGCGGAAAAAGTGGCCCTCTGGTTTTGATTTGAATGTACTTACTACAGGAAGCAGCAAAGAACTTGGCTTACATTCTGGCACCATAAACGCAGTTTGCGAGCAGTACGCAAAGTCAAGAGAACAACTCAAACGCCCTTACTTGCGTTATCGCAGCAATAAATCGCTGGGATGGGTGCCAATAAAAGGTAGAGAACTTAAACGCGAGGGCACTGCATTTCGATTTGCCGGGAACACATTTCGCATTTTTCACTCGCGAGCCCTGCCAGATGGAAAAATTAAAGATAGCACTAACTTTAGTCGTGATGCTCGCGGAAACTGGTTTTTAAATATTGTCGTTGAAATTGCCGAAGCACCTCGCCGAGAGTTAATAAAAGGTCTTGGTATTGATCTCGGACTGAAAGAGTTGGCCGCATTTTCCACTGGAGAAGTTATATCAAACCTAAACCACTACAAGAAATTAGAACCATCGCTGGCAATCGCACAACGCGCCAATAAAAAACGATTGGTAACTAAGATACATGCCAAAATTGCCAACCGACGTTCGGACCAGCTTCATAAAATCTCCAACCGTATAACGCGCGAATTTGATTACATAGCAGTGGGCAACATTAAACCTTCTGGACTTGCCAAAACCAAGATAGCTAAGTCTGTTCTTGATGCTTCTTGGTCAACGTTCCGCAATCAACTGGCGTACAAGGCTATTAAGCATGGCGCATGGTATGAGGAAGTTAATGAAAGTTTTACTTCCCAAGTCTGTTCGAATTGTAGCGCCCTGCCCGATTCAAGACCGAAAGGTATCGCAGACCTTGGAATAAGGCAGTGGATATGTTGTGAGTGTGGCATTAGTCATGATCGTGATGTCAATGCGGCTCTAAATATTCTTGCCCGACACGGACATGTGTCGCCTGCCGAGGGAATCTCCTTGATTTAGCAAGGAGGGGATGTCAAGTATGGATATAATCAAATCATTGATTTTAAAGAATTTGAGGCACGATCATGCTTGACCGTGAAGGGTATAGACCCAATGTCGGCATTGTCCTCCTCAACAGGCGTAACGAGGTTTTCTGGGGAAAACGCGTTGGGCAGCATTCGTGGCAGTTCCCGCAGGGCGGGATTCAACATGGTGAAAGCCCAGAGCAGGCCATGTATCGCGAATTGCATGAAGAGGTTGGCTTGCTACCGGAACATGTCCAAATTATTGGGCGGACTAGGGATTGGCTTCGTTATGACGTCCCTGAGGAATACTTGCGCCGTCAGCACAGTAGCCGGCTCCACCGCGCCTCCTACCGCGGGCAAAAACAGATTTGGTTTCTTCTGCGCTTAGTGGGGCTTGATACCGATATTCAGTTACGCGCCTCACAACACCCTGAATTTGATGCTTGGCGCTGGGTGCCATTTTGGATTCAACTCGATGCAGTGATTGATTTCAAGCGCGAAGTCTATCAACTTGCCCTTTCAGAATTAGCTCGTTATCTTACACGCGGCATCCGCATGCAGCAATTGGCCTGGGGCTCTCCGCTGGAATTGCTTCAGACTTTTTACCCAGACAATGAAGAGTACCCCAAAGACCCCACATCATCGGATAAACCTCAATCATGATTTACTCTCGCCAAATCCGCATTTATGCTCTGACTGTGGCAACGCTAGCAAATCTTTTGGCTTGCGCTGGCGATCCACTAGAAAGTGGTGTTGATCCATTTGCGCCAATGGTTTTTAAAGAAGGGACAACTGAAATGCCCCTTAACCCCCCAAATCAAGCTTTTTTAGTACCATTCCATGTATCGAACACCACAAAATTCAAATTTGCTATTGATACCAGCTCAATTTTGATAGGTCCAGATGGGGTGACTCGCTACATCGTAGTACTAACTAGTCCAAATGGAAACGACCAAGTTCAATATGAAGGTATTCGTTGTGATTCATTTCAATGGCGTCTCTATGGCACATTTGAAAGCGGGGTTTGGAGAGAAAATCCACTAAGTACTTGGCTAGGAATTAAGGACCATACCCCTAACCGCTATCAAGCAGCCTTAGCTCAAGGAGCCTTTTGCAACATTAACTCACAAGAAAAAAATATCAAATCTGTTTTGAAATCCTTAAATCCAAATGAATTTACAGGAGGTCAAAAGCCTAGTAATTCATTTGGGCAAGTTATAGGCTATTAAATGATTTATTTAAGTGCGGAGTTAGTCTAGTACCGACATTCTCACCTGCAACCAAGCGAGTAAGGACATGAGATTCATGGCCGGAAGCAATAACAGTTACTGCTCCAGTTTGTGCGGCCACTTTAGCGGCCAATACTTTAGTAAGCATACCGCCCTTACTGAGCTCGCTACCAGCGCCACCAGCCATCACCTCTAGAGCGGGATCTCCAGCGGTTACATCGCTCAATAAAATCGCATTAGGATCCCGGCGTGGATCAGCCGTAAATAGCCCGCCTTGATCAGTCAAAATCACCAATAAATCCGCATGGATTAAATTGGTCACTAAAGCGGCAAGATTATCGTTATCGCCAAATTTAATTTCATCAGTAACAACCGTGTCATTTTCATTGATGATAGGAACAACGCCTAGCTTTAAAAGCGTATCTAAAGTAGCTTTGGCATTAGCGTTACGCTCTGGATGCGCCAAATCCGCATTTGTAAGCAAGATTTGAGCACTACGCAAATTAAAACGCGCAAAACAGCTTTCGTATACCTGAACAAGGCCCATCTGCCCGACTGCGGCAGCAGCCTGAAGTTGATGAATTTCCTGGGGGCGCTTATTCCAGCCTAAACGTTGCATCCCTTCAGCGATCGCTCCTGAGCTAACCATCAAAACTTCATGACCAGCGCCAAGCAAAGCGGCCATCTGCTCCGCCCACATTGCAATCGCCGCATGATCCAAGCCTTCACCATTATTGGTGACAAGGCTTGAACCAACTTTGACAACAATGCGTTTTACTTTTTGTACGCTCATATCTATTACCGAGATCAAAGAATTACTTTAGTCAGGACTTTTATCTTCTGCTTGATCCTGGTAACGAGGATCTGCAGCACGTTCATCCGCATCATCACGATCACGACGTACAGAGTCCAAATAATCCTGCAATGAATAACAAAGCTTATCGCAACCCAAACCCGTTAAAGCGGAGATCTCAAATACAGGGCCCTTCCACTTAAACCGCTTAATGAAGTCCGCCACTACTTTTTTGCGATCTTCTTCAGGAATCATGTCGACTTTGTTGAGCACTAACCAACGAGGCTTTTCGACTAGAGCTTCATCGTATTTGCGTAATTCATTCACGATTGCTACTGCATCAGCAACTGGATCAATATTCTCATCAAATGGTGCGATATCTACCAAATGCAAGAGCACACCAGTACGTTGCAAATGCCTTAAGAAGCGATGGCCTAGACCAGCACCTTCTGCGGCACCCTCAATCAAACCCGGAATATCCGCAATGACGAAGCTACGCTCAGCACCAACACGCACCACACCCAAATTAGGGTGCAAAGTCGTGAAGGGGTAGTCAGCAATCTTTGGACGGGCATTGGATACAGCCGTAATCAAAGTTGATTTGCCAGCGTTAGGCATACCCAATAAACCTACGTCAGCCAATACTTTTAATTCAAGCTTGAGCTTGCGACGTTCACCCTCTTTACCGTTTGTTTTTTGACGTGGGGCACGGTTTGTACTACTTTTAAAGTGAATATTTCCCCAGCCACCAACCCCACCCTGCGCTAAACAAAGACGTTCACCGTGGGTAGTTAAGTCAGCAATCGGCTCACCAGTTTCATAATCAGAAATAATCGTACCAACTGGCATACGTAATTCAATATCGTCACCAGCGCGCCCATAACAATCGGCACCCCGACCAGGCTCACCATTTTTCGCAGTGTGGGTCTTAGCGTAGCGATAGTCAATCAGCGTATTGATGTTGCGATCAGCAGTAGCCCAGACGCTTCCGCCTTTGCCGCCATCACCACCATCGGGTCCACCGAATTCAATAAACTTTTCGCGGCGCATGGATGCGCTCCCAGCGCCACCTTGGCCAGCTATGACTTCAATACGTGCTTCGTCTATAAATTTCATGAATAAAAAAGGCCTCGCGGTAGCGAGGCCTGTTCCTAAGAGTTAAATTCGGAATAAATCTGAATCAAACGTGTCTCAGTCAGGCGCCTTATGAGCGGGGAAGAACTGAAACCTGGGCCTTCTTCAAAGCACCCTTAACGCCGAATTCCACTTGTCCATCAACTAAGGCGAACAAAGTGTGATCCTTACCAATACCAACGTTTGCACCCGGATGAACTCGTGTGCCACGTTGACGAATAATGATGCTGCCAGCATTAATTTGCTCGCCACCGAATACCTTAACGCCTAAGCGTTTCGATTCTGAGTCGCGGCCATTTCGTGTTGAGCCGCCGCCTTTTTTCTGTGCCATATTTCTCTCCTGCTATTCAGCGTTTGCCTGAATTAGGCTTTAATGGTGTTAATCAGAATTTCAGTGTAATTCTGACGATGGCCTTGGTGCTTTTGATAATGCTTGCGACGGCGCATCTTAAAGATTGTCACTTTATCGTGACGTCCCTGGGAGATGACAGTGGCCATCACAGCTGCACCATTAACCAATGGATCACCCAATTTGAGTGAAGCGCCTTCGCCTACGGCGAGGACTTGGTCAAGAGTGATTTCGCTGCCGATTTCCGCTGGTATCTGTTCTATTTTCAATTTTTCACCTGCAGCAACTTTATACTGTTTGCCACCGGTTTTTATGACCGCGTACATGGTTTGAAACCTCAATTTAAGTCTACATTTAAGCTTATCCACCATGGATAAGCCAAGCCCATTATTATATATTGCATGACGAGCACTGTCAAAAACAATGAACTAAGCCAAATTTTGGCCCCAATTTCCTTAGATTTCAAGGCATTAGACGAAGTTATTCGCCTGAAATTAGCGTCAAAAGTTGCTTTAATTGACCAAATCTCCACATATATCATCCAAGCTGGCGGCAAACGGGTACGGCCAGCACTCCTTTTGTTAGTTGCCAAGGCCCTAGCCAATGGTAAAGAAACACCACATGTACTGGAGATGGCAGCAGTAGTGGAGTTTATTCACACGGCGACCCTATTGCATGATGATGTTGTTGATGAATCCACCCTAAGAAGGGGTCGAGAGACGGCAAATGCCGCCTTTGGGAATGCAGCAAGCGTTTTGGTCGGGGATTTCCTCTATTCAAGAGCATTCCAAATGATGATTGGCCCCAATGACCTACGAGTAATGCAGATCTTGTCAGATGCCACCAATACGATTGCCGAGGGCGAGGTATTACAACTACTCAATATGAATGACCCCGAAGTCAGCGAAGCAAGCTATCTCCAAGTCATTCGCTATAAAACCGCCAAATTATTTGAAGCCTCAACAGAGCTCGGCGCTATTTTGGCCAATACAAGCTCCGCACAACAGGAGCAGGCAGCCGCTTTTGGGCGCCATATCGGCACTGCGTTTCAGTTAATGGATGATCTTCTGGATTACACAGCTAATGCAGACCAAATGGGGAAAAATGCGGGCGATGACCTGCGCGAAGGCAAGCCAACGCTACCCCTAATCTATTTATTAGAAAATGGCACTACCGAAGAACGCCTCCTAGTAAGAGCCGCTATCGAGCAAAATCAAGATTTGCCAGAAGATGTATTTTCCCAAATCCTCAGTGCCGTCCAAAGCTCAGGCGCCCTGGAATACACTCAAGTAGCAGCTAAAAAAGAGGCCGATTTAGCCCTAGAGCGCCTAAAATACTTTCCAGAGAATGAAGCAACTAAAGCACTTTATGCATTATGCGAATATTCACTTGCAAGGCAAGCCTAAGATTTAAAAAGTCCTACCTGAAAGTGGCGCATTAGCGAGAGCACATCACTTGCGACCCTAGATCACCATCTAGCGCCAATTTTAATTAAGCCAGTCTGACATAATTCAAAGGTGAATTTTTCAATAGAGAACCCTGGCACTGATTTGGCTTATCAAAAGGCCATCCTCAATTCGGTATCTCGTACTTTTGCCCTCACCATTCCCCTTTTGCCACCACCTATTGAGAAAGTCATTGGGAATACTTACCTTCTTTGTCGAATCATCGATACGATTGAAGATGCAGCAGAGTTAACTCCGGCAAGTAAACAAGAACTTTCTCGATTATTTTTAGACGCCGTACTCGGCAAAGCACCAGTCAGTAAATTTATAGATCCTTGTCTTGAGGCACTGAAAAATTATTCAAATTATGATGAATTAGATTTAATCGCACACACGCCTACAGTATTGCGAATTTTGCATACCTGCCCAGAGGTCGATCAAGAAGCAGTTGGGCGTTGTGTATCGATTATGTCGGAGGGAATGTCCCATTTTCATGGCAAACAAACTCAATCCGGACTCCAAGACCTAAGGGAATTTGAAGAGTATTGCTATGTTGTCGCCGGCGTTGTGGGGGAGTTGCTTACCAGCATCTTTAGTCAATACTCCCCAGAATTTGCTAAAAATATTAAAGGACGCGAAGGCTTAGCCATTGCATTTGGACAAGCCTTACAAATGACAAATATTCTCAAAGATTCATCTGAGGATAGAGCGCGTGGGGTATCTTGGAAGCCAGCTCATATAAGCCAAGTAGAGCTTTTACACATTGCCTACCTCAAACTAGAAGAGTCTTTGGCATACATCCTTCTGATACCCAAACAGGACAAAGGCATTAGACAGTTTTGTTTTCTGGCATTTGGTCTAGCGGTAATGACTTTAAATAAAATCGCCACCCAAAAAGACTTTAATAGCAAAGAAGAAGTAAAGCTGACTAGAAATACTGTACGAATATTTTATGTCTTTACCAAGTTAGTCGCCAGCTATGATGGGCTAATGAAGATCTTTTTTTATCTCTTTTCTAAATCTTTGAGAAAACTATAAAAAGCGTTACAAAATGCCTTCGTGCTTCAAAAGCCAAATCTTAATTTGGCGATAAAAACCCGGTGAATTCTCCTTCATAAATCCACCGATCCCTTGAGCTGATACCACCCTATGACATGGCACGATCAAAGGATATGGATTTGCTCCGCACGCGGTACCAACTGCGCGCGGCCCACTTCGAATTAAATGAGCCAACTCACCATAAGTTCTGGTTAAGCCAAGAGGAATCTCCAGAATACTCCCCCATACCTTTTGCTGATGGGATGTGCCAACTGGCTTTAACGGCAAATCAAAGTGGTGCGATGGGCTTTTAATATAAGCCTTGCACTGTCGGATCACCTCTTTGGCCAACTCATTACCAGGGGCCTTTAACGAGGTCTCGAAAGGAAGGTAATGAATTCCGGACAACATTAGACTACCTTCAACCATTTCCGTGGAAATCCCAAGATGCCCAAAGGGGCTGGCCATTACACAATAATGAATATCTGTAGAAGAAATTTTTAGCTGGGTTAAGGTCATGAGGAAGATTCTTACACAATAAACAGAGCTGAATGAGGCACTTTGCAAACCAAGTCATAGCCGGATCCAAAGCACTTTGCTATATTGGTTCTTCCTTACTTTTTTCAGGCATGCTTAATGGACACCTTCTTTGACGATTGGCCTTTTTTTGGTCAAGTTGCTCTTGTCCTTTTTTTACTCGCTTTATCTGGCTTTTTCTCAATGGCTGAAACGAGTATGTTGTCCTCAAATCGCCATCGCCTACGTGCAATGGCTAAAAGCGGCAATGCAGGTGCAGGATTAGCCGAAAGGCTTTTGAACCGGATTGATTCGCTTTTATCTGTTTTACTAATTTCCAACAATCTCATTAATACAGTTCTACCAATTCTAGTAACTGGTATTGCGCTGCATATTTTTGGCGAAAGTGGGCTAGTACTTTCTGTTGCAACGCTGGTGGTTGCCTTATTGATCATCGTTTTTAGTGAAATCACCCCAAAGGTGATCGGCGCCGCTTTTCCAGAAAAAATTGCATCAAATGTAGGGTGGCTGATATTACCCCTCACCTATATTCTCAAACCGCTACTTTGGCTTATCAATAGCTTTGTATCTGGACTTATGAAAGCATCCGGCCTCCAAGCGTCACCTGAAAATCGAGCAATGTCTAAAGAGGAGCTGCGTAGCCTAGTTCTTGAATCAAATCGGTTTTCATCAAATCATCACCGCAACATATTGTTGAATTTATTTAATCTAGAAAACATTCTGGTCGATGATGTCATGACCCCGCGCTCAAAAATTGAAGTGCTTGATCTCTCAAGGCCAATTAATGAGGTTATCGAGCAGTTGGAGACCTGTTATCACAACAAGCTCCTAGTATGTGAAGGCGATTCCGAGCGCATCATTGGTATTTTGTCGGTTAAAAAAGCGCTCTCATTATTAGGAAATGCTCAGCTAACTCATGAAGATTTTAGATCTCTAATTAGCGAATCCTACTTTATCCCAAGTGGAACACCCGTACTACAGCAGATGCAGTTCTTTCAAGATAATCAACAACGTTTAAGTCTGGTAGTTAATGAATATGGAGAGGTATTGGGCTTGGTCACCTTTGAAGATATCGTTGAGGAGTTAATCGGTGAATTCACAACGTCATTTTCAAGCCTCTCTATAGACCCGCGTTGGCTGGCTGACGGTACCTATCTAGCCACTGGAAGCGCTTCGTTACGAGACTTAAATCGTCTGCTGGATTTAAGTCTGCCTCTGGATGGGCCTCGCACTTTAAACGGTTTAATTTTGGAAAGCCTTGAGGCCATTCCAGATCATAGCGTCAGTATTCGCATCGCAGGAATTGTGATGGAAATTATTCAATTTGATGATCAGGGAATAAAAACTGTAAAGCTATATCGCCCTAAAAAATATCCGATATAGATTGAACAACTCCCAAGATGACTCGCTCATTATCCGTACCTGGCATGACATCACAGTAAAAGCGCTTCATTCCAGAGCTACCGATATTCACATTGAGGCCCACCCACAAGAGACTGTCGTACGTATTCGAATCGATGGCTCTCTTTATTTTCAGTCACGTCACCCAATCGAATTCCATGAACGGCTAATTACTCGGATCAAAATATTGGCACGCTTAGATATTGCCGAGAAACGACTCCCTCAGGATGGACGACTATTTATAGGCGATGACTTCTCTCAACCCAATATTGATTGTCGCGTTTCAATTCTGCCAACAATGCATGGCGAGAAAGCAGTAGTTCGCATTCTTCCAAGAAAATTAGAGGATCTAGCCTTAGATCAAATTGGCTTATTGCCAGAACAATTAGCGTTTTTTAGAAAATCTATTCATCAAACCAATGGCTTAATTCTAGTGACAGGACCTACTGGCAGCGGAAAAACTCGTACCCTTTACAGTTGCCTTAGAGAGCTCAATCAAATTGAACGAAACATTTGCTCTATTGAGGACCCCATTGAGATCTGCCTACCAGGCATAAACCAAGTTACCCATCACCCTCGGATGGGTCTAGATTACCCCACCATCATTCGCGCCCTATTGAGGCAAGACCCTGATGTCATTATGATCGGAGAAATTCGGGACATTGAAACCGCTGAACTCGCCATACAAGCTGCGCAAACCGGGCATCTTGTTCTCAGCACTCTACATACAAGAAATGCAGCTGGAGTACTTGCTCGACTTCACAGCCTAGGAATCGACCAAGAGGCAATTGAGTCGTGCTTACGTTGCGTTAGCTCCCAAAGATTAATTCGTAAAATTTGCAAAAATTGTCATGGTACCAACTCAAAGAATTGCAAACATTGCCAGGGGACCGCTTATTTTGGACGGCAAGGTGTACACGAAGTCCTTACTACGTCGAATTTAACCACTTCAACAGGATATATAAGTATGCATAGTGCTGGCATGCATTATGTAATGGAAGGCTTAATTCAGCAGTCGTCACTTGAGATTGAAGTAGGGGTATAGAAATCAGTATTCACCTTTTCTTTCATAAAACTCTCAATAAACATGAGCAATTGCATTTTGCACAACAATTACTTTCATTGCTACATGCGGGATTACCACTCTTAAATGCGATACTTTTGCTTTCTGAAGTAGCGCCTAAATCTTGGCAAAAGTTGATGAGCGGCTTATGCGAAGATCTTAAAAAAGGATATGGATTTTCTCACAGCCTCAAAAATCAAGAAATTCAATTTTCTATGGAATTTATTAATCTGATTAGGGTGAGCGAAAGATCTGGCGACCTCGTATTGGCGCTAAAAACAATCTCCAAGCAATTAGAAGCTCAGATTGAATTACGAGGAAAAATTCAGCAATCACTCACCTATCCAATCATTACATTAACCACTTCTTTTATTTTGATAATCATGATGATGGTTTGGGTTGTACCAGTGTTTAAAGAAGTTTTTGAGCAATTTAAAGCTGAGCTACCAGCCCCAACACAATTGTTAATTCGCATTTCAACGAACGTAGAAAATTTACTCTTAGAGCTATTGCTCTTTTTAATAATCTGCATTGGGGGCCTCACCATTACTTGGATGAAGTCCACACGCCTGCAGAAATATTGCGATCAACTTAGCTTTCATATCCCAATTTTGGGTAATTTATTGCGTCTTGCGACGCTTACCTACTGGTGCCGTACCCTAGGGCACTTGCTTACTTCTGGTTTACCTTTGCCAGATGCTATACGGGTTACCGCTCAATCCTCCAATCATTGGATCAGCCATGACTTTAGCGCTGAAATCTTTAAAAACCTCACGAGGGGCTGGCCTTTAGGAGATTCGCTACGTTTAGCCGATCCAAATCACCTATTATTTGATATAGAAACCTTACAGCTTTTAACAATTGGTTCTGAAAGTGGGTCCTTGACAGAAATGTTGCAAAAACGAGCTGAGACTCTTGGAGCACGGCTAAGCAACAGCCTTAACACCTTAAGTCAAGCTCTTGAACCTTTCTTCATCCTTTTTATAGGCGCAATCATTGGAGCTCTAGTCATAATTCTGTATTTACCCATCTTTAATTTAGGACAAATTATTTAATGACGCTCGCTGAAGGTAATTCCTTGATTCGTGCATTTTTAGTTCTGGTATTAATATATCTTGCTTATGTAGATTTGCGAACCTTTAGGTTGCCCAATGCAACTACCCTACCGTTGATTATTGGCGGCATCCTCTTTAACTGGTGTTCTGAATTCCGCTTTACCGACCCAAACTCTGCCTTTATTGGAGCCGTTGCTGGATACCTCTTTCTCTGGATTCTCAACCTTGTATACAAAAAACTGAAAAAGCAGGATGGAATTGGCATGGGCGATGCCAAGTTATTAGCTGGGCTTGGGGCTTGGCTCGGATGGGCTACGCTGCCCAGTACCTTGTTTATTGCTTCGGTGTCCGGACTGGTTGGCGGGCTAATATGGCTTAAATGGAATAATCAACATCATCGCCAAGCATTTCCTTTCGGCCCTTTTCTTGCCATTGCTGGCATCATTCAATTGCTATGTCCTCAACTACTCCCCACTCTCCTACTGAGCAATCCAACTTAAGCACCTTAAAAGGGAAAATACTTTTAGTTGGCCTAACCGGGGGCATTGGCTCTGGAAAAACCACTGTTAGCGACCTCCTAACTCAGTTAGGCGCAGGAGTAATTGATACTGATTTAATTGCCCATCAAATCACCGGGCCTGTCGGAAGTGCAATACCTTTGATTCAGAAAGAATTTGGCCCGGATTATATTGATGCCTCTGGTGCATTAAATAGAGCAAAGATGCGAACACTTGTATTTGAAAACCCAAAATTTAGAGGACTTTTAGAGCAAATTACTCACCCGCTCATTCAGCAAAAAACTATTCAACAAGCCTTGGAATTAGCCAAAAATGGTGCCCCTTACCTCGTCTTTGTAGTGCCTTTACTCATCGAGTCGAGAACTTGGCAGAACCTCATTGATTACCTGATTGCGGTTGATTGCCCTGTAGAAACCCAAATTGAACGCGTGATGCACCGCAACAATCTATCCAGGGCCGATGTCTGGAAGATAATCAAGGCTCAGGTCAGCAGACACGACCGCAACGCTCAGGCCAATACAGTCATAGAAAATACGGGTGACCTGGATAGCCTGAAGATCCAAGTAGAGGATTTAAATGAAAAATTTTTGCAGATTAGCAAAGATTTGCAAAGTTCGTCATAAAATGTGAAGCTGTGATTGTCTACGAATACCCATTCAACGAATTAGTCCGAGGCATGCTTCGGCTTGAGTATTTGTTCGCCCGCTTTAATCACTTTCTAAGATCCGATGATCCAGAGCTTCATCACAATGCTATTACTGTATTGTTTGATTTAGGTGACATTGGCTCAAGAGGCGACATCAAATCTCTGCTCCTTAAAGAATTTGAGCGTCAAAAGTATGCTCTCAATGGTCTAAAGTCGTCACAAAAAGTGGACCAAGAAGCGTTATCACAAACACTTTCTCAGATTGATATGGCAGCAACAAATATCAATCAGTCGATGGGCAAGCCCAATTCAGCAATTACCGAGAGCGAATGGCTTAATGCTATTCGCACCAGACTCAATATTCCTGGCGGCACGAGCTCAATTGACCTACCAAGCTATCACGCATGGAAAAATAGCCCCACACATGAACGCAGGGAGCTATTAGAGACTTATGTTGCCCCGCTACTCCCTTGGCATGAAGCATGCCAAATATTTTTACGTTTATTACGGCAGTCAGGCGAAGCTAAAGATGTCGTTGCGCACCAGGGAGGATTTCAGCAAGCCCCCTCTGGTAAGGTCTATCAACTGATGCGTATAGCGGTTGAAGATGACACACTTTTCTCCGAGATCAGCGCAAATAAGTATTTGCTGTCCATCCGGTTCATGCAATCAGATCGCGATAAGAAGCCTCAACCAGTCAGTGCAGACGTACCCTTTAAACTGACTCTTTGCCAACTCTAAAGCAGCAACTCCTTTAGTTTCTCGAGCATAGGCCAAGCAGCCGGTAATAAAGGGCCTACGGTAGGAATGCCTTCAGAGATATTCTGCCAAGATAATTGCTGACCCTCGCAGCCTTTTGGCATTCCCTTCCAATTTCGAATAATGCTGACATGAAGGCGGACATAAGCATGGGGATAATCATGCTCAAGCATCGTCAGATCCTCACTGGATTCAATATCAATTCCAAGCTCCTCCTGTAATTCACGCTTAAGAGCCTGGAATACTGTTTCACCCTCTTCTATCTTGCCACCTGGAATCTCCCAGTAGCCAGCATAGGGCTTACCTTCAGGTCTTTGCCCCAGCAGATAGCGACCTGCTCCATCCAAGAGTATCCCAGCGGCTACCTCTGTGACTGGGCGCCTTATCTCGCTCACGCGCGCGAGCCCGCCCAATGTTTAGCAAACTGCCAAGCAACTCGACCCGAACGCGAACCCCTCTCCAGAGCCCAGACCAATGCTTCTGCTCTTGCTTCTTCAATCTGAATGTTACTCAAACCAAAGTGCTGTAACCAATGAGCGACAATAATCAAATACTCATCTTGTTTTGGCGGATAAAAAGAAAGCCATAAACCAAAGCGCTCCGATAGGGAAATTTTCTCCTCGACCACTTCGCCAGGATGAATTTCTCCATCATCACCATGAACGTAACCTTCGTTATCCTTCATGTACTCAGGTAAAAGATGGCGCCTATTGGAGGTTGCATAGATTAGCGCGTTATCTGCCTGAGCAGAAACAGAACCATCCAAGGCAGATTTCATGGCCTTATAGCCTGATTCACCATCCTCAAATGAAAGGTCATCACAAAAAATAATAAAGCGTTCTGGCCGGTCAGCCAAGATATCTGTGATGTCTGCCAAATCTGCTAAATGCTCTTTTTCCACCTCTACTAAACGCAAACCTTGAGAGGCAAATTCATGCAAGCTGGCCTTTATTAAGGAGGACTTTCCTGTGCCCCTTGCTCCAGTAAGCAAAATATTATTGGCCGGTTTTTTTTGAATAAAGTTTTTTGTATTGTCTCGAATAGCATCTCGTTGTCGATCGATATTTTGAAGATCTCCAAATGTAATGTCGGCCACATGCTTCACTGGCTGTAAAAAACCAATACTGCCAAAAATACTATCACGGCGACGCCATCTAAATGCCGTAGATGAGGTCCACTGATCATCCGTTAATGGTTTTGGTAAAAAAGTCTCTAAGTGACTTAGTAGCCGATCTAATTTCTCATTCATTAGATTCATACCTCTTACGAACGGTAATCGGCATTAATGGAGACATATTCATGAGATAAATCACATGTCCACATTGTTTGCTGTGCAGAGCCACGGCCTAAATCAATCTTCACGGTAATTTCAGCCTCTTTCATAACCCTTTGACCGTCAGCTTCTTGGTAGCTTGGATTGCGCCCACCATCTTTAGCCACCCAAACATCGCCGAGCCACATTTGCACGCCATTGACATCCAGATCCGCAATACCGGCATAACCGATGGCAGCCAAGATGCGACCTAAATTAGGGTCGCTGGCAAAAAATGCCGTTTTTACTAAAGGAGAGTGAGCAACCGCTTTGGCTACCAGCCTGCATTCTTCAGTCGTCTTGCCACCCACCACTTCAATTGTCATAAATTTTGTAGCCCCCTCGCCATCACGCACAATCATTTGCGCCAATTTGCGAGCCAAAGAAATTAAAGCTTCTTTTAGAAGGGGGTAGATAGAATCAGAAACAGAGTCAACCCGTACCGTCGACTGGCCTGTTGCCATAATGATGAATGAATCATTGGTTGAAGTATCGCCGTCAATCGTAATGGCATTGAAAGATTGGTCAGCTACTTCACGCGTTAGCGCATTCAATAAGCCTGGCGCAAAACCCGCATCCGTTGCAATAAAACCAAGCATCGTCGCCATATTAGGATGGATCATCCCCGCGCCCTTACATATGCCTGTAATCGTTACCAAGCCCGCGGGGGTTTCGATGATCGCCGATGTTGCCTTTGGTTGTGTATCTGTAGTCATGATCGCTTCAGCAGCATCAAACCAATGATCCTCACCCAAATTAGCAACAGCTCTCGGTAAGGCAGAGATAATTTTTTCTATCGGCAAAGGCTCAAGGATTACGCCTGTTGAAAATGGCAAAATCTGCTCTGAATTCAGGTTTAAGTCTCGAGCTAAGGTAGAGCAAGTTTCGAGAGCATGCTTCATGCCCTCTTCACCCGTACCGGCATTAGCATTGCCTGTATTGACTACTAATGCCCGAATTTCTCCCTTGCTACCGTCAAGAGCTAAATGCTCGCGACAAACTTGTACTGGAGCCGCACAGAACCGATTCAGCGTAAAAACTCCAGCAACCTGTGAACCAGGGGCTAAAGTCATTACCAATAAATCCTTGCGATTAGCTTTCTTTATTCCAGCTTCAGCAATGCCCATTTCAAAGCCCTTTACAGGCTTGAGTTGGTCTTTTTGGGGGAGGGGTAAATTAACTGTCATGATCTGACAATTGTAGATGAGACCTTATCGGGCTGCCGTAGCAGGCAACCCTATATAAAAACTTTAACTCAATGCTCCGCAGCAGTTCTTATATTTCTTGCCACTACCGCAAGTACAAGGATCATTACGCCCAACCTTCGGTCCAGAACGAGCTGGCGCAGGTGTAATTTCAACTACATCTCCATGGTCGCTAGTTGATCCAGCCACTTCTTCATCGGCATCGGCATGCTGATACTGAACATCAGATAAGTTAGCCAAATCTTCACTCATGGATTCGGAAGCCTGCTCCAACTCACTAGCGCTACGAATTTGTACGGTCATGATGTTTTTCACCACATCATTTTTAATCACGTTCAATAATTCACCGTACAACTCGAATGCTTCACGGCGATATTCCTGTTTTGGATCTTTCTGAGCATATCCACGCAGATGAATCCCTTGGCGCAAATGGTCCAAAGCGGCCAAATGTTCACGCCAGTGACTATCTAAGCTGTAGAGCAATACGGAGCGCTCAAAACCAGCAAAGGAAGCGCGACTTGATAATTCAACTTTGACGTTGTAGGCATCAGTAGCGGCCTGCAAAACTCGATTAATAATTTCGCTTTCTTCTACAGTTTGCGCACTTTCAACCCAAGCCCTCAAGTCAACCGTGAGACCCCAGTCATTAGCGAGTACATTCTCCAAGCCGGTTAAGTCCCATTGCTCCTCCATAGATTCATGAGGAACATATAAGGCGCAAAGAGTGCGCAACACATCTTCACGTAAATTGGCAATTAAATCACCAATATCATCACTTTCAAGCACTTCATTTCGTAAGCGATAAGTTTCTTTACGTTGATCATTTGCTACATCGTCATACTCAAGCAACTGTTTACGTATATCGAAATTACGACCTTCAACTTTACGCTGCGCAGATTCAATCGAACGAGTAACCATACCCGCCTCGATTGGCTCGCCTTCAGGCATCTTCAGACGCTCCATCACGGAACGTAAACGATCACCCGCAAATATACGAAGCAGAGAATCATCTAGGGAGAGATAAAAACGGGATGAACCAAAATCACCCTGACGGCCGGCACGACCTCTTAATTGATTATCAATACGACGACTTTCATGTCGCTCAGTACCAATAATATGCAAACCACCGGCAGCTAAAACTTGCTCATGCAAACCCTGCCATTCATCTTGCAACGTCTTAATCTTGGCAGCTTTTTCAGCAGCGCTCAGCGTATCGTCAGCTTCTATCAAAGAAGACTGCTTACCGACATTGCCACCTAATACGATGTCAGTCCCGCGGCCCGCCATATTGGTGGCGATGGTGATCATTTTTGGTCGACCAGCTTGCGCAATGATCTCAGCTTCGCGTTGATGCTGTTTCGCATTTAAAACTTGATGTGGCAATTTACGCAGATTTAATAAATCCGCGATTAATTCAGAATTTTCAATTGAAGTTGTGCCGACCAAAACTGGTTGTCCACGTTGATAGCAGTCTTCAATATCTTTAATCACAGCATCATAGCGTTCACGTGATGACTTATAAATCTGATCTTGACGATCTTTTCTTTGACTAATTCTATTTGGCGGAATAACAACCGTCTCAAGGTTATAAATTTCCTTGAACTCATAAGCTTCAGTATCAGCTGTACCGGTCATTCCAGACAGCTTGCCATACATCCGGAAATAATTCTGGAAAGTAATAGTGGCTAAGGTTTGATTCTCATTTTGAATCGGTACCCCTTCTTTGGCCTCTACCGCTTGATGCAAACCATCCGACCAACGACGCCCTTGCATTAATCGACCAGTGAATTCATCCACAATAATGACTTCTTGATTCTGAACAACATACTGCTGATCACGGTGATACAAAGTATGAGCCCGCAAAGCAGCATACACATGGTGCATCAACGTAATATTTTGTGGGGAATACAAAGAATCGCCATCAGTCAAAGCACCTAATTGAATCAATACAGCTTCAGCTTTATCGTGACCTTGCTCAGTCAGGTATACCTGTTGAGATTTTTCATCAACCCAATAGTCGCCTGGTTTTTCAACGCCAGTACCATCTGACTTCTCTTCACCTATTTGACGCTCTAAATAAGTAGGCAGTGAGTTGATCTTCAAATACAAGTCGGTATGGTCATCCGCCTGACCAGAAATAATTAAGGGGGTACGGGCCTCATCAATCAGGATTGAATCTACTTCATCGACAATTGCATAAGCCAAACCACGCTGTACGCGCTGACCCAGATCCTGAACCATGTTATCGCGCAAGTAATCAAAACCAAACTCATTGTTAGTGCCGTAAGTAATATCGGCAGCGTATGCCTCATGCTTGGTAGTGTGATCCATCTGGGATAGATTCACGCCCACTTTCATACCCAAAAAGTTATATAGCGTAGACATCCACTCAGCATCGCGCTGAGCTAAGTAATCATTCACCGTAACTACATGAACCCCTTTGCCAGTCAGGGCATTTAGATAAACAGGCAAGGTAGCAGTAAGCGTTTTACCTTCACCAGTACCCATCTCTGCGATCTTTCCTTGATGCAAAGCAAGACCACCAAGAATTTGAGCATCAAAATGACGCATCTTCATTACCCGTGAGCTAGCTTCGCGCACAACCGCAAAGGCCTCCGCTGCGATATCGTCAAGAGTCTCTCCCGCGCCTAAGCGAGATTTGAATTCAGTGGTTTTAGCCTGAAGTTCAGCGTCACCCAAAGATTGCAGAGAGGCCTCAAAAGTGGCAACCTTAGCGACAACTTTGCGATACTGTTTCAAGAGACGGTCGTTACGACTGCCGACCAGGGTTTTAAGGAGACCGATTACCATGGGATATTGAAGAAAATTAAGTCCTTGAGTTTATCACCCGAACCTTTTTTACAATGAACTTTACTTCCAAACCGCCCCGCGCCAAGGCCGCGCATGACTGGATCGATTACCTACGGGAATCCGAAGGTTTGGGGAGTATTTTGGCTAAAACTGAAGATTTAGCCAGGCTAAAAATATCTCTAGAAAAGGCCTTGGCTGAACTGGATTTAGATCATTTAAGCTCAAAAATTGAGGCTGGGTGGCGTTCTGCAGGCCAAAATGAACTTTTTTTATTAGTGTCTAGCTCTAGCATTGCCAGTCGCCTGCAACAAATTTTACCTAGCTTAATCAATGAGTTAGAAAAAAATGGGGTTATTTGTAGCTCCATTAAGGTTCGACTTAAGCCCTCCGCACCCATGTGGAATATCAAGCCTGGAGCTGGCCTCAAACAAACGAGCAAACCACGCGTCTTTAATGAAGTCGCCAGACATTCTTGGGAAGATTTATTAAAGAAATTAGCACCCGACTCCGAGTTACATAAAGCTGTTGAACGTCTACTTCAAAATAGACGCAAATAGCTTAGAAAAAGAGTGGCTGGCTTTCTTGGGAGTAGGCTGCTGGAGCCTTATTTTCAGGAAAACTGCTGATTTCATAGGAGCTTGGGTCTTCCAAGAGCTTACGCAACAGCGCGTTATTTAAAGCGTGGCCTGATTTTTCAGCAACATAAGCCCCAACGATAGGGTGCCCAATGAGATAAAGATCTCCAATAGCATCCAATATCTTATGGCGAACAAACTCGTCTTCATAGCGAAGTTCTTCGTTATTCAAAATCCGATGTTCGTCCAAAACAATCGCATTATCTAAGCTTCCTCCGCGGGCTAAGCCCATTTCCCTTAAGGCCTCTACTTCATGGGCAAATCCGAAAGTACGGGCACGGCCAATTTCACGACGGTATGCATGTTCTGCGAAATCCACAATAAACCGTTGTCCAGTTTTATCAACCGCAGGATGCTTAAAGTCGATAGTGAAGTCGAGCTTAAACCCAAAGAAAGGTTCAAGACGGGCTAATTTATCTCCTTCACGAACTTCAATGGTCTTTTTAATCACTACAAATTGACGTGGAGCATCTTGCTCTGAAATGCCAGCAGACTCTATTAAAAATAAAAATGATGCAGCGCTTCCATCCATGATGGGAACTTCTTCACCATCCAATTCAATTAATAAATTATCTAAGCCTAGACCAGCACATGCTGATAACAAATGCTCTACAGTGGAGACACGAATACCATCTTTTTGAATCACTGAGGCAAGGCGCGTATCACATACGGCCAGAGCAGTAGCCGGTATAACCGCTTGCTCTGGCGTATCAACACGTACAAACTGAACCCCTGAATTCACAGGCGCAGGCTTGATGACTATCGTCACCTTCCGCCCTGAGTGCAAACCAATCCCCACAGTTTTTACCGAAGTGGCGATTGTTCGTTGCTTCATCATCATTAATCTAGATTCAGTAAAGAGTTTATTAAAGCTTTTTCAAAACAGAGGCGGCGTCACTTACTTCAAATTTGCCAGGCGCTTCAAGGTCTAAAGTCTTCACCACACCATCTTCAACGATCATGGCATAACGCTGTGAACGTACACCGAGTCCACGAGCTGTCAGATCGAACTCCATACCAAGCTTCTTAGTGAATTCGCCACTTCCATCACCGAGCATACGGATTTTTTTTCCAACATTTAGATCACGACCCCATGCGCCCATTACAAATGGATCATTGACAGCGACACACCAAATCTCATCCACGCCTTTTGCTTTAAAAGCATCAAAGTGCTCAACAAATCCTGGGACGTGTTGCGCAGAACAGGTAGGCGTAAATGCACCAGGTAATGCAAAAATCACAATTTTCTTACCAGCCACCAATTTCTCAACTTCAAAAGCATTCGGCCCCAAAGCGCAACCCTCGCTAGCCTCATTCAAGAATTCGTAAAGAGTAGCGTTAGGTAATTTTTGTCCAACTGCAATCATAAAATCTCCTTTAGTTAGTTGTAATTAAGCATGCCAACGCAAGCGCGGGATTCGTCGTCCGGAGGGGCGCCGCGCTGGCATTTCGCAACTATCTATTGTATTGAGCAGTTAATTAATCTGCTTGCTTACGTAAAAAGGCTGGAATTTCATAGTAATCCGCTCCTTTATCTAACATGGATTTTGCTTGCGGAGAGCTATCAGCGCCTAAAGTAGGTGCAGGTGTAGCTTCACGCGAACTACGGAACACACGTGGCAAATCATATTGACTGTAATCAACGCCGCTTGAAGCGGGTTGAGCTGCTACCGCAGGCGCACTACCAAAACCTGCTAAAGCCAGTCCAGCACTAGTGTTTAAAGCAGATCCCAAACTAACTTTGCTCATAGCCGCGGATGGGCTAGAAGGAGCAAAGCTATTGAGGTCAGCCATAGTTGGCATAGCATCATGAGTACCAGTTGCTTGTCTCCAAACCACTTCTGGTTGATTGCTTTGACGAGCATGTGGATTATTCAAACCCGTAGCTACGACAGTTACACGCAAGGCATCGCCCAAACTATCGTCATACACAGTGCCAAAGATAACGGTTGCATCATCGGCCGCATATCCACGGATAGCAGCCATTACTTCACGTGTTTCGGATAACTTCAATGAGTGGCTAGCAGTAATATTTACCAATACACCGCGTGCTCCAGAAAGATCTACGCCCTCAAGTAACGGTGAAGCGACAGCAGCTTCTGCAGCTAAACGCGCACGATCCATACCAGATACGGTTGCCGTACCCATCATGGCCTTACCTTGTTCGCCCATAACAGTCTTCACATCTTCAAAGTCGACGTTAATGAGGCCTTGTACATTAATGATTTCTGCAATACCAGATACCGCATTGTGTAAAACATCATCAGCGCAGGCAAAAGCCTTATCAAATTCAGCATCTTCACCCATGACTTCAAAGAGTTTTTCATTGAGAACAACAATCAATGAATCTACATAGGACTCAAGCTCTGCAGCACCATTCTCCGCAACTTTTAATCGTCTTACGCCCTCAAAATCAAATGGCTTACTAATCACGCCAACAGTCAGAATACCCATCTCTTTAGCCACTTGGGCAACAATTGGAGCCGCACCAGTTCCAGTCCCACCACCCATACCGGCGGTAATGAAAACCATATGCGCGCCTTGCAATGCATCGGCAATACGAGCACGCGCCTCTTCCGCAGAGGCCGCACCGATTTCTGGTTTTGCACCAGCACCTAATCCGCTAGAACCCAGTTGCAAATTCACAGATGCTTCTGAACGCACTAAAGCGCCAGCATCGGTGTTCATGCAAATAAACTCTACGCCATTTACACCGCGACGAATCATATGTTGCACCGCATTACCGCCAGCACCACCAACTCCAACTACTTTAATGATGGTTTTACCAGCTGTTTCTTGATCTAACATTTCAAATTCCATATACCCTCCTAGGTAATAAATGAACTACATTGACGACGACGAAAAAACTTAAAAATTTCCTGCAAACCATTCTTTCATGCGCGATATCACACTCTGAAGCGCACCTGATTGAGAAACACGACGACCGCGTAATAACTGGGCCTGACCCTCCATTAACAAACCAATGCTGGTTGCAAATCTAGGGCTGCGTAATACTTCATGCAAGTGACCACGATATTCAGGCACTCCAATGCGAGCTGGACGCAAGAAAACTTGCTCCGCTAATTCCACCATGCCAGGCATTAATGAAGTACCGCCAGTAAGGACAATCCCCGAAGAGACCATATCCTCATATCCTGAGTCGTGAACCAAGCCCCGCACCAAGGCAAATAGTTCCTCAACTCGTGGCTCAATCACCGCTGCCAAAGCTTGCTTAGACATTGGGCGAGGTTCACGATCTCCAACACCCGGCACTTCAATCATGGCAACCGGATCAGCCATATCTTGACGCGCAATTCCATGTTGAATTTTTAAATCTTCTGCATCAATGGTAGGGGTACGTAAAGCCATTGCGATGTCATTAGTAATTTGATCGCCTGCAATAGGAATGACGGCCGTATGACGAATCGATCCTTGGCAATAAATAGCAATATCCGTTGTACCGCCACCGATATCAACCAGAACAACACCCAGCTCTTTTTCATCTTCTGTAAGAACGGCCAAACTTGAAGCCAAAGGCTGCAGAATTAAATCATTTACCTCAAGGCCGCAACGGCGAACACATTTCACAATATTTTGAGCGGCACTTACCGCTCCAGTAACTATATGTACTTTTACCTCTAAACGAAGACCGCTCATGCCAATTGGCTCGCGTACGTCCTCTTGCCCATCGATGATAAATTCCTGAACAAGAATGTGAAGAATTTGTTGGTCAGTTGGAATGTTGATTGCTTTAGCAGTTTCTAATACTCGCTCAACATCCCCAGAACTTACTTCTTTATCTCTAATGGCAACCATTCCACTAGAGTTAAAACTCACAATATGATTGCCTGCAATACCCGTAAAGACTTGAACAATCTGACGATCAGCCATTACTTCGGCTTCTTCTAGCGCCTTCTGAATGGACTGTACTGTTGCCTCAATATTGACAACAACACCTTTTTTCAAACCCTTAGAAGCAGTTTGACCAACGCCGACTACATTGAATTGTCCATCTGGTCCCAATTCAGCTACTAAAGCAACTACCTTGGAAGTTCCAATATCTAAACCAACCAATAGATCTCGATTGTCTTTACTCATTACTTGCGCTCACTTTTTTTGGCATCAACTTCACTCTTTTTTACACTTGCAGCAGCAAGATGAACTGCAAAACCATTTGCATAACGCAAATCCACCGCATCTACTCGGTTATTCCACTTTTCTTGCACCTGAGGCCAATACTTAAAAAGTCGTGCAACACGCTCCTCAGTAAGAGTTTTGTCAGAACTCTCCTCATCACGACCAAACTCAACCTTCATGCCATTTGTAAGCTGAACATGCCAGGCATACCGCTCTGTCAGTGCAAGGCTTCTTACTTGAGCTCCCCATGGCTTAAACCAATTGTTCGCTTTTTCGTACAAACTCATTACTTCTTTACTCGCATCAGCAGGGCCTTGAAATTCAATTAATGACACTTCATCACCAACATCTGCAGCACGGCCGGAAAATAATTCTCCATGGGTGTTCATGAGCATCTGGCCTTCTGCGCTACCCCAGGTACCAAATGGTTTCTGCTCTTCAATACTGACAATCAAGCCATTTGGCCAAACGCGACGTACATTCGCATGACGCACCCAAGGCAAGGATTCAAAACCAAGCTTTACATCCTCCAGGCGGACGCTAAAGAAATTGCCGCGAACTGTTTCCAACACTTCCTGTTTAATGCCTGGCTTATTAATATGCTTTAAGGTTTGACCAGCCACGGGCTCAATCACCACTTGACGTAAAGTGAAGACTGGACGCTGACCTAACCAAACCAAGACTCCAATACAAACCATCACTGCAAAACAGCGCATTAAAAATCGACTCACCTTTTTCATCCGCTCTGGATAATTCCAAAGTGGAGACATTAGCGATGTAAAAATCTCGCCAAATCGATTGAGAAATGTACTCATTCCATTCATCTCTGATGAGTTACCGTATTTTGAAGCGTCTTACTGAGCACCCAGAGCACCAAATCGGCATATTCAACACCCGCAGCCTTAGCAGCCATAGGCACCAAAGAGTGGGAAGTCATGCCAGGAGAGGTATTCATCTCCAATAAATAGGGTTTACCTGTTTTCTGATCCAGCATCACATCTGCTCGACCCCAAGTACGACAACCGAGGGCCCGATAAGCTGCTAAAGCCAATTCTTGAACGGCGGTATTAATCTCAGGTTCCAGTCCAGTAGGGCATAAGTATTTAGTCTCATCCGAAAAATACTTATTGTGAAAATCGTAGTTGGCTTCAGGTGGAATAATTTTAATTACTGGCAAAGCTTCAGCATGCGCACCTTCACCAACAATAGGGCATGTTAATTCATCGCCAATAATGCAAGTTTCTGCAATCACCTTCTTATCCAAGCCTGCGGCCAATACATAAGCGGCTGGCAATTCCTCCACATACTTAACTTTAGTCAACCCCAAGGAAGAACCTTCATGCGCTGGTTTAACAATTAAAGGTAAACCTAAGTGCTTTACAACTGCATCCCAATCACTATTCGCAGTCAACTCCATGAATTCAGGAGTAGTCAAACCACTACTTAACCAAATACGTTTGGTGGCAATTTTGTCAATAGCAAGCGCTGAAGCCAATACACCACTACCGGTATATGGAAGATTTAATAATTCAAGTAAACCTTGGATCGTACCGTCCTCACCATAGCGACCGTGCAAAGAAATAAAGATGCGATCAAATTTTTCCTCTGCCAATTCAATTGGGCTTCTTAAACCAGGATCAAAGGGATGGGCATCGACCCCTTTCGAAAGAAGGGCTTCCAAAACACCATTACCCGACATAAGAGAAATTTCTCGCTCTCCAGATCGCCCGCCTAACAAAACACCGACCCTACCCAGAGACTTGATATCCAAACTGGCTAAATCGGATTGAACGCGTTCGCCCCAAGAAGTTGACATCCTATTTTCCTTAGACATTTTTTGCTTCCGCCAAAGCATGGGGCAGGCCAGAAATCGAGCCCGCACCCATAGTAATTACCACGTCACCATCACGCAATAATTCGAAAAGTTTTTCAGGCATATCAGCCACTGTTGCTGCAAACGCCACAGAACGGACGTCTAAAAGAGATTTTGTATTTTTATCAACAGCTATAGCAGCCTTTAATAAGCTCTCCCCATCGGCACCAGGAATTTTGACCTCACCAGCTGGATATACCTCAGTTAAAACTAAAGCATCAAAATTTTTAAGTACCTGAACGAACTCACCAAAACAATCGCGTGTTCTAGTAAAGCGGTGAGGCTGAAAGGCCAGCACCAAACGACGATTCGGATAAGCGCCACGCGCAGCCTCTAATGTTGCCGCCATCTCAACGGGATGATGACCATAGTCATCAATTAAAGTAAAGCTACCCCCACTAGCAAGCGGGATTTCACCATAACGCTGGAAACGACGCCCAACGCCATCAAACTCAGATAAAGCTTTAACGATAGCGCCATCACTTACGCCTAATTCCGTAGCAATCGCAATGGCTGCTAAAGCATTACGTACATTATGTAGGCCTGGTAAATTTAACTGTACCTGCAAAGGCCCTGGTTTTTTGCCATGCCTACGAATAGTGCGGCGCTCTACAGTGAAATGCATACGCGTATCTTCGGCACGGATATGAGTGGCGCGAATATCTGCATCTTCAGACATGCCATAACGTAATACCGATTGCGAGACAAAGGGAATAATGTCCCGAACATTAGCATCATCAATACATAAAACTGCTACACCATAAAAAGGCATGCGTTGAATAAATTGTACAAATGCCTGTTTTAGGCGTGCCATATCATGCTGGTAGGTATCCATATGATCAGCATCAATATTGGTTACCACTTCCATAGCAGGAAATAATTGCAAGAACGAAGCGTCAGATTCATCCGCCTCAACCACGATAAAGTCGCCCTGACCTAAACGAGCATTAGCGCCGGCAGAATTGAGTTTTCCGCCAATCACAAACGTAGGATCTAACCCACCTTCTGCCAATACTGATGCCACAAGACTCGTAGTAGTAGTTTTTCCATGGGTTCCTGCAATGGCAATGCCCTGCTTTAAGCGCATTAACTCACCCAACATGACTGCACGTTGGATGACAGGAATCTTTGCGGCACGAGCAGCTAATACCTCAGGATTATTTCCCGCTACAGCTGTAGAAATCACTACCGCCTCAGCTGTACCAATGTTTTGTTGATCGTGACCAATATGAATTACCGCACCTAAATCTTTTAGTCTCTTTGTAGCGGCACCTTCAGCCAAGTCGGAACCAGAAACCTGATAGCCCAGATTAAGAAGTACCTCGGCAATACCACTCATGCCAGCACCACCAATACCTACAAAATGAATTTGTTGAACAATGTGTTTCATATACCCACTCCCGCACAATCTGCACATACTTCAGCCACCCGTTGGGTTGCATGAGGTTTAGCTAGAGCATAAGCACGTAGAGCCATTTCCCTTAAATCATTGCGGCTAAAATTTTGAATCATAGAAGCTAAGTCACGAGGATTCAGTTCTGATTGGGGCAGTAAAATAGCCGCATCTGCATTCGCCAAGAATTTTGCATTCTCAGTCTGATGATCATCAATGGCGTAAGGAAAAGGAATTAGGCAAGATGCGACACCACAAGATGCTATTTCCGAAACTGTCATAGCCCCTGAACGGCAAATTACCAAATCTGAAGTCGCATAGAGTGATGGCATGTCATCAATAAAAGCCCGAATATCCCCCTCTAAACCTAATTCTGCATATTTTTTTTGTAAATCAGCTAAATGTTTTTCACCGGCTTGATGAATAACTCTAGGTCTAGACTCTTTTGGAATTAAAGCCAAAGCAGCTGGTATTTTTTCATTAAGCGCTACCGCGCCCAAACTACCGCCTACGACAAGAATTTGAAGATTTCCTTGTCTCTCATCATAGCGTTGAGCTGGCATGGGAAGACCATCAAAATCTGCACGAATTGGATTGCCAACCCATTCAGCATTTTCTATCGTATGTGGGAATCCCGTCAAAGTACGTGAAGCAATCTTTGCAAGAGCGCGATTAGCGCTGCCCGCTACTGAATTTGACTCATGCAATACGAGTGGACGCTTCATTATTCTCGTTACAAGTCCGCCTGGGAAAGTTATGTAACCTCCCATCCCAAGAACCACGCTAGGCTTCAAGCGTTGCATGATCTTCCAGCTTTGAATCCCTGCGCGCCATAAATTAATAGGCAACATGAGTTTGGCTTTTATTCCCTTGCCACGCAAACCGCCGAATTGGACTGACTCAAAAGGGAAGTTAGAAGCCTTGACCAAGCGATACTCCATACCGCTTTGGTTTCCAAGCCAAGATACATTCCACCCACAATTACGCAGATATTGGGCGACAGCAAGCCCTGGAAAAATATGCCCGCCAGTACCACCAGCCATAATCAGAATCGAGGGTTTAGTCATAGCTTCCCCCCGCGCATTAAAACGCGATTCTCGTAATCAACTCGAAGCAGCATCGCTATCGCCACTGCGTTCATAACAATACCGGAGCCCCCATAGCTAACTAATGGAAGCGTTAAGCCCTTTGTTGGTAGCAAGCCAAGATTTACGCCCATGTTAATGAATGCTTGCCAACCAATCCAAATACCCACACCTTTTGCAGCCAAACCAGCAAAGCTTCGATCTAACTGCAAAGCCGTCCGCCCAATCATGAATGAGCGACGCACTACCCAATAAAACAAGAAAATGATTACTACAACGCCTACAAAACCAAGCTCTTCACCAATTACAGCCATAATGAAATCGGTATGGGCTTCCGGTAAATAGTGCAATTTCTCAACGCTGCCACCTAGGCCTGTACCAAACCATTCTCCACGACCAAATGCCATAAGTGAGTGGGTTAATTGGTAGCCTTTATTTGCAGCATTATCGACTTGCCATGGATCCATGAAGGCCAACATACGGCCACGACGGAATGGCGAGAGGGCAATCATGGTTGCGCCACTTAATAAACCCACCACAACTAGACCACCAAATAATTTCGCATTAATGCCGCCCAGGAAAAGAATTCCAAAAGCAATTAAAGCAACTACTACAAATGCGCCCATATCTGGCTCAGCCATTAACAAACCGCCAACCAAAGCAACAGCAATACCCATCGGCAACATACCTTTTACAAAAGAATGGAGGTATTCCTGACGTTGCACTGTATAGGTAGCAGCAAATATGACTGCCGCGAATTTCATCAACTCAGAAGGCTGAAAATTCATAATCCCCAGCGGAATCCACCGCTTTGCACCATTCACACCTTTGCCAATTCCAGGAATCAGCACTGCAATCAAAAGGAGAACAGTAAAACCAAAAACAATCGGTGAATAGCGATCCCAAACTTTGGTGGGAATCTTGAATGCCCAAATACCGACACCAAGAGCGATTGCGAGGGAAATCATATGACGAATAAGGAAAAAGTTACTGCTGTAGTTCGCATATTTAGGGCCATCAGCCAAAGTAATCGAAGCTGAATACACCATGACCAGACCGATTAATGCCAAAGATAAAACTGCCCAAACCAGCAATTGGTCATACTCCATCATGCGCGAACGCGTTTGTTCAACACCAGATACCGCATCTCTTAAACCAGTACGGAAATTATCTATACCGCCTCTAGAAAAATTCCAAAAGCGGCCTAGGCGTTGACGGTTTTCAGGAAACAATTTTTCTTTTAGATTCATGCCTGAACCCCTGTAAATTGCATCCCCAATTCCTGAACTTCAGATGAAAAGGCTTCTGCGCGAGCGATATAATCTTTGAATTGATCCAAACTAGCACACGCAGGCGATAGCAAAACAATGTCACCAGACTGCGCTTGCTTTGCAGCCTCCTGCACGGCATTTTTCAAAGTTTCACTCATTACACAAGGTGCGGCACCTGCTAAGACCTCATTAATTGCTGGTCCATCTTTGCCAATTAAAAACACCCCTTTTACAAACCTCAAAGTGGGATCACGTAAGGGAGTGAAATCCTGACCCTTACCTTCGCCGCCCGCAATCAACCAAATACGCTTACCCGATTCATTGCTACCCAAGCCATTTAACGCTGCTACAGTAGCGCCAACATTAGTTCCCTTGCTGTCATCTACATATTCCACGTCAGCAATAATTGAAATACTTTGAACCCGGTGCGGCTCTCCGTGGTAGTCACGCAAGCCATGCAAAAGCATATTCAACGGTAAACCTGCTGCTCTTGCCAAAGCAACAGCGGCTAAGGCATTTAATGCATTATGTCGACCGCGAATGCGCAATGCATCAGCTGGAATTAAACGCTTAAGGCGTAATGGCTCCTCCTCTGCAACAACAGAGGATTTTCGGCGACGCTTAGGTTTAGGCTCAAGATCCTCGTCTATCTCAGCCCAAACCAGCCAATCAATACCTCCAGCCCTAAGATCATGCTCAATGCCAAAAGCACCTTGCTCATCGGGACGGCCAGAACCAAATGTCACTATATTTTGAGTAGACTTTTGCTCATCGCTCATCAACCCCATAACCAAGGGATCATCACGATTCAAAATACAGATTGTTTCTAGATTAAATATTTTTGATTTTGCATTCGCATAAGCTTGCATATCGCCATGCCAATCCAAGTGGTCTTGAGTAATGTTGAGCACAGTTGCAGCAGTTGGATACAGAGTATGTGTGTAAACCAATTGGAAGCTGGATAGCTCAAGCACCCACACATCAGGCATTTCTACTATTTGGTCGACTTGCTCTAGGCAAGAGATTAATTTATCCAAAGCTGAAGGACTAATATTCCCCGCTACCGCTACCTTTTTACCGGCACGTTCACATAATTGGCCGGTTAAAGCGGTAGTAGTGGTCTTACCATTTGTCCCTGTAATAGCTAAGATCGCAGGTTGATATTGCAAATCATTTGCTTGAGCCATACGACTCATTGCCGCTATTGCTCTTGCAAAAAATTCTATCTCACCCCAAACGTCAATACCTTGTTCTTGCGCACCCTCAAGGAATGAATGGGTCGGCTCATGAAGTGGCGATAAACCTGGACTGATCCCTATGACATCAATATCACTCAACAAACCATGATTAAATGAACCAAAATGTATATCTCCAAGCCCTGCAAACTCAAGCTCAGCAACCCATGCTTTTTGCTTATCGCTTAATTGTGATTTTTCACGTGTATCTGCCAAGCGCACAGAAGCACCGTTACGTAAGCACCATTTGGCCATAGCAACACCAGACTCACCCAAACCCATGATGAGGAATTGATGAGGCGCAACATACCCCTCATCAGTGACCATGAGTGGATGTGCGAAGGTGTTTTCTAAGTTATGCATGGCTTAACGTAATTTCAAACTAGATAAGCCAATTAAGACTAAAAGGATTGTGATAATCCAAAAACGTACAACTACCTGAGTCTCTCTCCAACCACTCAATTCAAAATGATGATGCAAGGGAGCCATACGGAAGATACGACGGCCCTCACCGAATCGTTTTTTTGTGAACTTAAACCAAATCACCTGAAGCATTACCGAGAAGGTTTCTGCCACAAAAATTCCGCCCATCACAAAGAGAACAATTTCTTGTCGCACGATCACTGCAATCGTTCCCAAGGCACCACCTAAAGCAAGCGCCCCAACATCACCCATAAATACTTGTGCGGGATGCGTGTTGTACCAAAGAAAAGCCAATCCTGCTCCCCCCATGGCACCACAAAAGATCATTAATTCACCAGCACCCGGTATGTAAGGGAACAGCAAGTATTTAGCGTAAATAGCGTTACCCATGACATAAGCAAAGGCACCTAATGCTGCGCCCACCAAAATCACTGGCATGATGACCAAACCGTCTAAACCATCGGTCAAATTCACAGCATTACTGCTTCCAACAATGACGAGGTAACTCAAAATAATGAAACCCATTACACCTAATGGATAGCTAATTTCTTTCATAAATGGAATCAAGAGATTAGACTTGGCGGGCAAATCTAATGCAAAACCACTCTTAAGCCAATCAAAGAATAATTGCAGTACTTTGAGGTTATTCACCTCAGAAACTGAAAATGCCAAATATATTGCGGCAAATAAACCGATGAGCGTTTGCCAAAAGAATTTTTCTCTGGAGGCCATCCCTTTAGGATCTTTGCGAACCACCTTGCGATAGTCATCAACCCAACCTACCAAACCAAATCCAAAAGTCACAATCATCACAATCCAAATAAAGCGATTGCTTAAATCTGCCCATAGCATGCAAGAAGTAAAAATTCCCAGCAAAATCAATACGCCGCCCATAGTAGGCGTACCCGATTTCACTAAATGAGTTTGAGGGCCATCAGTACGAACGGCTTGCCCCATTTTCAAAGCAGTTAATTTACGAATTACCCAAGGGCCAGCGGCTAGGCCGATCAATAGCGCGGTAACCGTTGCCATTACCGCCCTAAAAGTGATGTAGTTAAATACCCTAAAGAATCCAAAATCATCTTGCAACCACTGCGCTAACATTAAGAGCATGTTTTAGCCTCCTCTAATAAGGCTTGTGCCACACGCTCCATGCGCATAAAACGAGATCCTTTAACCAATATATTTAATTTTTCAGAAGCATGACTTTGATGCGCCTGTAAAGCATTTGCTAACTTCAGATTCAAATCCCCAACTGTAGAAAAGTGTTCTGCGGACGAAGTAAGTTTTAACTTTTTCTTAACCTCTTCAAAACCCCTCACCGCTTCTTCTGACTGCTCACCCAAGGTAAATAATTTCGCCACACCTTGCTCGGCAGCGTACGCACCAACCTCATGATGAAAAGCCGGCCCTTGATTGCCAACCTCTCCCATATCGCCCAAGATCAACCAAGAAGGATTGCCAGATTGTTTTAAAGCATCGATTGCGGCTCTTACTGAATCAGGGTTAGCGTTATAACTGTCATCAATTAACGTATGGGCTGCATTGAGAGTTTTGACTTGCATCCTGCCATTAACAGGGGAAAAGGATTCGAGGCCTTCTTTAATTTTTACAAGATTTAAACCTGCTGCTAATGCAACCGCAGTAGCAGCCAATGCATTTCGAACATTATGGCTACCCAAAGTTTTTAACTGCACCTCAGTAGCGCCCTTTGGTGTTTGTATCTGCACACGGCCATTGGGCAAAACTTGGCCACTAATAGAGGCTTGCACATCTGATGGCGTTGAAAGCAACATAAAATCCATCATGAGACGACCATCAGCAGCTTTTCTCCAAACATCTGTAAATTCAGAATCAGCCGGAAAGACTGCTACGCCATCTTGAGGAAGTGCGGCTAAAACTGCTGCATGTTCTTGTGCAACAGCAGCAACCGATGTCATGAATTCTTGATGCTCACGCTGGGCATTATTAATGAGTGCAATATTCGCCTGGGCAATCTGCGCCAATTGAGCGGTCTCACCAGGATGATTCATTCCTAACTCAATGACTGCAAGTCGATCAGTTGAACGCAACCGTAAAAGCGTTAAAGGGAGTCCAATATCATTATTAAGATTGCCTTTAGTCACCAAAGTGAAATCTTCACCAACTGCTGCCTTAAAGATCGAGGCAATCATTTCCTTCACAGTAGTCTTACCATTACTGCCCGTAACTAGCGCAACCGGAATATCAAAATTTGTTCGCCATGCTTTGGCAAGGACCCCCAAACCAAGTCGCGTATTTTCTACGCAGATTGCAGGTAAGTTTTTAGGGCACTGATCACTTTGACTAATTAAGGCGGCGCTCGCCCCAGCCTTAGCCACGTCATTTAAAAACTCATGCGCATCAAACCGTTCGCCAGACAAAGCAACGAAAAGTTCATGATCATCTATTTGACGGCTATCAGTACCCACTCTGGATACTTTCAAAGTCTCTGCATCCGCTTCTGAAATATTCACCAGCTGACTGCCTGGAAGCATGCGATGAACCTGCGCAAGATTAGTCATGGCTAACATCAAGCTACACCTCCAGCAGCAAGCTGAATATGCTCTTGGTCAGAAAATTCAAACTTTTTACCGTTGATTTCCTGGGTAGACTCATGGCCTTTGCCAGCTACCAGAACAACATCCTCTACAGCAGCATGTCGAACTGCTGCCATGATTGCTGCAGCTCTATCGGCAATTAACTCAATATGTTCAGCACCAGCTGACATCCCAGCGCGAATCATAGAGATGATAGTTTCAGGATCTTCCGATCTTGGGTTATCACTTGTGATCACAACGTGATCAGCATATTGCTCAGCTATACGACCCATTTGCGGACGTTTACCAGAATCCCTGTCACCACCACACCCAAATACACACCAAATTTTTCCATTACGCTGATTTGCAAGAGGTCGCAATGCAATCAATGCTTTCTCTAAGGCATCTGGTGTGTGTGCATAATCCACAACCATCAATGGGCCATTTGCTTTTGAGCTCTTAACTACTGTGATGAGTTCCATTCGACCTGATACTGGCCGTAATTTTCCCAAACGCTTGCTTGCCTGATCGCAACTTAACCCCTGGGTTAGTAATGTTGTCCATACAGCCAAACAATTGCTTAAGTTAAATTCACCCAAAACGGATACATGAACTGCACGATCTCCAACACCTTCCCAGATAAATGAGGAGTCATAACCAGTATTTGTTAAAACAATATCTTTGGCATAAATCCGTTGCAAACGATCACCAAAGTTTTCAAAACCTTTGAAAGCATCCTTACTTAATGCATAGCCCCAAACTTTGATACTCTTCTGAGTGAGTAATTGTGTAGCCAACTCATGCCCGAAGGTATCATCAAAATTTAAGACGGCATGCTCTAAACCAGCGCACTGAAATAACTTTGCTTTTGCTTGCGCATATTCGGCCATATTGCCGTGATAATCCAAATGATCTTGTGTCAAATTGGTAAATACTGCGCAATTAAATTGAATTCCAGCAATGCGTTCTTGATCTAACGCATGAGATGAAACCTCCATCGCAATCTGTTTGGCACCTGCATCGAAGATTTCTTTTAATTGAGTTTGAAGGCGTGGAGCATCCGGCGTAGTGTATCCAGTTTGCGCTAAAGCACCAGGAAATCCAGCGCCCAATGTACCTATAACGGCTACATGATGAGTTGTGTCATTTAATGCCTGAGCAAGCCACTGGGTAACCGTTGTTTTTCCATTGGTGCCCGTTACACCAATGATCTTTAATTCCAAACTTGGTTGACCATACCATTGAGCACATAACTCACCCGCCAATTTACCTAAATCTTCAACAGCAAAACATTGGGGATGATTTAAGTATTGAGAATCTGCGCCTACAGCCTCAAATACAACAGCAGAAGCACCGCCTTCCAAGGCGGCTGCAATGTAATTACGACCATCACGTAAGCTTGCTCCATGCCCAACTGGGTAAGCAAAGAAGATATCGCCAGGACAAATTTGACGACTATCAGCACGAATTTTTGCCGATGCAGCTACTAAGCCTTTCAAATGGCTAATTAAATGAGCGGATGTTATATTCATCAGCACACTCATTTTTTTGAAACCACATGGTGTATTTTTGCACTAGCGACTGGCGTATCAGCAGCACCAGTGTCGACCAGCGTAGCTTGCTTGACACTACTATCTGGAAGTACATTTAATGTGCGTAAAGTTTCGCTAACAATCGTCGAAAATACAGGTGCCGCTACATCGCCACCGTAATAACTTCCACCCGTTGGCTCATCAATCATTACTGCCACTGAAATACGAGGGGAGCTAATTGGGGCAATTCCCGCGAAATAGGCTAAGTATTTATTTCCATAACCCTTGCCGACAAGCTTGTGTGCAGTTCCGGTTTTTCCACCAACGCGATATCCATCTGCTTGTGCTTTTACTGCGGTACCACCCGGCTGGGTAACCGTCTCTAGCATTTGTCGCATTTCTTGTGCGGTTTTGGCAGAAATAACTCTAGTACCGGGCTTAAAGTCGGGACTACGCTCAATCGTTAATGGAACCAACTCACCATCTCGGGCGAAAATCGTATAGGCACGAGCTACTTGAAATAATGAGCCAGAAAGACCATAACCAAATGCAATACGCGCTTGGTCACTAGCCACCCATTTTTTATAAGGATGCAAAGTTCCCCTAACTGCCCCTGGGAAGCCAATCTTAGGTGCCTGCCCAAATCCAACGGCCGAATACATATCCCACATTTCTTCTGGAGAGAGATAGTTCATCGCAATTTTTGCCGCACCAATATTGCTAGACTTTTGAATAATCTGAGCAACACTCAGACTGCCATTGGGATGCGTATCAGTAATTGGTTTTTTACCCACTAAATAACTAGAGCCAATTGGCAATACTGTATTTGGATTAATGACGCCCTTTTCTAAGGCAGCAGAAACGGTAAAAGGCTTAATGGTCGAACCAGGCTCAAACATATCCGTAAGTACGCGGTTACGAAGTTGTTCGCCATTAAGATTTCGACGGTCGTTAGGGTTATAACTTGGATAGTTCGCTAAGGCGAGAATTTCACCAGTCTGTGTATCAAGTACAACCGCGCCACCCGCTTTAGCATGGTGATCCTCAACTGCACTTTTCACTGCGTTATACGCAATATATTGAATCTTACTATCTACTGAAAGCTGTAAATCTTTACCGTTTTGCGGCAATTGCTCAATACCAATCTCCTCAACAACGCGACCCAAACGATCAATGACAACACGACGTTGTCCAGCATGGCCAGCTAAATCCTTTTCTCTGGAGAGCTCCATGCCCTCTTGGCCACGATCCTCAACATTGGTAAATCCAACAACGTGCGCCATCGCTTCGCCTTCAGGATAGAAGCGACGGTACTCATTATTTAAACCAATACCAGGAATTTCTAATTGCTTAATTTGTTGCGCTACTTCTGGATCTACTTGACGCTTTAAGAAAACTTGCTTGCGTTCTTCTTTAAGTTTTTTACGTAAATCGGCTTCACTCATTTGCAATAAGCTTGCAAGCTTTCGAACTTTATCCGCCGCTAAATCATCAGGCACTGTATCGTTATAAGCAATGACTGACTTTGCTTCTAAACTTGTAGCAATGACTTGGCCATTTCGGTCTAAAATTTTTCCACGTGAAGCAGGAAGCTCTAACTCTCGTTGAGTACCTCTCACGCCTTTAGCCTCATAAAACGCATTTCCTGGACCCTGAATCCAAAAAGCGCGAATTAGAAGCAGCATAAATACAAAGAACAACAGAAATAGCATCAAGCGCGATCGCCACATTGGCAAGCGCAAAACTAAATTTGGCGTAGTAGAAAATCCAACCGGCCTCATTTGGTTTCCTTCAAGTACAAAGTACGTTCAGGTGAAATGGGGACCATATGCAATTGGTTACGTGCTACGTCACGAATCCTCGCTGATTTAGATAAATTTCTTTGTTCATATTCCAGACGCAGCCAGTCTTGATTAAGTTGACGCTCTTCAATTTGAGCGCGCTCTAAGGCAATGAATAATTTACGAGCGCGCTGCTGCGCAGCAACTAATGACAAGGCGCATATCAATAATAAAGAGAGCAAAGTCAGCGTTGCGCGATTCATACCAAAACTTCCAAACGCTTTTCTGCAACACGCATGATTGCTGAACGGGCACGTGGATTCTCTCGAACTTCTTGCTCGCTAGGCTTTATACGTCCGATTATTTCTAATGCGCTTTGTGGTAAATCTCTATCGCGAACTGGTAGCCCACGGGGTATCTCCACCTTGGAGTGAGCCTGTAAGAATTGCTTAACAATGCGGTCCTCTAGGGAATGAAAGCTAATAACAGCAAGTCTCGCACCAGGCTTTAATAATTTCAGCGCAGCCTTCAAGCCAAGCTCCAAGTCCTCAAGTTCACGATTAATAAAAATACGCAAAGCTTGAAATGTCCTTGTTGCAGGATCTTGCCCAGCCTCTCTAGTACGAACAACACTGGCAACCAGTGACGCTAATTGCAAAGTGGTTTTTGGTGAAAGGCCTACCTCTCGCTTAGCCACAATAGCTTTAGCGATCTGCGAAGCAAAACGTTCTTCTCCGTAAGTCTTAATCACCCGCGTGATTTCCTCCTGCGGTGCCTGCTCTAGCCACTCCGATGCGGTGATGCCATGATCCGTATCCATCCGCATATCGAGCGGGCCCTCGCGACGAAATGAAAAACCCCGGTGCGCTTCGTCCACCTGCGGTGAACTGATACCCAAATCCAACAAAATTCCATCGACTGATTCGGGTTCCGCATACTGATCCATCTGTGCAAAACTGTTGTGCACAATGGTTAAACGCGGATCGTTGATTTTTTTGGCTACCGCAATTGCATCTAAATCCTTGTCGAAGGAGATCATGCGCGCACGAGCATCTAACTGTTTGAGCAAAGCCTGAGTATGTCCACCGCGCCCAAATGTTCCATCGATTACCAAGATGTTGTTTCTCAGATTTTGCGCCTGAAGAAGTGGACCATCCATTAGCGCCGTCACCGCCTCGGCCAGTAATACTGGGCGATGAGTTATGTTCATAACACCCTGACATCAAAAATTAAATTGCTTGAGCGCATCAGGCATGCCTTGCGCAATGGCCGCCTGTTCTTTGGCGGTGTAGGTAGCAGCATCCCAAAGCTCTAAATGACTACCCATCCCGAGCAACATCACTTCTTTTTCAATGCCTGCAGCTGAACGTAATTCCGGACTGACGAGAATTCTTCCAGCACCATCTAAATCGACCTCTGCAGCGTTCCCTAAAAAAATACGACGCCACCAATGAGCATCCATAGGGAGTTGAGCGACTCGTGACCGGAAGTTGTCCCATTCAGGGCGCGGAAAGAGTAAAAGACATCCATCGGGGTGTTTTGTGAGCGTAATGCGACCCTCGCCCTGAACCAACAAGGCGTCACGATGCTTAGCCGGAACCGACATTCGACCTTTTGCATCTAAATTAAGAGCTGACGCACCTTGAAACACTATTTACCCCACTTTTTCACACTTCCTCCCACTTTAGAGGATCAACCTAAGAGGGTCAAGTGTTTTTGGGTAATTTTTTGGGAAATTCCCTAGTGTTTACAAACACTTAGCGCACTGTGTTCACAAAATGGTGATATTAAAATTACCACTTGAAACAAGAGCTTGGAAAATATACTTAAGAATAGATCTTAGCTATTTAGATAAGAATCAGTGAATATACTGTACAAATGAACAGTTATTTAATCAAAAATTTATCCCACTTACTAAAAAAATTAAATGTGATAGGCGCTACTAGTCATTACTTTTGACATCAGTTGCATTATTCCCTGAATTGGCTTTGGCAAGGTTGCGCCGCCAGCATGCAAAGCTGCTTGTCCATGCTCAATTTCATCAAGGCGCATTTGATCTACTATCGCTCGCGACTGATGATCTTCTTTGGGTAATGTCTCTAAGTGACGCTCCAGGTGACTTTCGACTTGCTTCTCGGTTTCAGCAACAAAACCTAAACTCCATTTGTCCCCGGCCAAGCCTGCAATTAAGCCAATCGCAAAAGATCCTGCATACCAAAATGGATTGAGAAAGCTGGTATGCGAACCGAGCTCTTTTAAGCGCGTTTCACACCAGGCTAAGTGGTCCATTTCCTCCTGCCCAGAATGATTGAGCATCTTCTGAATCTCAGGATTTCGAGCCACTAATTTTTGGGATTGATAGAGGGCTTGTGCGCAAACTTCACCAACATGATTGACCCGCATGAGTCCAGCTGCATGCTTGCGCTCTACTGCATCCAACTCCATATCGGAATTACCCGTTGAGGTCGGGATAGGACGCTGAGCATTTGCACCCCCAAATACCGACCGAAGGGCGGTATCAAACTCAATAATCAGCCGATCTGTTGGGCTCATAGACTTCAAAAACTTAGACTAAAACCTCAGCTTTACAACTTTGCTTGGTTTTTAATCCGAGTTCAGCTAGAAGAGCGCGATCTTCTTCTGCTTCAGGATTTCCGGTAGTGAGCAGTTGCTCACCATAGAAAATCGAATTTGCGCCAGCCAAAAAACACATTGCCTGAATAGCCCTACCAAGCTCTTGACGCCCAGCAGATAAACGAACGCGAGCATGAGGCATGGTGATTCGAGCAACCGCAATCGTCCTGACAAACTCAAGTGGGTCTAAAGGCTTTTGATCAGCCAACGGCGTACCTGCTACTGGCACTAAATGATTAATGGGCACCGATTCAGGATAAGGGCTTAAATTGGCAAGGCGAGCTAAAAAAGCTGCACGTTGCTCGCGGGATTCACCCATGCCCACAATTCCACCACAGCAAACCGACATACCTGCAGCACGGACATTGGAAATCGTATCTAAGCGATCTTGATAGCCACGAGTTGAGATAACTGAGCGATAGAAGTCTTCGCTGGTATCCAAATTGTGGTTATAAAAGTCTAGGCCAGCCTCTTGCAATGCCTGAGCCTGACTAGCCTCTAGCATCCCTAAAGTTGCGCAGGTCTCCAAGCCTAGGGCTTTTACACCTTTAATCATGGCGGCGACCTTTTCAATATCGCGATCTTTAGGTTCCCGCCAAGCGGCGCCCATGCAAAAACGGTTTGAACCAGCTGCTTTAGCTGCTTTAGCCGCCTCAAGGACCTCATCCAAATCCATCAGCTTGTTCGCTTTAACGTCAGTGTCATAGCGAGCAGCCTGAGGGCAATACCCGCAATCTTCTGGGCAGCCGCCTGTCTTAATTGACAAGAGCGTCGCTAGCTCGACATCCCCCTCTGGGAAATTGGCTTGATGCGTTTCTTGTGCCTTAAAGATTAAGTCATTGAAAGGTAAGGAAAAAAGCTCCTCAATTTGGGTAACTGTCCAAGCTCCAGACGCGTCAACCTCCTTGCGCAAATCCATCTTAGATCTGACTTGAGTGAGGGGTTTTTCAGTAGTTTGGGCATCCAGCATGGTCGAATTCCAGGAAATAGATCAATTCAAGGCATAAACATAACAGATACAGAGCTGAATTTGGAAAAACTAGTGGTCAAATATCAAACATGAATAAAAATGTTCGTCTTGAACAAAGCAAAGAAAACTGGGTAAACAGAAGCCTAACTGCGGTTTGGCACCCCTGCACCCAAATGAAACATCATGAATCCTTCCCTCTTATAGCCATTACCAAAGGCAAGGGAGCCTGGCTTTACGATGAAAAAGGCACTCCTTTGCTCGATTGCATTAGCTCCTGGTGGACAAACTTATTTGGTCACTCCAACCCTCGTATCAATGAGGCTATTCATGCTCAGTTAGAAAAAATTGAACATGTCATGCTGGCCGGCTTCACACATCCACCTGTAGTTGAATTATCGGAAAAGCTTTCCGCCCTGACCAATCATCAGCTAGGCCATGTGTTCTACGCATCAGATGGGGCGTCGGCAGTGGAAATAGCTCTAAAAATGAGTCACCACTTTTGGCAACTCAATAACAAACCTCAAAAGAAAAAATTTGTTTGTCTTCAAAATGGCTATCACGGCGAAACCATGGGCGCTTTGGCAGTAACAGATGTAGCTATTTTTCGCGAAGCCTATGGATCACTATTGCAGGATGTTTTCACAGCTTCATCACCCGATGCCCGCAAAGCACAACCCGGCCAAACTGCTGCTGATGTAGCCAGACAATGTGCACAAGAACTTGAGCAGCTATTTGAGCAAGAACACCAAAACATTTCAGCCATCATTATTGAACCCTTAATTCAATGTGCTGGCCAGATGGCCATGTACTCGCTAGAATATTTGCGTTTAGTCAGGCGGCTGTGCGATCAATATCAGATTCATTTGATTGCCGATGAAATCGCTGTAGGATGTGGGCGTACTGGGAAGTTTTTTGCATGTGAGCATGCTGGTATATGGCCTGACTTTCTTACCCTATCTAAAGGTATTAGTGGTGGCTACCTACCTCTCTCACTTTGCTTAACAACTGACGATATTTTTAGAGCCTTTTATAGAGATGAGACTAAACACGGCTTCTTGCATTCTCATTCTTACACCGGTAATCCACTGGCCTGTGCGGCAGCTTTAGCTTGCTTAGATATTTTTGAAACAGAAAATGTTCTTGAAAAAAATATTGAGCGCTCCCAAGATCTTGCAAAAGCTTTTGCTTGGGCAAAGATACATCCCAGTATTGAGCATTGGCGTCAGCAAGGCATGATTCTTGCATTTGATGTTAAAAATGAATGCCTTAAAAATCCTAATACCTTTGCACGAGAAATGTTCTCTAAAAGCTTGGATGAAGGAATATTAATTAGGCCCATTGGCAACACAGTCTATGTCATGCCGCCCTATGTTTTATCAACTGAAGAAACTTTGCAAATGGGTAAAGCAGTGAAGTCCGCACTAGAGCAGGTTCTCATATGAAAACTACCTTTCAGGCGCTTAATTTTGCCAAAGTAGAACTAAATAAATTAGATGCGCAGTTACTAAAACGCAAACTACGCGTAACGGAATCACCTTGTGATACCTCGGCTAAGGTAGGCGAAAGAACACTAAAAGCATTTTGTAGCAATGATTACTTGGGTTTAGCCAACCATCCAACACTATTACGCGCACTAGCAGATGGCGCTAATCAATACGGGGTTGGTAGCGGTGCATCGCACTTAATTAGTGGACATCACATTGCACACGATTTGCTAGAGAAAAAACTTGCCTCATTTCAAAGTGCGCATATACCCAATGCAAGAGCTTTATTTTTTAGCACTGGCTACCTGGCTAATATTGCCGCACTTACGGGCCTAGCCAAACTAGGGGATTCTGGCAAAGCCAGTATTTATTCAGCCAGATTAAATCATGCATCCATTATTGATGGTGTGCGCTTAGCCAGCACCCAAACACTTGCCACAGTTCATCTTTTTGACCATGATGATTTAAATACACTTCAAAATAAAATTCATGGCGACTCTTCGCCTCTCAAAATCATTGTGGTGGATGGCGTTTTTAGCATGGACGGTGACTTAGCACCAGTAAAAGCGCTACTAGATATTGCCAATACCTATGATGCCCTCCTTATGGTTGATGATGCCCATGGATTTGGAGTATTGGGCGAGAATGGTCATGGCCTTTTGGAGTTATTGAGTATTGCCTCAGACCGAATCATCTACATTGGCACACTAGGAAAAGCAGCCGGCGTAAGTGGCGCCTTTATCTGCGCACAAGAACCATTTATTGAATGGTTAATTCAAAAAGGTCGTCCTTATATCTATAGCACTGCAACACCACCCGCTATTGCTCACACTGTACTCAAAAGTCTCGAGATCATCGAAAGTGAGGAAGGTAAAACCAGACGCGAGCAACTCAAAAATCTTATTCGTATTTGGCAGCAAGAAATGGTCTTTTCTAAGTGGGGAAAGATCACTTCACCAACCCCTATTCAACCCGTTGTATTGGGCAGCAATGCGGATGCATTATTAGCCTCAAAACTACTAGATGAAGCGGGATACTGGATTCCGGCAATAAGACCGCCGACCGTCCCGGCAGGAAGCTCACGTTTACGGGTTACGTTTTCCGCGAACCACAGTATTGATGAATTGCGGCTACTGATAAAAACACTGCAAACTATTGAGCAACAAGTTATTACAGAAATGGTTATTTAATAATGTCCAAAGGGTTTTTCATCACAGGCACCGATACTGAAGTAGGTAAAACTTTAGTTAGTGGCGCTGTAATTCTTAAACTCAAAAATGCTGGAATCAATGCCGTTGGCTTTAAGCCGGTGGTTGCTGGTACCTACCCCAGTAAAAATGGCAGACTAGTGAACGAGGATCTTGAAACTCTTCGAATCGCATCAAACTTAGCCCCTGACCAACAAAACCTATGTCCTTATATTTTAGATAAGCCTGCTGCACCGCATCTTGCTGGAAAAGATCAAGGGATTGAGTTAAAAAGTGTCGTTATGATGAAGGCTTTTGAAAATATTCAATCTCAATATGAACAAGTTGTCGTTGAAGGCGCTGGTGGGTTTTTGGTTCCATTAAATGACCACGAGGACTTAGGTGATATTGCTCGAGCCTTGGACCTGCCCGTTATTCTGGTGGTTGGCATGAGACTGGGTTGCATTAACCATGCTTTATTAACGCTGGAGGCTATTAAGTCTCGCAATCTCACCATTGCTGGATGGATAGGAAATACGCTTTCAAGCGAAATGCCATTCTTACAAGAGAATTTGGCAACCATCAAAAACAGAGTTTTTGCACCATTCTTAGGGCTTATCCCCACATTACCAAAAGAAGTACAAAAACAGGATCAGGCTCCATATTCAATTGAGGCTCTTACTTTTGCTGCGCAGCACATCAACCCTCCCTGGTAATTACTGCCATTAATATTAGTTTCGGATAAGATGAAGGCATGCGTTTACTACCTGAGATCGTCGATTCCGCAGAAGCCATTCAAGAAATACGGCGCAATATTCATGCTCATCCAGAATTGCGCTTTGAAGAAAACCGTACAGCCGATTTAGTTGCTCAAGCCCTCTCTAGCTGGGGTATTACTGTTTTTAGGGGAATGGGTAAGACGGGTGTTGTAGGTCGCCTAGAAGGAGATTTGGGACCTGGAAAAATGATCGGCTTGCGCGCTGATATGGATGCCCTGCCACTTCAAGAGCACAATAATTTTGCGCACAGCTCGCGCTACCCTGGAAAAATGCATGCCTGCGGACATGATGGTCACACTGCAATGCTATTAGGCGCGGCTCAATATTTATCAAATCATCGGGACTTTAAAGGCACTGTTATTTTTATTTTCCAGCCAGCTGAAGAAGGAGGTGCTGGTGCGCAAGAAATGATAAATGATGGGCTGTTTAAGGAATTTCCCTGTGATGCTGTGTTTGGCTTACATAATTGGCCTGGGCTGGCTGAGGGACATTTTGGCGTCATCAGTGGTCCCATGATGGCATCAAGCAACACCTTTGAAATCACGATCAATGGCAAAGGTGGTCATGCAGCCCTACCGCACAATAGTGCAGATCCCGTTATCGCAGGCGCGCAAGTTGTCCTCGCCTTACAAAGCATTATTACCCGCAACAAGCGCCCTGTTGATGCCGCAGTGCTATCCGTTACGCAGTTTCATGCTGGTGAGACTAGCAATGTCATTCCTGATAGCGCATCCGTTGGCGGGACAGTTCGCACTTTCACAATCGAAGTTCTGGACTTGATTGAGCTGCGTTTAAGGGAAATAGCACACAGTATTGCAAGCGCATTTGACTGCCAAGCAGAAATCACTTTTTCGCGTAATTATCCACCGCTCATCAATCACGCAAATGAAGTGCACTTTGCCACGGAAGTGATGGAAGATTTAGTGGGAAAGAACAATGTCAGCACCTCAATTGATCCAACTATGGGTGCCGAAGACTTTGCCTTCATGTTACTAGAGAAGCCCGGCTGTTATGTTTTCCTCGGAAACGGGGACGGCGATCATCGTTCAGCAGGACACGGCATAGGTCCATGTCACTTGCACAACTCTTCCTATGATTTCAACGATGCCTTAATCCCGGTAGGGGTCAGTTACTGGGTGAGCTTAGCCCAACGGTTCTTAGACAAAACCTCCGCTTAAAAAATAAATTGTCAGCAAGATTAGCGGGGAAGCAAAAGCCACATTCTGCCGTTTTGTTTCATACGTCCAGCCATCTCCCCGGCCGCCTCATCAGAACCCCAATAGTAGTCAGCCCTTACACCGCCAACGATAGCTTTGCCCGTATCTTGAGCCATCACTAATTTTTGCAAGGGCTGGCTACTTAAGGGCCTCGTAGTAGCAAGAAATACTGGCGCGCCCAAAGGCAAGGCTTGTAAATCAACAGCAATACTGCGACCAGCTGTCAGCGCTACCCCAAGGGCGCCATTGGGTCCAAGTTCTGCGCTGACATTACCCGGTAACTCTTTAAAAAAGACAAAGCGTGGATTGGCATTAAGCATTTCATTTGTGCGGTCGGGATTGCGCTTTGCCCACACTGAAATACCTTGCATCGTAGCTTCGCTGCGCGAGATTTCTTTGCGATCTAAAAGCCATTGAGCAAAAGACTTAAAGGGTTGATCATTCGTTCCCGCAAAACCAAGTCGCATTACCCGGCCATCATCAAGGCGGATTTTCCCCGACCCTTGTACCTGCATAAAAGCAGCTGCTACCGGATCTTGCACCCAGGCAATCTCGGATCCCTGCAATACGCCTGAACTCATCAACTGTGCGCGAGTTGGGGCGGGATTAGGCTTGGAATTCTTCCAGGCACTAGGATAGCCATATAAAGGAACGGTATATGTTGACGTACGCGTTAACGAACCATTCATCACCGGCTCGTAATACCCTGTAATTAAGCCCGTATCACTTCCAGAGCCATTACGAATCTCATAGACTTGAAAATTGCTCTCGAAGTAGCGTCGAATTGCCTGATTACTTGTTGCGGAAACACTATTAGTTTGTGCGCAGGCTGGCCGCCAATTTAGATCACCACTACGTTTACGCAAAGCCTCGCAACTCTTAAGCCATGCTGGCCATGCTTGGGTTAAGTCATCATCCTGCCAACCGGGCAAGTTTTGCCACGAGACTGTGCTAAAACTGGCAATTGAAGAGCTATAAGAGCCAGCTACTCCACTACTGGGCCGAGAATTAGAGCTACGAGTGGGTGGGGTGGAACATCCCACTATTAAGCCACCCACAATCAGCAGGAATACACTTGCCACAGCAATACGCCGAGAAGCTTTACAACTTACTACCATTTTGAATTTAGAAATCATGATTGCCAATTTACTTGATGAATACCCAATGTTGCTTTTTGTCATGGAGGCAGGTCTTGCGCTAGCCCTTTTGCTATTTATTGTCCTTTGGACCGGAAAAGGTAAAAAATAGGGCTAAGCCAAGCGCTTAATGCAAAGTTCTGGGCATTACTAAGGCGAACTCAGGAATTGGAGCCTGGAAGAACTGAGCATCTTCAGTCACGCAAAAGTACTCCCCACGCATAGTCCCCGCGGGGGTGGGCAGAGTCGCCCAACTGGTGTACTCAAAATGCTCACCCGAGCGCAATAAGGGTTGCTGGCCAACTACCCCTAATCCACGCACTTCCTGCACATTATTATCTCCGTCGCTAATAAACCAGTGCCGGGCAATCAACTGGACGTTTGCAGCACCTGTATTGCGAATGGTCACTGTATAAGCGAAGGCAAATTGGCGGTTATCAGGCTCAGATTCCTCTGGCAAATACTGAGCTCGGACCGTAATACTGATTTCATGGGGGTTCATGCAGGAATTCTGCTCCATCCAAGAGCCAACTGCAAGCTAGAATCTAGGGATGGATAGTCAAAACTTACCCTCTAATTTGCAGTTTGTTATTGCTCCCTCTATTTTGTCTGCCGACTTTGCCTGTCTAGGTAAAGAGGTTCAAGATGTTTTGGTGGCTGGCGCCGACTGGATTCACTTTGATGTGATGGATAACCATTACGTCCCTAATCTCACCATCGGCCCCTTGGTTTGTGAGGCTATTCGCCCTTATGCACTGAAAAATGGCAAGCCAGCGATGATTGATGTCCACCTCATGGTTGAGCCAGTGGATCGCATCATTCCGGATTTTGCTAAAGCGGGTGCAAATTTGATTAGCTTTCACCCGGAAGCCAGTCCTCACGTCAATCGCACCCTTAATCTCATTCGCGATCAAGGTTGCCAGGCAGGCATTGTCCTAAATCCAGCTACCCCACTTCATTACCTCGATCACACCTTGGAGTTGATCGATCTTGTCTTGCTGATGTCGGTAAACCCAGGCTTTGGAGGTCAATCCTTCATCCCAAGCACTTTGAATAAAATTACTCAGGTTCGTGCACGCTTGGATCAATACAAGGCAGAAACTGGTAAGCATATCCGCCTAGAAGTAGATGGAGGCATCAAAGTCGATAATATTGGTCAGGTCGCTAAGGCTGGTGCTGATACCTTTGTTGCAGGTTCAGCTATTTTTGGCGAAGATGATTACAAGCAAGTCATTCAAACTATGCGTGAAGAATTAGGAAAGCTAGGAAACACCTAATGCAACGCGATGAATTTAATACTTTAGCCAAGCAAGGCTTTAACCGTATACCAATGGTGAAAGAGGTATTGGCAGATTTAGAAACGCCTTTATCTCTTTACATCAAATTAACGCAAGCTTTTGGCAAAACCAATACGTACCTGCTTGAGTCGGTTTTAGGTGGGGAGCGTTTTGGGCGCTTCTCCTTTATTGGGTTGCCAGCAAAAACACTTTTGAGAACTGTTGGAACACCGGCAGCCCCACTCACAGAAGTAGTCACCGATGGAAAAGTAATTGAAACACACCGTGATAATCCATTAGATTTCGTAGATGCTTATTTCAAGCGCTTCAAGGTTGCGTTACAACCAGGCCTTCCCCGTTTTTGCGGAGGCTTGGCAGGCTACTTTGGGTACGATACTGTTCGCTATATTGAATCTCGGCTAGCGCAACATAGCCTTCCAGATGAACTGGGGGTCCCAGACATTCAACTGATGTTGACTGAAGAGCTAGCTGTAATCGATAACGTCGCTGGACGCATTTACTTAATTGTTTATGCCGATCCAAGTCAAGAAAATAGCTTCGAAAAAGCCCAAATCAGACTAAATGAAATATTGACTTGCTTAAGCAAGCCAATGAGCATTCCCGCGTCCCACCCCAGCACAAAAACAGATCTCATTCGCAAATTTAAGGCTGAAGATTTCGAAATTGCTGTGCGCAGGACAAAAGATTACATTTTGGCTGGTGATTGCATGCAGGTTGTGATTGGTCAACGTATCAGCAAACCGTTTACAGATTCACCATTGGCGCTTTACAGAGCTTTGAGGTCTTTAAATCCATCGCCCTATATGTATTTTTATGATTTCGGAGACTTGCAAATTGTCGGCTCATCTCCAGAAATTTTGGTGCGTCAAGAAAAACGCGAAGCTGAAAAGATTGTCACAATCCGACCGTTAGCGGGGACTCGTCCACGCGGTGCTACCCCCGAAGAGGACGAGCGCTTGGCAAAAGAACTGCTTGCCGATCCCAAGGAAATAGCTGAGCATGTGATGCTGATTGACCTTGCCCGCAATGATGTCGGAAGAATTGCCAAGACGGGTTCGGTCAAGGTTACTGATTCAATGTCGATCGAGAAATATTCTCATGTACAGCATATCGTTAGCTCTGTTGAGGGTGAACTAGTGGATAACATGAGCAATATGGATGTTTTGCGCGCCACTTTCCCTGCTGGAACGCTATCTGGCGCGCCAAAAATACGGGCCATGGAAATTATTGATGAGATGGAAATTGTGAAACGCGGTGTTTATGGTGGTGCTGTTGGTTATCTTTCTTTTTCTGGCGATATGGATGTTGCCATTGCTATCCGCACTGGCGTTATTCGTAATGGCATGCTGCATTCCCAGGCGGGTGCAGGCGTTGTCGCTGACTCCGATCCAACTGCAGAATGGAAAGAAACCGAAGCAAAAGCACGCGCTGTATTAATGGCTGCTGATTTAGTACAAGGAGGACTCGATGCTCCTCATGATTGATAACTATGATTCATTTACTTACAACTTGGTTCAATATTTCGCCGAACTAGGAGAAGAAGTAAAAGTATTTCGTAACGACGAGATTTCTGTTGAAGAAATTGCCACAATCAATCCTACGCGGATTTGCATCTCCCCAGGTCCATGCAGCCCAGCAGAAGCAGGCATATCGGTAGAGACTATCAAGCGCTACGCAGGTCAAATTCCGATTCTAGGAGTCTGCTTGGGTCATCAGGCGATTGGAGAGGCATTTGGTGGCAATATTATCCGCGCCCAAAAAGTTATGCATGGCAAAACCGATGATATTTATCACACAGGCGTTGGCGTATTTAAAGATCTTCCCAGCCCCTTTAAGGTCACCCGCTATCACTCTTTGGCTATTGAAAAAAGCTCTCTGCCTGCAGTGTTAGAAGTGACTGCCACATCCTCTGATGGAGAAATTATGGGCGTTCGCCATCGCGAGCTTGCAGTAGAGGGCGTGCAATTTCATCCGGAATCGATTCTCTCGGAGCATGGACATGCCTTGCTCAAGAATTTTTTACAAGCAAAATAAAGAAGCAAGTCAGGGCTATGCCAATCACTCCCCAAGAAGCCTTACAGCGTTGCATTGAACATCGCGAACTCTTTCATGATGAGATGACTGCCATGATGCGACTCATCATGAGTGGCAAGCTGCCACCTACATTGGTTGCGGGATTGCTGATTGCCCTACGAACTAAAAAAGAAACTGTCGGTGAGATTGCTGCTGCTGCACAAGTTATGCGCGAATTCGCTACGCCGGTTCATATTGAAGATAGATCTCATTTAGTTGATGTTGTGGGAACTGGGGGGGATGGTGCTCACACTTTTAATATTTCTACCGCCGCTATGTTTGTCGCGGCAGCTGCTGGTGCCAAAATCGCAAAACATGGTAATCGTAGTGTCAGTAGCAAATCGGGAAGCGCCGATCTTTTAGAAGCGCTAGGTGTAAATCTCACCCTGAGCGCAGAGCAGGTTGCCCAATGCATTGAAAATGTTGGCGCGGGCTTTATGTTTGCCCCAAACCACCACCCCGCCATGAAAAATGTTGTGCCAATTCGTAAAGAGCTGGGTGTACGTACAATTTTCAATATTTTAGGCCCCCTTACAAATCCTGCAGATGCAAAGCGCATGTTGATGGGTGTCTTTCATGCAGATCTAGTAGGTATTCAGGCGCGCGTATTGCATGCCTTGGGTATGGAGCACGCTTTAGTGGTCTATGGGCGAGATGGCCTTGATGAGATTTCTCTTGAAGGGTCAACATTGGTTGGCGAACTTAAAAATGGCATCGTGCGTGAATATGAAATTCATCCAAAAGATTTTGGATTAGCTACCGCCTTAACTAATAACTTTAAGGTGAAAAATGCCGAAGAGTCCAAAAAAATTGTTTTAGAAGTATTAGACAAAAAAGCTGGTCCTGCAAGCGATATTGTTTGTTTAAATGCTGGGGCCACTCTTTATGTAGCTGATATCGCAAAAGACATTAATACCGGGGTTCAGATGGCCAAAGCCGCCATTGAATCTGGCGCCGCCCGAAAAAAACTAGATCAATTTGTTGCCATCACTAAAATACATTAATCCAAAATCAATGAGCGATATTCTCGAAAAAATTGTTGCAACAAAAAAACAAGAGGTCACAGCAAACTCTAAAAAGTTTTCTTTAGCTAATCAACGAGAACTAGCAGAGGCGAACAATCAAAACGCTTTATTGAAACCTCGAGGCTTTATTCACTCCATCAATCAAAAAATTGCCGCTGGCAATGCAGGGGTGATTACCGAGATAAAAAAGGCCAGCCCTAGCAAAGGCATCTTGCGGGAAAATTTTAAGCCCGCAGAAATTGCTGTCACTTACGAAAAGAATGGCGCAGCCTGTTTATCCGTTTTAACGGATACATTGTATTTTCAAGGATGCGCAGCCTATCTTCAAGAGGCTCGCTCGGCTTGCACCATCCCCGTCTTGCGCAAAGACTTTACGGTAGATCCATACCAAGTCTATGAGGCAAGAGCTATGGGTGCGGATGCCGTTTTATTAATTGTGGCCTGCCTTGAGCTCAGTCAAATGAAAGATTTAGAGGCTTGCGCCCATGAGCTAGGGCTAGATGTATTGGTGGAAGCTCATAATGCTCTGGAGCTAGAGCAAGCTCTTGAACTCAATACCCCCCTGCTTGGTATCAATAATCGTAATCTCAAGACATTTGAGGTCAGCCTACAAAATACCCTCTCACTATTGCCTATGGTGCCTCTAAATAAAACGTTAGTGACTGAATCTGGGATCATGACTCGTGCCGATGTTCAATTAATGCGCGACCATCAGATCAATGCCTTTTTAGTAGGCGAAGCTTTTATGCGCGCCCAAGACCCTGGCCAAGCGCTGAGTGAGCTCTTTTTTTAACTCTCTTTCAATCAGAGTGCCAATAGACTCAACTTTATTCACTACTCTGAGTGTGGTTGTTATTAAAATAACGAGAGAATTGCTAAGCCGCTTATAGGGGAATACAATTATTCCAAGAGTAACCCCTTAGAAACAGCAATAAAATATTATGTCCATCTCTAAATCTAGCCCTTATTTACGATTTTTGAATTTAATCGATTCTCTTGATCGCATCAATCCTGGAAAAAAACTCGACTATATTGAAGAAAGCTTGTTGAATAAGATCGTCTTATGCGCTCAGGCAAACCAATCCATCCTGGTAGGTGACTTAATCTCCCTGGCTGAGCTAGGCTCCCAGGCTACTCTTCATGGCCGCCTTAAAAACCTCAGTGCAATGGGCTTTATCAAGATGGCCGCAAATGAAGATGGTCGCAAGAAAGAGGTGCTCCCCTCTAAGGCAGCCCTGAAACGCTATGAAGAAATGTCTAAGTGTCTAGAAAAGGCCGCTAAAGTCAGCGCCTAAGCTATTTGCAATGCAAGAATCTCTGAATATAGAGATCTGATATAAAAAATCCACTGAAATTTCAGTGGATTTTCTTATTTGTTTAGACGCTTTTTAGACGTTAAAGAGGAAGTTCAAAACATCACCATCTTTGACAATGTATTCCTTACCTTCAGCACGCATTTTTCCAGCCTCTTTTGCACCAGACTCACCCTTGTATTGAATGAAATCCTCAAAGGCAATCGTTTGAGCTCGGATAAAGCCGCGTTCAAAATCTGTGTGAATCACCCCTGCTGCTTGCGGAGCCGTATCGCCCTGATGAATTGTCCAGGCACGCACCTCTTTCACCCCTGCAGTAAAGTAAGTTTGCAAACCCAGTAAGTTATAGCCTGCACGAATCACTCGATCTAAGCCCGGCTCTTCCATTCCTAAGTCGGCCAAGAACTCAATCTTGTCAGCCTCATCCAAATCAGCAATCTCTGCCTCGATGGCGGCACAAACCGCTACCACGGGAGCGCCTTCGATAGCGGCATGCTGCTTGACTGCTTCTAAATGAGGGTTATTGGTGAAACCATCTTCTTTGACATTGGCCACATACATCGCTGGCTTAGCGGTAATTAAACAAAGTGGCTTGAGCAATAAATGCTCATCCTCACTTAATTTCATGCTTCGAACAGGCTGAGCTAAATCGAGATGAGCCTGAACCTTAGTCAAAACCGCCACTAAAGCAGCGGCATCTTTGTCATTTCCTGACTTTGCTGCCTTGCTAGAACGATTTAAGGTCTTTTCGACAGTAGCCAGATCTGACAGAGCTAATTCTGTATCGATTACGCCGATATCTGCGATGGGATCAATTTTGCCCGCAACGTGAATCACATTGGTATCCTCAAAACAACGCACTACATGGGTAATAGCGTCAGTTTCTCGAATATTGGCCAAGAACTGATTACCCAAGCCCTCACCTTTCGAAGCGCCAGCAACCAGACCTGCAATATCGACAAATTCGACAGCTGCAGGCAAGACGCGCTCAGGCTTCACGATCTCAGCCAAAGCGGCCAGACGGGGGTCAGGAACCTCAACCACACCCACATTAGGCTCGATCGTGCAGAAAGGATAATTTTCCGCCGCGATTCCAGCTTTAGTAAGCGCGTTAAAGAGGGTAGATTTGCCGACATTAGGCAGGCCGACGATGCCACATTTCAAAGACATAACGTTATTGTAAAGGGGTCGCTTTCGATATCATCGAGTTATGTCTGATACACACATAAATAACCCCGGTCTTTCTGGCTCAAATTCACCAAAAATTCGCATCGTTGAAGTGGCGGTGATTGGGGGAGGTATAGCTGGTAAGGCTTGCGCCCTTGGATTGGCGCAATTAGGCTACCAAACGCTCCAGATTGCTCCTGACTTAAACCAACCCATCCCAAGCCCTCAAGGCAATCACTGGGGACAAAGAATTTACGCTTTTTCGCCCAGCACTCAAAAATTGCTCTCCGAATTGCAAATATGGGACGCTTTAGATCACTCACGAATGCAAGCAGTCCGCGATATGCGAATTTATGGAGATCGTGGCGAAAAATCGGATCAACTGCATCTTTCTGCTTTTGAAGCTGGCACGCCGCAACTAGCCTGGATTGGTGAATCCAATGTGATTGAGCATACCCTCGATCAAGCCAGTCGATTTCAGAACAAACTGGAGCGCATTGCCGATACGCTTGAAAAAATTGAGATTGATCACGAAGGGGCAATCCTTCATCTGAAGAATGGAGATCATGTTCGCGCGCTTTTAGTGGTTGCTGCAGATGGCGCCAACTCACCCATTCGATCAGCGATTGGTATTTCTGCTAGCGAAGAGAGTTATTCCCAAAATGCTGTTGTAGCTAATTGGATCTGCGCGCACCCCCACTTAGAAACTGCTTATCAATGGTTTTTACCAGGTGGGGATATTGTGGCGATGTTACCGCTACCTAATAAGCAAGTTTCGATGGTTTGGTCCACATCTCCTGAAAATGCAGAACATCTTCTTAAGCTCGATCAAGCGGCTTGGGAAAGTAAATTTTCCTCGATCGCAAACGGCGCCATTATTCAACAATTAGGCCAGCTCACACTGAACTCAATCCCAACCGCCTTTCCCTTACGAAAAATTCGAGCTAGCCGCTTCATTGGCCCAGAGCACTCCCCCAAAGTTGCCCTGATTGGCGATGCCGCTCATGTAATGCACCCCTTAGCGGGGCAAGGCTTAAACCTAGGGTTACGGGATGTTGCAACCTTGCTCAAAATCTTAGGTAAACGCGAATCTTTTAGACTGGTGAATGATTTAGTTTTATTGCGTCGATATGAACGTCAACGTCAAGGCGATACCAGTGCACTTTTATGGGTGACTGATAAATTAAAAAAATTGTTTTCTGGGACAAGCGATACGGAACGCCTACTTCGTAATGTAGGTCTTGGTCTTGTCAATAAAAGCCACTTTATAAAACAGCGTTTAATTGAACGCGCTTTAGGGGAAGTTGATTTTGAATAAATTTTTATCCGCACTTACAGTAATCTACCTCACATTAGCATCCATCGGATTTGCCCATGCACAATCTGAACAACAAATTAAAACTGATTTGCAGAAAAAATTAGGCTCAAATGCCAAGGTAAAAAGCGTTACTCCAGGACCTATATCTGGAATATATGAAGTGATTGTTGGCAATGAAGTCTTTTACACCGATAAAAATAGCAAGTATTTAATTCAGGGTGAGATCATTAATTTGGATACTGGTAAAAATATTACCGAACAAAGACAGTCTGACTTAAATCGCATTAAGTGGGCGGATTTACCACAAGCCAATGCCATCAAAACGGTTCGCGGCAATGGCAGTCGTCAACTCGCCATATTTTCAGACCCCAATTGCGGCTACTGCAAGCGCCTCGAAAAATCCTTACAGCAATTAGACAATGTCACCCTCTATACCTATCTCATTCCAATTCTGTCGCCTGATTCAACACAAAAGGCCAAGCAAATCTGGTGCTCATCAGACCCTTATAAGTCATACACGGATTGGATGATCAACGGAATTTCGCCAAGCGGAAAAGGCGACTGCGCCACCCCTCTTGATAAAAATCTAGCTCTCGCAAAAACTTATGGCATTACTGGTACTCCAACACTCTTCTTTACAGACGGCAGTCGCTTTCCAGGAGCAGTTCAAATTACTGACATAGAAAAGAAATTTAGCACCCTTAAGTAGGCCATCAATTATCCATATGAACGATCACAACAATCTCGAGCTTCCTGTCATTCAATACACCGTTTGGCCAGCCGATCTTCATGGTCATCGTTTTCAGGTCAAATTACGCATTCAAAATCCTCATCCAACCGGTCAGATTTTGAAAATGCCTGCTTGGATTCCGGGAAGCTATTTAATCCGGGATTTCAGCAAAAATATTGAATCTATTTTGGCCTATACCGAAAGCAATCAAAATCAGAAATTGGATTTAGAGAGAATTGATAACGATCAGTGGCGACTTCCGATGGTAGCCGAACCCGTTATTGTTCTTGCTACGATCTATGCATTTGATTCTTCAGTACGCACTGCATATTTAGATAGCGAAAGAGCATTTTTTAACGCAAGTAGCTTATGCCTTGGGGTCAAAGGTCAAGAGTATTTGCCTTGCGCCTTGGCTCTTGTTTCACCTGAAACAGCATCAACAGATTATTGGCGTGTTGAGACAAGCCTACGAAATGCTAAAACCGATGCGAGAGGTTTTGGATATTATCTTGCCAAAAATTATGATGACCTATTAGATCATCCGGTGGCTATGGGCGAATTTCAAATGATTCAATGGGAATCAAATGGTGTGCCTCATAAAATGGCGATTCAAGGATGTATTCACGAAGTAGATGCTATGCGCCTTGCCTCGGACTTAAAAGCGATTTGCAGCTCCACCATTGATCTTTTTGAACCCAAGATAAAACAAGCACCCTTTAAGAGCTATCTCTTTTTAGTGAATGCAGTGTTAGCTGGGTATGGGGGACTAGAACATCGCAACAGCACCGCTTTACTTTGTCGCCGGGATCAAATTCCCCAAAAAGATACCCCACTAGATGAGACCAGTTACCGAGAATTTTTAGGGCTCTGTAGTCATGAATACTTCCATGCGTGGCTTGTAAAGCGCATTCAACCCAAAGCCTTCCAACCCTATCAATTGGACCGCAGAAATTTCACACGCCTACTTTGGCTGTTTGAAGGCTTCACAAGCTATTACGATGATTTGCAACTGTTGCGCAGTAAACGCATTGATCTTAAAACCTATCTACAGTTGGTAGCGGACAATTGGAACAGCATTTTGAGAGGGCCAGGCAGAAATCATCAAAGTTTGGCGGACAGCTCCTTTGACGCCTGGACAAAGTATTACCAGGCAGATGAAAACACCCCCAATGCTGTAGTGAGTTATTACGGTAAGGGAACGCTTTTAGCTTTAGGGCTTGACCTGAAGATTCGCCAATTTACTAATAATGACAAATCACTTGACGATTTAATGCGCCTCATTTGGCAAAAGCATGGAGTAACTTTAGCGGGCATGGAAGAGAATGGACTAGATGCCCTTATCTTGAGCCTTTTAGGGGCTGGTTTCACCAAAACCTGGAATGCATTCAAGTCCCTCTACATTTTTGGGGTAGAAGATATTCCCCTCCAAAAATGGTTTGACCCTCGATTTATTACTGTGGAGCAAAAAATCCAATCTAAAATTGAACGGATCAAACTCCAATTTGGTATGCGCCATACTGAGGTGAATGGCTGGTTTAAAGTCACTCATGTATTAAATGGTGGCGCTGCCCAAGAAGCGGGGTTAGCTGCTGGAGATTTACTTGCCAGTATTAATGGAGAACGCATTACCTCAGCAAGATGGGATAAAGTTTTAGGGGGGCTCACAGAGGGGCAAGCATTGAACTTGTGTTTCTACAGAGACGATTTAGAGCACGAGCGTATTGCCATCCTGAAACCCTCCCAGACACCCATCCAATATCAACTGACCCCAAACCATTGAGTCACCTATTTTCTAAAGACGATATTCCGATTGATTGGCGTGAGCTATTGGGGGATTATTTTGAGTCTGCCGATTGGATCCAATTAAAAATGCTCCTCCAGCAAGAGTTAGAGCGCAATCCCACCGGAATTCGACCTGAGCCTCAGAATTTTTTCAAAGCACTAGAACTTACGCCTTTGCATAAAGTGCGTGTAGTGATATTAGGCCAAGATCCTTATCACTCACCGGGTCTTGCTCAAGGGTTAGCATTTTCTATTCCCGCCACTATTCCAAGGAACTCTAGAGAATTCCCAAGCTCTCTGCGTAATATCAGTAAAGCTCTGGCACTTGAAGGTTTTGGTAATTTAGCTCATGGAGACTTGCAGGATTGGGCGAGTCAAGGGGTGCTTCTACTCAATACCGCATTAAGCGTCAAAATTGGCGAAGCAGGTAGTCATGCCAATCTGGGCTGGAGTTCGCTAATTAATAGACTGATTGGGAATTTGGCTCAACAAAAACCTCATTTAGTTTGGCTACTCTGGGGCGGACATGCCCAATCCAAGCTTCCTTTGATTGAAGTGGGGAAAGATCAATTGATTTTGAAGTCATCCCACCCTTCTGGCTTAGGCGTATACAAAACTAGTCAGCCCTTCTTGGAACCTGGGGCAAAAGCAAGCTGCGGGCACTTTACCAAGACGAATGAGTGGCTCAAGCAGCATTATCTAGAACCTATTATTTGGGTTTCAAGCAAACAACCTCGCTCGGGGCAAACAGTTTTATTTGATTAAAGCGGTATAGATACAGGAAATAGCACAAGCAATACAAATTGCGCTCAGCCACTCAAACATCTGGCCCGACTGGAAAAACCCCATGTATTGCCCTAAATAAGAGCTCGCTGTTGCTGCGACCACCCCAACAATGGCAGTACTGAGTAGTTTTCGCGCACTACCCCGTGAGCCTCGATACCCCGGGTAAAAAAACCACGCGCAAGCCCCAGACAAGCCGCCAATTACCAGAAAAGCCAAAAACCCCATTGCTACCCCCATTAATGAGCACATCAAATCTATAATTGTGATTATGAAGTTGTTGACACTCGGCATCAATCATCACACAGCGCCGGTCGCCATTCGGGAAAAAGTTGCCTTTGACCCCGAATTTCTTCAAGAAGCGTTGCACGATTTACGCCAACATCTCGTTGGCGCGAATCAGGCTGGGCTGCCAGAAGCCACTATTTTGTCAACTTGTAATCGTACCGAGGTGTATTGCGCTGCCAATGATGCTGATGCCGAAAATCTATTGCACGAAGCGACTTTTGATTGGCTAGCAAAAACTCAACAATTAGCGCCTAGCAGCCTTCAACCCCATATTTATTCCTTACCCCAATCAGAAGCGGTGCGCCATGCTTTCAGAGTGGCATGCGGTCTTGATTCAATGGTGATTGGGGAAACCCAAATTTTGGGCCAAATGAAAGACGCTGTTCGTACTGCGAATGAGGCCGGTGTTCTTGGCACTTATCTCAATCAACTCTTTCAGAAAACCTTTTCAGTCGCAAAAGAAGTGCGTGGTTCTACAGAAATTGGAGCTCACTCCATTTCTATGGCAGCAGCATCCGTGCGGCTAGCTGAGCGGATCTTTGAAAAAATCTCCGATCAGCGTGTACTTTTTATTGGCGCTGGCGAAATGATCACCTTATGCGCCACTCACTTTGTTGCACGCAGACCCAAAAGTACCGCCATTGCAAACCGCTCTGTTGAGCGCGGTCAAGAGTTGGCAGATTCTATTTCTGCGCAAGGCGTTGAAGCACAGTCATTCAAACTCTCAGAGTTGCCCACTCGCTTACATGAGTTCGACATCATTGTTTCGAGTACCGCATCATCGTTGCCTATTATTGGCTTAGGCATGGTAGAAAGCGCGCTCAAACAGCGCCGCCATAAGCCGATGGTGATGATAGATTTAGCAGTTCCTCGCGATTTTGAGCCAGAGATTTCAAGGTTAGATGACGTTTATCTCTACACCGTAGATGATCTTGGCACCATGATTCAAACAGGGGCATCGCTACGTCAAGCTGCAGTGGGTCAAGCTGAGGTCATCATTGAGGACCGAGTGGGTAATTTTATGCACTGGATGCAAGGTCGTAAAACAGTGCCTCTCATTCAGGATATTCAACAGCAAGGTGAACACCTCCGGCAGTTGGAATTAGATCGCGCAATGAAGCGCCTGATGCGTGGTGAAGATCCACAAGAAGTTTTAAATGCCATGGCTCAAGGCCTGACCAATAAGTTTCTCCATGGCTCATTACATGCCCTACAACATTCGAATGGTGCTGAGCGCGACGCCCTGATTAAATTGTTGCCTAAACTATTCGCCTCGCATTCCAAGCCAGAAGACCATTAGATGAAGCCCAGCATGCGGGCTAAGCTAGATCACCTTGACACACGCTTAGCCGAACTCAACTCCCTGTTAACTACCGAAGAAGCAACCAAAGATATGGATGCTTACCGAAAACTTACAAGAGAGCATTCAGACATAGCAATGGTGGTTGAACAGTTTGGTCTGTATAAAAAAGCAGAAGCTGATGCACAGGCAGCAGAAGAAATGCGCAAAGATCCAGAGATGAAGGACTTTGCCGATGAAGAACAAAAACAAGCAATTGCCACCATGGAAGATCTTGAGGGGGTATTGCAAAAACTCTTACTCCCTAAAGATGAAAATGATGATCGCAATGTCTTCCTAGAAATACGGGCAGGAACAGGTGGAGATGAAAGCGCCCTTTTTGCGGGCGATTTATTGCGCATGTACACCCGTTTTGCAGAACGCCAAGGCTGGAAAGTTGAAGTGGTGAGTTCTGCCGAATCCGATTTGGGCGGCTATAAAGAGGTGGTACTACGCCTAGTTGGTCAATCAGTCTACTCACGCCTTAAATTTGAATCTGGTGGTCATCGTGTTCAACGCGTTCCCCAAACAGAAACTCAGGGGCGTATTCACACATCTGCCTGTACTGTGGCTGTGATGCCTGAAGCAGATGAATTAGAGGCGGTTAAGATTAATCCCGCTGAATTACGTATTGACACCTTCCGCGCTTCAGGTGCTGGTGGACAGCATATTAATAAGACAGACTCAGCGGTACGTATTACCCACCTGCCCACTGGCACCGTAGTGGAATGTCAGGATGATCGCAGTCAACACCGTAATAAAGAGCAGGCCATGAAAGTACTGGTCTCGCGCATTATGGATGCTCGCGAACGTGAAAAACATCAAAAAGAGGCGCAAACTCGCAAATCGCTGGTTGGATCCGGGGATCGCAGTGATCGCATTCGGACCTATAACTTTCCTCAGGGACGAATTACAGATCACCGCATTAATCTCACCTTATACAAAATTGATGCGATGATGGATGGTGACATTGATGATCTTTGCAATGCCCTTGCCTCCGAACATCAAGCTGAATTACTCGCCGCTTTGGGCGATAACTAAGCTCCATCGATGAATTCTGCATCTTCTTTGCGCTCTTTATTGAGCCAAAGCTCGCTTCCATCAAATGAAGCAAAGATATTGCTAGCCCATGTACTGGAAAAGCATTACCAACTGCCCCGCTCAGCCCTTCTTTCTCGGGATGACATGACACTAAACCCCTCTGCGCTAGAGGAATGGGTGTCTTTGGAAGCAAGAAGAATTAATGGCGAACCTATCGCGTATCTTTTAGGTAAAAAAGACTTTCACGGTATTGAACTTCACGTTGCCCCCGGCGTTTTAATACCGCGCCCAGAAACAGAACTTTTAGTAGACATTGCTCTTGCGGAAATTCAACAAAAAATTGACCAAGACCAAGTGCGAGTACTAGATTTAGGGACAGGCTCTGGAGCCATAGCATTGGCTGTAGCAAACTTAGCCCATCAAGTTTTAATCAAAGCTACCGACGTATCAAGCGATGCTCTTACTATCGCCAAGCTTAATGCGGTAGCACTCAATTTAGAAAGCCGAGTGCAATTTAGCCAGGGAAGTTGGTATGAAGCCCTCAACGGCAATGATATAAAAGAATTTGATGTCATTTTGAGCAATCCCCCTTACATTGCTGCGCAAGATCCCCATCTAAGCCAAGGGGATTTGCGCTTTGAGCCTAATTCAGCCTTAACAGATCAATCTACCGGTCTTACCTGCCTGGAAATCATCATCTCCAAGGCAAATCAATATCTCAAACCGGGCGGCTTAATTGCTGTTGAACATGGATTTGATCAATCCAGTGCAGTCGTGCAGCTCATGAAAATCGCGGGCTTGCAAAATATTGAGGTGCACTTAGATCTTGCTGGTCATAGCCGAGTGACTTCTGGCAGAAAATCAAACCCCCAATAACCTTTTTTTACATAAAGTCTTAAAATCGATCTACCGTAAAGTACTTAAAACGCAATCAATCACTTAGCACCCTAGGAAAGAAATGATGGATACCCAAGCAAAAATCAAAGAAATCGTTACAAGTCACCCAGTAGTGTTGTTCATGAAAGGCACTGCCCAATTTCCACAATGCGGATTTTCAGGTAACGCCATCAATATTTTGAAATCCAGTGGCGTAGATAAGCTCCATACAGTGAATGTATTAGAAGAGCCAGAAATCCGTCAAGGAATCAAGGAATTTGCAAATTGGCCAACTATTCCCCAGCTTTATATCAATGGTGAATTCATTGGCGGCTCTGACATCATGACCGAAATGTTCCAAAGCGGCGAATTGCAAAAGCTGGTTAAATCTTAATTTAATCAGGCTCTATTTAGTGACATTTGATCTTAGCTCTTTGCTGCTCTTTGGCCTACCATTTGGAATATGCGTAGGCCTTTTGGTTTATGTGCTGAACTTACGCTCTGCGCTTTCTCGGATTGAGTCAGAGGCGCAGACACAATCAACGCTGGCCATCAGTTTGCGTAGCGAGCGCGATCAAGTGCTACAAAATGCCATTCGACTAGAAGCAGAATTGGACTCTGAGCGCAAACAAGGTCTAGGCAGAATTGAATCCATAAACGAAGCCAAGGAAGCGCTCACTAGCCAGTTTAAGAATTTGGCCAATGAAATTCTGGAAGATAAATCTAAGCGTTTTACCGAGCAAAATGCCGCTAGCTTAGATGCATTGCTTAAGCCTCTACAAACCAAGCTTTCTGAATTTAAAGAGCAAGTCAGCAACTCTTATGGAAATGAAGCACGCGAACGTTTTGCCCTGAAGAGTGAAATTGAGCGATTAGCTAATCTGAACTTACGCATGTCTGATGAGACACGCTCACTCACTCAAGCACTTAAGGGTGACTCTAAAGTACAGGGTAACTGGGGTGAGTTAGTTCTTGAATCAATCCTAGAATCCTCTGGATTACGTAAGGGAGAAGAGTATCTCGTTCAAGATAGTCATACACTAACAGACGGCTCTCGCTTACAGCCAGATGTTGTAGTAAAGCTTCCTGAAGGCAGAAGCCTTGTGGTAGACAGCAAAGTTTCCATCACCGCCTATGCAAGGCATGCAGAAACAACTGACCCTCTAATTGCTGAACGTGAACTAGCTGCTCATATTCAGTCGTTGCGTCAACATATCCAAGGACTTTCCAGCAAGAACTACAGCTCGCTCTACGGAATAGGCTCAGTTGATTTCGTATTGATGTTTGTTCCGATAGAGCCAGCCTTTTTATTGGCACTTAAGACAGCACCAAACCTATACCAAGAAGCCTTGGCAAAGAATATTGTTTTAGTCTGCCCAAGCACGCTAATGGCCACACTTCGTACAGTTGCGCACTTATGGAGACAAGATCACCAAAACCGTAATGCATTGGAGATTGCCAAGCAATGTGGCACTCTCTACGATAAATTTGTGGGTTTTGTCGATGATCTCGAAAAATTAGGTCAGCGCCTAGATCAAGCCCAAGGCAGTTATCACGATGCTTTCAATAAACTGAAATCAGGCAAAGGCAACTTGATCCGCACAGCTGAAAAAGTACGCGAACTTGGGGTTAAGCCCAGTAAAAATTTATCTGAATCTTTAATTGATTTATCCGATGCAGAGGCAGGTTAAACCATTAAAAATCCAACGGTGCTATCGAAGAAAAAATATAGCGTTAAGATTGGCATCTAAATAGCGGAACTCATAATCAACAACACCACTATGAATAAATATATTTATCAAATATATTACAACGAGGAAACAAAAAAAAGCCTATTACCCGGCTTTATTCCTTTAGATAATACAAAAAATCTACGTCCTGACTGGTTTGAGTTCTGGGTAATTTTAAATTATCTAAGAGAACATACCCTCAAAGAAGGGACTTGGTATGGATTTCTGTCCCCAAAATTCTACGAGAAGACAGGTTTTGAGCCACAATTTATTCTTGATGTAATTGAGAATTATGGGGATAAGGGAAATGTTTTACTCTTATCCCCTGGCTGGGATCAACTCTCTTACTTTCTTAACCCCTTTGAACAGGGGGATGCATGGCATCCAGGCTTACTGGAATTATCCCAAAAATTTATAAACACCTTGGGATTAAAAGTTAATCTAAGTAAGCTAGTCTCCGACACAACTTCATCGGTTTTCTCGAACTACATTATTGCCAAGAAGGAATTTTGGGATGAATGGAAAAAAATTGCAGAGGCTTTTTTTGAGTATGTAGAAAACAATCCTGAATATACCAATCAAACTAGCTATGGGGCTGAAAGCAATCAATACCCCATGAAAACTTTTATTCAGGAAAGATTTTCGAGTTTAATTTTATCAACAGGGAACTTTAGGGTTTTCACTCCAGATCAGAGTGTGACGGGTCCAATTTTTACAAGATTATTTTCTAATGACTCTAGGACGAGAAGGTTATTGCAAACTTGTGACCTTATGAAATTCAAGTATCGCGAAAAATCAGATGAAAAATTTTTGAGCATGTATTGGGAAATGAGACGCGATATTTTGTACTCAAACCCTAACCTTTAGGCATCTCAAGCAACGGATGAAGTTAATGCATAATCTTTTCAAGATAACAAAAATTTTCGCGCCAAAAAAACCCTTAGCAAGAAGACATTTTTAAATCTATTCGCCAATCCAAATAAAATGCTCAAAAACATAAATAAATTACGCTGATTTACGAGTGCTTACTGGAGCAACGACTTTATTCACTTGAGCAATTTGACCCTGTACCAAGCCAATTGCTTGATCAGCAGTTTTTTCTGCAGCCACTAAAGCATCTTTAATTGCGGCACGGAGCTGTTCAAAACCTTGCAATGCGCTGCTATTAATAGCTTTAAGAGAAGAGATAAGCACATCTAAACCAGCGGGAGCATTGGCTGCTACGGTATTCATACAGTCCTGTACGCTGTCTTGCAATTGATTCAGGCTTGCATCCACAATATTTGTAAACTCCTTGCCGCCATCACGCAATACTTTGGTAACTTTGCGCTGATAAATGACCGCTTGCCTGCTAGTGGCTTGTAATACATCAGTACCGAGGAGTTCAGCCACCTGTTTTGAATCTTTAGCTATCAAGATTTGCTGGATGCCGTCTTGAGCATTAACCAATAGATCTTTAGAAGCAGCGTAGTTCAATTGAGCTAATTTCTGCGCATTTTCCAAAGCGGCTTCGCTCAAAGAAAAAATGGTCTCAAGCCCTTTGCCATGAATTTGGGACAATTTAGCTGTTACTTGTTCTTGGCTCATCTATTTCTCCAGTAATAAAGTGGTACAACGTTTAATTAAGCGCATTTAAGGAAGGTTTAATTACCTTAAATATTGCACTGCACCATTAAACTCTAACTGAAGCAATATGACAAATCAAGAATATTTTATTGCCATGCAGCAATTACTGTTTTATAAAGAATTTAATTGAATATTATCAATAACTTAGCAGAGATAAAAGTTAAAAAATCCTATCGAAAAGTGGCTATGGCTGCATGCTTTGGCACATTTTTAGAGTGGTATGACTTCCTGACTTTTGCCACCCTGGCGGTGGTATTTGGGCCTTTATTCTTTCCTTCTAATGACCCCAATTCAGGATTATTAGCCAGTCTTGCTACATTTGGTGTTGGCATGGTGGTCAGGCCAATAGGAGCAGCCATCTTTGGCAGCGTGGGCGATCGAATAGGACGTAAGCCTGTTTTTATAATAACCATTATGTTGATGGGCATTGCCACAGTATGTGTTGGCTTGCTACCTACCTATGCGCAGATCGGCATATGGGCACCCATCTTATTAGTAAGCCTAAGGCTTTTACAAGGTCTCTCAGCTGGTGGAGAAATTGGAGGAGGTGCTGTTTATTTAACTGAGCATGCGGGTGAAGAAAATCGCGGGTTTAAAACCAGCTTTTTGCAGTTAATGGGGCCGCTAGGTATCTTAGCCTCGACTATGCAAATTGCACTTCTACAAAACTGGCTTACGCCAGAAGAGTTCATGTCTTGGGGCTGGCGCGTACCATTTTGGATTTCATTCATACTTCTGGCACTTGGATTTAAAGCCCGATTAGCTTTAGAAGAAACGCCGATCTTTCTGGAGCTGAACAAAACCTCCGCCCGGGCTAAAAATCCACTACGCGAAAACTTTAAAGATCCTGAAACAAGAAAAAGAATGTTTCTTCTTTTTTTCTGCATATCAGCAGGAGGCGCAATTCTCTTTTTCTGTGTTCAAGTCTATGCAACCATCTTTCTGAAGACTTCTATAAAACTACCCCCGCAACTAGTCAATCAATTAAGCGTATTCGCAACACTTGTTTTACTACCTCTGACTATATTTTCAGGCTGGATATCTGATAAGGTGGGTAGAAAGCCAGTCATCCTCACCGGGCTAGCTTTGGGAGCGACATTAACGTTACCGGCATTTCATCTAATGCGGGTCATCGGTACTGAATACCTACTACACACAAACACTAGAATCGAACTTCTTGCTATTGGTGGTATTTTATTTGGGTTATCAGCAATATTAGGATTAGTAGTGGGGCCTCAAACCGCAATGCTTGCAGAACTTTTTCCCGCAAGATCGAGGAATAGTGCGGCCACACTTCCGCACAACTTAGCAGCAGGCTGGATCGGGGGACTACTACCCTTAATTGTGACCTGGTTAAATCAAGAATTAAGAAGTGATGTTGCTGGACTTTGGTACCCGACCATTTTTCTAGCTCTTGGAGCGATTGTTGCCCTGCTCTATCTGCCAGAAACACGTCATGTAAAGCTCGATACATAAGCAATAATATTTATCGCTTACAAATTGACTTCCTCTTGTTAATAGACGCTCTCAGGAGGTAACCCATGTTGATATCTCTCATAGATATATTCATATGCTGACTCCAAACTTTGAGTAAAGGATTTTGTATTAAATAACGGAGCTGTTAATCTCCTATTTTTTAACTTATCCTTAATCTCCATCAGCTTAGTAGGATCATTTGCCAATCTAATCGCAAGAGATTCATAATCACTTTGCGATGATGCAATCAACTCCGGCATATCCAGCGCATTAAGCAGGCTAGCACCCATTCTGGATGAAAAACTAGAGCCCATAAAAGTTATCACCGGTAGATCAGCCCACAGCGCATCACTAGCCGTGGTTCCCGCGTTATAGGGAGAGGTGTCTAAAAATAAATCAGCCACTCGATAACGCGCCAAATATTCCGCGTAAGGTAGAACGCCTCCAAATATAAGGCGACCTTCATTTAAGCCCTTGAGTTTCATTCTTTGGATAAGATTATTTTTTGCGCGATCATTTTCGACATACAAAAATAAAACGCTTTCTGGAACAGCCTCTAGTATTCTCATCCAAGAATCGAAAATATTTGGAGTGATTTTAAATGCTGCATTAAAGCAACAAAAAACGAACCCTTTGTTTGGCAGTCCCAATTCCTCCCTTGTAAATACCTTATCTGAAATTTTTCTTTTATCATCATTTGCTTGATAGCTTGGCAAATAAATAATTTTTTCTGAATAACAATTTTGCAATTCATTTGGAATGATTGTCTTATCAGCAATGATGTAATCCATATAAGATGCCGACAGGGTACTAAGATAGCCAAGATATCCAATTTGGATCGGTGCCGCTCTATACGCAAAAATACTAGGTCTTGCGCCAGAGGTTAACCCACATAAATCTATCGCAATGTCTATTTTAAGTTCTCTAGAAAGCTGAGCCACTTCCAAATCACTTTTCAAAGATATATCTATTAGCCGATCGAAGTGGGGCTCCAATCTCATGCGCATTTCATCCATCACTTGGGTGCCCATAGAGAAACCGATTAACTCAAATTTATCTTTATTGTGCGACTCAAATACCCCTGCTAAAAGGTATGAAACGGGGTGATTACGAAAATCTGGGGAGTAATAGCCAATCCGAATCTTGTCATGCCGAACTGGCAAGGGAAACGCTCCTAAATCAGATTTTGAAGGGTTTGATGTTTCAATATATTCTTGCGTAACTTTTCTTATCAAATGTGGGTCGTCGCAGATGGAAAGTAGGCAAAATGGAAGAAATTTAAAAATATTGTTATTTTGATTGAGGTTATGAAGGTTGCTAATCAGATCCTCCATTCCAGCCCATTCACATAACTGCATCTTGCAATTAATGTAAGAACTCAGAATCAAGCCACTGTTATCGCCATATTTCATGGCTCTTTCATACGCCACTAAAGCGCTTTCTAGTAGCTTCAATTTAAGCAGGGCATTCCCAAGGTTACTGTATGCCTGAGCATAATTTGGCTGCAAACTAATGGCCTTTTCAAAACTTTTTATTGCTACCTCAGGCTGATTTAAGTCTTGATATAGATTGCCAATGTTGTTGTAGGCTTCAGCATAATTTGGCTGCAAACTAATAGCCTTTTCAAAGCTCTTTAACGCTGCCTCAGGCTTATTCAGTTCTTTTAGTAGATTGCCTTTATTACTATGGGCCAGCCAATTTTTGGAATCCAATTTGAGAGACTTCTCTATAAAATCCAAGGCCGCTTCTGGCTCCCTCTTAAAGGCAAATGTTACGCCCAACAACCGAAATACTTCGGAATTTTTAGAATCTAATTTTTGAGCCTGCTTCAGTAGTCTTTCAGCACTGGTTAAATCGCTCTTTTGAATATATTCCGAGGCCAAACCTATTAGATAAGCAATCTGTGCATTCATTGGATGATTGTAATATTTAGATGGGCTGGGAATTAAAAATAGATTGAAGACTTGCAAGGTAAACTTCTTAATTCACAACCTTCACAACCTCAGATTGACTCACACAAAATACAGACTGGCTACTTATGGGTGGAGACCTATTAGACTTAAATTAATAACCAATCCCATAGTAAAAATATCATCATGTAAATCAATCTAGAAGATGGCAACAAGCTTATTAACAGCAGCTTCCCAAGTAAAATTTTTTCCAATAAATTGCTGTGCATAGTTATTGTCTAAACCACTTGCTTTATCCTCAATAAGAATTGAAAGTTGCTCTATCAAACTATCGAGCGAAGGCTCTAAGAAAGTTCCCTTATCATTTTTTCTTAAGGTACTTTCAATTTGCAGGGCGAATGATTCATGGAAATAGTCATCTGTTGATCCGCCCTTGGTTATTACTATTGGCGTTCCACTTGCAGCTGCTTCTAGAGGGGTCAAGTTAAAGCCCTCAGCTCTATATGGAGATACATAACAATTGGCAGCACCATACAATCCATTTAACTGGCTTTGAGTTAGGTTATCTGACATGGAGATAATTGATTGAGAAATACCGTCAGATACCAGTTTTGGGCTCTGGCTATAAAGATTACTTAATAAATCACGTATTCGGATATTGTATAAATTACTAGAGTCTTTTAGGATAAGCTTTATCTGAGGATATTTTGCTTTAAGTATTGCAAATGCAATTATTAAAACATCAATGCCCTTATTGGCAGCCATGGAGCCTAAAGATAGAATTAAAAATTCGTCGTCTGAAACCTTAAGAGCATCTCTAAACTGCTTCCGTCTTAATTGAGAGATGGGCTTATAAATTTTTTGATTAACGCCATGTGGCACAACTGCAACCCTAGACTCCTCAAATCCAGCATTTAAAAAACCAACCCTTGACCAATTGGAGGGCGTAACGACTCTAAGGGTGGAATTATTAATGCCCTCCCTCAAACTATCCTTCCAAATATATTCATCAATATGCTGAAACTCGGACGTACCAAATACAAATAATTTTTCACTGTTAGCTGGATAAAATCTATAAGGAAAACTAATTCTATAAGTCACATCATAAGATTGCATGGTATTTGCGGACTGTATTGAAGAAATTATTTCCTTATCACTCTCTTCAAATCCTGAATCATTGTCAATCGAATTCCATTTTTCATTGTAAAAAGGAAGATCTAGATGCTGTAAATCTAAATCCATCCTCTTCATTTCCAGTAGCTGGTATTGATTTACCATTGCATAGGAATGATTAATCCCTCGCCAGCCTTCAATAAGAATTTTCTTTTTTTTCATTCAAGGATGATATTTATAAAATACTAGAATTTAAAGCCAGTCATCTAACTATCTTTAGACTATTCAATGTTTGACTGCGCCTACATATAATGACTGGTACCTACCGTTTCAAAAGAAGGGCCTAAGGAATGTATATATGATCAACCTGTAAATCTGCCTCATATCTCTCGTACATTTTAATATAGGCAGATTCAAGATTTTTAGCAAATAGGGGGGTATTAAATAGCGCTGTCGTGAAACGGTTTTTTTTCAAACTCCCCCTAATCGCCCCCAACCTCTCAGAGTGAGTAGCTAAATCAATTGCCAAAGCCTCATACTCCGCCCATGTTGTTGTTATAAGCTCTGGTAAACCAATGGATCTTAATAGACTAGCAGCTACACGACTAGCGAAGGATTCTCCTATTAATGTAAGGACAGGAACGCCCGCCTTTAAAGAGTCAACCGCAGTAGTATGTGCATTGTATGGATGAGTATCTAAAAACAAGTCTGCCAGAGCATATCTCGCTAAATGATCCGCCATCAATTCCACTCGCTTAGCAAAAATAATCCTACTAGGATCGATACCCCGTGTCTCAAATTCAGCTGTTATGTTAACTCTGAAGTACTTATTATTCTCAGAAATCCACAAAACGCTCTTATCTACCTCTAATAAAATTCTTGTCCAACTATCTAATAGTTGCGGATTAAATTTAAATTCGCTGTTGAAGCAACAGAAAATAAAAGCATTTTCAGGTAACCCACACTCCTCTCTGGTAAATATTCTAGAGGAAGCAACTCTCTTAGAGTCATCAACCATATAGGTATCGGGCAGATATACTATTTTTTCAATGTAAAACTGCTGACTCGACTTTGGAATGATCGTCCTATCAGCAACGATGTAATCAATAAATTGAGCGCCAATCGTCCCAGGATAGCCCAGCCAATTTACCTGAATAGGTGCAGCCCGATAAGAAAAAATTCCAGTTCTAGAGTATTGCGTTAGACCAGATAAATCAATTGCTATATCAATTTCGAGCTCCCTTGCCAATTCAGCAATTTCTAGATCTGACATATTTTGGACATCCACAAATCTATCGAAACCTTTTCTTAGGCGATAGCTCATTTCATCGCCATCGGGAGCCTTATGCAATGAAAAAGCAAATACTTCAAACCTATCTCTATCATGAATTTCAAATAGTTCAGAAGTTAAAAAAGCTACCGGATGATTTCGAAAATCAGCCGAAAAATAACCAATGCGAATTTTTTCTTTTTTGTACCGCCTAGTAATAACTCCTAAAGCGGGATTAAATGGATATTTATCTTGTGCATAAATCTCAGAAGATTTTTTATGAAAGAAAGCATTATCAGTCAATGGCAGAGCAGAAAATGGGATTGTAATTTTCTCATTTGCCAACACCTTGTTGATGATATTTTGCTGATAACCTGCATAACCTGACAAGCTACATATCTTCATCTTTGCGTGAACTAAATGACTATAAAACCAATCAATATTAGACTTTAGGCCCAATGCCTTATCGTAATCAGCAATTACCTCGTCATAATGCTTGAGTTCATATGAGGTAACCCCTTTGTTAATCCATAACTGATAAGAATCAGGCTTCAGTGCTACGGCTTTTTCATGCGCGCTCAGAGCCTCCTCATACAGCTTAAGTTCAAATAGGGTCAAGCCCATATTGGACCAAGCCTCTGCATAATCAGGCTTTAGGGCTACGGCTTTTTCATGCGCGCTCAGAGCCTCCTCATACCGCTTAAGTTCAAATAGGGTCAAGCCCATATTGGACCAAGCCTCTGCATAATCAGGCTTTAGGGCTACTGCTTTTTCATGCGCGCTCAGAGCCTCCTCATACCGCTTGAGTTTAGTGAATGCCTTGCCTTTATTGGCCCAGGCCTCTGCATAATCAGGCCTGAGAATTAATGCTTTATCGTATTGAGTAATCGCTTCATCATAACGTTCGAGCTCACTTAATACATTGCCTTTATTGGACCAGGCCTCTGCATAATCAGGCCTGAGAATTAATGCTTTATCGTATTGAGTAATCGCTTCATCATAACGTTCGAGCTCACTTAATACATTGCCCTTATTGGACCAGGCCTCTGCATAGGTTGGATCTATCTTAATTGATTTATCGTATGCATCAAGCGCCTTGTTGTACTCCTTTAGTTTAAGAAAAATATTTCCTAAATTACTCAAAGTTAATGGGTTTTTTGGAAGAAATTTGAGGGATGCATTTAAATAATTTAAAGCCTCGGGATAATGCCGCTGCTGAGCAGAAATGACTCCAAGAAGTCTTAGGGCGTGTGGATTATTGGGCTGCAATCTTATCGCTTGTTTTAAATACAATTCTGCCGATGCTAAGTTTGAGTTTCTTAGAGATTCAAGTGATTTATTTAAAAGAAATGCGATTTGAGGGTTCATAGACAAATATTTACTTTAATAGGCTTTTAGGCATAAGAATTCAAGATGTTATGCTATCCCCATAGGTAACCATCTTAAATTCTCCGCCATGTTCTAACTTTTTTCTGGTCTTAACTAAATACCTCTGCTGATTACTTGGCTCCGCCCACCTAGATCCATCATGCGACTCATAATCAACCCAAATAAAATATTGATGATTTCCCAAATTAGGAACATCCTCCAAGCGAAAATCCTTTTTTTCATAAGATGCGCTTTTTGAAAAATCTGGAATTCTTGAGCCCTTGGCTCGTTGTATGCTTCCCTTGTCATAATCAACAATATAATCAACACCCTCTTTATAGCGAACTGAGTTAGGTGCATTAATGTCAAACGAATTTCTAACGACAACGGTTCCGGATTTTATGTCTCCAAAGTTTAGTAACCCCACGTCGGATCCATGTAGCGCTAAGCTCTCGCCGTGAACAGAAATATTTTTAGCAATCGCTGTATTGCAAAAATATATGCAAACAATAAAAATATTTAATCTGAAAAATGAAGCGAATGAAGTATTAATTAACAATCGGGATCCCTTTCACTTTGCAGGTAGTTAGTTATTATTTTATTAAAGTGAAAGGGTTGGCTAAAAGTAGCGTCATAAAATTTATATTAGCTATTCGTAATTATTCAAAAATTTCTGGAATAGTCTTTTTTGCCCATACAGTAAAACTTTCTTGTAGCTTTATAGATCCGTATTCTGATATATGAGCGGCATCTCGATGCAAGGGCATTCCACTTAATAAATACGAACATTTACCTTCTTTGCAATACATTTCATTTTGATCAAAAAATAAGGTGTTAGGATTTGATTTTGAGATAACCTCAATTAGTGGTTTAAAGTTTTTTAATGCTGCCCCCCTTTCTTCGATAGGAAAACTACAGTCTTTAGCAATGCTTCTAAATGGCGTTGTGTAGCATAACTTTGGATCAAATCCAGGCCTAAGATGGGGCGTAAAAATAATTACCCTAACACCGGCATGCTCGAGAAAATCAACTCGCTTCTTAACGCGAGCAATATAGTCACTGTCTGGTACACCTCTTAGCCCATCCAATATTGCATACCTTATTGAACCCTCATTGAGAATCAACTTCTCAATAAACTCTTTTTCATGAGTTGGTCTATCACCACCACAAGGATCATTGTTATTTCCGATCTCTGTTTTATCAGTCAAATCTTTTCCAAGATCACAAGCCCCAATTGATAGAACTGTTTGACGAGAAAGCTCTTCGTTGGCAATAAACCCAGGATAAAGTTGGTTTGCAAATGAATTTCCCAACAAAATTATCGTTGGTTTATTTTCCGAGCTCTTTATGCAAAACCACCACCCATAAGTATCATTACCTTCAAATCGATAGCTATTACGACAAGCATTATTTTTTACATATCTGTAATTAATGCCAACAAATTGATCTCTCGCTGCAGCAGTTATGCCCACATTCTTTATAGACTCTCTAGATTTATATCCTCCAGCCCCAAAAATATGGGCTCCTATCAACCCTAACAAGGCAAGAGCAAGCACTAAGTAGATGGTTTTTACTCTACCCTTAATTCGTATTGGCCTTTCAATAAATCTATAGGTTAGCCAAGCTAGTAAAACTGAGAGGAGCACTATTCTTGTTCTGATATATGAATGTGTTGTAGCGCCCTCTACCGTCCTCCAAATTGCTAATAATGTCCAATGCCATAGGTATAGTGGAAAGCTAATTAATCCAAACCATACCAAAAGCGGATTAGATAGTATTTTTCTATTTATCCAAGAATGTGGCCCAACTGCAATAAGAAATACTGCCCCCAAAACAGGTAATAGTGCCCACCAGCCCGGGAATGCGGATGAGTTTGTGATTAATACGCAACCAGCAATTAGAAACCCTAAACCTAAACATGATCCTAATGTTGCTAAGAATCCATGATTAGATAAATCAATCTTCTTTTGCAGCATTAACCAGGATAAAGTTGCCCCAGCTAATAGCTCCCAAAAACGAGTCCCCGGAGAATAAAAGTCAATGATTCCATTGACATTAACCATGTAGACATTTAAACAAAAGGAGCCGATTCCGACAAAGAGAATGGTTTTTAGAATGTCAAAGCCAAGACGCCAAGCAGCCCATAACAGAAAGGGCCAGATGAGATAGAACTGCTCTTCCACTCCGAGGCTCCATAAATGCAAAAGCGGCTTTAAATCTATTGAATTATCAAAGTAGCCCGCCTCATTCCAGAGAATAATGTTTGAACTGAAGCTAGCCCCACCAAATACATGTTTACCAAGCTGCGCATACTCATCTGGAATTAAACCAAACCACCCAAACACTAGGCAGACAAAAAGAATCAAAATTAATGGCGGAAATATTCTCCTGACTCGTCGAATATAAAAATCTTTGAAGCTAAATCTATTCGCCTGCAAATTCTCAAAAATAATTGTGGATATCAAAAATCCAGAAATAACAAAAAAGATGTCCACCCCTATAAATCCACCCCCAATAGAGTTGGGATACGCATGAAATGCGACCACCAATAGAACTGCTAAAGCTCTGAGCCCATCAATATCAGGTCGATATTTTGGATGTATTTGTACTTGCTCAATATTTTTGGACATAAGGCTAATGATCTTACATTAAAGATCGGAATCCTAATTTCAGCTAGTCAATGCCTGAAGTTGAATCTATAGTTTTCAAGTAGGAAATAAAGCTTCATATTCTTAGTGTAGCGATTGCGTATAAAGCCAATACCATGAGGCTACCGAACAATATCATCTAAATTAATGACTGCCGCCATCCTGCATCTTAACTATAGATCCCTTGATTTAAATATTTACTACGGCTTGAGAAGTCGACCCAACTAACCGGAAACCCATCCGGCCTACGATAATGAAAAATGCCTATGGCCTAAGCAATAACTGTAGAGGGGTTAAGTAAAACTCACATATTCGAGAGAAAGCTTGTATCCGTTCGGATTAAACAGTCTCAATTAGACAAATAAATGAAAAAAGCTCACTAGCAATTGAGTAGTGAGCTTTATGTATTTTGGTGCCCCTTGTCCGACTCGAACAGACCACCTACTGATTACAAATCAGTTGCTCTACCAGATGAGCTAAAGGGGCAACGACTAATATTTTAGCCTATTTCACAATCGTCAGGCTAGGTCTTCCAGTTTTTGGCTTTTCATCCACCTCTGGCGCTTCATTTTTACCTTGTTCAGCAGCTTGAGTGGCATCGAAAGGGAAGGACATTCCTTGACCATTTTCTCTGGCATAGATGGCCAAAACATGAGAAACGGGTACCAAAATCTTGCGTGGAACTCCACCGAATCTAGCCTGAAAGCTAATCCAGTCATTTTCCATTTGAAGCTGATGACAGGCCTCTAATGAGAGATTTAGGACAATCTCATCATTCTTTACAAATTCCATAGGCACTTCAACACTGGAATCAACAAAGACGGCCATAAAAGGCGTAAAACCAAAATCCGTGCACCATTGATGTAGGGCACGGATTAGGTAGGGTTTATTACTTGGTACGTCAGACATACTAGAGATCATGCTGTCTGGGTAATGAACCGCTTAGCGGCGCATTACCTTTTCAGAAGGAGTTAGTGCCTCGATATACGCCGGCCTACTGAAAATACGCTCAGCGTATTTCAAGAGAGCAGCTGCATTACGGGAAAGATCAATCCCATAATGCTCAAGACGCCACAACAATGGAGCAATAGCCACGTCAAGCATCGAGAACTCATCGCCTAACATGTACTTATTCTTCACAAAAATTGGCGCAAGCTGAGTTAAACGATCACGAATAGCTAAACGCGCTTTTTCATGGGTCTTCTCTGCAGCTTTGCCTTTTTCATTTTCCAAAGCAGCTACGTGTACAAAGAGCTCTTTCTCAAAATTGAAGAGGAAGAGGCGTGCGCGTGCGCGTGCAACTGGATCGGGCGGCATCAACTGTGGATGAGGGAAACGCTCATCAATATATTCATTGATGATGTTTGACTCATACAAAATTAAATCACGCTCAACCAAGATTGGAACTTGTCCATAAGGGTTCATCACCGAGATATCTTCTGGTTTATTAAACAAGTCGACATCGCGAATTTCAAAATCCATGCCTTTTTCGAAAAGCACCAAACGGCAGCGTTGCGAGAATGGGCAATTAGTACCCGAGTACAACACCATCATAAATTTATTTCCTTAATCAATACTACAAATTACCGCTTTAAATCAAGTTACCCAATTGAGACTTAATTCGACTCAATTAGTGAATATCTTTCCAGTAAGACTTATTTAGACGCCAAGCCAGTAAGGTAAAGATTGCCAAAAAGATCAACACGATAACGCCAAGGCGTTTACGCTCTAATTGAACTGGCTCAGCCATCCAAGACAAAAAGGCAACCAAGTCAGCCATATTATCGTCGTACTCCTGTGGCTTCATCGTGCCTGGAGTTAACTGCTCGAAGCCAACAAATACTTTTTCAGTCCGGCCTTCTTCGTGGGGATCGTTACGCTCTTCAAACTTTGCGGCACGTTCACCTTGTAATTGCCATAAAACATGAGGCATCCCGACATGGGGATAAACCATGTTATTCCAACCTGTTTGCGTAGTGTCATCTTTGTAGAAGGTACGCAAATAGGTATAGAGCCAATCAGTACCGCGCGCACGGGCTTCTACAGATAAATCTGGAGGATTCTTACCAAAAAACGCCTTACCCTCTTTTGGCGTCATCGAGATAGTCATCAGATCGCCAACCTTGGCATCATTCAAGATCAAGTTATCTTTGATTTCTTGATCAGTCAAACCAATGTCGCGCAAACGGTTGTAACGCATGCTTGAAGCAGCATGGCAATTCAAGCAATAGTTAACAAATAACTTGGCGCCATTTTGCAAAGAAGCATTATTACTAACGCGATTAGGCGCAGCTTCTAACGGAAAACCACCTTCGTTAGCGTTGGCATTAACACCAAAACCCAGGGCGGCAACCAAAATCGTAGTCTGGCAGACGCCCATCAAAGTTTGCAGAATTCGTTTCATACTAGTTCCTAGTTTTTCTTTGAATTAATGGGACTTAAAAGTAACGCGCGTTGGAACTGGCTTGAACGTGCCAAGCTTGCTCCAGAAAGGCATTCCCAAGAAAAAGCCCAGATAGTAAATGGTGCAAATCTGAGAAATCTTTTCAAATACTGGTGATGGTGGCTGAATACCCAAGTAACCTAAAATCACGAAACTCACCACAAATACTCCATAAATATATTTATGGAACTGTGGACGATAGCGAATAGATTTCACTGGTGACTTATCAAGCCATGGCAAGAAGAACATGATCACTACAGAACCGCCCATGATCACAACACCCCAGAATTTAGCATCAAACAGGTAAAAACCACCTGCCAGCACTAGCGCGATTCCAACGCATGCGCCCTTGATTCTGATGTCTTTCGCAGTTTTGGCAAACATCGCCAAAATTACTGCCAAGAAAATCCATAAAGGCAACAAGAAGTTCGTCGTAGTTGCCCGCAACATTGAGTAGAAAGGCGTGAAGTACCAGACTGGTGCAATGTGTGGAGGCGTTTGGAATGGATTTGCTGGAACGAAGTTGTTCGCCTCAAGGAAATAACCACCCATCTCTGGAGCAAAGAACACAATTAAGGCAAAAACCATTAAAAACACACCTAAACCGAATACATCATGCACGGTGTAGTAAGGGTGGAATGGAATGCCGTCAACTGGGTGACCTTGTGCATCAAGGTTATCTTTGATTTCTATGCCATCTGGATTATTTGAGCCAACTTCATGCAAAGCAATAATGTGGGCCGCAACTAAACCGATTAATACTAATGGAATAGCAATAACGTGAAATGCAAAGAAACGGTTGAGGGTAGCGTCACCCACAACATAATCACCACGCAACCATAAAGAAAGATCTGGGCCAATCAAAGGGATGGCAGAGAATAAATTCACAATTACTTGAGCGCCCCAGTAGGACATTTGACCCCACGGGAGCAAATAACCAAAGAAGGCTTCGCCCATCAAGCACAAGAAAATCGCACAACCAAATACCCAAATTAACTCACGTGGCTTGCGATATGAACCATAGATCAAACCACGGAACATGTGCAAATAAACAACCACGAAGAACATCGAAGCGCCAGTAGAGTGAAGGTAACGAATTACCCAGCCCCATGGAACTTCACGCATGATGTATTCAACAGAGTCGAAAGCCTTAGCAGCGTCAGGCTTGTAGTTCATTACCAAGAAAATACCTGTGATGATCTGCAAAGCCAATACAACAATCGCTAAAGAACCAAAAAAGTACCAAAAATTGAGATTTTTAGGTGCGTAATACTCGGTTAAATGGGCTTTAATCGATGATGTGAGGGGGAAACGGGAGTCCACCCAAGCCAATAACTTCTGAGCTACAGAGGCGTCTTCTGGGACTTCTTTTTCGTGAAATGCCATTTATCTCTCCTTAGGCCTTCTTATCATCACCAACGAGAATCTTGGTATCGCTCAAGTACATATGTGGCGGTACTTCAAGATTATCTGGGGCTGGTTTATTCTTAAATACACGGCCGGCCATGTCAAACGTAGAACCATGGCATGGGCAAAGGAAGCCACCTGGCCAAGTATTTGGCAAGGACGGCTGAGGGCCCGCCTCAAACCTAGCAGAAGGTGAACAACCTAAATGCGTACAAATGCCTACAACAACGAGGTACTCGGGCTTAATCGAGCGCCATTGGTTTTGAGCATAAGGAGGGGTAAATTGATTTGGATTTCTTAAGGAATCAGGATCAGCCAATTCAGAATCAATCTTAGAAAGTTCAGCCACCTGCTCAGGCGTACGGCGCACTACCCACACAGGCTTACCGCGCCATTCAACCATTCTCATTTCATCTGGCTTCATACCAGCGATATCGATCTCAACAGCTGCTCCAGCGGCTTTGGCGCGCTCAGATGGCTCGAAACTATCTACAAAAGGATAAAGGGCTGCGGCTGCACCTGCGCCTCCAACTGCCGAAGTAGCGATCAACCAATTACGGCGATCCTTGTCCATACAGGGCTTATCACTCATTTACAAAATTCCTCGAAAGAAGCATTTATGTGTGGAAATTGCTTAAAGGTAGGATTTTAAAGTAAAAAGTAGGGTAAGCAAGAAAGTTATGGGGTTAATTTCGGGTTAATCTCTATCTAAATAAAAAGGAAGGTGTTTATGAGCGTTTTAAAAGAGTTTCGGGACTTTGCGGTTAAAGGCAATGTTATCGATCTGGCAGTGGGTGTCATCATTGGCGGCGCTTTTGGAAAAATCGTCGATTCCTTGGTAAATGACATCGTTATGCCGGTAATTTCAACCCTTTTAGGGGGTCATATTGACTTTACCAACCTATTTATTGTTCTTGGAAAAGTCCCTGAAAACGTCCCATACACCTATGATGCCCTCAAAAAGGCTGGCGTACCCATTTTTGCATATGGTAATTTCATTACTATTTCGATTAACTTTATTTTGTTAGCTTTCGTTATTTTTCAGATGGTCAAGGTAGTTAATAAGGTAAGGATCATGGATGCCCCGCCACCGCCACCAGAGCCTGAGGCTACTGTTTTACTGCGTGAGATTCGCGATAGCTTAAAAAAATAGCCTCCTTTCTTAAAGCGCTTGAATGAGCAATCCCCCAACCAATGAAATTATCGCTAAAACATATGCATTAGTTCAAGGGGGGCAACTCCATTCAGCAATAAAGATACTTAGAGACCTTCTCAAGGAGCAGCCAACAAATCAACAAGCCATTCAGTTAATGGCCTATATCTCAAGTGCTTTGCCAGATAAAGAAGAAGCAATACAACTTCTAAACATATGCCTTCAAGATAACCCGCCTTCTCCCATTTTCCTCTACGAGCTGGGCTCCATTTATTTAAATCTTGGAAAATATACACAAGCAATAGACGCCTTAAATCAAGCGCTTCAAAAGCATCCAGACTATTTTGAGGCACTTCATGATTTGGGGGCAGCCCTAGCTCTTGCAGGTCGAAAAGAAGAAGCCTTTGAAAAGCTTCTTTTGGCGGCAAAAATTAATAGTCAGTCGGCAGACCTGTTTTACAACCTAGGCAGACTCTGCGATGAACGGTTTGAATATAAAGAAGCTATTGGCTTTTATCAAGATGCTCTTCGCGTTAATTCTTCCTATGCAGAGGCCTGGGTAAACCTAGCTATTGATCTGGCAGCTTTTAAAAAATATGCAGATGCCTTAAATTGCTTTGAAAAAGCTTATGCACTAAATCCCAATCTCGATTTCTTATATGGTGACCGTGCTTTTATAAGAATGCGTATGTGTGAATGGCAGATAAATTTTGCAGACTTAAGTGAATTAACCAAAAAAATCAGTAATGGGGAAAAAGTAATTTCTCCGTTTCCATTAATGGCGCTAATAGATTCTCCATCACTGATTCAAAAGGCAGCAAAAATTTATGCAGAATCTAAATACCCACAAGATTCATTACTCGGACCAATCAATCAAAACAACAATCAAAAAATTCGTATAGCCTATTTTTCAGCAGATTTTCATGAGCACCCCGTCTCTTACCTTACTGCCGAACTTTTTGAGCTACACGACAGAAATTGTTTTGAAGTTTATGCATTTTCTTTTGGCAAAAATACCAATGATGCAATGCGTAAAAGACTTGAAAATGCTTTTGATCATTTTATAGACGTAGTAGATAAAACCCCACTTGAAATTTGCTCTTTAGCACGTGAAGCAAAAATAGACATTGCTATAGACCTTACTGGATATACAGAAAATGCTCGCACCGAAATATTTGCAATAAGGGCGGCCCCTATACAAATAAGTTACATAGGATTTTTGGGCACCATGGGTGTTCAGTATATGGATTATTTGATTGCTGATGAAGTAATCATCCCACCTCATTTAAGGCAGTTTTATTCCGAAGGAATAATCTTTTTACCAAGCTATCAAGCCAATGATTCGAAACGAGTGCCGAGCATAAAAAATTTCACTAAAGCAGAATTTGGAATTAAGGAAGATCAGTTTGTATTTTGCAATCTTAATGACGTTTATAAAATCACTCCATCCATTTTCAGCAGTTGGATGAAAATTTTAAGCTTGTCATCAAATTCCGTTCTTTTACTTTATTCTGAGAACTCCTGGGCCCAGGAGAATCTCATACAACAAGCCATTAAAAAAGAGGTTGATCCAGATAGACTCATTTTTCTAGACCGATTACCGAGAGCAGACTACTTATCTCGCTATCTGATAGCGGATCTATTTTTAGATACCAGCCCATACAATGCCGGCACTACTGCTAGCGATGCATTATGGATGGGCCTGCCTGTGATAACTCTTCAGGGTGATACCTTTTCTAGTAGGGTTGCCTCTAGCCTACTCATAAACCTTGATCTACCAGAACTTATTCATCAGACTATTGAAGGCTATGAAAATCAAGCAATTAATCTAGCAACTCATCCTAAAAAATTTCAAGCGCTAAAAAATAAATTGTTACGCAACAAGATATGCAAACCTTTATTTAATTCCAAGTTGTTTATTCAGCATCTCGAAGCCGCTTATAAAAAAGCATATCTACACTACAAAGAAAATAACTCTCTTCGTGATATTTTTCCAATAGATAACTCTTAATAGCTTTTGTTATCCAACCTGAATTTAATTAACAGCAAATAAAAACCCACCGTGTTTCCACAGTGGGTTAATTTAATACCAAACCAATTCTCAACTAGCCTAAGCTAGCATTAAATTAGAAAGTGTGACGTACACCAACACCGTAGTTACTGCCGTTACCGCTTACTGGATTGCCACCAGCACCAGCAGTAGAAACAGTAGCCACGTTAGATGTATTTACTTGACCGTAGATAGCGTACAAATTTGTACGCTTGCTGAGCCAGTAGTTAGAACCAAGTTGCCATGCAGTTAAGTTAGCTGTTGGCTGACCAGAAGCATTATTGATAGCACCGTTACCAGTGATACGTCCTAAACCACCTGAAACCCAAGCTTCAATTGTTGGTGTGATGAAGCTACGAACACCAATCTGTTCAGCACTGCGCTTGAAGTACTGACCGCTGTCTTGTTGCAAAGACACTTTACGTGTGATGTACTGAGCATATGCCTTCAAGATACCAAAGTCATAAGTACCACCAACATAGAATTGGTTGTCTTGAACGTTAGAGCCGTTAGCAGCTGATTGACCAGCACCAAAATAAACTGGCGCAGGTGTCTGATTAATTGTGCCGTCTGGTTTCAGAGCAACTTGACCATTAGATGTCACGTTTGCGTACGGGTTCTTAGCTGTCAAGCCCATGTAGTTGGCAGTAACAAACAATTTGTTCCATGTGTAATCCAAACCTAAGCCCCAACCGTTTTGGTTGTTGATACCGCCAATAACTGTTGTTCCAGTAGCAGATTGAGTTGTTGATTGTGTTGAGTTATTGTTATTCAAGATTGCCATAGCGTGAGCTTGGAAACCAGCATAAGTTTCGCTATTCAATGTAACCATTTGGTTAGAACGAATAGTGAATGAATCACCGTTACCTGTGCCATTACCAGCATTTGCACCACCAGTATTAGCTGAGTAGATCAAATCGCCTTGGAAGTTATTTGTGTTGCCAGCATCTGTTTTTCCAACAGCGTTGTATACGGTTGTGTACTGTGTACCCAAAGCGATATCACCCAAACCGGATTTCTTCAAACCAACAAAAGATTGGCGGTTTTGTGTTCCAGATGTTTTGATAGCTTGTGGGGCATCTGGTGAGAGACCGAGTTCAACAGTGAAGAATGCAGAAGCACCGCCACCCAAATCTTCAGTACCTTTGAAACCTAAACGGCTTGATGATTCACCGCTGTCGTATGCTTGAAAACCAGTAGTTTTGTTAACAGCTGTACCGTTAGCAACGCGTGAGTTGTAGCCACCGATACCGATGTCCATAAGACCATAAACAGTAACGCTTGATTGAGCTTGGGCTGCACCAGCAAATGCTGTAACAGCTGCGATAGCGAATAGCGATTTTTTCATTCTTTAAATCTCCATAAATTGAAAGTAATGCCCGAATAAAACTGGGACCTATGAATTTTGCTTGTTTTGCCCTGCCAGACTGGGGGTCAGGGTATTTAGGAGCTCTTTTTGCTTGTCAAAAGGCAGTTTTTTGGCTTTCTTTGTTGTATCACGGCAACAAGAGCAAGCTTTTCGGGTGTTTTAAGGCCTTAGATGTCAAAATTGTCATATGGCAAGCCGTGAATTCTTAAAAATCCTTCGTTCAGCCCGTTTAGGTGATGTTTCTGCGCAACAGCAATTAGCATCCGCCTATCTTAAGGGCGACTTTAATACCCCCATTCAACCTGCTAATGCCTTGATTTGGCTGGAAAAATCTTACTTTTTCATTAAGAATCAGAAACTTAACGATCAAAGCTCAGGTGATACACAAATTTTGGAGATTCATCAGAAAATCTCCGAAGTGCCGCTATCAACAACCTTCAATTCCGCAGCATTTGCTTTTGGTTGGGATTGTTTTTGGAGAATTGCCGAGGAAAACTCTTCTTTTGTAAGTACTGCTACGAAATGGCAGTTAGCCGACATGTTGTTAAGCCCGCTCAAGAAAGATCTTCAGGCACAGTTAGAGATCTGGGTCTCTAAAAAAGGATTGGGCACTCTTCCACCACATTTAAAGGTGACCGATTTCTTATCCTTAAAGAATGTCGCTAAAAGATATCTTTCAGAACTCGTAGAAACTGACGGCCCCTTCACCACTCAGGCAAAAGAATTATTCATCAAGCTTCAACCAAAAAATGAAGCACTTTCTTCTTTATGGAATGCCTGGATCGTTGATCAAAATGAGGACGCCTTAATACAAGCGGCAGAATTTGGTCTAACCATTGCTAAACTCACTTTAGGTTTGAAGTTAGCGCAATTTGATGAAGCATCCCTTGCAATAAAAGAGGGCACTAAATCCAATGCCTCTCTTAAGAAAGCAGCTCACTGGCTAGAGTTAGCCGCTAAGGATGGCGACCGGGATGCCTGGTTTGCTTTAGGTGAGATTTATCGTCGCCCCCAGTTCTCTGGATACAACGCTTCCGAAAGCGATCGCTGCTTCGATAGTGCTGCTGATCTGGGTCATGCGCAGGCCCAATTTCGTAAGGGGGCTAATTTATGGCGTAAACGAGAAAAGATTGAAGAGAAGGTGCGTGGCCTACAAGCATCCTATTGGGTATGGCAAGCACACCAACAAGGGGTGCCCGAAGCCGAAGAGCTTCTTGGCAAGATTTTAGAAAATGTTTCTGACCCCAAGAAAAATGATTGGCATCAATTGGCCCTATTTGCCGAGAATGCTTTAAATCACCATGCGGAATACAAGCTTGATCACGAATGGATCTTGATGTGCCATCGCCTGATCATTGCCAATCAATTTAACCTTAGTAAAGCAGAGCTCCTACTTTGTGAAGTTGGTCAACTACAACATGAGCATTGTGTAGTAGTTGATATTCGCTGGGAGCTACCAAAAATTCTGCCAAGACTCATTCAGATTGATAGCATTCAACAGCGACGCTTCTTATTGGCAGCAGGCAAAGCTTTTGCTGGAACAGAATTAGATCAAGAAGGCAACTTACGTCAAAGACGCTATCGCTTTGATCGGGTCACAGCTTGGTTAAATTCCACCTTCTCTAAAGCTCAACCTGAAATTGAGCCAGCTTAATTTCCTGTAGGCTCTTCAGAACTCGCCTCAGCCTCATCAGAAGGCTTGGGAACGTAAAAGCGTGCCACCAATAGGCCAATCTCATAAAGTAAGGCCATAGGTACTGCCAACAAAAGCTGAGAAAGAACATCTGGAGGCGTAACAACGGCCGACACTACAAAAGCGCCCACAATGACATAGGGGCGAATCTCACGTAACTTGGCCAAGGGCACCATACCCATACGCACCAGAACAACTACAACTACTGGTACCTCAAAGGTAATGCCAAATGCCAAGAAAGTAGTCATTGCAAAACTCAAGTAGTTATCAATGTCCGTAGACATTTCAGCACCCAATGGGGCGTTATAGCTAGCCATGAATTTGAAGACCGTGGGAAATACCAAGAAATAAGCAAAGGCCATGCCCACAATGAACAAGGTATAACTGCTAATTACTAGGGGCAAAATCAATTTACGCTCATGCAGATACAAGCCTGGGGCGATAAAAGCCCAGATCTGATACATGACCACTGGTAATGCAATCAAGAAGGCAACCAGCATCGTGACCTTCATGGGAACAAAAAATGATCCTGTAACGTCAGTCACAATCATCTTGCCACCTTTAGGCAGCGCCTCCAACAAAGGTTGAGCAAAAAGGTGAAAAATATCGGGTGCCCAATATACAAGGCATACAAACACCACAATAATCGCCATTGCGGCTTTAATGATTCGATCGCGCAACTCAAATAAATGAGAGAGGAAAGACTCTTGCAGCCCCAAATCTTCTGTTAAGTTATCTTGCGTCATTTACTTTTGATTAGCGCTATGGTGAAAACGCTTCATTCTGGCAGCGCCAGATTGCACGCGGGTACGCATACCAGTTGTGCGCTTAAACCAAGTCGGGCGTGCAGCCCGCTTTACACCCCAGCTATTGCGGCCTTGTCGCAAACTTTTCCGCAAGACCTCACTTTCATCCAAGGCGGGCCTAGTGAAATTGCTTTCAAAAATATCAGCCTGGTCGCTCAAATGGGTGCCTGCCTCTTGGACAGTTGAGTGAATCGTATTCTCAACATCCTTAAAAGCAGCAATACTTTCTTCGCGCAGCTTTTTAAATTCTTCAATCTCCATCTGACGATTGACTTCAGACTTTACGTCCGCCATATAGCGCTGCGCACGCCCAAATAAGTTTCCAGCCATACGCGCTACTTTTGGAAGACGTTCAGGTCCAACGACTACCAAAGCCACTACTGCGATCAACGCAAGTTTTGAAACTCCAAGATCAATCATTGAGGAGGCTTAAATGCAAATGTGGAAATGATTTTTGCTCGATTACTTGCTGATGTCTTTAGCTTGCACATCCACTGTTTTATCTACAGATGCAGTGCTTTGTGGAATTTGCTCAGTAGGTTCTTCAGAGGTTTTCATGCCCTCCTTAAATCCTTTAACAGCACCACCTAAGTCTTGTCCAATATTGCGTAATTTTTTGGTACCAAATACCAACATCACGATAACCAACACAATTAACCAATGCCAAATGCTGAATGAACCCATGTTTCAATCTCCTAGGATTATTTTTTCCAAGGGCGTGGACCGCCCATTACATGCAAGTGCAGGTGATAAACCTCCTGCCCTCCATCTGCCCCGTTATTCACTACCACCCTAAAGCCACCATCTTTTCCAGGACGACAACCCTGCTCTTTAGCTAGACGTGGCGCCAACTCCATCATTCTACCTAGCAAGGGAGCATCTATAGCCCCAGCAGCCTCCAGCATAGCGATATGTTTTTTAGGAATGATCAAAAAATGAATCGGTGCAGCAGGATGAATATCTTTAAAGGCAAAGATTTCCTCATCCTCATAGACCTTTTGAGAAGGAATTAAGCCTTGAGAAATCTTACAAAAGAGGCAATTTGGATCGTGACTCATGCTTTTATCTTCACTTTTTCTTTTTCTCGATTGCTTTATTTGTATTTATGCGCGTATTTATTCTTGGATTGATGCATTACCCGCAGCTTTTCTGGCGGCTTTTTCCTCGATACCAGAGGTACCCAAGCGACGCTCTAGCTCTCCAACAACATCCTCAGGACGTAAGCCAAACTGCGATAAAGCGATCAAACAGTGAAACCACAGATCAGCCATCTCGCCAACCAAGAGCTTTTGCTGGTCGGGGGCTAAATTGGAATGACGAGCATCCTTAGCCGCCATCACTGCTTCTGTAGCCTCTTCACCGATTTTCTTCAAAATCCCATCGTCACCCTTGGAGAAGAGCAAGGCTGTATACGAGGCTTTTGGATCTACCTGGCCAGCCTTAAATGCATCGCGGCGTTGGTCAACCACATCAGCCAAATGGGCTAGTGCGGAATCTAAATTATTGTTTACTGAACTAGTCATGAAGCGATTTTATGTCTTTTTATAGACTTATGATCTTTGCAGATCTCTATTTACCTACTTGAGACTCATCAACCCAAGCCGATTGCTCAGAATCCCAGGCCTGGAAAAAACAGCTGTGCTCTCCTGTATGACAAGCAATACCGTCTTTTTGATCTACTAAAAGCAAAATCGTATCCCCATCGCAATCCAAACGAATTTCTTTGATTTTTTGAGTATGACCGGATTCTTCACCCTTATGCCAAAGCTTTTGACGGGAGCGAGTCCAATAGACAGCCTCACCTAAACGCAAGGTTTGAAGCAAGGCATCACGATTCATCCACGCCATCATCAAAATATCTTTACTTCCCACCTCTTGAGCAATCACTGGAACAAGACCTTGCTCATTCCAAGTAACAGCATCTAACCAGGGTCCAACTTGAAGGGATGGGATAGATTTAAATGTACTCATAGGTGAACTTTACAACCAAAGGCAATTTGAAGGGTTTGTAGATCAGGTTAATCTAGGATCCCACGCATTAACTAGAAACTAAATACGTACCGGGATTCCTTGGCTTGCCATATATTCTTTAGCTTGCTGAACAGTGTATTCACCATAGTGAAAGATACTAGCGGCTAAAACAGCATCTGCATGACCCTTGGTAATCCCTTCTACCAAGTGCTGCAGATTGCCAACTCCACCTGATGCAATGACGGGAACGCTTACCGCTTTACTGACGGCAGCGGTCAATTCCAGATCAAAGCCATCTTTGCTGCCATCACGATTCATACTGGTTAGCAAGATTTCGCCAGCACCACGTTTTGTCACTTCACAGGCCCAAGTAACCACATCCATCCCAGTTGCCGTTCTGCCTCCATGGGTAAAGACTTCCCAATTACCAGCTTCTGTTTTTTTCGCATCAATGGCCACCACAATACATTGCGATCCGTAATACGCAGCCGCATCTGATACCAAATCTGGATTAGCTACTGCCGATGAATTCATACTGACTTTATCGGCACCCGCATTCAGGAGGCGACGAACATCGGCTACTGCACGTACACCGCCGCCAACCGTTAAGGGGATAAATACCTGTGAAGCCACATCCTCAATAATGTGCAAGATAAGATCCCGCCCATCAGATGTTGCCGTAATATCTAAAAAGGTGAGTTCGTCAGCACCCTGCAAGTCATAGCGGCGCGCAATCTCTACAGGATCGCCAGCATCGCGCAAACCCACAAAATTGACACCCTTTACCACGCGCCCAGCAGTGACATCAAGACAAGGGATGATGCGTTTAGTTAACAAGCGTTAGACCCAAAATTGCACTAGAGAATGTTCTTAGCGAACTTGAGGGTTAGCTCATCCGCATACTTTTGAGCAGCAGTAAGGTCAAGATCTCCCGCATAGATAGAGCGACCCGCGATAACACCCATGATGCCCTCGCTCTCAACTTCGCATAAAGCCTCGATATCGTGATTATTGGTTAAACCACCACTCGCAATAATAGGAATGCGCACTGCTTGAGCTAATTTCACGGTAGCTTCTAGGTTGATACCTTTGAGCATGCCATCCCGACCGATGTCAGTGTAAATAATGGCTTCAACACCGTAATCTTCAAATTTCTTACCCAGATCAATGACTTCATGGCCAGTGATCTTGCTCCAGCCATCTGTCGCTACCTTGCCATCACGAGCATCCAGGCCGACCATAATGTGTCCAGGAAAGGCGCTACAGGCATCTTGTACAAAGCCGGGATTCTTCACGGCAGCCGTACCAATAATGACGGTTTTAATGCCATCATCCAACAATCGCTCGATGGTATCAAGATCACGAATCCCGCCGCCAAGCTGAACGGGAATTTCATCCCCAACAGCCTTCAGAATCGATTTAATTGCAGCCTCGTTTTTGAGCTTACCTGCAAATGCCCCATTGAGATCCACCAAGTGCAAGCGACGCGCACCTTTACTAATCCAATGCTTAGCCATAGCGCCCGGATCTTCAGAAAAAACCGTGGCTTTATCCATATCACCTTGTTCGAGTCGAACGCAGTGGCCATCTTTTAAGTCAATTGCAGGAATGAGCAGCATAGTGGAACGTTAGAGAGATATTAAGGTTGCCAAGAAACAAAATTTTTATAAAGCCTTAAACCGTATTCTGCACTTTTTTCTGGGTGGAACTGGGTTGCAAAAATATTATCCCTTGCAACAGCAGAGGTAAACCAATCACCATATTCCGTTGAGCCTGCAATATCTTCATTGCGTTGTGGCACAACATAGTAACTATGAACAAAATAAAAACTGGTCAAATCCGGGATTCCATCCCAAAGCGGATGTGTGCGATCTTGCCTTACTTGGTTCCAACCCATATGCGGAACCTTATAAGCCGAGCCATCAGGCTGCAGTTTTCCAGCTAATTCAAATCGACGAACTTCCCCCGGAATTAATCCCAGGCACTTAGTCCAACGTGCGCTTTCGCTTGCGCGAGTCTCCGCACTTTTATCAAACAGCATTTGCTCGCCAACACAAACGCCTAATAGAGGTTTATTTTTTGCTGCATCCAATAAAGCTTCCAGCAATCCCGATTCTTCAAGATGCTTCATGCAATCAGGCATGGCGCCTTGACCAGGAAGTACTACACGCTGCGCCAAAGCAATCTCTTCTGGCTTGCGCGCAATGAGGATATTTGCTTCAGGAGCAACATGATGAAAGGCTTGATATACAGAACGGAGATTTCCCATTCCGTAATCCACAATCGCAATTGTCTGCGTCAACTTTTAGCCTATTTTCCGCTGTCGTCCACCGTGCCACTAAAGCACTAGGAAATTACAGGCTGCCTTTAGTTGAGGGGACCATACCGGAGGCGCGTGGATCAAGTTCTAACGCCATACGCAAAGCGCGCCCAAAAGCCTTAAATACGGTTTCAATTTGATGGTGAGCATTAATGCCACGCAAATTATCAATATGCAAGGTCACGCCCGCATGATTGACGAAACCACGAAAGAACTCAATGCTGAGATCAACATCAAAATCACCTACGCGAGCACGGGTAAAGGGGACATTAAACTCCAAACCTGGGCGGCCGGAAAAATCGATCACTACGCGAGACAAGGTTTCATCCAAAGGCACGTAAGAGTGCCCATAACGGGTAATTCCAGTTTTATCCCCAACGGCTTTAGCAAAAGCCTGACCCAAGGTAATGCCAACATCTTCAACAGTGTGGTGGTCATCAATGTGGGTATCGCCTTGTGCGATGACTTTTAAGTCAATCATGCCGTGACGAGCAATCTGATCGAGCATATGATCTAAAAAGGGAACGCCAGAGGCAAGCTCAGCTTTTCCAGTGCCATCTAGATTGATGGCAATTTGAATTTTGGTTTCTGAAGTATTTCGGGTAACGTCGGCTTGCCGCATGCTTCATTGCGCCGCGAGGCGAAGTGTTGATTGAAGCCTCATAATATCATTCTCAGGAAAGCTATAAATACTGAGATCCATTCATTTTCTTTTTGATTTTTGACCTGAGTACCCTCATGAGCCGCTTTTGGAGCCCCGTTGTGCAGACCCTCACTCCTTATATTCCAGGGGAGCAACCGCAAATGCAGCGGCTGGTAAAACTCAACACCAATGAAAGTCCCTATGGGCCATCACCAAAAGCATTAGCCGCTATTGCTAGTCAAAATACTGCGGATTTGCGCCTCTATCCGGATCCAGAAGGCCTTGCTCTCAAAAATGAAATCGCTAAATTACATGGCCTAGACCCAAAACAGATTTTTTTAGGCAACGGATCCGATGAGGTCTTAGCGCATGTATTTGCAGGCTTGCTAAAACATCAAGACCCCATCTTGTTTCCGGATATCACCTATAGCTTTTATCCCGTCTACTGCAAGCTCTTCGGTATTGAATACAAAACCATCCCTTTGGGATCGAATTTTGAGCTCGAAGTGAGCACCTACACTTCTTCTAACGGTGGAATCATATTCCCCAACCCCAATGCCCCCACTGGCAGAGCCATTGCTCGCCAAGAAATTGAAACTCTCCTCCTCAAAAACCGTGACTCAGTAATTGTCATCGATGAGGCTTATGTAGACTATGGAACCGAATCCTGCATACCGCTATTACAAGGCTCGAATTGCCCTGAAAACCTATTGGTTGTTCATACCCTCTCTAAATCTCGTGCATTAGCAGGATTGCGCGTAGGTTTTGCAGTCGGGCACCCAACCTTAATCGAAGGTCTTGAGCGAGTTAAAAATAGTTTTAATTCTTACCCTCTTGGACGTCTAGCCCAAGCAGGTGCGATTGCGGCCATCCAAGATCAGGCCCATCTGGAAGAAACGAGTCAAAAAGTGATTCAAACCCGTGAACGCTTAAGTACTCAATTAGCTGAACTAGGCTTTGAAACCCTGCCATCTGCTGCAAACTTTATCTTTACGCGTCACCCACGGCATGCTGGCGCCAAGCTTTGTCAATTATTGCGGGAACGAGGCATTATTGTTCGACACTTCAAATCCCCTCGTATTGAAGAATATTTACGCATCACGATCGGAACAAACGAACAAACAAATGAATTAGTGACGGCACTCAAAGAAATTTTGGCAACTGCTTAAGCTTTAGCCCATTCAGACTGCCAAAGGTTACGTCTTTATTTCTTAAGTCGCATTTCCGCTGCGCGAGCATGGGCTTGCAAACCTTCGCCATGGGCTAAAGTGCTGGCAACAGCACCCAGCGTTTGAGCTCCTGCCTCACTCACCTCAATCATGCTTGAGCGCTTGATGAAGTCGTAAACACCCAAAGGCGAAGAGAAGCGAGCTGTACGGGCCGTTGGTAAAACGTGATTTGGTCCAGCACAGTAATCGCCAAGGGACTCACTCGTGTAGTTACCCATGAAAATTGCACCTGCGTGACGAATTAGCTCTGCCCACTGACGTGGATCAGCAGCGCAAATTTCGAGATGTTCTGCAGCGATAGCATTGGCAATCTCGCAGGCTTCCGCCATATCTTTTACCTGTATCAATAAGGCGCGATTGGTCAAAGAGGTTTCAATGACTTTTTTTCTAGGCATTTCTGGAAGCAACTTATTGATACTTACTTGCACTGCTTCGATGAATTTTTCATCTGGACAAAGCAGAATTGACTGAGCCAATTCATCATGCTCGGCTTGTGAAAAAAGATCCATCGCAACCCAATCAGGATTGCTTAAGCCATCACACAAAACCAAAATTTCAGATGGTCCGGCGATCATATCGATGCCAACGGTACCAAAAACCCTACGCTTTGCCGCGGCAACATAGGCATTGCCAGGACCAACAATTTTGTCTACCGAAGGGATGGTACTGGTTCCAAACGCTAAAGCTGCAACAGCCTGTGCGCCACCAATTGTAAAAACACGATCTACACCAGATAAATATGCAGCCGCCAATACCAAAGGATTACGCGCGCCATCCGGAGTCGGAAACACCATGATGACCTCTTTAACGCCTGCAACCTTTGCAGGGATAGCGTTCATCAAGACAGAAGAAGGATAAGCTGCCTTGCCACCAGGCACATAAATACCAACACGATCAAGAGGGGTTACTTTTTGACCTAAGCGCGTGCCATCAGCCTCTTCATACTCCCAAGAGTGACAACCTACTTCTACTTTTTGCTTCTCGTGATACGCGCGCACTCTTTGCGCCGCAATATCAAGTGCATTTTTTTGCTCTGATGATAGGCCTTGATAGGCCAACTCTATTTCTTTAGGAGATATCTCTAGCTGCGAAACACTCTCAACATTTAAACGATCAAACTGCTTTGTAAAAGCAAGCACCGCCGCATCACCATTGGCCTTTACTTCTGCCAAAATTTTGACAACAGCCGCATCAATAGCCTCATCGTCCTCCATCGGTAAAGAAAGGCTAGATAAAAGCGTTTCTTTAAAGCCAGCATCCTGACTATTAAGGCGTTTGACTTGAGTTTCTGCTGAAGACATGTGAGCCGTCTGATTCTTTCTGTTTAGGTTTGGCTAGCTAGGAATATTTACTTTTTTAATAGCTCGAAAAATGGCTGGAGCTGCGCACGCTTACGTTTATAAGATGCTTGATTTACCACTAAGCGAGCGCTGATATCAGCAATAGGCTCAACCTCAACCAGACCATTAGCACGCAATGTATTGCCAGTAGAAACCAAATCGACGATTGCATCTGCCAAACCAACCAACGGCGCTAGTTCCATTGATCCATAAAGCTGAATCGTGTCAATATGCACACCCTTGTTCGCAAAGTGTTCGCGTGCGCAATTGACATACTTGGTAGCCACTTTTAAGCGGGATCCTTGCTTTACTGCGCCAGCATAATCAAAACCTTCACGCACAGCTACCGACATACGGCACTTGGCAATATCGAGATCAAAAGGAACATACAAACCATCTGTGCCTTTTTCCAATAAAACGTCTAAGCCAGCCACCCCAAAATCCGCCCCACCAAATTGCACATAGGTAGGCACATCAGATGCGCGGACAATAATTAAGCGCACATCAGTGTTAGAGGTTTCAATAATGAGTTTGCGTGATTTCTCAGGAGCTTCGAGCGGACGGATGCCGACCCTAGATAAGATCTCAGCGGTTTCTTCGAAGATACGCCCCTTCGAGAGGGCTAAGGTTAACTTCATCGACTAATTATCCATCAGGCGGCCTACTTCACGCGCTGAATGTTGGCCCCCAATAAAGTGAGCTTTTGCTCCATGCGGTCATATCCGCGATCTAAATGGTAAATCCGGTCTACCTGGGTTTCACCCTCGGCTGCTAAGCCGGCAATTACTAGGCTGGCTGAAGCTCGAAGATCCGTCGCCATTACGATAGCGCCAGAGAGTTTTTCCACTCCTTTAGCAATTGCCGTATTTCCCTCAATAGCAATATCTGCGCCCAAACGATTTAATTCTTGAACATGCATAAAGCGATTTTCAAAAATTGTCTCGGTAATCGTAGAGCTACCAGTAGCAACCGCATTGACAGCCATTAACTGGGCCTGCATATCCGTCGGAAAGGCTGGATATTCCGAAGTACGGAAACTTACTGCTTTTGGGCGAGCCTTCATGCTTGCCTTGATCCAGTCTGGTCCAACCTCCATCTCCAAGCCAGCTTCTTTTAGCTTCACCACAACCGCATCTAAAGTATCAGGACGGCAGTGTTTAACCAGTACCTCACCACCTGCGGCAGCGACCGCACATAGGAAGGTCCCGGCTTCAATGCGGTCAGGAATCACAGAATGCTCAGCGCTATGCAGTTTTTCTACGCCCTCAATCACGAGTCGATCACTACCAATGCCCGTAATCTTCGCACCCATCTTTACGAGAAGCTCAGCCAAGTCACCCACCTCAGGCTCCCGTGCAGCATTCTCCAAAATGGTGGTTCCCGATGCTAAAGCGGCAGCCATCAGCAGGTTTTCCGTACCAGTGACCGTAATCATGTCAGTCAGAATAGAAGCGCCCCGCAAACGATTTAAAGAAGGATCTGTTTCCGCCTGAATATAGCCACTCTCAATTTTGATAGTGGCGCCCATGGCTTTTAAACCTTTGATGTGCTGATCTACTGGGCGTGCGCCAATGGCGCAGCCACCAGGAAGCGATACTTTTGCGCTATGCATTCTGGCGAGCAAAGGGCCAAGCACCAAAATCGATGCGCGCATCGTTTTAACCATCTCATACGTTGCTTCGGAACTCTTGATATTAGCCGCATTTAATACCAAATGACTGCGATCTGCCACATCAGGAAAACTCACTGTTACACCCATCTCCTGCAAAAGCTTGAGCATGGTGCGCACATCTTGTAAATCTGGAACATTACGCAACACGATTGATTGGTCCGTCAATAAACAGGCGCACAAAATGGGTAAAGCTGCGTTTTTAGCGCCAGCAATGACAACCTCTCCTTTTAGAGGGGTGCCACCAACCATTCGTAATTTATCCATAAAACCATTCCAGTAAAAAGCTATTTTGTATTGAAGACAATTCTTATGCTGCGGAGTTTTTAGAAAATTCCTCAGGGGTAAAGGCTTTAATAGACAAAGCATGTACCTCAGCCTTCATTCGGTCACCCATTGCGCCGTATACCAATTGATGGCGTTGCACTAAACGCTTACCCTCAAATGCAGGACTGACAATCGTGGCAAAGAAGTGCTGCCCATCACCCTCTACTTGAATATGCGTGCAGTCTAGACCCTGCTTGATATAGCCCTCAATCTGCTCGGGGGTTGGCAACATCTAATTCTCCTAATGGATTGTATTTAAAACAAGTGGTGTGAATGAATATTGAGCAGGTCTTAGTATTAGCTGCGCAACTTATAGCCTTTTTGCAGCAATCGCAAAGCAATCGCTGAAACCACAATAAAGAAGCAAACAACAATTGCTAAACTATCCCAGGGAGAAATATCCGATACCCCAAAGAAACCGTAGCGAAATCCGTCAATCATATAAAAGAATGGATTGAAATGTGAAACAACCTGCCAGGTAGCTGGCAAAGAGTGGATAGAATAAAACACGCCAGACAACATCGTTGCAGGCATGATGATGAAATTCTGAAAGGCAGCAAGCTGATCATATTTATCCGCCCAGATACCAGCGATAATGCCCAAGCTTCCTAAGATAGCCGCCCCAAGAAAAGCAAAAATCAAAATCCATAAAGGGTATACAAGGGTGGGCGGAGCATACCAAGCCGTTACCGCAAATACACCTAAGCCTACAACTACACCACGAAAAACTGCTGCGAGTACATATGCCGCATAAAACTCAAAATGGCTTAAAGGCGCCAATAAAACAAAAACTAAATTACCCGTAATTTTTGACTGAATCAAAGAGGAGGAGGTATTAGCGAAGGCATTTTGCAAAACACTCATCATGACCAAACCCGGGATCAAAAATGAAGTGTAGCTAAGAACCCCGTAAACCTCTTTACCCTCCAGGACATGCCCAAAAATCATGAGATACAAAATAGCAGTTAATACTGGGGCTGCCACTGTTTGGAAACCAACTTTATAAAAACGCTTCACTTCTTTACGCAATAAAGTCGGAAAACCGCTGCCATACTCCAGCGGGAGGGGCGTTAAATTACTCATAAAGCGTTACCAGACATGATGTTCACAAAAACATCTTCCAAATCTGTTTTACCTTCACCATCTTTTTTGACGCTTCCATACAGGCTTAATAAATTGGCAGTGGTATCTAAAGCAACGATTTTTCCTTGCTTAAGCATGGCAATACGCTGACAAAGCGCCTCCGCCTCTTCCAAATAATGCGTGGTCAATACAATCGTGTGCCCATTTTGATTTAAGCGACTAATAAATTGCCATAAAGATTGACGTAACTCCACATCTACGCCAGCAGTAGGCTCATCAAGAATAATCACAGGCGGCCTATGCACTAGCGCTTGAGCAACCAACACACGACGCTTCATGCCCCCAGACAAGGAGCGCATATTACTATCAGCCTTACTAGTGAGATCCAAGTTCGCCATAATCTCGTCAATCCAAGCATCATTATTACGAATACCAAAATAACCAGATTGAAAACGCAAGGTTTCACGAACCGTGAAGAATGGATCAAAAACTAACTCTTGTGGAACTACGCCCAAGTGACGGCGCGCTTGTCGAAAATTGCTTTGTACGTCAGCACCCAGAATAGAGGCATGCCCCTTACTTGCTGTAGCTAGACCTGCCAATATGGAGATCAAGGTTGTCTTGCCAGCCCCGTTAGGGCCCAATAAGCCAAAGAATTCACCCTGCTCTATCTTGAGTGAAATATCATCTAAGGCCTGTAGAGCGCCATAGTGCTTTGAAATATTTTTAATGAGAATCGCTGCAGACATGCGTTTAAAAACCTAGCAATTCAGAAACACCATAAACGCCAGCCAATACCTTTAATTTTTCAGGGGGCTGGATAAAAGTAATTTTTTGATGGTTGGCTGCAATTTTTTTCTGCCAAGATAAGAACACAGTGAGTACAGTAGAATCAAAATCCTGCAAAGCAGAGCAGTCAACAGTACTCATGAGCGGTACAACTGACAAGCCCTCTTTCTCAAGAAGAAGCGCATTTTCCTGAGTTACCGTTTTAGGCAAAAGAAAGGTCATGATTTTTTGAGGATTCTGAATTAAGCGGCTGGCTTAGCGGTGGCTAACTGCTTATTGCGGTCTTGCAAAAACTTTACCAAGCCATCAATGCCATTCTGGCTAATTTGATTCGAGAATTGATTGCGATAAGCCTCAATAAGCCAGACACCCATGATATTCATGTCATAGACTTTCCAGCCATTGGGAGTTTTTTCCATGCGGTAATCTAGCGGAACGGGGTCTCCACGGCCCAAGACAACAGTCTTTACTACCACCTCATTGTCATCTGGCGCTGCACGTAAGGTCTTAAACTGCACTGTTTGGTCGCGCAACTGGCTCAAGGCGCCTGAATAGGTGCGAATTAATAAATTCTTAAATTCACCAGTTAATTGAGCCTGCTGTTCAGGGGTCGCTTTTTTCCAATTCGGCCCCATTGCCATTTCGGTAGTGCGGCGCATATCAGTAAAAGGAACAATTTTCTTATCTACTAAGTCCACAATTTTCGGAATATTGCCCTTCTGAATTTCTGGGTCTGCTTTAACAGATGTCATTACGTCTGTAACGACCATCTTAATTAAAACGTCTGGTGGGGTAGACTGTTCTGGAGTTTGTGCAAAAAGTACTCCTGAGACTAAAAATAAGCCCAAAGCAAACCACTTTTGAATTGTTTTATAGCTTTTCATATGTCCTTGATCAAACCCTTAAATTGGGGTCAATTTTAGCCCCTTAGCATTGCCTTCGCTTACTCGTAGCCATTCTCGTAAGGAGGCATAAGCGGCTCATCATCTTCCCGCCCCTCAGTAATTTGATATTGGCGCCTTTGAATATAGGCATCACGCATAAAGCTATATTTATCAATTGCTGCACCCTCGAGCAAATCCCCTGCCTCGTAATAGGTATTTCTTGTATTCACAATACGTAATCCCGTAACGCTATTACGTACCCCAATATTTTTTACGTATTTAAATAGATAGTCAGACTCTAAGTCTGCGGCCGTACCGAAAGTATCTCGCACTGAACTTGGGCCAAAAAATGGGAGGACAACATAGGGTCCTGATGGAATACCCCAAACACCAAAGGTTTGACCCCAATCCTCTTTATGCTTTTCTAGGCCACCAGGAGTTGCCATATCTATCAAACCCCCCAAACCAAATGTGGTGTTAACCACCACCCGCATCAAATCATTAAATGCATAGCTAGGTCTACCCTGCAATAAATTATTTAAAGCAGTGTAAATATCGTTGTAGTTGCTAAAGAAGTTGTAGATGCCTTCGCGCACAAATTCTGGCAAAACAAATCGATAGCCAGTTACAACGGGTTTTAATAAATATGTATCTAGATTCTCATTAAATTCAAATACAGAACGGTTAAACGGCTCCCAGGGATCATTAGGAGAGGGCTCAACACCAGCTGGAATGGCTGCGCAACCAACCATCAGAAAAGTTGCACATGCCAGGGCGAAAGATTTAGTCCATCGACACAAGGAAATCATTTTCCCGCGCCTTTGTCTTGCCCGCTATCAGCAGCTTTGTTGTACAAAAACTGACTAATCAGATTTTCAAGAACCACTGCAGATTGAGTTTGATTAATTTTGCCGCCATCAGCTAACATATCATCAGATCCACCAGCTTCTATACCGATATATTGTTCACCAAGAAGGCCGGAGGTCAAAATTTTCGCCGCAGAATCCATTGGGAACTTATAAGTATCCTCAACTGTCATCACTACTGTGGCTTGATAAGTTTTGTCGTCAAAAGAAATATTAGCAATCCGACCCACCACTACGCCCGCGCTTTTAACTGGTGCACGCGGCTTTAAACCCCCAATATTGTCAAAACGCGCGGAAATTTTGTAAGTTGGCTGAAATGAGACAGCATTCATATTGCCAACTTTTAGCGCTAGAAATAATGCAGCCAATAAACCAATGGCAACAAAAATTCCTACCCAAACATCAATTGCGCTTTTTCTCATAAGAGCCCCTGTTTTTTCTTTCTAATTCGAGAACATCATTGCGGTCAGCAAGAAATCCAATGCCAAGACCGATAAAGAAGAGATCACTACAGTACGTGTAGTTGCTTTTGCCACACCCTCAGGCGTGGCTTTTGCTTCATAACCCTGATAGAGCGCAATAAAGGTTACGGCAACACCAAACACCACACTCTTAATTAAGCCATTACCAATATCAGAAAATAGGTCTACGCCACCTTGCATCTGGGACCAAAAGGCTCCAGAATCAACGCCGATCAAAGGTACGCCAACAAAATAACCTCCCATCACACCAACTGCTGTAAAGATTGTCGCCAAAATAGGCATCGCAATAATACCCGCCCATAAACGTGGCGCAATCACTCGACTTAGAGGGTCAACAGCCATCATCTCCATTGCACTAAGTTGTTCACCCGACTTCATCAAACCAATCTCAGCAGTCAAAGAAGTACCTGCGCGCCCTGCAAATAACAAAGCGGTAATGACAGGTCCTAACTCACGAGTTAAGGAGAGGGCTACCAATAAACCTAAAGCTTGTTCTGACCCATAGCGGTTCAAAGTGTAGTAGCCCTGCAAGCCCAATACAAATCCCACAAATAACCCCGAAACCGCAATAATGACAAATGAATGGTTACCAATAAACAGAACTTGATCGGAAACGAGGCGAGGCCTTTTCAACAAAAAACCAGAGCGCCAAATTACCGCGATAAACATGCGCGCTGCCAAACCAAGGCTTGTTAAATTACGACGGACAAAAAAACCTAAATCACCCAGTAAATCGAAAATTTGATGCAATGGAGCCATTAAATATTCACTCCAAAATCTTCGGCCAAAGTTTGCCCTGGGTAATGAAATGGCACAGGTCCATCGGGCGACGCATCTAAAAATTGGCGAACAAAAGGATCTACAGAGCGACTCAATTCTTCCGGTGTACCCTCTGCTCCAATACGACCTTTGGCAATAAAGTACACATAATCTGCAATTTCAAAAGTCTCTTCTACATCATGCGTCACCAATAAACTCGTGGCGCCCAAAGCATTATTTAAATCCCGAATTAATCGAGCGGTAATGCCCAAAGAGATAGGGTCCAAACCAGCGAAGGGCTCGTCATACATGATCAAAGGAGGATCCAGAGCTATTGCTCTAGCCAACGCCACACGACGAGCCATCCCTCCAGAGATTTGTGAGGGCATTAAATCTCTTGCACCACGCAAACCCACTGCATTTAATTTCATCAGAACCAAAGAGCGCAAAAGCTCTTCACTCAAATTTGTATGTTCACGCAAGGGAAAGGCAACATTCTCAAAAACACTAAGGTCAGTAAATAATGCGCCAAATTGAAACAACATCCCCATCCGACGACGAGCATGCATCAACTGAGCAGAATTCATTTTGCCAATATCGTGGCCCTCAAATAGCACTTGGCCAGACTGGGCAACAAACTGGCCACCGATTAATCTAAGGATAGTGGTTTTGCCGCAGCCAGAGCCGCCCATGACCGCCACAACTTGGCCACGGCGAAACTCCATATTGAGTCCCGACAGGATTTCTCGCTCTCCAGGGGCGTAGGAAAAGTTGACGTCCTTAATAGAAACGACAACTTCGCCTGCGGGGTCTTTCTTTGCACCCACCGAATCGGACTGGTTACTCTTCATATCCCCGATATTATCGGGGCAAAACCGATGACCCCATTAAATACTCATCTACTGCCTGAGCACACTGGCGTCCTTCACGAATCGCCCAAACTACTAAAGATTGGCCGCGACGCATGTCACCGGCCGCAAAAACCTTAGAAACGTTTGTTTGATAGGCCTGGTGGCCTTCTACAGTAGCTTTTGCGTTCCCTCGGGCATCTTTTTCAACGCCAAAAGCATTCAAAACTTGCTCAGCAGGAGACACAAAGCCCATTGCCAGAAGGACTAAATCAGCTTTAATTTCAAATTCAGAGTTTGGCACTTCTGACATTTTGCCGTCTTTCCACTCCAAACGAACGCCGATTAATTTCTCTACTTTGCCGTTTTTGCCCTCAAAACGCTTCGTTCCTACTGACCAGTCCCGATCACAACCCTCTTCGTGAGAAGAAGAAGTACGCAATTTTGTTGGCCAATAAGGCCATACCAAAGGCTTATTTTCAACTTCTGGAGGTTGTGGCATCAATTCAAACTGGGTAATTTGTGTTGCGCCGTGACGATTGGAGGTGCCTACACAATCCGAACCTGTATCACCGCCACCAATCACAACAACATGTTTGCCAGTCGCACGAATTTCATTTTGGAAATCACCGGCATTCTCCTTGTTCTGAGGAATCAGGAACTCTAAAGCATAGTGAACACCAGCCAATTCACGGCCAGGAACAGGAAGGTCTCTTGGCTTCTCAGCACCACCAGTGATAACTACTGCATCAAAATCTTTCATCAACTGATCTGGAGTAACGGTCTTGGTGGAATAATTTTTTACTTCCGCACCAAGCGCTTCTTTACCAACAAAAACACCTGTTTCAAATTTCACGCCTTCAGCTTGCATCTGCTCTACACGGCGATCAATTAACCATTTTTCCATTTTGAAATCAGGAATACCATAGCGTAATAAACCGCCGATACGATCATTCTTCTCAAATACAGTGACATCATGACCGACACGTGCCAACTGTTGAGCAGCAGCCATACCTGCTGGACCACCACCGACTACTGCAACTTTTTTTCCAGTCTTGGTTTTTGAAGGCTGTGGAGTAACCCAGCCATTTTCCCAACCCTTATCAATAATGGCATGCTCAATCGACTTGATACCAACTGGCGCACGATTAATGCCCAAGGTGCAGGCTGCCTCGCAAGGTGCTGGGCAAATACGGCCAGTGAATTCAGGAAAGTTATTGGTCGATTGCAATACATCTAATGCACTCTTCCAATCACTATGAAATACCAGGTCATTGAAATCTGGAATGATGTTGTTTACTGGGCACCCATTGTTGCAAAACGGAATACCACAATCCATGCAGCGCGCACCCTGAACTTTTGCTTCTTCTTCAGTTAACGTGGCAACAAACTCTTTGTAATGGTGGAGACGTTTAGTAGGCGCTTCGTATGTTTCATCGACACGCTCGAACTCCATAAATCCAGTGACCTTACCCATATCTAATCCTTAGTATCTTTTCTGAATATCTGTATTAATTAAGCAGCAACAGTTTTGTTTTGAGCCTTGTCCCACAACTCACCTAGAGCGCGCTTGTACTCTGTAGGGAGAACCTTTATGAAACGACTACGGGCATTTTCCCAATCAGCCAATAACGCTTTTGCTCTTTCTGAACCAGTGTGACGGAAATGACGCTCAATCAAGCTCTTTAGAATTTGCTCATCCGTTAAACGTTCGCCACCGTCTTTTACATCGAGAGGAGCATGCCATTGGGATTGTGGAATTTTGGCAATCTGTTCCGCAGAAGGTAAAACCTTTTCCAATGTAGCCATGCTGGTATTGCAACGCTTAGCAAATAAGCCATCTTCATCGTAGACATAAGCAATACCGCCACTCATACCAGCGGCGAAGTTACGGCCAGTTGCGCCAAGAACCACGACGGTACCACCCGTCATGTATTCGCAACCGTGATCGCCAGTTCCCTCAACAACTGTAGTTGCTCCAGAATTGCGAACCGCAAATCGCTCGCCAGCGACACCATTAAAGAAGGCCTCGCCACCAATTGCGCCGTATAAGACTGTATTACCTACAATAATATTCTTAGCAGTATCACCACGGAATTCATGAGGTGCGCGAACAATTACCCGCCCACCACACAAGCCTTTACCAACATAGTCATTGCCATCGCCAACTAAATCCAAGGTCACACCGTGAGCCAAGAATGCAGCGAAACTTTGGCCGGCTGTGCCGTTTAACTGGATATGAATTGTGTCGTCTGGCAATCCAGCATGACCATAACGCTGAGCCACTTCACCAGAAAGCATTGCGCCAACCGTACGGTTCACGTTCTTTACAGGAACAATGAAAGAGACCTTCTCACCACGCTCTAAAGCTGGCTCGCTTTTCTCAATCAAGATGTTATCCAGAGCGCTTGCCAATCCATGATCCTGGGTAAGCACTTGAAAACGTGGCACATCTGCAGCAACTTTCGGCGCAGCAAAAATTTTACTGAAATCCAAACCATGTACTTTCCAGTTTTCAATACCCTTACGAGTATCCAAAAGATCTACACGACCGATTAAATCATCAAACTTACTTACGCCCAATTGAGCCATGATTTCGCGCACTTCTTCAGCAATAAAGAAAAAGAAGTTCACAACATGCTCAGGCTTACCAGAGAATTTTTTACGTAATTCTGGATCTTGAGTAGCTACGCCTACTGGGCAGGTATTCAAATGGCACTTACGCATCATGATGCAACCTTCAACCACTAAAGGTGCAGTTGCAAATCCAAACTCATCAGCACCCAATAGCGCGCCAATGACGACATCACGACCAGTCTTCATTTGACCATCAGCCTGCACACGAATGCGACTACGCAATCCATTGAGTACCAAAGTTTGCTGAGTCTCAGCCAAACCTAACTCCCAAGGGGAGCCACAATGTTTAATCGAAGATAAAGGTGATGCACCAGTACCGCCATCATGTCCAGCAATCACAACGTGATCTGCTTTAGCTTTAGCCACGCCAGCTGCAATCGTACCCACACCAACCTCGGATACCAACTTCACCGATATATCAGCAACAGGATTCACGTTCTTCAAATCATGAATCAATTGCGCAATATCTTCAATGGAGTAAATATCATGGTGTGGAGGAGGAGAAATTAATCCAACGCCTGGAACTGAGAAGCGCAACTTACCGATGTAATCAGAAACTTTGCCGCCAGGTAATTGCCCACCTTCACCAGGCTTAGCGCCTTGCGCCATCTTGATTTGAATTTGATCAGCAGAACGCAAGTATTGAGTAGTAACACCGAAGCGACCAGACGCTACTTGCTTAATTTTGGAACGCAAGGAATCACCATCCAAAAGAGGAATGTGCGCTTCCACAACATCATCTCCCAAAATGCTGGCTAAGGTTTCACCTTTTTTAATTGGAATGCCTTTGAGTTCATTCACATAGCGGTTTGGATCCTCGCCACCTTCGCCAGTATTCGATTTACCGCCAATACGATTCATGGCAATGGCTAAAGTAGCATGAGCTTCAGTAGAGATAGAACCCAAAGACATCGCGCCCGTTGCAAAACGTTTAACAATATCTTTAGCTGACTCAACCTCATCCAATGGAATCGCTTTTACAGGGTCCACCTTGAATTCAAACAAACCGCGCAATGTCATTTGACGCTTGGTTTGATCATTAATGATATTGGCGTACTCTTTATAAGTCTGGTAGCCTTTTTCTGCACCGATACGAGTGGAATGCTGTAATTTTGCAATCGTATCAGGCGTCCACATGTGGTTTTCACCACGGATACGGAAAGCATATTCACCACCAGCCTCGAGCATATTGCTTAATACTGGGTCATCGCTAAATGCGGCAGCATGCATACGCAAAGCTTCTTCAGCAACTTCAAACACACCGATACCACCAACATTGGATGGAGTGCCCTTGAAATACTGATCGATCACTTCACGATTTAAACCAATTGCTTCAAAAATTTGTGAACCGGTATAAGACATGTAAGTGGAGATACCCATCTTAGACATGACTTTTTGCAAGCCTTTACCAACCGCTTTAACAAAGTTCTTAACGGCTTTTTCTGGAGAAAGATCGCCTGATAGGCCCTTAGCCATCTCCGCCAGTGTTTCCATCGCCAAGTATGGATGAACAGCTTCGGCACCATAACCTGCCAAAAGCGCAAAGTGATGAGTCTCACGCGCACTACCAGTTTCAACAACTAGGCCGACGCTAGTACGCAAACCTTTATCAACTAAATGTTGATGAATAGCAGAAGTCGCTAACAATGCTGGAATAGCTACGTGCTCTTCATCAATCTGACGATCGCTCACGATAATAATGTTGTAACCAGAGCGCACCGCATCAGCTGCCTCAGCACATAAAGAGGCGAGGCGAGCTTCGATACCCGCTTTACCCCAAGATGCGGGATAGCAAATATCTAATTCATATGAGCGGAATTTGCCATTGGTGTAGTGGCCAATATGACGAATCTTGGTGATGTCATCAAAATCTAAAATCGGCTGACTCACCTCCAAACGCATTGGTGGGTTGATATTATTGGTATCTAATAAATTGGGTTTTGGTCCAATGAAAGAAACCAAAGACATCACCATATTTTCGCGGATTGGATCAATCGGAGGATTGGTAACCTGCGCAAATAATTGTTTAAAGTAGTTGTATAGCGGCTTGTTTTTATTGGAAAGCACAGCTAATGGGCTATCGTTACCCATCGAACCAATCGCTTCTTCACCATTCATCGCCATTGGTGCCATCAAGTACTTAATGTCTTCTTGGGTATAACCAAAAGCTTGCTGACGATCTAGTAATTTTGCTGCTGGGCGAATGGTAGTTTTTTCATCAACCAAATCCACTTTACTTGCATCAACCTCATCGAGCTTGACGCGTACCGCATCAATCCAACTCTTATAAGGCTTCGCTTTAGACACAGCGTTTTTCAACTCAATGTCATCAATGATGCGACCTTGTTCCATGTCGATCATAAACATCTTGCCTGGCTGTAAACGCCATTTTTGAACGATCTTGCTTTCTGGAATTGGCAATACACCCGCCTCAGATGCCATGATGACCAAATCATCATCCGTCACGTAATAACGCGCTGGACGCAAACCGTTGCGATCCAATGTTGCGCCAATTTGACGACCATCAGTAAATGCCATGGCTGCTGGGCCATCCCATGGCTCCATCATGGCTGCATGGTACTCATAGAAAGCGCGACGATTATCGTCCATTAAAGCATGCTGTTCCCATGCCTCAGGAATCATCATCATCATGGCTTGCGCCAATGGATAACCTGACATCACCAATAACTCAAGACAGTTATCAAAGCATGCTGTATCGGATTGACCTGGATAAATTAAAGGCCAAAGTTTTTTTAAATCATCGCCCAATACTGGAGAACTAATCGCGCCTTCGCGAGCATTAACCCAGTTCACATTACCTTTAACAGTATTGATCTCACCATTGTGAGCAATCATGCGATACGGGTGAGCCAATTCCCAAGCTGGGAATGTATTGGTAGAGAAACGTTGGTGTACCAATGCAAGCGCAGATACTGTGCGTGGATCTTGCAAATCTTCGTAGTACGCGCCCACTTGGTTTGCCAAAAGCAAGCCTTTGTAAACGATAGTCCTAGCAGACATTGAAGCAACAAAATATTCTTTACCATGCTTTAAGTGCAAATCTTGAATCGCATGACTTGCTGTTTTGCGAATAACATACAACTTACGCTCAAGCGCATCTGTAGTCATGATGTCGCGACCACGACCTATGAAGATTTGGCGAATAAATGGCTCTGTCATTTGAACAGTTGGAGACATCGGCAACTTCACATCAACCGGTACATCTCTCCAGCCCAATACAACCTGATCTTCCAAGCGGACTGTACGCTCTAATTCCTGCTCGCAAGCTAAACGGGATGCGTGCTCTTTAGGCAAAAAGATCATGCCAACGCCATACTCACCAAGTGGCGGCAAAGTCACACCCTGCTTGGCCATCTCTTCGCGATAAAGCGTGTCTGGTATCTGAATTAAGATGCCAGCACCATCACCCATCAACGCATCTGCGCCTACCGCGCCCCGGTGATCCAAGTTCTCAAGAATTTTTAATCCTTGAGCAACGATCTCATGAGATTTCTTGCCCTTAATGTGCGCGACAAATCCTACACCGCAAGCATCATGCTCATTTTGCGGGTCATATAGACCCTGAGCGATTGGACGAAGATCTGAATTCATTTGTGTAGTCATAATATTTCCGAGAGGCGACAAAGGCCTGATTACATTTGGAAGATCAAATATAGGTGAATACCCATGTTGATGCAATAGATATTAAATGAGTCTGTCCCATTTAAAAACGACAAGCACCAAAATGAATTTATTAAAAGGGGACAGAGTTAGAAAATTCCTTTAGCAACAGACAGCTAAGCTCAAGATAAGCCTTGCTTAACTTACTGAATTAAAAGGAGTTAATTTCCTTGGGCGACCTCGCCGACGAATTAAAGCAATCCCCGGAGCGTCTTTAAAGAGTTTTTTTGCAAAGATATCACTGACCCAAGGCTTTGAACGGATCAAAGACTCCGTAATCTGCCTATCCTCCCAATGGGGGGCGCCCTCCTTAACAAAGCTTGACCAAGCCATTTGCCTCTCAAAAGGGGTATTACCTAAATGCCAAAAATTTTGATGATCAACCAACCATGACTCACCTTTGCCCCCAATATGACTGGAAAAACTTGTCCAAGAAGAGTTCTGTGGACTTGACTCATATCCCGCTCGCACTGGGTTTAATTCAATGTAACGCTGGCAACGCAAGAAATAATCTGGATCAATGAGTGAAGAACGATAGCGCCCTTCCCAAATTGTGCCTGAACGATGATGCTTTTGATTGAAATATTGAACATAACGCCTACCTAAAGACTGCATGGTCTTGGCAAGCGAATCAGTTTGTCCAGGAGTTACTAATATATGTACATGATTTGGCATTAAGGCAAAAGCATGCACAGCGCTACCAAATTGCTTGGCGGCCTCCCGCAACCATTCCAAGTAGATCTTGCGATCCTCATCATCAAAGAAAAGCGTTTCCCGATTATTGCCGCGTACCATGACATGCATCGCTTGACCTGGAATGACCGTGCGCGCTTGCCGTGCCATTTTTAAACTGAACTACTGTACTTCGCGTACGCCGCCATTGGGGGCAAATTCTGGAATAAACCAATCACCATCAAACTGCGTTACTCCAGCAGGGGTTTCGCGTGAAATCTGAGGGACACTTTTTAACGCAGTACCCATATAGGAAATCCACATTGGCAACGCAAGACCGCCGCCTGTTTCGTGATCACCCAAATTCTCTGGCTTGTCAAAACCAATCCAAGCAATGGCAACTACCTTAGGGTTATAGCCTGCAAACCAAGCATCATGGGAATCATTGGTAGTTCCAGTTTTCCCAGCAATATCCGAGCGACCCAATTTTGCACGTGCGCTTGCTGCCGTTCCTGTTTTGGTTACTTCCTGCAACATACTGTCCATTACAAAAGCGGTACGGGCATCCAGTACCCGGGGGGCATCATCGCCAACACGAACTGGTTTTGCCTCAAACAATACCTTTCCTTTGGAATCCACCATCTTGTCAATTAAGAATGGATCAACGCGATATCCACCATTAGCAAACACGCTATAAGCCGTAGCCATTTGCAATGGAGTAACAGATCCAGCACCTAAAGCCATCGTTAAGTATGGTGGATGTTTTTCAGGATCAAATCCAAAACGCTGAATATAGTCCTGTGCGTACGAAGGGCCAATTGCACGTATTACCCGAACCGAAACCAGATTCTTTGATTTAGCCAAGGCATTGCGCAGGCGCATCATCCCGTCATACTTTCCATCATAGTTTTTTGGCTCCCAAGCCTGACTTCCCGTCTCCATGCTGCCAACGGAGAGTGGAGCGTCATTAACAAGAGTGCTTGGAGAAAAACCTTTTTCCAAAGCCGCAGAATAAATAAAAGGCTTAAAAGAAGATCCCGGCTGACGCAATGCTTGAGTCACATGGTTAAATTGATTACGGCGGAAATCGAAACCACCAACCAATGAGAGGATGGCTCCATCTTCTGCGTTAAGTGATACAAAAGCCGCCTCTACTTGCGGCAATTGAGCTAATCTCCAAACACCAGGCTCAGTCTGTAGCAACCTCACTACCGCACCAGGACGAAGACGCTTCTTGGGCTGTGAGCTATCAGTTAAAGATGCAGTGGCTAATTTCAAAGCATCGCCTTTTAGGGTAATGACATCACCGGTTGCAATCATCACCTGCATTTCTTTGGGCTTAGCATCAAGCACCACCCCTGACTGCAAATCATCTAACTGTGGATAGGCAAGCAAAGCCTCATCAATCGCGCGTTGGCGTTTTACCGAATCCTCGGGTAAATCGATAAAACCTTCTGGACCACGATAAGCATGACGAAGGTCATACTCAAAAATACCGCGGCGCACAGCTTTATATGCCGCATCTTGATCAGATTTCAAAATAGTTGTGTATACATCTAGACCCTGGGAGTAGATAGCCTCTCCATATTGAGTAAAGAGGATTTGACGCACCATCTCTGCCGCAAAATCCGCATGAGTATTGAATTCATTCCCCAAACCGCGAATATGCAATTCTTCGGTCATTGCTGTTTGATATTCCTCAGGGGTGATGTACCCCAAATCGCGCATTCGCTGCAGAATGTACTCTTGGCGAATCTTGGCGCGACGGAAATTGATTACCGGGTTATAAGCTGACGGGGCTTTAGGCAAACCTGCCAACATGGCCGCCTCAGCAATGGTGATGTCTTTTAAATCGATGCCAAAATAAATTTGGGCGGCACTAGCAAATCCAAATGCCCGCTGCCCCAAAAAAATCTGATTCATGTAAATCTCAAGAATCTTATCTTTGCTGAGTTCAGACTCAATTTCCCAGGCAAGCAAGATTTCATAAATTTTGCGGCTAAAGGTTTTTTCGTTGCTGAGAAAGAAATTACGCGCCACTTGCATAGTGATAGTGGAGGCGCCCTGAGCTAAATGCCCACGTAAATTCGCTACCCCAGCCCTAAGTACCCCCACATAATCCACGCCACCGTGTGAATAAAACCGATCATCCTCAGTAGCAATGACCGCATTTCGCATACTTAAAGGGATCTCATTTAAAGGAATAACTTTACGACGCTCTTCTCCAAACTCACCAATAAGGACCTTATCAGCCGTATAAATCCGCAGAGGAGTCTTAGGGTTGTAATCAACTAATGCTGAAATCTTCGGCAGATTGGGCTTGGCTATTAAAAATGCATAACCCAACAGAAGTGTGAATACCGCGGCGAAAACTACGCAAATAATGAGCACAGCTTTAACTAAAGGATTGCTCCCTGACCGATTTTTAGATCCAGGTTCCGCCCCACGATGAGGTGGACGTTTGTCAGGCTGTCGAGCCAAACGTTGATTTAGCGACAGCGGGTCTTTTGGGGGTAGAGCCATAAGTTTGAATTATAGGGTGCTATGCCAAAGTTCCCTAGCGCTTGAATACACCTATTTGGTGAGGGTGATGGCGTTCATTTCTGACAAACAGATCCAATGATGCGCCATGGATTTAGAGCTAAATTTATTTAAGAATGAGGAGATGCCAAACCGCCGTATTTCGCCCCAGTCATTTGATGAAATTCTTAGTGATCTAGGAGATGATCCAGCTATTCCCGATCCCCAAGGAATTCGCAAATCATCACCCAAAAAATTCACCACGCCCGAGCTCAGTCAAAAAATCAAAACATCCCCTTTTCAATATCTTGGGATCGATGGAAAAAACATAAATTTTTGGCTTTTTGGATTATTCGGGATCCACTCTTTGGCCATATTGGTTGCAATATTTTGGGGATATGAGACCCTAAAGAGCAGCTCTACAGCCGGCATTAAGAACACCCACAATCAAATCACTGAGTTAAAAAAGGAAATCTCTTCCCTGCAAGATCAAATGGAAGAATTAGAAGATTATTTCGATGAAACAATAGATAAATTAGAAGTGAGCATTCACTCTAATATAAAAAATCCATCTTACATAAAAACTTTACCCAAGCCTCAAGGCCTTTCCCACGAACCAGAGCTACGGGCTTGGCGTTATCTCGGAATGGCTCAAATGGGAGCTTCCCAGCAAGCTTTTTTTCATGATGGGAAAAAGAGTCTGACCCTAGAAATGGATGCGCAAGCTTTGGGGGAGTGGCGCCTCACCAACATCCAAAAAGATGGCGCTACCCTAACTCACCAGACGGGAAAACTGCTGATTTTAAAGACCTCAAAAAGCCAATGAAACTGGCCAAAATAAGATCTCAAGTCTACGGGGTAACGCTTTGTTTTTGCCTCTCCTTTTCATCCAATTCAGTTGGTGATAACCCCCAATCCTTAGTCCTAAATGAATCTTTAATTAGCTTGCAATTTGCAGATATTGAACTTGTTGATCTTTTGCAAGTTCTAGCCAAGCTGGGAAATACCAACTTTCTTCTTAGTGAATCCATCAAAGGTCGGATCTCGATCGACCTGAACAACACCCCCTGGCAAACCGCCCTTCACTCCATCCTCGCCAGTCGGGGCTTACGTCTGGTTCGAAATGGGGATATTTATTGGATCGGGCCTCATGCAGAAATCCAAGCTTTTCAAAAATTCCGCAGGGAAGATGCCGCCCTCCCATTTGGCGGAGATCANATCAATAGCCCCCAACAAATCCTCATAGAGGCCAGAATTGTTGAGGCTGACCAACGCTTCGCCCGTGAACTAGGGGTGAAGCTGGGTTACCAAGCAAACAATAATAGTGATAACCAAAAAATCTCTGGAAACCTCGATTTAGATAGTGGGGGTCTTAACGGGTTCAACCCAGCAGTGCTTGCCGCCACCCTAGTCTCCAAGAATGCGACCAGATTATTACAAATGGAGCTTTCTGCTCTTGAATCAGACGGTCAAGGGAAAATTCTTTCTAACCCACGGATCATGACTGGCGACCAAGTTAAGGCAACCATAGAACAGGGGACCGAGCTTCCCTATCAAACTAACTCTAAAAGTGGCAATAGATTGCAATTTAGGAAAGCCAATCTACGCCTAGAGGTATTGCCAAAAATTCATCCAAATGGAAAGATATCCATGCTGGTCGGGATCAATAAAGATACAGTGGGCATGAAAACAGAGCAGGGATACGCTATAGATACAAAAAGCTTAAGCTCGGAAGTAACGGTAGAAAACGGGGGTACTGCCATCATTGGCGGTATCTTTCAAACAACTGAGCGCGAGGATGAGGTAAAAATACCTTTACTTGGAGACATACCGTTAATTGGCTATTTATTTCGCCATAAATCCAAATTACAAGATAAAACCGAGCTATTAGTCTTCTTAACTCCTACCGTCTTAGATAAACCCTAATAAAATCAGAGGGTGAACTCTTCTTCGAACAATATCTTTCTGATCGGTCTTATGGGCGCCGGAAAGTCGACCGTCGGTAAGTTGCTGGCAAAAAAAATGGGGCGCCGCTTTCTGGATGCCGACCATGTCATCGAAGATCGCTGTGGCGTCAAAATCCCTATCATCTTTGAAATGGAAGGTGAAGATGGTTTTCGCAAGCGTGAAGCGTTGGCAATTAAAGAGATTGCCTCGGAAGACGATATTGTTTTGGCAACTGGGGGAGGAGCAGTACTTCTGCCTGAAAATCGCAAAGTCCTCAGTGAAAGAGGAACGGTGATTTATCTCCATGCAAATCCCATGGAATTGTTTCATCGCACCAAAGGAGGCGAAGGTCGCCCCCTTCTTAAAAACGGCAATGCTAGAAAAATTTTAGAAAATCTCTACAGCATTCGCGACCCGCTCTATCGAGAAATTGCTGACCATGTAATCGAAACTGGGAAGCCCAGTGTTAACCAATTGGTTAACACTTTAATAATGCAGCTTGAACTTTCTACCTAACCCATTATGAAAACACTTGAAGTTGATCTGGGAAATCGCAGTTATCTCATCCACATTGGTACCGATTTAATTGATCAGCCAGAACTCTTTAGCGCTTGTGAAAAGGCGACATCCCTCTATATCGTTACCAACACCACGGTGGAACCCCTTTACGCGGATCGCCTCACCAAAACACTAGAAAAGTTAGGCAAACCAGTTAGAAGAATTGTCTTGCCTGATGGTGAGGTATATAAGGACTGGAAAAACCTTCAACTGATTTTTGATGAATTGTTAAAACATGGTGCTGATCGTCAGACCATGTTGATCGCACTTGGTGGCGGGGTGATTGGGGATATGACTGGATTTGCCGCGGCTAGCTTTATGCGTGGAATTCGTTTTATTCAGGTACCAACAACTTTACTGGCACAGGTTGATTCCTCTGTTGGTGGAAAAACTGGCATTAATCATCCCCTAGGGAAAAATATGATTGGCGCCTTTCACCAGCCAGCAGCAGTCATTGCGGACCTCAACACCTTAAAGACCCTACCAGCCCGTGAACTCTCAGCAGGGCTAGCAGAAGTCATTAAGCATGGCGCCATTGCTGATGCAGAACTTCTCAGTTGGATTGAAACAAATGCCTCAGCTCTTTTAGCTTGCGATACCAATGCAATGGCACATGCCGTACTAAGGTCTTGTGAAATTAAATCCGCCGTAGTTTCTGCCGATGAAAGAGAGGGTGGAATAAGAGCCACCTTGAACTTTGGACATACTTTTGGTCATGCCATTGAAGCCGGCATGGGATATGGAGAATGGCTCCATGGTGAAGCGGTTGGTTGCGGTATGGTGATGGGGGCAGAACTATCTTATCGCCTAGGTCAAATTAGCAAGTCCGATTTTGAGCGTTTGAGCAACATTATTGACTCAATGAATTTACCCATTCAGCCGCCTAAATTTGGTGCAGCACGTTATATGGAGCTTATGCAGGTAGATAAGAAAACCGAAGGGGGCCAAATTCGTTACGTTCTCTTGGAGAAAATGGGTAAAGCGCAAATTAAGAGCGTACCCGATCCTCAGGTATTGGAAACCTTATTAGCAACGGGTGCCGCTTAATTTTTAAAGCAAGCTACAGATTCATTAATTGGATTTTGACTGCTTGCCCAGCTTGGGCGCTAGCAAACTCAGATAGATCGCTCAATAATTCACGTCCCGTTTTGGTGTCAAGCCATAAGGGTTGACTAGTAGTTCCAGCCCAACGATAGTGATAACCACCAGACTTGGCTGCTACCCAAATTTCGTGCAAAGGGGCTTGCGTGTTCACAACGATCACGCTGCGATCTTTAAAGCGGATGTTAATAACATTTCCACCCTGTCTCTCTACATCCAAATCTAGGTCTAATTCATCATCGGCAGCCTCTAGAGCAACTTCAATTGAGTGCAATACATTAGCCCCTAGTTGATAAAACTGCTTGTCATTTATGGTTTCTACATCCGAACCATTTGGCTTCATATTAGAGTCCTGCATGCTATATTCAATCATTCGTTTTAGAGACATTCATGATAGCGATTCTTATAAGAACTTTTGGTTTTAGTTGCCTAATATCCCTTGTAGGTTGCGGGGTAAGAGGACCACTTTATATGCCAAATGTGCCGCCAGTTCCTCCGGCGCCAACTGAACCCGAGCCCCAAGGCAAGTTATACCCTCCACAAAGCTCAGTAGCGGGCACTCCTTCAGCTAATACTCCTACTTCGGTCAAGCAATGACAAGCATCCACACACCACTTCCTAAATTATCTGGCTTTACGGAGCGTAATGGCAGTTGGTATGCCGAAGAAATCCCCTTAGCTGAGTTGGCAAAGGAATTTGGGACCCCCCTTTATGTCTACAGCAAACACGCTCTAACGGAGGCTTATCAAGCCTATGACAAAGCCTGTATTGATGCCAAAGGTAATCGTCGCGCACGTGTTCATTACGCCATGAAAGCAAATAGCAATCTAGCTGTCATTGATTGCTTTAAGAAGTTGGGCGCCGGCTTTGACCTGGTAAGTGGAGGAGAGTTAGCGCGCGCATTAAAAATTGGGGCCGACCCTAAAAGCTTGGTATTTGCAGGTGTAGGCAAGTCTGGCGCTGAAATTGCCCAAGCCCTAGAGGCAGGGGTTAAATGCATTAATGTGGAATCCATTGCTGAGCTTCATAAAATTAATCGAGTAGCTATGGAGCTCAACTGTCGCGCCCCCATCTCATTACGCGTTAATCCTGATGTCGATGCACAAACACACCCCTACATCTCCACGGGATTAAAAGGCAATAAGTTTGGCATCGCTTATCACGAGGTTCTCAAGACATATCGAGAAGCCGCCTTGCTTTCTCAAATTGATGTCGTTGGCATTGATTGCCATATTGGGTCACAAATTACTACTACCGCGCCCTACCTTGATGCTCTTGATAAGGTTTTAGATTTGGTGGCGCAACTTAAAAAAGAAGGTATTCAAATTCATCATCTAGATCTAGGTGGAGGATTGGGAATTTCTTATGGTCCTGAAACGCCACCTGACATCACGGACTTTACAAACACTTTATTAAATCAAGTGGCTGAGCGTGGCTTTGGTTATCTGGATATCGTGCTTGAGCCGGGTAGATCATTGGTAGGCAACGCCGGGGTGTTGTTAACGCAAGTTGAGTATCTCAAGCCAGGCGCTGAAAAAAACTTCTGCATCGTTGACGCAGCCATGACAGAACTTATGCGCCCCGCCCTATATGAGGCTTACCATGGGATTGTTCCAATTCAAACCAAATCCGCAAAGAGCGCTACTTACGATATTGTTGGCCCCGTTTGTGAATCTGGTGATTGGCTGGGCAAAGACCGCACCCTTGCAATAGAAGAGGGTGATGTTTTGGCAATCCTTTCAGCAGGTGCATATGGCTTTGTGATGGCATCAAACTACAACACTAGACCTAAGCCTGCTGAAATTATGGTCGATGGTAAAAATGCTTTTGTTATTCGCGCTCGTGAAAATACTGCGGACCTCTTTTCTAGCGAAACGCTTTTACCGGACTAAGTATTTCGAGACAATAAAAAACCCCGCTCAGTTCACACATAGTTTGCGGGGTTTTTTATTTAAGGTATGACTCGCTAATTAGTGCAAACCTGCCATGTAATCTGCTACAGCCTTCATCTCGAGATCTGAGAGTCTGCTCGCAATATTGGTCATCATTGGACCATTCTTACGAACACCATCGCGGAAGGCCATCAACTGTGCATTTGAGTATTCAGCCCACTGACCAGATAAACGTGGATATTGAGCGGGGATGCCGGCGCCATTAGGGCTGTGGCAACCAGCGCAAGCCGGAACGCCCTTTGCCGCAATGCCACCACGATAAATACTTTGACCCAGTTCAATGGTCTCTTTATCTTGTGCAACACCTAAAGATGGTTCTTGCTTAGTTAAATAAGCGGAGATATTGATCATATCTTGCTCAGATAGCGTGGCTGCCATACCCATCATGACTGGATTGGCACGGCTACCATCTTTGAAGTTCTTTAACTGCTTAGTAATGTAAGCGGCATGCTGAGCAGCCAATTTTGGCCAAGTGCCAGTGGCGCTCTTACCATTTGGGCCATGACAGCCTACACAGGCAGTAACGCCACGAGTAGCATCGCCATTTGAGTAAAGGCTTTCACCTGCGGCAGGATCAGCTACAGGCTTACCAGGCACTAAGGGAGCCTTAGCTTCTGTCGCTGGAGCTACAGCTGGAGCCGGCGCTGGATCATTGGCAAATGCAGAGACTGAAAAACCAGCAGCAAGAGCGGTTATGCTTAAAGCCACTAGACCCGCACGTAGGCCAGTTAATTTGGAGATTTGAGAGGTTTGACGCATTATGTTTACCTTGGCAAAAATTCCTAAAAGTGTTTGGGCCCTACATTTACAACCTTTTACCCAACACCATGAGATATTTCATGATTTTGCGTGA